>Ga0209172_10000187_pt1 | contig 189097 bp, 169 predicted proteins | sample LarsenN4metaG_FD_184113 | JGI IMG/M metagenome (GOLD analysis project Ga0209172, IMG submission 184113) | Hot spring sediment bacterial and archeal communities from British Columbia, Canada, to study Microbial Dark Matter (Phase II) - Larsen... ... | reverse complement strand
CACGACGGGATAAGCGGTCTCGAGCGCGCCGGTCAGCGTCGACCTGAAATTGTTGCGGTAGACGCGCAGCCGCCGCACCGCCGTCGGCGTGCGCGCGCGCAGACAGTCGAGCCGCTCGACGTCCTCGGCCTGCAGGATGGCGCCGGCCATGGTCCGTTGCAGATTACGCAGCGATAGCATGAGGGTTCTCCCTGGCGCGGTCGGCGCGCGCGGCCTCCGCCAGCAGCACTTCGAGCGCGGGCAGGTCCGTGTCCCACTCGATCAGCGCGGGCGCATCGGGGAACTGCCGCGCCGCCAGCTCGAAGAGCTGCCAGACCGGCGCGCTCACCGGCTGATTGTGCGTATCGATCAGGATCGTGCCGTCCGGCGTGCTCCTGGCGGTGTGCCCGGCCAGGTGCATCTCGCCGACCAGATGCGAAGGGATGTTCCGCACGTAATGCGCGGCATCGAAGCCGTGATTGCAGGAGGAGACGTGTATGTTGTTGACGTCGAGCAGAATGCCGCAGCCGCTGCGCGCGGCCACCGCGGCGAGGAACTCCCACTCCGGCATCGTCGAGTAGGAATACTCGACATAGCTGGAGAGGTTTTCGATCAGGATGCGCCGGCCCAGATGGTCCTGCACCTGCTCGATGCGATCCGCGACGTGCCGCAAGGCCTCCTCCGTGTACGGCAGCGGCAGCAGATCGTGGAAGTAGCGGCCGTCCACCGAACTCCAGCTCAGGTGCTCGGAGACCAGCCGCGGTGAATAGCGATCGATCAGGGCACGCAGACTCCGCAGGTGCGCCATGTTCAGCGCGTCGGTCGAGCCGAGCGACAGACCGACGCCGTGCAGGCTCAGGGGGTAGTCGCGGGCGAGCACGTCGAGCACCGCCCGCGGCCGGCCACCGGCGCCGAAATAGTTCTCGCTGTGCACCTCGAGAAAACCGATCGGCGGACGCCGCGCCAGCATGGCGTCGTAGTGCTCGGCGCGCAGGCCGATCCCGCTGGCGGGCGGGATCGGCCGTGCCGATGCGGATCGTTTGGAGGAATCCGGCATCACTGCCATTTCCCGATCAGGACTTCGGCGTCAGCGAGGCGCCGACGATGCGCTCGCAGGTGCCCTTGGGCAGGTATATCCACGCGTCGACCTGACCGTCGGTCGTGCTGTGGCCAGAGCAGGCGTTGGTGGCGGTCTGGCAGTCGTTCTTGCCGGCCTTGATCACGCCATAGCACTTCTCGGAGGCCTTGTCGGCGGCAACGGCGGCGTTGCCGACCCCCAAGACCAACAGCGACAGCACTGCGGTTTGCACTACACGGTTGCTCTTCATGGTTGCTTTCTCCTGGGTCTTGCAGTCTGCTTTTCGCGCACCGCGTCGGGCGCGCTTGGAAGAGGCATGGCAACCGCTGTGCCACTGGTGGTGATGACAGGAAAGGAGTTGCCGGACCAATGAGTTACGCAACGGAAGCTGCATGCACCCGGTGGCCGTACGCCGCAGTATCCGGCGGCCTCCGCGAGATATGGCGGGCTGCCCGCGCGGCGGGTCCGCTGCGGCAGGCACGGGCGGGCGGCTACGGTCCGTGCTGCACGGCCTGGCGAGCGTTCACCTGCCGCTCGCAATCGGCACACGCGGGCGCGACCAGTGGATGCACCGCATGGTGCGGGCGCCGGAGGTGCCGGGCGTGGACGTGGAACGACGTGAGCGGCGGACGGCCGCCAACTTCCGGGCGGCCGACTTCATGCGCAACCGTGAGGAACGGCGCGCCGCCGCGGTCGCTCCCGACCGGGCGTGGGATCGCAGTGTCAGGCCGGGTATTGCGGCCTCGCGCCGCGCCGGCCGTCGCCGCTGGTGAGCAGGCTCGCCGCCACCGAGACAGCGATGATCGTAAAGACGATGCCCAGTGCCACGCTGACGGGGATCTTGTAGACGTCCAGGAGCAGCATCTTCACGCCTATGAACATCAGCACGATGGCCAGCCCGTATTTCAGCAGGTGGAAGCGATCGGCCACGTCCGCCAGCAGGAAATACATCGCCCGCAGGCCCAGGATCGCGAAGATGTTGGAGGTGAACACGATGAAGGGATCCGAGGTCACCGCGAATATCGCCGGTATGCTGTCGACCGCGAAGATGAGATCGGTCAGCTCCACGAACACCAGCACCACCAACAGCGGCGTCGCATAGCGCAGGCCGTTCCGAACCACGACGAATTTCTCGCCGTGGTACTCCTCGGTCATGCGCACATGCCCCCGGATCCACTTCAGGAGGGGGTTCTGGGACAGGTCGGGCTCCTGATTCGCGAACACCAGCATCTTCACGCCGGTGAACACCAGGAAGGCGCCGAACAGGTAGAGGACCCAGTGGAACTTCGCCAGCAGCAGCGCGCCGATGAAGATCAGCACGGCGCGCATGACGATGGCCCCGAGTACGCCGTACATCAGCACGCGCTTCTGGTACTCCGCCGGCACGGCGAAGAAGCTGAAGATGGTGATCCACACGAAAACGTTGTCGACCGCGAGCGACTTCTCGATGAGATAGCCCGTGAGATACTCCAGGGCCTTTACGTTCGCGGCCTCGCGCCCGAACTGCGCGTCGACGTGCCACCACAGCCATCCGCCGAAGGCCAGTGCGACGGCCACCCAGACCAGCGACCAGCCGAGCGCCTCGCGCACGCCCACCCTGTGGCTGCCCTGGGCGCGCAGCAGCAGAAAATCGACCGCGAGCATGACGATGACCAACACCGAAAAGCTCAGGTAAAGCAGCGGCGAACCGAGACTGTGTTCCATGGCGGCGTGTACTCGTGCGACGGGTGGCTCGTTGGATCGCGGCACCGGGGCCACTGCCAAGTATCGACGGGATGGAGGGATCGCAGAAACTGATATTGCTCGTTGAATGATCGGCTTTTACGATGTTTTGAACTTCGCATTTTCCGTCTTCCTGCGCTCATAATACAAACAGTCGACGAATCCGCCACGTCGCGCGCAGGCGGGGGAAGAAGACGGTGAGACACCTCAACTACAAGCATCTGCACTACTTCTGGGTGGTCGCCAAGGAAGGCGGCATCGCCAATGCCTCGAAGGTCCTGTTCCTCACCCCGCAGACCATCAGCGGCCAGCTGAGCGCGCTGGAGGAGCAGGTCGGGGAGAAGCTCTTTGCCCGCCAGGGCCGGCGGCTGCAGTTGACCGACGTCGGGCGCCTGATCTTCCAGTACGCCGACGAGATGTTCCGGCTCGGCACCGAACTGAAGGACGTGCTGTCCGGCCGCCTGCCGGGCGGCGTGCAGGCATTCACGGTCGGGGTCTCGGATGCCGTGCCCAAGATCCTCGCCTACCGGCTGCTCGAACCGGCGCTGCACCTGGAGCAAAAGCTGCGCGTGGTCTGCCACGAGGGCCGGTTCGACGAACTCCTGGCGCAGCTGTCCGTGCACAAGCTCGATCTCGTCATCGCCGACGCGCCCGTCTCCCAGGGTCTGCACCTGAAGGTCTACAATCATTCGCTCGGCGACAGCGGCATCAGCTTCTTCGCCGCGCGCAAGATCATGCAGCGGCTGAAGGGCCGGTTCCCGCAATCGCTCGACGGCGCGCCGATACTGATGCCCGGAACCAACTCCAACCTGCGACGGATGCTTCAGCAGTGGCTGGAGCAGGAGGAGATACGCCCGCAGATCGCCGCGGAGTTCGAGGACTCCGCGCTCATGAAGGTCTTCGGCGAGGCCGGGGTCGGCGTCTTCGCGGCGCCCACCGCGATCGAGAGGGAAGTGATGCGCCAGCACGACGTGCAGGTCATCGGCCGCACCGAGGAGCTGCGCGAGCAGTACTACGCGGTGTCCGCCGAGCGCCGGATCAAGCACCCGGCAGTGCTCGCCATCAGCGAGGCCGCGCGCCGGCGATTCAGCATCTGAACAGCAGAGGGGAAATGGCGGCCACGACCCGGGCGCCGTTGCGGTCACGGGGCCGGCGCGCCTCGATGCCGAGCGTAGTAGCGGAGAACTTGGCGCGACATCACGGCAGCGCGGAGAACAGGGTGTCCCGCGAGCGGTAGCCGGACCCGCGACCGGAGGGGCGCGCGCCGACCCGGATATCCGCTCTGCCATTCAAGGCCCCCGCGCCCGCGGTTCGCGCGGCAACCGGCGCCGCGGATCAGTTCAGCACGGAGTACAGCCGGCTGCGGTATTGCTTGACGAGCGGACCGGCGCCGCCCAGCAGGGCGAAGACCTCCACCATCGCCTTGCGCGCGGCATCGTCGCCGAATTTCCGATCGCGGCGCACGACGCTCAGCAGGTACTCCAATCCCACCTCGTGCGCCCCCTCCAGGGCGCTGCGTATGCCGAGCAGGTATTCCGCCTCGCTGTCCTTCGGATCGCGTTCCAGGCGTCCCAGCAGCGTCGCGGTGTCCGGCGCGCCGGACACGAGGCCGCCAAGGCGTATCGCGGCCAGCAGCCGGGCGGCATCGGCCTCCTTGAGGCGATCCTCGGACAGGTCCTTCAGCGCCGTCTCGGCCGCCGCGTAATCTCCCTCCGCCACCAGCAGCTCGGTAAGCTGCAGCACGACCGACGCATCGCCCGGCTTGCTCGCCAGCATGGCACGCAATTCGGCGATCGCGCGTGCCCGATCCTCGGGCGGGACCTCGGGCATCGGCGGAGGAGCCTCAGGCTGCGCCACCCGCGGCGTGACGTGGTGCTTCTCCAGCAGCGCGCGGATGGCGTTCTCCGGCTGCACGCCGACGAACCCGTCGACGATCTGCCCTTCCTTGATCAGCACCACCGTCGGCAGGCTGCGGATGCCGCATTGCATGGCGATCTGCTGATTCTCGTCGGTGTTGACCTTCGCCAGCACGAACGCGCCGCCGAAGTCGGCTGCCAGCTTGGCGAGCAGCGGCATCAGCGCCTTGCACGGCGCGCACCACGCCGCCCAGAAATCCACGAGCACCGGGGTCTGCATCGAACGCAGCACTACCTCCTGCTCGAAGTCGCGATCGGTTACCTCAATGATGTGTTCGCTCTCGGCCATCGTGGCACCTGGTAATCAAACCGCTGCAGTATACGGGAGTTCGGTCGGCTTGCGGATGGGCGCGCACGGCGAAGCCCGGGCATGGTGCGGCGCGATCCGGTAGACTTGCGGCCGTTGCGCATCCGCGACGCCGCGCACGACCCGTTGCCCCCTCTGCCGCCGACACCTGCATGCCGACGCCTTATCACCGTTTCCTCGCCCTGGTCGTGTTGTCGCTGATCTGGGGCTACAGCTGGATCATCATCAAGATCGCGCTCGGCTACGCCGACCCTTTTTCCTTCAGCGCACTCCGAGTGGCGTTCGGGGCCCTGTGCCTGTTCGTGCTTTTGCCGCTGAGCGGCCGCCGCCTAAAGCCGCAGCGCGTGCCGGAGCTCATGGCGCTCGGCGTGATGCAGACCGCCGGCTACGTCGGCCTGAGCATGTGGGCCGCCGCCGGCGGCGCGCCGGGACGCACGGCCGTGCTGGTCTTCACCATGCCGTTCTGGACCCTGGTGCTCGCATCGCTGTGCCTGAAGGAGTCGATCCAGCGCTACCAGTGGTTGACCACGCTCCTTGCCGGCGTCGGGCTGTTGCTGGTGCTGCAGCCGTGGACCATCACCGGCCACACGCAGAGCAAGGTGCTGGCGGTCGCCTCGGGCTTCGTCTGGGCGGTGAGCGCGGTCATGGTCAAGCGCATACAGGCGCGCGCGCCGATGGATCTGCTGTCCATGACGGCCTGGCAGATGTTGTTCGGCTCCGTGCCGCTGGCCGCCATCGCCTTCCTGAATCCGGGCATGCACGTGCAGTGGACCCTGCCTTTCTCGCTCGCGCTGGCCTTCAATGCGATCGCGACGACCGCGATCGGGTGGTGGCTGTGGCTTTACGTGCTGAAGGTGCTGCCCACCGGCACCGCCGGCATGAGCACCTTCGCGATACCGGTGATCGCCATGCTCGCCTCGTGGCTGCAGCTGGGCGAGCGGCCCAATCCAGCAGAACTAACGGGACTGGCGCTGATCGCCGCGGCCCTGCTCGTTTTGACGCTGGTGGCGCTGCGGCAGCACCGCGAGGTGATCGCGCCGGTCGGCCAGGAATGATCCAAGTGGCAGAGCGGGAGATCGAGTCGGCGCGCGCCATTCCGGTCGCCGGGGACGTGATCGGCATTTGCAGCCTGCTTTTTGGAAGGGCGCCCCGAATGTCCGGGTGCTGCCTTGCCGAGGTCTGGCGCGCCTCGGCGGCGCGCGCCGCAGGGACAGCGGGCACCGGGCCGCGGTAGCGAGCGGTAGCCGGACCTCGGCAAGGCAACATTCACTGAAGTATCCGACCACTCGCCGAACGGATCGGAGATCCCTCGTCCGCACCTCGCTGATCGCGCGCGCCGCCGAGGCGCGCCATTCCCCTTCGCCGCAGCGGCGACCCTGCGAAGTTCCAGACCCGTTGGCATCGATCAGGCGGGGGAAGTGGAGCCCTCGGCGCCGGGGCGCGGGCGGCGGATGCCGAGCTTCTGCATGCGGTAGCGCAGTGTGCTCGGCTCCATCCCGAGGATGCCGGCCGCGCCGCGCCTGCCCTCGATGATCCAATCGGTGAGCTTGAGCACCTCGCGTATGTGCTCCCTCTCGACGTCCTCCAGGGTGCGCAGGGGTCCCGCCACGCCGCCCTCCTGCAGCGGGACCGAGGGCGCCTCGAGCTCGGGCACCTGTATCACCTCGCCGACGGCGACCACCGCGGCGCGCTCGATGACGTTCTGCAGCTCGCGGATATTGCCCGGCCACTGGTAGGCCTGCAGCCGCTTCAGCGACATCGCGTCGACACCCTTGAAACGGCGTCCCAGCCTGCGGGCGAGCGCGCCCAGGAAATGGTCCACCAGCAGCGGGATGTCTTCGCGCCGCGCGCGCAGGGGCGGGACGACGATCGGGAATACGTTGAGCCGATAGTACAGGTCCGAGCGGAAGGCGCCGGCCTTGACCATCTCGCCCAGATCGCGATTGGTGGCGGCGATGACGCGCACGTCGACCTTGATGACGCGGCTGCCGCCCACCCTCTCGAATTCCTGCTCCTGCAGCACGCGCAGCAGCTTGGCCTGCGCCGGCAGCGTGAGCTCGCCGACCTCGTCGAGGAACAGCGTGCCGCCGTCGGCCATCTCGAAGCGGCCCTTGCGCTGCTGCAGCGCGCCGGTGAACGCGCCCTTTTCGTGGCCGAACAACTCGCTTTCGATGAGCTCGCTCGGCAGCGCCGCGCAATTCATTTTCACCAGCATGCGGTCGCTGCGATCGCTCCCGGCGTGGATGGCGTGCGCGATGAGCTCCTTGCCGGTGCCGGTCTCGCCGGTGACGAGCACGGTCGTGTCGGCCCGGGCGACGGTCTCGATGAGCGCATGCAGCTCGCGGAGCTGCGGCGACTCGCCGATGAGCCGCTGGAACTGCCGCGGGTTCGCCATCTCCTTGCGCAGGAAGACGTTCTGCTCCTCGAGCTTCTCCAGCCGGGCGCGGGCGCGCATGCGCTCGTTCACGTCGCGCAGGATGACCGTGTAGAGGCGCTGGCCGCGCGACTCGAAGGAGGACAGGGTCACCTCCACGGGGAATTCCTCGCGGTTGGCGCGCAGCGCGCTGACGCCCTCCGGCGCCCACAGCTCTCCGCCCGGCTTGCTGCCGTCGCTGACCGCGCCGACATATCGGTCCAGCAGCGCCCGGAAAGGCCTGGACAGGAAGCGATCGAAGGGTTGATCCATGGCCCAGCCGGCCGCGCACCCGAAAATGCGCTCGGCGGCCGGATTGAACAGGCGGATGCGCCGATCGGCGTCGAAGGCGATGATGGCGTCCATTGCCGAGGAGAGGATCTGCGAGAGCCGCTCCTCGCTCGCCGCCAGCGCCTCCTCGAAGCGCTTGCGCTGCATCTCGGCGCAGGCGCGGGCGCCGAAGATGCGGAAGACGTCGATGTAGGCCGGCGAGGGATGCAGCGGTTCGTCGTGCATGATCGCCAGATGACCCATCACCTTGCCGTCCGCGGCCTTCATCGGCACCGCGACGTAGCTGACCACGCCCATCTCGCCGAGCTCATGGTGGTCAGGGAAGGCCGACTGCACGTCCTGCGGGTAGCACACCACCTCGCCGCCCAGCACCTGCTCGCAGGGCGAACCGGCCAGCGGGTAATCCCCCGCGTCGAGAACGACCTTGCCGCCGTCCCACAACGCCAGCGTGGAGGCGGCCTGGTTGTCGGGACTGAACTCGGCCACGAAAACGTACTTCACGTTCAGCGCCTGGGCGACGCTGGGCAGCAGCGCCTGCAGGAAATCCGCGCCCGTCAGCGCCGCCGTGCCCGCCACGATGTGGCGTATGAGGGCGTCCGCGTCGGACACACTCTCGTTACGGGTCACCTGAGTTCATCTCCTTGGGGATCCCGGCGCGCCCGGGGCGCATCACCCGTGTTCGCCGCGCTTCGGCCGTTGGATGCCGAGCCGCTGCATCCGGTAACGCAGGGTGCTCGGCTCCAGCCCGAGTATGGCCGCCGCGCCCCGCTTGCCTTCGATGACCCAGTTGGTCAGCGCCAGCACGCCGGCGATGTGTTCGGCCTCCACCTCCTCCAGCGGTCGCAGATCGGCGCGCACTGAGGACGCATCCGGTTCCTCCCGCTGGCCCAGCTCCGGCACCGAGGCGTGAGTCCCGGCGGCGAGGATCACCGCCCGCTCCACGACATTGTGCAGCTCGCGGACGTTGCCCGGCCACTCGTAGGAGCGCAGCCGCTGCAGCGACGCGGCATCGAAGTCGACCACCTCGCGGCCGAGCTTGCGCGCGACCTTGCGCAGCACGTGGCGCGCGATCGCCGTTATGTCCTGGCCGCGCTCGCGCAGCGGCGGCACCACCACCGGGAATACGTTCAGCCGATAGTAGAGATCGGCCCTGAAGGTCTTCGCGCGTACCATCTCCGCGAGATCGCGGTTGGTGGCGGCGATGACCCGCACGTCCACCCGGATGGTCTGGGATCCCCCGACTCGCTCGAACTCCTGCTCCTGCAGCACGCGCAGCAGCTTGGCCTGCGCCGTCAGCGACAGCTCCCCGACCTCGTCGAGGAAGATAGTTCCCTCGTCGGCGAGCTCGAAACGTCCCTTGCGCTGCGAGGTGGCGCCGGTGAACGCACCCTTCTCGTGGCCGAACAGCTCGCTCTCGATCAGCTCCGGCGGCAACGCCGCGCAGTTCATCTTTACGAGCAGACGGTCGGCACGCGGACCGAGCCGGTGTATGGCGTGCGCCACCAGCTCCTTGCCGGTACCGGTCTCGCCGTTGATCAATACTGTCGTGTCGGCCCTGGCGACGGTCTCCACCGTGCGGTAAAGCGCGCGCATCGGCGCGGAGTCCCCCACCATCTTCTCCAGCCCGTACTGTTCGCGCACCGCCTGCCGCAGCAGCCGGTTCTGGTCGGCCAGGCGCCCGAGCTCCGCCTGGTCCTGCACTCGCTCGTTGACGTCGCGCAGGACCACCGTGTAGTGCAGCTGCTCGCCATCGCGCATCGAGGCGATCGTGATCTCCACCGGGAACTCCTCGCGGTTCGCGCGCAGGGCCTTCAGTCCCTCCGGCGCCCAAATCTGCTGCTGGCCCGGGTGCTCGCCCGCCGTCCGCAGGAATCCCTCGAGCAGGCCGCGCAAGGGCCTGGAGAGGAAACGATCGAAGGGCTGATCGAGCGCCCAGGCTGCGGAGCAGGCGAAGATCCGCTCCGCGGCCGGGTTGAAGAAGGTGACCCGGCGCTGCGCGTCCATCGTGATGATCGCGTCCATCGCCGAGCCCAGGACGCGCGACATCGTTGCCTCGCTGGCGAGCAGCGCCTCCTCGTAACGTTTGCGCTCCATCTCGGCGCACACGCGCGCGCCCAGGATCTGGAACACCGAGAGGTCCGTGGGCGAGTGCTCGAGCGGCCGGGTGTCCATCACGCCCATGTGGCCCAGCACCTCGCCGCTCGCGTTCTTCAGCGGGATGGCGAGATAACTCTGGGCGCCGACCTGCGCGAGCCACTCGTAGCGCGGGAAGAGATCGGCCACGTGCCGCGGATAGCACTTGACCTCGCCGGCGAGGACGAGCTCGCAGGGCGTTCCGTCGACATCGTATTCCCCGGGCTCCTGGAAGCGTCCGTCGAGCCAGAAGGCGAGATCGCGCACGCGCCGCGACTGCGGCAGGTATTCGCAGATGAACGCGTAGCGCGCTTTCATGATGGTAGCGAGGCTGCGCGTGGCGTGCTGCAGGAACTCCTGTCCGGTCAGCGCCTCCGCGCCGCTGGTGAGGATCTGCAGCAGCTCGCCCTCCTCCCTGTTCGCGGTCCGACCCGGCACGCCTGCAGGCTCCCGCGACCGTGCTATGTCGAGAGGAGGATGATCCCGGTCACGGCCAGCGCCGTGCCCAGCGCCGTCCTCGCGGTGAGCGGCTCGGAGAGCAGCCACGCCGCGAGCAACGCGGTCACCACCGGATAGGTGGCGGTGATGGCCACGACCTTGGAGACCTCGCCGCCGCGCAGGGCGAGATAGAACAGCGGGAAACCCAGGCCGCAGACCAGTCCCGCCGCCAGGGCGTACCACTGGTCGGCGGCGCCGCCGTCGATCCGGAAGCCGGCTCCGAACAACAGCACCACCAGCGGAAAGATCAGCACCATGCCGGTGTAGGTCACCAGCAGCAGGTGGCCCGGCGCCAGCGTGCGCCCGCCGAGCTTGCCGAGAAATCCCCACAGCCCCCAGCACAGCAGCGTCGCCAGCGATAACGTGACCCATGGTTTCATGTCGCCCCCGTTCCTCCTCGCGGATCGTTTATCGTTCCCGCATCGCCTCGGACGCGGTCTCCGGCGGCGGCGGACGCCGGATCCCGAGCTTCTGCATCCGGTATCGCAGCGTGCTCGGCTCCAGGCGCAACAGCGCGGCGGCACCGGCTCTGCCCTCGATCTTCCAGTCCGTGCTCCGCAGCACCCTGCGTATGTGCTCGGCCTCGACCTCCTCCAGCGTCCTCGGCTGCACCGCGGCGGCTCCCGGCGCCGCGTCGCCGGCGCGAAGCGGTTCCTTCACCACCACCGCGGGGCCCGCACAAAGCAGCGTCGCCCGCTCCATGACGTTTTGCAGCTCGCGCACGTTGCCGGGCCAGTCGTAGCGCAGCAGCCGTTGCAGGGATTCCGGCTCGATGGTCGTGAGGTTCTTGCCGAGCTTGCGGGCGAAGCGCTCCAGGAAGTGCTGCGCGAGCAGCGGGACGTCGCCGGCGCGCGCGCGCAGCGGCGGCAGCGCAATCGGGAACACGTTCAGACGATAGTAAAGGTCGGAGCGGAAATCCCCCCGGCGCACCATCTCGCCCAGGTCGCGATTGGTGGCCGCGATCACCCGCACGTCCACGCGTATGGTCCTGGATCCGCCGACGCGCTCGAACTCCCGCTCCTGCAACACGCGCAGCAGCTTCGCCTGCGCCGGCAGCGTGAGCTCGCCGACCTCGTCCAGGAACAGCGTGCCGCCGTTGGCGAGCTCGAATCGACCCTTGCGCTCGTTGACCGCGCCGGTGAAGGCTCCCTTCTCGTGGCCGAACAGCTCGCTCTCCACCAGGTCCGCCGGCAGCGCCGCGCAGTTCATCTTCACGAGCTGGCGCTCGCGCCGCCCGCTCAGGTGGTGGATGGCGTGCGCCACCATCTCCTTGCCGGTGCCGGTCTCGCCGTGAACGATCACCGTGGCGTCCGAGGAGGCGACCGTGGCCACCGCCTGCAGCACCTCCTGCATCGCCGGGGACTGGCCGATCAGGCCCTCGAACCCGGACTGCCGCAGCATCTCCTCGATCAGCATGCCGTTCAGGGACTGCAGCCGTTCGAGCTGGGCCTGCGTGCGCTGGCGCTCGTTCACGTCACGCAGGATGACGATGTAGAGCGGTTCACCCGCCCCGTCGCTGCGGGCGATCGTCGCCTCGAAGGGGAACTCCTCGTGATTGGCGCGGACGGCGCGGAACCCCTCGGCGATCCCGACGGACTGACGGCCGGTTCCGCTCGCCGCGGCCGCGCCGAGGCGCTCGGCGATCGCGGCGCGGCAGGGCGCGGCGATGAGACGGTCCAGCGGCATGCCGATCGCCCAGTCGGCGCTGCAGGCGAAGATCCGCTCGGCGGCGGCGTTGAACAGCCGGATGCGACGGTCGGATCCGACCGCGATGATGGCGTCCATGGCCGAGGCCAGCATCGAGGCCATGCGCTGGCGGCTGGCGTGCAGCGCCTCCTTGTAGCGCCGGCGCTCCATCTCCGCCCCCGCGCGCAGCGCGAACAGCCTGAGCACGCTCACCGTGCGGGCGTCGCCCTCCATCGGCTTGTCGTCCATGATGGCGAAATGCCCGATCACCGTGCCGTCGTTGCCCTTCACCGGCACGGCGAGAAAGCTCTCCACGCCCAGCTCGGCGAGTATCGGTGCTTCGGGGAAGCGAGCGGCGACGGCGCGCGGATAGCAGCGCACCTCGCCGGTGCGGAAGACGTCCTCGCAAGGGGTGCCGACGAACTGGAAATCGCCGGGGCCGGTGAATTTCCCGCCGTCCCAGAAGTCGACGAACTTCGCGCCGAGGGGGAATGCCTCGTTCAGCTCGCCCATGAAGGCGAACCGCACGCCGAGTACGTGCGCCGCGGTGCGCATCAGCGCGCGCAGGTAGTCCTCTTCCGTGACGCCGGCCGTGCCCTCCGCGAGCGCGCGCAGCAAGTGCTCGGTACCGGTTACGCGATCGTCCATGGAGTCCTCGCGCCCGCGTGATTCGCGACGGATACGGCGGCCCACCCGGGCCGCGGCCCAGGTTCGCCCGGTATTCTAGCTCAGCGCCGGGCGCCCGAATCCGGATCTCTTGCGCAACCCGGGCGCGGCGGCCGAACCGAGGCGGTCAGGCCCGGTGCAGCCGCGCCCGCCGATAGACCTCGACATAGGCACGCGCGCTCTCGTCCCAGCCGAACTCCCGCCGCATGCCCGCGATCTGCAGTCGGCGCCACTGCGCGGGCGCCCGCCGCAGGTACATCGCCGCCAGGATCGCCGCCGAGAGGGCCTCGGCGCCGTCGTCCTCGTACATCACGCCGGTGGCCGTGCCGTCGGCGAGCGTGGCGGCGTTCACCGGCACCACGGTATCGGCCAGTCCGCCGGTCCGGCGCACGATCGGCACCGTGCCGTAGCGCTGGGCGTAGAGCTGACCCAGACCGCAGGGCTCGTAGCGCGAGGGCATGAGGAAGACGTCCGCCCCCGCCAGAATGCGGTGCGCGAGGGCGTCGTTGTAGCCGAAGTGGGCGGCGCATTGGCCGGGATGCTCGCGGCACATCCGCTCGATCTCCGACTGCACCTGCGCATCGCCGCTGCCGAGCAGGACGAGCTGCACTCCCTGCGCCCAAAGCGGCGCCAGGGCCGCGGGCAGCAGATCCATTCCCTTCTGGTGCGCCAGCCGCGACACCACGCCGATGAGCAGCGCCGCCTCGTCCTCGCGCAGCCCCATGTCGCGCTGGATCGCGAGCCGGTTCGGGTGCTTGTTATCCAGGGTCCCGGCATCGTAGCGCGCGGCGATGTTAGGGTCGTGGGCGGGGTCCCACAGCGCGTAATTGACGCCGTTGAGGATGCCGACGAGGTCGCGGCTGCGATGCCTCAGCAGGCCGTCCAGACCGCAGCCCTTCTCCGGGGTCTGGATCTCGCGCGCGTAAGTCGGGCTGACGGTCGTGATGAGATCCGCGTAGACCAGTCCACCCTTGATGAAGGCGAACCGGCCGTAGAACTCCATGCTCTCGGGCGCATACAGATCCGGGGGCAGCTGCAGGGTGTCGAAACGCTCGCGATCGAAGGTGCCCGCATAGGCGATGTTGTGGATCGTGAACACGGTGCCCGGGCGGGCGGGCTGGCGCGCGAGCAGCGCCGGTACCAGGCCCGTCTGCCAGTCGTGGCAGTGCACGACGTCGGGCTGCCAGTACAGCCCGCCCCGATCCATCGCCAGCTCGACGACGGCGCGGCAGTAGACCGTGAAGCGATTGGCGTTGTCGGCGAAATCCCTGCCGTCGGCGTCCGCGTACAGGCCCCCGGCCCGATCGAACATGCCCGGCGCGTCGACGATCAGCACCGGCACCGTCGTCTCGCCGAGGCGGGTCTCGAGGATCCGAACCGGCTCCAGGCTGCCGGGGACGGCGAGCTGCGAGAGCACACGCAGGTTGCGGCACTGCTCCAGCGCCGTGCGGTAGCCCGGGAGGATCACGCGCACGTCGTGGCCGCACTGCTGCAGCGCCAGAGGCAGCGCGCCGCACACCTCACCGAGACCTCCCGTCTTCGCCAGCGGGTGGGCCTCGCTGGTGGCGAACAGTACCTTGTGCATGCGGGTGCGCGTTCCTCGATCGCCGGACAGCCGGTGCGCGCATCGCCGTCCGCGCGCGGCTTATAATGCCGAAACCCGTTCACGCGCCGCAACTGCCCGCTGCGACGACGGCACGGGCCCGCCTCCGCCGGTCCGCCACGCCGCGGGCGAGGCGGAGGGCCGCGCGGATCCGCGCGCGGGCGCACAACCATGACGGGCTGCTGGGGAGGCAGTGAGATGAGTTCCGGTTCGCGCTTTACGCTCGAGGTCCAGCCGGTGATACCTGCCGCGCTCGGGCGACTTCCGGAACTGGCCGCCAACCTCGCCTACAGCTGGAACCGGCGCACGCGGCTGCTGTTCGCGAATCTCGATCGCGCGCTGTGGCACGAGTGCGGGCACAACCCGCGGGTATTCCTGCGGCGGGTGTCGCAGGAGACGCTCGACGAGGCCGCCGCGAGCCTGGTCTTCCTGCAGGACTACAAGGGGGTGCTGTCCGAGTACGACACCTACATGGCCAAGGAGCCGGACGCCGAGATCAGCCGTCAGCTGGACCCCGCACACGACCTCATCGCCTACTTCTGCGCCGAGTTCGGATTTCACGAGAGCGTGCCCATCTACTCGGGCGGGCTGGGCATCCTGGCCGGCGATCACTGCAAGGCCGCCACCGATCTCGGCGCACCGTTCATCGCCGTCGGCCTGCTCTACCGCAGCGGTTACGTCGATCAGATGATCGACGGCCACGGTAACCAGCAGCTGCGCAACCGCCCCATCGATTTCATCGACCTGCCGGTGACGCCGGTCCTCGACGCCGCCGGCGCGCAGCGGCGCGTGCGCGTGGACCTGCCGCAGCGCGCGCTGCAGCTCAATCTCTGGCAGGCCCGCGTCGGCCACATCCGCCTGTTGCTGCTCGACGCCGACGTCGATGTCAACCTCCCGGAGGACCGCCGCATCACCGAGGCCCTGTACGGGGGCGACCGGCATACACGCATCCAGCAGGAGATCGTGCTCGGGATAGGCGGCGTGCGCGCATTGCGCAGCATCGGGCTGAACCCCACGGTCTGGCACATCAACGAGGGGCACGCCGCCTTTCAGATCCTCGAGCGGATGCGCGAGCTCGCGCAGGCCGGGATGGATTTCAGCACCGCGCTGGAGCAGGTCGCCGCCGGCACCGTCTTCACCACCCATACGCCGGTCGCCGCCGGTCACGACATCTTCGAGCGCGCGATGATGCTCGAGTACTTCGGCGCCTACATACCGCAGCTGCGCGCCACCGAGGAGCAGTTCCTGGCCCTGGGCGCGAGTCCGGCGAATCACGGCGGTTTCAACATGACGGCGCTGGCGCTGCGCGGATCCCGCTTTCACAACGGCGTGAGCCGCATCCACGGCACCGTGGCATCGCGCACCGAGAGCTACATCTGGCCGCAGATCGATCCAGCCGAGAATCCGCTCGACTACGTCACCAACGGCATACACGTCCCAACGTTCCTGGCGCCGGCGTGGAGCAACCTCTTCGACCTGCGCTGGGGCAGCCAGTGGCGCAACGAGCTGCGCAACCCCGCGTTCTGGCAGCGCATCGACGACCTGCCCGACGCCACGTTCTGGAGCACCCGCCAGCTGCTGCGCTACGACCTCATCAGGGACCTGCGCCAGCGTCTCGTGCCGCAGCTGCAGCGCAACGGCTGCAGCCAGTCGGAGATCCAGCGCCGCACCCGCTATCTGGATCCGGACAACGACGTGTGCATCATGGGCTTTGCGCGCCGCTTCGCGACCTACAAGCGCGCCGCGCTGCTGTTCCAGGATCCCGAGCGGCTGGCGCGCATCCTCAACGATCCACAGCGACCCGCGATTATCATCTTCGCCGGCAAGGCGCACCCGCACGACGGCGCCGGCCAGGCGCTGATCCGCACCGTACACGAGTACACGCAGCGGGCGGAGTTCGAGGGGCGCATCGTCCTGGTGGAGGGTTACGACATCGGACTGGCGCGGCGGCTGGTGACCGGCGTGGACGTGTGGCTGAACGTGCCGGAGTATCCGCTCGAGGCGAGCGGCACCTCGGGCATGAAGGCCGGCATCAACGGCGTGCTCAACCTGAGCATCCTCGACGGCTGGTGGGGCGAGGGCTACGACGGCGGCAACGGCTGGGCGATCGCGCCGCACAGCCCGGAGACCGCCAGGGAGCACCGCGATCGGCTGGAGGCCCAGGACCTGCTCGACCTCATCCAGAACGAGGTCCTGCCGCTGTTCTACCGCCGCGACAGCCACGCCTTTCCCGCCGACTGGGTGCGGATGGCGAAGGCGTCGATGCGCTCGATACTGCCCCGCTACAACTCCGAGCGCATGTTCCTGGAATACGTGCGCAAGTTCTACGCCCCGGCGGCGCGCCAGCAGGCGCTGTTCGCCGCCGAGGGTCATGCCGCGGCGCGCGAGCTGGCGGAATGGAAAGGCCGGATCGCAGCGCATTGGCCGCAGGTCGGTGTGCGCCTGCTCGAGCAGGCCCGCCCTCGGCTCACCCTGGGCGAGGAGACCCAGGTCACCGTCGCCGCCCGGCTGGGACAGCTCGCCGCCGGGGACGTGTGGGTGGAACTGCAACTGGGCAGCGAGGACGCGCGGGGAGAGTTCTGCCCGGCGACCTCCGTGCTGTTGATGCCCGAGGGCACCAACGAGCACGGTGAGACCCTCTACCGCACGCGCCTGAAGCCGCGCGAATCGGGACTGCGCAGCTACCGCATACGCATCTTCCCCTGCCATCCGCTCATCACGCACCGCTTCGAGACCGGGCAGATGCTATGGGTCTGAGCGCAGGTGGCCATTGAATCCCGCGCCGCGGCGAAAGGGGCGCGGCCACCGCCTGCTCCTGCCGCTCGCCATCGTGCTGCTCGCCGGCTGCGGGCGGCCGGCGCAGGAGTATTTCCCGCTGCATCCCGGCTGGGAATGGCAGTACGCGATGCGGATCGTGACCGCGGACGGGCCGCGGCCGGGCAAGCACCTGGTCACCAACCTGCCTGCCTACGACCTCGCCGGCGTGCGCACCATCCCGCGCCGCAGCCCCGGCGGCACGACCGTCCTGTACACGCAGGGCGCGCAGGGCGTGCAACGCGTGGGCGAGTCGGCCGAAGGCGAGGAACCGCGCCGGTATGCCATGCCGCAGACGGTGCTGCCCGCCAGCCTCGCCGTCGGCGCGACCTGGAGGGGAGACACGCGCACGCGGGTACTCGAGGTCACCAGCCACGCCGCCGGCGCGCTCTACAGGATCGAGGCCGACGTGCCGCTCCTCTATACCCTTGAGAGCGTGACGGACACGGTCCGGGTCCCCGCCGGTGAATTCCGCGGCTGCCTGCGCGTCCGTGCGAGCGGCAGCACGCTGGCGGAGGTCCGCAAGCAGGTGGGCCTGGCGGAGATCAGGGTCGAGCAGGTGGACTGGTACGCCCCTGGTGTCGGCCTGGTGAGGTCCGAACGCAGGGAAACCACGTCCAGTTCGGCGTTGCCGAGCGGCACGCTCGAGGTCGAGCTCGAGCGCGTCCGCAGACCCTGACTCGACACCGGCGGAGGAACGCCATGCACCACAGCCGGCTCGGGGGGATCATCATCGACTGTCAGATCGAGGACCTGGCCGCCGCCGCCGAGTTCTGGAGGCGGGCGCTCGGCTACCGGATCCGGACGTCGCTGGACCCGGTCGACAGCGGTTACCTGATCTTCGACACCGCCGAGGATGAGTTGCACATCGAGGTGCAAAAGGTCGATCATCCCAGTCGCGTCCATCTCGACATCGAGACCGACGATGTCGAGGCGGAGGTGCGCCGCCTGGAGGCCCTGGGCGCCAGGTGCGTGCGGCAGGTGCACGATTGGTGGGTGATGGAGGCGCCCACCGGCCACCGTTTCTGCGTCGTGCGGGCGCAAGGGTCGTCGTTCGCCGAGGAGGCCAACCGATGGGAAGACTGAGCTCAACGCCCTGGCCGGGCCCGGCAGCGACGGTCCTCGCCGCATGAATATCACCGCCGCCACCGTCGAGGACATTCCCGCGCTCGCGGAGCTGCTGACCCTGCTGTTCGCGCAGGAGGCGGACTTCTCGCCCGATCTCGCCAAGCAAAAGGAGGGGCTGCGTCTCATCGTCACCCAGCCGGAGGTCGGGCGCATCCTGGTGGCGCGGCGCGACGGCCGGATCGTCGGCATGGTGAATCTGCTGTTCACGGTGAGCACGGCCATGGGAGGCCGGGCCGCCATACTCGAGGACATGATCGTCACGCCCGAGGAGCGCGGACGCGGCACCGGCGCCGAGCTGCTGCAGCACGCGGTGAGGACGGCGCGTGATTGCGGCTGCCTGCGGATCACGCTGCTCACGGACCGCAACAACGTCCAGGCCCAGGCCTTCTACCGCCGCCATGGATTCACGCCGTCGGCCATGATCCCGCTGCGGCTGGACCTCACGCAGGCCCCGCCGAAGTAGACGTCAGCGCGGCGCATTGCCCGTCGCGACAGGAGGCGCTGAGCGCACCGGCGCGGTCAACCTGGCCGGCACTGGGGCGAGTTCACGCCGATGCTGGCCGTCCGCGTCGCCTCGGCATCGAACACACGCACCGCGAGGCTGCCCTGCCGCTTCGCGCCGAAGGCCAGCAGCGTCTCCTCGACATGGCCCTGCGCCTGCTCGCGGCTGTCGAATGCGCAGAGGCCGCCGACGTTTGCCCGAGCCTTGGCCGCCGATGGCGTCAGGCGGCGATCGCCGTCCGCGCGCGCCTCAACGCGGCGGAGCGCGGTACTTGCGCAGATACTCCGCCGCCGTGCGCCTGGCCTGCTCCAGCATCGCCGCATCCATCTCCCTGGCCAGCGCGTCACGCTCCTTGTACGCCTCCTTGTAGCCGTTGGCGCCGCTGGTGTCGAACCACGCGTAGGCCAGCACCGGGTCCTTGGCCACGCCCTTGCCTTCCCGGTAAAGCCCGGCGAGGCTGTATTGTGCGCCCTCCAGCCCCTGCTCGGCCGCCTTCTGCACCCAGCTCGCGCCTTCCTGCTGGTTCACCGCCACGCCCTGACCGGCGATGAGCATCGTGCCGAGATTCAATTGCGCCGGCGCCACGCCCTGCTCGGCCGCCTTGCGGAACCAGCGTTCGGCCTCGGCGAAGTCCTGCGCGGCGCCGTCGCCGAGCAGGTAGCGCTGTCCGAGCATGAACTGCGCCTCCGGATGCCCCTGGTTGGCGGCCTTCAGGTACCAGGTCAGCGCCGCCACGGGATCCTTCTCCATGCCCAGCCCCTGGGCGTGGAAGGTCCCGAGGTTGTACTGCGCCGAGCTCATCCCCTGCGCGGCGGCCTTTTCGAACCACGTCGCCGCCGCCTTGAAATCGCGCGCCACCCCGCGACCCTCGGCGTAGCCCACCCCGGCCTGGAACTGCGCGTCCGGATCGCCCTGGGCGGCCGCCTTCCCGAACCACTGCATCGCGAGATCCGCGCTCTTCTCCACGCCCTGCCCGCGCAGGTATGCCATGCCGAGATTGTACTGCGAGGCGGCGTAGCCCTTCTCCGCGGCCTGCCGCCACCAGCGCACCGCCGCCTTCGCATCCTTCGCGATGCCGAGCCCGCGGCTGTACAGCACGCCCAGGTTGTTCTGCGCCATCAGGTCGCCGTCGCGCGCCGAGGCCTCGAACTCCTGGAAGGCGGTCGCGTAATCCCCGGCGCTCAGCGCCTCGCGCGCCGCCTCGAGCTCGGCGCGCGCCGCCGGCGGCGGCAGCACGCCGGCAAGCAGGATCGAGACTGCCGCCGCGCGCGCGATCACGCTCATGCCGCCGGATTCGCGTTCTGCTGCGCCGCGCGCACGTTGGCCGCGCGGCGCTGGTGGTACTTGTCGGAAAGCTCCTCCCACTCGATGTTCAGCGATCCGCCGGTGGCCTTGTGCTGACGATCCCAGTTGGTGAGCAGATCCAGGCAGGCGTGATCGATGTAATCGAGATCCTGGATGTGCACGTGCACCTCCGCGCCGGGCTTCAGCTCCTCCAGCGCCGCGGCCAGCTTCGGCAGGCGTATGAGCGTCGCCGCGCCCGCCAGGTGCATGTCCGTGCGTTTCCCGTCGTCGCTGTCCTGCCTGCGGATCACCAGGTGCGAAAAGGCGTACAGCAGCTTGAGCAGCGACAGGCCCAGCCCGATCAGCACGCCCTCGAGCAGGTTGGTCATGACGATGGTCACGATGGTGACCAGGTAGATCGCCACCTCGGTCTTGCCGAACTTGAGCAGCGTCGGAACCACCTTCGGATAGGCGAGCTTGTAGCCGGTGTACACCAGCACCGCCGCCAGCGCCGACACCGGGATGTAGCGCAGCGTGAACGGCAGTACGCTGACGAAAAGCAGCAGCCAGACGCCGTGCACGATCGCCGACATCCGGGTCTGCGCGCCGGACTCCACGTTCGCGCTCGAGCGCACGATGACCCCGGTCATGGGCAGCACGCCCAGCATGCCGCACAGCGTGTTGCCGACGCCCTGCGCCGCGAGCTCCTTGTCGTACTTCGTGCGCGGGCCGCGATGCATCTGGTCGACGGCCGTCGCGCAGAGCAGCGTCTCGGCGCTGGCGATGAAGGCGATGGAGACAGCCCCGATCAGGATCGGCGCCTCGAGGATGCGCGCCAACCGCTCGGTGGTGGGGAAGATGGCCACCTCCCAGATGTTGTCGGGCACGTCGACGTAGTGGATCGCGTCCAGCCGCAGGAGCACGGCGGCGGCGACGGCCACCAGCACGCCCACCAGCGGTGCCGGGATCACGCGCCAGGATCTCGGCGCGAGCGATCCCCACAGCGCGATCGTCACGATGGTGAGCAGGCCGATGCCGCCGGCCGTCAGCTGCGGGCCGCCGGCCTTCAGCACCTCGACCAGGGCCTCGGGCACGCCGAGCAGATTCTGGATGCCCGTGCCGATCGGCCTCCGGTCGAGCATCACGTGGAACTGCGAGGCGAAGATGAGCACGCCTATGCCGGCGAGCATGCCGTGGATCACCGCTGGCGATACCGCCCGGAACCACTGTCCCATCTTGAACGCGCCGGCGGCGAACTGCAGCAGGCCGGCGAACAGCACGATCACGCCGAGCATCTCCACGCCGTGCTGCTGCACCAGCTGCAGCACCAGCACGGTCAGCCCGGCGGCGGGTCCGCTCACCTGCAGGGGAGAACCGGACAAGGAACCGACCACGATGCCGCCGACGATGCCGGTGATGATGCCGGCGGTCGGCGGCAGGCCGGAGGCGATGGAGATGCCCATGCATAGCGGCAGGGCGACGAGAAAGACCACGACCGATGCCAGCAGGTCCCGGCCGTAGCGATTCGAAATGGAAGTCGACATGCGTTTCCTGCCCCTGGAATTATTGGTCTGATCGTGGGGACGAGGCTCCCCCGGCGTGCCGCGCGACGCCTCCCCGCGCCGCGCGGAACGATAGCCGCAATGGATAATCGCCGCAAGCCGGCGAGACGGCCTCCCGCGGCGGCCCTCAGGCGCGGCCGTAAAGGGCGGTCAGGCGCCGCAGGCGCTCGACGATCTCCGGGGTGAGCTGCTCCCACTGGAAGCGCCAGGTCCAGTTGCCGGTGGTCGTGCCGGGGGTGTTCATGCGGTGCGCGCCATCCAGACCGAGGACGTCCTGCATCGGCACCACCGCCAGCCGGCAGGTCGAGGCCAGCGCGGCGCGGATCATCGCCCACGGCATGTCGGCGGCGCCGCAGGCAAAATAGTCCTGCACCCGCGCCTGCAGGTCCGTGGGCAGCGAGCGGTACCAGCCGAGCGTCGTATCGTTGTCGTGCGTGCCGGTGTAGACCACGGCGTTGGCGAGGTGCTCGTGCGGCAGATGCGGATTGTTCGGGTTGCCGTCGAACCCGAACTGCAGCACGCGCATGCCGGGGAAACCGTAGCGGTCGCGCAGCGCATGCACCGAATCGGTGATGACGCCCAGGTCCTCCGCGACGATCGGCAGCTCATGCAGGGCCGCGCGCATCGCATCGAAGAAATGCGCGCCCGGCCCCGGCGTCCAGCGGCCCTCCGCCGCGGTCGCCGCCGTGGCGGGGATCTCCCAGGAGGCGTCGAAGCCGCGGAAGTGGTCGATGCGCACCAGGTCGAACATGCGCAACTGCAGCGCCAGCCTGCGCTCCCACCAGCGATAGCCGTCGGCCCGCATCCGGGCCCAGTCGTACAGCGGATTGCCCCAATGCTGGCCGGTCGCGGAGTAGTAATCCGGCGGGCATCCCGCCACCGCTGTCGGCGTGCCCACCGCATCGAGCTTGAAGAGGTCGCGGTGCGTCCAGACATCGGCGCTGTCCGGCGCGACGAAGATCGGAATGTCGCCGAACAACGCGACGTCGCGGCTCGCGGCGTAGTCGCGCAGCGCCTGCCACTGGCGAAAGAACGCGAACTGCAGGACGCGCTGGCGGCGTATCTCCGCGGCATGCCGGCGACGGGCATCGGCGAGTGCGCCGGGATCGCGATCGCGCAGGCGCGCCGGCCACTCGGTCCATGGCCGCGCGTACTCCGCGCGCAGCGTGGCGTACAACGCGTAGTCGTCGAGCCAGTCGGCGTTCTGGCGGCAGAACGACTCGTAGCGTTGCAAGTCCTCCTCGTGCGCGCGGCGCTCGAAGGTGTCGCCAAGCTCCGTGCGCCATTGCGCCGGCGCCGCGCCGACGGCCGCCGACGGCGCCTTGGCGATCCACCCCCACTCCGCGGCCAGCTCGGCGCTGACCAGCATCGGGTCGCCCGCGAAGGCCGAACAGGCGTTGTAGGGACTGCGATCGACGTGCGGCGGGTGCAGGGGCAACACCTGCCAGAGCCGCTGGCCGGCGCCGCGCAGAAAGTCGACGAAGTGGTACGCGTGCGGTCCGAGCGCGCCCTCGTCCGCGGCGTACGGCAGGGACGTGGGATGCAGCAGCACCCCGGCCCGACGTCGCCCGAGTGCCGCGCCCATGTCGCCTGCCGGCGCGCCCATCGAGCCTAGTTGGCGGGCAACATGACCGCGCCGCCCGAGCCGCTGCCGCCCGCGCCGAGCGGCTGCTGCAGATAGTCGGGCGCACGCACGCCGATCATCTGGTACAGCTTCAGAAGCTGGTGCCGGAACAGTCGGTCGAACTCCAGCACCGTCTCGCGGGCATGCAGCGGGCCGAACCACCAGAACCAGTCGGAACCCTCGCAGATGGCCAGCTGCTGCTCCACTTCGCGGCGCACGTCCGTGGCGAGCGCGCCCACGGCGAAGACCTCGTCGACGGCCTGCTTGGCCTGCGCCAGCCAGTCCCACGCGCGGTTCTTGTCGGCCTCGCCGATCCAGGTCGAGAACGTCCCGTAGATCCAGCTGCCGGCGACGAGCCCCGGCAGCGGCTGCACCGAGACGCCGAAACGCAGGGCGTCGGAGAACGTGGACAGCTCGAGCTCCGGATCCTCGCTGAGGCGCCGGTAAAGCGCGCTCAGGAAATAGGTGGCGTTCTGCGGATAGTGATCCCAGGCGTTCTCGCCGTCCAGAACGATGGGCACCACCGAGGTCTGCGGATCGTGCAGGTTGCGCTTGATGTTGTGCAGATGCGCGATGAGATCGTTGACGGCGTCGTCGGCGTGCCACTTCGCATAGGTGAAGCCGATCCGATCCGAAAGACCGTCGTCGCGGTAGAAGCACGCCACCGAGGAGCCCGGGACGCGATAGGCGCAGGCCTGCAGACTCTCGCCCCCGGCGCGCGCGACGGAGTGTCCCATCACGCCCTGCCCGGTCGCCGCCCACTTGAACCCGAACTCATCGAGAATGGCCAGCAGCGGCCCGCTGACGCCGCCCTCGGCCGGCCAGCAACCCTGCGGCCGATAGCCGAACACGTGCTCGAACACCAGCAGCGCCTTGTCGATGTGCCAGCGCGCCCGCTCCGCGCCTCCCGGGTAGGCGGCCGCGGCCGGCAGCTGCACGTCCGGCAGGGCGTCGCGCGCGGCGGTGAGATCGATGAGCAGCGGGGCGATGGGATGGGCGTAGGGCGTCACCGACAGCTCCGCCTGCCCGCTGGCGGCCAGGCGCCGGTAGCGGGGTATGATGCCGGCGATCAACTCGCCGATCACCGTCAGCAGCTCCATGCGGTCGGCATGGGTGTAGCCGCTCTCGCGTTCGAGCAGCCGCCGCAGGCGCGGGTCCCCGCGCACGGTCTCGCCCATCCACGCCAGGTGATACCAGACGAGCAGATCCGCCATGAACTGCTCGTTCAGGTACATGCACAGCGCCGGCGCGCCGAGGCAGCGGCGGGCGAGTTCCGCGAGGCGCGCGTAGGTCGGGAAACGCAGGATCAGATTCTGCTCGTTGGCGCGCAGGCAGGCGCGGACGAGCGTGAGACGCGCCTCGATCTCCTCCGGCAGGCGTTGCGCGCGCAGGCAGTCGAGCAGGGGATCGCGGATGTCCGCGCCATGCGCGAGCGCCGCGCCGATCCTGCTCTCGTAGTCGTTGAGCTGTTCCAGCAGGGTCGGCGTGAAATTGAACACCGCGCGCGCGCCCGGGACGGCCTCCAGGTGCGCCGCCATGTCGACATAGTCCTTGATGGCGTGCAGGTAGGTCCAAGGCAGCTCGTAACGCTCCGTGACCGGATCCCAATACCAGGGCTGGTGCATGTGCCAGCACAGGACGACTCGCAGACGCGGCGAGGACATGCGCTGCCTCACCGCACGTGATGCAGGTCTTGCCCGAGCATCTCGGGGGTGACCAGCACGACCCCGGATGGCGAGACGTGGAAGCGCTTCGCGTCGTCGGCGGGATCGTGTCCGATGACCGTGTTCGGCGGGATCACGCAGCCCTTGTCCACGACGCAGCGGTTCAGCCGGCAGTGGGGCCCGATCCGAACCGCCGGCAGCACCACGCAATCCTGCAGCTCCGAGTAGGATTCCACGTGCACGCTGGAGAACAGCAGCGACCGGCGCACCACCGCGCCGGAGATGATGCAGCCGCCGGAGACCATGGAGTCCACGGCCATGCCGCGCCGGCTCTCGTCGTCGAACACGAACTTCGCGGGCGGCAGCTGCTCCTGATAGGTGAGGATCGGCCAGTCGCTGTCGTAGAGATTGAGCACCGGCGTCACCGACACCATCTCGATGTTGGCGTCCCAGTAGGCGTCCACGGTGCCGACGTCGCGCCAGTACGCCGGCTCGCCGTGGGGGCCGCGCTTGAACGGATACGCATGCACGGCGTAGCGGTCGACGACCGCCGGGATGAGGTCCTTGCCGAAGTCGTGCGTGGACTTCGCGGTGTCCGCGTCGCGGATGAGCTGCTCGAACAGGAAACCGGTGTTGAACACGTAGATGCCCATCGAGGCCAATGCGACGTCCTCGCGCCCGGGCATCGGCCTCGGCTCGGCCGGCTTCTCCCGGAAGTCGGTCACGCGCCAGTTCGCGTCCACCGCCATGACGCCGAAACCCCGCGCCTCGGCGAGCGGGACCTCCACGCAGCCCACGGTGAGGTCCGCCTTGTGCTCGGCGTGAAACGCCAGCATCGGTCCGTAGTCCATCTTGTAGACGTGATCGCCGGCGAGCACGAGCACGTGCGCCGGCCTGAACGTCCGCAGGATGTCGAGGTTCTGGTAGATCGCGTCGGCGGTGCCGGCGTACCACTCGTTGTCGATGCGCTGCGAGGCCGGAAGGATCTCGACGAACTCGTTGAGCTCGTGCTTGAGGAATCCCCAGCCGTGCTGGAGATGCCGGATCAGCGAGTGGGCCTTGTACTGGGTCAGCACCGCGATGCGGCGTATGCCGGAATTGACGCAGTTGGAGAGCGGAAAGTCGATGATCCGGAACTTGCCGCCGAAGGGCACCGCCGGCTTGGCGCGCCAGCGCGTCAGATCCTTGAGGCGATCACCTCGCCCGCCCGCGAGCACGAGCGCGACGGTGTTGCGGGTCAGTCGGCTGACAAAGCGCTGGCCGGTGCGTTCCGGCATGGCCCCCACTCCCGGACGTGTCGATACGTAGCGCATGTTAACATCCCGGCGCAGACGGAGGAGTCGCCACGCATGCCCGCATCCGCGCGATCAGGCCCGCGATTGGGCCGATGAACAACGATACCCTGGCCCGGCACCTCGGACTCGGCGTGCTGGTCGTCTACGGCATCGGCGACATCCTCGGCGCCGGCATCTACGCGCTGGTCGGAAAGGTGGCCGGCAGCGCCGGCACCGATACCACGCTCGCCTTCGTCGTCTCGGGGGTGCTTGCACTCGTCACCGGACTGAGCTACGCCGAGCTCGCGGCGCGCATCCCCCACAGCGCCGGCGCTTCCGCCTACACCGCCGACGCCTTCAGGCATCCATTCTGGCCCTTCCTGGTCGGCATGCTGGTGCTGACCAGCGGCATCACCTCCGCGGCCACCGCGGCATTGGCGTTCCACGGCTACCTCGAGGTCTTCGTGGCGCTGCCGGCGCTGCTCGCGGCCCTGTTGCTGATCGCCGCGTTGACGGCGCTGAATTATGTCGGCATCAAGCACTCCGCGCGCACCAACAACGTGCTGACGGCGATCGAGCTGACCGGACTGCTCCTCGTCATCGTCGTCGGCATGCGTTACGCGCTGTCCACCCACGAGCCCGTGCAGCTGGCGCGCGCGCTGGAGCCGGATCTCGATACTGCCGCGCTGCTGGCGGGCGTCACGCTCGCCTTCTACGCCTTCGTCGGCTTCGAGGATCTCGTCAACCTCGCCGAGGAGGCCAAGGATCCGACCCGCGACATCCCGCGGGCGCTGCTCATCGCCGTCCTGGTCAGCACCGTGATCTACCTGCTCGTGGTCGCGGTCGTGCTGTGGACGATGACGCCGGCGGAGGCGGCCGCAACCGAGCGCCCGCTGCTCGAGGTGCTCGTGCGGGCGGGCCACGCCGTGCCGAAGCCGCTGTTCGCGGTGGTGGCAATCGTGGCGATCAGCAACACCGCGCTCGCCAACAGCATCATGGCCTCGCGCCTGCTCTACGGAATGGCGCGCCAGCGCCTGCTGCCCGCCGCTCTCACGCGCCTGCACGGCACCCGGCGCACCCCGTGGGTGACGATCGTGCTGACCGGGGTGTTCTCGCTGCTGCTGGTCGCGAGCGGCAGCGTGACGGTGCTGGCGCAGACGACGGGGGCGATACTGATGCTCGTCTTCATGTTCGTGCACCTGAGCGCGATCCTCACGCGCCGCAGGCAGCCGGCGCCTCCCGGCCGGTTCACGGCGCCGCGCATCGTGCCTTACCTGGGCGTGAGCCTGTGCGTGCTGCTGCTGACGCGGTTTCCGATCGCCGTCTACCAGCGGCTCGCGCTCATCGTCGTGGCGAGCTTCGCTGTCTTCCTGCTGCTGCGGACGCGCCCGCCGGCCACCGTCCCGGAGGCGGAGCGCGAATGACGGCGGGCGCTGCGCCGGGCGGGGCGATCCCCGAGTTCGACCTGCACCTGTTCCACCAGGGTCACCACTGGCACGTCTTCCGCTACCTGGGCGCGAATCGCCGCGAGGTCGACGGCCGCGACGGCGTGCTGTTCGCCACCTGGGCGCCCAACGCGCAGGCCGTGAGCGTGGTGGGCGACTTCAACGGCTGGGATGGCCGCTCGCATCCCATGACCCGCCGCGAGGGCGGTGTCTGGGAGCGGTTCGTGCCCGCGGTCGCCGACGGCTGCCGCTACAAGTTCGAGCTGCGGCACCCCGCCGCGCCGGCGCCGTTCCTGAAGACGGACCCGTACGGCAGGTCCTTCGAGTTGCGGCCGGCCACGGCAGCCGTGGTCACCCCGGTAGCCGCGCATCGCTGGAAGGACGGGGACTGGATGACGCGGCGGCGCGCGCAGGACTGGCTGCATGCGCCGCTTTCGATCTACGAGGTTCACGCCGGCTCGTGGCGGCGGCGCGAGGATGGCGGCTTCCTGAACTACCGCGAACTGGCGCGCGCGCTCGCCGCGCACGTGAGCGCCCTTGGATACACGCACATCGAGCTGCTGCCGCTCACCGAGCACCCCCTCGACGACTCCTGGGGCTACCAGAGCACGGGTTACTATGCGCCGACCAGCCGCTACGGCACCCCGGACGATCTTCGGTGGCTAGTCGATCACTGCCACGATTGCGGCATCGGCGTCATCCTCGACTGGGCGCCGGGGCATTTTCCGCGCGACGACTACGCGCTCGCCGGCTTCGACGGACAGCCGCTGTACGAATATGCCGACCCGCGGCTCGGCGAGCACCGCGACTGGGGCACTTACGTCTTCGACTACGGCCGGCCGGAGGTGCGCAACTTCCTGCTCGCGAGCGCGCTTTACTGGCTGGAGGAGTTCCACGTCGACGGCCTGCGCGTGGATGCCGTGGCCTCCATGATCTACCGGGACTACTCGCGGCCAGCGGGCGAATGGCTCCCCAACTTCCGGGGCGGCCGCGAGAACTTCGAGGCAATCGCCTTCCTGCGCGAGCTGAACACCGTCGTGCACGATCAATTCCCCGGCGCCCTGGTCATCGCCGAGGAATCCACGGCGTGGCCGCTGGTGTCGCGACCGGTCGACGGCGGGGGGCTGGGATTCAGCATGAAGTGGAACATGGGCTGGATGCACGACACGCTCGACTACTTCAAGCTCGACCCCGTGCACCGCCGCCACCACCACGACAAGCTGACCTTCGGCCAGCTGTACGCCTACAGCGAGAACTTCATCCTGCCCTTCTCCCACGACGAGGTGGTACACATGAAGGGCTCGTTGCTCACGCGCATGCCCGGCGATGCCTGGCAGCGTTATGCCAACCTGCGCCTGCTGCTCGCGTATCAGTACACGCAGCCGGGCAAGAAGCTGATGTTCATGGGCTGCGAGCTGGGCCAGGACAGCGAGTGGGACTTTCGCGCCGCCCTGCCCTGGCAGCTGCTGCAGCAGCCCGCCCATGAGGGCATCCTGCGGCTGGTGCGGGATCTGAACCGCCTGTACCGGGAGCTGCCCGCACTGCATCGCTTTGACTTCGAGCAGCGCGGATTCCAGTGGCTGGACTGCAACGACGCGCTGCATTCCTGCCTGACCTACCTGCGGCGGGACGAGTCGACGCACGCCGTCGTCGCCATCAACGCCACCCCCGTGCCTCGCATGGACTATCGCGTCGGCGTGCCGGCAGGCGGGCTCTACCGCGAGGTGCTGAACTCGGACTCCGCGCTCTACGGCGGCAGCAATCTCGGCAATCTCGGCAGTCTGTGCGCCGAGGACGTCCCGGCCATGGGCATGCCCTGCTCGCTGCGGCTGGTCATGCCGCCGCTCGCGGCGGTGATACTCTGTCCGGCGGAGGGCGAGGCCGCGGCATAGGCTGCCTTCGACCTTCAGATTCGCCATTTGATTGCGACGCGAGCGCGGTTGGCCGAGGCTCGGGTGGCTGCCGCTCGCGGGGTCAGTACTCTGCCCTGCAGGTAACTTGGCTGCGGCATGGAAAGCGGCCTACATCAAGACTTGCCCGATTGATCGCCGGGCGAACCGCACCAGACACCGTACCGCGCCAAGCGTGGGCACCGGGCACTCGTAGACAAGCTCCGCCTGGCCGGCAACGGCCGGGTTCAGAGCTCGATCTTCTCCATGATCGCGTGGTTGAGCATGTCGAGATAGGCGCGATAGTGGGGATCGGTGACGTCCAGGTGCACGGTATCGGCGAGATCGACCGGCGCGTTCGCGTCCGACGGCTGCCGCGGGACCTCCCCGAGCGGCGGCTGCTTCGCACCGGGCGGCGGCGAGGGAACCTCCCGCCTGATGAGCTGCAGGTGCCACTCCCGCAGCTGCCGGAGGAAGGCCGACTGCGCGTTGCCGTCCCAGCCGGCGACATCCATCGAACGGCGCACGGCCTCCACCAGTGCCTTCAGCGCGCTGCCGAGGGCGGCCTTCTCCGACTCCGTGGCCTTGGGGGCGATGCTCCACAGCAGCAGATCCGTCGCGTGCTGGGCCAGCTCCCAGTCCCGGCTGCTCGGCCCCTCGTCGTGGTAGACGGCCGCGAGGAAGCGCCGCCACGGACCGAGCAGGAACTCGACCAGGAATGGCGGCGGCAGCGGCCCTTCGGCGTTTTCGATGGCGCGGTCTATGACCGCCGTGGCGGCAGCGAAGGCAGTCATGCGTCGTCGCGCGCGTGCGAGCTGCTGAAGCACATGAATGAAAATTTACGCGCAACCCGGGGTTGCCGCTTGACGGGGATCATCCCGACCGCCCCCTGGCGCATCCGCGCCGGACCGGATCGCGGCCTAGAAATGGTAGCCGAGGCGCAGCAGATGGAAGTTGATGCCGGGGTTGGAGTCGCCGATCGAGGCGTTCGACAGGTGCTGGTACCGATAACCGACGTCGAACTCGCCCCTGGATCCGAACCGCAATCCGGCGCCGAGGTGATCGCCGAAGGAGAACGGGATGTCGAAGTCGCGATCGCCGAACTCGGTCTCGCTGAACAGGTGCAGGCCAATGGCGCCCTCCAGGTAGGGGGTGATGGCGCCGATCGGCGCGCGCGGCTGGATCCGGAAGACGGGGGCCACGCCAATCTCGGCGAGCGAGCCGTTGCCCGAGCGGCCCTCCTCGCCGTCCCAGTAGCTCGCGCTCACCTCCCAGTAGCCGCCGAGAAACCAGCTCCCCAGGCCGATGAGCTCGCCATGCCAATCCCACTGAACGGCCAGCCCGCCGCGCGTGGAATCCTCATCGCCGGTCCCGACCTCCACGGCTACGCCATCGACCGCATGCGCCGCGACGGCGAACTGCAACGCCGCGGCAGCGGCGCACAGACATCCCCAATGCCGAGTACGCTGCACGCTTTTTCTCCCCCTCTTATACCGCGTGACAGCGGCATATTATCAATAAGTTGCCCGCTTATCGCAAGAAACGCTTACAAGTAGGTTCAAGTTCGGGCCGGCCGCGTTTCGTTTCGCTGAAATCGTGGTAGCATTTGCGACCGTCTGACGGGGGGACCCCGTGGCCGTGCACGCTGGCATGTTTGTGCTGCGCCTCGCACACACCGACGGATGCCCTGTCCGGGGGCCGGGTAATCACAACAGCGATTCAGTGCCGCGCGCAAAGCACCGGCATGGAGGAGACATTAATGACTAAAAAAATCCGGCTTGCGGTGGCAGGCCTGAGCTTGGGGTGTCTGCTCGCCCATCCCGCCCTGGCGGCGGACGCGGCGAGGGGCAGGGTCAAGGCGGAAACCTGCACCGGGTGTCACGCCGTGGAGTCCTATCAGAACGTCTACCCGACGTATAACGTGCCGAAGGTCGCGGGCCAGCACGCCGAGTACATCGTCGCGGCGCTGAAGGCCTACAAGAGCGGCGAGCGCGCCCACGACACGATGCACGCCAACGCCATCAATCTCAGCGACGAGGACATGGCCGACATCGCGGCCTACTTCTCCTCCGCTGTGCCGGGCGGCGCGGCCGCCGCGGCGAAGTAACCGAGCCCACGGGAGACATTGCTGATGAACAAGAACCTGACTATCGCCGGTGCAGCGCTGCTGACCATGGCATCCATGACTGCGCAGGCCGGCGGCGACTACGCGGCCGGCGAGAAAAAGGCCAAGGAAGTCTGCGGCGCCTGCCACGGTGCCGACGGCAACAGCCCGAGCGGTGCGTTTCCGAAGCTGGCGGGCCAGTGGGAGTCCTACATAAAGGCGTCGTTGCACCAGTACAAGAATGGGCAGCGCAAGAACGCCATCATGGCGCCGCAGGCACAGAACCTCTCGGAGCAGGACATCCTCGACGTGGCGACGTTCTACTCGCAGCAGCCGCCCGCCCTGCACGTGCTGCCGCGCTGACGGCCGCCGCCCGCAACCTTCGACGCCCGTACGGCACGGAACGGCCCGCTGATCCCGGGCCGTTTTTTTTTTCGCCTGGCGCACGCCAACCGGTGGTCATCCGGGCTGCGGCGGCGGGAACCACGCCGTGCAAGAGGCCTCCCGAAGGCGGCTTGAACCTCCGCAGCGCACCGGCATCATACTCACCCCGCCAGCCGCGCTCGGCGACGGCGGGCAGGAATCGTCATTGAACCCGTCGAGCGAGGACCGGATACCATGAACGAGACACCGGCGCAGCTGGGCTACCGCATGCCGGCGGAATGGGAACCGCACCAGGCGGTGTGGCTGTCGTGGCCACACAAGCGCGAATCGTGGCCAGGTAAGTTCGAGACCGTCGAACCGGTCGTCGCGAGCGCGGTGGCGGCACTGGCCGGCAGCGAGCTCGTGCGCATCAACGTCCTGGACGGCGAGCACGAGGGCCACGTCGCCCGGCTGCTCACCGCGCATGGCGTCGATCTGGCCGGCGTGCGGTTCCACCGCTTCCCCACCGACGATGCGTGGTGCCGCGATCACGGCGCCATCTTCGTGGTGCGCGAGCGCGACGGCCGCCGCGAGCTCGCCGCCACCGACTGGGACTACAACGCCTGGGGCGGCAAGTATCCGCCCTTCGATCGCGACGTGGAGATCCCCCGGCGCATGGCCGAGGCGCTCGGCGTGCCCCGCTTCGTCGGCGACATGGTGCTGGAGGGCGGATCGATCGACGTTAACGGCGCCGGCGTGCTCCTCACCACCGAGCAGTGCCTGCTCAACCCGAACCGTAATCCGCACCTGACCCGGTCCGACATCGAGGCGCGGCTGCGCGACTTCCTCGGCGTGCACACCATCTGGTGGCTCGGCGAAGGCATTGTCGGCGACGATACCGACGGTCATGTCGACGACCTCGCCCGCTTCGTCGCCGAGGACACGGTGGTCACCGTCGTCGAGGACGACCCGGGCGACGCGAACTATCCGATGCTGCAGGATAACCTCCAGCGCCTGCGTGCGCTCCGCCTCCCCGACGGCCGGCCGTTGCGGATTATCGCACTGCCGATGCCCGAGCCCGTCGTCTATGAGGACCAGCGGCTGCCGGCGAGCTACGCCAACTTCTACATCGGCAACACCGTCGTCCTGCAGCCGACCTTCAACTGCGCCCGCGATCGCGCCGCCGTCGAGATCATCCAGCGCTGCTTCCCGACGCGGCGCGTCGTCGGCATCGACTGCACCGACCTGGTGTGGGGCCTCGGCACCTTCCACTGCCTGAGCCAGCAGGTGCCGGCCGTCTGACGGCGGCCGCGCCGCGCACATTGCGGGAGATCGCAGGCGACGCCGGGGTATCGGCGCGGTCCGCCGCATCGCGCGCGGCGCGCCTCCGCGGCGCGCGCAGCATGGGTGAGCCGGAAAGAGCGGGCAGTCCCGTGGACTGCTCGCCCGGCGAACGCCCGGTCCACCGACGGACCGGGCCGGACTTTCGCGCGAAGCAGGATTGCGGAGCGATCAAAGGCGAGCAAGACCTCGCGGTAGCGTGCGGTGCGTCGATGCGCCGCGCGGCGGCAGCCACGCGAGATCCGGCGCAGCGCGTTCTCGTGGCGATCCGCGCCTGCACGAAACGCTTGCTGCGGCGGCGGCTTTACCCTACATTTCGCGCAGATTTTTCCAGGACGCGCCGTCGCGCGCCCGCAGCACTCGGAGAACGCCGATGAAAGATGTGGAAGCCGTTGCCAGGTACGTCCGGCACCACTATCGCCACTTCAACGCCGCCGCGCTGATCGATGCGGCCGACGGCTACATCCGCCATCTCGAGGGCAACGGCAAGATGTTCCTGACCATGGCCGGCGCCATGAGCACCGCCGAGCTGGGCCTGTCGCTCGCCGAGATGATCCGAGGCAACAAGGTGCACGCCATTACCTGCACCGGCGCCAATCTCGAGGAGGATCTCTTCAACCTCGTGGCGCACGATCACTACGTCCGTATCCCGCGCTACCGCGACCTCACGCCCGCGGACGAGGAAGAGCTGCTGTCGCGGCACCTGAACCGCGTGACCGACACCTGCATACCCGAGGAAGAGGCGATCCGCCGCCTCGAGAAGGCGGTCCTGGAGGAGTGGACGGCCGCCGACCGCAGCGGCGAGCGCTACTTCCCGCACGAATTCATGTACCGGGTCATCCGCAGCGGCAAGCTGAAGCAGCACTACCAGATCGACCCCAAGGACAGCTGGCTGGTCGCCGCCTGCGAGGCCAACCTTCCGATCATCGTGCCGGGCTGGGAGGATTCCACCCTCGGCAACATCTACGCCGCCCACTGCATCGGCGGCGACGTCAAGAACGTCCACACCGTGCGCACGGGCATCGAGTACATGATGATGCTGGCCGACTGGTATCGGGCCACGTGCCGCGACCACTCCATCGGCTTCTTCCAGATCGGCGGCGGCATCGCCGGTGATTTCCCGATCTGCGTGGTGCCCATGCTCGAGCAGGACCTGCACATCCGCGACATTCCGCGCTGGGGCTACTTCTGCCAGATCAGCGACTCGACCACGAGCTTCGGCTCCTACTCCGGCGCCGTGCCCAACGAGAAGATCACCTGGGGCAAGCTGTCCAAGGACACGCCGTCCTACATCATCGAGTCCGACGCGACCATCGTCGCGCCGCTCATCTTCGCGTGCGTGCTCGCACCCGACGTGCGCTGACGGCGCCGGCTGCAGCAAGATGAGCACACCACAACCGCTCTCTCCACCCGTCGCCGAGCAGAACGGCTGGACCAGCCAGGACGCCGAAGAACTCTACCGCATCAGGCAGTGGAGCGATTCGTTCTTCTTCGTCAACGACGACGGCAAGATGGCCGTGCGGCCATTGCGCGATGAAGACACCGTAATCGTCATCGACGACATCGTGCGGGACCTGCGCAAGCGCAATGTGCGCCTGCCGGTGCTGCTGCGGTTCCAGGACGTGCTGCGCGCCCGCGTCGTACGCCTGAACACCGCCTTCGCCGACGCGATCGCGGAATCCGGCTACCAGGCTCCGTACCAGGGCGTGTATCCGATCAAGGTCAACCAGCTGCACGAGGTGGTGCAGGAGGTCGTCGAGGCCGGCAAGCCGTTCAAGATGGGTCTGGAGTGCGGCTCCAAGGCGGAACTCATCGCCGCCCTGCCCCATATCGAGGAAGATGACTCGCTGCTCATCTGCAACGGCTACAAGGACTCTGTGATGCTGCGGCTCATGCTTGCCGCGCAGCAGATCGGCAAGAACGTCGTGCCCGTGATGGAGAAATACGGCGAGTTCGAGCATTTTCTCAAGCTCGCGCAGGAGGCGAACCAGCGCCCCCGGCTCGGGGTGCGCGTGCGCCTCACCACCAGCGGTGCCGGCAAGTGGGCCGAGTCCGGCGGCGATCAGTCCAAGTTCGGCATCTCCATTCCCGAACTCGTGAAACTGATCCAGCGGCTGAAGGACCAGGGCCTGAACGATGCCCTGATGCTGCTGCACTTCCACCTCGGCAGCCAGATCGCCGACGTGCAGATCCTCAAAAAGGCGGTCAAGGAGATCACCCAGGTCTACGCCCAGCTGGTCGAACGCGGGATCCACGTGCGCTATCTCGACGTCGGCGGCGGACTCGGCGTCAACTACGAGGCCGGGTACGGCGGCGAAGAGGAGAGCAACATCAACTATACGCTGCGCGAGTATGCGAACGCCGTCGTCTACTCGGTCAAGGAGGTGTGCGACGAGGAAAAGGTGCCGCACCCGGTGCTCGTCTCCGAAAGCGGGCGCGCCATCACGGCGCATCATTCGGTGCTGATCGTGGAGGCGCTCGGCGCCTACCGCAAGGACACCATCGAGGCGGACTTCGTCCCCGCTGCAGAGCACAACACGGTCACCCGCGAGCTGTTCGAGATCCTCTCGCGCGTGCGCGCGTTGCCCGCCGCAACCGGCAAGCGCCGCAAGTCCCCGCCGATCTCCGATCTCATGGAGGCCTATCACGATGCCGTCGAAACGCGGCAGGAGGCCGATACGATGTTCGCGCTCGGCTATCTGCCTATCGAGGAGAAGGGGCTGGCCGAGCGTCTTTACTGGACCGTGTGCATGACCATCGACGAGCAGGTCAAGCGCGCGCCGCGGCCGGAACTCGTGCCGAAAGAGTTGCGCACGCTCGACGATCATCTCGTCGATCAGTACCTGTGCGACTTCTCCGTGTTCCAGTCGATCATCGACCACTGGGGCATCGGCCAGCGGTTCCCTATCGTGCCGATCAAGAATCTGAATACGCGGCCGACGAGGCGCGCCGTGCTGGTGGACCTCACCTGCGATTCCGACGGCAAGGTGTCGAACTACGTCTCCGCCAACTCCGACACCGACTTCCTGGAGCTGCACGACCTGCCGGCCGACGAACCCTATCACCTCGGATTTTTCCTGATGGGCGCGTATCAGGACATCATGGGCGACTCGCACAACCTCTTCGGGCGTGTGGCGGAGGCGCACATCTACGCCGACCCCGATGAACCCGGCGACTATTACATCGAGAAGATCATACCCGGGACGTCCGTGCAGGAGATGCTCGCGCAGGTACAGTATTTCCCCAACGACCTGCACCGGCGCATGAACGACATCATTCGCAAGAAGATCGACCAGGGCCGCATCCGCCCGAAGGCGGGCGTGGAGCTGCTGGAACAGTACATGCAGTGCTTCTCGCAGAGCACGTACTACGATCCGGACTACCTCAGCGAGGGCAGGGGAGAGACGCCGTGAGCCGGCCGCGCACCCTGCAGGTCGGCCTGGTGCAGATGAGCTGCGGAACCGATCCGGACGCCAACCTGGCGAAGGCCGCGCGGCTGGTGCGCGAGGCCGCCGCGCAGGGCGCCCAGGTGGTCTGCCTGCCGGAGATGTACCGCTCCCGGTATTTCTGCCAGACCGAGGATCACGCCTTTTTCCGGCTCGCCGAGCCGATCGACGGGCCGTCGATGCAGACCTTCGCGCGGCTCGGCGCGGAGCTCGATCTGACCATCATCGTGCCTATCTTCGAGCGGCGCGCGCAGGGGCTTTACCACAACTCCGCCTTCGTGATCGACGGCGCCCACGGCAGCCTCGGCCTTTACCGCAAGATGCACATCCCCGACGATCCGCGCTTCTACGAGAAGTTCTACTTCACGCCCGGCGATCTCGGTTTCAGAAAGTTCCAGACCCGCCACGTCGACCTCGGCGTGCTCATCTGCTGGGATCAATGGTACCCGGAGGCGGCCCGACTGACGGCGCTGACCGGCGCGGAGATCCTGTTCTATCCCACCGCGATCGGCTGGCAGCCCGCGGAGAAGGCGCAATACGGCGATGCCCAGCACGATTCCTGGGAGACCGCCCAACGCGCGCACGCCATCGCCAACGGCTGCTACGTGGTGGCGGTGAACCGCATCGGCTTCGAACCGGACCCCGCGCAGGACGGCCAGGGGATCGAATTCTGGGGCCAGAGCTTCGTGGCGGCGCCCGACGGGTCCGTCATGTACCGCGCCCCGGTCGGCGAGGAAGCGGTGAAGGTGCTCGCCGTGGACCTCGACCGTATCGACTTCTCGCGCACGCACTGGCCGTTCCTGCGCGATCGCCGCATCGATGCCTACGGCGGCATTACCCGGCGCTTCATCGACTGAGGTCCCCGGCACACCTTATTCGCTCTACAGACGGGGATCGCCGAGGCATCGGTGATCCTCCGGGGGCCGCCCGGGCGGCCAGCGGTGCTTGCGTTCCTCCGGACGTGTCAGCAGATCGTTGATCGGCGCATGACGCCTCCGCACGAGCCATTGCTCGTCGAACTCCCCCATTTCTCGCTGCCGTCGGAACGAAGCCAGTTGCCGCTGTCGTCGTGCCGTTCATAGGCGATGCGCGCGCCCTCCCATGCCCACGGCTCCTCGCGCAGGCGGTAGTCGGGCCCGCGCGCCCTTTCGCGGGGCAGAAACTCGGTCATCGCCGCGTGTGCGTCGAGGATTCCGGCGCGGCTGCGCCAGCGGCTATGGGGCGTGCAGCCGAGCGCCGCCCCCCGGTTCAGGCTTGCTTCATGCGTCCTCCGTTTTCCTCACCCTGTGGGCGGTGGTGTCGCGCGTGAAGGGCGGGAGCGGCGGGTGGACCTCTGCACAATTCGTCATGGTACCGTCTCCTCGTTCGTCCCGATGTGTCTCATTTCAACACCGGGCGCTCGCCGTCACCTCCCCGCCTGCGATCACCGGAGCTTCGCAGCCGTCAGTCCCGCGCGACGACCAACGGGGAAAGAGATAACCCCCGCAGCCATCGGCATGGCCGGACCTGTGCGCGCGGCGACGCCGCCAGCGATGCCGGGCGGCGCCGTCTCGCGTGAGACCAATTTGCCGTTGAGCCGCGGGCGGATTGCCCGCAGTATAAGAAGTGCCGCCCGATGATTCCGCCAGGAGGGCAGGCTCGCCATGGTAAAGCGCAACGAAGACATCCTCGCCATGACCGCGCTCGCGGCCGTCATCGTCGGCTGCCTGCTGGTCCTCGCGCCTTTCCTCTCGGCGATACTGTGGGCGGTGGTCATCTGCTTCAGCACCTGGGGCATCTATGAGCGCCTGCTCGCGCTCGTGCGCGGTCGCGAGACCCTCGCCGCCCTGATCATGACCTGTCTGCTCGCTGCGCTGGTGCTCGGCCCGCTCGTCATCGTCGCCGCCAGCCTAGGCGAGAACACCACCAACCTCGCGCGCGCGATCCAGCGTTGGTCCGCGGCCGGCCCTCCCGATCCCCCCGAGTGGCTGGCCCGCGTGCCGCTGGTCGGGGAGACCCTGCGGGAATACTGGGCCGCCTTCGACATGGGCAAGCTCGTTGCGTACCTGCGCGATCTCGCCGCGCCGCTCAGCCGTTTCGCGCTGGGCACCGGCCTCGCCCTCGGTCAGGGCCTGCTCTACCTCGCGCTCGGCGTGCTCATCACCTATTTTCTCTACCGCGACGGGCTCGACGTCGCGGCCCACCTGCGCGCCGGCATGGAGCGCATCGCGGGCGCGCGCGCGCATCACCTGCTTGCGGTGGCCGGCAACACCGTCAGGGGAGTGGTCTACGGGATCATCTTCGCCGCGCTCGCGCAGGGGGTGATGGCCGGGCTCGGGTACTGGATCGCGGGCGTGCCAGGACCCTTTCTGCTCGGCCTGCTCACCTGCTTCCTTGCGCTCATACCGTGGGGACCTCCGCTAATCTGGGTGCCGGCATCCGTATGGCTCTATCACGACGGGCACATCGGCTGGGCGATATTCATGTTCGCGTGGGGCATCACCGCGATCAGCAGCATCGACAACATCCTGCGGCCGTATCTCATCAGCCTCGGCAGCCGCCTCCCGTTCCTGCTGGTGCTCCTCGGCGTGGTCGGAGGCGTGCTGCGTTTCGGCATCATCGGGGTTTTCCTGGGACCGACGCTGCTCGCCGTCGGCTACGCGCTCATCACGGAATGGACGCGCACGGCACGGGCACGGCGCAGCGCCGACGGGAAGGAGTCGCCCGGAGCGAACGCGTAACGGCCGGACGCCCCCTTGCCTTGCATGGATCAACGAACGAGAATGCGCTCGCCGCGCAACCCCGGATGTCATCGTGCCCATACCCACACGCCGCCTTCGTAGCAGTCGCAACCACCGATTGAACAGCCAGCGCCCTGGCCCGCGTCTCGTGCTCCTCGTGCCCCTGTCCGCGATCCTCGCGCTGTCCGCCATGGATCATGTCGCCGCACAGACGTCCGGCGCCCCGGCCGGCGCCGCCAAGCCGCGCGCCGTACGCAATCTGCTCGGAGGCTCCACACCCGCGTTCATCAGCCTGGCACGCCGGGTCGCCGGCGGCACCGAGGCCGAGCGGGCGGAGTTCGCGCGCGTCTCGCTGGAGGAGATGGGCGGGGCGTTTCACGAAGAGGCCGAAAAGGCGCTCGAGTACAGGCCCGAGCCCGGCAAGGCCGTCAACGAGGAGAAGGACCCGAGGCGGTGGGCATCGGCGACCGAGGAATACGCCAGTCGGCTCTTCGGGCTGAGCGAATCGGTCATGGCCGGTGCGCCCGTCGACGTGCGCGTCGAGCAGGAGGGCACCGTGCTGCTGATCATCGGCGACAGCACCGTGATTGTGAGCGGTCCGAACATCGCCAACCCGGAGATACTCGAGAACCGCATCATCGATCGGGTATGCCTGGACCCCTCGTGCGAGACGCTGGCCACGGCCACTTTCGACATGAACTACACCACGAGCGTGAGCGGACGCTGGAGCCATACCGACACCGAGTCACCGGTTTACTCGACGAGCAACGGCCTGAATTTCCTGTTCGAGGATTCCGCCAACCTGCCCGCGAAGGAAGCCGCGTGCTCGGCGATCGCCAGCGAACTCGCCAGCATCGTCAACGCGGTCAAGAACCTGTTGTGGCAGAAGCAGCCGGTGGACTGGAACGCCATCGCGGTACGGCCCGACGCGGCCGACCCGAACACCCAGGTGCTGCGCATCAATCCGAACGGGGACTTCGTCAAGCTTTCCCTGCCGCAGCTGGTGCAGGTCCCGTACGTGCTGCAATCGGCGCTGCCGTGGGTGCGCTCGCAGGTCGAGGGCAGACACGGCCAGCACTACGTGCAGCTTCCGCCGGGCACCTTCGACTGACAGGCCCGGCGCAGGGGGAAGGTGGTTGCCCGTCGCCGCGCTTGTCGACGGCCGACTGCTTTTATTTAGAATGGGCCGGTGGCCAAGCCCCCCCGTCCCATTGCAACACAGCCCGTGCGGTGGCGCTTACGGACCAAGCTGCTGGCGCTGCTGCTGGGCATAACGCTGCCGCCCCTGCTCTTCATCACCTGGATCGATTACCGCACGCTGCATGATCTCGGGACCACCCTGGCGGCGCGGGCGCACAAGGACCTGGCCGAGCAGGCGCGCGAGCAGCTCGCGCTGACGGCGGACAACTACGCGCTGCTCATCCAGCGCCAGAACGAGGTGATGGAGCTGCTGGTCGCGCGCCAGGCGCGCGAGGCGGAGCTGCTGCTGACCGCGCCGCACTTCGAGGCACCGCTCCTCGCGCCCATCTTCGACACCGACATCGACCGCGCCGACCCGCGCGTGGCGCTGATGGCGTCGCGCAAGCACCTGCGCGCGGGCGATGCCGGCACCGGCACGCCGGTCCCGGTCTCCTACGACACGCAGGCCTTTCGCCTGCCGGCCGGCACCGACGCCGGCAGCTTCTCCGCGGTGCTCGCCAGGCTCGCCGCGATGACCGACGTCTACCGCGCGCTGCATGCGCCGTACGAGGATCGCATCCTCTGGCAATACACGACCCTGGAGTCGGGCCTGCATTCGGTCTATCCCGCTCATGGCGGATACCCCACGGACTACGATCCGCGCACCCGGCCCTGGTATCGCACGCAGCGCCAGACCGGGCAGCTGCGCTGGCACCCGCCGCAGGTAGACGCCTCCACGCGCCAGGTCATCGTCACCGTCTCGATGCCGCTGCGCGACGGCGACCATCGCCTCCTCGGCGTCACTGCCATCGATCTTCCCGTCGACGCCTATCTCGCGAGTCTGCCCCTGCCCTCCGGGTGGGCCGCCGACAGCGCGCTGTTCCTGGCCTACCCGGAGACGGACCACGCCGCCGGCAAAGGGCCGCTGCGCATCCTGGCGCGGCAGACCTACGACACGCAGCACCGTGACTGGAAGACCGAGTTCGCCCCCGAGTGGCTCGAGCCCGACAGCCCGGAGCGGACGCGGCAGCTGACGGCCGACCTGCGGGCGCGCAGGCCGGGCATGGTGCAGGCGCGATTCCGTGACGCCGACGCGTTGTGGGCGTATCGACCGATCGGCGGATCGGACACCTGGCTGGTGATCGTGCTGCCCTATGCGCGCGCGCTGGCGCTGGCGGAGATGGCGCGGGCGGCGGCGCTGGAGCACACTGGCGCGCAGCTGCGCACGGTGCTCGCCCTCGGCATACCCCTCATCATCGCCGTCGTGATCGCCGCCCTCTTTGCCGCGCGCGCCATCAACCGCCCCTTGCAGCAACTGGTCCAGGCCACGCATCGGGTGACTGCCGGCGACTTCGAGGCGCGTGCCCGCATCACCACCGGTGACGAGTTGGAGATGCTCGGCCACGCCTTCAATCACATGGTCCCGCATCTCAAGGAACGTTTTCGCCATGCCGAGGGCATACGACTGGCGCGCGAGGTGCAGCAGAACCTCATTCCCGTGCAGCCGCCCGCGCGCTCGGGACTCGACATGGCGGGCGTGACCATCTATTGCGAGGAGACCGGCGGAGACTACTACGACTTCCTGGAGCTGGGTAATGCCGATACCGACCCGGTGGGCATCGCCATCGGCGACGTCTCCGGCCACGGCATCGCCTCCGCCCTGCTGATGACCACGGCGAGAGCGATGCTGCACGCCTTCGCGCCGCAGTCGCGCACGCTCTCGGAGGTCATGGCGGCGATCAACGAGCGGCTCTCCGACGACGTGCACGCAGGACGCTTCATGACCCTGTTCTACCTGGTCGTGGACCCCTCGGCCTCTACGCTGCGCTGGAGCAGCGCCGGGCACGACCCTGCCCTGCTGTATCGACCTGCCGACGGTTCCATGCACGAGCTTGCAGGCGAGGACATACCCCTCGGCGTGGACGCCGCGTGGCGCTATCGGGAGTGCACGCCCTTCCAAGGCGCCCCCGGCGACGTCGTGCTGATGGGAACCGACGGAGTCTGGGACGCGCGCAACGCCGGGGACGAGCCCTTCGGCAAGGAACGGCTGAGGGGATTGCTGCGGGCCCACGCGGCCCTGCCGGCGGCCGAGATCTGCGGCGCGATCACAGAGGCGTTGCAGGAGTTTCGCGACGGCGCGGCGCAGACCGACGATCTGACGCTCGTCGTTTTTAGGCTGCGTGACCACGACGGCGCGCCCCTCCCCTCCGGCGAGGCGGCCGGGGAGTCATCATGAGCCGCGCGCCCCGTTGAACCGGGCGCGCGCGGATACCGCCGGATTACTCGACCTTGACGGTCTTGCGCGGCGTGCGCTTGACCTTGGGTATGTTCAGCTCCAGCACGCCGTCCTTGAACGTCGCCTTGGCCTTGTCACCGTCGACCTCCTGCGGTAGCCCGATGACCCTCTGGAACTCGCCTTGGGCAAGTTCGCGACGGAAGTACTGCCCTTTTTCCTCCTTCTCCTCGGCCTTCGTGCTCGCCTTGATGGTCACGGTCGTGTCGGTCATCGTGACATCGAGGTCCTCCTTCTTCACGCCCGGCAACTCGGCGCGCACGACGACCTCTTCGTCGCGATCGATTACGTCAACCCTCGGCCAGCGGCCTTCGAACGGCGGACGCAGCCGGCCCAGTTGCGGCCAGCCGCCCCGGAACAGGCTCGGCCAACGCTCGGACCATGCCTCGTCGAAGAAGCGCTCGAATTCCTCGAAGGGGCTCATCCAACCGCCCCGGCGGGCAAGTTCCTTGCCCTCCGCCTCCTTCTTCGCCTCCGTCTTCTTCTCTTCTGCCATACATCACCTCCTGGTTGGGGGGAACGATACAGCCAGAATTATGGTCCGCCGCCGCATTTTCAAGTTGATCGAAGTCATCCCCCCGTCCGCGGCGCCGGCCGTCGTCCTCTGCCCCGCGGCATCGCCCGCCCGTGCAAGGCGGCGCGCGCGCCGATCGCCGCGGAGTCCATCAGGCCGGCAGGTGCGTCTTCTGTACACCAGTTCCGATCCCTTTCATTGAGATGTCGCATGGCCCTAGCTAGGCTTTGACTTGCGAGGCGGAGGGACTGGGCGGGGTCTGCCGGAATGATCCGGGGTCCGGCTCGCGAGGGCGGCACTCCGGCCCGCTGAGCAGCCAAGGCGGCTCCCGGCGAGGGTTTGCCGCGACGGACCCGCATCGTCCGACCGTGGCAAGTGGCCTAATCGCCCCGAGATAGACGCAACGGCATGTCAGACCCCGTCGAATGCCAGTCTGCCTCCGCGCAGATACGGGTCTGGGGGATGTGTCCATGGAAGACAGGGAGAGGCAGACCTCGCGGGTCGAGTTCCTGTGCTCCTCGGCTGCGGGCTTTCTCAAGGCCGGCGATTATCAACACGGCGCCGATGCGCTGCGCCAGGCACTCATTGCCAGCGAGCGCAGCGGCGCCCGGGATTGCGCGTGCTTCATAGAGATCGCCTGCGACATCGCCAGCGCCTGCCGCCTCAGTCGCCACGAGGCGCATTGGCACCGGCGGGCCCACGACCTCGCCAGCGAGCGTGAGTGCGAACTGCTCGCAGAGCTGATCGATCTGCTGCAGATCGCGGAGTGGCACCTGGAATCCCCGCGCAGGACGTGCATCCTCCCGTCTGCAGGACGGCCCTCTGCCTTGCCGGGACCCGCGCCCTACCAGGCGGCGCAACGCCGTGAGGGCGACCCTGACCCCTGCGGAGTGCATCCGTCCCTGGTCCAACCCGTGCCCGGCCGCGGCGCTTCGACGGTGTCACGCGCGGCGGCCGCGCGTGATTCGCGCACACCGACCGCGGCGGACGCATCGCTGGGAGTCTATTTCCTGGGGGACTTCCGCGTCTTCCACAACGGCGTTCTCCTCGAGGAGTGGTCCAGTCTGAAAGGCCTCGCAGTCCTCAAGTACCTCGTGGCCCATCGCGGCAGGAAGGTAGGGCGCGAAACGCTGATGGACGTGATCTGGCCCGGGGCGGATGCCGGCGCCGCACGCCGCAACCTGCACCAGGCCATCTACTCGCTGCGCAAGTCGCTGCGCGAACACGACGGCGACCATCAGTACATCCTGTCGCACGAGAACTATTACGAGTTCAATCCTGCACTTGCATTGTGGGTGGACGCAGAGGAGTTCGAGTCCCACCTTCGGAGTGCGCGTCGATGCGAGAGCGCGGGCCGACTCGAGGAGGCGATGCATGAGTACGGCGTGGCGGAGAGCCTCTATCAGGGCCGCTTCATGGAAGACGACCTCTACGCGGACTGGGCGGAGTCGCGGCGTCAGTACCTGGAGCAGGCATACCTCGAGGTCGCCAGTCATCTGGGCACGCTCTACTTCGAGCGCGGCTCGCCGACCGCGGCCGTCGCCCTCTGCCAGAAGGTGCTCAATGTCGATCCCTGCTACGAGAACGCGCATCGGCAACTGATGCAGTGCTATCTCGCGCAGGGCCAGCGCTACTTGGCCGTGCGCCAGTTCCATATCTGCGACGCCGCCCTGCGCGCGAGATCCGGCCTCACGCCCTCCAGGGAGACCATCGCGCTGTACCGGCGCATCGCGCACGCGAGCTGAACCGCCGCCGCGATCCGTCGCCTGCCGCCGTTCGCGCTCCACGGAGGACCTCCCAAATCGCGGTGCACCGCCGGTCATTTCCGGCATCGTCGCAGATTGAGCCGCCAATGACCGCGGCTTAAGCGGTACGGTCCAGATTTATCTACTCGGCCGCAGCCCTTCGAGTCGACCGACCAACGTAGGCGTCTGCGCGCTCGCGCGGACGGGAATCATTTCAAGAGGAGGTTCATATGGCTGCAGTACGCAAACCTGAACTGACGATGCACAAAGGCATGGCCGGCGCGGCGGCGGAGGTCGCGGAGGCCGCACCCCCTGCGGCGCCGACGGCGCAGGACATCCAGGCGGAGCTGGAGGCACGCGTCAAGAGTGCGCTCGACGAGGCGATGGCGCGCGCGGCGCCGGAGATCGCGGAACCCGCGGGCTGGTGGAACGTGTATGCCATCGGGCCGATCCAGCCGATCGCCGTGAACGGCCCACTGCTTCCGCACCAGGTGATCAGGGTCGGGGAAACGGCGTTCGTGGGGACCATCCTGTTCCTGAATCCGTTCCTCCTCGTCGCGCCCGGCATGAGCGCCGCGCAAGTGCTCGCGAACTTCGCCCTGCCCTACGAGGTGCGTTATCAGACCGGCAACGTGACGTCCTGGAGCATCGGCCAGGCCGACATGAACGTCGTCCATCTGCACAATGCCCCGGGCCTCGTCCCGGGAACGTTTGCCTATGTCGACGTGCTGGCATTCACCGGCCTGACTCCCGGCCTGTACGAGATGAACATCTCCGCGCGCATCCTTGGCGCGGCGCCGCCATTCGTCAACGCGCCGCAGTTCGCTGGCTACGCGCGAGCAGTCGCCGACATCGACCCGGACCTGTTCATCAGCGGCCCGCCGGGCATGCAGTTCGACGTCCCGATACGCTTCCAGGTCTATCCCTAGGCCATCGGACGCGGCGGGGATTGCCAAACCGGGTCCGGCCGTCCGGCCGGACCCATTGCCCGGGACAGCTCTAGGGGGGCGGGATCATGCGGATAGATGCCATGACCATGGGCTGCGCGCGGCGTGCGCTGCGCAAGGCAACAGGAGGTCACCTCTACGACCCCAACGTGACCCTGGTCGACTTCGGTCATCCGAAGCGCCGCGGACGAATCATGGGCGAGGAACTGGCGGTCCGTGTGCACGTACGCCGCAAGCTGGCGGGGTTCGAGCTCGAAGCGGCGTTGATGCGGGGTACAACCACCGCCAGCATACCGCGCGAGATCGAAGGATTCCCGACCGACGTGATCGAGGCCACGTATCGAGCTCATCTGTGGCCGTGGTCATACGCACCGAGATCCGCGCCGACGAGCGTGCGGGGCCGCCGCTTCGACCCTTTGCGCGGCGGGGTCAGCATTTCGGATGAATACCACCATGCGTATGCGACCCTCGGCGGCCTGGTGGTCGATCGTGCGAGTGGTGCGGAGATGATCCTGAGCAACTGGCACGTGCTCGTTGCGTCGTGGCGTGCGCGTGCAGGCCAGCGCATCGTTCAACCCGGCCGACTGGACGGCGGCTCCGCGGCCGACGCCATCGCCGCCCTGACGCGTGACGCCATGGCCGCGAATCTCGACGCCGCCATAGCGGCGCTGACAGGCAGGCGCGAGCTGCTGAACGACCAGCTGCAGCTTGGCCCGGTGCGCGGCGTGGGAAGCGCGGAACTGGACATGCGAACCGTCAAGTCCGGTCGGCGCACGGCCGTTACCCACGGAGCGGTGGTGGGCATAGAGGGCGAGGCGAAGCTGACCTACAGCGGCGTGCAACGCGTCATCCGGCGGGTGATCAGCATCGAACCGCCGCATGCGGGAGGCGAGGTCAGCGCCGGCGGCGATTCCGGTTCCTGGTGGCTGGAGATGAAGAGCCGACGAGCCGTCGGGCTGCACTTCGCGGGCAGCGACGCACCGGAGACGGCACTCGCCATGGACATGCCGGCGGTGCTGAACGCGTTGGATGTCGCAGTCGTCATCTGAGCCGGCGCAGGCATGCATGCGAATGCCACGCCGCCGCCACGTGTCATGATGCCGAACACGACAGGTCAGTTGCAGCGCGTGCGGAAGGCCCGGCAGGCACTCGCGGCACGGTTGCTGGGCGATCCGACGGTCAGGATGATCGACATCGGCAAGGCGGGCGGGGCCCTCGCGGTGCGCATCCACGTGGACCCGCATGCGCCGCCCTCCGCGAAAGCGGCGTTTCCCGACCAGGTGAATGGCGTCCCGGTGATCGTCGTCGTTGCGGACTACCGTCCCCAGTGAGGCGCCACCGGGCAGAAGACCCTGACGGACCCGCACGGAATGGCGCGCATCCCCCACCACCCGGCGCAAGACTCGTCCGTGTCCGCGGCATCTGAGAGGACGTCGCCGCGACGGGGCGCGCCGACACCGCATGCCCGGGACCGGGCTCCGCAGGCGCTGGGTGAGTTCACTGTCTTCTTCGACGGCTGCGCCGACCGCGGCGGCCGACCCGACTGGCTGGTGCGCATCTATGACGCCGCCTCCGGCGAGGAGACGCAGCTCGCGCCGCCGGCGCGCGATCGCTGGTCGGACTGGATCATGGCCAGGGTGAAACTGCCGGCGGCCGTCAAACTCGCCATCGGCGCCACCGCGGAGGATGCCTTTCACGATGGGACGCCGTCGCCGGACAGACGGCACGCCGCCCGCTTCGCGCGGCGGCCGTGGATCGAGGTGCTGCAGGTCCGGTTTGCGGGGACGGCGCCCGACCATCCGCCGAGTGCCGAGATCCGCTTCAGGCTGACGGGGGCGCACGCAGGGGCGCTGGCCCGACAGCGAGCGCCCTATCGCATAGAGACCTACGCCGTCGACCTCGTACGCCGCAGACCCGCCCTCCTCGCGGCCAAGGAGGGTCACCTCGAGCCTCGGGTCTTCGAATACATCGATCACCACACGCTCACCTTGCCGGACGTGGGTCGCTACCAGTTGCACAGCCGGGTGCTGCTACTGCCGCCGGCGGATCAGATCGCCTGTCACCGCGGGCCCGTGCTCAACGTGCTGCCCTGAGCGATGGCAAAGAAACAAGAACGACCGCAACCCGTGGCACCCTCCCTCTTGCACGGGCGCATCTGATCCGAGATCAGACGTGCGTCCAGGCCGCCAGCCGGTCCTCGCATCGCCGAACGGTCTCCGCATCGAAGACCGCGGCATGCTTGACCACTATCGACTCGAAGGCGAGATCCTGCATCCCCGTCTCACGCAGGTTGGCATAATCGATCTCGCCGGCCTGGCGATTCGCCAGAGACCGGATCGCTTCGATGACTCCACGGCTCTTGATGATCCTCCACGCCCCTGTCGCCCGCGTCCTCTTGCGCCGCGCCGCACTGAGAGTCTGCTCGTACGCGTACACCGCCTGCAGGCCGTCGCGTTCCGCCTCGCTTTGCACGTCGTGCGCGGCTGCCTGCAACTGGATCGCCCGCCGCATCGCCCGCGCGGCAAGCTCCGGAAAGCCGCGTTCCGTGACGTTTTTCGAGAAGATCTCGCACTCCTGCGGGGTCCTCAGCCGATTGATTCGATCATCGTTCCTCTCGGGTGTGGACTGCCATCTCTTCTTTTGAAGCTCTGCCTTTTGCATGATTGACCGACTCCTGTAAGGTTTCCCGCGGTGAAACGGATTGTTCAACTTTTGAGCCGGGGCGGCGCGGAACCGGCGTCAGTGCTGCGGCCGCTTCCCGGCGGCGGCCACCGGCGCCTGTTGCATGCGCAGTTCCCGGCAACGCGCGCATTCCTCGCCGCGATGGTCGGCGACGACCTCGGCAATGAACTCGTTCAGATCATCGCGCCCGTCGAAGTTCTGGCCCAGCGCGCCCGTCGCGAGCCTCGCCCCGCCAAGATCGAAGGCGTGCTGGAGATCCCCGTCGCCCTCGAAAACGGCATCGTGCATCACGCAGCGATCGAGCACGCCGGCATCCAGTGCGATCTCCAGGGCGACGGCGAGCTTGCTGTCGTATTCATTCATCCTGTCGCGGCCTTTCGTGGCGCGAATTTCGAGCGCACCGTTGCGGAGCAACCCTCTACGCCTGCCAGCACGAGGCGGATTCGGGCAGCCAGCGACGCACGGCGAGCTGTCCGCGTGGCCCGCCGCGTTCGGGCGCGGTCAGCGAGTGCGTGAGATGACGGCATGATAGAGGAGAAGAAACACCGACGCGGCGGCGACTGCCGCCGCCAGGCTGTAGGCCGAAGGGGACGCCGCATCCGGCTCCAGCGCAACCTCACACAGCCAGCCCCCGGTCAGTGCGCCGGCGATACCGATGACGATGTCGATGAGGACGTCATCGTCGTCCGAAAGTCCGGTAACCTTGGAGAATACGAACCCGACGATGAATCCGGGCACTATCCAGACGAAAAGCAGCATGGCAACCTCCTGGTTCATGCATCGGGGCATCACGCCGTCGAGAAACGGTCGAAACCGGACATCGCAGACCGGAACGAATCTGCTTCGACCGCTGGTGTCCGGGCGGCGGATGCGTACGAACTGCGGCTGCCGGGTCGACATCGACTGGCGAGCCCATCCCGCTCTCGCGACGTGCAAACGATGCGAGCCTGACGGAACCGCAGCTGGCGTTCGCCAGCGCCCGTCATTCCGGGATGTGGTCCTGGACGTGAAGATCGGTGTGGTGAGTCGCGCGCAGGAAGTCTGACCCCATTGCCCGGGAAAAGCAAACGGCGCCTCGCGAGTTAGCGTCCGGCACGCGGACGTGCTAGGGTTCCGGGTCCGTGAGGTTCGCGATCAACCGCGCCGCCGTGCCTCCGCCCAAGGCCGGCAGTCGCGCGAGCGTCGTTGTGGAGGGCCGCTCCCGCCGCGTCCGGCGCTGTCCCGTCCGCCGCCCCGGCTCGCATTCTCCGCGCAAGCGCCGGCCGTCGGATCCGGCGCCGCCGGAATATGCTCGCCCCTGCGCACTTCGGCCACCGAGGATCCTCGATAAATGCAAGCAATCCTGCCGACCGTACCACGCTCGACGACGTACGCAGGACCGCCGCGACGGAACTCGAGGCACTCAGGGACGAGGGCTTCAAACAGGACTTCCTCGCCGCCACCGAGCTGCCCATCCGTAACGTCATCGCACTGATGACCACGTTCGACGCGGCGTGCCGGGGCGTCCTGGCCACCCAGGATCTGCCGCGGGAGGAGGCGCGGAGCAGACTGGTGCGCATGGCCTCGGACACGAACCGCGCCATCGTCGGCATCGTCGATGGCATGCGCTACGGCAAACAGGCCGCCGAGATCGAGATGACCCTGTACCGCGTGCCGGAGGATGCCAAGGGCGCCGACGCCCTGCTCGACTTTCTCAGGCAGACGGAGGTGCGCGGTGTGCTGCGGCAGAAGGCCGCGACCGAGATAGCCGCCGTTTATCGCGCGGCCATCGACGCGGGCAACCACTTCATCGTCCGCTGCATCGAAGGCGACCCGCTGCAGGGCCTCGTGCCGCCGATGGTCGTGGAGGACGGGCGACGGCGTCGCGCGGATCGGGACAACCCTGAGCTCGCCCGCCGGCTGCATGAGATACGCCGCAAGCAGCGCGCCTTGCGTCGAGTCGTCGCATCCGCGCACAGGATGCTGGGCGTTTCCCCCAGCCCCGAAGCTGCGGCGGACGCGGACTGATCGGCGATCGCCGTTTGAGAGGCGCTTGGTCGCGGGATCCGAAACGAGAAAAGTAGCGACCGCCCGAAGGCGGTCGTGGCAAGAGACATGGTTCCAGTTACCCGCGCCCTCGCCTCGAGGCCAAAGATCGGGTCGAAGCCGGAGCGGTCGCGTCCGAGTTGATCGACGATGAAAGTGGCGATCTTGCTGCGCACCGCATGGCAGAACCATGCCCTCGTGCCCGTCCGGCGTGGCATGCAGCGCCACGCCGGTGTGCGTAGAATCGTGGATCAGAACGGCGCCTTCTTGTTATGGAACCCCGAGGTCTCGTCGGCGCCCCTCTGAGCCGGCGCAGGATCGGGTCAGACGAGAATACCCGGGTTGCCGCCCCCGGGGCGTGTTCTTCGGAGTCTGGTCGGTCTTGTCGAATCTTTGCGCTCCGCTGCGGCGGGCGGCGATGGAAGCGCCCGATTTCGCCGAGGAGCCTGGCGCCGGCATGCGCCGCGCACGCAACCGCCCGGCACGACTCGCCGGCCTGGCACCCGCAAAGGGGAAGCTGCGTCACAAAAATCCGCTCAACGCGCAACCCACCCCGGGCGATGCGCATCACAATCGCCATCACCACTCTCGCACGGGATACATGGACATGAAGACACTTGCGGCGCTGTTGCTCGGCGCGTTGACGTACGCCCAGCCGGTGAACGCCGGGCCGGCATACGACGAGACGGCCAACGCCGTCATGGAGATTAAGCGGGCCCTGGGGACGGCGCGCGATTCCGGCCGCCGCGTGCTCGTGGTCTTCGGCGCCAACTGGTGCCCTTACTGCCGCTCCCTGGCCAAGGCGCTCGACGCCGAGGCTGGCCGGCGGCTGCAACGGGACTTCGTCGTCGTCAAGGTCGACGTCGGCCAGTTCGACAAGAACATGGATCTGGTCGAGGCCTACGACGATCCGCTGCGCGCGGGACTGCCGGGCGCGGCGGTCGTGAACGCCGACGACAAGGCCGTCTACACGGCCGACGCGGACGAGCTGATCAACGCCGTGGAGGAAGGCGACAACGGCCTCTACGAGCTGCTGCACGACAAGACCGGTCGGTAGACGCCGGCATGGGTCGGTGACGGTCGATCCTCGCCTGTCACCGAGCCGTGCTCCTCCTCGAGGCGGGCAGTGCTCGTGCGGCTTGTCGCCGCGCCCGCGGCGCTCGATCCACTTCAGCACCACGCCGGCGATACGGTCGCTGTTCGTCACGACCAAGATTCCGACACCGGCCGATCGCAGGTGATGGGCAGCGGCGTAATACCCCACTGGAAGGTCGGGCCAAGCGGACAGAGCGCGAGACCGTCGCGGCGGACCGTGTAGCCACGACGCGGGAGCCACTGCCCTCGTCGGTGCCGCGCCGCACGCGACGAAGATCTGCCACGGCATGGCAGACCGCCGGCGGGCGTCACCGGCGGCCCCTGTTTGCGAGCTCGTGCCAGGCAGCCCGCCTGATCGAAAGCCCCGCGGGTACGGCGTGACACCCCGGCGGGGATCGTGCGCGCGGCTGCAGGATTCCCTCCCCGCACGCTCAGCCCCTTGCGTGCGGTTCGTGCCTGCGCATCTCAACAGTCCCCGAACGCCGGTGCGGTTGGCGCGGCGGCCGCGACCAGCCCCTTGCAGACTCCAGGACTGAACACACCGTCGCAAACGCGGGGCGAGGCGATTGCTACTGTGTGCGCAGCGCTGCCGTTGGCACGCTTGTTGGATTCTCCATGCATATATGGATACCGGGTCCGTCAGGTTCGCCCTTTCGAACGCATGCACCGGCAGGCTGCTGGCGGCGATGGGACTCGGACTGATGGCGGCATGCAGCACGGTCGCAACGTCCACGCCGCAGGGGGAGCGCACGGTCAGGACGCGCGCGGAATTCGAGCGCTACGTCGAGCAGGTGTTCCGTTATCAGAATCTGGTCGGCAACGATCTCATCGCCCGCAGCGTGACGTACGAGGAGATGCCGCCGGCCCTCGCGGCGGCCGAGGAGCAGATGGTCCGCAGTTGTCACGCCCTCAACGCCGTCGCCGTCGCGCGCGCCGAGGACCGCGACCCCGGGCTCGCGCTCAAGCGCGAGCTCGCCCGCACCATCGCGGACTGTGACCAGGCCGCCCACGCGGTCGGGCGGCTGTTGCAGGAGGATCGGCCGGCCGCCTTCCTCGATACCGCCTCCCACCTCTAGCCGGATTTGAAGTACTCCGCCAAAGGCGCATACACTACGCCGGCCTCCCCTCCCGACCAAGGCATGGCCGCGAGACCAAATGCGTTTTCTGCGTCGACACCCCTTGACTCTGGCCTGCCTGGTGCTGGCCGCGCTGTTTCTGCTGTTCCCCGGCATCGATATCGCCGTCAGCGATCTGTTCTTCGAGCCGCAAGCAGGCTTCGTCTGGAAGAAGGCGGCGCCGGCCCTCTGGTCGTACGAAGGCGTCAAGGTGCTGCGCGACGTGCTCGTCGTATCGCTTTGCGTCGTCATCGTGCTCAGTCTCCTCCTGTTCCGTCGCGGCCTGGCGCCGCTGCTGCCGAGGGCCGCGTTCCTCCTGCTGGTGCTGGCGCTCGGACCGGGGCTGGTGGTCAACGGCCTGCTCAAGGATCAGTTCGGCCGCGCCCGTCCCGACAAGGTCACCGAGTTCGGCGGCACGTCGCCGTTCACTCCGGCGTTCGTCGTCTCCCAGGCCTGTGAGTCGAACTGCTCGTTCGTCAGCGGGCATGCCTCGATGGGCTTTTACCTGCTGAGCTTCGGTTTCATCGATCCCCGCCGCCGACGCTGGTGGATGGCGGCAGGTCTGCTCGCCGGCGGATACGCCGGGTCGATGCGCGTGGTGCAGGGGGCACACTTCCTGAGCGACGTGATCTTCGCGTTCTTCGCCGTCTATGCCACGGCCTCGCTCGTGGATGCCGTGTTCCGCCGCATGGGCTGGCTGCCGGAGCGGCCTCCTCCGGATGTCGAACCTGGACACGCTGCACCGGCGGCGCCCTGATCGTGGCGCGGTGACGGCCTGCCGCCCCGGCGATGACTCCCTCGACGACCAGAGCACGAGAAGAATGTGTGGACTACACGAGACTATTCCCCATTGTGGCAGGCGCTGGCTCGTCGTGCGCCTGTGCCTGTACTTCGGCGTGATCTGGATAGGCGTCGGTTCGCTGGGATTCCTCATCGAGCGCGGCGGCTTCGGCGTGCTGGGCGAAAGCGGTCTTGTCGAATGGTTTCATTTCGCCGAACTGCTGGTGAGCGCGGTCATCTTCCTGGCGCTGACCGGCGCCGATGCAGCGATGCGGGGCCTGCACGTCCTGCTGTTCGCGCTGACGGCGGGGGCTGGCGCGCGCGAGATGGACGGGTTGCTCGACGATCTGCTTCCGCGCGGCGGCTGGCAGGCGATCACGTTCCCGCTGCTGCTGCTCGGCGTGGTGCTGGCCGTGCACTGGCGCGGCAGCTTCAGAAGCGGTCTTGACTGGCTGCTCGGCCACTACGCGCTGATCCTGCTTTGGGCCGGCGCCGTGGTCGCCGGTCCGTTCGCTCAACTGACCGGCCATCGGCCGTTTCTGCGCCTGTTCCTGCCGGAACAGCACGTCCACGACGCCAAGCGCTACGCCGAGGAGACCGGCGAGTGGCTGGGGTTTGCGTTGATCCTGTTCGCGTCGATCGAGATCGCAATCTGCCGATGGCGGGCGCAGCGGATCGCCTCGTTCGGCCCGACGGACTGAGTGCGCCGGCTCGGCGGCCAGCGCGAAAAGATTTCCGCACCCCGCGCTGCGAGCGTCCGCGGGGCACGGGGCGGTCGCGATCCCGGCTCGAGCGAACGGGGAGCCGACCTCATCGCCCGGTCCCCGGTTCCGGAATCGGGCGCGCATCGCCGCCGCCACTCGGACCTGCCGCGGACGGCGGCGACCCGCCCAGGCGCGCGATCTCCGCTCTCACGATCTCGTACTGCTCCGCGTAGCCGGGCCGAGCCGGATCGCGCCGGAGGAGATTGCCCATGATCACCCCGGCATGTTCGGCCCATTGCAGAGCCATGTTCCGTTCCTGCAGCTCCCGGCGGTAGCGCCTCAGTTCCGGCGGCAGTTCGCCTTGGAAACCCATCAGCACCCGCACCAGCCGCAGCCAGATCTCCTCGGGACGATCGGATGACGCCAGGAACGTCTGGAACTCGTCGCTGGCGCCCTTCTCGGCGACCTGCGAGGTCTGAAACGGCGTGCCGTCTCTCAGGCTGCGAAAGGTCGCCGCGATCGTCACCAGGCGCAACGTGGAATCCAGCGCCTGGCCGTAGCGCCGCTGCGCCTCCTGCCTTGCCGCCGTTTCGCGCGCCAGGGATTCCTCGAGGCGAGCGGTGAGCACGCGCGAATAGGCCGCGAATCCGACTGCGAGGATCGCGAGCAGCGTCATGCCGCCGGCGACTGCGGCGAGCGCGCGTTGGCGGCGACGGCGCTCGACCTCCTCGCGATGCCGCAGCTCGTCGAGATCGACGCCCAGCAGACCTGCGATCAGCTTCAGGCGTGCCAGCTCGGCCCCGTCGCCGTCGTCACGCATGTCGGCCGCGATCGGCTCCTCCCGCCCCCCGGACACCGAGCCGTCCGCGTCGACCCGGTGCAGGAGATTCGGCGGGAAACACTCGCGCTGCGGGTCCCCGGGTTCGCCCGCGACGATGACGGGATAGACGCGGTGCCCCCTGCCCGTGGCCTTGAACAGCCGGATCTCCTCGTTGACGTACGGACTGGCGGCCGCGGCGGGCGAGCACACGACGATCAGGGCCTCCGAGGCCTGCAGCGCCTCGATGAGCTGCTCGCGCAGTGAATGGCCGGCCTCGAGATCGTAGCGGTCGCGGAAGACGGGCCGCAGCTTGCGCGGCACCGGCCCGTAGGGCGTGGCCTTGCCCTGCAGGGCCTGCGGAACTCGGTAGCTCTCGAGTTCCCTGTGCAGCCGATCTCCCGCCTCGCGGTCGCGATGGCTGTAGCTCAGGAAGGCGCGATAACGAAATCTGCTGCGTTCGGCCACCACACGCTCCCCGGCGAGGATGCCGTGTCGCGCACAGCATAACGCCCCGCCGCAGCCGTTTGAACGTGCGCGGCCCGCGGCCCTCAGGGATGGCCGGCGCCGCCTCCCCGGCGCTGCGAGCGCCACACCGCGCATATCCCCCGCACGTTGGAGCGCGGCTCGTCGAGCACCGCGGTGATGGCGATCTCCTCCAGCGCCGCGAGCACAGCCAGCGCGGCGGCCAACCGGAACGGCGCCGCCGGGCCGCCCCACAGCAGGAGCAGCAGGCCGACCGCGGTCGCGGCCACGGCCGCCTTGACCAGCAGGGTGTGGTAGCTCGTGAATCGCCCGAACCTCGCGAGTCCGACGAGGCTCGGGGTGATGAAGCTCGCCACGACCGCCGCGAACGGCACCCACTCGCGCCGCACCAGCCCCGGCCACAGCAGCCAGACCGAGATCGCAATGGAGACGTATGCGGTCACGTCGGCCCAGGAATCGAGCATGGCGCCGAAGCGGTTCGACCGGCCGCTCAGCCGCGCGACCGTGCCGTCGATGAAGTCGGTGAAGAACGAGGCCACGAGCATCCACAGAAAGAGCTCGCGCTCCCCGGCGATTGCAAACACGAGCATGAGCGGCGCGGCGATCACCAGGCGAAATGCGGTCAGCGCATTGGCCAGCGACCATCGTGGTGTGTCGTCGTTCGCGGCGGGTTTCACAGGCGGAACCACCCCTGCAGCGGCGTGTGGTCGGAAAGCAAGTGCCAGGGTTCCGCCGACAGGCACTCGGCGGCCACTGGCGTGACGCCGCGGCAGTAGATCCTGTCCATAGGCAGGGTCGGGGCCCACGCGGGGTAGGTCTTGGCGTAGCGGCCGTGCAGATGACGGAAGACCTCGATCAGTCCGAGCTCGGCGTTGATCTGCCGCTCGGCGCGCGCCGACCAGTCGTTGAAATCGCCGGCGAGGATGAGCGGTTCCGCGTGCGGGATGTGCTCCTCGACGTGGCGGCAGAGCCGGCGGATCTGCGGGCGACGCTCCATGCCGATGAAGCCGAAATGGATGCACACCAGATGCAGGTTCACGCCCGTCTCCGGGATCTGGATGCGGCCGTGCAGCAGGCTGCGGCTGGCCGCGAACGGGTACGGCGAGACGTCGATGTTCTCCCAGGCCAGCAGCGGATACTTGCTCAGGATCGCGTTGCCGTGGTGACCGTGATCGTAGATCGCGTTCTTGCCGTACGCGTAGTGCGGCCAGAGGGTGTCGGCGATGTACTCGAACTGCGAACTCTCCGGCCATTGCTCCACGTGCTCGGCGTGACGGCGATGCTCGCCCTGCGCCTCCTGCAGAAAGACGATGTCGGCCCCGGCGGCGGCGAGCGCCTCGCGCATGTGGCGCAGCACGAACAGCCTCCGTCCGTCGCCGCTGAATCCCTTGTGCATGTTGTAGGTGATGATGCTGAAGTCGCCCGTGTTCATGCACGCTTCTCGTTGAGGCGATCCGCCGCTGCGATGGCCGTCACCAAGGGCGGCGGCGGATGTGCAACCGGTACAGCAGCGGGGAGACCAGGCGCACAACGATCGCGAAGACGGCGACGACAGCGGCCGCCTCCAGCCACTCCAGCGCGAACGCCGCGCGCAGGCCCAGGGCCGGCAGCAGCGATTCCGGGATGCTGTCGAGGAGCGGCGCCCGGTCGCTCGGGGCATAGCCGAGCCGGCGCTTGCAGAAGCTGGCGATCAGATCCCCGGACATGGACAGCGCGCCGGCGGTCAGGCCCGTGCTCCAGTGCAGGCCGAGCAGCGGCGCGGCGGCCGTGGTCGCGACCAGCGCCGCCACCAGACCCCTCCAGGTCTTCGAGCGTCCCAGCAACGGGCGGCCGTCCCGCAGGCGCAGTCCGGCGTCGATGGGCTGCTCCCAGCGTCGGCCCAGAAGGTCCGCGGCCAGGACGGGGGCGCTGTTGGCCAGGAAGATCAGCAGCAGCAATTTCAGCATGTATCTCGACGATCCAGGCTCATGTGCTCCTCGCGCGCGGCCGCGCCGCTCCTCGCCGGGCATGCGCACCCAGGGATGGCCATCATCCCGGGAGATTATTGGATGTCACCACCAATTGTAATCATGATCGACGGTGCGCCGGCGGCTTTGATCCCCGTCAGCCGGCAGCGCGCCGGTCCGATCCGCCTCGGGCGGTCCGCCGCCGACCGCAGGGTATACTGGCCGCTCCAAACGAAAACGACCAGGGAGCACGCATCATGGCATCCGGGAAGACCGTCGACCTCATCCGCATCACGCCGCCGGGCCCCGAGAGCCGGCGCCTTGCCGAACGGGAGACGAAGGTACTCGCGCACGGCGCCTACGGCGATCTGCAGGACCGCTATTTCATCGCCGCCCGCACCGAGGGCTCGCTCATCGAGGACGTGGACGGCAACCGCTACATCGACTTCGGCGCCGGGTGGGGCACCAACAACATCGGCAACTGCAACGCCGAGATCCTCGAGGTCGTCAACGCGACGTTGAAGGAACAGGGTGTGGTCTGCTGGACCGCCGCGGGCAACAGTCCGCAGCGCATCGCCGCGGCCGAGGCGCTGTTGTCGGTCTGCCCCAGGCGCACCGACCGCGTGGTGTTCCTGACCACCGGCACCGAGGCCGACGAGGCGGCGCTGCGCATCATGCGCCGCGCCTCCGGGCGGCCGATCGTGCTCACCTTCTACGGCCAGTACCACGGGCTTTCCTACACCGGCCAAGCCGTGGGCACGCTGGAGTCCAAGATGCGCGCCGACGTCATGCCGCTGGTGGGCGGCTACGTCTACGCACCCTACCCCAATCCGTACCGCTCGCCGCTCAAGTCGAGCAGCGGCGGCGGCGCGGGGCGCGCGACCATCGAGTACATCGAGCAGGTGCTCCTCGCGCACGAGGTCCCCGCCGAGCTGGTGGCCGGCGTCATGGTCGAGCCGGTGATCGGCGAGGGCGGCATCGCGGTGCCGCCGGATGATTTCCTGCCCGGCCTGCGCGAGCTCTGCGATCGGCACGGCTGGTATCTGTGCATCGACGAGGTGCTCTCCGGCTTTGGCCGCTGCGGAAAGATGTGGGCCTTCGAGAACTGGAACGTCGAACCCGATCTCATCGTCGTCGGCAAGGGCATCTCCGGGGGCGTGATGCCGATCGCAGCCGTGGTCGCCCGCGCGGACATCACCGAGCGGGCCGACGCCTTCGTCAGCAGCACCTACTCGGGCCAGCCCGCGGCCTGCGCCGCGGCCATCAAGACCATCGAGATCCTGCAGCGCGACCGCCTCTTCGACTACGCCAACGAGCTGGGCGCCTACGCGCTCGATCGACTGCGCGCGATGAAGGAAAGGTACGGGGTCATCGGCGACGTGCGCGGCAAGGGACTGTGGCTGGCGGTGGAGTTCGTCACCGATCGGGTCACCCGCGGCAAGAACCACAAGGCCGCCGCCGACGTGCATGCGCTGGCCATCCGCAACGGCCTCTATTACATCCACGATCAGATCTCGTGGTTCGTGCGCATACAGCCGCCGCTGAACATCCCGCGCGAGCTGTTCGCCCAGGGGCTGGACATTCTCGAGGCGGCCATCGCCGAGGTCGATCGCCGTCACCGCACGGCGCACTGACGGTCTCAGGCAGATGCCCGTCTGCGCTGGCATGACGGCGCAGGCGGGCAGCCGTGATCGTAGCCGGCGCCGCAGTGCCCGCGGGCTCGCGGTTCCGCGGCGCACGCATGATACGACCGACGGTCCGCCGTCGTCTTGCACGGAGATGCCGTATTTGTCGCGCCCTTGCGTTGGTCGCCCGCGCGTGCCGACGGTCGTGGGACCCGCAAGCCCGCGTCATTCCGGAGGCGACCGCTCCGGTAGATCGTGGTGATCAGGGTTCGGTGAACGCGCTGCAAGCCGCTGTCTGGCTCGCTGGCGCCGCGTGATTGGCGATTGCGTACAAGGTCGTGCAGATGGCCGGCCAGTGATGCGGGAAGTTCGAGTGGACCTCGGCAGGCACGCCGGTCATCTCGATGTTGGCCGCGTCCGGCGCGTGATTCCGCGCCAGCCTCCGCCCCAGGCAATCCCCGGCCTGCGTGTCGCCGCCGACGATGAGGTCGGCATCGCCGGCGGCATATAGATTGAAGTAAAGGACACCATCGGCCTGCGTCGGCCGGCTGTGCGGCGCCTCGGCGGCCGGATCGGGAACATTCCCATCCTCGCAGTTCTCCTCGAAACCATCGCCATCCGGGCTGGTCTGGAAGTTGCCATGGCCGTTCAGCGCCGTGAGAAACGTGTTGTCGCCGGTCACGTTGGTGCTGAATTCGTCGGGCTCCACGAGCCCGCAATTGCCGCACGCGGCCAGCTGACTGAAAGGCGTTGCCGTCCGGCCTGCGCAGAGTTCGCGCGATGAGCGGTCCGGCTGGTCCTCGGTGCCACAGGTGAAGGTGCCGCCCGCGCCGTGATTCGGCGCGGCCAGGGCGATGAATTCCGAGACGGTGACCTCGCCGTTGCGCCGTGTGCCCCTGAGATTCTTCAGGTAGTAACGGACGCTGATCGCGCCCTGGCTGTAGCCGACGATGGCGACCCGCTCCACGCCCTGGTAGGCAGGCATCTCGAGGATGCCGGTTTGGATATTGCCGGAAGAATCGGCGCCGCCCTCGATGGCCGCGAGGATGTCGCTCGCATCCTCGGCAATACTGCGCGCCACGCTCTCGGGATGCCCCTCGCCGTGCACGGGCAACTGGAGGTAGAAAGGATCGATGGCGAGCGACGGATTCGCCTGCAGCGCCGCCGCGAACGACGTCGTGCCGGCGCCGGCAGGCTGCTGCCACGCCTCGGTGGCATCACCGCTGTGTCCGTGCACGAACAGCACGGGGATGCGCGCGGCGACGGCGGGCTGCTGCGCGAGCGCGGCGATCGCCACCGGCCACGTATCGCCGACGGAGTTGCTGGTCAACCGCCGCAGACCGCTGCCGTCGAGGCCGATGGAAAACACCTCCTGCCGGATGTTCACCAGGTTGATGGTGACGTCGGCGGCCTGTACCGAGACGTACAGGCGCTGGTCGCCGGCCGCGAAATCCAGACCGGAGATGTTGCGATCGACGGGTGGCGGTGGCGCGATCTCGCCGACCAGGGACCAGTCTGCGACATTCAACACCCGAATGCGATCCACCAGGCTCGTGTGATTGAACTCGCGGTACGCGAGGCGGGCACCGTCATGAGAGACTACGGGCAGCGTCTCTCTCACGTTCTCCGCCGTGGTGACGCGCGCGGGCGTGGCGCTGCCATCGGCGGGAAGCGTGTACAAGGCGCGCCGCTGAGTCGTCTTGTCGTAACGCGAGAACACGAGCATCGCTCCGGCCTGGTAGAAGTCGTGTCCGCCATCGTCGGACTCGTTGGCACCCGGGCTGGTCAGCGGCTGCAGGGCTGAACCATCGCTGTTCATCGACCAGATCCGGGCGTTGCCGTGGAAGGCCGGGTATTGGAACGCAATCCGATCATTCGCCCCCCAACGCGGCATCACGCGCTGCCCGGCGCCGCTGGTCAGGGCCGTCACGCCGGTGCCGTCGGTGGCCATCAGATATATGTTCTCGTCTGGGCCGTTGCGCAGCGAGGAGAAGACGATGCGCGTGGCATCGGGCGAGACGTCGGGATAGTGATCGACGAAAGCGTTGTTCGACAGGCTGATCTGCCCGGAGCCGGCGGTACCCATCCTGTACAGCTGTGCTCGCCCGTCCCGGTCGGAGACAAAGGCCACGCGCGCGCAACCCGACATCACGAGGAGGCTGAGCAGCAGCAGGCCATCGGTCAAACGCTTCATGGGCGCCACTCCGTTCCGATACGAGTACAGTTCAACTGCCCGATGGTATCGGGGGAGCCAATGCCGTCGGACGCGCGCCCCCGCCGTTGACCGGCGTCAAATGGGGATAGCACCGAACGTGGATAATCTGCGCGTCGCGGGCCGCCGATCGGAAGGCGGAGCGCTCGCGAACCGAGGCCCATTTCCCGAGCCGGCGCCACTTGGACAACGTCCTTCACCACCTCTTCCCTCTCCTGCGCGGCGGCACGGGCAACCTGGCCGCCTACCTCGCCGCGCACGTACTGCTCTGCCTGCTGCCCGCGTTCTTCATTGCCGGAGCGATGGCCGCGCTGATCCCGAAGGAGATCATCACGCGCTTTCTCGGACGCAGCACGCCGGGAACCGTCTCCTATCCGGCCGCGGCGGCGGCCGCTTCGCTGCTGGCCGTGTGCTCGTGCACCATCGTTCCGTTGTTTGCCGGCATCTACAAGAAAGGTGCCGGCATCGGCCCGGCGATGACATTCCTTTTCTTCGCCCCGGCGGCCAACATCTTGGCACTCGTGTACACGGGCGGCGTCATCGGGCCCGACCTCGCCGTTGCGCGGCTGCTCCTGTCGCTCACTTTCGGAATCGGCATCGGTCTCCTCATGGCCATTGTCTTTCGCACCGACGACGCCGCGCGCGATCGCTTGACCGACACGCTGTTCGCCGGGCAACGCGAGCAGGGCATGAGCCGAGCGGCGCTGACCTTTCTCCTCGCCTGGGTCGCGCTGCTGCTCATCGGCACCCTGAAGCTCGGCGTCCTCACCGGCGCCCATCTGCGGATCGAGGTTCCGATCGCCGGGACCGACGCCTGGCAGTCGATACTGGATCGCCTGGTTCCCTACGATGCGGCCAGGGGCGAGGAGGGCCTGTCGGTACAGGGCGTGGCGCTGATCGGGCTGCTGGCGGCGATCGGAATCACCGCCTGGCGCGGCCTGGAGAACGTGCACGAGGGCGTCAGCCCGTGGACCCGGACTTGTCTCGCACTCATCGCCGCGACCTTGCTGCTGGCGGCGCTGTCGCTGCAGACGACGCCCGAAGCCCTACGCGTGGGCTTCACGGGCAGGTTCTTCGGCGTGGCGATCGTGCTCGGTGCGCTCTACGCACTGGCCCGATACCGGCTCTCGGAGGAGGAGCTGCGGAGCTGGCTGTGGGAGTCGTGGCGGTTCGTCAAGCAGATCCTTCCCCTGCTCCTCGTCGGCGTGTTCGTGGTGGGGATGATACGGGTGCTGATTCGACCGGAGTGGATCGAGGCGATCGCCGGGACCAACTCGATCGGCGGCAATCTCGCGGGCGTGGCCTTCGGCGTGTTCATGTACTTCCCGACCCTGGTCGAGGTGCCGGTCGCCAAGATGTTCCTCGAGCTGGGCATGCACCGCGGCCCGCTGCTCGCCTACCTGATATCGGATCCTGAGCTCTCGCTGCAGAGCATACTCATCATCGCGGCCATCATCGGCAAGGCCAAGACCGGCACCTACGTCGCTCTGGTCGCCGTGCTCAGCACCGTCGCCGGCCTGAGCTACGGGGCCTGGGTCGACGGCACCCCCGTGATGAGCCTGGCGCTGTGGCTGCTGGCGTTCATCGCCGCGTTCGCCGCGCTGCTTGCCGCGGCAAACCGTCGTTCCACTTCGCTTTCAGGAGTCTAGTCATGCTCACCATCAAGGTACTCGGCCCCGGCTGCGCGAACTGCCGGAAGCTCGAAGAGATCGCGCGCCAGGCCGTGAAGTCGCTCAACGTCCGAGCAGACATCGTCGAGGTCACCGACATGCGGGAGATCATCGACCACGACGTGCTGAAGACGCCGGGTCTGGTAATCAACGGGAAGCTCGTCTCCTCCGGGCGGATCCCCACCGCCGAGCAGATCGCCGGGTGGATCGAGGCGGCCGGCTGAGTCCTCGGCGCAATCCCGCCGTAGCGCCGCGACCGCCAGTGCAGGCGCCGTCGACGTCGGCGCACCGGGGCGCGAGGGGCCCCCCGCGCCTGCTGCGGCGCGTCCGGGTCCCGCCGCGGCCCTCTCGGATCAGAGAGGCGGAACGACCCCGGCCGCGCGCAGTATGTCCGCGATCTTGAACTGGCCCCGCCCGCTCGTGGATGTCAGCGTCGGCCGCCAGCGCGGCCACGCCGAGAGGTACGAGGTCCGGTCCGCCAGCAGCAGGCCGAAGAACACCTCGCCGACGATGCGTGCCCCGACCGGCCCCAGCCGCAGTCCGTCCTCCATCACCTCCGCCTCCTTCAGCACGTAGTACCAGAGCGGCGTGCTCTCATCCATGTCGTAGGGCGCGAGCTCGCTCAGTTGCGCGGGCGTCAGCGCCGGCACGCCCATCTTCGCGGCGATTGCCTGCCCCGAGGGCAGACCGAAGTTCACGTGCCGGATCAGGTTGCGCGAGGCGAGCGACTGCACGCCGTCGGTCGGCATGCCCGGGGCCGGTCCACGCGAGCCGAGCAGGTGCATGAGCGGGCTGGAGATGTGGGTGTCGATGCGCTTGTTCGGACGCGAGAGCCCGTCACCGAGATCGAAAAAGGTCTGCCAGTCGACGAAGCGTCTCGGCGCGCGCTTGCCGCCGCGCAGATCGTCCGGATCGCTCGCGGCCGGGTCCTGGTTGTCGTCGAACACGAAGGCGAAGAACGGCTGCCCGCCGTCCGGACCGAAGTTCAGCCGGTAGCTGGGACGCACCTGCGAGTGTCCGAAGCGGTAGGCGGCCACGGAGAACTCCACCGGGATGAGGGGAGCCTGTCGCCGGTTCCGAAAGCGACGGGACTGGCGTGCGTCGTTGACCAGATAATACTTCAGCCCTTCCCGCCTGATCTGGTCGACGCGGTCCTGGCCGATGGTCAGCGGCAGGAACTCGTGCACGATGCACCACTGGTAGTGCCAGCGAACCAGCCGGCGGGCCTCTTCGAAGATCTGCCGCGGCGACTTCCAGCGATTGCGCGGATCGGCGCGAAGCTGGTCGGTGACGGCGTTGTGAAAGCGCAGCATCGCAACGTGGAACTGCGAGAGGATGACGTTCTCATCGTTGCGGCTGTCGGCAACGATTGCATCACCGCTGGTGTAGCGCGGCAGGTCGTAGCGCAGCGCACCCTTGCGCGAGACGGCCTCGGAGCCGCGGATCGGCTGCACCAGGAACTTGATATCGCCGGTGCTGGTATCGTACAGCTCCGGGGACCTGTCCGGACCGTCGCCGTAGACGGAATCGAGATCGAAGGCCGCCGTGCGGAAGTTGGTGGTCTTGCCGGGCTCGGCATTGGCCAGCAACTGCGACTTCAGATCGAGCGTGACGTCGTGATCGAGGAACTGACCGAGAAAGGTCACGCCGGCGGTCATGTTCGGGTTGTCCAGATTGTTCGGACTGAAGACCGGCCGATTGATGATCGACTGGATGGGGTCGGTCAGGTTGTCGCCGGCATCGAGCAGCCCGCCCTTGGCGCCGAGTTCCTTGGCGGCGTTGCGCACGGCGTCGGTCTGGGGTGCGAACGGCGGCAGATCCGGGAACATGCGGGTGAATACATCATCGGGACTGCGCGGCCGTTTTGGGAAGCGCGCGTTGACGGTGTCGGCGTAGGCGTACTGGCAGGAGACGGTGAGCAGCAGCAGCGGCACGAATCGTCGCATTCTCGTTTTCATGGTCGTCCTCCTCGTTGGGACGTAACCTCCTTAGCATTCGCTTATGAGCCAGGCGAATATGCCTATCGGTTCGCATCTCGCCGCGACGGATTTCTGTCCATGCGCGGACAATCGGGAAGTTGGCACGGGAGACCACGCAGGCGCAGCGCCTGCAGCGGGAACGGCGGATCGGGGAGTGAACGGTGAGGCCGGCCCCGGCGCGGGCGAGGGCGAGGGCCGACTGGCGAGGCAGATGATTCAGGTTGCGCTCACCGCCATGCGGCAGGATCTGAATGCGGTTCCGTATGGGGTGGGGTCAGCCGGAGGTGTTGTGCTCCACCCATCGCTCGCCCTCGGGCAGCGTCTCCTTCTTCCAGAAGGGCGCGCGCGACTTCAGATCCTCCATGATGTATCGGCAGGCGTCGAAGGCCGCGGCGCGATGCGCCGACCACACGGCCACCGCCACGATCGGATCGCCCGGGGCGAGCGCGCCGACGCGATGGATGACGAGCACATCGTCGATGGGCCAGCGCGCCGCCGCGTCCGAGGCGATGCGGTGCAGGTGGCGCTCCGTCATCCCCTCGTAATGGGTGAGGGTCATGGCCTGCACCGTGTCGCCCTCGTTGAAATCGCGCATGGTGCCGACGAAGACCGCCGTTGCGCCGAATGCGCCGGGGCGCGCGAGCGTCTCCCGCTGCCGCGCCTGGACCTCGGCCCACGGGTCGAAGGCGCGATCGGTGATGACGATCTTCATCCTCGCTCAGCCGCCGGTGACGGGCGGGAAGAAGGCGACCTCGTCGCCGGGCTTCAACAAGGTCGGCAGCGCGCAGTATTCGAAGTTCACCGCCGAAAGGGTGTTCATGACCAGGGGCGCGCCGTGGGTGGCGCGGTCCCAGGCGTCTTTCACCGTCATGCCGTCGACATGCGGAAGCTCGACCTCGCCGGTGCCGAAACGGTCGGCCAGACTGGCCAGCAACTTGACTCTCACGTTCATAAGCGGCAGTCGAAATTTACAGGGGGCCCAATTATACGGACAATGCCGTGGACTGGCCCCGGCCCACCCGAGAGGGAATTCAACCGCATGAAATCCGGAAAGAAACTGACCCACCTCGACGCCCGCGGCGAGGCCCACATGGTCGATGTCGGCAACAAGGAGGTCACCCACCGGGTGGCCGTGGCCGAGGGCCGCATCCTCATGCAACCGGCCACCCTGAAATTGCTCGTCGAGGGCGGCCACAGGAAAGGCGACGTGCTGGCGGTGGCGCGCGTCGCCGGGATCATGGCCGCGAAGAAGACCGCCGAGCTCATCCCGCTCTGCCATCCCATCGCTCTCACGCGCGTGGCGGTGGAGCTCACGCCCGAGCCGCGCCGGCGATCCGTGCTCTGCACTGCGACGGCGGAGACCGACGGCAAGACCGGCGTGGAGATGGAGGCGCTGACCGCCGTGCAGGCTGCGCTGCTGACCATCTACGACATGTGCAAGGCCGTCGATCGCGGCATGGTGATCGACGGCGTGCGGCTGCTCGCGAAGTCCGGCGGGCGCTCGGGCGAGTGGCGGCGGGCGGGTACGAGCGGAAGGCGCATCTCCCGCTGAATGACAGGGCGGAACTCCACGTCGGCGCCCGCCTTTCCGGTTCGGAGCCCGGCTGCCGCCCGCGGGGCATCCTGTCCGGGGCGCTACCGTGATGTCGAGCTGCGTTGCCCATTACGCGCGACATCGGGGCGCGCCGGACCCGCGACCGGAACGGCGCATCGGACGCGAGCGGGGTCCCGGCTCGGCTGGTTCCGTCGCGCCCGCCGGCGCCGCGTTCAGTGCTCGGGACCTCGCCGCCTCACAGCAGTCGCGACAGCAGTGTGGCGGTGCCGAGGAAGCTGAAGAAGCCCATGACGTCGGTGATCGTAGTCAGGATGATCGAGGAGGCGGTGGCGGGGTCCTGCCCGAGACGCGTCAGGAGGAGCGGCACGCCGGCGCCGGCGATGCCGGCGATGATCATGGACACGACCATGGCGATCGCCACGATCAGCACCAGCCCGATCGACTGGCTCCACAGGTACACGCCTAGGGCCGTCGTCAGCGCCACGGCGATGCCGTTGCAGCCGCCGGTCCAGAACTCCTTGATCACGATCCGCGGCCAGTGACTCAGGTTCACCTCGTGCAGCGACAGGCCGCGCATGGTCACGGCCATCGCCTGCGCGCCGGTGTTGCCCGACTGGCCGGCGACCACCGGCAGCAGCACGGCCAGCGCCGTGAACTTCGCGATGATCGGCTCGAACACGCCCACCACCGCCGCGGCGAGGAAGGCGGTGACGAGGTTGATCTGCAGCCAAGGCAGGCGCTTGACCACGGCGGTGAGCGGCGAGGACAGGACCCGCTCGTCGGGACTGGCGCCGACCATCGAGAGCATGTCGTCGGCGGCGTCCTCGCGCGCGGCGTCGATGATCGCGTCCTGGCGGACGATGCCGATGAGCTTGCGGTTGATGTCCACGACGGCCACGGAGTCCACGCGCTGCTGCTCGATCACCCGCAGGATCTCCTCGCTGTCGGCGACGGGCTCGACCACCGCCCGCACCGGGTGCGCGTAGCGCGCGATCGGCTCGTGCGGGTCGGCCAGCGCGAGATCCTGGAGTTCCGCGCAGCTGTCCAGGCGACCTTCCACGTCCACCAGGTAGACCGTTCGGGTCCCCACGCCGCCGAAACGACGCAGCCGATCCAATGCCTCGCGCACCGTGCAATCGCGGCTGATGTTGGTGAAGCGCGGGTTCATCAGTCTTCCGGCGCTGTCCTCCGGGTAGCTCAGCAGGTGCCGCAGGTTGACCTGCGCCGCCGCCGGCAGCTGTGCGAGCCACTCCATCCGAGTGTGGGCGTCGAGTTGCGCTAACAGCGGCGCCGCGCGGGTCACGTCCATCGACGAGAGTGCCGACACGCGGTCCTCGGCCGACGACGTGCGCATCATCAGCACGGCCACCTCCGGCGAAAGGCGCTCCCAGACCGGCCGGGCGACGGCTGCCGGCAGCGCGGCGAGGGCCGCAGTGGCCGCCTCGATCGGCAGCCGCTCGAGCACGTCGGCTGCCTCGCCCGGGAAATCGGTGCAAAGCCTCTCCCGCAGCGCCGCGGCGACATCCGGCATCGCGCTCATCGCCGATCTCCGCCGGCCTGCTCGATGGCCGCGGCGCCCATGCTCCACAGCAGCTCGCCGAACGCCATGGCTGCGTCCGTCAGCGTCGCGCCGCCGGAGGGGGCGGCGCCGCGGAGATCCAAGGCCACGCGCAGCAGATCGGCCTGCGCGATGACACCCAGCAGGCTGCCGTCGGTGTCGATCACCGGCAGACAGGCCGCCGTCGTCCATGTCGATTCACGCAGGACCAGTCCCAGTTTCATGCGCGCGGCGACCGGCCGCGGACACGGTCGCGCCACTTGCGCGATCGGCGTGGCCTCCTCGGCCAACCAGAGATCGGCCACGTCCACCACGCCGGTCGGATGACGCAGCCCGTCGACCACGAACAGGACCGGCTGCAGCGCGTGCTTCCCCGCCCGTGCCAGGTCCCTCGCCTCGGCGGCGCTCAGCGCCGCACCCAGGGTGAGCACGTCGGTGCGCATGATCGAGCCGGCGGTGCCCGGCGGCTGCCGCATGGCGTTGCGTATGGACGTGGAGTGCACCAGCGGGATGGCCTGGAGGATCGAATCCACCTCCGGCTGCGGCATGCGCGCGGCGATCTGCGCCGCCAGTCCAGCCTGGATCCGGGGGAAGACCTCGGTTCGCCACCGCTCGGGCAGATGCTGCAGGATCTGCGCCGCAGCCTGCGGCGGCATCTGCGCGAGCAGCTCGGCGGCCGCATCCCCGGCCAGACCGTCGAGCATCGACGCCGACTCCTCGGCCGGATAGCGCTCCAGGATGCGCGCGGCCGCGAGCGGATGATGGACCAGCAGCTGCCGCGCCAGCGCATCAGGCATGCTCGGCCTCGTTGCGATCGAGCAGGATGGAGGCCTGTCTGCCGAAGACCTGGCCGGGAACCATCACCCGGCCCGCCCGGCTGTCCACGATTACCGCGGTGCTGCTGAACTCCACGATCACGCCTTCCACCTCGCCTACCCTCACCCGCGCACCGGGCCGATACATGCGCCTGAGCTCGCGTATCGCGAAGATGTTCTCCACGGTGCTGCCTGCGCCCATGCCGAACGCGAACGCCAGGCCGCCGAAGGCCGCGGCGGCCGCGATGGTGACCAGGCTGGCGAGCAGGCCGACGTCCAGGCCGAGCTGATCCGCGGCCACCAGGCCAGCGACGACGAGGATGAGCGGGTGGAAGATGCGCGCGAGCAGCAGCGACTGCTCGCGCCGAAGCCGCAGCGCGCTGCTCACCAGCATGTCGCGCATCACGGCCGACAGCGCGTAGGCCACCAGCATGATCAGCGCCGCCGCGAACAGCCGCGGCGTGTAGCCGATGCCCTGCGTGATCCAGTGCGCCACGCCCGGCAGACCGACGCTCTCGGCGGCCGCGACGATGAAGAACAGCAGCGTCAGCCAGTAGACCACGCCGCTCAGGACCCGCGATATCGACCACTTCGTCCGCAGCCAAGGCATGCGGTCGGCGATGCCGAGCGACGTGGCCAGGTGATCGAGCCCGGTTCCGAGCCGCCGGATGATGAACCTGAGCAGGCGCGCCAGAACCCAGCCCACCGCGAGCAGCAGCAGCGCAGTGAAGAACCCCGGCAGGAAGGCCATGACAGTGTCGACGAACCGCTCGAGATCGCGGGCGATCGTGCTGGTCAGCTTCTCGTACACGCGCATCGCCAGACCTTACGGCAAAACCCTGGGCGTTGGAAGTTCCCGCCGGCTTGACAAGATGTGCGCCGGCAAGAACGATGGCGAACATGGCGAACCGACAAGGAAGCGGAGGGGCCTCGCGCGCAGCCCGCCGCCCTAGCCGCGGTCGTCGCGGCGGCCGCGCACCCCAGCGCCGATCGACCCGGGAGACGAGCATGAAGGCAGGCATCGACAAGCGGTTCGAGGAGCTGCTCATCGCCTACTCGCGCCAGGGCGAATCCGGTCCGAGGGCGGGGATCGAAACGGAGATCTGGCAACGCTTCGGCGCCGAGCTGAGCGTCCTGGTGGTGGACATGTCCGGCTTCTCGATGCTGGCGCAGCGACACGGCATCGTGCACTACCTCTCGATGATCCGGCGCATGCAGCTCACCGCGCTGCCGATCGTGGAGAGCCACCAGGGACGGGTCGTGAAGTTCGAGGCCGACAACTGCTATGCCGCGTTCCCGGATCCCGCGCAGGCGGCGCGCGCGGCGATCGCGCTGAATCTCGCCTTCGCGGCATCGAACCTGCTGACGGAGGATGCGCTCGATATCCGCGTCGCCTGCGGCATCGACCACGGGCGCGTGCTCCTGCTGGGGGACGACGACCTCTACGGTCACGCGGTCAACCGTGCCTCGAAGCTGGGCGAGGACGTCGCCGAGGCCGGCGAGATCCTGATCACCGCGGAGGCCATGGACCGCATCCCGCCCGCGGCCGGCATCAACGGGCGCGCCATGGAGCTGGCGATCTCCGGCATCGCCCTGGCCGCCTTCGCGATTCAGTACTGACCCCGGGTTCCCACCCTACTTGACGGAGGCGCTGAAAAGGTCAGTCCTGGACCTCTCAGAGCACCGTCGGGAGAAAGTATGATGGCTGCCGACCCACATCGTCGAAGGCCGGCAGCCATCGAGGATGCCGGCGCATCCATGCACCGCAGGAAGCACTGCCTCTTGCCGAGCTTGCTTGAAGGACGCGTCACCGTTCTGGCTCCCCGGGAGACAAGGAAATCCGGAGACCGTTCTCCTATCCTGCGGGGCTCCGACCCTGTTGAAGCGGGGTGCCATGGCCTTGCCGGGCGCGCCTCGGCGGCGCGCACAGCACGGGTGAGCCGGAGAGAGCGAACACTCCGGTGGACTGCTCGCCCGGCGAACGCCCGGTCCACGGATGGAGGTGTGACTCGTCGCACGCCGCCGAAGGATTGCGATTGCGGTGGTTGGTCGCACCAGCGCCGGTCTTTTCGGCGGCAATCCGCCCTCGCCGGAGTCAAGATTTTGGCTACTGAGCTGTGTTTTCCACTGAATCGGCACGCTCGCGCGCCGGAAACCCGTGCAGGTTGCGTGTTGGTGTGCAAAACCCGGCAGAAATCCCTCACAATCGGGGTACCAGCGATGCCTTGGCGATAGAGTCTTGGAGCCATGTTCACTACGATGGTCCGCTGTTTGATCCGTTCTCCGCATGCGATGTGCCGGCCGCGGTTCAGGAAACTCCTTCGCGCGGCCGTCCTCTCCTGTGTGGCCCTCACACTGATCCCGCTCTCCGCGGTCCGCGCGGCGGATCTGGCGTGCACGGCTTACTATTATTCGGCGTGGAGCCATTGCAGCGCCGGTACCCAGAGTCGAACGGTGACCGGGAGCCTGCCCATTGGCTGCAACGCGGGCGCGCCGGTCACCACGCGCGCGTGCACAGCGAATCCGGCCGGCCGGTCAGGTGCGGCCGCGCCGGCCGCGGCATTGCGCCTCAATACGCCAGGTCAGGTCTATACGTTGCAGACCGATCTCGTGGCGAACGGCACGGCCGTGGCCATCACGGCGGACAATGTGACCCTTGATCTCAACGGGCACACCATCACCTACAACGCGGCAGCGAGCACCAACAGCGTCTACGGCGTGTATGTCGCAATCGGTATCGACAAGGTGACGATCAAGAACGGAACCATCCTCCAGGGCGCCGGCAGGACCGCGCGTTCACCGGCAATCTACTTCTACGGCGCGAGCTGGCAGGTAGGGCCCCACACCGTCATGGACATGGTGATCAGGACCACGGGCCGGCAATGCAACGGAATCGATGCCGGCCGAAGCTACAGTTTCAACAACTCCAACATCCTGCGCAGCTACATCGAGGTGCGCGGCGGCACGACCGCAATAGACGGTGCAGGCGCAGATCCGATCAACGTCGCTGCCCGGCAGCAAGGCGGCGTCCAGATCCACGACAACATTCTCGTCGCCGGCCACCGGGGCATGCAGCTCGCGTACGTAGGAACGATGACGAGAAACCGCTCCAACATCTACCTCAACAGGATTCAGCAGAAGCGGAGCCCGGGATCCAAGGCGCCGTACGGCATCCTGGTCGCAAAGAGTCACAACGTGAATGTCACGCGCAATCAGATTGTCAGCGACGACGGCCGCGGCATCATCCTGGACGGATGGGAGCAGGGAACCACCGATGGGGCCTCTGGCAACCGCGTCGTCGCGAACTGGATCGACGTGCAGTACTCCTCGGCGGCCAGCAGCGGCGCGTACGTGGAGAACAATGTCTACGGCATACGCGACCGCTACTCCAGCGGCTACAACAGCATAGCCTCGAACACCATACTGGTTTCCAACGACGTGGCCGGCAGCGCATTCGGCGTTTATATCGGCAGTGACGCCCCCGATCCGCGAATGAAGTCGATCTATGTGCTTGCCAATACGATCATCGGGCGTCCGGGCGCAGTGCCGACCAACAGGCCCTACGCCTTCATGTTCGATTACGCCGCTTCGGTCACCGTCACGGATAACCGGTTCCGGGGCGAGCGCTACGCGGGCAATCGTCGCGTCGGTCGACTGACCTGGGCCAGGAACTCCAGGCTGCCGCTGACGGCAGCGATCCCTTCGCCGCCACAAGGCGTGCAGCTTACGCGCTTCCTGGACTCCTATCTAATCGAGTGGCAGCGCAACCCGGAGGCGGATGTTTACGAGTACGTGGTCTACCGCGACGGGGTGCCTCTGCCGATCTCGACGCGCGGAGGATTCTTCTACGTGGACGTGGGGGCCGACGACGGCGTGGCGCACACCTACTCGGTGACCGCGCAGACGCTCAGCGGACAGCAGAGCCTGCCGAGCGATCCGGTCTCCACTGTCGACGCGAAGAACGCCTGGTGGTAGTGACGGCTCAACCCCGGCAGCTCAAACTACCGGCCGGCGCGCCTGCGTCACCAGCGTCCCGACTTCCGAATGATGTTTCCTGGTCTCGTTCAGACTTCAGTCCAGATATTGCCTGATCGACAAGGTCTGCAGGCGGCCACCCATGCGGCAAGCCGCTGACGCTGGCGCTCCTGAGGAAGGTCTGAACAGGTCCTTCCTGGAGTTCTCAGAGCGCGGCCGGCAGGAAGTGTGATTCATGCCGACCTTCATTTTCAACGGCCCGCGGCCATCGACCATGGCGGTGCATCCACGCACCGCAGAAGGCTCCGCCTTTTGAAGAGATTCGTTAGAACCGGTCTCAAAATTGTCGCATCAGGATGACGAGGCATCCGAGTTGAACAAAGCCCAGGTAATTCATTGAGTAATAATCATATCGAGTGACGATGCGCCGAAAATTATGCAACCACGCGAACAACCGCTCTACACGCCAACGCCGTCGGTAACGGCGAAGCGGTCGGCCGTCCTGGGTCGGCGGTCGTTTGCGGTTGCCTCGGTGCGGGGCGATGAGTTCGATGTTGCGCTCGCGCTGCAGACGCTCATCGAGCGGATCACTGTCATAGGCCCGCTCACCGATCAGTCGCTGCGGGGCGTCGTCGAGGAACGTGGCATCGATGGTCTGTTCCACCAACGTCACTTCATGGGGCGAAGCGCCCGTAACGCATACCGCGACAGGAAGACCGTGAGCGTCTGCAATGGCCATGATCTTGCTCCCCTTGCCGCGTTTCGTCTTGCCAACGCAAAGACCCCTTTTTTTGCGGAACTGAAGGTTCCGTCGATGAAGGCCTCGCGAATGTCGATGTCGCCGCGTTCTCGCAAGTCCTCGGCCAGCACCTGCAGCGCCTTGACCATCGTGCCGTCACGCACCCATTGCTGGAAGCGTCGATGGCAGGTCTGGTACGGCGGATACCCCCGCGGCAGATCCTTCCATCGTGCGCCAGTCTTCAGTATCCACAACACGCCGTTAAGCACATCGCGGGCGGGCGTCAGCGGACGGCCCACGTTGCTGTCGCGCGCCGGTGTTTCAAACAGCGGCGCAATGAGTTTCCACTGCGGATCGGTCAGTTCCATTTCGACTTTAGATCACATTTCGCGATCCGTGTCGATCCCCTCTCGAAACCGATCCTACTTCAATAACTTAGGTCTCCATGAATTTTGAGACTGCTTCTAGTCGTACTTCACGTACTTGAAGCGCGGGTCATCGGGCGTGCCCGTGAGCACGCTGCCCTCCTCCTTGCCCGGCTGCCACATGATCACTTCCTCGATCTTCCTCGCGAGCTGGAAGTCCTTGTCGGTCACGCCCTTGGCCTCGTGATTGACGAGCTTTACGATCACAAATGCGTAGGACACCGTCAGGTCCGGGTGATGCCACGCGGCCTCGGCCAGATGGCCGATGGTGTTTACCACCATCAGCGTGCCCTTCCAGCCGCTGGTCTTGTACTTGCGGCGGATCCAGCCGTCCTCGTAGTACCACTTCGGCAGCTCGTCCTTCAGACGCGCCTCGATCTCTTCCTGCGTGTAGACCTCGTTGCTGGTTTTCTTGCGCCACTGTGCCATCTCACCGCCCTCCTGCCGCCTGCAGCGGCGGCGACTCTGAATCGATCGACATGGAATGCTCGCGCAGCGCGGCACGCACCGCTGCCACGCGCTGTCCGCTCAGCCGGCCGGTGCGCGCGCTCCCGTGACAGAGCGCGCCGCGGAAGCCGAGGTAATCCGGTCTGCCGCGGCTGACGACAGCGACGTCCTCCAACCGCAAGCTGCCCGCCAGGCCGCATAGCAGGCGCTTGTGTGCGCGCCGGCAGGCGTCGGGGAACGCGCGGATCTGATCGAGGCTCAGCAACTGCGTCAGCGATCCCGAGTGCTTGTCGCCGGTATCCAGCATCGCGCCGTAAAGGCCGGCCGCGGCAACGTCCTCGACCTGCAGGCGCAGCCCGCGATCCACGAGCAGCACGACGACGATGCGGATACCCGCGGCCGCGAGCGGCGCTAGCGCCGACAGCACCTCGGCACGCTCGGCCTCGTCGAACAGGCCGACCTTGACGATGTCGACGCCGGTCGCGGCCATCGCGCGCACGGCCTCGACCGTCCGTTGCGGATCGCCGCGCAGATCGCCGATCGTCGCGCTCACGCGCACGGCGCCGTCTATCATCTCCACCACATCCCGCGCGACCGCATGACCGACCGCTCCCAGCGCGCCGTGCGCCGGTTCCTTGAGGTCGATGATGTCCACGCCGGCGGCGAGCGCGACCTTCGCCTCCGGCAGAGAGCGGACGCTCGCCAGCAGGCCCGGCGTGATCCGCGCGATCGAGGCGCCGCTCATGCGATGCTCTCCGCGCCGGCGCGCGTGGCGCGCCGATGCGCCTCGATGCGCTCCATCAGCCAGTCCCAGCCCATCCGCTCGCGCTCCCCGGCGGTCTTCTCCACAGCGATCTTCAGGTACTCGATCTCCCTGTCGATCTTCTCCATCGGCAGCATGTGCAGGCGGCTCACCAGGATCGCCAGTTCCAGCACGGCGGCCTGGGCGCGATTGAAGCCCTTGAACGGCGCGTGCGTCTCCGCGTGCACTCGGCGGCAGAAGAACCGCGGCCGGCGCTCGTCCTCCTCCACGCGCTCGACCCGGCACTCCACGTGCGCGAGCGCCTGCGCGAGCCTCGCTCCGCGCACGTGCTCCACCGGCGTCAGCGGCCAGTCCTTGCGCCCGGTTAGGCAGCCGGCGATCACCGCGACGTCGTCGGTCATGTTCACCACCGCCTCGCCGGTGATGGCGAGATTCTGCAGGGTGACGGAGGGCCGGAACGGCGCCAGCACGAACATGCCATCCTGCTCGCGGATGCCGAGCGGCGCGATGTTCGGATTGCCATCGCGATCGTGCGTGATGACCACGGTCTCGTAGATCATGGTTTCGGTTCCCTGCGCCGGCGCGCCTGCAGGGTCGCCCCCTCGCCCTTGTAGGCGTGCATGTCGGCCTTCTCGCCTTGCCGCTCCGGGGGTACCGCCACGCCCCAGTTCAGCTCCTCGTCCTGCACGTAGCGCTTGCCCAGCTGCCAGGCGATCTGGGCGCGCGCCAGCTCCACGCCCATGTAGAAGGCGTGCGCGGCGTCGTTCTGCAGCAGGCTGAGCTCGGGAAAGATCCTGAAGGGATCGCCGCCCAGCACGCGCTCCTCCCGATTATAGACGTGTATGCCGTCGGCGCTGACCTGCACCCGGTAGCTCGGGTCGCGCACCAGCGCCGCCATCTCGCGGATCTCCTCCGTCGTGTACGGGAACGGCTTGCGCTCGTGGCCGATGATGAGACCGGAGTCGTATCCCTTGGGCAGGCTGTTGTCCTCGCGCGCGGCGTGCATGATGCGGCGCGCGCGGTCGATCTCGCGCACGCAGGCCGCCGCGTGCGGGCTGACCTGCGTGGTGAGCAGATGCGTGATGTGCAGCTCCGACATCACCCCGAGCAGCAGCATGTTCAGCCCCGTGGTGTCGGCCTCGGTGAGCTCGGTGAGGTTGCCGACGCCCATCATGATCTCCGCCTGCGGATACCGCTGCCGCAGCGCGTGGTAGCGGACGATGGATTCCGTGAAGCCGAAGTGGATGGGATCGAGGATGCTGTCGGCGATGAAACGCCGGCCCTGCGCCGAGAGACGATCCATCGCGCGGTGCAGCGATTCGATGTCGCCCGCGGACTCCGGGATGAGGATCGGCGTCGAGGCCACCTCCTCGGCGATCTCCAGCGTGCTCTCCTTCAGGCTCAGCAGGTAGTGGGCGCCGGCCCTGCCGCCGCGGCGCAGCTCATCCGGCTCGACGGAATCCACGCTCACGGTGTAGCCGGCGGCGATCAACGCCTGCACCGCCTCCTCCAGGTGCGGGAACGGCGTGCTCGGCAGGCAGCCCAGGTCGATCACGTCCGCGCCGTCACGGCGATGAGCGGCGGCCCTCGCCAGGATCTCCTGCACGCCGATCCGGGGCGCGTCGGTGATCTCCGCGAAGATCTGCATGTCGTGCTGGCTGAGATCGCGCTGGCGCGCGCCGCGTCCAAAATACGCCGGCAGGTCCTTCAGGTCGATCGGTCCGCGCTCCAGCGGTACGCCCAGGCGTTCGCTGGCGGATTCGAGGTCGCCGGTGCACAGCCCGGGGACCAGGATGCGGGTCGCGCCGCGCGTGTCGGTGAGCCGCCGCGCGATCATGTCGGTGGTCATCAATGCCGCCACCGAGACGCCGATGTTGGCGATCTCATAGGTGAATTCGCGCGCGGCAATGGACTCCATCACCCGCCGCAGACTCTTCTCGGCGAGCTTGCCCGTCAGCAGGAGTATGTGATCGGCCATGGCAGTGCGCACACGTTACCACAGCACGGCAGCAGGCGGCTGCATCGCCGGATCACCGCGCAAGCGGGCGTATTCCCGCCAGATTGCGGGCCGAGACCTCGCGCGCCGTGGCGATGAACGCCTGCAGGTAAGGCAGCCGCGCCTCCTCGCGACGCACGCCCGCGTACAGCGTCGCCCACAGGCCCGCGCGGCCCAGCCGGCGGGCCTGCACGTGACCGTGCTCGACGTACTTGGCCACCGCCCAGTTCGGCAGCACCGCCACCCCGCGCCCGCTCGCCACCAGCTGCACGATGACCGAGGTCAGCTCGGCGGTGCGCCGCGACGCCGGCCGCACCTGCGCCGGATCGAGGAATGCGCGGTAGACGTCGAGCCGGCGCTCCGAGACCGGGTAGGTGATCAGGCACTGCCCGCGCAGGTCCGCCGGCACGATGCGCCGGCGCGCGCCGAACTCGTGCCCGTTGGCGGCGATCAGCACCGACTCGTAGCGGAACAGCGGCGCGAAGGCCACGCGGCCCTCCTGCTCGCGGTCCGAGCTGATGACCGCGTCGATCGCGCCGGCGAGCAGCGCCGGCACCGGATCGAAGCTGTGTCCGAGCGAGAGATCGAGTTCCACGTGCGGCCATTTCTCCCGGTAGGCGTCGAGCGACGGCATGATCCAGTCGATGCAGCTGTGGCAGTCGATCGCAAGGTACAGCCGCCCGCCCTGCCCGCGCGCCAGCCGCCGGCATTCCCGCTCCGCGCTCTCCACCTCCGGCAGGACGCGCTCGGCCAGCGCCAGCAGGTGGCGGCCGAGCGGCGTGAAGGTCAGCGGCCTGGACTTGCGCAGGAACAGTTCACCGCCGCAGCGCTGCTCCAGCGCCTTGAGCTGATGCGAGAGCGCCGACTGCGTGAGGTGCAGGCGCTGGGCGGCCGCCGCCACGCCCTCGCACTCGCGCAGCATCACCAGCGTCCGCAGGTGTCTCAGGTCCAGGAACATGGCGGCGATTATAGCCGCAGCTTTCATGAATTTTTCTCATGTTCAAATGGATTTATTATCGTTTGATTCATACATGCGCGGAGCCGACACTGCTGCCTCTCAATCCCCGTAGAGGAGCACGCATATGGTCATCGCACACACCCTGGGCTTCCCGCGCATCGGCGCCCGGCGCGAGCTGAAGTGGGCGCTGGAGGACTACTGGTCGGGCAGGATCGACGCCTGCGCCCTGCAGGCGGCGGCGCGCGATCTGCGTCGCCGCCACTGGGCTCTGCAGCGGCGCGCCGGCCTGGACCTCGTCACCGCCGGCGACTTCTCGCTGTACGACCACGTGCTGGACGTGAGTGCGCTGCTGGGCGCGGTGCCCGAGCGCTTCGGTGCCGTCGCGGGGGAGGTCGGTCTGGATCTCTACTTCCGCATGGCGCGTGGACGGGCGCCGGACGGTCCGGACGTGCACGCCTGCGCCATGACCAAGTGGTTCGACACCAACTATCACTACATCGTGCCGGAGCTGCGCGCCGGGCAGCGGTTCCGGGTCGCGCGCGGGGAGATCTTCGCGCAGGTCGCCGACGCCGTTGCCGAGGGGCACCGGGTGAAGGCCGCCCTGGTCGGCCCGCTCACCTACCTGTGGCTGAGCCGCGTGCAGGACGGCGGGAAGCTCGATCTGCTGCCGGCGCTGGTGAACGCGTACCGGGAAATCCTGCAGGGTCTGGCGATCGCCGGTGCGGACTGGGTGCAGCTCGACGAACCGATCCTGGCGCTGGAACTGCCGCCGGCCTGGCTCGACGCCTTCGAGAGCGCCTATCACCGGCTGCGGCCGTATCCGCTCAAGGTGCTGGTCGCCACCTACTTCGGGCCCCTGGCGGAGAACACCAGCGCCGCGCTGACGCTGCCGGTGGACGGCCTGCACGTGGACCTGGTGCGCGCGCCGTCGCAGCTCGACGTGGTGCTGGACCGCATCAGCGAGACCAAGGTGCTCTCCCTCGGGCTCATCGACGGCCGCAACGTATGGCGCGCCGACCTCGATGCGGCCCTCGTCCTGGCCCGCAAGGCCCGTGCGCGCCTGGGGGATCGCGTCTGGCTCGCACCGAGCTGCTCGCTGCTGCACGTGCCCGTCGACGCTGCTGCGGAGCAGGCACTGGACCCGGAGCTGCGCGCATGGCTGGCGTTCGCAACGCAGAAGCTCTACGAGCTGACGATCCTCAAGACCGCGCTCATCGAGGGCGAGGCGCGCGTCGGTGGCCTGTTGGCCGAGGCCCGCGCCGTGCGCCGGCAGCGCCAGGCCTCGCCGCGCACCGTCGATGCCGGGGTGCGGGCGCGCGTACGCGGCATCACGCCGGCGATGTGCAGGCGCGCACAGCCGTACCGGGTACGCAGCCAGATTCAGCAGGCGCGCCTGCGGCTGCCGCTGCTGCCGACGACGACGATAGGGTCCTTCCCGCAGACCGAGGCGCTGCGCCGGGCGCGCCGCGATCACCGCGAGGGCCGCATGGACGCGGCGAGCTACCGCGAGCGGCTGCGCGCGGAGATCGCTCAGGTCATCCGCGCCCAGGAGGACTTCGGCCTGGACGTGCTGGTGCACGGCGAGCCGGAGCGGGGCGACATGGTGGAGTATTTCGGCGAGCACCTCGAGGGCGTGGCCCTGACCGCCCACGGCTGGGTGCAGAGCTACGGATCGCGCTGCGTGCGGCCGCCGATCCTCTACGGCGACGTGCGGCGCCCCCGTGCCATCACCGTGGAGTGGACGCGTTACGCCCAGTCGCTGACCCTCAAGCCCGTGAAGGGCATGCTGACGGGACCGGTGACGCTGCTGCAGTGGTCCTACACCCGCGACGATGCGCCGGCGGAGGAGATCTGCATGCAGCTCGCGCTCGCCGTGCGCGAGGAGGTCATGGATCTGGAGGCAGCCGGCACGCCGATCATCCAGATCGACGAACCGGCCTTGCGCGAGGGGTTGCCGCTGCGCGGGCGCGATCGGGCGGCGTACCTCGGCATGGCGGCCCGGGCCTTCGGCCTGTGCACTGGCGGCGTCGGGGCGGGCACGCAGATCCACACGCACATGTGCTACAGCGAGTTCCATGACATCCTCGAGACCCTGCGCGAGATGGACGCCGACGTGGTCACCGTCGAGGCGGCGCGCTCGGGCAGCGGGCTGCTGCACGCCTTGCGCGAGGCCGGTTATCCGAACGAAATCGGTCCCGGCGTCTACGACATCCATTCGCCGCGGCAACCCTCGGAAGCGGAAATCCGGCAACACGCCGAAGCGCTGCTCCAGATCTTTCCGGCCGAACGGTTGTGGTTGAACCCGGACTGCGGCTTGAAGACCCGCCGCTGGGAGGATATCGAGGCGCCGCTGCGCCGGATGGTAGCCTGCGCCCGCGGGCTGCGCGCAACCGGCCCCTCTGCAGGCCGGCGTCGGGCCGCGGGCCGATGAACGCGTTAGCACGGAGGCGACCGGGACCACCTGCGTGGGCACCGCGCCGGGGAATGCAGAATTTGAACCACTCGGCTGTTTGTCATCAACCAGCGTGGCGAAGCCAGACCTCCCCGACTCGGCCCGGTGCAGACGTCATGCTGCCGCAAGCGTATCCACAACTATCTGTTTTTAGGCAGATATTAGTCGGCGGCGGCCTGCGCGGTTAGAAGACGTCTAAAGCTGGCACGCCGGGTGCTGAAGCATAGACGGCGGCGAGGCGCGTCCTCGAGCGCGAAACGCCGGCCAAGGGTGGAGGTCAAGACAATTGACCACCGAATGTTCAACAACGACTTGGAGGAAACGTCATGAGCTGGGAAACCCCTGCCTTTGCCGATGTCCGCTTCGGCTTCGAAGTGACGATGTACATCAGCAACCGTTAATCCGACGGTGCGGTACGGGGGGCACCGCGAGGTCCCCCCTTGTGTTTCACCGGCGCAGCCCTGTGCGGATGGCGATACTCTCCAGGCCATCAATACAGGGCTGAGTCGTATCTAGAGGGCGTGGACTCGATCCAGAGCCACGAGAAAGCACTCAAAAGGACACGATGAGGATACATGTACTGGGCTCCGCCGCGGGCGGCGGTTTCCCGCAGTGGAACTGCAACCATCCGAACAGCCGGCGTGCGCGCGAGAGGGCCGCCAATGCGCGCCCGCGCACGCAATCCTCGATTGCCGTCAGCAACGACGGCGACCGCTGGTTCCTATTCAACGCCTCGCCCGATCTGCGCCAGCAGATCAACGATAACCCTATCCTGCATCCGAAACACGGCATGGGCTTGCGCCACAGCCCCATCCAGGGCGCCGTGCTTACCAACGCCGACGTCGATCACGTCACTGGCCTGCTCACCCTGCGTGAGTCGCAGCCCCTGACCGTATACGGCACGCGCCGCGTGCAGGGTGTGCTCGCGGACAACAAGATCTTCAACGTCCTGAACCCGCAATTCGTGAAGCGCGAGGTGCTGACGCTGGATCAGCCGACCGAGCTCCGCAACGTCGACGGCAGCGGCTCCGGCATCGTTGTGGTGCCCTTCTCGGTCCCCGGCAAGGTGGCGCTGTGGCTGGAGGACGCCACCAAGGGCGCGAACTTCGGTTCCGTCGAGGAGGACACGGTGGCACTGGAGGTCCGGGACGCCGAAGGCAGGACGCGCTTCTTCTACATACCGGGGTGCGCCTCGATGCCCCCGGAGCTCCGTGACCGCCTGCGCGACGCGCCGCTGGTGCTCTTCGACGGCACGCTGTGGACCGACGACGAGATGATCAAGGACGGTGTCGGCGTGAAGACCGGCCAGCGCATGGGCCACATGAGCGTCAACGAGCCGGACCCGGCCATTGGCACGATCGCGGCGTTCCGCGACCTCGGCGTCAAGCGCAAGATCTTCATCCACATCAACACCACGAATCCGATCCTGCTGGAGGATAGCCCCGAGCGCGCCGCCTGCGAGGCGGCGGGCTGGGAGGTTTCCTATGACGGCATGGAGATAACGATATGAGAACCCACAGACTCTTCGAGCTACCCCTGGATTGGCCCAAGCCCCCGCCCCAGCCCGCCTGGTCGCGCGCGGAGTTCGAGGCCAAGCTGCGCGAGAAGGAGAAGTTCTACCACATCAACCACGAGTTCCATCTGCTGATGAACTCGGGCAAGCTCGACAAGCCGGCGATCCAGGGCTGGGTGGCGAATCGCTTCTACTACCAGGTGATCATCCCGGTGAAGGACGCGGCGATCATGGCCAACTGCCCGCACCGGGAGGTGCGCCGGCACTGGATCCAGCGCATCATCGATCACGACGGTACGAAGGGCGACGAGGGCGGCATCGAGGCCTGGCTGCAGCTCGCCGAGGCTGTGGGCCTCACGCGCGAGCAGATGTACTCCCAGGAGATGGTGCTGCCCGGCGTGCGCTTCGCCATAGACGCCTACATCAATTTCGCCCGCAGCGCCTCCTGGCAGGAGGCCGCGTGCTCCTCGCTCACCGAGTTGTTCGCCCCGAAGATCCATCAGAAGCGCCTGGACAAGTGGCCGGAGTACTACCCGTGGATCGAGCCGAAGGGCTACGCCTACTTCCGCAAGCGCCTCTCGGAGGCGCGCCGTGACGTCGAACACGGGCTGCAGATCACGCTGGATCATTTCAACACCCGCGAGCTGCAGGAGCGCGCGCTGAACATCCTGCAGTTGAAACTCGACATCCTGTGGACCATGCTCGACTGCATGTGGGTGGCCTACATCGACAAGAAGCCGCCCTACCACAACATCCCGGAGTGAAGCCGGCAGAGGCGGACCGACATGGCTGAAGCGAAAGAGATCAGACCCACCGGCAAGGTGTACGGCGCCGACAGCGTCCCGCAGATCGTGCCCGGCAAGCGCCTGCAGTGGGAAGAGGCCCAGAACTGCTGGGTCATTCTGTATCCGGAGGGCATGATCAAGCTGAACAGCAGTTCCGCGGAGATCATGAAGCGCATCGACGGCACGCGCAGCGTCGCCGCAATCATTTCCGAACTGAAACAGGCGTATCCCGGCGTCCAGCTCGACAACGACGTATACGCCTTTATGGAGGTTGCCCATGAGCAACAGTGGATACGTCCCAAACCTGCCCAATAAGCCGCTCTGGCTGCTCGCCGAGCTGACCTACGCCTGCCCGCTGCAGTGCCCGTACTGCTCCAATCCGCTGGAGTTCGCCAAGTACAAGAACGAGCTCTCCACGGACGACTGGAAGCGCGTGCTGCGCGAGGCGCGCAAGATGGGCGCCGCCCAGCTCGGCTTCTCCGGCGGCGAACCGCTGGTGCGCCAGGATCTCGAGGAGCTGATCGCCGAGGCGCGCCAGCTCGGTTTCTACACCAACCTCATCACCTCCGGGCTGGGCATGGACGAGAAGCGCATCAAGGCCTTCAAGGACGCCGGCCTGGATCACATCCAGGTGAGCTTCCAGGCCTCGAGCGAGGAGCTGAACAATCTCATCGCCGGCACCGACGCCTTCCAGCACAAGCTGGAGATGGCGCGCATGGTCAAGAAGCACGGCTACGAGATGGTGCTGTGCTTCGTCCTGCACCGTCAGAACATCGATCAGATCCGCGACGTGCTGGACCTGTCGGTCAATCTCGAGGCCGACTACGTCGAGCTGGCGACCACCCAGTACTACGGCTGGGCGTATCACAACCGCGAGCACCTGCTGCCCACGCGCGAGCAGTTGGAGCGCGCCGAGCCGGTCGCGCACGAATACCAGGAGCGGCTGAAGGGCAGGATGCGCATCTTCTATGTCGTGCCCGACTACTACGAGGTGAGGCCGAAGGCGTGCATGAACGGCTGGGGCGCGGTGTTCCTGACCATCGCCCCGGACGGCACGGCCCTGCCCTGCCATGCGGCGCGTCAGCTGCCGGGCATGGAGTTCCCGAACGTGCGGCAGCACAGCGTGGAGTGGATCTGGAACCAGTCGCCGGACTTCAACCGCTTCCGCGGCTTCGAGTGGATGAAGGAGCCGTGCCGTTCGTGCCCGGAGAAGGAGAAGGACTTTGGCGGCTGCCGCTGCCAGGCCTACATGCTGACGGGCGATGCCGCCAACGCCGACCCGGTCTGCGACAAGTCGCCGCACCACCACGTGATCACCGAGGTCATCGATCGCGCCGCGCGCGTCGCCGCGGGCAGGGAAACGGCCGCCAAGCCGATCCTGTTCCGCAATCCCAAGAACTCCAGGGCGTTGCTCGACGCGGAGGCGAAGCAGCCGGAGTCACCGCTGCCTGCCTAGGCGGCGCGCCACGGACAAGAAAACGCCCGCGCGCAGCGGGCGTTTGCCACCTTCCGGTGTGGCGGCGGAGACGGCCGGGCCGAACCGGGTTTCCCTGTCCGGTTCCGCCCCGTCTGCTTCAGCCAGCGGCTGGGCTGCTCAACCCCTGACCGCGTGACCCGGGTTCCTTGCATGCCCCCGCTGCTGGCGTGTACGCAAAGGGACTTTAGCAATCCGCCTGCCACATCGCCGGCTTCGGAATCCCCTTTAGATGTCGCGGTATTGCGGAGGGTTTTCAGCGGCTTGAGCCGTTCGGTTCAATAGCCTTCAGCCGCCGCCACCACACCCACACGGGCACGACGAAGGAGGTTGTCGTGCGGCCCCGACAGCCGCGACCGGAAGAGGTGAGCCTCCACCTCGAGGGGGGCGAGTCGATGCGGGGAGCGCCCCGCCTTCAGTCGACGCGGTACCAGGTCTGGGTGCGCCCAAGCAGCGAGATGCCGAGATAGCCGCGCACCTTCAGCGTCTGGCCCTCCGGGCCGACCGTCATCTTGACCCGGTAATAATGACCGGAATCCGGATCCAGGATGTGGCCGCCGCTGAATTCCCCGCCGCTGCCCTTCAGCCCGTGCATGATGACCAGGCCCTCGATCGGCTGTCCTTTGAGCTCGCCCGGGCATCGCCCGCAGACCTGCACCGCGGCGTCCTTGGGCCGCTCGAGGATCCGCTCGATGTATCCGCCGTACTCGCCGTCCCGCTCGAAGACCTGCATGATGGCCACGGGCCGGTTGGTCTGATCGCTCACCACCTTCCAGCGCCCCACGGGCGAGACGTCGGCCGGCGCGATTGGGGCGGCAGCGAGCGCCGCCGCGGCAAGCAGCAGTCGGGATACGCGGATCTTCCTCATGGCAACGTCGGGACTCTCACTCACGGTTCTTTCTCATGACAGCGCCGGGGCGGTGAATCAGCCCTGAATGAAAGCCTGACATCGCCCGCGGCCGGCCGTCAACCACCGGCCCTCAAGGCGTGGGCGATGTCCGCGGCCTGGCGATTGGGCTTGACGTCGTGCACGCGGAAGATGCGCGCGCCGGCGGCCACGCCGAGCGCGGTGGTCGCGCAGGTGGCGCCGATCAGCTCGCGCGGGTCCGTCTCGTTGCAGATCGAGCCCATGAACCGCTTGCGGCTGGTCCCCAGCAACACCGGGTAGCCGCTGGCCGCGAAACGCGGCAGTGCCTGTATGAGCGCGAGATTGTGCTCACGCGTCTTGCCGAAGCCGATGCCCGGGTCGATGACGATGTGATCGCGCGGCAGGCCAAGCTTCTCCGCCTGCGCCGCGCGCCGCAAAAGGAACTCGTGCACCTCGGCGACCACGTCCTTGTAGGTGGGATTGACCTGCATGGTCTCCGGCGTGCCCTGCATGTGCATGATGACGATCGGCGCCCGCCGCTCGGCCGCCAGCTCGAGCATGCCCGGCTCGCCGCCGCCGTGGATGTCGTTGATGAGGTCGGCGCCCGCATTCAGCGCCTCGCGCGCGACCGCGGGCAGCGTCGTGTCGATGCTGATCGCGATCTTCGCCGGCACGTGCGCGCGCAGCGCGCGTATGACGCCGCAGGTGCGCCGGATCTGCTCCTCGGCATCGACGCGCCTGGAGCCGGGACGCGTGGACTCCCCGCCTATGTCGAGGATGTCCGCGCCCTCCTCGACCATCCGCAGCGCGTGCGCCACCGCGGTCTCGGGACGCGTGAACATGCCGCCGTCGGAGAAGCTGTCGGGGGTGACGTTGAGGATCCCCATGATGAGCGGCGCGGGGCCGTGCAGTCTGGATATCAGGGGCATTGCAGGGCCTCATGCAGTTGCTCGGTGGCCGACACCAGCGCATCGATCATCGCCGGCTCGTTGGCGAGGTGGCCGGCCTCGCGCAGGATGACGAGTCTCGAATGCGGCAGCGCCCGATGCAGCGTCCACGACGCCTCCAGCGTGCAGGTGAGATCGCGCCGGCCGTGGACGATCACGGTCGGGACCCGCGGCAGCCGCGGCACGTCGCGCAGGACCTGGTTCTCCTCGATGAAATAGCGATGCTGCGCATAGTGGGTCTCCACGCTCACCTCGTTGCGCATGCGCTCCGTCTGTTCGGGCGTCGGCTCGGTCGCTGGCGACTCGGGCAGCAGATAGGTGACCACCTTGCCGGTCCAGTCCGACCACGCACGCGCGCATGCCGTACGCCTGGCCGGGTCTCCGGAGCGCATCTCTTCGCAGGCGGCCGCGACGTAGTCGCCGTCGGCGACAGCCGGGAAGGCGGCGGTGAACGTCTCCCACGCGTCCGGGAAGATGCGGCTGACGCCGTCGCGGAAAAACCAGTCGACGTCCTGCCGGCGCGCGAGGAAGGTGCCGCGCAGGATCATCGCCAGCACCCGCCCCGGGTGCCGCTGCGCATAGAGCAGCGCCAGCGTCGCCCCCCAGGATCCGCCGAACAGCACCCAGCGCTCTATCCCCAGGCGCTCGCGGATGGCCTCCATGTCGGCGATCAGATCCGCGGTGGTGTTCTCCGCCGTCGCGCCGGCCGGGGTGGAACGGCCACAGCCGCGCTGATCGAAGAGGATGACGCGGTAGCGTGCCGGATCGAAGAACTGCCGGTGATAAGGCTTGCAGCCGGAGCCCGGTCCGCCGTGCAGGAACACCACGGGTGTGCCATCGCGGCTGCCGCAGTCCTCGACGTAGACGCGGTGCACGCCACCGGTCTCCAGGCACCAGGTAGATACCGGCTCCAGCGGAGGAAATAGCACGCGCATCGATGTCCCGGCCTCCCCGGTCTGGTTGAATCGCAAGCCCGCGATTATACCGGCATTCCACCGGGCGGCGCGGGCGCGGGATCCGCTGCCCGCCGGCCCGTTACGTATTACCATGCGCGCATGTCCGCAGCGCCCGTCCCCGGTATCGTCGCTCACCGTGGCCACAGCCTCGAGTACCCCGAGAACACCCTGGCGGCCGTCCGCGCGGCGATCGATGCCGGCATTCGCCACATCGAGATCGACGTGCAGATGAGCGCCGACCGGGTGCCGGTGCTGTTTCACGATCGGCGGCTGGAGAGGCTCTGCGGCGTCGGCGGCAGCGTCCACGAGCTCACCGTGCGCGAGCTGGCGTCCCTGCGCGTCGTCGATCGCGCGCGCCTCGGCGAACGGGGCACGGCGGAACCGATCGCCACGCTGGCCGAGCTCGTGGACGTGCTCGCCCGGCACCCCGACGTGACCGCATTCCTCGAGATCAAGCGCGGCGCCATCGACGCCTACGACGTCGACGCCGTGTACACCGCGGTCTGGGAGGCGATACGGGAGCAACGCCGGCAGTGCGTGCTCATCTCCTTCTCGCTCGATTTCCTCGCGCACGCGCGCGCGCGCCGTCCGGATCAGCCGATCGCGCTGGTGGTGGACCGCTGGCAGGAGCTGGAGCGTCCGGCCGCGCGGGCGCTGCGCGCCGAGTACGTGTTCTGCGATCTGGAGGGCCTGCCGCCGAGCGGCGCCCTGGTCGCGCCCCACGAGGCGACGCTGGTGGTCTACGAGGTCGCCGACCCCGATGTCGCCCGCGCCCTCGCGGCGCGCGGCGTGCACTACGTGGAGACCTTCGCCTGCGCGGAGATGAGGCGGGCGCTGCGGCCCGCACCGGGCGTCTGAACGGCGTTCAATCGCCGCGGGCGGCGCGCGAAGCTCAGGCCGCGCGCGCCCGGCGGGCCAGGGCGACGAGCTCCCGCCTGAGCTCCTCGCCGCTCGCCACCGGCCGCTCGAAGGCGAAGCGCACGATGCGGGCGCCGATCCGCAGATGGAAGCCCTCCGCATCGGCGCCCGCGAACGCCGGCGGCTCCTCGTCCCCGACGGCCACGCCCGCGTAGCGGCAATATTCGCGCATGGTGTCGGCATGGTCGGCATTCATGTGCGCCGCCACGCCGCGTTCGTCCTCGATCGAGAACGGGTTGACGAGCAGCAACCGCGCCGGGTCGATCCAGTGGATGCGGCCAAAGCCGCCGATGTAGCGGAACTTCACCGGCTGCAGGACGAAGAACTCGAAGTCGTGGATCTTGTGGAAGTCGGTGGATTGGGGAAAGAACCGGTAGTAGCGATCCGCGGCCAAGTCGATCTCCGCCTCCGCCACCCGGCGCGCATCGGCCACGCAGGTGAGCCGGCCGTTCACCTGCACGTCGTCGCTGCCGCGATCGAGGACGATCAGCGATGCGCGCGGATCGGCCACCAGGTTCTTGTGGTGCTGGGCGATGCGACTGATGAGGATAATCGGCCGCCCCTGGCGGTCCAGGCAGTAGGGCACCACTGATCCGAACGGATATCCCGCCAAGTCCACCGAAAGCGTCGAGAGCACCCCGTAGCTCTCGCTGTTCAGCAGCGCGCGCGCCTCGGCCGGGACTGCAGCACGTTCGTTCACGGATTCACTCCAATCTGGAACCCCGGCGATTTTAGGAGTGGCGCCGTAGGCGGACAAGAACCGAGGCGTTCGCCGCGCAGGGTCTCAGGTCGGCGGCGGCAGCGGCTCGGCCTCGGGCGGCTGCTGCAGGCGGCGCAGGCGCGCGAGCCACCATTCCGCCTGCGCGCGCGTGCCCTCGTCACCGGCGGCGATGCGCAAGGACTGCTCCGCGATCGCGGTCTGCCGCGACTGGATCGCGGCGATGCCGAGCAGCAGATAGGCGCCGGTCGCGTCCTTAAGCGAGCGGGACTGCACGGCCTTCTGCAGCGTGGCGGTGGCGTCCGACCAGCGCTGCAGCTCGAAATAGATCCGGCCGAGCTGATGCTGCAGCTCGCCGTCGCCGCCACCGCCGCCCAGCATCGTCTCGAGAACGGCAGCGGCCCGTTCCCGCTCCTGCGCGAGCAGCAGGCTGTCCACCAGCAGCTGCTGGTTGGCCCGATCCCTGGGCAGCTGGCCCTCGGCCATCGCTCGCTCGAGCAGTTCCGCCGCCTTCAGCGGCACCTTCGCCGCGGCGTAGAGCCGGGCGAGATTCACGGTCTGATCGGCATCCAGCATGCCACGCGCCTGCATCACCTCCATGGCGGCAATCGCGCGATCGACCTGCTTGGCGCGCTGATAGGCGGCCGCAAGCTGCAGCCACGCCTCCCTGTCCTCGGGGCGGGCGCGCACGCGCTCCTCCAGCTCCCTCGCCACCTGCCCGAACTCCCCTGCCTCGACATGGCAGGCCAGCAGGGCCTGCGCCCATTTCTCGCGGTCCTCGCCCTTGCCCTCGGCAAGCACCTTCAGGTGCGGCACCGCGGCCTTGCAGTTGCCGCTGCGCTGGTAGGCGACCGCCGCCAGCGCGTGCGCGTCGCGCGTGGCCTTGCCGCCCTTCAGCCACTCCTCCAGATAGGCCAGCCCCTCCTTGTCCTCACCGCGATTGATGAGGATCTGGGCCAGGTTGTAGCGCAGGTTGCGCGCATCCGCGACCGGCAGCTTGCCGCTGTCCAGGGCCTGGCGGAAGGATGCGGCGGCGGCGGCAAGGTCGCTGGCGGCTGCCTGCGCGTAACCGAGCATCTGGGTGGCCAGTGCCCGCTCGTAGGCATTGTCGCTGAGCTTGGGCAAGAGCGCCTTCAGCGCATCGACGGCGGCCGCCGGCCTGCCGGCATCGATCGACTTGCGCGCGGCCGCAAGGGCCTCGTACGTCGGCCTCGAAACGGTCTCGGCGGCAGGCACCATCCACGGCGCCGATGCGAGCGCGAGGCACAGCAGGGCGAGGCGCGCGGTACACACGCTAGCCCTTCCTCAGCTTGAAGTTGATGTCGAGGCGCGCGCGCCGCGTGATCGGCTTGCCGTCGACGATCTTCGGCTTGAACTTCCAGCGCAGCACCCCCTCGCGCGCCGCCTCGTCGAAGACATCGGGCGGCTGCGACCTGAGCACTTTCGGGTCGCGCACGTCGCCCTCGGGCGTCACGATGAACTCTATGGTAACGACCCCCTCAATTCCGGCGCGCAGCGCGCGCGGCGGATACTTCGGATCGGGCTTGGAGATCGCCACCAGGTCCCGGTCGAAGACCGGTTCGCCCGAGTCGCTCCCAGGTCCGGGCTTGCCGCCCGTTGCTGGTGCAGGCTGGGGTTTCGCCGGCGGGGCCGGCGTCTGCTGCACCACCACCGGCGCGTCCGCGGCCTTGGGCGGCGCCTCCTCCGGCGGCGTCACCGCCGGCAGCTCGGGCGCCTCGGTGAGATTCAGGGGCGGGGCCAGTTCCGGGGTGATCATGCGCACCTGCGGCTCCGGCGGCGGCTCGACCTCCGTGGGCGGCGTCTCCGGCGGCGGCGGTTCGGTGACCTCCACCAGTTCCGGCAGCTCCTGTCGGCGCTGGCGCTGCAGCGGCTCGATGTTCCTGACCAGCCGAACGAAGTCGACGACGGTGACGTCCTCCAGCGGCGCTTGCAGACGCTCGCGCTCGGCCGTCACCAGGCGTATCACGAACATGAGCAGCAGAACGTTGACGCCGATCGCGAGCCCCAGGCTCGCGGGGTAGCGCAGCAGATGCAGCGCCTGGCCCATCTACCGGCCGCCTCCGGCCTCGCGGCTCGCGGCGATCGAGACGTTGGCGATGCCGGCCAGGCGCACCTGATCCATGACCTGCACGGTCACGCCCGTCATCGCCTCGCGGTCGGCCACGATGATGACCGCGCCTTCCGGGTTCGCCGCGTGCAGCCGTTCCACCGTCGGCCGCACCATGCGCATGTCGAGCTGGCGCTTGTCGAGCCAGATCTCGCCGTCCTTGCTGATGGCGATGATGATGTTGCCCTTTTCCTGCTTGGCCACCGTCTGCGCCGTGGGACGGTTGACCTCGATGCCGGCCTCCTTGAGGAAGGAGGCGGTGGAAACGAAGAAGATCAGCAGAAACACCATGACGTCGACCAGCGGCACGACGTTGATGCGGGCCATCGATTCGCTGCCGGATGAATGTCTGCGACGCATGTTCAACGTCCTCCTTGGGCGCGACCGGCCGTCGCCGCGGCGGTCTCGGGGTTCTCGAGCTGGAGCTCATCGAGCAGCCGCTCGCGCTCCTGGTCCGCGCGCCGGTGCAGGTGCACGCTGAAATACAGGCCGGAGAGCGCCGTGAGCAGACCGGTGAGCGTCGTGAACAGCGCCTCGGCGATGCCGGCGGTGAGCCCGCGCGCGTTGTCGGTGCCGAACACGCGCAGCACCTCGAAGGAATGGATCATGCCGTTGACCGTGCCGAGCAGGCCCAGGAACGGCAACACCGTGACCAGCGCCTTGATGAGCGGCAGGTTCTGCCGCATGGCCTGGCTGATCTCGCCCACCAGCTGCTCGCGGATGCGCCTCGCGTACCACGAGGAGCGCTCGCCGCGGCCCGACCACTCCTGGCGCGCCTCCGCCTCCCTGGCCGGGAGCACGCGCCAGAGGAACCAGTAGCGCTCGACGATGAGCGCCCACATCAGCACCGAGGCGCAGCAGATGGCGATGATCACCGGCCCGCCGCGGTACAGAAAGTTCAGGAAGTGCTCGTAGTAGTCGTGGACCAGACTCACGCTCGTGCCTCGGGCCGCCGTGCAGGACTCAATTCTTGGCCAGGTGCGGGGGCGGCGCGGCCGCCCGCACCGCCGCGCGCTGGTTCAGGTGCGCCTCGGCGAGCTTTGCCACCATGCCGGCGGCCTGCTCGTCGAGCACCTGCACGATGCCGTCGCTCTTGCCCTTCAGGAAGCTGTGCATCACCAGGCAGGGGATGGCCACGCACAGACCGATGATGGTCGCCACCAGCGCCTCGGAGATGCCGCCCGCCACCACCTTTGCGTCGCCGGCGCCAAACATGCTGAGCGCCTGGAAGGTGGCCACCATGCCGCTCACGGTGCCCAGCAGGCCGAGCAGCGGCGCGGCCTCGGCGATCACCAGCAATGCCCCCAGGCCGCGCTGTATCGGCGGAAGCTCGCGGATGATCGCTTCGTCGAGCTTGCGCTCGAGCGTTTCCACATCGACGCTGCGGTTGTCCGTGTACGCCTTGAGCACGCGACCGAGCGGATTGGCGGTATCGACCTCCTTGCTGTGCTGCTGGCGCGCCACCGCGCGCGCGATGGACGACAACGAGAAGTAGCGCCAGATCGCGATCACGATCGCCAGCGCACCCAGCGCCAGCGTGATGAACCCGATCAGCTTCGCCTGCTTGATGCGTTCCCACAGCGTCGGTTCCTGCGAGAGGATCGCGAGCATCGCACCGCGCGTGGGGTCGAAGGCCACCGTGGTCATGCCCTCCCTGGACTGCGCATGGGCCTTGGCCATGCGGCGGTAGACGCCGGGGGGCTGCCGCGCCTGCTCCACGAGCTGGTGCACCTCGGGCGCATAGCGCAGGAAATCGCCGTTGGAGGTGGCGCTGAACACGCCCAGCCGGGTGACGGTCCGCGCCTCGTCCTTGCCCTGCGCGGAGATGACGTTGGCCTGGAACTGGACGATCTTGCCCGACTCGATGATCTCCTCCAGCACCACCTGCCAAAGCCGCTCGAGGTCGTCCATGGTGGGCTTGTCCTCGGATTCGACCAGCGACTCGACGAAGGCGAGCCGCTCCGGCTTCTGCGCCGACACCAGCGAGGCATCCAGCATGCCCTTCAGATCGGTGGCGAGCTGGCGCACGACGGCGTCGAAGTCGCGCAGCTCGCCGTCGCCGGCCTCGCTCTCCCGCAACTGCTCGGCGATGGTCGTCTCGTTGTTCGAAAAGGTAGCCTTGAGCTGATCGGCGCGGGCCTGCTCGGCCGCCAGCGCCGCCTTGGCCTGCGCCAGCAGCGCGGCCTGCTGGTCGCGCGCCTCGGCGAACCTCTTCTCGCGCTCCGCGTTGCGCTGCCGGGCGGCCTCCTGCTCCCTGACGATGTTGCCGAGCAGGTCTTCCAGCGACTGCGGCGCCGCCACGGCCGCGCCCGAGGACGCCATCAGCAGCAGCGCCGCGCACGCGGCGCGGAATCCCACTGCCGGCTCCCGTCGCGACGGGTCTGCGGCCCCGGTCATCCACTCCCGGACGAGGCGGAATGACATATTCATTTCACCACCTCCGGCGCCGGCAGCGGCACCTTGAGCAGATCCGGCGCCGCCTCCTTGCGCGCGATCTGCAGGCCGTGCTCGATCTCGCGGTTGAATTCAGCTGGGAGGCTCTTATAGGACTTGCTCGCGGCGTCCCAGTAGCCCGACTCGCCGCCATCCAGCGTGGCGTACAGCAGGGTCATGCGGCCGACGCGCAGGAAGTTCACCGTCCGGCCCTTGCCGTCGGTCCCCTCGGCGGCCGGCAATTCGCCCACGTAGGCCTCGATGGTGCGTCCGTACTCGGCCTCCACCTGGTAGGCCTCCATGATGCGGCGGTACTTCTCGCTGAGGCTCACGTCGGGGAGGTCCACGAGCTGCTTGAGGTCCTTGACCCGGTTGGCGCGCTCCTCGGCGAGAAACGGCGCATCCAGCTGGACGAACTGCTCGAGCGTCTCGACCATCTTGCGCAGCAGCGGCAACAGCCGCTCGGGCGTCACGGCATTGGGGCGGGCCTGCTGCGCGAGCGCCGCCAGCTCGTTCTTCTGCGTGCCGAGCATGCGCTCGACCTGATCGTTGTAGGCCTTCAGGTCCTCTGTCTGGGCCACGACCTTGCGGTACTCTTCGATCATGGACTGGGTGTCCGTGGCCAGGGCATCGACGCGCTGCTGGGACTGCGCGGCCTCGGCATTGGCGGCGGCGGCGGCATCGATGGCCTGCTTTACGGGCTCCTGGGCGGAGGTCGCCATGCTCGTCCCGAGCAGCAGCCCGCAAAGCAGGGAATTTTTCACGCTTCGGGGGGGAAGAAATGCCCGGATACAAGAGCAAGAAATACCATTTAGAATGAACCACATAACCCGCTTCCCAGGGAATGAGAACGGTGCATGGTATGCATTGCGCGCCCGCCTTTCAAGCACCCGGGATCAGCCATCCAAATGAGCCTCCGCTTCCGACTCAATCTGCTCATCACCCTGATGTTCCTGCTCGTCCTGGGCACAGGGGCGGTGCTCGTCATCCACCACGCACGCCGGGCGGTGGAGGAGGAAACCCGCTCGACGGCCAACCTGACGCTCAACCTGCTGGAGGTCGCGCTGTCGAGCAAATCCCCCGCCGCCGACCCGCTCGAGGCCATCGTCGGTCACCTCGCCCGCTTCGAGGAGACCCGTCACCTACACATCGACCTGCTGCGTCCCGATGGCACCCGCGAGATCGGATATCCGGCGACGTCGCTCGCGCGCCAGACCGAGGCGCCGGACTGGTTCGTGCGGCTGGTGAGACCGCCGGCGCTGCAACTGACGCGCAACATCGCCCCTGCGGACTCGTACGGACTGCAGGTGGTGATCGAGGCGGACCCCGCCGACGAGATCGGCGAGGCCTGGAAGGAGGCGCGCGCGCTGCTCGGCCTGCTGGTGGTCTTCGGCCTGCTCGCCATCGGGCTTGTGTACGTCACGCTGGGACGCTCGCTGCAGCCGATCGACTCCATCCTCAACGCCCTCGACAACATCGAGCGGGGCGATTTCCAGTCGCGGCTGCCCTCGATCGGCCTGCCGGAGCTCGACGTCATCGTGGAGAAGTTCAACCACATGGCCGAGGTGCTGGAGCGCAGCCGGGCGCAAAACCGCGTACTCGCGCAGAAGTCGCTGGCCATCCAGGAGCAGGAGCGCCGGTACCTCGCGCATGAGCTGCACGACGAGCTCGGGCAGTCGGTGAGCGCCATCAAGGCGCTGGCCGTCTCCATTGGCCAGCGCGCGTCGAATCAGCCCGAGATCGCGCAGAGCACGCGGACGATCATCGATGCCTCGCAGCGGATCTACGACGTCGTCCGCGGCATGATGCGGCGGCTGCGTCCGGTCATCCTCGACGAGCTGGGCTTGGTCCCGGCCCTGCAGAACGTGATCGACGAATGGAACGATCGCCACCAGGACGCCTTCTGCAGGTTCGACGTCGAGGGCGACCTCGGCGACCTGACGGACGAGGCGAAGATCAACACCTTCCGCATCGTGCAGGAGGCGCTGACGAACATCGCCAAGCACGCCATGGCGACCGAGGTCGCGATCTCGCTGCGGCGCGCGGTCCGCGACCTGGGCGCGACGCGCGAGGTCCTCGAGATCTCCGTGACCGACAACGGGATCGGATTCGACGCGCAGCGCACGAACGCCGGCCTGGGCCTGCTCGGCATGCGCGAGCGTGCCGAGGCGCTCAACGGTCATTTCGAGGTGCGAACTTCACCCGGCGCGGGCGTTCAAATCCGCATCACCCTGCCGATGAACCGAGAGGTCGGAAATGCCTGAGCGGTCCGAAGCATTTAATCGCACGATCCGGATACTGCTGGTGGACGATCATGCCGTGGTGCGCACCGGCTACAGCACGCTGTTGCGCAACGCGGCGAGCATCGAGGTCATCGCCGAGGCCGACAACGGCCAGGCCGCCCTGCGCGAGTTCATCGACAAGAGGCCGGACATCGTCATCATGGACCTCTCGCTGCCCGGGCTGGGGGGACTGGAGGCGATACGGCGCATCGTCGCGCGCGAGCCGGAGGCGAAGATCCTCGTCTTCAGCATGCACGAGGACACCGTATTCGTCGAGCAGGCGCTGCAGGCCGGCGCGCGCGGCTACATCACCAAGAGCAGCGCCCCCGAGGTCCTGGTCGAGGCAGTGCGGAGAATAGCCAGCGGCGAGATCTTCCTCGACGCGGAGATCGCACAACGGCTGGCCTTCCAGAAGACGCGCGGCCGCAACACGCCCTTCGAGAATCTCTCCACGCGCGAGTTCGAGATCTTCTGCCTGCTCGCCGAGGGCCAGAACGTCAACGAGATCTCCAAGCGGCTGTCGCTGAGCTACAAGACGGTCGCCAACTACAGCACGCAGATCAAGAACAAGCTGGACGTGAGCACAGTGGCCGAACTCGCACACATCGCCATACGCCACGGCGTCATCAAGGTGTGATTGGCCGTTAGCGACCGTACGACGCCTGAAAAGAAAGAAGGGGGCCGCGCGGGGCCCTGGAACGAGGGAGGGAATGCTCACCCAGCGTGCCGCGGGCCGGCCGCGCCCGGCCCGCGGCGCGTGACTGATCAGAATCGCGCCTTGACCCCGAACCAGCCGGCGAGCGGCGCCCCCGGAGCGAGGAATCGCTCCTCGGCGATCGGGTCGGCGAAGGCGTTGAAATTGCGGGTACCTGCGGTTTCGTAATCGGCATCAGTGACGTTGTCGATGCGTCCCCACAACTCGAAGTGCCTGCTCGGCGCGTAGCGCGCCTGCAGGTTGAGGATGGCATAGCCGTCCACCTCGGGCAGGTTGTTGCCGTCGTCGCCCCGCAGGTAGTTGCTCGATGCGGCGATGACGTTGCCGCCGAGCCAGAAATTGCTGAACACCTCGTACTCGGCGCCGACCTTGACGTTGTGCTGAGGAATGCCGGGGATGGTGTCCCCCTCCTCCACCGGCACGCCGGCGGCATCGACGAAGCTCGCCAGTGTCTCCTCCGACTCATAGGTGGCGTCGACGAAGGCATAGCTCACGAAGTAGTTGAGCTTCTCCACGCTGCCGATCGCGCCCACCTCCACACCCTGGCGCCGGGTCTCGCCAACGTTCTGAAAGAAGCCGGCACCGCCGGTTTCCACCACGGTGAACAGGATGTCGTCGGAGAGGTCGGTGCGGAAGAAGCCGACATTCCACCGCAGCGCATCGCCGAGGGGCAGGTGCCCGCGGGCGCCGCATTCGTAGGTCTTCGCCACCACCGGGTCGAGCGGCGGATCGGCGACGAAGGCGTTCGGCAGGTTGCAGGGATCCTCCGGGTCGGCGCAGGTCAGCTCCGCGGCGGTTGGCGCGCGGAAGCCCTCGCTGTAGGACCCGAACACGGTCATCTTCGGCATCAGCTGGAAGGTCAGTCCGGCCGCCGGATTGAAGCGATCGAAGCTGTGGTCGCCGTTGAGATCCGCGTTCTCGGGATCGCCGGTGTTGTCGCTGATCTCGACGTCGACGTGCTGATAGCGGCCCGAGAGCGTCAACGCCAGCCGATCCGTGATGTCGAACGTATCCGTGAGATAGAAACCGATGTTCTCCTGCGAGGTATCGACGTCGACCTCGGTCTCGAACGCCCCCTCGCCAATGATCGTGCGCGAGTTGCCGACATCGACGATGTCCCCCTCGCGCTCGCTCTGCACGAAGCGGCTGTCGGTCTGGTCGTAGGCAAAACCGACGGTCACGGAATTACCGCGGTTGAAGAGCTCGCCAGAGTGGGACAGCTGCAGCGTTCCGCCCCAGGTCTCCGACTCCGTGCTGGTGGTACGGTCCTCGCCTTCGGTGTCGCGCTCCAGGTCACCGAGCAGCGGATTGCCGTCCGCGTCGAAGAAACCGACCGCGGAGCCCGAGCACAGGCTCACCGGCAACGCGTCCTCGCCACCCGCGTCCGTGAAGACCTCCTCGTCGGTCAGGTCGTCCACGCAGGCAATCTCGGCATCGCCGTTGAGCGTGTCGCGCTGGTAATCCCGGTAGTAGGCGTTGCCGGCGAGCAGCAGGCTCTCCATCAGCTCGTGGCTGGCGCCGAGATTGACCAGATGCTGCTCGTTGAGCGTGTTGTCGGGAAAGGTGTGCACCGCGCTGCGATCGCGCGCCAGCAGGCTCTCGGGCGCATAGCCGTTGCCGGTCAGGTCGTTGTTGGCGTAGATGTAGCTCAGGTCGACGTCGGTGCGGTCGTTCTCCCAGCCGGCCTTGCCGAAGAACTGGCGCAGCTCGGAGCCCGAGGCATCGCGCCAGCCGTTCTCCTCCAGCCCGTTGAAAGTCATATAGTAATCGAACGGTCCCCGGTAGCCGCCGTGCTCGGCCTCGAGTCCCCAGCGCCCGAAGGAGCCGCCCTGGACCTCCACCTCGGTGCCCTGGTAGGCGAATCCGCTCTTGGTGCGCAGGGCCAGCGCGCCGCCCAGGGTGTTCAGACCGAACAGCGGATTGGAGCCCGGTATGACGTCGATGCTGGAGATCGCGGACTGCGGGATGAGGTCCCAGCTGAGCGTGTCGCCGAAACCGTCGTTGAAACGCATGCCGTCGACGTAGACCGACAGCCCGATCGGGCTGCCGGTCAGGGGCGAGGCGAGAAAGCCGCGATAGGTCACGTCGTTTTGCCAAGGATTGTTCTGGGCGGCATTGATGTTGACGCCGCCGAGGTTGCGGTACAGCGCCTCGGAGAGATCGATCGGATTCCGGTTCTCGATCTCCTCCGAGGTCATCGTCTGCACGTTGCCGGCGAACTTCTCGATCGGCATGCCCACGGAGGGCAGCGGCGTGTAGCCGATCACGTCAACGCTGGGCAGTTCCAGGGTGGAGACTTCCTTGGTCGTAACACTGCCCGTTTCCTGGGCGTGTGCGGCGCCGGCGAGGCAGGTCGCGACACCGACGGCGGTGATGAGCGGTGTGTTCTTCGATGAAACGGACATGTCTCCCCTCCAGGCATGATTCTTGGTCTAGTCGTACCGGCCCGGATGTTACCGAAGCGAACCATGAAGGAGACGCGCGATCGGCAAACAAGGATTAAATCCCGCGCGATCTCAGGAAAAGTTCATCGCAGCTATCGTCCGGATGCGCATTCGAGGGCATTCGGACGATCGGAACCGAGCCTGCGACGACCTCCCCGCCGGCGACGGTCCCATGCAGATCAGGAATTATTCCCGCCTGAAAGTTCCTTTTTCTCCGGTACGATACGGCGGCACCAAGGCTCCGTCGCGCTGCGTAAAAATCGCCGCAGCCGTCGAAGCAACCAGATGTGGCATCTCGAGGGGAGAACAATAATGAAGGTCAGCATCCGCAGCCGCCATCCCGCATCTTCCGGGAGCGCCATCGCCATGGCGCTCGCCGCCGCCCTCTCCGGCAGCGCTCACGCCGAAGAACCCGAGTCCCTCGGAGAGGTGGAGGTGATTGGCGTGACCCCGACGCACGGCGTGGGCCTGCCGAAGGAGAAGATCCCCGCAAACGTGCAGTCCGCAACCGCGGAGGACCTCGAGCGCTCCCGCAGCGCCGATCTGACGGGCTTCATGAATCTCAACCTCGGCAGCGTCAACATCAACGAGGCACAGAGCAACGCGCTGCAACCCGACGTGCAGTACCGCGGCTTCACCGCCTCGCCGCTGCTCGGCCTGCCGCAGGGCATGGCCGTGTATGTCGACGGCGTGCGCATGAACGAGGTGTTCGGCGACACCGTCAACTGGGACCTCATTCCCCAGTCGATCATCTCCAGCATCAACCTCGTCAGCGGCGCCTCGCCGCTGTTCGGCCAGAACACGCTGGGCGGCGCGCTATCCATCGAGACCAAGGACGGCTTCACCGATCCGGGCGTTCGCGACGAGGTCTACGGCGGGTCCTTCGGGCGCGTTTCGAACGATTTCGAGGCTGGCGGGAACAACGGCATGCTGGGCGGTTACGTGAACGTACGCTATTTCGACGAGGACGGCTGGCGCGAGGACTCCCCTTCGGAGGCCCTGAACCTGTACGGCAGCGCCGGTTGGCACGTCGCCGACAGCGAGGTCAATCTCAACGTGTTCGCCGGCGACACCACGCTCGTCGGACTTGGCCCGCTGCCCGTGGAGCTGCTCGCTCAGGACCGCGAAACGTACTTCACCGCCACCGACACCACCGAGAACCAGATGTGGATGGTGAACCTGGAAGGCGAGCACTGGTTCAACGACAAGATCCTGTTCTCGGGCAACGTCTATTACCGCTCGGTCGATTCGACCTCCTTCAACAGCGACACGACGACCTTCGAGGAATGCGGGACAGCGGGTAACGCCGGTCTGCTGTGCGAGGAGAACTCGGATCTCGGGACCCCGGCAGAACAGCTGGTCCTGGATCAGAACGGCAACACGGTGAGCGACGAATTCACCGGCATCAACAACAGCAGCGAGCGCGACCAGCACAGCTACGGCGGCGTGGCGCAGGCGACCTTGCTGCATTCGCTGTTCAACGGCCAGCACGAGAACCAGTTCATCGTCGGTGCGAGCTGGGACCAGGGCTTCGTCGATTTCGACTCCGCCGTGGAGGCCTCGGTGCTGCTGCCGAACCGCTACACCTCGACCGGCTCCAACATCTTCATACCCGAGGAGGCCGTGGGTCTCAGTGCCCACTCCCGCACCGCCTCGGCCTATTTCACCGACACGTTCTCCCTCACCGGCAACGTGGCGCTGACCTTCTCGGGCCGCTACAACGCGACGCGCATCAGCCTCAGCGACTCGCTCGGGAACAGCCCCGAGCTGGTCGGCACCCATGACTACACGCGCTTCAACCCCGCGGTCGGCATCGCCTGGCAGTTCACGCCGATGCTCAACGTATACGGCGGCTACAGCGAGTCCTCGCGCGCGCCGACGGCGGTCGAGCTGTCCTGCGCGGATCCGGACGCGCCGTGCCGGCTGCCAAACGCGTTTCTCGCAGATCCGCCGCTCGAGCAGGTCGTCGCCAAGGGCTTCGAGGGTGGCTTTCGCGGGCGCCTGATGGAAAGGGTGAACTGGCAGGTTGGCGGCTTCCAGATCACCAACGTCGACGACATCGTGTTCCAGGCGACCGGCGGCGCGACGGCCAATCAGGGCTTCTTCGCAAACGTCGGCGACACGCGCCGCTCGGGCGTGGAGGTCGGACTCGAGGGGACCTACGGCAAGGTCAACTGGTTCCTCAACTACAGCTACGTCGAGGCCACCTTCCGGACTCCGTTCATCGGCAGCAGCCCGTTTCACCCGCAGGCGCAGGACCTGAACGGCGACGGCGAGGCCACGGAGATCCAGGTCGAGGAAGGCGATCGCATCCCCGGGGTGCCGGCGCACACCTTGAAGTTTGGTCTGGATTACGCGCTGACCTCGCAGCTGTCGATCGGCGGCGACGTGCTGTTCAACTCCGATCAGTATCTGCGCGGCGATGAGTCCAACCAGCTCGACACCGTCGACGGCTACGCGATCGTGGGGGTGCGCGGCCAGTACGTCCTCAACAGGCACCTCACGGCCTTCGCGAGCGTGGAGAACCTCTTCGATACCGAGTATGAGAATTTCGGGATACTCGGCGAGTCGGACTCCGTCTTCCCCGCCTTCACCGATCCGCGCTTCCTGGGACCGGGTGCTCCGCGCGGGGGCTGGATCGGTATCAAGATCTCGATGTAACTCGCTGGACGCCCGTCAGATTTTCGGGGATCCTGAAGAAGCTTCTCAAATGATAAAGGGCGCCAATGGCGCCCTTTCTTTCCCGGCCCGTTCCCGGTCGGCCGGCGTCGCGGCGTCCTCGCGAGCGACACCCGCGAAGTGTCTCACGCTTCCCTTACTCGTAACGGATGCCGCGCCCCCGCGTCGAAAGCGGGGGCACGCCGGGGATTCAGTCGTCGACGACCACGCCCCAGGGAGCCTTGCCGACCGCGATCGTGGCCACGACCTCGTTCTTGGCGGTGTCGATCACGGAGACCTGGTCGCTGCCGCCGTCGGTGGTGTACAGGCGGCGGCCGTCCTTGCTCAACGCCAGCCCCCAGACGCGGTTGCCGACCGGGATGCTGCCCTTCAGCTCCATGCTCTCCGCGTCGAAGAGGAAGATCTTGTTCGCGCGCCCGCCGGCCACGTACAGCGTCTTCTCGTCGCTGCTCAGCAGTACGTCCTTCGGCTTGGCCTCGTCCTCGCCGATCGAGGTGACCTTGTCGACCTTATAAGTGGTCATGTCCACGCGCTTGACCTCACCGCCGATCTCCGCCGAGGCGTAGGCCCACTTGCCGTCCCTGGAGAAGGTCGCCGCGCGGGGCCGGGAGCCGACCAGGATGTTGGCGACCAGCTGGTGATCGGGCACGGAGATCACGTGCAGCATGTTGGTCGATTCGCTGGTGACGATGACCTTGCTGCCGTCCGGCGACACGGCCACGCCTTCGGGTTCCAGGCCGACGTCCACCAATGTGATCTGCTCGCCGGTCTTCGGGTTGTAGACCGCCGCCTTGGCATCGGCCTCCATCGAGATGTAGATGTTGCCGTTGGGATGCACGCCGAAGGCCTCCGGATCCGGGCCCGAATCGAACTTGCGCGTGAGCTTCATCTCCTTCGGATCGATGACCGCGATCTTTCCTTCCTCGCCGAGCGCCACGTAGATCTCGCTGCCGTCCGGCGACTTGCCGATGCCGCGCGGCTGGTTGCCGACGTCGATGGTGGCGATCACCGTGTTGTTGGCGGGATCGATGACTGAGACGGAATTGCCCTTCTCGTTGGTCACGAAGATCCGGCCGGTGGGTCCGCCCGCCGCAGCGGGCGCAGCGGCCGCCTGGGTCTCCGGGGCGGAGGTCCCCGACGCCATTGCGGATTCAGGCGCAGCGGCCGGGGCTGCCTCGGGTGCCGATGCCGGCGCCTCTGTCGCCGCCGGCGCGGCCTGTTGGGTCTCGGCCTGCCCGGTGGCCGCCGGTTCCGGTCCCTTCTCGGAGCACGCCGAGAGCGCGGCGAGCATCAGCACTGCCAGGGTGAGTCTCTTCATCACTGTTGCACTCCTCGTTGACTGGATTTCTTGTTCGGAAAAGGCGCCGCGCCTACTCGCACTCGACGTTGCCGAGACTGTCGAGGTCCTCGATGCCCTGCGCGACGCCGACGACCGGCGCCTCGCCGACCACCTTGTCGCCCTCGACGATCAATATCGGCTGGCGCAGCTGGCCGTTCTTGCGGTAGCTCATGTCGGCGCCCTTCTGGCCGTCGAATTGCAGGTCGTTGCGCAGGAAATCAAGGAGCGTGGCGGGATCGCTGCTCTGGGTGCGCACCACGGTGTCGGACAGCATCTTCACCGCCGCCCACCCGGCCCAGGCCTCGTCATCCATCGGCTTGCCGAAGGACTGCGTGTAGCGATCGTTCAACTGCACGCCGGAATACTTCTTCGCGCTGCTGTGCCAGGCGAGCGCGCGCGCGTCGGACTCCGGGTTCTTGGTCTTCCACTGCGAGAGCGCGTCGCGCTTCATGGCCTGGCTCGGCAGCACGTGCAGGACGTTGCCGCCGCACTGCTGGCGGACCTCGTCATCGTCGAGGCTGACGTTGAACACGGGCACCCCCGGCAGCGCCTCGGCCACCTGGCGCAGCGTCGTGGCATCGCCGGCCACGACCACGGCGGCGGGATTCGACTCCTTGAGTATCTCCCCAGCCCCCGGGAGCTGGGTGAGCTTGAAGGTCTTGCCGAGGAACTTGCCCTGCAGGTTGGCCTCGATCAGCCCTTGGGAGGCGCCCTCCCACGCGGAGCGGCCCTGGTCGCCGACGAACAGGATCTCGACCTCCGTGGCATCCGCGGCATGGGTCGCCGGGAGCCAGGCCATCCACGCACTCAGCCATACCGACAACACCGCACCCACCATTGGATTCTCGTTCCTCACCGCGCCCTCCTCTCTCGCCGACACCGTCATGGTCACCACAGCCCGCAAAGGCAGGGACTTTAATGGATCGCCCGTCGTATATATAAGGTGGCCGGGCCAGTTCGGGAGTTTTTCCCGGCGGGTCGAAAGGTACCCGGCATGCCCCTTAGAGGCCACGCGGCCCGGACCGTTCAGGTCGATCGCCCTCGCGCGACACCCAGACCCGCCGGCCATGGGACCGCTCGTACCGGCGGTTGCGCCCGTCATTTCGGGTTTACACGCTGCCGAGGGTGTCGCAGCCGCGTCTCGGCGCCTCCTCCATGATCGCTCCAGGATCCTCCAGCCTGCAGGAGGCCGGGGGAACCGGGCGAACTTGTGGCGTCGCCGCAACTCTTGGCCACGCCGCAGACCCGGATATGTTGCGCTAAAGCTTGCTTTCATCCGGCCGATGCACTAAATTCGCGAATGTCCCCGCAAGGGACGCGCACAGAAACCTCTAGCGGCTCGGGGGAAGCCCGCGGGGCAGGTTAGGGGGAAGCGCTTAAAGCTTAAGCTTTAACGTTACTGGGTTAACTTCCGTTAGGAGGAACAACAATGAAATTTCGTATGAGCACGATGGCAGCCGCTATCGCCGCTGCAACGATGGCATCCTCGGCCGGGGCCGTCGTCGTTGTCGGTGGTGACAACGGTTGGGAAGTGAGCTTCGACGGTAACATCAACCTCTTCTACAACTACTACGACTTCGAGACCACCACCACGACCTCCGGTGGCGTCAGCACCACGCTGCCTGACAACGGCGCCAACGGCACCTCCTCGCACCTGCAGGAAGGCCTGTTGCCGGCGTTCTTCTCGACCAACATCAAGAGCCCGACGGTCAATGGTCTGACCGGCACGGCCCGCATCAGCTTCGCTCCGGACTCCTCCAGCGCGAAGAACACCTTCAACGACAAGGGCGGCACCGCGATCGACATGCGTGAAGTCGTCGCCAACGTCGCTGGCAGCTTCGGTACCGTGAGCTTCGGCCGCACGCTGGGCCTCTTCGGCCGTCAGGCGATCCTGCACGACCAGACCCTGTTCGGTGTCGGTGACCCGCTGGGCGTCGACAACGGTGGCACGACCCTGGGCCGCATCGGTATCGGCTACGTCTATCCTGAGTTCCGTACGCGCTTCGCCTACGCCACGCCGAGCATCAACGGCTTCAAGGCGGAGGTGGGCCTGTTCGATCCGCAGGAGCCGACGGCAGGCTCGGGCTTCGAGACCAGCGTCCCGAAGTTCGAGGGTGAGCTCTCCTACGCGACCAGCTTCACCAACGGCAACCTGTTGCTGTGGACGGGCGGCATGTGGCAGGAGATGGACGACACCGTCACCTCCGACTCCGTCACCCACTGGGGTGTCGAGGTGGGCGGCGAGGTCGGCTACATGGGCTTCGCGCTGACCGGCTACTACTACACCGGCGACGCGCTCGGTATCGGCCTGAAGAACGCCGGCACCGGCCGTGGCGTGGTCGCGGGCGCTGCGGACTTCCTCTCCGAGGGCGTGAACTGCGGCGTCATCGGCGGTGTCGCACAGTGCGAAGAGGCCGAGAACGACGGCTTCTACGTCCAGGGCGCCTACAACTTCGGCCAGGGTACCAAGGTCGCGCTGTCTTACGGCGAGTCCAGCCAGGACGGCGCCACGGACAGCCTCGGCGCGGCGGTGTTCAACGACGTCACCAACGAGATGTGGACCGTCGGTGTGTACCACGACCTCACCTCCTGGTTGAAGCTCGTTGCCGAGTACAACAACATCAACAAGGAGTCGAATTCGCCGATCGCGGGTGACCAGACCAGCACCGAGCTGGAAGCGGACGCCTTCAGCGTTGGCGCGTTCATGACCTGGTAATTTCGTAACGGCCCGCGAGGGCGGAAACGAGCAGTAACAAAGGAAGGCGCATCTCCGGATGCGCCTTTTTTTGCCCCAACGCCCACCGGCGCATCGGGCAGGATGCCATCCCCGAAATCACCCTCGCAATGACAGCGGCGGCATGGCGACTTCACCCGGTGGACAGACCACTGCGGTATCATTTGTCCATGCGTGCGCGCACTGCGGATATTCCCCGTCTCATGGCCACTGCCCTGCACCACCAGCAAGCCGGACGACCGCAGCAGGCCGAATCGATCTACCGAAGCGTGCTCAAGGCGCTGCCCGATCTCCCGGACGCGCTGCACTTTCTCGGCCTCGCCCTCCATCAGATGGGCAAGACCGCCGAGGGCCTACGCTTCCTGCACAAGGCGGCGGCGCGCCAGCCCGGCAATGCCGTCTTCCACAACAATCTCGGGCTCGTCCTGAAATCGGCGGGTCAACTCGATCAGGCAGAGAAACATTGCCGCGAGGCGGTACGGCTGCAGGCGACGTTCGCCGAGGCCTGGTACAACCTCGGCGTCGTCCAGGAAGAACGCGGCAGGCTGCAGGACGCGGCAGCGAGCTATGTCCGGGCCGCGGCGCTGCGACCCGGGCACTACAAGACCCTGGTGAATCTCGCGGGCGTACTTCTCGAGCTGGGTCGATATGACGACGCCGTGGAGGCGTGCGACTCCGCGCTGCGACTGCAACCGACGGTAACGGAAGCCAGTCTCATACTCGGGCGCGCGCTCGTCGAGATGGGCGAGGCCGATCAGGCGGAATGCAGGATGCGCGAGGCGCTGCAACACAGTCCGGGCAACTCCCTTTTGTTGATAGCCCTCGCCAGCGCGTTGACCGAGCTTGGCCGTCCGGACGAGGCCAAGGCGGTCTACGACCAGCTTCGACAACAGACCCCAGAGGATGCCGAAGTCTGCTTCGGCATGGGAACGCTGGCCCAGGCCCTGGGCGATCACCCCGCGGCGCTGGCACATTACGGAAAGGCGCTCGAGCTGCAGCGCGCGCACGCCCAGGCCGTGCTCGGCCTGTCTGCCGCTCGCCGATACAGCCGCGAGGACCGCGCCCTCATTGAAGGATTCGAAAGGCTACTGCAGCGCGAGATCTTGGCGCCCCGAGATACCGTCGCGCTGCATTTCGCGCTGGGGAAGATGCACGACGATTGCGGGGACTACGACCGCGCATTCGAGCATTACGCCGCGGCTAATGCGATCAAACGGGAGCAGGTGCAGTTCGACCGCGAACAGCACGCTCGGTATGTCGACAATCTCATCGGCACATACTCCCGAGAGCTGATCGAGGTGAAGGCGGCCAGCCTGGCCGTCGGCGACGAGCTGCCCATCTTCATCATTGGCATGCCACGCTCAGGGACGACCCTCGTCGAGCAGATCATCGCCAGCCACCCGTCGGTGAAGGCAGGCGGAGAGCTGCCCTATCTGCGGCGGGCCGTGCGATCTCTCGCCGCGCGAGCCGGGAGCGGCCGTTCTTATCCTGCCTGCGTCGAATCGCTGAATGCGACCCTCGCGCATGAGCTTGCGCGGGGATATCTCGACAGGCTCCCGGCGCGGACGAGCGGCGAAGCCCGCGTCACCGACAAGATGCCGTCGAATTTCTTCCATGCCGGCCTGATTGCGATCCTGTTCGACAAGGCGCGGATCATTCATTGCCGGCGCGACCCGATGGACGTCTGCCTCTCCATCTTCTTCCAGCCATTCTCGCGGGCGCACCCCTACGCGTTCGATCTCGGCGACCTCGGGCATTACTACCGGCAGTACGAGCGCCTGATGGCGCACTGGCGCAGCGTCCTGGGACAGCGTCTGTTCGAAGTGCAGTACGCGGATCTCGTCGGCGACCCGGAGCCGATCAGCCGCTCGCTGATCGATCACTGCGGCCTGGAGTGGAACGACCAATGCTTACAGTTCAATCGAAGCAAAGGGGCCGTCCGAACCGCCAGCCAGTGGCAGGTGCGCCAGCCCATCTACAAGACCTCGCTGCAACGATGGAAGCACTACGAGCGGCACCTCACTCCACTGATCGAAGCGCTGCAGGGATAGACCGGAGATGAATCGGCGGCGGTAGCCGCGAGCCGGACGGTACGGCGTAGAATCCGCACAAAGAGACGAGGCCGACCGACGCCCCAGCCCCCACGATCGGGTGGGCAATCAATCACGAGACATGTCCAAGAAGACGCGAAACCGAAACGGCCCGACACGTTCAGTACTTTCGGCCTCCGGCCCCACGACTGCGGTCGGGGCTTCCGCCCTGGAGCGCGCGCTGCGGGCGCACCGGCAGGGCGCGCTGCAGCCCGCCCTGAAGGCCTACCTCGAGCATCTCAAGGCGCATCCGGCCGATGCCGAGACCTCGCACACCGTCGCCGGCGTCTACCTGCAATTGGGCGATCTCGCCTCGGCGCAGCGATATTTCGCCAAGGCCGCCGGCCTCGCCCCGGGCAACGCCGACTATCAGAACGACCTCGGCGGCATACAGATGGCGACTGGCAATCTCGCCGCCGCGGAGCAGTGCTTCCGCAAGGCGCTGGAGCTGGCGCCGGCCTACGCCCAGGTCTGGGCCAATCTCGGGCAGGCCCTGTTCCGGGCAGGGAAGTCCGAGGAGGCCATGACGGCGCTGCGCGAGGCCGTGCGGCTCGCGCCCGATTTCGCCGACGCCCATTACAACCTCGGCATCGTGCTGCGCGCCGTGGGCGCGCTGGAACAGGCCTCCATCGCCTTCGAGAACGCCATACGCATCAGGCCCGGGCTGGCGATGGGCCACGTCATGCTGGGGCAGGTCCAGCTGGCGCTGGAGCGCAACGAGGCGGCGGTCGCCAGTTTTCGCCGCGCCCTCGAGCTGGCACCGGAGTATCCCGATGCCAAGCTGGGGCTGGCCGAGGCCCTCGTGGACACCTGGCAGGTCGAAAAGGCCATACCACTGCTGCGGGAACTGACGGCGGTTGCCGCGCACAGCAGGGCGGCATACCTGCTCCTCGGACGCGCCCTCGAGGTGGCCGGGCGGCTCGCGGACGCCGAGGCCGCCTACCGGACCGTGCTGAAGACGCATCCGGACTCCGCGGGCGCATGGTACGGCCTGAGCAGCGCAAAGAAATTCCGCGACGACGACGCCGGGGACATCGCCGCCATGGAGCGGCTGGCGGCGAGCGAGGGTCTCGACGACGCGGCCCGTTCCGCGCTGCACTTCGCCCTGGGCAAGGCCCACGACGACTGCCGCCGCTACGAGGAGGCCTTCCACCACTACCACCTCGGCAACGAGTTCCGCCGCCGGACGCTGACCGGCAGCGTGCCGGACCTGGCGGCGTTGACGGAGGACATCATCGGCTTCTTCACCGAGCGCTATTTCGAGAGCCACCGGGACGTCGGGTCGGACTCCGACGTCCCCATCTTCATCGTCGGCATGCCCCGCTCGGGCACCACGCTGACCGAGCAGATCATCTCCAGCCACCCCGCCGTGCACGGTGCCGGCGAGCTCGCGTACTTCGCCCGAATCGCGCACGGCCTGCACGCGCTCCTGAAGACGGAGCAGCGCTTCCCCTACTGCTGCGCGGCCATCGACAGGACCAGCGCCGCCCTGCTCGCGGACCCGTATCTGAAGCTGCTGCGCTGGCACTCGGCGACGGCGCCGCGCGTCACCGACAAGATGCCGACGAATTACCGCTACCTCGGTCTCATCGCCACGCTGTTCCCGCGTGCCACCGTCATCCACTGCACGCGCGACCCCATGGACACCTGTCTCTCGATCTACTTCCAGTCCTTCGCGAAGGGCCACGAGTACTCCTACGACCTGCGGGAGATCGGCGAGACCTACATCCGCTACAGGCGCCTGATGCAACACTGGGAGCAGGTACTGCCGGGCCGGATCTATACCAGCAGCTACGAGGAGCTGGTCGCCAACCCCGAGGAAAAGGCGCGCGCGCTCATCGCCGCCTGCGGCCTGCCGTGGGACGAGCGCTGCCTCGCCTTCCACCAGCAGAAGCGGGAGGTCCGGACCGCCAGCATCGCGCAGGTGCGCCAGCCCATCTACACCCGCTCGGCCCAGCGCTGGAGAAACTACGAGCGGCACCTGGGGCCGCTGAAGGAGGCCCTGGGGATCGAATAGTCGGCGAGTGCGCCGTCCGCCCACGGCGAGATCGTGGACCGGATATGCCGACTCGACGCCGCAGGGCCCCTACACGGCCCGGCGCGCAGGCAAAAAGTTCCTGCGAATCCAGGAACTTGATGAACCCCGACCGCACTAACCCCTCGGGGGATTTGAGGTTTATAATCCGCAACCCATGAATGTCCACCGCCGGGGATCCGTCGATAATGACCCGAGTTGCAAGCACTAGCGTCCACAATCGGTACCGCAGTCCCGTCGCCGCCATCGCCCTGTTCGCTGCGTTCCTCGGCCAGGCGGCCCCCAGCTACGGCATCGACCTCCTCCCCGACCTGTTCGGGGGCAAGGAGCCGGAAGGCACCTATCTCTTCCAGGGCGGCAAGCAGTACGTGAAGCTCGTCAAGCGCGAGCAGGAGGACGGCGCCGCCAGGGACGCCGTCAACGACCACCCCGTGGAGCTGGGCGCGGACGAGGTCGCGACCGTCCTCGGAACGATCACCATGCAGCACACCGGCGGCGTCATCGTCGAGAAGACCGAGGCCATGGCGGTGTTCAGCGAGCGCGAGATCCAGACGCTCGCCCCTCATATTTCGCGCGGACTGGCGCGCGCGCAGCCGGATGAGGAGATCATATTCATGGTGGCGGGCCGTCACGAGGGCGCCATCGCCAAGGAGGTCAAGGGCAGCACCGGCCGCGTGTTCTACGCCGACGGCAAACTGAACCTGATCCTCGGCGAGGTCCACAAGCCGATGATGGACAAGGGGCAGAAGGAGCGAGCCCTCGCTGCGGGATGCGGCGACTGTCCCATGGACGAGCGCGTGATTTATTTTCGCCCCGCGTCGCGCAACAAGGCCGGCAAGGTGCCGGAGCCGATCACCACGACGGCGGGCATCGACTTCAAGAAGCAGGGCAACAAGATCCGCGGCGACTGGCTGGTCATCGACGTGCCGACGATCGTCGCCAACGTCGAGCGCCAGAAGAACCGCCTGCCGCCGGCGCTGGAGAAGGAGCGCCGCGCCGCGAAGCTCGAGGCGGCGCGTGCCGCCGCCGAGCGCCGCCAGATGCGCGAGGAGATGGCGCGCATGCGCAAGGAACTGGAGGCTGGTGGCGGCGCCTCGAGCGCGTCCGTCGAAGATCGCCTGGCCACGCTGGACGATCTGAAGAAGAAGGGACTGATCTCGCCGGAGGAATACGAGTCCCGCCGCCAGGACATCCTCAAGGATATTTAAGGGGTCGGAGTGAATTATTTTGGTGCACGCTCCGGTTAGGATCACCGGAGCGATGCATTTTCGATGGCAAAGGAGCTGCCATGCCACGCAAACCACGGATGTATCTTCCGGGCGTACCCGCCCACCTCGTCCAACGCGGGAACAACCGCGGCGCTTGTTTCTTCGGCGACGACGACTACCGCTACTACCTCGAAAGACTTGGCGAGGGCCTGCGCCGTTTCGGGATCGCCCTGCACGCCTATGCGCTGATGACCAACCACGTGCATCTCCTCGTCACACCGCGGGATTCCGAGGGACCCTCACGACTGATGCAGCATATTGGGCGGCATTACGTGCTATACGTAAACCGAAGCTACCGCCGCACGGGCACTTTGTGGGAAGGGCGGCACAAGGCGAGCCTCGTACAGGCCGACGACTACCTGCTCGCCTGCATGCGCTATATCGAGCTCAATCCAGTGACCGCCGGCATGGTGGCGAAGCCGGACCTTTACCGATGGTCGTCGTACAGGGCGAATGCCTGCGGCGAATCGGACCGTCTGCTGACATCGCACGGCATCTACCTGGGGTTGGCCACCTCGACAACGGACAGGCAAGCGGCATACCGGCAGCTGTTTTGCTCGCCGCTTTCCACGGAAGCTGTGCAGCAGATCCGTAACTCTCTCGACTACAATCATCCGCTGGGTAACGACCGCTTTCGACGGGAGGTTGAGCGGATGCTGGGGCGAAAAGTCGGCATGCGGCGGTGCGGTAGACCGGCCCCGAGTACGGATGCACCAAAATAATTCACTCCGACCCCTTGGAAAATTTGCCCCAGCGGAGCAGCACAGTCGGCAGGATCAGGAGGTTCAAGATAGTCGAGGAGGCCAGGCCGCCGATGATGATCGCGGCCATCGGGCCCATGATCTCGCGGCCCGGGTTGTCGCTGTCGAAGGCGATGGGCAGCATGGCCAACGCGGTCACCAGCGCCGTCATCAGGATCGAGGGCAGCCGCTCCTGCGCGCCGCGGATCGCGGTCTGCAGACCCCAGGTCTCCCCTTCCACCTCCACCAGATGGCGGTAGTGCGACACCAGCATGATGGAATTGCGCACGGTGATGCCGAAGAGCGTCACGAAGCCCACCATCGATCCGACCGACAGTGACGCGCCGCCCATGACGGCCGCGGCCACGCCGCCCAGCAGCGAGAACGGCAGGTTCAGCAGAATGATCAGCAGGTGCCGGAAGCTCGCGATCGCCACGTACACCAGCACCAGCACGCCCACCCCGGCGAACAGCGAGTGCAGGATCAGCTCCTCGCGCGCCACCGCCTGCTCCACCGCCGAGCCGGTGAATTCCGGGTAGGTCTCCGCGTCGAACTTCACCTCCGCCAGCACGCGCGCGCGCAGCTCGTCCATGAAACTCTCGTAGTCGCGGCCGGCGACGCTGCAGGTCACCGTCTGCAGGCGCTGCGCGTTGCGGTGCAGGATGTTGTAGCGGCCGCCGGTCTGCTGGATCTCGGCCACCTGCTCGAGCGTCACCACCATGCCGTCGGGCGTGCGCAGCGGCATGTGCGCGATGTCCTCCGGGTCGTCGCGCGCCTCGCGATCGAGGATCACCGCGATCTCGTAGGAGCGGTTGCCCTCGTAGACGCGCCCGACGACGCGCCCCTCGAAGGCCGTCTGCATCGCCTCGATCACCTGCAGCGGCTGCAGGCCCCACTTCGCGAGTTCGTCCAGCCGCAGGCGCGCCTGCAGCGCCGGCATGCCCGAGGGCGAGCGGATCTGCACGTCGGCCGCGCCCGGGATCTGGCGCATTATCGCGGCCACTTCCTCGGCCTTCTCGTCGAGCACGTCGAGGTCCTTGCCGAAGACGTTCACGACCACCGGCGAGGTGTAGCCGGAGACCGTCTCGTCGACGCGCTCGGTGAGGAAGGTGTTGACCTCGAAGAGGATGCCGGGGAAGGACGCAAGGATCTCGCGCAGCTGATCCAGAACGCGCTGCTGCTCGGTGCCGGACATGGGCTTAAGATCGACCTCGTACTCGGCATAGTGGCTGCCGAAGGTGTCGGCGCTGCGCTCCGCGCGGCCCGCGAACTGCGAGACCGACACCACGCCGTCCACCTCGAGGAAGCGGCGCTGCAGCTCGTTGCCCAGGCGTATGGTCTCCTGCAGCGAGGTGCCGGGCATGCTGGTGGTGTGCACGATGTAGTGGCCCTCGCGCAGCTCCGGCAGGAAGCGCCCGCCCAGCGCCGGCAGGATCGTCACGCCGAGCACGCACACCCCGAGGCTCACGAGCAGCGTCAGCACCGGGATCCTCGCCAGCACGCGCAGGATCCACCCGTAGGCGGGCTTCAGCCAGCGTATGAGCGGCGGGTCCTCGCTGTGCAGGCGCGCGCGGCCGAGCAGGAGGTAGCACAGCGCCGGCGTCACCGTGAGCGCGGTGGCCAGCGAGGCGAGGATGGCGAGGATGTATGAGGTGCCGAGCGGCGCGAACAGCCTGCCGGCCACACCGCCCAGCGTCAGCAGCGGCACGAACACCAGCGCCACGATGAAGCTCGCGTAGACCACCGAGCCGCGCACCTCCATGGAGGCCTCGTAGACCACCTCGCCCACCGGCCGCGGCGCCGGCAGCGAGCGGTTCTCGCGCAAGCGCCGGAAGATGTTCTCGGTGTCGATGATGGCGTCGTCGACCACCTCGCCGAGCGCGATGGCCAGCCCGCCCAGCACCATGATGTTCAGGTTCACGCCGTAGCGGCGCAGGACGATCACCGCCGCCAGCAGCGAGAGCGGGATCGCCACCGTGGAGATGAAGGCCGTGCGCAGGTTGAACAGGAACAGGAACAGCACGATCACCACGAAGGCGCCGCCGACCAGCAGGTGCCCGGCGAGGTTGTGCACCGAGGTCTCGATGTAGTTCGCGGGCCGGAACATCGTCGGGTAGAGCTGCACGTCGTCCTGCGCCAGCGTGTGCCCGATCTCCTTCAGCGCCTGCTCCACGCGCCGCGAGACGGTGAGCGTGTTGGCGCCGAACTGGCCGATGACCATCATCACGATGCCGGGCTCGCCGTTGACCGCCGCCATGCCGATCGGCGGCGCCGGGCCGTACTGCACGGTGGCCACGTCGCCGAGGGTGACGTTGTATCCGGCCTGCCGCCGCAGCACGACCTTGCGCAGCTCCTCCACCGTGGCCGGCTGGCCGACGGTGCGCAGGGTCAGGCGCTGGTTCGCGTTCTCGATGAAGCCGCCGCCGCCGATGCCGGTGGCCTGCTGCGCGGCCCGCGCCACGTCGTCCAGCCCCACGCCGTAGCGGCGCAGGTCCTCCGGGCGCACCTGGATCTGCAGCTCCTTCTCCTCGCCGCCGAAGACGTTGACGTCGGCCACGCCGGGCACGCTCATCACCCGCGGCACGATCGTGTAGTCGACGATGGCGCGCAGGTCCATGAGGTTGCGGCTGGGCGAGGTCACGCCCATGGTCAGTATGGTGGCAGAGGAAGAGGCGAGCGGCACCACCACCGGCGGGCCCGCGCCCGGCGGCAGCCTGCCGGTGACGGCGGCGAGGCGCTCGGCCACCTGCTGGCGGTTGAGGTAACGATCGGTGTCGTCGTCGAAGATCGCGGTGACCACCGAGAGGCCCTGGATGGACTCCGAGCGCACGTAGTCCAGGCCGACGAGGCCGCTGGCGGCGTTCTCCACCGGCTGCGTCACCAGGATCTCCACCTGCTCGGCGGAGAGCCCCGGCGCCTCGGTCTGGATGATGACGAGCTTCGGCGAGAACTCCGGGAAGATGTCGAGCCCCGCGCGCGAGAGGTCGTAGACGCCGTATCCCATGAGCAGCACGGCGAGGCTCAGCACCACGCCGCGGAAGCGCACCGAGAAGCGCACCAGCGCCGCTAGCATGGCGGGCACCTTCTCGCCTCGCCCGCGGCCCTGCTCCGGCCCTCGTCCATCGCCAGTCGCGGCCCGGTCCTCATTCGCGCGCTTCGTCCTCGCTGGGGATGGCCGAGCGGAACTCCTCCGAGAACAGCATCTGCGCGCCGCTCACCACGACCTCCTCGCCGGCGCTCACCCCATCGGTGACGAACCAGCCGTCGCGGGTCTCCTCGTACTCGCGCAGCGGCCGGCGCACGAACAGGTCCTCGCCGTGGCGCGCATAGACCCAGGGCTTGTTCGCGTACCAGATGACGGCGGCGCCAGGCACCTCCACGCCCTCGCGCGCCGGCCCGGGGCGCGGGATCCAGGCGTCCATCTGCATGCCCACACGCAGCTTGCCGCCCTCGGTGCGGAAGAAGTAGGTCTCGCCCTGCGCGAGCGGGTCGGTCTGTGCGGCCGGCGAGAGGAGATACGCCTCGCGCGCGCGGGCGCGGTCGCCCGTGGGGCCGACATGGATGGAGTCGATGCCATCCGGCAGCTCCTCGCCCGGACGCAACGTCACCAGCACCAGCGCCTCCTGGTGGACGACGAACTTCTCGAACGGCTCGGCGGCCTCCGCCAGCGCCATCTCGACCAGCGCCCGGCCCCACTGCAGCGTGGCCTGGTTGCGGATGTCCTGCAGCCTGCGCTCGGCGGCGGCGAGACGCGCGTTGTCGGAGGCCGCCTGCGCGACCGCCTCCTGCAGCTGGCGGGTCGAGACGTTGCCGCCCTCGCGGTTCAGCACGCGCATGCGCTCGGCGGCGCGCGAGGAGGCCGCCTGCGCCGCCCGCGCCATCTCCTGCTCGCCGCGCGCGGCGTTGAACTCCGCGCGCAGGTCCACCAGCGGCTGGATGTCGAGCACGCGCCCGGAGGCGAGCGTCTCGGACTGGTGGGTGGTCGCGGTCAGCGCCTGCAGGCGCACGCCGGTCTGCTGCTGCTCCTCCGCCGACATGCGCACGGCGCTCAGGCCCTCGACCTTCACGACCCGCGAGGGGACGACGATGTCGTCGTCTTCCGCGCCCTCGCCCGCCGACTGCTCCTCGTCCTCCGCCGCTCCACCCTCGCCCGTTGCCGCGGCCTGTCCGTCGTCGGCCATCCCGGCGATGCGCTCGCGCAGTCCGCCGGTCCACGCGCGCCAGGTAGCCGGCGGGACGCTCACCGCGATCGCGGCCAGCGCCGCCAGCAACACCAGGGTCAGACCCCATTTGAAGATCGATCTCACGGCACATGCTCCTCGGTGATCGGGGGTGGCTCGCCGCGCAGCGAGCTCTGCACGGCGTCCTCGAGTCTGAACAGGCCGCGCCAAGTCTCCGTCAGCAGCTCCTCGCGCAGCACGCGCGCGCTCATGGTCTCGATGCGGGCGCGCACCACCGCCAGCCGGTCGATCTCGCCGGCCTCGAACTGCCGCTGCAGCCGCGCCTCCTGCTGCTCCAGGCCCTCGATTACCTGCGCCGAGTCGAGCGCGGACTGCCTGAGCGCGGTGTAGCCGGCGTGGGCGGTGGCGACCTCGCCGATGATGGCGGCCTGCGTGGCCTCCACGGCGCGCGCGGCGAGCTCGCGGGCGGCGGCGGCCTCGGCGATCGGCCCCTCGTTGCGGTTGAGCAGCGGCAGCACCAGGGCCGCACCCAGGCTCCAGATGTTGTCGCCCTGGTCGAAGAAGTACCCGGGCGAAAGCGTGATATCGGGATACTGCCGCGCGATCTGCTCGCGCAACCCGGCCTCGGCGATGGCGTAATCCTGCAAGGCCCGCCGGATGTCGGCACGTCCGGTGAGCGCCTGCCGCTGCAGCGCCTCGACCTGCGGCGCAGCGACGGGCAGGACGTCCGCAGGCGAATCCGGGGACTCGACGTTCACGTTCCGCAGGGCCGCTGCCGGCAGGCCGATGGCGGCGGCCAGGGCCGCCTCCGCGGTCTTCAGCCTCGCCTCGGCGGTGCTGCGCGCGAGCTCCGCCCGCTGCGCCTCGATGCGCATCGCGCTCACCTCGAAGCTGTTGGTAAGACCCACCTCCTCCCGGCGCGCCAGCAGCCGCACGCCCTCCGCCAGCGGCTCGGACTGCGCCGCCAGAAGGTCCCGCTGCCGGCGGGCCGCGAGGTAGTCGAGCGCCCGGTCGCGGGCGTCACGGCGTACCTTCCAGATCGCCGCGTCCAGGTCGATCTCCGCGGCCGCGGTGCGCGCGACGGCGCCCTCGATCCGCGCACGGCGGCGCGACGGCTGTTCGATGGTGAAGTCGAACCTCGGGCCGATGCTCCACGGCGTGCGGTCGTCGGAATTATCGCTGTGGTGCTCGAGTTCGGCGCTGGCCTGAGGATTCGGCCGCTGCCCTGCGGTGATCTCCGCGGACTTCGCCAGCTCGATACGCGCCCGCGCCTGGGCGAGCGCGGGGTTGAAATAGAGCGCGGCGCACTCCAGCCCCGCGACGTCCCAGCGCTCGCGCGGCCAAGGTGCATCCGGAAGCCCGCACTTCGCCATGAACGCGCGCAGGCCCGGCGCCGCCAGGTCGCGCTGCTCGTAGGCCGCGACGAAGGCCTGCGGCTCGATGGGCTGCGGTTTGTATTCCTGGAACATGCAGCCGCCCGCCAGCAGCGGTGGCAACAGCCAGGGGATGTGCCTGAACGGTCGGAGCGCTGCCATGGGTTGGCTACGCCTTCAGTGCCGGGCGCCTGTCCCAGGGGTACCCGTTGATCGGCCGGCCGGCGACGGACGAGACGACAACGACCGAATCTCTGGGCACTGGGGGGCGACTCCGTTGGGAGGGGGGTGTATTCCCGCCCCGTCGATGACGGGCGGGAAGTCCGCGATTTTACGGGCAGACGGCGCTCGCGTCAGCCCTTCGGGGCACCCGCCGAGCGGTATACTCCCGGCGATGAAAATGCCCCTCCACGCCTACCTCATGGCGGCGGCGCTCTGTTGCGCGCACGCGCTCCCGGCGCAGGCCGGTGCGGCCGTCGCCAGTCAGTGCCCCACGGTACCGGACGGCCCCGCGACCGACCCGGAGACGCCCGCCCCTGCGACCCCTTACGGCGAGGGCCTGTTCTTCCGCGTCGAGCGGCCCGGAGTCGCGCCCAGCCACGTGTTCGGCACCATACACCTGGACGATCCGCGCCTGCACCGACTGCCACCGCAGGTGAACCTGGCGCTGCTGCAGGGCAGCCGGCTGGTGCTCGAGACCCTCGTCGATGAGGCGGCGCAGGCGACCTTCTCGCGTCTGATGAACCTGCCCGCTGGCCAATCCCTCTCCGACTGGATGGGCGGCGACGTGCTGGCCCGGTACCACCGGCTCGCCGCGCACTACGGGGTTCCGGCGGAGCAGGCCCTCGGGTTGAAACCCTGGGCGGCCACCAGCCTGGTCGGCAGGCCGCGTGCCGTCAGCGGCCGGACGATGGAGGACGTCCTGCGCGAAACGGCGCGGCAGATGGGCCGTCCCGTCTTCGGCCTGGAGACCATCGAGGAACTGATCGCGGCGCAGGAGGAACAGCCCGTCGAGGAGCAGGTGACGGTGCTGGTCGACACGATCTGCAACCACCCCCGCGTCATGGCGGACACGGTGACGCTCATGGAGCTGTACGGTCGCGGCGACCTCGCGGCCATTGCCCGCCAGAACGAGAGCGGCCACGAGGGCGACCCGCTGTTCCAGCGGATGAACGAGCGCATGCTGTACGCACGCAGCGAGCAGATGGTGGCGCGGATGCAGGAGCACCTGCAGGCCGGCGGCGCGCTGGTCGCGGTGGGCGCGCTGCACCTGACCGGCGAGCGCGGGATCCTGCGCTTATTGGAGAATCAGGGCTACACCATCACCCGCGAGTTCTGATCGCCTGCGGCTCATCACCCGCACGGTGGCGTAGCCCGCATGAGTCTGTCCCGGCCCTTTGTCGACCGTGGCGTGGCCTGCCCAGCCTTACGCCGCTATCGTTGCGCGGTACATCCATCATGTACCGCTTCCTACCGCGGCGTCGTGCCCGCCTGTCGTCGCTTCGCAATCCTGCTTCACTTGAAAGTCCGGCCCGGCCCATCGGTGGACCGGGCGTTCGCCAGGCAAGCAATCCCCTGGACTGCTCGCTGTCTCCGCCTCACCCTGCTGCGCGCGCCGCCGAGGCGCGCCACGCAAGGCTTGGCAAGCCGCCCGACACCGCAGTGCTTGCGCGACGCGAGCACGAGAAGGGGACGACTTCTTCTTGCGGTAGGCCGCGCACCGGTAGCCGCGCAAGACCGGGCAGTCCGCCGTACGCCGACCCAGGTCAGGGCGGACGCCCGGTGAGCCCGGCGACGCGCAGACGTCAATGGCCGGCCGGGTGGCTGTGGGCGAAGGCGGCCTTCTGCTCCGCGCTCGCCTCCTTCTGGTACCTGGCCTTCCACTCCCCGTACGGCATGCCGTAGACCACCTCCTTGGCCTCATCCGCGCTCATCGCGATGCCGCGTCCCTCGGCGGCCGCCTGGTACCACTTGGCGAGGCAGTTGCGGCAGAAGCCGGCGAGGTTCATCAGGTCGATGTTCTGCACGTCGGTCCGCGCGCGCAGGTGCTCCACCAGGGCGCGGAACGCGGCAGCCTCCAGTTCGGTACGCGTCTTCTCGTCCATAGTCGTTACCTGTCGCGTTGGGTTATCGGGCTCTGGTTCGGTATGATTACCGTTTTCGGATTCCACTTCCAGCGGACCGGTCGCACAACGAACAGGGCATGAGCGCATCCTCCCAACCACACCGGGTATTCGTCATCGGCGGCGGCGCCGGCGGCTTCGAACTCGTCACCAAGCTCGGCAAGCGGCTGGGCAGGCGCGGACTCGCCGAGGTCGTGCTGGTCGACATGAAGCTCTCGCACATCTGGAAGCCGCTGCTGCACGAGATCGCCGCGGGCACCATGAACGCGCACGAGGACGAGCTGAACTATCTGTATTACGCCTCGGAGAATCATTTCAAATTCCGCCTCGGGGCGCTGGAGGCCATCGATCGCAGGAGCAAGACGCTGACCATCTCGCCGTCGCTGGACGACCGGGGCGTGGAGTTCATCCCGCGCCGTACCTTCTCCTACGACACGCTCGTCATCTGCATCGGCAGCATCGCCAACGATTTCGGCGTGCCGGGCGTACGCGAACATTGCGCCTTTCTCGACACCCGCGAGCAGGCCGACCAGTTCCATCGCGACCTGCTGCGCGACATGTACGCGGCCAACGTCCAGGCCGAGCCCCTGCGCGAGGGCCAGCTGCACATCGCGATCGCCGGCGCCGGCGCCACCGGTGTGGAGCTCGCGGCCGAACTGCACGCGGCGCTGCACACCATGAAGGCCTACGGTCTGGATAAAGTGGACCCGGAACGCGACGTGAAGATCTACCTCATCGACGGCGCCGATCGCATCCTGCCGGGGCTGCCGCCGGAGATCTCCGAGCGCACGGCGCGCGTGCTCGAGCGCATCGACGTGCAGATCATCACCGGCGAGCGCATCACGGAGGCCACGCCGACCGCCTTCCTGACCCAGGGCGGGCGCGTCATACCGGCGGAGATCAAGGTCTGGGCGGCCGGCATCAAGGCCCCGGACCTGCTGCGCAACCTCGACGGCCTGGAGGTCAACCGCATCAACCAGCTGCTGGTACGGCCGACCTTGCAGACCACCATCGACGACGACATCTTCGCCTTCGGCGACTGCGCCGCCTGTCCGATGCCCGACGGCAGGAGCTACGTGCCGCCGCGCGCCCAGGCCGCGCATCAGCAGGCCAGCCTGCTGGTGACGGCCATCGAGAAGCGCGTGCGCGGCAACTCCAATCTGCCGCTGTACGTCTACAAGGACTTCGGTTCGCTCATCAACCTGAGCCACCACAGCACCATCGGCAATCTGATGGGCAACCTCATGGGGCGGCAGACCGGCATGGTGTTCATGGAGGGATTATTCGCGCGCATGGCCTACCTGTCGCTTTACAAGATGCACCTGCTCGCGATCCAGGGCTGGTGGCGCGTGGCGCTGACCACCTTCGCCAACCTGCTCACCCGCGGCATCAAGCCGCGCCTGAAGCTGCACTGAGCCCGTGGCGGGGACGTCGCGGCGGCGAAGCCGCGCCCCCGACAGGCGGGGCCGGGCAGGGACACGGATCTCCTCACTGGCATTCAACCGCCGAGGTTGTACTTCTTCATGCGATAGCGCATGACCATGCGCGTCACGCCCAGCTGGCGCGCGGCCTCCGAGACGTTGTTGTCGGTGCGTTTCAGCGCGCGCTCGATGAGCAGCTTCTCGACCTGGTCGAGCGTCATCTCGTCGAGCGCGGCCAGGCCGTCGCCGCCGGAGGATCCGGCTACCGGCGCCGTCAGCATCAGCGCCTCGGCCGTGATCGGGCCGCCGCCGGAGAGCAGCACCACGCGCTCGATGACGTGGCGCAGCTCGCGAACATTCCCGGGCCAGTAGTAGCGGCGCAGCGCCGCGAGTGCGCCGCTGTCGAACTGCGGAGACTTCTGTCCGTAGCGATTCGCCACCTGGCGCGCGAACTCCTTCGCCAGCAGCACGATGTCCTCGCCCCGCTCCCTGAGCGGCGGCGTGCGCACCGTGAGCACGTTCAGCCGGAAGTAGAGATCCGAGCGCAGCCTGCCCTCCTTGACCATCTGCTCCATGTCGCGATTGGTCGCGGCGATGAACCAGCAGCGCACCGGCCGTTCCTGGCTGCTGCCGATGCGCCGCAGCGTGCGCCGCTCGAGCACCGCCAGCAGCTTGGCCTGCAGCTCCAGCGGCAGCTCGCCGATCTCGTCGAGAAACAGCGTGCCGTCCTCGGCGGCCTCGATGAGCCCGGTGCGCTCGACGTGGGCGCTGGTGAACGCGCCCTTCTCGTGGCCGAACAGCTCCGCCTCGATCAAGTCCTTCGGCAGCGCGGCGCAGTCCACGTGCACGAACGGCCGGTCCCGACGGGCGCTGACGCCGTGCATCAGGCGCGCGGTCACGTCCTTGCCGGTGCCGGTCTCCCCGAGGATGAGAACGGTCGGCGGCACCACGTCGGGGGCGGCCACCAGCCGGCCGATGCGCTCGGCCTGCTCGCGTATCGCGCGCACCGCCTCGCACTCGCCCAGCATCTGCGCCGTCTCGATCTTGGCACTGCGCTGCTCGCGCTTGCGCGAGTACGCGAGGCTGCGCGCCATCTCCGCCTTGGCGAGCACCTTCTCGACGTTGACCAGCAGCTCCTCGAGATCGAAGGGCTTCTTCAGGTAGTCGGCCGCGTTGAGCTTCATCGCGGTGACCGCGTCCTCGAGCTCCCCGTAGGCCGACATGACCAGCACCGGGATGTCGGCGCCGGCGCCGCCGCGCAGCCTGGCGAGGAAATCCAGGCCCGAGCCGTCGGGCAGCCGCATGTCGAGCAGGATGAGATCCGGCGTCAGCTCGCGCAGCGACTGCTCGGCCCTGGCGAGCGTGGTCGCGTGCTGGCAGTGGTATCCCGCCTTGGTGAGGCGCTTGGCCACCGCCTTGCCGAACAGTTCCTCGTCTTCGACGATCAGCACCATCAGCGTGCGCTGGGGTGCGACGGCCTCGCCGCCGGGTATCGTGCTGCTCTCAGGCATCGCTCTTCTCGCTTTCCTCGTGCTCCGTGTGCAGCGGTGTGGTGATGGTCACGCGGGTGCCGCCGCGTTCCGTGCCGCCGAATTGCAGCTTCCAGCCGTGCGCCTTGCACACCTTGAACGCTACCGGTATGCCCAGGCCCGTGCCGAAGCGCTTCGTCGTCGGCCCGGGCGTGAGTCCCGATGAGGGCTGGGGCTCGAACGGCATGCCGGGACCCTCGTCATCGATGGTGATGCGCAGCTCGTCGCCCTCGCGTGCCGCGGCCAGCGTGAGGGTCGCGCCGGGCGGGGATGCGTCCACGGCGTTGGACAGGAGGCCATAGACGGCCTGCTCCATCAGGTCCGGGTCGACCAGCGCCACCGCCTCGGCGTCCCACTGCCGGCGAACGACGGTGATCTCCCGCTCCCGCAGCCGGTTGTCGAGCAGCTTGACCGCCGCGTCGACCACCACCGTTGGACTACGCGGCACGGGATGAGGTTTCAGCGGGTGCAGGTAGGAGACCAGGGCGCTCACCCAGCGCCCGAGCCGATCGACGGTGTCGATGATGGCGTCCTTGATCTCCCGGATCTCCGTCTTGTCCTCGGCGTGGTCGAGCAATTGCGCGCTGGCGCGAATGCTGGCCAGCGGGTTGCGGATGTTGTGCGCGACCACCGGCACCAGTGCGCCGAGCGCCCCGCTCTTCTCGCTCTCCACCAGCGCGTCGCGGGAACGCGAGAGATCCACGGCCATCTGGTTGATCGCGCGCGACAGCTCCGTCATCTCCGTCACCCCTGTCTGCGGGATGACGTAGCCCAGGTCGCCGATGCTGATGAGGCGCGCCCCCTGCGTGATCTCCTTCATCGGTTCGAGGAATCCGCGCTTGAGCCACCGCCGCGCCATGACGATGAGCCCGAGCGCCAGGATGATGGGCAACGGCAGGATGAGCGGCGCGTAGCGCGTCCAGGTCGCCAGCGTCGCATCCAGTTTCTGCTGCTTGTCGCGCAGCAGCTGCTCGAAGCGGCTCTGCGCCTTCTCGAAATCGCCCACCATGATCTGCTCGTATTGCAGGTCCAGGATCTTGATCGGCACCACGCGGCTGATGAAATAGGGATCGGAAAAGATGTTGTTCATGTCGTTCTGCAGCACGCGGTAGCTGCGCTGCATGTCCTGAACCGCCGCGTCCTCCTCCGCGGACTCCGAGAGTTGCCGCAGCGTGTTGAAGTGCCTGTCGATCCGGCGGGAGTACTCGCCGTACAGGGTCAGCGCATCGGCGTTGCCGGACAGGCGTGCGTAGGTCACCTCCTTGATCTGGCGGAAGAGATCGCTGCGTATCTGCAGGGAGGAATACGTGAGCTGGTTCAGGCGCACCGATTCCGCGGAGGTCTCCTGCCAGAAATACGCCCACACGCCGCCCAGCGCCCCGGTCACGATGACCAGGAACAGGAAGGCGAGCTCATGGGCAAGTAGCAGGCTGCGCAACGAACGCAATCGGGCAAGCGGCATACGCGCCAGTATAAACCCGCGATTCCCAAGCGATTGCACCTGGCGCGGGCGGAGACGACCGTGGGCTGCCCGCAGCCATGGGGCTGGTTGACGTTAGCCAGCGAAGCCGCCCGGCACCTTCGGAAGTCGCGTCGCGAAGGCGAGATCGGGGCTCCAACTCCTTGTTTTTTCGACCTGCGGGCGGCCCGGGCGGACCCTGGCACAGCGGCTGCACTCACTGTGCTGCGCGTGTCCCTTCTACTCGACCGTGAGGCAGCCAACATGACCTGGGAAACCCCTGCTTACAGCGACGTCCGTTTCGGCTTCGAAGTGACGATGTACATCAGCAACCGCTGAAACGCCGCTGCAGCCGCCGTAACGCGAAGGGGCCTGACGGCCCCTTTGCTTTTCGGCGCTCCCGCCGGGCGGCGGGTCGGATGAAAACAGGCGCTTGGCCCCGCCGCCGATCGTTCCGCGAGGGGTCCCCCTGGGGTCAGTTGAGGCTGGTGATGTACTGCGCCAGCTTGTCGATGTCCTCGTCGCTGAGCCCGCGCGAGACGCTGGCCATGTTGCCGGCGTCGTTGGTGCGGCGCTTCTCGCGAAAGTCCGTGAGCTGCTTGACGATGTACTCGTAGTGCTGGCCGGCCACGCGCGGGATCTCGTTCTGTCCCGAGAACCCGCCGAGGTGGCACATGGTGCAGAGGGCGGCATCCGCGATCTTTTTTCCTTCCGTGACCTTCGCGCTGTCAACGCTGTAGGTGCTGGGCGCCTGCGTCTGCGCGGCGAAGTATTCGGCGAGCGCGTGCATGTCCTCCTTGGACAGGTTGGCCGCCATCGGCGACATCTGCGGATCGCTGCGCCGGCCCTCCTTGAAGTCCTTCAGCTGCAGATAAAGATACCGGGCTGTCTGCCCGGCGAGCTTGGGATACTGCGGATTCGTGGAGTTGCCGTCCGCCCCGTGGCAGGCGGCGCAGACGGCGGCCTTCTCCTGTCCGGCCGCGGCATCCGCATGAACGTTAAGAGAAAGTACGCTCAGGCCGGCCACTGCCAGCATGGTGAGTCTCGTCATCGCAAAAAACCTCTCCTGGACATAGAAAAGCCACGCCGGGTGTGACCCACCCGGCGTGGCGCGGTTCCGAAACGGACTCGCGGCGCTATGGCAGCGCGAAGACGAAAACGCTGTTGCCGCGCTTGAAGTCGAGCTGGGTGTTGCCACCCGCCGCGACCGCGACGTACTGCTTGCCGTCCACCGTGTAGGACACCGCCGGCGCGTTCACGCCGGCGCCGCACTGGAACTTCCACAGCTCCTTGCCGTTGCTCGCGTCGAAGGCCTTGAACCAGCCGTTACCCTCGCCATTGAACACCAGGTTGCCGCCCGTGGCCAGCACACCGCCCATCAGCGGCTGCGGCGTCTTGACCTTCCAGGCGACCTTGCCGGTGTCGAGATTCACGCCGACCAGGTATCCGGCCTGCTCCTCGCCCGGGATGACCTTGAAGGCGCCGCCCAGCCACAGCTTGCCGCCGGGGTACTCGGAGGCCTCGACGTGGTAGGTCATCGGCTGATGCAGGTTGGCCGCGTACGCCATGCGCAGCTTCGGATTGATGGCCATCGGGTTCCACTCCACGCCCCCGTTGGCGCCGGGCAGCATGCGCGCGCCCTCCGGCGTCGGCAGCACCCACATGTTCTCCTGCGGCACCATGGCCTCGGAGAACCGAATCATGCTCAGGTCATTGCGGTTGTGCACGTAGATGTGGCCGGTCTTGCCGCCATGGATGGCGACCGGGACCATCTTGCCGTCCTTGCCGGCCGCCTCGGTCAGGATGACGGGGCTGACTGCGTCGAGATCCCAGACGTCGTGCGCGATGTACTGGAAGTGCGCCTTGTAGGCGCCGGTCTCCAGATCGACCGCGACGATGGAGTCCGTGTAGAGATTGTCGCCCGGACGGATGTCGCCGTAGAGGTCGGGCGAGGGATTGCCGACCACGAAATAGACCGTCTTGGTCGCACGGTCCACCGCCGGGGTCATCCACACGCCGCCGCCCAGGGTCTTGTAGAAGTCCCCGCCCTTGGCCGCGAGATCCGCCTTCTCCTTATCGATGTTGCGCAGCATGTCGCGGCCCGTGGCATCGTTCTTGGCCCACACCCCCTCATGCCCCTTCTCGGGTATGGTGTAGAAAGTCCACAGCTCCTTGCCGTCGGCGGCATTGAAGGCCTTCACGAAGCCGCGGATGCCGTACTCGCCGCCGTTGGTGCCGATGAGCACCTTGCCGTCGACCACCACCGGCGCCATGGTCTCGGAGTAGCCGAGCTCCGGATCGGCGATCTGGGTCTCCCACAGCAGCTTGCCGGTCTTGGCATCGAGCGCGATCAGCTTCGCGTCGAGCGTGCCCATGAACAGCGTGCCGCCGGAGACGGCCACGCCGCGGTTGTTCGGGCCGCAGCAATAGGTGGTGACCGGGCCCATCTTGTGCTTGTAGTGCCAGTACTCCTCGCCCGTCGTCGCGTTGATCGCATACACGTGGTTGAACGAGGTGGTCAGGAACATGACCCCGTCGACGACAATCGGCGAGGTCTCCATGGACTCCAGTACCGCCGTCTGGAAGACGAATGCCGGCTTGAGCTGGGCGACGTTGCCGGTGTTGATCTGGTCGGCCGGATAGTACCGGCTGTTGGCGTAGGACATGTTCGAGTGGATCCAGTTGCTGGAGTCCCCATCGGCCTTGTCGAGCATGTCCTGGGATACGTTGATGTCCTTGGGCACCGGCTGCATCACGCGCGTGGCGGCCTCGGTCTCCGCGCCGCCGGCGTAGGCCGCTCCCATGCCTCCCGTAAGCAGCGCCGTCAGGATCGCCAATCTCATTTTCTTGTATTGCATGTGACCTCCCCTCGTGTTCGTATAATGTTCGAACTGATTACTTTCGGCCTGTAGCACCACCGCCGGCGCAAGTTGTGAATCTTTCCAATGCGATGGCACTGTTGTCATACTAGTACAAGGAAATTTTCCCGGCATACTTACAAAGGTGTACCTACCGCATTGCTCGGGAGGTCTCCAACCATGTTGCAATGCATCGTGAATAAGCATGAAGCGATTTGAAGCGAGGTATCTGGCAGCGGCGCTGTTGCTTGCGGCCGTCCCGCTCACCTGCACGGCGCAAGCCGCAGAGAAGACGGAGAAGACGTTGAACGCGCAACTGCTCGACTATGCCCGTCAGGGCGATGCCGAGCGGGTCAAGCTGCTGGTGAACAGCGGCGCCAATCCGAACTCGCGCAACCGCCTCGGGAAGACGCCACTGCACATGTTCGCCGCGGCCGGCAACGCCCCGGCCGTCGAGTTCCTGGTCGAGAACGGCGCGGACGTGAATCTCGCCGCTCTCGACAAGACCACTCCACTCATGGCGGCCTGTTTCGCGGCGAAGCCGGAGATCGTCGAGTATCTGCTCGCCCACGGCGCGGACCCCTCGGTGCGGGACCAGCTCGAGAAGACGGCGATGGTCTACGCGGCCGGCGAAGGGTGCACGGAGTGCGTGCTCTCACTGCTCAATCACGGCGTGGAGGCAAACGCCCGGGGCCGCCATGACCTGACGCCGCTGATGTGGGCGGCCGGCCAGGGTCACGCCGGTACGGCCGAGCTGCTGCTCAGCCGTGGCGCCGATCCGTCGCTGCGCGACGATCGCGGCAAGACCGCCGCCGACATCGCCGCCGACGCGGCGCACCCGGAGGTGGCGGACCTCCTGCGCTCCGCCGGCCACTGAACGCAGGAGCAGAAATTTCTATCACGTGCCATCCGCCGTCGCGGCCGAGGGCCGTGCGCGCGCCTCGGCCGGGCGCAGTCGGGAACGCCGCCCCGGACCACGGCAGCTCATGCGACGGGATGTCCCGCGCGCGGCACCCCGACCTGCAGCCGCAATGGCGCGCGCCGACTTGGATTCCGGCTCCGCTATGTGGCACGCGCGGCGTGGGGATCTCTCAGCCGGATCGCGCGCCCATGCCGTTCCCTCACCAGGGCACCATGCGCCGGAGCATGCGGTCGCCCCTTTTCAGCAGATGCGAGATGGCGCCGGCGAGATGGCAGATGACGAGGATGAGCAGCACGATGCCCGTCACCTCGTGGCACTCGGTGAAGAACTCGTTGATCGCCTGGTCCTTCCAGCCCCAATTGTGCAGCGGTATGCCGAAGAACTTGGTGCCGTACCCGGCGAACTCGGCCGAGAGGTAGCCGAAGAAGGGATGCACGAACAGCATCACGTAGAACGAGCGGTGAACGGTGCGCACCAGCCGCTGCTGCCAGGGCGGCATGTGCGACGGCAGCAGCGGCGCGGGGTGGCGCAGGCGCCAGTAAAGGCGGGCGATGGTCAGGAGGAACACCAGGATCCCGACCGACTTGTGCAACGCAAAATTCGCACCCCGCTCCGGCCCCTTCGGCAGGTCGACCATGTACCACCCCAGGCCGAAGAGAAACAGGACCAGCCCGGCCGTGACCCAGTGGAGCAGCATCGCCGGGCCGGTGTAACGGGTCAGTACGGCCGCGTCTTCGCTGCGGGGGTCACTGCGAACAGTCCGGGTCTGCATCCATGGAACTCCGCTTGCTTGAGGATTTCATCACGCACATGGGCCGGTGCACCGGGGGCTACGTCGTACTCTTTTTTTGCGATAACATGCCGCCGGGCACACAGTTAACGCCGCTTTCTAAGAATTCAAATCACCAGAACCGCATGCGGTACAGGACGACCACACACCTTATCGCCGCGCCGCTGGCCATCGCGCTGGCGGTCCTGTCGCCGGCGGCCATCGAGACCGTCGCCGCCGCCCCGCGCGATGACTACGAAATACAGGTCATCAAGTCGCAGCGCCTGCTGCTCATCAAGCATGGCGGCAAGGTCGAGAAGCAGTATCGCGTCGCCTCCGGCAAGGGCGGCAAGGGCGACAAGAGGATGCTCGGCGACCGCAAGACCCCGGTGGGAATCTACCGGATTGTGGAGTTGAAGGACAGCGAGAAGTTTCACCGCTTCCTGCGGCTGAGCTACCCGAACATCAAGGACGCCTTCTACGGCCTGAAGAACAAGATCATCACGCGCGCGGAGTTCGATGCCATCGTGGCGGCGTCGCGCAGCGGCCAGATCCCGCCTCAGGACACGCCCTTGGGCGGGGCCATCGGCATCCATGGCCTCGGCGATCAGAGCGGTGACCGGCTCTACCTGCACCTCGGCAACGACTGGACGGAGGGCTGCATCGCGCTCACCAACGAACAGGTCGAGGAGGTCATGCGCTACGTGGACGTGGGTACCAAGGTCGTCATCACCGAATAGCGCCGCCGACGGCAATGCGCCTCGCGCTGCTCGTGCTGCTGCTCCTGATTGGGGCGGCCTGCTCCAAGTCTCCGCCTGCGGCCCCCGGCGGGCCCCCGGTGGCCCGCTATGTCACCGAGAAGCCCTTCGCCGACGTGGTCGAGGAACTGGAGTTCGCGATCACCGAGCGCAACTTCCGCATCACCGGCTACAACAAGGTCGGTTCCGCGATGCGCGAACGTGGATACGAACGGTTCCCGGACATGGAGGTCATCCACTTCTGCAGTCTCGAGGTGGCCCGCGAGGTACTCGAGCTCGACCCCGGCTACATCGCCATGATGCCCTGCCGCATCACCGTCCACGTCGCCGGTGGTCAGACCGTCATCAGCGTCATTCTTCTGCCTGAAAATCATCCGGATGCGCGCGTGGTCGCCTTCGCGCGGCGCATGAACGCGACGCTGCGGGAGCTCGCCGCCTTCGCGCTCGAGAAGGACGCGCCCGCGGCCCAGGCCCCGGTGGCCGCGCCCTGACCGGCCCGGCCGCGGCGCCGTGCGCCCGCGCCCGGAAGGCCATCATCACGACGGCGCGACTTGCGGCGTACCGATGCTGTGCGTGTATACTCCGCAGCCGGCCCCACCATGACCTTTTGTCCAGCCCCGATGCGCTGGCGAGTTCGAACAATCTAGAAGAGCCGGACGCACCATGCACAAGATCGAGCATTTCCTCTTCCTCGTGTGGATCCTGGTCACGGGCCTCATCGTCTTCGGGCTCGTGGTGTGCTGGGACAACGGTCTGATACAGGAGATGGTCGAGAACGACCACAGCCTCATCTGCGTCGCGGTCATCGCCATCTACGCCGTCGGTGTGCTGCACTCGATGTGGCGAACCTGGGTGCTGTCGGGCGAGCTGAACCTGCTGGCGAGGTCCCGGCAGGTTCTCGACAGCGAGAGCCCCGAGGCCCCGGTCAGCGTCGCGCACGGGCGCGTGCAGGTCGGCGATCGCGGCCAGCTGCCCGACGGCTTCGTCTCCCGCTACCTCGTCGACCTCGTGCGCACCAAGCAGCTAAGCGCCGAGACCGGCAAGCCGGCTGAGTCGCGCAACGACATCCTGGAGGCCTATGCCTCCAGGCTGCGCGGGGCCAACGAGTTCGGCTGGTTCCTGATCGATTTCAACCTGAAGGTCGGGTTCCTTGGCACCCTCATCGGCTTCATCTGGATGCTCGGGTCGGTGTCGCAGCAGGAACTGCTCGACGCCAGCATGATGCAGCGGGTGCTGAAGCAGATGAGCCACGGCATGAGCACGGCGCTCAACACCACCCTGGTCAGCCTCGTGGCGGGCATCCTGTTGTCGGTGCCGTACTACCTGCTGGGCCGCGGGCTGGACGAGCTGCTCGAGAACACGGTACATCTGACAGAAGTGAGGCTGTGGCCGCGGATGAAACCTTCGTCGTAGCACGGGCCCGCCTGCCATGCCGTTGCGCCTGAGCTCCAAGTCGAAGTTTCAGCAGCCGTTCGACCCGATCACGGCAGTGCTTTTCAAGATCATCCAGGCGCTGACCTTCTTCTTCATCCTCTCGGTCATTTTCATGAACCCGGTGGCCAAGAAAGGCATCATCGACCCGAAGGCCGAGTACATCATCACGGTACAGTGGCCGGACAACAATCCGAACGACATCGACACCTGGGTGGAGGAGCCCGACGGCAACCTCGTCTGGTTCCAGAGCAAGGAGGCCGGGCTGATCCACCTCGACCGCGACGACCGCGGCAACGTCAACGACACGCTGACCATCAACGGGCAGACGGTGCAGAACCCGCTGAATCAGGAGGTCGTCACCATACGCGGGACCGTCGTCGGCGAGTACGTCATCAACATTTTTTATTACGGCTCCGAGGACAACAAGCCCGTGGACGTCAACGTCCGCGTCGACAAGGTGAACCCGCAGCTCGAGGTTATTTATTACGGCACCATCAAGCTCGAAAAGCCCGGCGACGAGAAGACCGCCGTGCGCTTCACCATCGATCAGGACGGGAAACTGTCGAACATCAACCGCATCGAGAAGTCGCTCACTACCCGCATCTTCCAAAGGAGCTGAGGCCGGCATGACTCTGGGAATAGCGCAACTGATAGCCGCATACGTCGTGCTGGCGGCGGTGCTCGCGGGGCTCAATATCTTCTCCACGCTGTCCTGGCTGATGAAGGCCGTGCTCCTCGTGGCCACGTCCGCGGCCTACCTCGTGCTGTACTTCTCCTTCCCGCCGCTGCTCGGATGGCCCTCCAGCGACGAACTGCCGAGGCGCTTCGGTCTCATCGCGCTCTACGTGCAGGAGCCAGACAGGATCACCGGCGCCAAGGGCAACGTCTTTTTCTGGGTGACCGACAAGACCAGCAACAGCGTCGTGCCGCGCGCCTACCTGCTCGACTACGAGCCGGAGCTGCACGCCCGCGCCAAGGAGGCGCGCGCCAAGCTGCAGAAGAACGTGCCGCAGGTCGGCGAGGCGGTCTCGGGCGACGAGATGGATCTGACCAGGATGGGCAAGCCGGGCGAGGAGCGCCAGGGCGCGAAGACGCACAAGTACACGGTGAAGTTCTTCGACGCCGCGCCCGAGGCGCCGCCGTCGAAGACCGCCGAGATGTCCGCGCCCGCGGGCGACGACGCTCCGCCGCCACCGGCGCCCTAGGACGGACCGGAGACCGACGAGACCACCGGCCGCGCGCCCGCAATCACTCTTGAGGAAAGACCTCACGCCATGAACTGGGGAATGATCGGGATCATCTTCGCCTACCTCGTGCTCGCACTGCTGCTGCTCGTGCTGCTGGCGCGGACGCGCTGGGGCTGGACGATCAAGGGGCTGGCGATCGCGGGTGTGGCGCTGCTCACCTACTCGACCGCCATCTCCTACTCGCCGCTCATCGGCTGGCCGACCGGCATCGCGCTGCCCAAGCGCTTCAACCTGGTCGGCATCCACGTCGACGAGCCCAACAAGAACACGCAGGCCAAGGGCACGATCTATCTCTGGCTGACCGACATGGAGCAGCAGTTGGGCAGGAGCATCCCACGCGCGTACAAGATCCCCTACAGCCCCGCCCTCCACAACAAGCTCAACGAGGCGAGCAAGAAGCTGCGCAAGAACCTGCCGCAGCTCGGGGAGACGGAGTTCGTTCGCAACGCGGTCACGGGAAGGCTCGAGGTCGACCTGCAGTTTTTCGACATGCCCGACCCGCTGTTCCCGGAGAAGTAGCCAGGCCCGGAACGGACCGGGTGCCCGGCCGCGCGGCATGCGCCGTCGCGCGGCGCGCCGTCTCTGTTATGCTTGGCGTCGGAGTTTTCAGCGATGATATCAACGGATTGCAGTCTCAGCCGGCAGTTCGTGCCCGCCGCCGCACTGGCGGCGCTGGCGCTCGCGACCGTGGCGCGGGCCGGCGACATGGGCACCGCCACGGTCTCCGGCGCGGCCGAGGGAGTCTGGTACGCGATCCCGGCCGCCTTCCTGCTGGGGGTGCTGGCGGCGTTGGTCATCTACAGCCGGCTGCAGCGCCGCCGCCCCATCTCGGCGCCGCCGAAACCCGCTGCCACCGCCCCCATACCCGGCGCGACAGCGACGTCGACCGGCCGCGTCTATCTGCTGCAACAGGGCGGCGAGGGGACCCGTTACGAGATCCTGCACACGCCCTGCCGCATCGGGCGCGGCACCGAGCGCAACGAGGTCGTACTGAAGCACCCGTCGATCTCGCGCCGCCATGCGCAGATCACCCTGCGCAAGGACGGCGTCTACGAGATCACGGACATGGAGTCGCTGAACGGCGTCTTCGTCAACGATCGCAAGGTCAAGAACGCGCCGCTTGCCGATGGCGACATCATCGACGTCGGCGACCTGACCTTCAAATTCACCACGCGCGGCGAATAACCTCGCTTCACGGGGGCGCGTGCGCCGCGTCCCACGTCCATTGCAGCACCCAGCCCTCCGCGCCGGGCCCCGCCCGGAATTCCGCGGCGATGGCCCTGTCGGCCACCGCCGCCAGATCGCCCTCGACGTACAGCAGCGGCAGCCGGTCGCGCAGCCAGGGCGGGATCGACCACTCCTGCAGCAACAGCTTCAGCGGCCGCGACGGCCCGCCCGCATGCAGCCGCAGCGTCTCCCCGCCAGCGCGATAGCGTATGGAAGTACGCTTCCCCGCGAGCGCCGACTGCGCCAGCCCCGCGCCCTGCCGCCGGCTGGCCGTCAGCGTGCCAGTGGGAAGCCGGAGGTCCCCGTCGCCGGGCCGCCAGGGGACGGGGCCGCCCGTAGCGAGGATCGGCAAGGGCGACATCGCGATGACCTCGTCGTGGAAGCGCCGCAGCTCCACGCCGTGCCAGCGCACGCAGCTGGCGGCATCGCGGCGTGCGGCAAGCAGCCGGTCAACCTCGCGCAACTGCACCGCCGACGGCAGCGGCAACCCTAGGCCCTTGAGCCAGCCGCGCAGCAGATTGTGGCGCCGGGGGTCCGGCAGTGCCGCCAGCGCATCCAGCCGCAACCGGCGCGGCGTCGCACCGACGGCGGCGGCGAGGTCGGCGCCCGCGAGCGCCCGCAGCAGCTCGGCGGCCTCCGCCTGCCAGGCCGCGGCACGCGCCACCGTGGCCGCTGCGCGCGGCCAGCGTTCCTCCAGCGCCGGCAGGACGCGGCGCCGCAGAAAGTTCCGGTCATAGCGCGTCTCGGCATTGCTCGGATCCTCGATCCAGGTGAGCCGCCGCTGGGCGGCGTACTCGGCGATCAGGCTCGCCGGCGCGTCGATCAGCGGCCGCAGGTGAGGGTGTCCGCCCAGGCTCGTCAGCCGCGGCATTGCGGCCAGGCCGGCGGGACCGGCCCCGCGCACGAGCTGCAGCAGCAGCGTCTCGGCCTGGTCCTGCTGGTGATGGGCGGTGAGCAGCGCCTCCCCCGCCCTCAGCGCCGCGCCCAGCGCCTCGTAGCGGGCGCGGCGCGCCCACGCCTCCGGGCTCTCCCCGCGCGGCGCGCGCGCGTCGACGCGCAGCAGCTCCAGAGGGACATCCCACTGCGCGCACTGCCTGGCGCAGAGATCCGCCCAGCGCTCCGCCTGGGGATGCAGGTTGTGGTGTACGTGGATCGCGCGGAGGGCGGCCGGTGCGGCGATCTCCCGCAGGAGGTGCAACAGCACCGTGGAATCCCGCCCGCCGCTGTAGGCCACGGCCAGCGCGGAGTCGTGGGAAGGCGGCAGCCTGGCGAGCGCCTCGCGAACCAGGCTGCGCAGCGACGGGCTCGCGTCCCGTGCGGGCACGTCCCGCGGCCTTAACCGCGCCCGAACTGGCCGTAACGCATCAGCCGATCGTAGCGCTGCTCGACGAGCTTCTGCGCGGGGATCCGCTTCAGCTCGCCGATGCCCTCGAGCAGGGCCGCCTTCAGCCGCGCCGCGGTCTCATCGACGTCCCGGTGCGCGCCGCCGAGCGGCTCGGGGATCACCTGGTCTACCAGCCGCAGCTCGAGCAGTCGCGAGGAGGTCAGGCCGAGGGCTTCGGCCGCGTCGCCGGCCTTTTCCGCGCTCTTCCAGAGGATGGCGGCGCAGCCCTCCGGTGAGATCACCGAATAGGTGCTGTACTCCAGCATGATGACCCGATCGGCGATACCGATGGCAAGGGCGCCGCCGGAGCCCCCTTCGCCGATCACGCACGCGATGATCGGTATCCGCAGGCCGGACATCTCGTAAAGGTTGCGCGCGATGGCCTCGCTCTGTCCCCGCTCCTCGGCGTCGATGCCGGGATAGGCGCCCGGGGTGTCGATGAGCGTCACGAGCGGCAGGCGGAAACGCTCGGCGAGCTTCATCACGCGCAGCGCCTTGCGATAGCCCTCGGGCTTGGCCATGCCGTAGTTGCGCAGGATGTTCTCCTGGGTGTTGCGCCCCTTCTGATGACCGATAACCGCCACCGGCATGCCCTCAATGCGCGCCAGGCCGCAGACGATCGCGGGGTCGTCCCCGAAGGCGCGGTCGCCGTGCAGCTCCTCGAAATCCGTGAAGACCCGCTGCACGTAGTCCAGCGTGTAGGGGCGCTGCGGATGACGCGCCAGGCGCGAGATCTGGTGCGCGGTCAGGTTGGAGAAGATGGTGCGCGTGAGCTCCTGCGAGCGGGCCCGCAGCCGGGTGATCTCGTCGGTGATGTTGAGGTCGGCGTCGTTGCCGATGTATCGCAGCTCCTCGATCTTGGCCTCAAGTTCGGCGATCGGCTGTTCAAAATCCAGGAAGTTCAGATTCATCCGGCACCGGTTCGGGCGTGGTGGGGTGCATAAGGTACTGGCTGCCAACGGTCTGCACAAGACGTCGACAAGCCATTGGACGCACGACGGTTTTCGCGCGCGGCCGGGGGCCTTCGGCGCCGCGGCGCCACTGCCTCAATACTCCACCCAGACGTTGGCGGGACCCAGGCGCGACTGCAGCCGTCCGAGGGTAGCGGCGCTGGGCACGATGGCGATCTCCCCCAGGCGCAGCCGCGCATCCGCCAGCCGGTGGCGATACTCCACCAGGACCGGGCAGCGCCCACGGGTGGCGCCGTCGAAGATCTCCTGCAGCTCGTGGACGAGGCCGTTGCGGAAATCGGCGGGTTCCAGCCGCAGCATCACCGCGCGGGCAAACTCGCGGCGGGCCTGCTCCAGGCTCCAGATCTTCTCGGCGACGAGGCCGAGCTCGCCGCTGAAACGATCCTCCCCGTACTCGCCCTCCATCACCACCAGCTCGTTCCTGGCCAGCGCCTCCCCGGCGGACTGCAGCAGCTCGGAATAGACGGTGACCTCGGTGCTGGCCGTGCCGTCGTCCAGCACGACGATGGCCATGCGGCCGCGCCGGCTCGGGCGCACGCGCAGATCCTCGACGATCCCCGCCACGCGGCGCCGACCGGGCTTGAGTCCCGCCAGCGGCGAGACGTTCAGGCGTGCCACCTCCTCGGCGAACTCGTCGATCAGATGACCGCCCGGGGACCAGCCGAGCACGGCCTTCTCCGCCAGCAGGCGCTCGCGCAATGGCGGCTCGGGGGCCTGCAGGAAATTCACCGCCGGGGCCCCTTCCCCCTGCGCCGCAGTCGGCGCGCCGAACAGATCAGCCATGCCGGCGTCGCGAGCCCTGTCTTCCTGCTGCGAGAGCTGCAGGGCGAGGTCGAGGCTCGCGAGGATGCTCGCGCGGCTCGGACCCAGCCCGTCGAGTGCGCCGGCGCGCGCCAGGGCCTCCAGCACGCGGCGGTTGACGCGCTTGTCGACCCTGCGGCAGAGATCGAAGAGATCGGCGTAGGCGCCGCGCTCCTCGCGCTCCTTCACGATCGCCTCGGTGGCCGACTCGCCGGCACCCTTGATCGCACCCAGACCGTAGCGGATGGTCTTCGCGTCGGCGACGGTGAAGCGGTAGCGGCAGCTGTTGACCGAGGGCGGCAGCACGGCGATCCCCATGCGCCGGCAGTCCTTGATCAGCTCACGCACCTTGTCGGTGTCGTCCATGTCGGAGGAAAGCACCGCCGCCATGAATTCCGCGCCGTAGTGCGCCTTCAGCCACGCGGTCTGGTAGGCGACCAGCGCGTAGGCGGCGGCATGCGACTTGTTGAAGCCGTAACCCGCGAACTTCTCCATCAGGTCGAAGAGCTCGTGGGCGGTGTGCTCCTGGAGTCCGTTCTTCATGGCCCCTTCGACGAAGGCGCCGCGGTGCTGCGCCATCTCCTCGGGCTTCTTCTTGCCCATGGCCCGGCGCAGCAGGTCCGCGGCGCCCAGTGTGTAGCCGCCTATCGCCTGCGCGATCTGCATGACCTGTTCCTGGTAGACCATGATGCCGTAGGTCGGCCCCAGGATCGGCTGCAGTCTCGGGTCCAGGTAGACGACCTTCTGCCGGCCGTGCTTGCGCTCGACGAAATCCGGGATGAGGTCCATCGGTCCCGGGCGGTAGAGCGCGACCAGCGCGATGATGTCCTCGAACCGGTCCGGCCGGGCGCGCTTGAGCATGTCGCGCATGCCGCGCGACTCGAACTGGAAGATGGCGGTGGTGTTGGCCTGCGCGAACAGCGCGTAGGTCGCGGCGTCGTCGAGCGGCAGCAGGTTGACGTCGAGCGCCGGTTCGCCGCGCTCCTGGCGGGCACGGTTCACGTCCTGCATCGCCCAGTCGATGATGGTCAGGGTGCGCAGACCGAGGAAGTCGAACTTCACCAGGCCTATCGCCTCGACGTCGCCCATGTCCAGTTGCGTGACCGGCGTGCCGCCGCCCTGTTCGCAGTAGAGCGGCATGAAGTCGGTGAGCGCGGAGGGCGCGATCACCACCCCGCCGGCGTGCTTGCCGGCATTTCGGGTGATGCCCTCGAGCTTCATGGCCAGATCGATGAGGGTGCGGATCTCCTCCTCGTTCTCGTAGCGCTCCCGCAGCTGCGGCTCCTCCGCCAGCGCCCGTTCCAGGGTCATGTCGAGGGCGAATGGAACGAGCTTGGCGACCTGATCGACGAAGCCGTAAGGCAGCCCGAGCACGCGGCCGACGTCGCGCACCACCGCCTTGGCCGCCATCGTGCCGTGGGTGATGATCTGGCTGACGTGATCGCGGCCGTAGCGCTCGGCCACGTAGCGGATGACCTCGTCGCGCCGGTCCATGCAAAAGTCGACGTCGAAGTCCGGCATGGAGATGCGCTCCGGGTTGAGGAAGCGCTCGAACAGGAGGTCGTAGCGCAGCGGGTCGAGCTCCGTGATCCCGAGCGAATAGGCCACCAACGAGCCGGCGCCGGAACCGCGTCCCGGGCCGACCGGAATGCGGTTGTTCTTGGCCCAGCGGATGAAGTCGGCCACGATCAGGAAGTAGCCGGAGAAGCCCATGCGGTTGATGACCTCGACCTCGCGCCGCAGGCGCTCGTCGTAGGGGCGGCGACGCTCGGCGAAGTCGGGACCCTCGACGTCCATGAGCGTGGGCAGGCGCGCCTCGAGCCCCCTGCTCGCCTCGGCACGCAGCCATTCGCCGACGTCCCCGCCGTCGGGCACGGGGAAGGCCGGAAGGTGGTACTTGCCGAGCGTCAGCTCGAGGTTGCAGCGCTCGGCGATGTGAACGGCGTTGCTCACGGCCTCGGGAATGTCGGCGAACAGGGCGGCCATCTCCTCGCCGCTGCGCAGGTACTGCTGCGCCGAGTAGCGCCGCGGGCGCCGTGGGTCGGCGAGCGTCCGGCCCTCGTGTATGCACACCCGCGCCTCGTGGGCCTCGTAATCCTCCGCGGCGAGGAAGCGCACATCGTTGGTCGCCACCACCGGGATCCCGGCGCGCGCGGCGAGATGCAGCGCCGCCGGCAGGTAGTCGGCCTCCTGCGCGCGCCCGGTCCGCTGCAGCTCGAGGTAATAGCGGTCCCCGAACCAGAGCTGCCACTGGCCGGCGAGCTCCGCGGCCAGCGCGTCGTTGCCGGCGAGCAGGGCCTGGCCCACGTCGCCCTCCTGGGCGCCGGACAGCGCGATCAGGCCGGCATTGGCCTCGTCCAGCCACTCGCGCTCCAGGTGCGGCACGCCGCCTTCCTGCCCCTCGATGTAGGCGCGCGTCAGCAGCTCGGAGAGATTGCGGTAGCCGGCCGCGTCCTTCACCAACAGCACCAGCCGCGCGCGCTGCGCGCCGCACTGCCGGGCGCGCACCCAGACCTCGGCGCCGACGATGGGCTTCACACCGGCGGCCTCGGCCGCCTTGTAGAACTTCACCATCGCGAACAGGTTGTTCTGATCGGTGACCGCGACCGCGGGCATGCGTGCCCGCGCCACGGCCTCGATCAGCGGCTCCACGCGCACGAGGCCGTCGACGATCGAATACTCGGTGTGCAGATGGAGATGGACGAAGGGCGTGCTCACCGCCGCAGGCCCCCGTCCTCTGGACGCAGCAGCGCCCGCACCGGCGCGAACGAGCGTCGATGGATCGCGCACGGGCCGAACTGCCCGAGCGCACGCAGATGCGCCGGCGTCGCATATCCCTTGTGCCGGATGAAGCCGTACTGCGGATAGGTCGCGTCGAGACAGTCCATCTCGGCGTCGCGCGCGACCTTGGCCAGGATCGAGGCGGCGCTGATCGCCGCAACCGTCGCGTCGCCGCCGACGATCGGCACGCACTCGCAGTCGATCTCCGGACAGCGGTCGCCGTCGACCTCCACTCGGTGCGGCCGCAGGTGCAGACCGGCAACGGCGCGCTGCATGGCGAGCAGGCTCGCCTGCAGGATGTTGACGCGATCGATCTCGGCGACCTCGGCCCGGCCAAGGGCGAAACTCAACGCCTTCCGCTCGATCTCCGCCCGCAGGCGCAGGCGCTGGCGCGGCGTCAGCGCCTTGGAGTCGGCAAGGCCCGGGATGGGGCGCGCCGGATCCAGAATGACGGCCGCCGCCACCACCGGTCCGGCCAGCGGCCCGCGACCGACCTCGTCCACACCGGCGACGTACGCGAGTAGCCCGCTCATCGCATCCTATTTTCCCGCAGCCGCCGGTGCAGGGCGAGGACTGCATCCGCCGCGCGCGCGCTCGCGCCGGCGGGGAGCGTGGCGCGGATCGCCGCGAACCTGCCGCGCTGGCGGCGCGCGGCCTCCGCGTCGCCGAGCAGCTCGAGCAGGCGGGCGGACATCGTGGCGGGATTGGCGTCGCGCTGTATGCACTCCGCGACCACATCTTCCTGCGCCAGCAGATTGGGCAGGGCGAAACGCCGAATACGGATGAGCGGCCGGATGAGCGCGTAGCTCAACCAGTGCGCGCGATAGGCGACCACCATCGGGCAATCCAGCAGCAGGGCCTCCAGGGTCGCCGTGCCGGAGACGATCAATGCCGCGTCGGCGGCCGCGAGGACCTCGCGCGAGCGTCCGACGGGATAATCGACGGCAAGGCCCGGCGCCACCCGCTCCTGCACCGCCCTCACGCTGGCCGCCGCCTCGGCCGTCAGCAGGGGCACCATCACCTTAAGCCCGGCCATGGCCTGTCCGCACGCGGCCGCCGCCAGCAGGAACGGCGCGGCGTGGTGCCGCAGCTCGCTCATGCGGCTGCCGGGCAGCAGCGCGAGCAGGGGCGCGTCCGCAGGCACCCCCAGCCCGGCGCGGGCCTGCGGGCGGGCGGCGGCCGAGGCCAGCTCCTCGACCAGGGGGTGACCGACGCAGACCACCGGCAGCGAGTAGCGCTCGAAGTGGCGGGCCTCGAAGGGAAACAGGGTCAGCATCAGGTCGACGCCCCGCAGGATGGTGCGGATCCGGCCCTCGCGCCAGGCCCACACGCTCGGGCTGACGTAGTGGACGGTGGGAATGCCGGCCCTGCGCACCGCCACCTCGATGCCGAGGTTGAACTCCGGCGCATCGACGCCGATGTACACGTCCGGGCGCATGGCGACGACGCGGCGCACGGTCTCGCGCTGCAGCGCCCGCAGCTCGGGGTAGCGGCGGATGATCTCCGGCAGGCCCATGACCGCAAGGCGATCAATGCTCTCCCAGGCCTCGCACCCCTGCGCGCGCATCCTCGGCCCGGCGATGCCCTCGACGGTGAGGCGCGCCACCCGCGCCCTGAGGGCACCGAGCAGGCCTGCCGCCAAGAGGTCTCCGGAGGGTTCGCCCGCTACGATGGCGACGCGCAACACGGCGGCCTCGCCCTTCTCACCGCGCGATGCCGCGCGTGGAGGCCGCGACGAAATCGGCCAGCCGGCGGACCTCCGGCGAGGAGGCGGCCATACCCTCGAGCTGCGCCAGCGCCTCGCTCAGCGTAAGCCCCGAGCGGTAGAGGACCTTGTAGGCCCGCTTCAGGGTCTCGACGGCCTCCGCGCCGAAACCGTGACGCTTCAAACCTTCGCGGTTGAGGCCGTGCGCGGAGGCGGAGTTGCCCGCCACCATCACGTACGGCGGCACGTCGCGGGTGACCGCCGAGGCGATCGCGGTGAAGCTGTAGGCGCCGATGCGGCAGAACTGGTGCACCGCCGTGAAGCCGCCGAGCGTGGCATGGTCTTCGATGACCACGTGCCCGGCGACCGCCGTGTTGTTCGCCATCACCACGCCGTCGCCGATCAGGCAATCATGCGCGACGTGGACGTTGGCCATGATCCAGTTGTCGTTGCCGAGCCGGGTGATGCCGCCGCCCTGAATGGTGCCGCGATTGATGGTGCAATGCTCGCGGATTGTGTTGCCGTCCCCGATCTCCAGCCGCGTCGCCTCGCCGCCGTATTTCTTGTCCTGCGGGTCGCCGCCGATCACGCTGAAGGCATGAATGCGATTGTCCCGGCCGATGCGGGTCGGCCCTCGGATGACGACGTGCGCGGCAACGGTGGTTCCCGCGGCGATGCTCACCTCGCCCTCGATGAGGCACCACGGCCCGATGGAGACGCCCTCCTCGATGCGCGCCTGCGGCGAAATGATTGCACGCGTATCGATCACCTCGCCTCCCCCGATCGCCGCCGGCAACGACGGCCGCTACTTCTCGATATGACTCTTGGTGGTCATGAACTCCGCCGTGCAGACGACGCGGTCGGCCACGGTCGCGGTGCCTTCGAAGCGATAGATCCCCTTCAGCTCGCGCTTCAGCCTGACCTCCATGACGAGTTGATCGCCAGCCTCCACGGGGCGCTTGAACCGCGCCTTGTCGACGCCGACCAGCAGATACATGACGCCGTCCTCGGCGTTCTCGCCCAGCGAGTGGAAGGCGAGCAGACCGGTGGCCTGCGCCATGGCCTCCAGGATGAGCACGCCCGGCATGATCGGACGATAGGGAAAGTGGCCGGGGAAAAAGGGCTCGTTTATAGAGACGTTCTTCACGGCGCGGATCGACTCCCAGGCGCGGCATTCCAGCACCCGATCCACCAGCAGGAACGGGTAGCGGTGCGGCAGCAGATGAAGAATCCGGTGGATATCCATCTGCACGGGTTCGGATGAGACTGTGTTCGACATTGTTTTCCTGTTACTCCGAATCGTCCTCGGTTTTGCCGCGTCCCCGCGCCAGCCGCGCGATGGCCGCCAGATATCGATGCCATGTGCGCGCTTCCTGTACCGGCCAGCCGGATGAATAGACGCCCGGCTTCCGTATCGACTTGTGCACGCCGCTCATGGCGAGCACGGTCACATCGTCGCAGATCTCGATGTGGCCGGCGATCCCCACGGCGCCGCCGATGAGACAGCGCTTGCCCACCGTGGTGCTGCCGGCGATGCCCGTGCAGCCGGCGATGGCGCTCTGCGCGCCGATGCGGACGTTGTGGCCGATCTGCACGAGGTTGTCGATCTTCACGCCGTCCTCGATCACGGTGTCCTTCAGCGCGCCGCGATCGATCGTGCTGTTGGCGCCGATCTCCACGTCATCGCCGATGTGCACGCCGCCGACCTGGGGGATCTTGACCCACTGGGTCCCGTCACGGGCGAAGCCGAAGCCGTCTGCGCCGATCACCGCGCCGGAGTGTATCAGGCAGCGCCTGCCGACGGTCACGCCGTGATAGAGGCACGCCCCGGGCTGCACCACCGTGTAGTCCCCGATCCGGGTGTCGCGGCCGATGACGGTGTTGCCGCCGATCACGACCTGCTCACCGATCTGCACCCCCGCCTCCAGGATCACGTGCGGCCCTACGCTGGCGGAGGGCTCGACGCGGGCTGCCGGGTCCACGTGTGCCGTCGGGTGTATGCCGGGGCTGAACGGCAGCTTCGGGGCCAGCAGGGCCGCGGCCCTCGCGTAACCCAGGTACGGGTTGTCCATGACCAGGGCCGCCACCGGGCAGTCGTCCGCGTCCGCCGGCGTCAGCAGCACCGCGGACGCGCTCGTCACCGAGAGAAACTTGCGATAGCGGCGGTTGTACAGGAAGGCAAGATCGCCGGCCTGCGCCCGATCGAGGGTGGCGATGCCGGTGATGGTGATGTCCGCGTCGCCGCGCAGAGCCGCGCCCGTGCGCTCGGCCAGCTCCTTCAGCGTCACCTTCATCGGGACATCTGCAGCACGTGCGCCCGCTGCCGCCCGGCGACTACGGGGAGCTGCTGCCCTTGCGCAGACGTTCCAGCACGGCGTTGGTGATGTCCGTCTTCTCGCTGGCGTAGATCACGCCCTCGCCCAGGATGAGGTCGTAACCCTCCGACTTGGCCACGTCCTGGATCGACTGCACGATCTCCTTCTGGATCTTGCCGAACTCCTCGTTGCGGCGCAGGTTGACGTCTTCGCGGAACTCGTCCTGGTCGCGCTTCAGGTCGCGCCGCTTCGACACGATGTCGCGCTCCAGCTTGCGCGCGTCCGCCTCGCTCATGGTGGCGCCCTCGCGTGCAAGCCGGTCCTCCATCTCCTTGATGGTCTTCTGGCGCGCGACGAGATCGCGATCGCGGGAGGCGAACTCCTTTTCCAGCTGCTTGCGCGCGGCCTCGGCCTGCGGCGCGCCTTCGAGGATCTTGATGGCGTTCACCACGCCGATCTTGAGCTCCGCGCTGGCGGCGCCGGGCAATGCCATAGCCGCAACTATCGTCATGAATGAAATGATTGATTTGGCCTTCAAGGTCTGCTGCTCCAGATGTGAATTCATGAATGGTCGCGCTCGACGCGCGCGCCGGTCGCGCCGCTCAGAAAGTCGTGCCGAACGTGAACTGGAACGGCTGTTCGCTGTCGCCGTCCTGCGTATTGAAGGGCTGGGCCACGCTGACTGTCAACACGCCGAACGGCGACAGCCAGAGCCCGGAGAGGCCGGCGGAATACCGTATCGTGTCGGCGTCGAAGTCCTCGTCGACGCCGTAAACGTTGCCGGCGTCCACGAAGCCGGTGATGCGCAGCGACTCGATGTCCTGCAGGAAGGGCACCGGCAGGATGACCTCGGCATTGCCGACCACCAGGAGGTTGCCGCCGAGGGCGTCGCCGCGGCTGTCCTTGGGTCCCAGCGTGTTGTCCTCGAAGCCGCGCACCGAGCGCGGGCCGCCGGCATAGAAGTTCTCGAAGAACGGGAACACCTCGGTGTCCCCGTAGCTGTCGCCGTACCCCACGCGCCCCTGCAGCGCCAGCGTGTACTTGCTGGTGACCGGATAGAACCAGCGGGCGTCGTAGTCCAGCTTGTAGTACTCCAGATCCCCGCCCGGGATCGCGACCTCCGAGCGGATGCGGTGCAGCGTGCCGCGGTCGGGCAGTATCGCCTTGTTGCGCGTGTCATAGGCGAAGCTGCCCGTGAAGCGCACGGTATTGAACTCATCGCCCTCGCGGTCCACGAAGTCGCGCACCTGCTCGGATGCGAAGGCGCCGAGGTCGAGCTCGGTGTTCTCGAAATCCAGACCCAGGTTCAGCGTGTTGTACTCGGTCAGCGGGATGCCGAACTCGGCGCCGGCATTGATCACCGCCGAGTTGTACTGGGTGACGTTGGCGTCGTTGGCGTCGGTCTCGCGATAGCCGACGGCGAAGCCGCGACTGACGCCGTCCACGGTCCAGTAGGGATTCAGGTACCCCAGCCTGTAGGTGCGGTTGACCTCGCTGTTGTTGAACGCGAAGTCCAGGCGCTTGCCCGAGCCGAGGAAGTTGTCCTGGGTGACCTGGCTGTTGAAGATGACGCCCTGGGACTGTGAGAAGCCCAGGCCCAGCAGCAGGTTCCCGGAGGCGCGTTCGACCACCGTGAAGTTCACGTCGACCTGGTCCGCGGTCCCGGGAACCGCGGGTGTCTCGACGTTGACCGACTCGAAGTAGCCGAGGCGTTGCAGCCGCACCTTGGAGCGGTTGATCTTGCTGGTGGATATCCATGCGCCCTCGAGCTGCCGCATCTCGCGCCTGAGGACCTCGTCCCGCGTGCGGGTGTTGCCGAAGAAGTTGATGCGGCGGACGTAGGTGCGTTTGCCCGGGTCGATGAAATAGGTGATGGCGACGGTCTTCTCTTCGTTCCTGATGTCGGGCACGGCATTGACGTTGGCGAAGGCATAGCCCTCGTCGCCGAGGCGATCCGTGATGCCCTTGCTGCTCTCGGTCACCAGCTTGCGCGAAAAGGTCATGCCCTTGCGGATGCTGACGACCTCGAAGAGATCCTCCTGGGGCACGATGAGCTGGCCGGAGAGCTTTACCTCGGAGACCGTGAACACGTCCCCTTCGGAGACATTCACGGTAACGTAGACGTCGCTCTTGTCCGGAGTGATCGAAACCTGCGTGGAATCGACGTTGAAGTTTACGTAGCCGCGATCGAGATAGTAGGAACGCAGAGATTCGAGATCGGCGGCGAGCTTCTGCTTGGAGTACTGATCGTTCTTGGTGAAGAACGAGAACATCGTCGGCGTCGACAGCTTGAACTGCTTGAGCAGCTCCTTGTCCTGGAATGCCTTGTTGCCGACGATGTTGATCTGCCTGATGCGCGCGGTCTTGCCCTCGGAGACGTCGATCGCGATGGCGACGCGGTTACCCTCCAGCCTCGTCACCTTGGTGTCGATCCGCACGCCGTACTTGCCCTGGGCGAAGTACTGGCGCTTCAACTCCTGCGTGACCTTGTCGAGCTTGGACTTGTCGTAGACCTCGCCCTCCGCGAATCCGATCTCCTTCAGCGCCTTGGTGAGATCCTCGGTCTTCATGTTGTCGTTGCCGCTGAAGGTGATCTGCGAGATCGCCTCGCGCTCCTTCACGATCACCACCAGCACGTCGCCCTCGCGCTCCAGCTGCACGTCCTCGAACAGCCCGGTCTTGAACAGCGCCTTGATGGCGTCGGCGGAACGGCGATCATCGATGGTATCGCCGACCTTCACCGGCAGATAATTGAACACCGTACCGGGCGCGATGCGGGAGAGGCCCTTCAGGCGGATGTCCTGCACGACGAATGACGCCGCGAAGGCTGGCGCGGCCAATACCGCGACGATAGTCAGGTAGAGCGCTTTCTTAAAGTACTTTCTAGTTTGATGCAGAGACCACCGAGTGACGTGTGCGAGTTCGTTCTTGTGCTTGCCCGTCGCGCTCCTCACAGTATCCTCGTCAAATCGTTGTAAAAGGCCAGCCCCATCAATGCCAGCAGCAATGCGATCCCCACCTGCTGACCGATGGCCTGCACGGACTCGGGCACGGGCCGGCGCATGACAAGCTCCATAAGGTAATACATTAAGTGTCCGCCATCCAGTAGCGGAACCGGCAGCATGTTCAGCACGAACAGGCTCACGCTCACCACCGCGAGGAAACCGACGAACGCCGAAAGTCCGAGCGAAGCGGTCTCGCCCGCGAACTTGGCGATGCTGATGGGGCCGCTGATATTCTCGACCGAGGCCTCGCGCACGAGCATCTTGCCGAGCAGGCGCAGGGTCAGCACCGAGGTGTCGATCGTCTTGCGCCAGCCCTTCGCGATCGCGGTGAGCGGATCGTATCGCTCCGTGGCCACCAGCTTGCGCAGCTCCTCGCCGACATATTCCGGGACCTTGAGCTCTGCCTTGATACGCCCGATGGTCCTGCCGTCCGAGGTTTCGGCGTCCGGCACGATCTCCACGCTCATCGTCGAGCCGTCCCGCGTCACCTCCAAGGCGATCCTCTGTCCGGGATGCGCCTCGATGTAGCCGATGAACTTCGGCAGGCTCGTGACCCGCGTCCCGTCCACGCGCTCGAGCACGTCGCCCGCGCGCAGGCCGGCGCGCTCGGCCGCGCCGCCCCCGATGACCCGGTTCACCACGGGCGCATGCTCGGGGAAGTATTCGCTGAATCCGAGCTTGCGATAGAGGCGCCCGCCGGCCAGGTCGTCGATCGCACCGCCGCCGACCGGAAGCTGCACGCGCGCGGTCGTCCCGTCGGGATTGCGGACCTCCAGCGGCAGCGGCTCGCCCTCGAGGAGGTAGTGAAAACTCGCCTCGGTGAAATTGCCCCACGTCGGCGTGGGCTCGTCACCCAGCGCGAGGATCTCCTGTCCCTTGCGCAGGCCGGCGTCGTCCGCGACCGACCCGGCCTCCACCTCGCCGATGACCGGGCGGATGCCCTCGATCCCCAGGGTGTAGGTGGCCGCGTAGGCGAGGATTGCGAACAGGAAGTTGGCCATCGGTCCGGCCAGCACGATCGCGCTGCGCTTCCACAGGGGCTGGCGATTGAAGGCGCGCCCGAGCTCGGCGGCCGGAACGCTGCCCTCGCGCTCGTCGAGCATCTTCACGTACCCTCCGAGCGGCAGCGCGGCGAGCACCAGTTCGGTGCCGTCGGGGCCGAACCGCCGCTGCCAGAGCGGCCGGCCGAATCCGATGGAGAAGCGCAGGATCTTCACCCCGAGCTTCTTCGCCACCCAATAGTGTCCGAACTCGTGGATGGTGACGAGCAGGCCAACGGCGACGATGAACGCCGCGATCGAGTGCAGTATGGTCACGCCGCCTTCCTCTCCACGCGCTGGCGCACGAATTCGCGCGCGGCCGCGTCGGCGGCCAGCACCGCATCGAGGCTGTCGGCCGCCTGCGCGGCGACGCCGTCGAGCGCCGCGGCGATGAGCTGCGGGATGTCCAGGAACGCCGTCCTGCCCTCGAGGAACGACGCGACCGCCACCTCGTTGGCGGCGTTGAGGATCGCCGTGGATGTGCCGCCGGCGATCATCGCCTGCCGTGCCAGCTGCAGGCAGGGGAAGCGCTCGGCATCGGGCAGCTCGAAGTCGAGCCGGGCCACGGCGAAGAGGTCCAGGGCGGCGACGCCGGAATCCATCCGCCGCGGCCAGGCGAGCGCGTGCGCGATCGGCGTGCGCATGTCGGGATTGCCCAGCTGCGCGAGCACCGAGCCGTCAACGTATTCGACCATCGAGTGTATGACGCTCTGCGGGTGCAACACCACTTCAACCTTGTCCTGCGTCGTATTGAACAGCCAGCATGCCTCCACCACCTCCAGCCCCTTGTTCATCATCGTCGCGGAGTCCACGGAGATCTTCCGCCCCATGACCCAGTTGGGATGCGCACAAGCTTGGTCCGGCGTGACCGAGGCGAGTTCCTTCACCGGAGTGCGGCGAAACGGTCCGCCGGAGGCCGTGAGCAGGATGCGCCGTACACCCACTTCGGGCAGGCCGCGCCCGAAACCGGGGGGCATGCACTGGAACACCGCGTTGTGCTCGCTGTCGATCGGCAGCAGCTCGGCGCCGTGGTCGCGCACCGCCTCCATGAACAGGCGGCCGGACATCACCAGCGCCTCCTTGTTGGCGAGCAGCACCCGCTTGCCGGCGCGCGCGGCCGCCAGCGTGGGCAGCAGGCCCGAGGCCCCGACGATGGCGGCCATGACGTAGTCGGTCTCGGGCAGGCTCGCCACGGCCTCCAGTCCGGCGACCCCATCGAGGATCTCGATGGGATGTCCCGCCTGCGCGCAGCGCTGACGGAGCTCGCGGGCGGTACCCGCGTCGGCCATGACGGCATACGCGGGACGGAAGCGCCGGCACTGCTCCCACATCGCGTCGACGTTGGAGTTGCCGGTCAGGGCGACGATGCGGAAGTCCTCGGGATGGCGGCTCAGGACATCGAGCGTGCTGACGCCTATGCTGCCGGTCGAACCCAGTATGGTCACGCCTTTCACGCCGAACCCTCCAACCAGTGCAAACCCAACAAGAATGCCGGCGCGGCCGCGGTCAGGCTATCCACGCGGTCGAGTACGCCGCCGTGCCCGGGAAGCAGCGACCCGCTGTCCTTCACACCAGCCACGCGCTTGAACAGGCTTTCGGTGAGGTCGCCGACCACCGACAGCAGCACCACGCCGACGGCGAGCAGCGCGTAATGCCAGCGCATGCTGCCCGGTACCGCGACCCACGCCGCGCTCGACAGCGCGAAGAGCGCCGAGGCCGCCACCGCGGCCAGGAGGCCCTCCCAGCTCTTGCCCGGACTCACGCGGCTCGCCAGCCGGCGGCGCCCATAGCGGCGCCCGAAGAGATAGGCGGCGCTGTCGGCCACCCAGATGAGCACCAGCAGGGCGAACACACCGGCCGGGCCGTGCGTGCGGTGCAGGAAGACCAGCGTTGCCCACGCCGGCAGCATGATCGCCCATCCGGCCGGCAAGCGCCACCACAGCCCGCCCGGCGGAGGCCTGCCGGCGACCTGGTAGCGCAAGACGAGCGCCGTGGCCAGGAACCACCAGGCGAGCGCGGGCAGCGCGATGGGCAGGGCGGCTCCCGCCCCGATCCATTCATACATGCCGGCCAGCAGCAGGGCGGTGAGGACCAGATAACACGCGCGTACGGTGCCGCCGGTGGGCCCCGCCAGCGCCGACCACTCCCAGGCACCGAGGAGAACGACGATACCGAGCAGTGCCGCGACCAGCGGCGTCGGAAGCCAAAGCAGGGCGGCGACGCTCGCGACCACGAGCACCGCCGCCGTCAGTACGCGAGTGACCAGCTCCGCGGCGCTTGTGCCCGGCCCGCCCATACTCAACGTTGCTCCCATTGACGCGGACTTGCCGCCACCTGGCGATGCCCGATCCCGGGGACCGCGGCGAGGAAGGCCGACTCAGATGCCGACCGGCACGACCTCGCCGGCGGCGTCGATCTGGTCCCCGGTGCGCCCGAAACGCCGCTGGCGACGGGCATAGCTGTCGAGCGCCCTCCGAAATTCGCACTCGTCGAAATCCGGCCACAGGCACTCGGTAAAGTACATCTCGGTGTAGGCGAGCTGCCAGAGCAGAAAGTTGCTGATGCGCTGCTCGCCGCCGGAGCGGATGAACAAGTCTGGCTCGGGCAAATCGCTCAGGCACATCTCCGCCCTCAAGGCCTCGGCGGTCACCGCCTCGGGGCTCATCGCGCCCGCGGCCACCTTGCGGGACAGCGCCCTGGCGGCCTGGGTGATATCCCACTGGCCGCCGTAGTTCGCCGCGATGACCAGCGTCAGCCCGGTGTTCCCGCGCGTGGTGGCCTCGGCATCGGCAATGCAGCGCTGCAGCTTCTCGTTGAACGCCGTGCGATCGCCGATGACGCGCAACTGCACGTTGTTCTCGCGCATGCGCCTGACCTCCTGCTGCAGCGCGCTGACGAACAGCTCCATCAGCAGGCGCACCTCGGCCTTCGGCCGCCGCCAGTTCTCGCTGCTGAAGGCAAACAGCGTCAGCACCGCGATGCCGCGGGTCGTGCATTCCCGCACGGTGCGGCGAACGGCCTCCACCCCGGCGCGATGACCGGCGATCCGCGGCAGGCCGCGCTGCTTGGCCCAGCGGCCATTGCCGTCCATGATGATGGCAATGTGTCGGGGCAGCGGGGAGATGTCCATCACGGCGTGACCATGTCCGGGCGCGGGTGCGAGGGCGGGCGCGCCGCGCCTCGCCCCTCAGACCTCCATGATCTCCTTTTCCTTCTTGGCGGTGAGCTCCTCCGCCTTGGCGATGTGGTCGTCGGTGAGCTTCTGCACCCGGTCGTGGGCGCGCTTTTCCTCGTCCTCCGTGATCCTCTTCTCCTTGACCATGTCCTTGAGGTGCTGCAGGGCGTCGCGGCGGACGTTGCGTATCGCCACGCGCGCGTTCTCGGTCTCGTGGCGGACGACCTTGGTAAGCTCCTTGCGGCGCTCCTCGGTCAGCGGCGGCAGCGGGATGCGTATGACCGTGCCCGCGGTCGTGGGATTCAGTCCCAGGCCCGCCTCGCGGATCGCCTTCTCCACGGGCGTGACCATGTTCTTGTCCCACGGGGTGACGGCCAGCGTGCGCGCGTCCTGCACGGCGACGTTCGCCGTCTGGTTGAGCGGCATCTTCGAGCCGTAGCACTCCACCTGGATGTGATCGAGCAGCGAGGTGCTGGCGCGCCCGGTGCGCAGTCGGCTGAACTCCTGCTTGAGCGCATCCAGCGCCCTGTTCATGCGCGCATCGGCATCGCGGATGATGTCGTCTATCATCGAAGGTCCTCCCGAGCTTGGCGTCAGGTCCCGCAGTCCACCAGCGTGCCTTCGTTTTCCCCCATGACGGCGCGCAGCATCGAGCCGGGTCTGGTCATGTCGAGCACGCGCAGCGGCATGCGATTGTCACGGCATAATACCACGGCGGTCGCGTCCATCACCGCGAGCTTGCGCGCGAGCACCTCGTCGTAATGCAGGTGATCGTAGCGGCGCGCGCCGGGATCGCGCTTGGGGTCGGCGGTATACACGCCGTCGACCATGGTGGCCTTGATGAGGAGATCGGCGCTCACCTCGATGGCGCGCAGGCTGGCGGCGGAATCGGTGGTGAAGAACGGATTGCCGGTGCCGGCCGCGAAGACCACCACCCGGCCCTTCTCGAGATGGCGAATCGCCCGCCGGCGGATGTAGTCCTCGCAGATCTGGTTGATCTTGATGGCCGACATGACGCGCACGTAAAGGCCGTGACGCTCCAGCGCGTCCTGGAGGGCCAGCGCGTTGATGACCGTGGCGAGCATGCCCATGTGGTCGCCGGTGACCCGGTCCATGCCGGCCGCCGCCAGCCCGGCGCCGCGGAAGATGTTGCCGCCGCCGATGACCATGCTGACCTGGACGCCGGCGGCGACCATCTGCGTGACCTCATCGGCGATACGTTCGAGCACGGCCGGGTCGATGCCGAACTCGCCCGCCCCCATCAAAGCCTCTCCGCTCAGCTTGATCAGCACGCGCCGGTAGCGCAGCGCGTCGCCCGGGGATGGCGTCATCGCGGATCAGCCCCCCTGGGCCTGCTTCATGACCTCGGCGGCGAAGTCCTCGACCTTCTTCTCGATGCCCTCGCCGACCTCCATGCGCACGAAGGAGGTGACGCTCGCGCCCCGGGACTGCAGCAGCTTGCCGACCGTGGTCTTGTCGTCCTTCACGAAGGGCTGGCCCAGCAGCGTGACCTCGCCGAGGTATTTCTTGATCTTGCCGTCGACGATCTTCTCGACCATGTTGGCGGGCTTGCCCTCCTCCAGCACCTGGGCGGTGAAGATCTCCCTTTCCTTGGCGATCAGCTCCGCGGGCACGCCGGACTCGTCGATGCACATGGGCCTGCTGGCCGCGACGTGCATGGCGATGTCCCTGGCGAGGGCGTCATCGCCGTTCTTCAGATCCACCAGCACGCCGATCTTCGCACCGTGCATGTAGCTGCCGAGCGTGCCGCCGGCGGTCTCGATGCTGACGAAGCGCCGCACCGAGACGTTCTCCCCGATCTTCGCCACCAGCGCGGTGCGCGCGCTCTCGACCGTCTCGCTGCCGCCGGCGATGGTGGCCGACATCAGCGCCTCGACGTTCGCAGGCCGGGCGTTCAGGACCGTGTCGCCCACTGCCTCGGCGAAGCGGCGGAAGTTCTCGTCCTTGGCGACGAAATCCGTCTCGCAGTTGATCTCGACCATGACGGCCCTGCTGCCCGCCTGTTTCATGATCACGGCGCCCTCGGCCGCCACCCGGGCGGACTTCTTCACCGCCTTGGCGATGCCGCTCTTGCGCAGCCACTCCGCGGCAGCCTCCATGTCGCCGTTGCTCTCCACCAGCGCCTTCTTGCACTCCATCATGCCGGCGCCGGAACGCTCGCGCAGCTCCTTCACCATCGATGCCGTGATTTCCATCGTCCAGTCTCCAGATCGCTTGAAGTTCACCGGGGGCGGCCGGCGGTGCTCCACCGCCAACCGCCCCCGGCACACAGATGTGGGCGCCTCGCGTACCCGGCCCGCCGGCCAGGCACAGACCGAGGGAACTACTCGGCCTCGCCACCCTCCTCGGCGCGGCCGCGGGTGCTCTTCTTCTTGACCATCGCCTTCTTCTTCGGGGCCGCCGCCGGGCGGCGCGGGGCGACCTTCTTGCGGGCGGCCTTCTTCTCCTCCTCGGAGGCGAGGAGGTTGACGGGCTCGCCGGCCTCGTTCAGCTCGACGAACTCATCGCCCTTCTCGGCGGCCGCCTCGACCAGCGCCATCCGCGAGTCGAGCACAGCGTCCGCGACGGCCCTGGCGTACAGCTGGATGGCGCGGATGGCGTCGTCATTGCCCGGGATCGGGTAGTCAACGACGAGCGGGTTGTTGTTGGTGTCGACGATGCCGACGACCGGGATGCCCAGCTTCTTGGCCTCGGCGATGGCGATCTTCTCGTGGCCGATGTCGATGACGAACAGGGCGTCGGGCAGTCCCGGCATGTCCTTGATGCCGGCCAGGCTCCTGTTGAGCTTCTCCAGCTCGCGGGTCAGCGTCAGCTGCTCGCGCTTGACCAGCCGCTCGAAGGTGCCGTCCTGCTGCATCTGCTCCAGGTCGCGCAGGCGCTTGATGGACTGCCTGACCGTCTTGAAATTGGTGAGCATGCCTCCGGTCCAGCGACGGTCGACCCAGGGCATGCCGCAGCGCGCCGCCTCGGTGCGCACCACCTCCTGCGCAGCCTTCTTGGTGCCGACGAACAGGATGGTGCCCTTGCGGGCGGCCAGCCGGCCGACGAAGTTGATGGCGTCGCTGAACAACGGCATCGTCTTCTCGAGGTTGATGATGTGAACCTTGTTGCGCTCCCCGAAGATGTAGGGGGCCATTTTTGGGTGCCAGTAGCGGGTCTGGTGGCCGAAATGCACGCCGGCCTCCAGCATCTGGCGCATGGTGACTTCCGCCATTGCGATCGACTCCTTAAATATAGGGTTGGGCCTCCACGTGCCCCCGGCATCGAACCTCGTCGAGCCTGCTCGGCGGGGCACCCCGATGCGGGTTGCGGCACGCGTGTGGAATTCCGGGCACGCAAGTGCTTGTTGCGCCCGGTTTAGTTTGCTTCGAAAGCGGGCGCTTTATACCATACAAGCCGGATGGCAACAAACTGCCTACGACGTTGTCCCATACCGGGGTGATGGCAGCTGGCGGGGCGGACCGCAGTGCGCGGTTGCCGCAGACAGGACGGTTCCCAGACCCATGTTGCAGAAGACCACTACAGTCCACATCAAGACCGCCGAGGAGGTTCAGAAGATGCGCGTCGCCGGCCGTCTGGCCGCCGAGGTGCTCGAGATGATCGCCCCGCACGTGCGGGCGGGCGTCACCAGCAACGAACTGGACCGGATCTGCCACGAATACATTGTCGAGGTGCAGCAGGCGGTCCCGGCGCCGCTGAACTACCGCGGTTTCCCGAAATCGATCTGCACCTCGGTCAATCACGTCGTCTGCCACGGGATACCGAACGACCGGCCGCTGAAGGACGGCGATATCGTCAACATCGACGTCACCGTCATCAAGGACGGCTACCACGGCGACACCAGCAAGATGTTCCTGGTCGGGGAGCCCGGTATCCGCGCCCGCCGGCTGACGGAGGTCAGCTACGAGAGCATGTGCGTGGGTATCCGGATGGTTCGGCCCGGGGTTCGGCTCGGGGACATCGGCGCGGCCATCCAGCATTACGCTGAGAGCCACAATTTCTCGGTGGTCCGGGAGTACTGCGGCCACGGCATCGGACGGCAGTTCCACGAGGAGCCTCAGGTGCTGCATTACGGCACGCCCGGCACCGGCCTGCCGCTGGAGCCCGGCATGACCTTCACGATCGAGCCGATGATCAACGCCGGCAAGCGCTTCGTCACCCTGCTGCCGGATGGGTGGACCGTCGTCACCAAGGATCGCAGCCTCTCGGCGCAGTGGGAGCATACCGTGCTGGTCACCGAGGACGGGTTCGAGGTGCTGACCCGCCGGCCCGACGAGCAATTCCCGTGAGCGCCACCCCGGCCGCCGAAACTGCCGCCCAGCGGCCGGCCGACACCACCGAATCCATCGCCCTCTTCAAACGCCGCCTGTCGGAGGGCCGCGGACGGCTGCGGCAGGAATTCGAGGCCGGGGCGCCGGTGGAGACTCTCGTCCGCCAGATGGCAGCCCTCGTGGACGGGGTGCTGGTCGATGCCTGGCGTGCCAACGGCCTGCCGGAGACAGGGCTCGCGCTGGCGGCCGTCGGCGGCTATGGCCGCGGCGAGCTGCATCCGGGGTCCGACGTCGACATCGCCGTCGTACTCGCCGAGGGCACCGATCGCAGCATCAGCCAGCGCCTCGAGCAGTTCGTCACCTTCCTGTGGGACATTGGGCTGGAGGTCGGCCACAGCGTCCGCACGGTATCCGAGTGCCGCGACGAGGCCGAACGCGACGTCACGGTGGTCACCAACCTCATGGAGGCCCGCCTGCTGGCCGGGGATCCGGGCCTGTTCGAGGAGATGCGGCGGGTGACCGGTCCGCAGAGCATCTGGCCGACGGCGGCGTTCTTCGAGGCGAAGCTCGCCGAGCAGAGCGGCCGCCACCACCGCTACCACGATTCAGCCCAGCGGCTGGAGCCGCACATCAAGGAGGCTCCCGGCGGCCTGCGCGACATCCAGGTGATCGGCTGGGTGGCGAAGCGGCACTTCGGGGCCGAGACCCTGCACGAGCTGGTCCGGCACGGCTTTCTCACCGAGGAGGAGTTCAAGACGCTGGATGCCGGCCAGAACTTCCTCTGGCGCATACGGTTCGGCCTGCACCTGCTCGCCGGCCGGCGCGAGGACCGGCTGCTGTTCGACTACCAGCGGGCGATCGCCGAGCAGTTCGGATTCCGCGACAGCGAGAACAACCGCGGCGTGGAACAGTTCATGAAGATGTTCTACCGCACCGCGCTCGAGCTGCAGCGCCTGAACGAGATGCTGCTGGAGTTGTTCGAGGAGGCCATCCTCGAGCGCGACAAGCCCGCCGAGGTGATCTCGCTGAACTCCCGCTTCCAGGTGCGCAACGGCTACATCGAGGCCACCTCCGAGCACGTGTTCCGGCGCTACCCGTTCGCCATGCTCGAGGTCTTCCTCCTGCTGCAGAAAAACCCGGAGATCCAGGGCGTGCGCGCGAGCACGATCCGCCTCATCCGCGACCACCGCCACCTGATCGACGAAAAGTTCCGCGCCGATCTCCGCAATCGCAGCCTGTTCATGGAGATCATCCGGCAGCCGCGGCGCATCGGCCACGAGCTGGCGCGCATGCACCGCTACGGCGTGCTCGAGGCCTACCTCCCCGTGTTCGGCAAGGTGGTCGGCCTCATGCAGTTCGATCTGTTCCACGTCTATACCGTCGACGAGCATACGCTGACGGTGGTGCGCAACCTGCGGCAGTTCATGACGCCGGAGCGCGACGAGGATCTGCCGCTGTGCCGCGAGATCATGTCGCAGCTCCCGAAGCCGGAGCTGCTGTATCTGGCCGGCCTGTTCCACGACATCGCCAAGGGCCGCAGCGGCGATCATTCCGAGCTGGGCGAGGTCGAGGCCGTCGCCTTCTGCGAGCAGCACGGCCTCAGCCAGTACGACACGCGACTGGTCGGCTGGCTGGTGCGCAATCACCTGCTCATGTCGCGCACGGCCACGCGCATGGACGTCTCGGACCCGGACGTCGTCAACAATTTCGCCGGCATGCTCGGCGACAAGACGCATCTGGACTACCTCTACCTGCTGACGGTCGCCGACATCCGCGGCACCAACATCACCCTCTGGACGAGCTGGAAGGACGCGTTGCTGCGCGAGCTGTACCGCGGCACGCTCGGGGCGCTGCGTCGCGGCCTGGAGAACCCGATCCAGCGGCGTGAACGGGTCATGGAGGCGCAGGGCGAGGCGCTGGCCCTGCTCTGCCGCAAGCCCCTCGCGAAGGAGGCCGTCCTGCGGCACTGGGAAGCGCTCGGCGAGGACTACTTCCTGCGCCACACGCCCGAGGAGATCGCCTGGCACACCGAGGTGATACTCGGCCACGGCGAGAACCCCGCGCCGCTGGTGCTGCTGCGCCCCAACCCGCGGCGCGGCGGCACCGAGATCTTCGTGTATGCGCGCGACCAGGACTTCCTGTTCGCGGTCTCGACCCAGACGCTCGATCAGCTCGGCCTGACCGTGCAGGACGCGCGCATCATCACCTCCGAGAACGGCTACACCCTGGACACCTACATCGTGCTCGACGCGGACACCGGCAAGCTCATCGAGCGCGGCTATCGCGCCGATGAGATCGTCTCGACCATCGAACGCAACATCAGCGCGGGCACGCTGCCGCCCGCGCAGTTCAGGCGACCATCGCGCAAGCTGCGCAGCTTCTCGGTGCCGACGCGGATCACGTTCAGCGACGACAAGTCGAGCAAGCGCACCATCATGGAGGTCGTCACGACCGATCGCCCCGGCGTGCTGGCGCGCATCGCGCAGGGCATGCGCTTCTGCCGCGTCCGGCTCCACAACGCCCGCATCGCCACCTTCGGGGAACGGGTCGAGGACCTCTTCTTCCTCACCGACATGGACGGGAAGCCGATCCGCGACGAGGTGAAGTTCGAGTGCCTGCGCCGCTCGATCGCCGAGGCGCTGGCTCAGGATTAGGTGGCGGCATGCCGGTCGCCATACCGCGGCCCCGAACCGAACAGGAGTTGCTCCAGCGCGCCCGCACACTGGCCGGCGCCACGCTCGCCGACATCGCCGCCTCGCTGCAGCGTGTGCCCCCCTCCGATCTGCGCCACGCCAAGGGCTGGGTCGGCGAACTGATCGAGACGGCGCTGGGCGCCACCGCGGGTTCGAAACCGGAACCCGATTTCGCCGAACTCGGCGTCGAGGTGAAGACACTGCCCGTCGACGGCAGGGGCATGCCGAAGGAATCCACACACGTCTGTGCGATCTCGATGCGAGAGGCGGCCGGGGCGCGCTGGGAGACCTCGCTCGCGCGCGCCAAGCTCGCGCGCGTGCTGTGGGTACCCGTCGAGGCGTCGTCCACGATCGCGCTGCCGATGCGACGCGTCGGCCAGGCAATCCTGTGGAGCCCGAGTGCCCGCGAGGAGGCGCTGATCCGGCGCGACTGGGAAGAACACATGGAACTCATCGCCCTGGGCCGCAGTGACGAGATAAGCGGCGAGATGGGCGTGGCGCTTCAGGTGCGTCCGAAGGCGGCGAGCGGTAGCGCCCGCACGCCCGGCAACGACGTCGGCGGCGCCCGGACCGCGACCCTGCCGCTCGGCTTTTATCTGCGCACGGGTTTCACCGCCACCATCCTCGGCTACGCCTATGCCCCGGGGGATTGACGGCACGCGGCGCGCGGGGTGGAGCCGCCCGCAGGGGGCCGGCGCGCCGCGGGGATGTGCGCGTGCGGAGGCGATCGCGGGACGGGGCACAACCTCCAGAGCCCCGCTATAATCCGGCGCGCCGACCGACCGCGGTGATCGAGACGGGGCACACATGCAGCCAGCCAAGTCGGACATACACGCAACCCTCTTGCGTCTGCCGATCTTCGCCAACGTCAATCCGGAGGCGATCGCCGCCATTGCCGCCGCCACGCGCGAGAGGATGCTGCAGCGCGGCGACGTCCTGTTCAACAAGGGCGATCCCGCCGCCGGCTTCTTCGTCGTGGTGAAGGGACAGATCAAGCTCGGCTTCTCCTCGGCGCATGGCGACGAGAAGGTCGTCGATATCCTCGGGCCCAACCAGAGCTTCGGCGAGGCGGTCATGTTCATGGATCGCCCCTATCCGGTGTTCGCCGCGGCGCTGGTGGATTCCCTCGTCCTGCGCATTCCGCGCGAACCCGTGTTCCTGCTGCTTGAAAAGGACCCCATGTTTGCGCGGCGCATGCTGGCCGGGCTGTCGATACGGCTGCACGCCCTGGTGCAGGACGTGGAGTCCTATTCGTTGCGCTCGGGCCTGGAGCGCGTGATCGGCTTTCTGCTGCAGGCGGTGGGCGAGAGCGATCCGGAATCGACGGCACGCGTAGAGATCGATCTGCCGACCTCCAAACACGTGATCGCCTCGCGCCTGAACCTCACGCCCGAGTCCTATTCGCGCGTCCAGCACCGGCTGATCGAGGAAGGTCTCATCTCCGTCAGCGGCCGCCACATCGTCATACACGATCTGCGGCGCCTGCGCGAGTTCGCCGGCTGACCTGCCGCGCCGGAGCGAAAGGACTGTCACGGCCTGCCGGGGCGGTCTGCCGGGCAGCGATAGGAAGGAGCCGTCTGCCGGTTTCATGCGGGGCGCCTGCCGGGGGCGCGCGCGGCGGGCACGGATGAGGACGCACCCGCGGTAGCAGGCGGTACGTGGACGTACCGCGCAAGTGGTAGCCGCGCGCGCAACGGGCAGACCGCGTAGACGCCGTTGGCACGGAACGACGAATCCGGGGCTGGATTACTTTCCGATGGCGCCTGGCGCGGCTCAGGTAATGCGCACGCGCACGGTGCCGTCCTCGGCGTGCTCGGTGCTGTAGCGGTAGCCGTTGCGCGTCAGCATGTCGTAGAGCGGATACGGCTCACGGTAGAGCAGAAGCAGGATCTCGTCTCCCGGCGCGAACCGCTCCAGCGCCGCCACCACCCGCTCGAAGGGCTCCGGCGGCAGCATCTCGCGCGCGTCGATCTCGATCCTCATCCGCGTCTCCTCCTCACCGTGCACGCGGACATTCTCGTCGCCGGGGCGCGCACGGCCCCTTGATATCAATCAAGCGGGGCCGGCGGCTGCGCGACGGTCGGGCGCGGACCTTCCTGCCCGCCCGGCGCCGAACGGAAAAACTGATCGGGCTCAAGAAAGCGACGAGCCTTCCGGCGCTGCCCGTCCAAGTTGACATTCATCAAGGTGGGCGGCCATCCAGGGTGCGACATTTTGTCGCAGGACAGAGCTTCCTGGGTGACGGACGGGACCTTCCGGAGGTTCCGTCCGCCAGAAACACCTGATGCACGGCACCGGAGGTCCATATGAGGAAACCGAACGACAATTCAGAGGCTTCGAACCGCACGGAGACGGCGCAGCACGAGGGCGTCCCGCGCCGACAGTTCCTGACCACGGCCGCCTGGGTGGGCCTGACGGGGGCCGGCGTGGCCGCGGGCCTGGCCTCCTGCGGCAAACAGCCCGCCACAACCGGCGGCGCCGCGCCGGAGGGCGCGCCGGCCGCCGCCGACGCGGCCGGCGGACAGAGCGCCGAGATCAGGCCCGGCCAGCTCGACGAGTACTACGGCATCTGGAGCGGCGGCCACTCCGGGGAGATACGCGTGCTCGGCCTGCCGTCCAGCCGCGAGATCAAGCGCATCCCCGTGTTCGAGCCCGATGCGATGAGCGGCTGGGGGATCACCAACGAGTCCAGGGCCGTCATCGGCACCCTGCCCGACGGCCGGCTGAAATACACTACGGGCGACACCCACCACGTGCACGGCTCCTACACCGACGGCACCTACGACGGCAAGTACTTCTGGACCAACGACAAGATCCATGGCCGGCTCGCGCGCATACGCGGCGACATCTTCGAGTGCGACAGGATCACCGAGCTGCCGAACATCCAGGGCTTCCACGGCATCTTCCCGGACAAGCGCGACCCGGTCGACCCGGCGATCAATCACACCACGCGGGTGTTCTGCGGCGGCGAGTTCACCATCCCGCTGCCTAACGACGGCGGCAACATGGACGACACCACCCAGTACTTTTCCATGTTCACCTGCGTGGATGCCGAGACCATGGAGCCGCGATGGCAGTGCAAGATCGACGGCAACATGGACCTGGTGGCGACCTCCTTCGATGGCAAGCTCGCGGCGGCCAACCAGTACAACACCGAGAACGGCGTGGTCTATGGCGAGATGATGTCGGCGGAGCGCGACGCCTGCGTATTCTTCCACATCGCGCGCATCGAGCAGGCGGTGAAGGACGGCAAGTTCTTCAAGATCCCGGGCTCCGACACGCCAGTGGTCGACGGCACCAAGGCTGCGAACACCGATCCGAAGGCGGCGCTGGTGGCCTACGTGCCGATCCCGAAGAATCCGCACGGCGTCAACGCCAGCCCCGACGGCAAGTACTTCATCTGCTCCGGCAAGCTCTCGCCGACCGCGTCGGTCATCGAACTGGCGAAGGTACTGGCGTGGTTCGAGGGCAACCTCAAGGATCCGCGCGATGCCGTGGTCGCCGAGCCGGAGCTTGGCCTGGGCCCGCTGCACACGGCCTTCGACGGACGCGGCAATGCCTTCACCACCCTGTTCCTCGACAGCCAGGTCGTGAAGTGGAACATCGAGGCCGCGATCGCGGCTTTCAGGGGCGACAAGAACGCCCAGGTGGTGGTGGATCGCATCGACGTTCACTATCAGCCCGGCCACCTCAACGCCTCGATGAGCGAGACCAAGGAGTGCGACGGCAAGCTGCTGGCGGTTGGCTGCAAGTTCTCCAAGGACCGCTACCTGCCCGTCGGCCCGCTGCACCCGGAGAACGAGGTGCTCATCGACATCTCGGGCGAAAAGATGGTGACCCTGCACGAGACTTCGGTGTGGCCGGAGCCGCACGACTTCATCATCGTCAAGCGCGACGCCATCAGGACCACGCAGGTCCGCAACATCGACGACTTCCCGCTCGCGACCAAGGACATGAACGGCTCGCGCATCGAGCGCGACGGAAACAAGGTCACCGTGCACCTCACTGCCATCGCCCCGGCCTTCGGGCTGCCCGAGATCCGCGTCAAGCAGGGCGACGAAGTCACGCTGATCGTCACCAACCTCGACAAGGTGGAGGACCTGGGTCACGGCTTCGCGATACCGAAGTACAACATCAACTTCATCGTCAATCCGCAGGAGGCGAAGTCGGTGACGTTCCTCGCCGAGAAGCCCGGGGTGTACTGGTGCTATTGCACGCACTTCTGCCACGCCCTGCATCTGGAGATGCGCTCGCGGCTCGTGGTGGAGCGCTCCGCGTAACGTCAGGTTCCCCCGGCGGTCGGCAGCGGCTGTCCGCCGGGGCCTCTCTCCTTTATCCTCCCGTAATGAGCGAACGCGCCCTCTGCAGTCTGCGCGGCGACGCGCTGAGATGCCTGCTGTTCGCCGCGTCGATGGTCCTGCTGCCGTGGCTGCTGCCGGCGGGGGCGCTCGCGGCCGCGTACGAGGCGCCGCTGCCGGCGGAGATCTCCCGGGATCCGGATCTCTGCGCCTATCTGCCCTGCGAGGAGGTGCTGCCGGGCGCCGAGACCTTCTCCGTCCGCAAGGGACGGCCGGCGTACGTGGAGGCCTACGGCCGCGCTGCGGATCGCGACGAGAAGGACGACGACGATCGGGACGAGAACGGCGACCCGGCGCCCGCGGCGGCGGACGGGCACGCTCCCGCGGAACAGGAGGAAGAGACGGGCTCGGCGCACGCGGACGACTCCGGAGAGCAGCGGCTGATCGGATACGTATTCCTGTCCACCGATATCGTCGACATACCCGCCTACTCCGGCAAGCCGGTGGTGACGCTCATCGGCATGGACACCCGCGGGATCATCACCGGCGTGAAGATCCTCAAGCACAGCGAACCCATCCTTCTGGTCGGGATACCGGAGGAGGAGCTCACCAAGTTCACCAAGCAGTACGTCGGCAAGTTCGTCGGCAGCAAGATCGAGGTCGGGTCGGTCAGCGAGGAGGAAGGCACGATCGGCGTGGACGCCATCAGCGGCGCGACCGTCACTGTCATCGCCGAGAACCAGGTGATACTGCGCAGCGGCTACGAGATCGCCAAGCAGGTCGGCATCATCCAGGCCAAGGTGCGGCCGCAGCCGGTTTTCGCAGAGCGCGAACCGCCGGCGAGCTGGGCGGAGATGTTGGAGGAAGGCAGCGTCCAGCGCCTGACGGTGCAGACCGCCGATCTCGGGCTGGAGAAGAGTGATGAGCCTTACATCGACATGTATTTCGGCTATCTCAACGCTCCACCCGTCGGCCGCGCCATACTCGGTGAGGAGAACTACCGGCGGCTGATGGCGGAGCTGAAGCCGAGCGAACACGCCATTTTCATCGTTGCCAACGGCACCGGTTCGTTCAAGGGTTCGGGGTTCGTCCGGGGCGGTATCTTCGATCGCATACAGGTCGCGCAGGAGATCGACACCTTCACCTTCCGCGACCTGGACTACCACAACCTGTACTCGGTGAAGGTGGCCGGCGCGCCGCGCTTCAGCGAGTCCGGCATCTTCATCGTCCGTCGCGAGGGATTTTCCCCGGCCTATCCTTGGAGCCTCGTGTTCCTGGCCAATCGCGTCGATCCGCAGACCGGCGAGCGATCGTTCGCGAACTTCTCCTCCGAGTACTGGCTGCCCGGCAGTTACATGGAGGGCGGCCGTCCGGAGTACGAGCGCCCCGAACCGCCATGGATGAAGGCGTGGAAATCGCGCGCCTGGGAGCTGGGCGGCCTCACGCTCGTCCTGCTGCTCACGGCGCTGATGTTCGTGAACCGCGACAAGCTGGTGCGCGCCAGCCGCCGGCGCGACAAGACGCCGCTGGAGGGCCCGAAGTACCTCATCTGGACCGTCAGCGTCCTGCTGCTCGGCTTCTACGCAATGGCGCAGCCGTCGATCACGCAGGTCCTCACCTGGTTCCACTCCATCGTCTACGAATGGAAGTGGGAGCTGTTCCTCTCCGATCCCTTCATCTTCATCTTCTGGTGGTTCATCATCGTCAGCGTGTTCCTCTGGGGCCGCGGCCTGTTCTGCGGCTGGCTCTGTCCGTACGGCGCGGGCAGCGAGATGCTGCACAAGATCGCCGGCCACGCGGGGCTGAAGAGATACCAGTTCAGCCTGCCCAAGCGCTGGCACGATCGCCTGAAGTGGACCAAGTATTTCATCTTCGCGGGTCTGCTCGGACTCTCGTTCTACTCCATGCCGCTCGCCGAGCGCTACGCCGAGGTGGAGCCGTTCAAGACCACCTTCCTGGTGGGCGTGTGGAACCGTACCTGGCCGTTCGTCGCCTACTGGCTGGTGCTCGCGGGACTGTCGCTGTTCATCGAACGGCCCTTCTGCAAGTATCTCTGCCCGCTGGGGGCGGCGCTGGCCGTCCCTTCCACCTTCCGGTTCTTCGGCCTGAAGCGCAAGTCGGAGTGCACCAGCTGCGCGGCCTGCGCCAAGGGCTGCAGCCAGCTCGCCATCGACAGGCAGGGGCGCATCGATCAGCGCGAATGCCTGCTGTGCCTGGACTGCATGGTGCTCTACTACGACGCGCACAGTTGTCCGCCCCTGGTGCAGGAGCGCAAGGCGCGCGAGAAGCGGGGCCTGCCGCTCACGCGGATAAATCCCCAGGGCTATTTCGAACCGCTGCCGGCGGCGCCGCGCCCTGCCCCCGCCATGGTGTTCACGCCGGAGGGCGTGCGGCCCGCCGCCGCACCCTCCGGTCGCCTGAGCGCGGAGCTGTGGTTCCACCTGTTTCCGTGGACCGCGGACTTCGCGCGGGAGATCTTCGCCATCCGCGCGATCGCGGCGTTCCTGGCGGTGGCCGTGACGACGGCCTGGATCCTGAGCGCGACGCAGCAGATCGGCCCGGCCGTCATGCTGGCGTGGTGGACGGGCTGGAGCGTCTACGAGGTGATGACCCGGATGCACTACAAACCGCTGGTGAAGGATGGCCCGTGGTGGGGGCGCGACTACCGACCCGGTACGTGGATGGACGTGACCTTTTACGTGGCCACCAAGAACCTGCTCATCGCCGCGGCGCTCTTCCTGGCGCTGCAGGCCGCCGGCGCGCTCGATATACTGTCGGCCTTGCCCTGGTTGAAATGATGGCGCGGCGGGGACTCGCCTTGCTCGGTTTGTTGCCGCTCATCAGTCCCGTCGCCGACGGCCGCGAATGGCGCGTGCAGCCCGGGACGTCCCTCGAGCAGGCGGTGGCCAGCGCCGCGCCGGGCGACACGATCCTCATCGAGCGCGGCCATTACCCGGCGCATCTCCGCATCGACAAGCCGCTGACGCTGCGCGGCGTGAACCGGCCCACACTCTCGGGCGAAGGCCGCGGCGACGTCATCCGCATCCTCAGCCCCGACGTGGTGGTCGAGGGCCTGATCATCCGCGACAGCGGCACCGACCTGAACAATGCCGATGCCGGCGTGTATATCGGCAAGACCGGCACGCGCGCCCGGGTTCGAAACTGCTACGCGGTCTACAACCTCTTCGGCATCCGCGCCGAGGGCGCCGAGGACATCGAGATCGCCGGCAACGTCGTCACCGGCAAGCGCGACCTGCAGTCCGCGCAGCGCGGCAACGGCATCCAGATCTACAATACCCGCGGCGCGCGCATCCTCGACAACCACATCAGCTTCGTGCGCGACGGCATCTACGTCGACGTCTCCGACAGGGCGGTGTTCCGCGGCAATCGCATCCACCACGTGCGCTACGGCACCCACTACATGAATTCGCACCACAACCTGTGGGAGGGCAACTGGTCGTACCTGAACCGCGGCGGGCTGGCGCTCATGGAGGTGCGCAACCAGACCGTGCGCAACAACGTCACCTGGGGCAACACCGACCACGGCATCATGCTGCGCACGATCCAGGACTCGGTAATCGAGGGCAACATCGTCATCGCCAACGGCAAGGGATTCTTCGTCTACGACGCCGAGTACAACACCCTGCGCGGCAACCTGGTGGCCGAGAACCGCACCGGCGTGCATCTCTGGGCGGGCTCCTACCGCAACCAGGTGGACAACAACGACTTCATCCGCAACGAGGAGCAGATCCGCTACGTGGCCACGCGCGACGAGCGCTGGGGGGTCGGAGGCGGCAACTACTGGAGCAATTACAGCGGCTGGGACCGCAACGGCGACGGTCTGGGCGACGTGAAATACACCGCCAACGACATCGTCGACCGGCTGGTGTGGCGCTATCCTTACGTGCAGTTGCTGCTGCACAGCCCGGCCGTGTTCTCGCTGCGACTGGTCGCCCAGCAGTTCCCGCTGCTGCGCGCCCCCAGCATCGTCGACGAGCGGCCGCGCATGCGGCCGCTGCACAACGACTGGAGGAAATGGATTGAACGAGTCCGTCATTGACGTCAGGGGCGTGCGTAAACGTTACGGCGAGGTGCTAGCCGTCGACGACGTCAGCTTCGGCGTATCGGCCGGAAGGCTCTACGGGCTCATCGGCCACAACGGCGCCGGCAAGAGCACGCTCATCAAGCTGATGCTCGGCCTGCTCGCGCCCGACGCCGGGTCGATCACGATCCTGGGCGAACCGGTGCTCGGACCGCGCTTTCGCGAGGTGCGCCGGCGCATCGGCTATCTGCCCGAGAACGTGAGTCTCTACGACAATCTGAGCGGAGCCGAGACGCTGCGTTTCTACGCCGACATGAAGGCCGTCGATCCGCGCGGCTGCGCCGCGCTGCTGGAGCGACTGGAACTATCACACGCCGCGTATCGCCCGGTGCGCACCTATTCCAAGGGGATGCGGCAGCGGCTGGGGTTCGCGCAGGCGCTGCTCGGCGATCCGCGCGTGCTGTTCCTGGACGAACCCACCAGCGGCCTGGACCCGGAGGGCATACGCGAGTTCTATCGACTGCTGCAATCGCTCAAGCAGGACGGCGTCACCGTGCTGCTGTCGTCGCACAACCTCGCCCAGTTGCAGGACCGCGTCGACGGCCTCGCGCTCATCCGAGGCGGCCGGCTGCAGGCCGCGGGAACCGTTCAGCAGCTGCGCGAGGCGCTCGATCTGCCGGTCAGGATCCACGCCGCCTGGCATCCGCACCTCAACGGCAGCCCTCAGGACCTCCTGAGCGGATTCGGCGGCTGCACGATCGACACGCGGGAGGATGGCGAGTGCACGATCACCTGCTCGCAGCGTGACAAGGTCGGCGTACTCTCTGCGCTGCTCGCGGCGGAGCATGCGCCGCGCGACCTGCGTGTGCAAGAACCCTCGCTCGAGGACGTATTCCTCGGCTACTGCACCGTGCCGGAGCAGGTCGATAATGCGCAGGTTTGATCCACGGGTCGTGCTGGTGCTGGCGCGCAAGGAGTTCTGGGACCGCCTGCGCAACAAATGGATCGTCGCGGTCGCCGGCATCTTCACGGCATTCGCCCTGGTCATCGCGTATTTCGGGACGGCCCAGGGGGGCGCCGTGGGCTTCCACGGCATGGATGTGACCATCACCAGCCTCGTCAGCCTCGTCATCTACCTCGTGCCGCTCATCGCCCTGATGCTGGGCTACGACGCCGTGGTCGGCGAGCGCGAGCGCGGCTCCCTCGATCTGCTGCTCTCCCAGCCCATCTCGCGCCTCGAGCTGCTGCTCGGGAAGTATCTGGGCCTGGCCGCCGCCCTGGCGATCTCCACGGTGGCCGGCTTCGGTCTGGTGGGCGTCGTGCTGTCCTACGGCGTGGGCCTGCCGGCGCTCGCGCGTTACGGCGGTTTCGTGCTCAGCACGCTGGCGCTCGGCTGCGCGTTCCTGAGCCTGGCGGTGCTGCTGTCGGTGAAGGCCGCCAACCGGGTGACGGCGAGCGGCATGGCCATCGCCTCATGGTTCCTGCTGGTGCTGGTCTACGATCTGGTTCTGCTCGGCCTGATGGTGGCCACCTCCGGCCAGCGCTACGCCGACGTGTTCCCTGCGCTGCTGCTGCTGAATCCCGCCGACGTCTTCCGCATCCTCAACGTCTACGCGATGGAGGAGATGCGCGCGCTGTACGGACTGGCCACCGCGATGCCGGACGCCCTCGCGAACCCCTGGCTGCTGGGCGCGGTGATGCTGGCGTGGATCGTCGTGCCGCTCGCGCTGGCCTATCGATCCTTTCGCACACCGTAGGAGATGCCATGACAGTAATGACCGCCACGCTCCGCTCGCGCCGCGCGTACTCGCTGGCGCTCATGGTGGCACTCGCCGCCTGCGGCAAGGCGCCGACCTCCACGACGCCCGTCGAGATCGGCGACGACACCGCCTGCGCACTGGACGGCATGCTGCTGCGCGACTACCCGGGACCGAAGGCGCAGTTGCAGTACGCGGAGAGCGAGCCGGAGTTCTTCTGCGATACGGTGGAGATGTTCTCGATGCTACTGAAGCCCGAGCAGGCCAGGCGCGTCGTCGCCGCCTATACCCAGGACATGGCGAAGGCCGACTGGGACCAGCCGATCGATCAATGGATCGACGCACGCCAGGCGTTCTACGTCCAGGGCAGCGACATGATGGGTTCCATGGGTCCCACCTTTGCGGCCTTTGGCCGCCGCGAGGACGCCGAGGCCTTCGCGCGCAAGCACGGCGGCAAGGTGCTGCGCTACGAGGAGGTCACGCCCGAGATGGCGGACCTGCGAGGCGGCGCACATCACGACGAGCGGATGTAGCGGATTGCGGTTCGCCGCGTTTCCGACGCGCTTCAGACCGGCACGCCGTGGGCGCCGGGATCTCTCTGGCACCCCCAGGTGGAGTCGGCACGGCGATGGGACCTTGTGCTGCCGCGCGGCTACGGCATCGTGCCGGCCCGATGGCAATCGTCAATCTGCTGAATGGCGAGCTCGCCTACGGTCTGCAGCCGCTGCTCGGCGTCGCCTCGCTGTCTGTTGAAAAGGGCGACCGGATCGGCCTCATCGGCCGCAACGGCACCGGCAACTCATCCCTCCTGAGGGTCATCCACGGCACCGAGACGCTTCCGGGCGGCGAGTTGCGGCGTCAGGCCGGCCTGCACATCGCCTGTGTCGAGCAGGAACCGCAGCTGCCCGCAGCCGTCGGCCTACGCGAGGCGCTGCAGCGATGCGGCGGCATCGCGGGGATCCACGACGACGGCGAGCGCTGGAGCGCGGAGGCTCGACTCACCGAGTTCATGGATCGCTTCGGGGTCCGCGGCGAGATCGACCCGGCGAAGCTCTGAAGAAGTCCATCCTGGACTGCTCAGGGCACGGTCGGCAGGAAGTGTGATCCTTGCCGACGCTCATTCTCAATGATCTGCGGCCACAGAAGATGGCGGTGCGTCCATGCAGCGCAGGAAGCTCCGCCTTTTGCGGAGCGTCCCTAGGCCACCGCGACAAGGGCTTGCAGCATTGCGAACAGCACGGGAGTCGCGACGACACCGTCGCTCGCGTTGACGACGACCATCTCGGTCTGCGGGTTCACCAACGCTGCCAGGAGACCGGCCAGCCCGGTCTTTCTGCGTTTCCGTATGCGACCCAACAGCCTCCGCCAGCGATCGGACGAGAGCACTCTTGCGGCGGCCGTTCCAAGGACCCCGCCCGGGAGCAGGCATGCGTCACGGCGCACGTCGAACACTGCGCCGCCAGCCTGCTGCTTGTACTCCACGCTGCCGGTGCCCATGTCGATCGTGCGCACGCCGCGCTCGATGCCTTCCTGCGTGTACGCCATGTAGAGCATCCAGCCCAGCCCGCACTTTGCATGCTCCTTGTCGTACTGTCCGGCGTAGAGGTAACGGACGGTGCCGAGCGTGATCACCACGTCGAATGCGACGGGTTTGTCGCCGATGTACGCCACCCAGAAATCGACGTCGCGGCGCGAGGGGGCATCCCGATCGCAGAGATGCCGCCAGAACCTCAATTGGGCGTCCGTCCCGAAACGCAAGCGCCCGTCGGCAGCCGACGCGAGCCACGACCGCGATTCCACGAGCTGGCACTCCTCGAGGATCCTGCCCAGCCGCTCACCGGTCGGATTGGCGTAGCGCTCGATGCGCATCGTCCCCTCCCGTTCCAGCCGCCGCTGGCGCGAGGCGATGCGACTGAGGTTCCTGGAGGTTCGCACCCGCTCCTGGAACTGCGCCACGGTAGTGGGCAGGTTCGCGGCGTACACCGCCGCGGGCGTCACAAAGGACGCCAGCCGCCCGGTCCGCCGCGCGATGTGATGCATCAGCATGGCAACCTCGGGGAAGCTGGTATCGACCGGGCCAAGGCGGAGCGCCTGCAGCCAGACGTGCATCGATACCAGCTTGCGCGCGAAGGCCTCGGTGACCTCGGCCGATACGCGCGGGTGACACACGAATCCGCGCAACGGTTCGTAGGGACCCGCGAGCATCCACAGGCGAAAGACACCATAGCGCTTGCAGGCCAGCGGCAGGATACCCACGAGTTCGCCATCGCAGTCGTGAGCGAGCAGCACTCGGGTCTCCCCGGACCAGCGCCCGCCCTTGGCCTCGTACCGCAGCCAGGCATCGAAATACTCGAAGCTGAACAGTTGCTGATGGTCGGGCGCCCGCCGCAGACAGCGCTCCCAGGCATCGCGAATGTCTGGCAGGGCGCCGTGACGTCCACCGAGGACGGTCACCGTGACCCTGCCGCTCGCACGGTCCGGCCGTGCGTCCGATTTTCCGTCCTGAACACGCGCCTCGCCCGTCCCGTCGCCCAGGTAGAACAATCCGTTCACGTCGACATCTCTGCTCATCATGACCTTGACTATCCCTTGCTGTCCGTTGGTTGGCGCCCGGACCATCCACACTGTCGACATCGGACAGCCGGTCGGACTTCTGCATTGGACGTATCCGTTGCTGCGCAGTCCTGGCCAGCAAGGCAAGATTCGCACCCATGCCGGTGCATCGCGTGCGCTCAGTCACAACTCGCGCGCCACAACGAGGCATTTCCGCCCTCCGGTGCCACAACCGGCCTCCCCCTGGCCCCGAGGACAGGGCTGCGACGGAAAAATCGAAGTCGATGGCAGGTGCAGCCTGCCTTGCCTCGTGCAACGATCGGTGTGGAGTAGCCATGGATGCCGGACGTGTCGGGTGGAGGCGACGGGGCCTCGCGTGCTTGGTTGCGCAGCCCGCGCGCCGGACCGCCCGGCCATCTGCACCGGGACGATGGATGTGCGGCGCGCGCAGGGATCCGACGAGAACAAGTCTCGACCACGGGCAGGCCTGGACCCGGCAAGGATACCCGTGAGGCGGCTGTGTCCGTCCATTTCGCGTGCGCGTCAGACGGCGCGCATCTCGTAACACCGCCGTGACCCGGCATTCCTGAACGTGACTTCGTTCAGGGATCCGTAGATGTCAGGCAATGCCGGGGCGGCGGCTGTGGGACTGGACGTCGGGGTGGCGACGCTATCGCTCCCCGCAGATCGCGTAGGCCTCGATCTCCACCCGTTGCCACGGGCGCAGCGCGGAGGTGATCTGCACCAGCGTGCTCGCCGGGCGTATCGCGTCGAAGGTCTCCAGGTGCGCCTTCGCCACCAGTTCGGCGTCCCTGATGTCCGTGATGTAGACCACGGTGCGCACCACGTCTTTGAAACTCGCGCCGGCCTCGGTCAGTGCGCGGCCGATGATCTCCAGCGCCGCGCACGCCTGCACGTAGGCGTCGTTGTTCTCGTTGCCCGGCGGCGCGCAGGTCCCGGAGACGTGAACATGGTTGCCCACCCGCACCGCGCGGGAGTAGCCGAAGACCGACTCGTAGGCGCCGCCGGAAGAGATGTTTTTTCTAGTGCTTCTCATCGCTGCCCTCCGTTATTCATTCTCGTGACCGTTGTGCATCGGTTTCCGGCAAAAAAAAGCCGCTTTCGGCCCTGCCGGCAGTGCCGAAAGCGGTTCAATGAGCACCAGGGAAAGTGCTCTAACTGGGAGGTCGTCGAAACACCCGCGCCTGCGACCCGTGTCAGCGCGCCACCACACCCGGGATCCAGTCGGTGCCCGCCAGCGGCACGCCGGCCATTGCCGCGGCCTCGATCGTCAGCCCGACCAGGTCCTCGGGCTCGAGGTGGTGCACGTCGGACTTGCCGCAGGCCCTCGCGAGCGTTGTCAGCTCCATGTTCATCGTCTGGAAATAACTCTTCAGGTGGCGTGCACCGTCCTCCGGTCGCACACGCTCCTGCAACACCGGATCCTGCGTGGTGATGCCGACCGGACAGCGACCGGTGTGGCAGTGATGGCAGGACCCTGGCGCGGTGCCCAGCTGGCGGTAATCGGCCTGTGCCGAAATGCGCTGCGTGCCCTGCACGTAGAAGGAGCTGTTGCAGCCGAGCGCGACCAAGGCCCCCATGCCGATGGAGACGGCATTGGCGCCGAGCGCGATGGCCTTGGCCACGTCCGCGCCGCTGCGGATCCCGCCGGAGACGATGAGCTGCACCACGCCCACCATGTCCATCTCCTCTAGCGCCTCGCGCGCCTGGCGCACGGCGGCGATGGTCGGGATCCCGGTGTGCTCGATGAAGACCTGCTGTGTCGCCGCCGTGCCGCCCTGCATGCCGTCCAGCACCACGACATCGGCGCCCGCCTTCACCGCCAGCATGACGTCGTTCTTCACGCGCGTGGCGCCGATCTTCACGTAGATCGGCACCCGCCATTCCGTGATCTCGCGCAGCTCCTCGATCTTGAGGGCGAGATCGTCCGCGCCCGTCCAGTCCGGGTGCCGGCAGGCGGAGCGCTGGTCCACGCCGACCGGCAGCGTGCGCATCTTCGCCACGCGCTCGGTGATCTTCTGCCCGAGCAGCATGCCGCCGCCGCCTGGCTTCGCGCCCTGCCCCAGCACCACCTCGATGGCATCGGCCTTGCGCAGATCGTTGGGGTTGAAGCCGTAGCGCGACGGCAGCACCTGGTAGACCAGCGTCCTGGAGGACTCGCGTTCCTCCGGCGTCATGCCGCCGTCGCCGGTGGTCGTCGTCGTCCCCAGCATCGTGGCGGCGCGCCCGAGCGCCTCCTTGATGTTGGCCGACAGCGCGCCGAAGCTCATGCCGGCGAAGGTGATCGGCATGGCGAGCTCGATCGGCCTCGACGCGAAGCGGGTCCCCAGTACGGTCCTGGTGGTGCACTTCTCCCGATAGCCCTCCAGCGGATAGCGCGAGGCCGAGGCCGTCAGGAAGGTGAGATCGTCGAAGGTAGGCAGCTTGCGCTTCGCGCCCATGCCGCGGATGTCGTAGACGCCGCGGCGCGCGGCGAGCTGGATGTAGCGCAGCGTGTCGTGGTTGAACGTGTAGTTGCTCTCCAGCGAGAAGTCCTCCGGGAAGGACTCCGCCTCGGGGAAGACGGGCACGGGATGGTTCATCGCTCAGTACTCCTGGTTGGCATCGGGATTCCAGTGGTACAGCGTCCGCGCCGAGGCGACGCGCTTGAAATCCCGCGGGTTGTGGTTGAAGCCCGCGCGGGCGAGGAGCTCCGCGACGGAGGCGTAGTCGGCCTCCGCCATCGGTTCCTCGCGCGCATCAGCGCCGAATCCCTCGATGCGGCCGCGCACGTAGATGACAGCCTCGTACAGCGAGTCGCCCAGCCCATGGCCAGCATCGCCACAGACGACCAGCCGGCCTGCCTGGGCCATGAAGGCGGACATGTGGCCCACGCTGCCGCCGACGACGATGTCCACGCCCTTCATGGAGATCCCGCATCGGGACCCGGCGTCGCCCTCCACGACCACCAACCCGCCGTGACCGGAGGCCGCCACCGACTCCGAGGCGTAGCCCTTCACGCGCACGCGGCCGGACATGATGTTCTCCGCGAGGCTGCGCCCGGCGTTGCCGTGCACCGTCACGTGGGCCTGCATGTTCTGGCCGGCGGTAAAGTAGCCGGCATGCCCGTTGATGTCGATCTGCAGCGGCGCATCCAGGCCGACGGCGATGTTGTGGGCGCCGTCGGGGTTCTCGATGACGACCCGCCGCACGCCCTGCCCGAGCAGATCGCCGTGCAGCATGCGGTTGAGCTCACGCACGGTCCCCGTCGCCAGGTCGTAGGCGATCGTCTCCCCGCCATGGCGGTTTGCCGGCTGCGCGCGCGCCGCGCGCTTCTCTGCTGTCGCTAGACTTTCCATACGTAGACTCGCTCGGGTTTGGGCTCGTAGATCGAGGCCTCGTTGATGTGCGGAAGATGCTTGAGCGATCGGAACTCCGAGGCGATGGCCACGTAGTCGTCGGTCTCTGCCACCACTGCCGGCTTGCAGGCGAACGGGTCGCGCACCAGCGCCATGCTCTTGCCGTCGCCCATGAGCAGCGTGTAAAAGCCGTCGAGTTCGCGCAGGCCGTGGTTGATGGCGATCCCGAGGTCGTCGCCCTTGGCGAGCCGCCACTGGATGAAGCGCGCCGCCGACTCGGTGTCGTTGTTGCTGTCGAAGTGGATGCCCCGCCGCTCCACGCGCTTGCGGACGCTGTAGGGATTCGACAGCGAGCCGTTGTGGACGATGCAGAAATCCGGACCGGCGACGAACGGGTGCGCATGCCGCGGCGTGATCTCCGACTCCGTCGCCATGCGGGTGTGGCCGATGGCGTGCGTGCCCGTGCGCTCGTCGAGGCGGTAGCGTTCGGCGACCTCGCGCGGCAGCCCCACGTCCTTGTAGATGTCCATGGCGTGACCCGTGGACAGCACGTCGAGCGCGGGGAACTCCTCCTGCAGGCACACGAGCACCGGCGCCGGATCGCCGCTGAGTTCGATGATGGCATGCCGACCGTCGGCGTGGAGCCCGACCTTGCCGCCGAGCCGCTTGGCGGCCAGCGTCGAGGACACCAGCGCCCAGTCGTAGTCCGCCGCGGGCGCCAGGACGTTGATGCGCCACGCCTTGCTGTCGGGCGACTGGTTGAAGATGGCGAAACCCGCGGAGTCCGGTCCCCGCTGCGTCATTCCCTCCAGCATCGGGCGCATCAATGCGCCCAGCTGTTCGGAGATTGCCGGCGTCTTCGCCAGCAGACCGACCAATCCACACATGCCTTGCCCCTTTCGATCAGAAGAACTGCAGGTACTGGGCGATTTCCCAGTCCGATACGTGACGGTGATACTCCACCCACTCCATGCGCTTCAGCGTGATGAACTCCTCGACGAACCCGCGGCCCAGCTGCTCGGCGAACAACGCGTCGTTCTCCAGCGCGACGAGCGCCTCGCTCAGCGACTGCGGCAGTAGCGAGATGCCCTCAGTGCGCAGATCCTCCGGCGAGTACTTGTAGAAATTGGCGTTGCGCGGCGGGCCGGGGTGCAGCCTGCGATCCACGCCATCGAGGCCGGCGGCGATCACGGCCGCCGTCCCGAGGTAGGGATTCATCGAGTCCCCCAGGCGCAGCTCCAGACGCCCATAGGGCACGCGCACCATCGAGGTGCGGTTGTTGTCCCCGTAGCAGACGTAGGCCGGCGCCCACGAGGCCCCCGAGAGGGTGCGGCCGACCACCAGGCGCTTGTAGGAATTGACGGTGGGCGCGAGCAGCGCGGCGAGCGCGCCGGCGTGATGCAGCAGACCGCCGCAGAAGTGGTAGGCCAGCTCGCTCAGCCCAAGGCCGTTGCGGTCGTCGTCGTCCTGGAAGAGGTTGCGGCCGGCCGCGTCGGCGATTGAGAGGTGGATGTGCATGCCGTTGCCGGTCGCGTGCGACATGGGCTTGGGCATGAAGGTGCAGATGATGCCCATCTCGTTGGCGATCTCGTTGGCCGCCATCTTCACGAAGGTAATGTGATCGGCGGAGGTCACCGCGTCGGCATAGCGATAGTTGATCTCGAACTGGCCGTTGGCGTCCTCGTGATCGATCTGGTAGACGTCCATGCCGACGGCGCGCAGCGTCTCCGAGAGCCGCTCGAGGAAGCCGCGGCTGCGGTTCAGGCCCTTGTAGTCGTAGGCGGCCTTCGGCTGCGTGTCGGTGTCGTCCACCGGCTGCAGGCGCCCGTTCACGCCCTGCTTGAGCAGCATGAACTCCGGCTCCAGGCCGGTGTTCATCGTCCAGCCGCGCTCGGCGAGCCGCGCCACCTGGGCGAGCAGGATGTTGCGCGTGTCGCAGGGATACGGCTTGCCGCGCACGTGGCCGCGGCAGACGATGCGGGCGTAGCCAGGCATCCACGGCAGCAGCGTCAGGGTGTCGAGATCCCCGATCGCCATGAAGTCCGGGTCGTGCGGCTCCATCGCCATGCCCCAGATGGCGAACCCGGCGAAGCCTGCGCCCTCGGTGAGGATCATGTCCAGGTGCTCCGCCGGCACCGCCTTGGTCTTCGGCACGCCGTGGATGTCGACGAACTGCGCCAGCACGTAGCGCACGTCGTGCTTCTCGAGAAAGGCCTGGGCCTCCTGCGCCGTCATCCCCTTCGGCGCGGCGAGCTCGCCGCGAACACGCGTCCGGAACAGCCGCGCCACCACCTGCTCATTCATCGCTCCCCCTAACGCCTTTCGGCACCGACTGGTTGTGTAATGACGACCGTTGTATGCGTTTTATACAAATATTTTGCATTTTATGCAATATCCACCCCGCGCCGCCCACGCTGCCGCGTCGTGCGCGGCATGCCCCGGCGATGGCGGGGTGAGTCCGGAGCGGGGAGCCCTACGGTCCCAGTGCGTCGCGGATCCGGTACCAGGTCTCGACCACGGGCACGGCGAGCGGCGTCGCCCAATGGAACGGGTGGGTGCGGAACTCGAGATCGTCGAACGCCGTGCGGCCCTCGGGATCGCCCAGCACCTTCAGCGCCACCTTGTGGCCGAAATATGTGGAGCGGGAAACCCCCGTACCGCAATACCCGGTCGCATAGTGGATGCCGTCGTGGCATCCGATGTGCGGCATGGTGTCGTGCGTGTAGGCGATGTTCCCGCTCCAGCAGTGCGTGACGCGCACGCCTTCCAGATCCGGGAAGACCGCGGCCATGTCCCGGCGCAGGTGCTCGTAAGCCGCGGACGAGCCCTGCGAGGCGAGGCGGCCGACCCGTCCGCCCCACACCATCCTGCGCCCGTCGGGCGAAGGCCGGAAATAGTGAAACACCCGCGCGCTGTTGCCGTAGACCCTGCCCTTGGGCATCAACCGCGCGATCCGCTCGGGGGCCAACTCCTCCGTGGCGATGATGGCCGAGCCGATCGGGATCACGCGCTGGCGCACCCATGGCAGCGCACCGGTCGTATAGCCGTTGGTGGCGATGACGACGTCGCGTGCCTCGATCGCGCCGCGCGAGGTGTGCACGCGAACCCGCGGTCCCTCGCGCGCCGTCCCCGTGACCGGTGTGAACGGCAGCAGCAGGGCGCCGGCGGCGCGCACGCGCTCCACGAGGCCCTTGTGGTAGAGGCCGGGGTGCAGCGCGGCGTCGTTGGGCAGCACCGAGCCGCCGAAGTAGCGGTCCGATCCGATCTCGGCGTGCTGCTCGTTCCTCGGCACCATGAAGAACTCCACACCGGCGTATCGCTTCAGATCCTCCATGCCGCGCGCCATGGATTCGTAGTGCGCGGGATGCATGCAGCCGCGGAATCGCCCCACGCGGCGGAAGTCGCAGGCGATGCCTTCACGGTCGATGAGCTCGGCGATGTAACTCAGCATCGCGGTTCCCTCGTTAACCAGCGCCCGCGCCTTCGCCTCGCCGTACAGCTCGACGAGCCGGCGCACCGTGAACTTCTGGTTGCCGCTTCCGACCTGGCCGCCGTTGCGTGTGCTCGCGCCATGGCCCAGCGCCTGCGCCTCGAGCACGGCGACGCTGCGGCCGGCGCGCGCGAGCGTGAGCGCCGCGGACAGTCCCGTGTAGCCCGACCCCACCACCGCCACGTCGATGGATTTTGGGACAGGGGGCGGCTCCGCCGCCTCCGGCGGCGCCGCCTCCCACCACCACGGCGTGAACCGCACCCGTTCGTCGAACATGCAAGCCTCCCGGAATTGTGCGACTGCAACACGAGTCGGGGGATCGGCGCCCCCTAATGCCTCTGCTGCAAGTCTATTGCGTTTTATGCAATCTGTCTCTACGCTGGGATCGCAAGACCTCCGTGCCGCACCGGCGGAAGTCCGCACCCGAACCCACGACTGAAACCCGCAACATCATTTTGGGGGAGCACATGAGTCAAGTGATAGAAGGAACCGCGGCCACACCCTCGCGGACCGCCGTCGCCGACGGCACACCATCCGAGTTCGGATGGATCGAAGAGAAGATGGGCGAGCTGCACCGCACGATCGGCTGGAAGGATGCGTTCTGGGTGGCGAGCGGCGTGCCGGCCCTGGTGCTGTTCTCCATCGGCGGCATCGCCGCGACGGTCGGCAAGCCCTCCTGGCTGTGCTGGACGCTGTCGGTGCTGTTCGGCTTCTTCCAGGCGTTCGTGTATGCCGAGATTGCCGGCCTGTTTCCCGGCAAGTCCGGCGGCGCCTCCATCTACGGCGCGGCCGCCTGGGTGCGCTACAGCAAGATCATCGCGCCCCTGTCGGTGTGGTCCAACTGGCTGGCGTGGACGCCGGTGCTCACCATCGGCAGCGGCATCGCCGCCGGCTACATCCTCACCGCGCTGTTTCCCGCCGACGCCGCCGTCAACACCTGGGAGCTGACACTGCTGGATCTCGGTTCGCTTAAGGAGGGGCTGCACATCCGCATCAACGCCACCTTCATCGTCGCCGCCATCCTCCTGCTCTTCACCTTCGCCGCCCAGCATCACGGCATCCTGCGCACCGCCAAGATCCAGATGATACTGGGCGTGGCCGCGCTGACGCCGCTGCTCATCGTCGGCCTGGTGCCGCTCATCACCGGCGACATGCCGAAGGAGAACTTCACCCCGTTCGTGCCCATCGCCTTCGACGACGGGGGCAACGCCATCGACGGCGCCTGGAACCTGGCCGGCTGGACGCTGTTCATCGGCGGCATCTACATCGCCTCCTGGTCCTCGTACGCCTTCGAGACGGCCGTGTGCTACACGCGCGAGTTCCGCGATCCGAAGACCGACACCTTCAAGGCCATCCTCTGGGCCGGCGTGCTGTGCGTAGCGACCTACACGCTGATCCCGCTCTCCTTCCAGGGTTCGCTCGGCGTCGCGGGCATGCTCGAGCCGGGCATCATCGACGGTTCCGGCGTCGCGGCGGCCATGTCCAACATGGTGGGCGGCGGCCAGTTCTTCAAAGGCCTGCTGGTCATCATGCTCATCCTCTCGCTGCTGCTCGGCGTGATGACCTCGATGGCCGGCTCCTCGCGCACCCTGTACCAGGGATCCGTGGACGGCTGGCTGCCGAAGTATCTCTCGCACGTCAACCAGCACGGCGCGCCGACGCGCGCGATGTGGACCGATCTCGGCTTCAACCTCGTGCTGCTGATGATGTCGGACTACCTGTTCGTGCTGGCGGTGTCCAACATCTGCTACCTGGTGTTCATCTACCTGAACCTGCACGCGGGCTGGATCCACCGCCTCGACAATCCGCACATCGAGCGCCCGTACCGCTGCCCGAACTGGCTGATGGGCCTCGGCGTGGTGCTGGCTTTCGTCAACGCGGTCATGCTGGGCGGCGGCGCCAACGTCTGGGGCGCGGGCACGCTGACCACGGGCGTCGTGGCGCTGGCCCTGATCGTGCCGGTGTTCTGGTACCGGCACTACATCGTCGACGGTGGCCGATTCCCGGAGCGCATGCTCGAGGACCTGCACGTCGCCCCCGGTCGGATGAGCGCCAAGCGCGCCGGCGTGCTGCCGTATCTCACGCTGGCGGCCGGCGTCGCCATCGTTTTCATCGCCAACCGCATCTTCCACGGCTAGGGAAGCCCGGCAAAAGGCAGAGCTTCCTGCGGTGCATGGATGCACCGCCATCTCCGATGGCCGCAGGCCATGGAAAATGCAGGTCGGCAGGAACCACACTTCTTGCCGACCGTGCTCTGAGAAATCCAGGATGGATTCATTCAGAGCTTCCATGGTCCTCGGGCCGCCCGCCGCCCCGTGGCCGCCCGGCCACGGGGGTTTCCACTCCTGACCGTCGCGGTGCGCGGGCGTGCAGCGTCCTAGGGAGCCTCGCCGGGGCCATAGATGATGATGTCGATGAACTTGGCCGCCCCGTCGTAGAGACGCACCGGCCCGTGCGGCACCTGGCCGCTGAAGGTCATCGCGTCGCCGGGCTCGAGCAGGTACACCTGGTCGCCGTGGCGATACTGCATCCGGCCCTCCAGTACGTACATGAACTCCGTGCCCGGATGCTCGAATTCCGGGTAGACCTTGGTCTCGTGGTCCATGGTGATGAGAAACGGCTCGAAGTGCTTCTCGGGGCCCTGGTGATAGGCCAGCAGCTTGTAGGTGTACCCCTTCTTGGTGCCGCTGCGCACCACCTCCATGCCCTTGCCGCGCTTGATCACCTGCGCGTTTCCGCCGACGTCCTCGATCTCGCGGAACAACGAGGAGACCGTGATGCCGAGCGTCCTGGCCAGCCGCATCAGCGTCTCCAGGGTGGCGGCCGCGGCGCCGGTCTCGATGCGACTCAGCATCGCCGGACTGATCCCCGCGCCCACGGCCAGTTCCGCCAGCGTGAGGCCGCTGTGCGTGCGGTGCCGGCGCAGGGCGCTGCCGATGCGCATCTCGACATTGGCGGGCGTCAGCCCCGAGCTCTCGGACTCCGCACCGGCAGGGACCGGGCTCGCGCGCGGGCGGCGGGGACGCCCCGGCCTCGGGACGCGCTTCTGACCGAATTTCTGTGATCTCTTCTTCTGCACCACGCGCATACCTCCGCTCGCTGGACTGCACCGTGTTCCACTCGCAAGGTCGCCGGTGGCGCCGCCCGGCTCCGGCAACGCGCGGTGGCGGCCGCGCCCTCTAACGGTAAGTCATCTTCGGGGACGATGCCACCGCCGTGGCGCGAGCGAGCCATGGCCACCCGGGCCTGCTCGCCAAGGGGCAGGGCAGTGATCGGCGGCCGGGCGGATCAGCCGCTCGCGCGCTGCCGCCGCTGCAGGTACGCCACGATCGCGTCGATCGTGGTCAGTTGCGGATAGTCGCTCTCGGGGATGTCGATGCCGAGCCGATCGTGCAGGGCCAGGACGAAATGCAGGAAATCCATGGAGTCCAGATCGATCTGATCGCGCAGCGGCAGGTCGCCTCGCACCTCCTCCGGCGAGGCCTCCGGTGCAATGGGCCGCAATGCCGCGAACAGCACCTGCCGCAAGGAGTCCGCATCCATCTCCGTCATGATCAAAGCCTCTCCGGGTGCTGCAACAGCTCGCGCACGGTGGCCAGGAAAAGCGCGCCATCGTGGCCGTCGCTCGCCCGGTGATCCGCCGAAAGGCTCGCGGTCACCGTCGGCACCGGCTTGATCTCGCCCTGCACGACCGCCGGGCGCTCGCGAACCTGTCCGAATCCCACCAGCGCCACCTGCGGCGGATAGATGACGCCGAAGACCGCATCGACGCTCTGCTCGCCGAGATTGGTAACCGTCAGCGTCGGATCGGACATCTCGGAGCTGCGCAGCGACCCGGCACGGGCGCGCGTGACGAGGTCCGACATCGCACGCATGAGCTCCCCGAGGTTCAGCCTGTCGACGTCGTGGATCGCCGGCGCGATGAGTCCGCCGCCGCGCAGCGAGATCGCCACGCCCACGTGCACGGCCTCGCTCGGGCGGAATTCCCCGTCGCGGAAGTAGCCGTTGAGCGCCGGGTGCCGCCGCGCGGCCAGGGCCACGGCCTTCAGGTACAGGCAGGCCATGAGCAGGCGTTCAGTGACGGGGCGGCGTTCGTTCTCCCGCCGCAGCCACTCCACGGTCGAGGCGAGGTTGACCTCCTCGGCGAGGTAGTAGTGCGGGATCTCGCGCTTCGAGCGCGCCATGGCCATGGCGATGGTCTGCCGCAACATCCGTGCGCGACCGGTGGGCGCCGGGGTGGTCGCTGCCGCGCTGCGTTCGACATCCGCGATGCTCACCGCGCCGTGCGGGCCGCTGCCTTGCACGGCGTCGATGTCGACGCCCAGCTCCTGCGCGCGCTTGCGGGCCGCGGGTGACACGCGCCGCTCCGCGGCCGTCGCCACGGCCGGCGGCCGCGGCCCCGGCGCCCCGCCGGCGGGGGTGGGCGCCGCCGCTGCGGTCACAGCGGCGGCTGCGGCCGCGATTCGCGCCCTGGCGCCGGCCAGCTGCTCGGGGGTATCGCCGGGTTCGCGAAGGATGGCCAGCGTCGTGCCGACGGCGACGGTCTCGCCCGGTTGGACGAGCAGGTCGTACACGTTGCCGTCCTGCCAGCATTCCACGTCGACGGCGGCCTTGGTGGTGTCGACCACGGCGACGACCTGGCCTTTGCTCACCGGGTCACCGGGCTTCACGCGCCACTCGAGCAGCGTGCCCTTGTCCATGTCCGCACCCAGCGACGGCAGCTTGAATTCAATCATGGCCGCTCACGATCTCCCTCACCGCCGCCAGTATGTCCGGCACCTGCGGCAGCACCGCGTCCTCCAGGTGCTTGGGATACGGCACCGGCACCTCCTCGCTGCAGACCCGCAGCACCGGGGCATCGAGGCTGTAGAATACGCTCTCGGTGATGCGCGCGCTCACCTCCGCCGAAAGGCTGCCGCTGCGCCAGCCCTCGTCGATGATCACCGCCCGGTGCGTCCTGCGCACCGACTCGAACACCGTTTCCGCGTCCAGCGGCCGCAGCACCCGCAGATCGATCACCTCCGCCTCGATGCCATCGCCCGCCAGCGTCTCGGCCGCCTGCAGCGCCTTGCTGAGCGAGCCGCCGTAAGTGATGAGGCTGACGTCCCTGCCGACCCGTCGCACGCGGGCGCGGGCGATGTCGGCCTGCCGCCATTCCTCCGACAGTACGCCCTCCGTGTTGTAGAGCTGCACGTGCTCGAAGATCAGCACCGGATCCGGGTCCGCGAGGGCCGGGGCGAGCATGCCGCGCGCATCGTCGATGGTCGCGGGGGCGAGGATGCGCAGGCCGGGGATGTGCGCGTACCAGCCCTCCAGGCTGTGGGAGTGCTGCGCGGCGAGCTGCCGGCCCGCGCCCGTGGCCATGCGGATCACCAGCGGCACGCTGAACTGGCCGCCCGACATGTGCCGCAGCGTGGCCGCGTTGTTGACGATCTGGTCGAGCGCGAGCAGGCTGAAGTTCACCGTCATGATCTCCACAATCGGCCGCATCCCGCCGAGGGCGGCGCCGATGCCGGCGCCGACGAACGCCAGCTCCGAGAGCGGCGTGTCTCGGATCCGATCCGGACCGAACTCCTCCAGCAGGCCCTTGCTGACGGCATAGGTGCCACCGTAAAGGCCGACGTCCTCGCCCATCAGGAACACGCGCGGGTCCTGCCGCATGGCCTCGCGCAATGCCTGGCGCAGGGCCTCGCGGTAGGTGATCGTCGCCGCGGCGCTCACGGGGACGCGGCCCCCACCTCGGCAGTCAGGCCCTCGACCGGCTCCCACTCCGCGGCCTCGGCGAATTCCACCGCCGCCTGCACCTCGCGGCTCACCTCGGCGTCGAGCGCCTGGAAGTCCTCCTCGCTCATCATGCCCTGCGCCTTCAGCCGGTCGGTGAAGGTGTGCAGCGGGCCGCGCTTCTTCCATTCCTCGACCTCGGCCTTGTCGCGATACAGCTCAGGGTCGAACATCGAATGGGCGCGGAAGCGGTAGGTCTGCATCTCGACGAAGTACGGGCCGATCCCCGAGCGCACGTGGGCGGCGACGGACCGCGCCGCCTCGCTCACCGCGACGACGTCCATGCCGTCGACCCTGCGCGCCGGGATCCGATAGCTCGCGGCCTTCGCGCACAGGTCGACCTGCGACTCCGATCGGCCGAGCGCCGTGCCCATCGCGTAGAGGTTGTTCTCGCAGCAGAACAGCACCGGCAGATTCCACAGCGCTGCGAGATTCATGGACTCGTGGAAGGCGCCCTCGGCGACCGCACCCTCGCCGAAGAAACAGCACGTCACGCGCGCGCGTCCCTGCAGCCTGTCGGCCAGCGCCAGCCCGACAGCCAGCGGCAGCCCGCCGCCGACGATCGCGTTGCCGCCGTAGAAGCGCGTGGCGGCGTCGAACAGGTGCATCGATCCGCCGCGGCCGCGGCAGCAGCCGGCGCGCTTGCCGTACATCTCGGCCATCAGGACGTTGGCAGGGATGCCGCGCACCAGCGCGTGGCCGTGCTCGCGATAGGTCGCGATCACGGCGTCCTCGGGCTCGAGCGCGCCGATGACACCGGCGGCCACCGCCTCCTCGCCGATATAGAGGTGCAGAAAGCCGCGGATCTTGCCGGCGCCGTAGAGCTCGGCGCACTTCTCCTCGAAGCGGCGGATGCGCAGCATCTGTCGCAGCAGCCCCAGCGCCACGGCGCGATCGCAGGGCACGGGAAAGATGCCGACCTGGCTCACGCCGGACCCTCCAGCGTGGAGGTATCCCCCTCCGGGAGGCCCAGCTCCCGCGCCTTGAGCAGCCGCCGCATGATCTTGCCGCTGCGCGTGCGCGGCAGGGTGGCGAGGAACTCGATCTCCTTGGGCGCCACCGCGGCGCCGAGGCGCCTGCGCGCGAAGCCGAGCAGCGTGAGCTTCAGCTCCTCCCCGGGCTCGTAGCCGGCGCGGAGCGAGACGAACGCCTTGACGCTCTCGCCGCTGACCGGGTCGGGCTTGCCGATGACGCCGGCCTCGGCCACCGCCGGATGCTCCATCAGCGCGCTCTCCACCTCGAACGGGCCGATGAGGTGGCCGGCGGACTTGATCACGTCGTCGGCACGGCCGACGAACCAGTAATAGCCGTCCTCATCGCGCTTCGCGAGATCCCCGGTCAGGTAAAGGTCCCCGACAAAGCACTTGCGGTAGCGCTCCTCCTGGTGCAGGTAGCCGCGGAACATGGATGGCCATCCGATCCTCAGGGCGAGTTCGCCCTCCACGTCGCACTCCTCGACGACCTCGACACCGCCGCCCGCCTCGCGCCGGACGATGCAGGCCTCCACGCCGGGCAGCGGCCTGCCCATCGAGCCCGGCTTGATGTCCATGTCGAGCGTGTTCGCGATCATGATCCCGCCGGTCTCGGTCTGCCACCAGTTGTCGTGGATCGGCATCCCGAAGGCCTCCTGCCCCCACCACACTGCCCCCGGGTTCAGGGGCTCGCCGACGCTGGCGATGAACCGCAGCGCCGGATAGCGGCGGGCCCGGGCCAGCTCGACGCCGGCCTTCATGAGCATGCGGATCGCGGTGGGCGCCGTGTACCAGACGCTGACGCCGTGCGTGGCGAGGGTCTCGTACCAGCGCTGGGCGTCGAAATCGGCCTCGTCGATGATGCTGGTTACGCCGTGCAGCAGCGGCGCGATGATGCCGTAGGAGGTGCCGGTCACCCAGCCCGGGTCGGCGGTACACCAGAAGATGTCCTCGGCATGCAGGTCCAGCGCGTACTTGCCGGTCATGTAATGCATGAGCACGGCGCCGTGCACGTGCAGCGCGCCCTTTGGGGTGCCCGTGGTGCCGCTGGTGAAGTGCAGCAGCGCCGGATCCTCCTCCACGGTGCGTTCGATGTCGAACTCCTCGCCCGCTTCGGCCAGGAGAGCGTCGAAGCCCAGCGTCCCCTGGATGCCCCCCTCGGAGCGGGGGGCGCCGATCAGCACGACGTGCTGCAGCGTCGGCACGCCGGCGGCGATCGCGGCGACCTTCTTCCGGTACAGCGCCTCCGTGGTGACGAGGACCTTCGCGTCGCCGAGCGTCAGCCGCGTGCGGATCGGCTCCGGGCCGAAGGCCGAGAACAGCGGCGAGAGCACGCTGCCGTTCTTCAGCGTGCCCAAAGCGGTGACGTACAGCTCCGGGACCCGCTCGGCCAGCACGAAGACCCTCTCGCCCTTGCCCACACCGAGTCCGCGCAGGGCGTTGGCGAATCGGTTGCTTGCGCGCGCGAGCTCCGCGTAGGTGATGTCGCGCCTGCCGCCGGAGCGGCCGAGCCAGCGCAGGGCCACGTGCTCGCGACGGGCGCCGCGGGCATGACGCTCCACCGCCTCCCACGCGATGTTGATGCCGCCGCCGGGCAGTCCGTCCAGCTCGGCACGCATTGCCGCCCAGGAGAAGGACCTGCGCTCGGCCTCACGCAGGTTCGGCGCGAGGCGCCAATCGGCCGCGGTCTTGGTGATGAGGGCAGGGCGATCCGCGGCAACGTTCATACGACACCGGCTGTCAATGTATCTCCCGAGTGCGCCGCCGCGGAGCGCGCGTCGGCGATGCGTCGATCGCGACCTCGACCCGGCCGCGAGGCCTGCGGTCTCCTCCTAGGACGCCTTGCGCATTGTAACGGCCTCGCCGCGAGCGGTGGCCGCGGCCAGCATTGCATCCACCTGCTTCTCGGCCTCCAGCCAGTCGTCGAGCTCATGCCCGCAGCCGAAACCGCGCAGCTCGGCGATGCGATAGGCGGTCTCGGCGATGAGCTGCTCGCGCTCCTCGGCGGTCAGGGTGGTCGCTCCATCCGGCAGTTCGCTGACGACGACCGACGATTCCGCCCACATCGGGACGACCACGCTGTCGGCCCCTGTCGCAGGGGCGGCCTTCACCTCGTTGGGTCGATGAGTCATGGCGATGCCCTCCAAAAAAGGGTGAGTGGGCGCAACAAGGGATTTATCGGTCATTTCCACCGCGGCGACATTGACTGCCATCAAACGACACACGATGCCAGGCCGCCTCGCCGCTGCGGTCCCGCCCTTGCTGCACCGCACACTCCCCGCGCGCACGCCTGCGGAAGGTGCCGTTCGCGCGCCGGGGCCGACGCGGCGCATCCTCAAGGCGGGCAGGCCGCCGGGGAGTGCCTTCCCCCACGGCCAGCTTGACTGCCATCAAGTCTGCGAGTCGGACGCACCCTACGATGCGGTGGTCATCGCCGCTCCGATTCAGCAGGACAGGCAACCACGAAAGCGATGCTGCTCACCGCCGATGGGTTCGAGGATTCCGAGCTGCTCGTGCCGTGCGAGCGCCTCCGGGAGGAAGGCATCGCCGTGGACATCGTCGCGCCGGCAACGGGCAGGATTTGCGGCAAGCACGGACATGAAGTCCAGGCGGTCGTCGCGGCTGCCGACGCGCGGCCGGAGGACTACGACCTGCTGATCATCCCCGGCGGACGGGCGCCGGAGGCGCTTTGTCGCCAACCGGCGGCGGCCCGCATCGTCGATGCGTTCTTCGCGCGAGGCAAGCCGGTCGCCGCCATCTGCCACGGCCCGCTCCTGCTTGCGCAGCCGCATCTGATCGCCGACCGCAGGGTGACCGGGCATCGATCGACCGCCGACCGGCTGCGCGCGGCCGGCGCGCGATACGAGGATCGCGAGGTCGTGGTCGACGGTCGTCTCGTGACCTCGAGGACGCCGGCGGACCTGCCGGCCTTCATGCGCGAGGTCATCAACCTGGCGCGTGCGATCGGCGCCGCGCCGCGGCAATGATGGGCGCTCCGCCGCCGGCCACGGCCTTCGTGCCGGCCTATGCCCGCCTCCTGGAGAGCGGCGAGCTCGCGCGCCGTGTCGAGGAGGCCTGGCGGCGACTCGGGGACTGCGATCTCTGCGCCCGCCACTGCCGCGTCGACCGCCGGTCAACGATCGACGGCGCGGTATGCCGCACCGGTGAGCGCGCGAGGGTCGCCAGCTACGGCGCGCATCACGGCGAGGAGTATCCCCTGCGTGGCCGCCGGGGCTCGGGCACGATCTTCTTCTCCTGGTGCAACCTGCGCTGCGTGTTCTGCCAGAACTGGGACATCGCCCAGAAGGGCGTCGGGCGGGATCTCGCTCCGGCGGAGATCGCCGACATCATGCTGGAATTGCAGGCACGCGGCTGTCACAACATCAACCTCGTCACGCCCAGTCACGTCGTCGCGCAGATCATCGCCGCCGTCCACGATGCGGCCATGCGCGGCCTGCGGCTGCCGCTCGTCTACAACACCGGCGGCTACGACAGCCCGGAGGCCCTGGCACTGCTCGACGGCATCATCGACATCTACATGCCGGACATGAAGTACGGCGATTCGGACCTCGCGCGCAGGTACTCCAGGGTCCGCGACTACGTCGCGGTGAACCGCGCGGCAGTCCGGGAGATGCACCGCCAGGTCGGCGACCTCCAGCTGGACGGCGACGGGATCGCGCTGCACGGCCTGCTCGTGCGCCATCTCGTCATGCCCAACGGCATCGCCGGAACCGATCGCGTCCTTGCCTTCCTGGCCCGTGAGATCTCGCCCGCCACCTATTTGAATCTGATGGACCAGTACCGCCCCTGCCATCGCGCCGGGGAGTATCCCGGGATCGACCGCCCGACGACCGCGCAGGAACACCTCGACGCACTGCAAGCCGCAACCCGTTTCGGCATGAGACGGCTGGACCGTCGGCACTGAATCGTCGTGCGCGCATCGCGCCGGCACAGGACATTTTGCGAATCACATCCCGTTCCAAAAGATTGGCGAAAAAATGGGGGTCGATCGTCTGGACAGGAGGACTTGCTGCCCCTAGTCTCCATCGTCAAGGACCGTGAGAGTCCTCACTACGAATACAGCCTACGGGGGTCCCGCGATGGAAACGATACGCATCGTGTTGGCGATCGACACGCCAACGGTCAGGGCGGCCGTGGCGGAATTCATCGACGTCTGTCCCGGCCTCACCCTGGCGGGCCAGGCGGAAACCGGGGCAAAGGCGTTTGCCGAGGCCGTCGTCGAGAAACCCCACCTGGTGCTGGTCGAATCGCCCCCCGAGTCCGCCACGAAGACGGCAAGGACAGGCCTGCAGATCTTCGCGCACCTCACCAAGCAGCACTGTCCGGACGTCAAGGTTGTCCTCCTCACCACCGAGACCAACAGCCGCCCCGCCGCCTCGATCGCCGCCAGCGCCCTGGACGGCGTCGTCTCCATGCGCGACCTGCCGGTACAACTCATACTGCTTATCGAGGCACTGTTCTTCGGGCGTCACCGCGACGGCGTCGCCGCGGACGCCGTAGCCTGACGAGACGCCCGGCGAATCCCGCCGGCATCGTCGCGACCGCGCCCCCCCTCCCCCACGGGCCGGAACTTCGCTCTGCGGCGGGAGCACCGCTGAACCCGCGACTCATGCGCCCCCGGCCGGCCTCCGCTCCGGAGATCGCGACCTGGCAGTTCGCCGTGCCCGCTGCGGTCGCATCGAGGCCGACTCTCCTCTTCGACGGTTTGAGCGAGGTCAACGGGCTCCAGGCGATCCAGGATGATCATGCGCGAGTCTGTTCGCCAATCTGCCACCCACGGAGGACTGAAATGAGCACACTGACGAAACTGGCGCTCGGCATGATGGGGCGCCTGCGACCCAGGCCCGCGAGGGGGGACTCGACCCCATCGATCGCGCTGCCTGCGCCCGAGAAGCTCGGCGGCATGCCGCTGACGGAGGCGCTGTGGAAGCGCCGCTCCTCGCGCGAATTCGCGAAGGACGCCCTGCCTTTGCCGGTGCTCTCGAACCTGCTGTGGGCGGCCTGTGGAGTAAACCGCCCCGACGGCCACCGCACCGCGCCCTCGGCCCTGAACGCACAGGAGGTGGACGTGTTCGTCGCGCTCCCCGAGGGCGCGTACTTTTACGACAGCGCCGCGCATGCCCTGGAGCTCGTGGCGGCCAGCGATCTGCGCAGGGTGACGGGCTACCAGGATTTCGTGGACGAGGCGCCGGTGGATCTCGTGTACGTGGCCGACCACGCGCGCATGGCCATGGTGCCGGTGGAGCAGCGCGCGGCCTACGCGTACACGGCGGCGGGTGCGATCTCGCAGAACGTCTACCTTTATGCCGCCAGCAGCGGCCTGGCCACGGTGATCCGCGGCTGGATC
>Ga0209172_10000186_pt1 | contig 189122 bp, 179 predicted proteins | sample LarsenN4metaG_FD_184113 | JGI IMG/M metagenome (GOLD analysis project Ga0209172, IMG submission 184113) | Hot spring sediment bacterial and archeal communities from British Columbia, Canada, to study Microbial Dark Matter (Phase II) - Larsen... ... | reverse complement strand
CCCGCCCCTGGAAGTCCTGGTCGACACCCGGTCCGTACTGACGTGGCTTCCCGCCGACGTTCTACGCGCTGCGGGCATCACGCCGCGACGGAAGAGAACGTTCACCACCGCAACGCGGCAGACTGTGGTCCGCGATGTTGGCTACGCGATTCTGGCCTGCGAGGCGTACGAGACAAGGGACGAAGTCGTCTTCGACGAGCCGAGCGATCTCGCACTGCTCGGCGTACGCACGCTCGAGGGGTTCGGCGTCGCTGTCGACACGTCAGTCACCGCTTCGTCGCTCAGACGTCAATCGTGGCGTCGTCGTCATTCAGGAATGAGCCGCTTGCGCATGAACACGCACGGCATCGATCGCCCGGTCATCAGGATCGCGTCACCGGGTCCGAGTTCCTCGAATCCATTCGCCGTGTAGAAGGCGACGCTCGCCAGAGATGCCTGAATGTGAATGCTGGTGGCGCCGTGTGCGCGAGCGTGCTCTTCCGCGAGCCGCAATAACGCGGTCCCAATGCCGCTTCTCGCCGCGCTCCCTCGCACGTAGACCGAGACGCCGTCCTGGGCATCGTCCACGCGGTGCGTCGCAAATCCGAGCACGACCGACTCGCCGTCGATGTCCCCTGTCGCGATGAAGAACGCCTCACCGCCTTCCATGGCATTCACGTACACGTCGCGCGTCAGCCCTTCCGCCCAGGCGTCGACAATCGCCGGTGGATAGAAGCTCGGCCCAATCGACCGGATGGAATCGAGATGCGCCGCCAGGATTGCGTCAGCGTCGCCTGGATCAGCCCGACGCGTCGTGAAAACAGCCGCGGCCATTCTGTGCGGGCATAATCGTACGTCTCCGGAACGGCGCGCAAGTGCGCTAGTTGCGCCGGACTGGAGCCGCCACGTACCACTGATTCCCGAATGCATCCTGCACTCCCGCCGTGCGGTTGCCGTACGGCTGGTCGGCGGGTGCGCTGATTGTGGTTGCGCCCGCCGCCAGTGCCCGCTCATACGCCGCGTCCACGTCCGCCACGAACACATAGAACATCGTCGGCATCGGCTGGAACGGGCCGTGCGCGTCGCCGATCTCGAGGACGGAGTCTTCAATCGCGACCTTGGCGTGCTGGATCGCACCCTCGGATGACGCCACTTTCTCGAGCGTCCGCGCGCCGAACGCCCGCTCCAGAAACGCGATGACGGCCTCGCCTCGCACCGGATGCAGGCAGATGTTGACGGTATGCAACCCGGCCGGCACATGGTGCGGACCCGTGGCAGTGGCAATGTACCAGTGGTTCCCACCTGGATCCCGGACGCCTCCGCTCCGTTCACCGTAGTCGTGATCCATGGGTTTGTAGATCGGCGTCGCCCCCGCGCTCAGTGCCCGCCGGAATGCCGCATCGACGTCCTCGACGTACACGTGCAGCGCGGTGGGCATCGACGTGCCGCGCCACTGGAGATCCGGAGCACCGCCCCCGATCATGACCATGGAGTTGCCGATTCGCACTTCGGCGTGAAGGCCGCCCGCTGATCCGATCGCGCGGTGGCGTTCTTCGCCGCCAAACGTGCGGGTGACGAAATCGATCAACGCCGGTGCGTCCTGCACGATCATGTACGGCGTCACCGCGCGGAACCCTGCCGGCCTGGACGTCGTCGTGTGGTCTTCGACGTGCATGGTCGTACGGCTCCTTTCGAGATCGGCTTTCAGCCGGTTTCTGAATGCCGAACGCGGCAGATGACGGAGCTCCCGGGCGACGTCCAGCAGCGCCGCGAGCGCAGGATTGAGCGCCTCGAGGTGCTCCCGCTCACCTGCGGTCAGCAGCCGTTCCAGTGCCTGTTCGAGCTGATCGATCAGGAGGTGCTCAGACATCGGCGCCCTCCATTCGGGCCCGCAGCGTTCGCAGCGCGCGGAACTGGAGCTGCTTGACCGCCCCTTCCGTCTTCTTCAGTCGCGTTGCAATGTCCCGGATGCTCCGCTCTTCCGCGAACCGCTCCAGAATCACGGTGCGCTGGTCGGCGGGCAGGTCGTCGACGAGCTGAAACAATCGCGCCCGCTCATCGTCGAAACGGTCCACATCCGGAGGCACGCCGACGTCGGGAACTTCGTCGCCACTCGCCACATCGCGGCTGCCGCGTCGCGCTCGATCGGCAATCGCGTTGGCGGCGATTCTGACGAGCCACGCCCCGAACGGCAGACCACGCCACTCGTATTGGCGCAGGCCCGCCAACGCGCGGTGAAACGTGTCGGCGGTAATGTCTTCCGCCGCCGCCCGATCGCGGACGCGGGCGGCAACGAACGCATAGACCCGCCCGAAGTGCTGGTCGTAGAGCTCACCGAACTTCGCCGGGTCCTGCTGCGCAGCTGCGACGAGGGCCCGCTCGTCCGCGTCGGTCATGACGATCCGCTGCTATATAAACGCGAACCGGGCGGGAAAGTTACGCGGACTCGTCGGGTAAGCCGGTCAGATCCGTGATCCCCGAGATACTCGCCGCGTCGACGGCGGAGGCCGGCACGACCGCGCGCGGGGGAAACGCGGCGGGCGGGAGCGGCTTGGTCGCGTCGATGATCGTCGCCGTGATCATCCGCGGCGTGCGCGTGCCGTCGTCGTGATAGTCCCACCCGACCGGCAGCAGACCGCCGGGCCCTGACCAGCGCGGGATGACGAGCAGGTCGCGCGCGGCGTCGAAGCGCGTCCCGATCGCCCACATCACCTCGCCGTCGTTGAACACGTTGATGTCGTCATCGACCACGACGACCATCTTCAGGTTCTCGGGCTCGGTGTTGAGCGCGGCGAACGCGGCCTTCTTCACTTCGGAATCGCGCGTCTTCTTGATCGAGAGATAGCAGTGCATGCGGCTGTGCGCGGGGACGTTGACCGCGCGCAGACCCGGAACGATCGCCTTCACGTTCCGGTAGATGCTTCCCATGCGCGGGAGGCTTCCGAGCACGAGGTGCTCACGGTTTGCCGAGAAGACGTCGTAATAGATCGGGTTACGCCGCATCGTGATCGCCTTGACGCGGATCACCGGCTTGGGCCCTTCCGCCGTGTAGTGTCCGGGCCATTCGCCGAACGGCCCCTCGTGCCTCCGCTCGTGCGGGAGGACCTCTCCCTCGATGACGATCTCCGCGCGCGCGGGCACCGGCACGTCGCAGGTTTCGGCGCGCGTCACCTCGACGGCCTCGCCCAGCAGCGCGCCCGCCGCGTCGAACTCGCCGCCGATGCCGGGCAGACGGCAGACGGCGCCCATCACCACGGCCGGATGATGGCCGATCGCAATCGCAATCGGCGCTGGCTGCCCACGCTCCTCGTAGCGGCGATAGATGTAGTTGCCGTGATGCCCGTCGATGAACCAGACGCCCAGCTCGTTGCGGCTGTACACCTGGTGGCGGTACAGGCCGGCATTGATCGCGCCCGACTCGGGATCGCGCATGATGCCGATGCCGCTCGTGACGTACGCCCCTCCGTCCAGCTCGTTGTGCGTCAGGAGCGGCAGCCTGCCGAGATCGACGTCGGCGCCCGTCCACACCTGCTCCTTGACGGGCGCGGCGTCGCGCGGCACGTCGCGCGCCGCGATCGGCTTCGTCATCCGCTCGCCGAATGCCGGCACCATCTCCTGGAGCGTGGTCCCGAGCGCCACGGCAAGCCGCTCGAACGTCGCCGTGAGGTTGAGCACGAGCGGGATGGAGCTCTCGCCGATCTTCTCGAAATAGAGCGCCGGGTACTGGGTGTCGCGGGCGAAGCGCTCGGCGATCGCGGTGGCGCCGAAGCGCGGATCCACCGGCGCGGAGACGCGCTTCACCTCGCCTGGCCGCGCCGCGATGAGGTCGCGGATGAACGAACGGAGATCCTTACCCAAGCTTTTCCTCGGCCGGCATCGTATCGGTCACAAGATCGCGGATGACCGGCCGTTTCGGCAGCGGCGCGACCGTCACGCCCGCCGGCGTCAATCGTGCCGTACAGGTGTACTCGACGCGCCCGTCGACGAGCGCCATGCACGTGTGGCACGCGTTCGCGTTGATGCAGCTGTAGCGAATCGCGAGGCTGGAGTCGACGTGCGCGCGGATCCAGCGCAGCGCGTCGAGCACCGACATGCCCTCCTCGAACGGCACCTCGTACCGCGCAAAGTTCCCCTCGCTTGCCGCGCCACGCCACACGCGCAGCGTCGTGACACGTCCGGTCATGCCGTCCGCACTCCCGAGCGGACGACCGACGCCCAGCGGCTCGTCAATCCGCCGGCCGCGAGCGACACGAGCTGGTTCTTCTCGAACGCCGGCGACATCTGCGGCGCGTCAAGACGCTGATGCGCCCCCCGGCTCTCGGTCCGCTGCAGCGCCGAGAGGACGACGGCTTCGGCGCTGCGGAGCATCGCCTTCAGCTCGTACCAGTCCTGCACGTCGAGGTTGAAGACGTCACCGTCCGCAATCGTCAGGTCCGGCAGCTCGTGCCGAAGCTCGTGAATGCACATCAACGCCCGCTCGAGCCCCTCGCGCGATCGAAACGGGCCGGCGTGCTCCCACATCACGTCCTGCAGATCGGCCTGTACGACCCCCGGCGCGCGTCCGCTCCCCTTCCGGGCCCGCAGCTCGGCGAGCGCGGCACGTGCGCGCTCCGCATACACCTCCGTCCAGCCCGGATCGGCGCCGGCCGCCGCTTCGGCGGCGAAATGCCCCGCCCGCTCGCCGAAGACCATCGCCTCGCTGATCGCGTTTCCCGACAGACGGTTCGCGCCGCCGGGACCGCCGACCGCCTCACCGGCCGCGAAGAGGCCCGCGACGCGCGTCTCGAGCCGTTCGTCCACGGCAATGCCGCCCATGTGGTAGTGCGCGGTAGGCGCGACCTCCACCGGCATGCGCGTGAGGTCGATGCCGTTGGCGAGCAGCCGATCGATCACCGGTCCGAATGCGGTACGAAGCGTGGCCTCAGGCAGGTGGCGGAAATCGAGATACACGCCGCCGTGCGGCGACCCGCGCCCCGCTTCGACCTCCTTGAGGATGGCGTACGACGCGAGGTCGCGCGGCGCGGTGTACCGTCCGCCGTCTTCACCGCCATACCGGTGGATGAACTCCTCGAACCGGCCGTTGAGAAGACGCCCGCCCAGCTTGTAGCGGAACGGATCCCACATGATCGGGTCCATCCCGACCAGCCGTGGCGCGAGATGCGCGATCGGAAAGAACTGGACGAACTCCATGTCGACCAGCTCGGCGCCCGCTTCGAGCGCCAGCCAGTACGCCTCGCCGCCCATGTTGGTCGAGGCGCTGTTGCGGCGAAAGATCTTGGTGAGCCCCCCGGCGGCGAGAATGACGGCGCGCGCGGCCATCGTCACGAGCGATCCGCTCGAGAGGTCGAGCGCCACCGCGCCGCGCACGCGGCCGTCGGCGACGCAGAGATCGATCGCGGCGACATTGCTCACGCGGCGGACGCGATCCGCAGTTGCCACCTGATGCCGCAGCGTCGCGGCGACCGCGGGGCCCGTGCTCAGGAAGTCGACGTAGCAGCAGCGTTTGCGCCGGTGGCCGGGCGCGGTCACCTGCTTGATGTGGCCGCCTTCGCGCGCCCAGCGCGTGCCCCAGCGCTCCATCTCGAGGATCCGATCGGGCGCGCGCTCGCACAGCATCCGCGACAGCGGCTCGTGGCAGATGCCGCGACCGGCCTCGAGGGTGTCCTCGAGGTGCAGCGTCCAGTCGTCCGGTTCCTCCTGGCCGATCGCCGCCGCCACGGTCATCTGCGCCATGATCGTGGCGCCGCCGCGGCCGACGAGGCCTTTGTCGAGGAGCAGCACCGAGCGCCCTTCACGCGACGCCGCGACGGCCGCATACATCCCTGCCCCGCCGGCACCCACCACGAGCACGTCGGTCGCGAGATGTGTCACTGCCGCTGCCACCACGTCAGGAACTCGACGAGCCGCTCGACCATGTAATCGTGGTACTGCTTGCCGATCTCCGCCGAGGCGGCCCGGTTGGAGGAGAACTGGCCCGTGGGTGCGTGCTGCTTCTGTTCACCCGAGGTCCACGGTTGATCGACGGAGTCCCGCCCACCCCCGCCAAACAGGTCCGGCGTTCCAAACGGCCCGACCAACCGGTCGAAATCGCACGCCGCGTCGGAGAGCTTCTCCGTCCGGATCGTGTGCGGACACTTGTAGAGCACGTGCGAGATCTCGAGCTCACCGGCGTGGTGCTCGTTCGCGTGCTTGAGCCGGCCGGCAATGCCGCGCGCGAGATACATCGGATCGGCCACGGCGGTGCGCACGCCGGGCACGTCGAACTCGCGGACGTTCCGTGCGGCGCTCGTCAGCGCGGCCAGGTTGGTCCACTTGTGGCCGTTGATGAACAGGATGTGCTTGAAGCCATGCCGCGCCAGCGATCGCACCACGTCCTGCACGATCTGCATCAGCGTCTCGGTGCGCAGCGAGATGGTGCCGGCAAAGCCCAGGTGATGGCTGGAGTCGCCGTACCAGATCGGGGGCGCGGTCAGCACGCCGGCCTTCCGGGCCGCATCTTCGGCCAGCGCGATGGCGACGTAGCTGTCGAGGCCGAGCGGTCCGGCGGGGCCGTGCTGCTCCGTCGTCCCGCACGGGACGAGGATCGTGTCGCGCTCGCGCAGATACGCGGCCGCCTCCTCCCACGTCAGCTCCTGCAGCCAGACCGACGGGAGCGGCAGCGCCATCAGCGGGCGATGAGCGTCGCGTGATCGCTGCCGCCCTCGGTGAGGCCGCGCGCCTTCATCCACTCGTAGGTGCGCGCGAACAGCTCCGGGGCGTAGGTGTCGACGTGCTTGTACCGGACGAACGCGCGCAGCAGCTCGTGCGGCTCGAGCGCGCCCTTGGCGTGCGCCGCGATGTGGTGCGCGTACTTGTAGAAATCGGCGTTGATGAGATCGACCGCACGGTTCTCGGCGTCGTAGTAGGCGCGGCGCTGCTCCGGCGTCAGATCCGCGGTAATCACCTCGCCGCCGCGGTAGAAGCACGCGGCCACCACGTGCGCGCCTGCCTTGAGGCCGAGGCTGATGAACGGCTCCATCAGCGTGGCAACACGGATCGACCCGTCCCTCAGCCCCGCCCACCGCGTCTGCGGCAGCCCGCCGGCCTCAATCTGCACGTGGTCCACGCCGACGGCGCTCTCAAGCATCTGTACGGTGCAGTAATGTGAGCCCGTCAGCCACTGCACCACCACCGGGACGTCGGCAAGGTCGCGCGGCACCTGCAGCGTCTCGTCGAACGTGAGAATCGCCTGGGCGGCGACAGCGGCACGCAGGGCGGCGATTCGCCCGCCGCGGCTGCCGCGCTCGAGTCGATCGATGCTCGCCCACTCGCAGACGTTGTAGCTGTCGGCCTCGCCGCACTCGAACATCTGCTCCTTGAGCCGCGCCATCACCGGATTCTCGGCGCGGTCGCGCTCGCGGTCGGTATAGGTGGCCGAAAAGGCGACGTCGAGACCGGCGGCGTCGAAGAGCCCCTCCTCGATGCCGACGATGACGGGCAGATCGAAGACGGGATTGTTCGGCGCGATTCTGACGAGCGGCTTCGTCATGGCCTGATTATGCCACCGACCAGAGTGACGCAAATTGCGCGGCGACGACCGCGTCATACGCCACGTCGCGCTGCAGGATGCTCATGCGCCGCGCGAATCGGTTCAGCGACGCCACGGCGCCGGGGGCGATTGCCGCACTGTAATACGGCGCATCGCGGCGCACCAGTTCCGCGATGAGCGCCGCTTCGTCCGCCGGAAAGAGCCGGCGGCCGACCTCGGTAGCGCGCTCCGGCCGCTGCGCCAGCGCTCGCTGTGTGGCGACCACCGCGCGGACGGCAGCGGCGGCCGCCTGAGGATGGCGTTCGATCAGGCGGTCGCTCGCCGCCAGCGCCGGAAACGTGTAGTCGCGTGCATCGCCCACTGTGTCGCGGCGCGCGTCGAGTACCACGGTGCCGAAACCGCGCCGCTCCGCAAGTGCTGCGGCCATGCCGTTGGCCCAGAATCCGTCGATGGCCCCCTCCTGGAGGCGTCTCGCCGCCGCGACGCCGAAGTTCCGCTCGTCGGGGCGGCGCTGCACGGGTCCGATCCGCACGTGGTCCCGCTCGAGATCGATGCCGGCGTCCTCCAGCAATGCGCGGAGTCCCATATCGACCCAGGGCGAGGCGCCGATACTGCGCCCTTTGACGGCGGCGAGATCTCCACGCGCGGCCCCAACCTCGTTGCGGATAACGAGGTACCAGTAGATGCCCTGCGACTGCGCGCAGAGAAGCTTGACGCCTGTCCAGTCGGGGAAGGCCGACAGCGCGGCATGCGCCGACCCGCCGACGAAGTCGATCGCGCCCTCGCGCAAGGCGCGGTAGGCCGCATCGATCGGAAACAGCAGCTCGAGCTCGACGTCGAGCCCTTCCGCCTCGAAGAACCCGAGCTCCGCGGCCGCGACGGCCGGGAAGTACGACGGCGACACCATGTCGGGAACGGCCAGCTTCATATCCGCTCACGTAAATCCCAAATCCCACGTCCCAAATCCCAAACCCCCAAATCCCAAACCCCACATCCCACATCCCACATCCCAATGACCATGTCCGCAAAGGTTCAAATTGGGATTTGGGGATTGGGGTTTGGGATGTGAGACTCCAGAGTAATGGCCGCGGCGCGGCGCTGGCTCGCAATCATCGAGCTGCGGCGCAGGAACTCGCGGGCGCGATCGGGATCGGCGGCCGTCGCGCGCAGATCGTCGAGATTGCGGCGGCGCGTCTCGGAATCGCGCTCCTCGAGCCGCTTCTTGTTCGCAATCGTCTGCTGCTGCACGAACTCGGAGGCGACGGTCCGCCGCTGCAGATCGTAGAGATCGAGCAGCGTCTCGGGCCCGCCGCCGAGCAGCACCGCCGTGAGCTTTTCGGCGAGGCTGGCGGCATCCTGCAGGCCGCCGTTCAGCCCCATGCCGCCGATCGAGTTGTTGACGTGCGCCGCGTCGCCCGCCAGCAGCACGCGCCCCGCGCGGAACGTCCCCGCGATGCGCTGATGTGTCGTGTAGAGATTGCGATGCACGATCTCGTACTCCTGACCGCTCGGGAAGAACTTCTGGAGCCGCGCCTGCGCGGCCGCGTCGCCGAGAATCTCCTCGTCAGTCAGCCGCGGATCGGTCGGAAAGACCGTGCGCCAGAGTCCCGGAGGACCGTCGGCGGCCACCTTGAAGCAGTTGCACCACTCGTCCGGATCCGCGAAGTAGTTGCGGTAGCAGTAGCCGCGCGACGCCTCGAAGTCGAACGGTGTCGTGAGGACGAGAAACCGTTCCGCCCACGTGAACCCTTCGAACGGGATCGCGCACTGCTTCCGGACGACGCTGCGCCCGCCGTCGGCGCCGACGAGGTACGCGCCCTGGTGGCGCCGTACGCCGTCGGGGCCGCGAACCGAGACGGTCACCGCCCGATCATGCGCCGTCACGTCGAGCACCCGATGGCCGAACAGCACCTCGACGTGCGGCATGGTCTCGAGCCGATCGAGGATGAGACGCGACGTCTTGAACTGCTCGCACTGGATCACATACGGGTACGGCGTCTCGTCCGCGAGCAGCGCATGGTCGAACTCCGCGACGCGTTCGCCGGTCGGTCGATCCCAGAACTGGACGATCGGCGCCACGAGGCCGACGCGCGCCATGTCGCCGACGAGGCCCGCGGCGCCGAGGATCTCCAGCGTGGCCGGATGCGTGGTGGCCGCCCGCGGATCCTGCTGGAGGGCCGCGTTCTCGTCGAAGAGGCGCACCGGCAGCCCCGCGCGGCCGAGGAGCAGCGCCGCGAAGAGGCCCACCGGACCACCACCCGCAATCAGTACGCGCCTCGAGTCCATTTCTGACAACTGACAACTGACAACTGACAACTTGCTCGCGATACCCTATACCGATGCCGACCGTCGCTCAACACGATCGGAGCGTGACGCTCTCCGACGGCACGCGGATCGCGTACACGCGACATCCGGCGCCGCGTCCCGGCGCGCCGCGGCTCGCCCTGATCCACTCGCTCGCGCTCGATCGCTCGATTTGGGACGACGTGGTGGCGAGGCTTCGGAGCGAAGCGGAGGTCCTCACCTACGACTGCCGCGGCCACGGCCGCTCGGATCGTCGCGCCACGACGTTCACCGCCGAATCGTTCGCGCGGGACCTGGCGGGGCTGCTCGATCACCTCGGGTGGGACACCGTCACGCTGGGCGGCTGCTCGATGGGCGGCTGCGTGGCGCTCGCGTTTGCCGGCCTCTATCCGACCCGAGCCGCCGCGCTCGGGCTCATCGACACCACCGCCTGGTACGGACCGGACGCGGCGTCGCAGTTCCGGCAGCGCGCGGAGGCGGCGCGCGCGAAGGGCATGGCGGGCATGATCGACTTTCAGCTCACACGATGGTTCTCCGATGCGTTTCGCGCCGCCCGTCCAGACGTCCTCCAGGGGCTCTCGGCGATTTATGTCGCCAATGACTTCGACTGCTACGCGGCCAGCTGTGCGCTGCTCGGCGACGTCGACGTGCGCGCCCACCTGCCCATGCTGCGCATGCCGGTCGCCATCGTCGTCGGCGAGGAGGACTACGCGACGCCGGTCGACATGGCGCGGCAGATCCACGCGGCGATCCCCCACTCGACGCTCACGATCCTGCCCAGGGCACGCCATCTGACCCCCGTGGAGTGCCCGGATGGGATTGCCGAGGTGCTGCGGGGGCTCTTGGGGTAAACTTTCGCCGGTAGCGTGCAGGTAAGCCTGCGCTCTGCCTTGATTTGGAGGAGACGCGATGGCCAGGAAGCGTTCCGTGGATCGTCGGGACTTTCTGAAGGGCGCGGCAGTGACGGGCGCGGCAGCGCTCGTGCCCGATGCCGTGGCGTCGGCCGCCCAGGCGCCGGCGGCTCCGGCGGCCCAGGGGCCCCGCGCGTCGGCGGCAGGTCCCATACGTGAGGCCGACCCGGTCGTCGAGGTCAACGGCGAGACGACCGACCGCGCCGGCGGCGACTTCATGGTCGACGTGCTCAAGTCGCTGAACTTCGAGTACGTCGCGTCGAACCCCGGCTCGAGCTTCCGCGGCATCCACGAGTCGATCATCACCTACGGCGGCAACCAGATGCCGGAGTTCCTCACGTGCTGCCACGAGGAATCTTCCGTCGCCATGGCGCACGGCTACTTCAAGGTGGAAGGCAAGCCCATGGCCGTCCTCGCGCACGGCACTGTGGGTCTGCAGCATGCCGCGATGGCGATCTACAACGCCTACTGCGACCGCGTGCCGGTGTACCTCCTCGGCGGCAACTCGCTCGACGCGACGCAGCGGCGCCCGGGTGTGGAGTGGGCGCACAGCGTGCAGGACGCCGCCGTGATGATCCGTGACTTCCTGAAGTGGGACGACCAGCCAGTGTCGCTGCCGCACTTCGCCGAATCGGCGGTGCGGGCCTACAAGATCGCGATGACGCCACCCATGATGCCGGTGCTCATCATGATCGATCACGGTCTGCAGGAAGACGGGATCCCGCCCGAGGTCGCGCCGAAGCTGCGAGTGCCGAAACTGACGCTTGCCGCGCCGCCCGTCGGCGACTCCGGCGCGGTGACGGAGGCCGCGCGGCTGCTCGTGAACGCGCAGAACCCGGTGATCGTGGCCGACCGCCTCGCGCGCACGCCGGCCGGGATCCAGCGTCTCATCGAGCTGGCCGAAGCGCTCCAGGCGCCGGTCATCGATCAGCGCGGACGCATGAACATGCCGTCGCGCCATCCGCTCAACCACAGCGAGAGCGGCGGGCAACTCATCGCCAACGCCGATGTGATCCTCGGCCTCGAGCTCACGGACTTCTGGGGCACGGTCAACGCGTTCCGCGACGCGCTGCATCGCAGCTCGCGTTCACGCATCCGGCAGGGAACGCGGCTCATCAGCATCAACTCGGTCGACCTGTTCTCGAAGAGCAACTTCCAGGACTTCCAGCGATATCCGGAGGTCGACATCGCCATGGCCGCCGACGCCGAGGCGACGCTGCCGGCGCTCACCGAGGCGGTCAAGCGGCTCACGACCGACGACCGCCGGCGCGCGTTCCAGGAGCGCGGCGCCCGGATGGCCGAGGCGCACGCGCGCGCCCGCCAGGCGTCGCGCACCGAAGCGGGGCACGCGTGGGATGCGTCGCCGATCAGCACCGCGCGGATGGCCGCCGAGCTGTGGGCCGTCATTCGCAACGAGGACTGGTCGCTGGTATCCGAGAGCGGCAACAGCAGCGGCTGGTCGTTCCGCCTTTGGGATTTCGAGAAGCACTACCAGCACCTCGGCGACTCGGGCGGCGCGGGCGTCGGCTACGGCGCGCCGGCGGCGGTCGGCGGCGCACTCGCCAACAAGAAGCATGGACGGCTGTCGGTCAACATCCAGGGCGACGGCGACATGCTCTACGCGCCGGGAGTCCTCTGGACGGCGGCGCACCATCAGATTCCGCTCCTCACGGTGATGCACAACAACCGCGCGTATCACCAGGAGGTCATGCACATCCAGCGCATGGCGAACTGGCGCCAGCGCGGCATCGACCGGTGGCACATCGGGACGACGATCACCAATCCGAACGTCGACTTCGCGAAGATCGCGCAGGGGATGGGGGTCTATGCCGAAGGGCCGATCACCAATCCGAACGACCTCGGCCCGGCGCTCCGGCGCGCGCTCGCCGTGGTCAAGAAGGGCGAGCCGGCGCTCGTCGACGTGGTGACCCAGCCGCGGTAGGAGCCATGACGAAGACACTCTTCGGGATCGCGGCGATCGCGCTGATGACCGCCGTCATGACGGCGCAGGAACCGAAACCTGCCGCGCAGCAGGCGCCGGCCGGCAACGCCGAGACCGGGAAGAAGCTGTGGGTGAGCGCCGGCTGCTGGCAGTGCCACGGCTACGAGGGGCAGGGAGGCGCGGCCGGACCGCGCCTCGCCGCGCGCAACCTCCCATGGGCGGGCTTCTCCGCGTATGTCAGGCGGCCAACGAATCAGATGCCGCTCTACACGGAAAAAATACTGCCGACCGCCGATCTCGCGCACATCTACGCCTATGTGCAGTCGAGACCGGCGCCGCCGCAGAATATTCCGCTGCTGCAGAAATAAGACCACTCCCAACTTCCAACTCCGCAACTCCCAAACCCCGTAACTCCCGAAGATCGGGAGCTCCAGTCGTGGGGGTGGGAGTTGGCGTCTTGGGAGTTGGGAGTTGGCTACTGCCGTCCCGTCATCTTCAGGAACATCTGGTTCTCGTGGCAGATGAACTCGATCAGCTCTGAGCCGTCGGCCACGATCACCTTCTCCATCCGTACCGTAAACGGCCGCGCGTAGGCCTTCGGGTCGTTGATGGTGACGTCGACGTGCAGGTTCCCGAAGTTCACGCGCCGGAAACGCTCGGTCATCTGCAGCGCGTCGGTGTAGGGACTGCCCCGCGAGTCGAGCCAGCCGTCGCCCGGGTTGCCGCCCTGCACCCCGCGGAAATTGTTCGTGTCGACGACGAGCGTGTCGCCCTCCCACCGGCCGACCGAATAGCCGTGCCAGTAGGGCTGCGGCTCACCGAGCTTCGGCAGACGCCGCCCGTCCGTATAGATCGTCCGCAGCATGTAGTTCGACTCGTGGACGATGAGCGTCTTGTGCGGCAGCTGGATGATCTCGCTCGGCTGCGGATCGTTGTGAAACTGCCCGGGGCCCTGCGGCAGACAAAGCCCGTCAGGGTTGTCGAGCCCACCCGCCCGCTTCTTGACCAGCTCGGCGGCCCACGGCAAGTACGGCGGGCCCTCCTTGAGGCCGGCGCCAATGTTGTTCATGGTCGCGAGCGGGGGCTGGCCGGCCGGGGCGCTCCCCGGCGTCTCGGTGCGCGTGGTGCGCATCCAGATGCCAGACAGATCCGGCTTGCCGTCTGGCGTGCGCGGCACGGCCGCGGTGAGATTCACCTTGCCGTCGGGCCCTTTGGGTACGCCCGGCTTGGGGTGAAGCGGCCACTGCGCGGAGAGCGCCGGCGAATAGGCCGCGGCCAGCGCCGCGGCCAGCAGCGTGGCGGTGAGCCGTGTCATGGCGGCCTCGCCGGCTGACTACGGCTGATTCTGGCTCGTGCCGGCGAACAGCCGCTGCCCGGTCTTCGCGTTGAGAATGACCTGGGCGTTGGCGTTCGGCGAGCCGTTCTTCGCGCGCGTCCCTTCGATGGTGACCTCGTCGCCGGGCTTGAGCGAGAAGCGGCTCCAGCCGAGGCGCATCAGGCCGTTCGGGCTCGCGAGCTCGAACCCCCAGTTGGTCACTTTGCCCGTCTCGTCCTTCACGTCGACGTAGATCCAGGCGTGCGGGTTCGTCCACTCCAGCTTCGTGACGGAGCCGGTCAGCTTCACCGGCTTGTCCGCGTCGAACTCCGCGGAAAACGCGTGATGCGCAACCACCGACCGCCCGGCCAGGAGCAGCGCAATCCCGACAACGACAACAGCGGCCTTCATCCTCATTGCACACACCTCCGCGTCAGTCGGCCCATTGTGGGGCGGTTCCCTCGTTACGTCAACTCCCAACGCCCAACACTCCCAACGCCCAACCCGAGCCACCCAAGCCTTGGGCGTTGGCGTGTTGGGAGTCGGGAGTTGCTCTTACTGGCGCCCAGTCATCTTCAGGAACTGCTGGTTTTCGTGGCAGATGAATTCGACCATCTCCCACCCGTCGGCGACGATCACCTGCTCGACGCGCACCGTGAACGGGCGGGTGTACGCCTTCGGGTCGTCGACGGTAATGTCGATGTGCAGGTTCCCGAAGTTCACCCGCTGGAACCGCTCCGTGAGGTGCAGGGCGTCGGTGAACGGGCTGCCCAGCTGGTCGAGCCAGCCGTCGGCGGCCAGGCCGCCCTGCACGCCGCGGAAGTTGTTCGATTCGACGACGAAGGTGTCGCCGTCCCAGCGTCCGATCGAGTAGCCGTGCCAGGTCGGCTGCGGCTCGCCCTGCTTCGGCAGCGGCCGTCCATCCGTATAGATCGTGCGGAGGCCGTAGTTCGACTCGTAGACGATCAGCGTGCGTCCGGGCACGTTGTAGATCTGCCGCGGCTGCGGGTCGAGGTGGTACTGCAGCGGACCCTGCGGCAGGCAGAGCGCGTCCGGATTGTCGAACCGCTGATTGGCCACGCGTTTGTTCGACAGCTCTTTCGCCCACGGCTGATACGGCAGACCGCCGACCATGTTCGCGCCGAGATTGGCAAAGGTCGCCAGCGGCGGGCGTCCCGCCGGCGCCTCGCCGGGCTTTTCGGTGCGCGGCGAGCGGTCCCAGATGCCCGACAGATCCGGCTTTCCGTCGGCCCGCCGCGGCGTGGGCGCCGTCATGTTGACCTTGCCGTCCGCGGTTTTCGGCACGCCGGCCGGCTCTCTGCGCGGCCACTGCGCCTGGAGGGTGGAAGAGGCCGCGACAGCGATCGCCGCAGCCAGGAGTGTCGTGGTCACGCGTGTCATGTCCGCCTCCGCCGCCTGCCTACTGGCGGCCCGTCATCTTCAGGAATTGCTGGTTCTCGTGGCAGATGTACTCGATCAACTCCGAACCGTCGGCGACGACGACCTGCTCGACCCGTACCGTGAACGGCCGCGTGTACGCCTTCGGATCGTCGATCGTGACGTCGATGTGCAGGTTGCCGAAGTTCACGCGGCGAAAGCGCTCGGTCAGACGCAGCGCGTCCGTGAACGGGCTGCCGTTGAAATCGAGCCAGCCGTCGCCGCGGTAGTTGTTCGTGTCGACGACGAGTGTGTCGCCGTCCCACCGGCCGACCGAGTAGCCGTGCCAGTACGGCTGCGGCTCACCCTGCTTCGGCAGCCGCCGGCCGTCGGTGTAGATCGTACGAATCATGTAGTTCGACTCGTGGACCATGATCGTCTTGTGCGGCAGCTGGATGATCTCCTTCGGCTGCGGATCCAGGTGGAACATCATCGGCCCCTGCGGCAGACAGAGCGAATCGGGATTGTCGAGCCCGTGTTCCGCGAGGCGCTTCTTCGTGAGTTGCGCGGCCCACGGCTGATACGGCAGCCCGCCCGTCATTCCGGCGCCGGCGTCGTTGAACGTCGCCAGCGGCGGCTGGCCCGCCGGCGCGCTCCCCGGTTTCTCGGTGCGGGTCGTCCGCATCCAGATGCCCGACAGGTCCGGTCGGCCGTCGGGCGTGCGCGGAGCCGGCGCGGTCGGGTTGACCTTGCCATCCGCGGTCTTGGGCACGCCGGGCTTCGGATGCAACGGCCATTGCGCATCCAACACCGGTGCGAAGACGCCAATCGCCGCCGCCGTGATCACCGCTGCGATGAAGCGACTCATGCCCACCCTCCGCGTCTCGGCTGGATTATATGCGCGTCTCGGCCAGCAGGCCGGCGCGGATACCGTCGACGAACGCGTCGACGTTCTTTCGCGCCATCCGGTCGAGCAGTCCCTGCGGCCCGAACGCGGCGAGCTTGCCCGAGATCGTGACATCAGCCGTCCAGCGCACGACGGTTTCGCCGGCGGCGCCGGGCTCGAGGGCAAAGCTCGTGACCATGTCGACGATGCTCGCCAGGCCCGTGCCCTTACCGACCACAGTCGTGCTGATCGGAGGCTGGCGGTCGCGGATTGCGAGCTTCACGACCATCGTCCCCTTGATGTGCGCGACTCCGACGCGCGCGGTGACGGTGAAGTGATCGGGATCGTCAATGACGACGTCCGTCACGTCGGGCATGTAGCGGCTGACCTTCCCGGCGTCGGTGAGGAACGCGTAGACGTCGGCCTGCGGCGCGGTGACGACGAAGCGTCCTGTGAGGTGCATCTCAGAGATGAAGGGTCTCGAGCTGCCGCCCGTGCGCGCGGTCGAGCGCGGCCGCGAACGCGCGCCGGAACAGCACGCCGGCGAGATGACGTTTGTATTCCACGGAGCCGCGCGTGTCGGCAAACGGCTGCGCGGCGTCCTGCACGAGGCGCGCCGCCGCGTCCAGCCGCTCAGCGGACGGCGGATGCCCCTGAAGCGCGTGCTCTGCGGCGCGCGCGCGAATGGCGGTCGGTCCGAGCGCGCCGAGACTGATGGCGACCTCGCGGCAGCGGTCGCCATCGAGTCCGATCTGTACGCCGATGCTGGCGACCGCAAAATCGCCGGCCCGCTTCTCGAACTTCACGTAGGCGCCGCCGGAGGGTGCGCGCGGCATTGCGATTGAGACGCCGACGACCATCTCCGCCACCTCGAGCTGCGTGGTATATGCATCGACGATGAACTCGCGAAGCGGCACGGTCCGTGTGCCGGCGCGGCCGGCGATCTGCACCTCGGTGTCGAGCGCCAGCAGCGCGCCCGGCCAGTCGCCGGCTGGGTCCGCGTGGGCGAGGCTGCCGGCGATGGTGCCGCGATTCCGCACCTGGACGTCGGCCGTCTGCCGGGCCGCATCCATCATGAGGGGCAGCCGCTCGCGGACGAGCGGCGACCCGGCGACGTCCGCGTGGCGGCACAACGCCCCGATGACGAGCCGATCACGCTCGAGATGCAGGCCTCCGAGCCCGTCGATGCGGTTGACGTCGATCAGGTACGTCGGCCCCGCAATCCGCAGTTTCATCATCGGCAGCAGGCTCTGGCCGCCAGCGAGGATCTTGGCCTCGTCGCCGTAGCGCTCGAGCAGCGCGAGCGCCTCGGCCACCGTGCGCGGCGCAAAGTATTCAAACTCCGCGGGATACACTCATGACCTCATGAACATCGACGTCTTCAATCACATCGTCACGCCGCGCTACCGCGAGGCGCGGCTGAAAATCGCGCCGCGGCTCCAGGAGCAGGAGCGCGTCATGCCGACGCTCTTCGATCTCGACGCCCGCTTCCGGGCGATGGATCGCGGCGGCGACGGCTACGTGCAGATCATCAACACGGCGAACCCGCCCGTCGAAACGATCGCCGGCCCCGTCGCGGCGCTCGAGCTGTCGCGCATCGCCAACGACGAGATGGCCGAGCTCGTTGCGCGCCATCCCTCCCGGTTCATTGGCGCCGCCGCGTGCCTGCCGATGCACGACGTCGACCGTGCGCTCGGCGAGCTCGATCGCACCGTCGGCCAGCTCGGGCATCGGGCCGTCCAGATCTATACAGACGTCGACGGCCGGCCGCTCGACGATCCGCAGTTCGCACCGTTCTTCGATCGCGTCGCCGCGCTCGACATCCCGATTCTGCTGCATCCGGTCCGTGGGCCGGACCGCGCCGACTACCCCGCCGAGTCGGTGAGCCGCTTCGACACGTGGCGGATTGCCGGCTGGCTGTACGACACCGTGGCGGCGATGACGCGGCTCGTCTTCGCCGGCCTCTTCGATCGGCATCCGTCCCTCACGATCGTCACGCACCATCTCGGCGGCTTCGCGCCGTACGCAGGCGAGCGGATTCGCGAGGGATACGACAAGTTCCTCAAAGCCGCCCAGGCGAAGAACGAACCGATGCCGCTGCGGAAGCATCCCTACGAGTACTTCCATGAGTTCTACGCCGACACGATCACGATCGGCTCCGTCCCGGCGCTCCGCTGCGGCCTCGAGTTCTTCGGCGTCGACCGCGTGATGTTCGCCACCGACATGCCGTTCGACACGCAGGGCGGCCGCAAGTACGTCGACGTCGCTTTCGAGGCCATGAACGCGATCGACCTGCCGGCGGACGACAAGGCGAAGATCTTCGAGCAGAACGCCCGGCGCGTGTTTCATCTTCCCTGAATCAACTCCCATACCCGCTCGGGCGAGAGCGGCAGACGCCGCACTTTCACACCGAACGGCGCGAGCGCGTCTTCCACCGCGCTCGCGATGGCCGCCGGCGAGGGGATGGCGGCCCCTTCGCCCGCCGCCTTCTGCCCAAACGTCGTAAACGGATCGGGAATCGGATAGTGCTCCACCTCGATCCGCGGCGTTTCGAGCGTCGTCGACTTCCCGTAGTCGAGCAGCGTCATCGTGAGAAGCTGGCCGTCTTCCCCATAGACGAACCCTTCGCCGAGCGCCACGGAAACCCCGTGCGCCGCCGAGCCGTAGATCTGGCCGTCGACGACCGAGGGATTGATGAGCGTGCCGTTGTCGCTGACGATGACGTAGCGGACCACGCGGACGCGGCCGGTTTCGATGTCGACCTCGACGACCGCGGCGTGCGCGGCGGAGGAGAAGGTGTACTGCGCGCGCACGCGGCCGTGGGCGTCGGGCAGCATCAACGGCTCCGCGTGCGGATGGCTGTGGTAATACGTCGTCTCGAGTCCGCCTTCGACGCCGGGCGGCAGCAGCGCCTGGTTGCTGTACGCGATCCTCCCCAGCTCGACGAAGCTGACGCGGTCGGTCGCTCCATGCACGACGCCATCCTCGATTCGAAGCGAGCCGCGATCCTCGTCGAGCAGGTGCGCCGCGAGCGTCAGCACCTTTTCGCGCAGCCGCGTGGCCGCGCCATGCACGGCGCCGACGTCGTATAGATGAAAGTTGTTGCCGCTGTTGGCCGATGAGACACCCCACGGCGAGAGCGCCGTGTCGAACGTGCCGACCTGCGATACGCGGGAGGGCGTCACACCCAGCACGTCGGCGATGATCTGCGCCGCAGTCGTCTCATGCGACTGGCCGCAGCTCGGCGAGCCGAGCGTGAAGACGACCGAGCCGTTCTTCTCGATCTTCACGGTCGCCCCTTCGACGCCGCCCGCCCCGGGCATCTGCTTCGACTGCGGGAAGATCGCCATGTCGCGCGCGGCGTTGCGGCCGCCGGGCTCGACGCCAATGACGACGCCAATGCCGATCCGCGTGCTCCCGTGCTGCTCTTTCTGGCGACGCCGCACGTCCTCGTACCCGACGTTGGCCAGCACCTTGTCGAGCAGCGTCTGGTAGTCGCCGCTGCCGTGGATGTTCCCATTCGGCGTCGTGTAGGGGAACGCCTCCTTCGGCACGAGATTCCGGCGTCGCACCTCGATCGGATCGAGCCCCAGCTCCTGCGCGATGCGATCCATCGTCCGCTCCCAGACGAAGCACATGCCGGGCTTGCCGATGCCGCGGTTCGGGACGACGGGACACTTGTTGGTCAGCACCGACCGCCCCTCGAGCCGCAGGTGCTGCACCTTGTAGGTGTTGAAGAGGTTGTTCAGCTTGTTGGTGAAGTGAATCGTCAGCGTACTCACCGACCCGCCCACGTCGTCGGTATCGCGGATCTTCAGCCCGAGCACCTCCCCATCGCCTTTCACGGCCGCTTCGACGTCGAACTCCTGCTCGCACGAGTGGCCGCCGGCCATCATGTGCTCGCTGCGATCCTCGATCCATTTCACCGGCCGGCCGGTCCTGACGGCCATGAGCGCGGCGAGCACCGCGTACTTCCGAATGAGATGAATCTTCTGGCCGAACCCGCCGCCCACGTCGGGGACGATTACGCGGACGGTCTGGAGGCCGAGCGCCTCCGCGAGCGCCTCGTAGACGACGTCGGGCGACTGCGCGTTGCACCACATCGTCAGCCCCTCGGGCGCGGCCTGCGCGAGACAGGCAAACGGCTCGAGCGGCGTCGAGCTGTAGCGATGGATCTTCAGGTTCTCGCGGACGACGCGATCCGCTTGGGCGAATGCGGCGTCGACGTCGCCGTACGCGACATGCCCCTGCCACGCGACGTTGGTCCCGAGCTCGTCGTACAACGCCGGGGCCGCAGGCGCGGCGGCCCCGGCCGTCGTGACGACGGCGGCGAGCGGCTCGTACTCGACGTCGATCAGATCGAGCGCGTCCTCGGCGCCGGCGCGGGTCTCGGCCGCCACCATGGCGACCGGCTCGCCGACGTAGCGCACCTTGTCGATCGCGCACGCGTACTCGGGAATCGGCACACGCAACCCGGCGGCGTAGCGTCCCGGCTTGAACGGCCGCGACAGCCGCTGCACGTCGGCCGGCGTCAGTACGGCCTTCACGCCTGAACGCTCGGCCGCGCGGCCGCCATCGACGCGGGCCACGCGCGCGTGCGCGTACGGGCTCCGCAGAATGCAGGCGTGCAGCATCCGCGGGAGGGTCAGGTCGTCTACGTAGCGGCCGCGGCCGGTGACGTGCCGCGGCGCTTCCTTGCTGCGGACGCTCGTCCCGATGTAGCGCGTCACCGATCGCGTCCTTTCGCGCGAAGTCGACCGGCCGCGTCCCTGACGGCCTCGACGATCTGCACGTACCCGGTGCACATGCACAGGTTGCTCGACAGCTCCTGCCGAATCTGCTGTTCCGTCGGATCGGGGTTGCGGGTGAGCAGCGCGTGCGCCGCCATCACGAACCCGGGCGTGCAGAAGCCGCACTGCAGCGCGAAGCGGTCGATGAAGGCGTCCTGAACTGGATGGAGGGCGCCTGCGGCGCTCAGCCCCTCTATCGTCGTGACCTCAGAGCCGTTGGCCTGAACGGCGAGCATCAGGCACGACTTCACCAGCGCGCCGTCGACGAGCACCGAGCAGGCGCCGCATTCGCCGACGACGCAGCCGACGTGCGTCCCGGTCAATCCGAGCTGCTCGCGGAGAAAGTGGACGAGCAGCGTGCGCGCCTCCGCCTCTCCGTCGACCGTCTCGCCGTTGACCGTGAGGTGAACTGGATGTCTGTTCACGAAAACAACGCTCCCTGCGGGAGCGGCACCCGCAGCGCGCGATCGAACAGGCCGTAGATGAACAGCCACGACGCCAGCGCGTAGGTCCCGGCCAGCACGAGCGAGCCGCCAGCCGCCGTCAGCAGATACACGAGCGCGAAGAGCGGTACGGCGACCAGCGCACCCACCAGCCAGAGCAGCAGGAAGAACGCGGCCATCCAGGCGAAGGCCGAGACCCACTCGGCGCGGGAGGCAGTGGCGAAGACGTCGGGCACGACATCCTCTTGCATGTGGGGCGGACCCTTCAGGTCCGCGTGATCGTCATGCCGGTGGGGCGAGCCCGTCAGGCTCGCCCGGCGAACCCGAAGGGTTCGCCCTACATGCGTCATCAACTGTCCTGCGGAAAAGAGCAACAGCAGTCCACCGGTCGCCAGCGGGAACACCGCCGTCCGGAATGGCCAGGCGCTCGCCTGATACAGGACCCACGCCGCGAGCATCAGGAAGCCGAGTGTGATCGGCAGGTCCGCGCCGTGAGCAACGGCCGCCGGCGCGTGGCGGCGGCCGCGCAGGAGCGGCCACACGAGTCCGGCAATCGTCACCAGCGCGAAGCCGACGACGAGCGGACGCGTCAGCCAGCGCCACTCGTAGAGCGAGTACGAGAGGAACAAATACCGTTCGGCGATGTCGCCGAGGACGAGTGCCAGCAGGAGCGGCGCCCGCGGCCAGTCCCACCGGATCGCCGCCACGCCGACGACCGTCGCGCCGAGCATCAGCAGGATGTCGGCGTACGTGTTGTGCGCCGTGTAGGCGCCGAACGCCGTGAGCACCAGCAGAAACGGCACCAGCAGCACCGCGCGGACGTAGGTCAGCCGCACGAGCTGGTTCAGAAACAGAAACGATACGGCGACCGCAATGATGTTCGACAAGACGATGATCCAGACCATCGCGTACGTGATGTCGAGGTTCTTCGTCAGCATCGCCGGCCCGGGCACGAGCCCCTTGAGCAGGAAGACGCTCAACAGGATCGCCATCGAGATGCTGCCCGGGATGCCGAACGCCACCGTCGGAATCAGGTTCCCGCCCTCGCGTGAGTTGTTCACGGCGCCGGTCGCAATCACGCCCTCGACGTTGCCGCGCCCGAACGTCTCCGGATGCCGCGACGTGTGCTGCGCGTGCGCGTACGCGATGAACTGCGAGACCGCGCCCCCCATCCCCGGAATGACGCCGATGCCGAGCCCGATTGCGCTCGCGCGCAGCGTCAGCCACCAGTGCTCGAGCGTGTCGCGCACGCCCTGGAACACGCGCGCCAGCCGCTCGTCGCCGCGCTGCGCCGCGATGGCCTGCTTCGTCATCATCAGCTGCAGCACCTCGGCGCCGCCGAACAACCCCACGACCACGGGCACGACGCTGACGCCTTCCCAGAGATACAGCTGCCCGAACGTGAAGCGCTGGATGCTGCTCTGCGGATCGAGTCCCACGAGCGCGAGGAGGAACCCGAAGGCCGCCATGATGAACCCCTTCACGAGACTCCGGCCGGCGAGCGCGACGATGAAGCTGAGGCCGAGGACGGTGAGCATCAGGAATTCGGGTGGGCCGAGCTGCAGCACCACCGGACGAATCACCGGCACCGAGATCGCCAGCACCGCGGCGCCGACGAGCGCCCCCACCAGCGAGCTGAAGAGGACGGCGCCGAGCGCGCGTCCGCCCTCGCCGCGGCGCGTCATCGGATAGCCGTCGAGCACCGTTGCCGCCGATGTGGCCTCGCCGGGAATCCCGAACAACACCGCGGTGATGTCGCCGGTCGTCGCGGTTACGGCATGCATGCCGAGCAGGAACGCGAACGCGGAGATGGCGTCCATCGGGTAGACGAACGGCAGCATCATCGCGAGCGTCGCCGCGCCGCCGAGCCCGGGAAGGATGCCGACCAGCAGGCCGACGCCAATTCCCACGAGCATGATGCCGAACGTGTGCGGCGCCAGCACCTGCAGGAGGGCGGAGAAGAAGACGTCCACCGCGCGCGCCCGTCAGTCCTTGTCGTCGATCGCCGCGGAGGGAATCACCGTCTCGGGGAGCGGGAAGCGCGGATCCGCGAAGAGCTCCTTCCACTTGGCGACGGTCTCGCGCACGCGCCCGGGGCTCGACTGCGCCACGGGCGGAAACGTGTCGCGCTTCTCGAACGGGCGGCAGGCATCGATCACCACGCGCGTGTTGTAGGGGGCGGCGGGATTCTCGAGCAGCGGGTCGACTCTGCTCCCCCACGTCTTGCGCAGGATCTCGATGTCCTCCGACGGCTCGCAGCGCGTGCTCACCGCCCACATCACTTCCTCGAGGTTCATCGGATCCACGTCCTCGTCAACGACGATGACCCAGCGGTTCATATAGGCGGCGGCCGGACATTGTGCGGTGAGATACCCGGCCTGCCGCGAGTGCCCGCAGAACCGCGGCGTGATCGAGACGACCACCAGCAGACGCCCGCCGCACGCCTCGTGCGCCCACACGCCGCGGACGTCGCGCACGCCGATCTTGACGAGGTCGTCCTGGATCATCGCCGACTTCAGCAGCGCGCGCATGTACGAGTAGTCGTTCGGCGGCTTCCCCGGCGGCGTCCCCAGGATGATCGGATTGTTCCTGTAGTACAGCCGCTCGATGTCCATCGCCGGCACCGGGCGGGGCGACCCGGCGTAGTAGCCGGTCCACTCGCCGAACGGTCCTTCCCGCAGCAGCCGGTCCGGGCGGATCCATCCCTCGATGACGATCTCCGCCGCGGCCGGCATCGGCAGGCCGGTGACCTGTCCGCGGACGACGCAGAGCTTTTCGCCGACCATCGCGCCGGCATAGGCATATTCGCTGATCGTGTTCGGCACTTCGGTGCCGGCGACCATCAGCAGCAGCGGGTCGTGGCCGAAGGAGGCCAACACCGGCGCCTTTCCCGCCTTCGCAAACCAGCGGTCGTACTGGGCGCGCCCCTGCTTGCCTGCCTCGGCGTTGATGGTGGCGGAGCGGCCGTCCTCCTGAATCATCATCCGGTAGGCGCCGACGTTGATCCGCCCCGTGTCGGGATCGCTCGTGACGACGGCGACGCCTGTACCGATGTAGCGGCCGCCGTCGTGCTCGTGCCAGCGCGGCGCCGGAAACCGCGTGAGATCGACGTCGCGTCCGTCCACCACGTTTTCGAACACGGGACCCGACCGCACGACCTCGGCCTCGAACTGCGGCGCCCTACCCTCCCACTCGAGCGGCTTGCCGCGCAGCGCCTGGACCAGGCCCGCCGTGTCGAGGTTCGGATCGAGACCGAGCGTCAGCGCCATCCGGCGCGCGTTGCTCAGCGCACCGGTCAGCACGCGGTAGCCGCGCGGGTAGCCGGCAATGTCGTCGAAGAGCAGCGCGGCCGGCGGCTTGCGGCGGTAGTTGATCTCCGAGATGGTGCCGATCTCGAGATCCCAATGCGCGCCGGAAACGTGCTGCAGCTCGCCGAGCTGCTCCACGCGTGCAAGCCAGCTGCGAAGGTCGCCGGCCATCAGGGCTGGATGATCTCGCGGTACTTCGCCGCGACATCCGGAGGCGTGGCCAGCACGTCGCTCAGAATCTGCTGGATCTGGGCCGCGTCCTTCGGCTGGAACTCGAGCTTCATCGCCTTCGCTTCGTCGAGGAATGCCGCGTCGCGGTACGTGGCCTGAAGGGCGGTTCGGAGCACCTCGACCCGCGCCGGGTCGACGCCCGGCGGCAGCGCAAACGGCTTCGCCATCGCGCCCGGCGCGTCGACCAGACGCAGCAGCGTGCGGCTTACATCGTCCTTCGCGAACTCCATGGCCAGCGGAACATCGGGCAGCGCGGGATGGCGGGCCATCCCGTTCTGGACGAAGACCTTCGCGTACCCATCCGTAAGCCACTGGCCGGTGGCCGACTTCACCGATTCCCACCCGAAGCAGACGCCATGGATCTCGCCGCGCTCGATGCCGATGCGCACGTCGTTGGTTGTCGGATACCCCGACACCGCTTTCAGGTTGGCGCCGGTCGCCGCGGCGAGCACGCGCGGCGCATCGTAGGTGTTCGAGCCCGGACCGGTGCCGCCGACGGCAATCGGCGTCGCGCGGCCGATCATCTCCTTGAAGCTCGTCACGGGCGCGTCGGTGCGGATGATGCAGACGTTCGGATCGTCGTAGGAGCTGCCGAGCCAGTTGAACTGCCGCAGGTCGAAGGCGACGCCTTCGCCGCCGGTCAGCTGGTTCATCATCTGCGCCTCGTGAAAGAGGCCGATGACCGTGCCGTCCTTCGGCGCCGCACTGAAGACGTGGTTTGCGGCGACGAGTCCCCCGCCGCCCGGCATGTTGACGACGATGACGGTGGGGTTGCCGGGGATGTGCGGGCCGATGTGGCGCGCGACGAGGCGCGCCGTCGTGTCGAAGCCGCCGCCTGCGCCGGAGCCGACGACGATGCTGACCGTCTTGCCGCGGTAGAACTCGTCGGGCGGCTCGCTGGCGCCGGCGCGGTCAGACGTTCCGCAGGCGGCGACGCTCAGGACGAGACCGAGGACGACCCACGCGCGCGACGGACCTGAACGCACGCGAGCTAGGGTACCTCAGATTATCGATCCTTGCGCCGATCGCGACCGCGAGCTCGGCCCGCCCAGATGCGAGCGTCTGTTTGTCATGGTGGGGAGCATGATATATAAAGGCGCGAAAGCGAGGACCCACTATGAAGCGTGCATGCGTGATTGCGCTGGCCCTGCTCGTCGGGATTTCGGTGCTCGCGCCCACGGTCTCCGGTCAGGAGGGGAGCGGGTGGCGGAACCTGATGAACATGAGCAACTGGACGCCGGTCGGCAAGGTTGACTGGAAGACCATCAACGGCGAGTTCTGGTCCACCAACGGCAACGGATTCCTGCTCTCGAAGCAGTCGTACGGCGACTTCGAGATCCGCGCGGACTTCTGGGTCTCGCCCGACGCCAACAGCGGGATCTTCATCCGATGTGCAGATCCGAACAAGGTCGGCGCGGCGACCTGCTACGAGGTGAACATCTACGACACGCGCCCCGATCCGAAGTTCCGAACCGGCGCGATCGTCGACCTCGCCCCGCCGCGGAACATGTCGATCAATACGGGCAACAAGTGGAACTCGTACCACATCACCGCCCGTGGCCCGCGGCTCATCATCCGGCTGAACGGCGAGACGACCGTCGACGTCGAGGACAAGAAGTTCGCGCGCGGCCCGTTCGCCCTGCAGGCGGGCCTCGGCGTCGTCCGGTTCAAGAACGTCCAGATCCGCGAGCTCAAAGGCACGACCTAGCACCCGTCCGAGCCGGCCGAGCTTTGCCGCGCTGCATGGCGTCTAACAGCACCCCAACGCGCACACTCCGCGCGTTGGGGACCCCGCGTAGAATAGGGAGCGCCATGCAGCGATGGATTCCCGTCCTGATCGCGGCGTCGATCGTCGCCGGCGCGTGCGACGACAACGGCGCGACCTCGCCGTCCAACCTTCCGCTCGTCTTCAGCGCCGTCCTGAGCCCCGCGAATGAAGTGCCGCCCGTCGCGAACGCGGAATCGCGCGGGGTGGGAGCCACGCAGATCACGATCCATGTCACACGTGATGCAGCCGGCGCGATCACCGGCGGGACTGCCGACATGTACTTCCAGGTGAGCGGCTTCCCGGGCCCCCTGCGCGTCGTCGGCGCGCACATTCATCCCGGCGCGGCTGGCGTGAACGGGCCGCCGCTCGTGAGCACGGGCCTGACCGCGGCGGCGCCGTTCGTCATCGAGAGCGGGACGGGTGAGTTCGGCGTCCGCGGCATTCCCGTTGACGCGGCAACCGCCCAGTCGATCGCGAACAATCCCGCGGGGTGGTATTTCAACGTGCACTCGCCGCTCAACCCGGGCGGCTTCGCGCGCGGCCAGCTCACGCGGATTCAGTAGGTGTCTCGGGCCTTACGTGCCCGACGTGCCCGGCCTAGTACACGCGGCCCCTGCGGAACTCCGCCTCGGCGATGTCGATGTAGGCGCGATAGCCATCGGGGTCGATGAACGGCTCCACCGGGTTTTTCGCGGTGGCGCTCGCAACGAACTTGCGATACCTGCCCCACGCTCGTGCGTGGTTGGTCACCCAGATGTCCGCGGGGAGACTCCGCAGGACACGCAAGGTGCGCTCGCGGTCGGCTGCTTGTTCCGGGTACTGTAACACTCCCAGCGCCCCAGGACCGCATACGCTCACGACGTTCAGCACGCGGTCGCCCTCGCGCACGGGGAACGACCACGACGTGCAGCCGCGCGTGTGGCCGGCGGTCACGTGCGCGGTGAGCGCGATCGGCCCGACACGGATCGTGTCGCCGTCCTTGAACCGGTGGTCGACGCGCGCGGCGGGATAGCTGAGGAACCCGATCCGGATGAGGAACCGCACCGGCAGGACGATGTCGGGGTCATCGCCGCCGGAGGCGATGGCATCCGCGCTCGCATCACTGGCCCACAGCTCGGCGCCGGACACCTTCTGGAGCGCCGCCAGCCGCCCGCGTGGTCGGGGTGCGGCTCGGAGTTCAGAAGCACTTTGACGTCGTTGATGTCGAAACCGAGCTTCGCGATGCTCTCCATGATCATCAGCGCGGTGGTGGGATACCCGCCGTCGAGCACGACGTGGCCCTCGGGGCCGGTGATGAGGAAAGCGGCGATGTCGTTAGCGCCCACGTAATAGAAGTTGCGCGCACTTCCTTCAGCCATATGCCGACGAGGAGCACGACAGGGATGGCACCCAGTCCGAGCAGGAGGAGCACCACGCGTCGCCTGGTGAGATGCTGCAAGGTTCGCCTCCCGCTTCTCTGGAGTGCCCTGGGCGTCGGGCGTGGGTACTACCACGCCGTCATCGCGTCTTCGAAGAGCGCCGCCAGCTCGTCCGGGCCGGCGGGCCGCGGCGCGAGCTTCGTCACGCGATGCTGCGGCAGCGTGCCTGCGACGAGCGCGGGGACGTCCGACGACCCGTAGCCGACCGCGCGCAGACCGTTCGGCATCTTCAGCCGCTGCATGAACCACGTGATTCGATCGGCAAGAATCCGTCCCGCATCGTCCGCGCGTGCGCGCGAGACGTCAGCGCCCAGCGCCTCGGCTGCCTCGAGATGGCGCTGCGGGTTGGCGGACGCGGTGTAGCGGAACACCGCCGGCGCATTCAGGATGACCGACATGCCGTGCGGGACGAGCGGGTGATCGACCGCGTACCCGTCGGGCATGAACGTGCGCACGTTGCCCGACACCGCGTACGACATCCCGTGCGGCAGATGCACGCCGGCGTTCCCGAATCCGACGCCTGCGTAGGATGCCGCCAGCAGCATCTGCGCGCGCGCCTCGTCATGCGAGGGGTCCTCGAACACGCGGACGAGATAGCGCGCAACGATGCGCATCGCCTGCATTGACCAGATGTCGCTGATCGGATTCGACCCCTGGTACGCAGGACGCAGCGCCGGCCGCTCCGGGCGCGGACGGCTCGTGAACGGCGCCGCCGTGTACGACTCCACGGCGTGGCTCAGGATGTCGAGGCCCGCCGACGCCGCGACGGCGGCCGGCAGCGTCCGCGTGTGCTCCGGATCGAGATACCCGAGCGTCGGCTTGAGGCGGCGATTCGCGATGCCGGTCTTCGCCTGCATCCGCTTCAGATCGAAGATCGCCACACCAGTAGTTTCGCTCCCCGTCCCGGCCGTCGTCGGAACTGCCATCAGTGGCTTGAGCGGGCCAGGCACCGGAAGCCCCTTGCCGATCGGCGGATTCACGTAATCGAGAAAGTCGGCCGGCGGATACGTCGTGTACAGGTTCACCGCCTTCGCCGTATCCATCGTCGAGCCGCCGCCGACGGCGACGAATGCATCGAACGGTCGTCTACGCGCGAACGCGATGGCGTCGAGAAATGACTCGTCGGTCGGTTCCACGCGCACGCGATCGTAGAGCGCGAACGGGATGCGGCTTGCCTCGAGCGAGTCGAGCACCGTCTGCACCGGAGGGAGGCGGCTCACACCAGGGTCCGTCAGGACGAGCACCAGCCGCGCACCGAGCTCGGCCAGGTCCATGCCGACCTCGCGTGTGACGCCGGCGCCGAACCGCACGGCGGACGCCGCCATCTCGAACGCGTAGTCGCGGGATTCTGTCATCGCGTAGGGCAGGCCCTTTACGGCGCGCTGACGAACCGCGCTCGCAGTGCTGCACGATCGATCGCACGGCCGTTGAGATATACGGCCTCGAGCCGGCGCGTGTGGCGGATGTCGTCGAGCGGGTTACCACCGAGCACCAGGAAGTCAGCGCGGCGGCCGGGGACGAGCGCTCCCGTATCGCGCAGTCCGAGGTACTCCGCCGATCGACTCGTCGCCGCCACGATCACCTGCGCCGGCGTCATGCCCGCGCCGACCATCGCCTCCAGCTCGCGCTGCTCGGCATGGCCGAACACATGATCTTCGAGACCGGTATCCGACCCGAGGATGATCCGCGCACCCGCCGCGCTCAGCTTGCGGAGGCTTCGCTGCAGGATCGCGTAGCGCTCGCGCGCCGCGGCGGCCGCTGCCGGCTCCCGCGACGCGAACGAGGCGCGCATCCGCCCAATCACCGCCGCCGGCACCGATTCACGCAGGAGCGCCGCCAGTCCGGGTTCCTCGAACCACGGCGGCAGGCCCGCGTGCGTGCCGCGCTCCGTCCCGCTCAGGTTCGGCATCACGTACACCCCGCGCCGGACGATCGCCGCAATCAGCGCCTCGTCCATGTCGCGGTCGCGAACGAGATGCGCAAATCCGTCGACGCCCGCGTCGACCAGGTCGACCGCGTCGTCGTGGTAGAACACGTGCGCGTTCACCTTCAGGCCGTGCCGGTGGGACTCCTCGATGATGGCTCGGTAGACGGGCGGCGCCAGGCGCGGCGCCCGGCCCCCGCGATCGTCCACCCAGATCTTCACGAGGTCGACCTGTCTTGCCGCGAGCTCGCGCACCGCGGCGCGTCCCTCGTCCGGCTCGTCCACTTCGTACGCCACACCCTGGAAGGCGGCCGCGCCGGGACCGGCATTCGGCGCGCCGATGCCACGGCCGGCCGTCAGCAGCCGGGCGCCGCCCACCGCGCCGCGCGCCTGATCGCGCCGAATCTCATAGACGACGTCGCCGGGATCGATCCCCTGCGCCATGACGACGCCGACGCCGAAATATGCGGCGCGGTTCAGATCCGTGAGAACGTTCTCGCGGGTGTAGTTCTCGCGGCTGAACGTGAGTCCCTTCTGGAAGCCCGGATGCCCGTGCGCGTTGACGAGCGCGGGCATGACGACCTTGCCCGACAGGTCGACGCGCTCGGCGCCGGGCGGCGCCTGCACCTCTCCCCGGCGCCCGACGCGTCGGATCGTCCCCTGTTCGACCAGGAACGCCGCATTGGACTGCGGCGCACCACCGTCGCCCGGGATGACGAGCGCCCCCTCGAACAGGACGCCGGACGCGGGCGGCGGCGCTTGCCGCGCCATCGTCGACGCCGCACATGCGATCGCCAGCAGGGCGACGAGCACCTGATACAGCATCGTGGGTTCCTCGAAATGCCAGCCCCAATCTTATCTGCCAGAGACCGTGCACACGATCTGGCTGGGCGTGGACTGCAGATGATACAGTTCGAGTCACTCCCAGCCCGCTGAATATTCGTCATGAACCGGTCGATTATCTGGATTCAGCCGGAAAAAGGCCGCAGCGACGACCGCGCGCGGATCGCGCAGCTGCGCGCGGCACAGTTCCTGCCCGTGGCGGTCGACTCGATCGACGCGGCGCTGCACCTGCTGCGCCAGTTCCAGGCGGGCGGCATTCTCGTGCGCACGACGACGGCTCCGCCGGAGGAATGCTCGCGCCTGGTCGCAACCGGATCGCCCGTCGTCGTGCTCGTCACCCCGGTCCATGTGTCGATGACGGACCGGTACCTCCTCGCCGGCTGCGCGGCGGTCGTCCTCGAGCCGTGTCCCGTCAAGGATCTGCAGGCGGTCGTGCAGCGCGTTGCGTCAGGCGAGCGGCAGGTGCGCTGGCCCGACGCATCGATCGCGCAGGTCGGCTGACGGCTAGTTGCTTCCTTTCCACGCGTCGAGCGCCTTGCGGTGCAGCGAGTCGGGCGTGAGCTCGGCGAGCTCGATCCGGCCCATGTACGGGTCGGTGATGTTCGCCAGCAGCGCGTTCGTGTTCCCGCTCTTGTTCACGTCGCTCACGGTCACGCCCCGCTGCCGGAACGTCGTCACGGCGTCCTTGATGTTCTCGACGTGCAGGCCGTAATGCGTGAACCCGGCCGGGCGCTCGGCATTCGCCTGGCCCAGCTCGAGGAACGTGTTGCGGCTGATGTGGAGGTAGACGAGCGTCGGCTGTCCCTGCGCGTTGGTCGCGCGGAACGCCTCCCGATACCCCATCTTCTGCGTGTAGTAGGCGATCGCTTCAGGAATGTTCGGCACGTTGATGCCGACGTGGTTCATCATCACGACGTTCGACGACTGCGCCAGCGGCACCTGCGCCGCCGCACCCACCATCAACCCGGCCGCAAACAACCACGCTCCTCGCATATGCGTCCTCCTGTCGGCGGGAGTGTAACTCAGTTGTCGGTTGTCAGTTGTCAGTTGTCAGTTGCCAGATCGATCAATTCTGACAACTGGCAACCGACAACTCCGGCGACGGCCGTCCTACTGCTGCGGCGTCTGCGGCTGCTCGGTCGTCGTGCCGGTCGTGCCTGTCGTGCCAGACGTCGATCCACCCGTCGTCCCCTGCGCGCCTGATGTGGGCGTGCAGGTGGTCGACATCATCGTGACGTTGGTGACGTTCAGGCGCATCTCCGCCTGCGCCTGACCGGCACCGCTCGGTGAATCGGTCCGCGACGCCATCGTGCCCGAGATCTGAACCTTGTGTCCGGCATGGCGGCGAGGTTGCCGCCACCCATCAACTGCAGGCGCTGGCCGACGAAGTTCGTCCCTGTCGTTCCGCGACCGCCGGCGCCGGCCTGCGCCGCGCCGCCGGCGGTCGCAGCCGCTGGCATGTCGGTGACGCTGAGGACGAACGTATTCGGCGCGCTGCCCCGCTCGATGCAGCCGATAAACGTCATCGACGACGCGGGCGTCTGCGCGCTGAGCGGTGCAGTCGCGGTCTGCTGCTGCGTTTCCGTCGACGGCGCGGTCGCACGCGGCTGTGTCTGCGGTTGCGACACAGAACCTGACACATCACCCTTGGCGCACGTGCTCGCGATCCATTCGGACGTTGCGCACGTTGACGCGTGCCTCAGCCCCGGGTTGCCCGGTGCCCCTCGGTTGCGGCGCGAGCGTGCCGGTGATCTCGACCCGATGGCCGACGTGCGCCTTGAGATTGGTCACGTTGTCGCCGCTCAGCTGCACGCGCTGTCCGACGAAGTTCATCCCGGCCGTTCCCGTGCCCTGCGTGCCGCGTCGATCGACCTGCGCCTGTCCGGTGATCCCAGCCTGCGCATCGCCGACGCGCCCCTGGCCGCTGATTGACGCATCCGGCTGGCGTCCTGTGGTCGCGCTCGCCGTCGCACCGCTCTGTTCGAGCACGTTCAGCGCGAACGTATTCCCCGTCGCGCCGGCCTCGACGCAACCGATGAGCGCGACCGTCTGTGCGGCCGCGCTCGGCTGCTGGGTCTGCGCGCCGAGTGCGGCGCTCCACGCGACCGCCGCCGCCACGCACAGCATCGTTGTTCGCTTCATGAGTGATCGCCCTCCTTGTGAACTGTCGCCACGAAGGAACGCGGCTCTGCACGATGCGATCCACAAACGCACATTCCAAATCTCAACTACCAAATCCCCAACGGTTGGGATCGAATGTCGTTTTGCGATTTGGGATTTGGGATGTTGGGATTTGGAACTTGGGATTTGGGTTTGCTCAGTTCAGTTCGCGAGGGCTTTGGTGATCGCCGCGCGGAGCCTCGGATCCTCGGGCGTCACGTCGCTCGGGAAGAACGCCGCCACGCGACCCTGCCGATCGATCAGGTACTTGGCGAAGTTCCACGCCGGCAGATGACCTGAGCGTCCGAGGAACGCGTAGACGGGAGACTGGCCTGAACCGCTCCGCGTGACGACCTTCTCGAACATCGGGAACGTCACGTCGTAATTGAGGCGGCAGAAGTCGGCGATCTCCTGCGCCGTGCCGGGCTCCTGCTCGCCGAAGTCGTTGCTCGGGAAGCCGAGGATGGCAAACCCCTTTCCTTTCAGCTCGCGGTAGAGCCGCTCGAGGCCGGCGTACTGCGGTGTGTAGCCGCAGAAGCTGGCGACATTCACCACGAGACTGACGGTGCCACGGTACTGCGCCAGCTCCGCGGGCTTGCCGTCGAGCGTCTTCGTGCGCAAATCGTAGAACGACGTGACAGCGCCTCCCAGCGCGGATGGCGTCTGCCGAGCGGCAGCGGCGGACAACGTGGCCGCCACGACCGCGACCACTCCGACCGCCCAGCTCGCACGGCGATGCGTCATCCGGCAGAGTCTCCCATTGGGCGTCGGGCGTGTCAACCGTCGTTCATGATCGATCGCGTTCGCGAGACCAGCGCGTCCGTGCCGCGAGGCTCGCAATCGCACGCCGCCGTTCCGGCGTGAGCGACGCGGCCCGCGCGGGGCCGCCCTTGAGGCCGCCCAGGCGGCCGAGCGCCGCGGCGTGAAGATTCCGCTGTGGAGGTGCCCATCGCCGCGCGAGCGTGTCGACGCGTTCGGTAGGCGCGCGGCAGGCTGGACAGGGAACGCCGATGCTGAATGTGTCAGGCGTCTCCTCGACAATGGTCTCGTGGTCGCAGACGAGGCATCGGCGGCGAGCGCGAACGAGCAGACGTCTGGCGTGCGACGGCATATGCATCCTTTGTTCACACTCTGTTCCCCTCGCGCCTCATTCGCCTCGGCACCGTGGCCGTGATGATGGCGGCCTGAGCATCACCATACCCGCGACAGCAGCGCGGAAATGCTTGAGCGCTCATGAAATGCTTGACCGCTCAAGTGTGTTGGCAGCGGTTTGGAACTGCACGGCGACGGAAGGAGGATCGCATGGCACTCACATCGAGGCTCGTCGCCGGCTTGCTCGGCGCGGCAATCGTCGGCGGGGCGGCGGCAGCACAGCACCAGCAGGATGGTCTCGTGAACGTCGCGGTCGGCGACATCAAGACCGGCGATATCGTCAGCAACAATACCGTCGCGGTCGACATTGCGGCGAACGTCGCTGCGACGGTCCGTGGAACAACCGTGAACGCGGCCGTCATCAGCGAGCAGCTCGCCAAGACGGGGGCGTTCAACTGTGAGGGACCGGATCAGTTCGTGCGGATCACGCCGGCCCGCTGACGTGTGCGCTCAGCGGCCGATGCCGAACACGCGCGACCAGAAGCCGCGCTTCTTTTGAGGCGCAGGCCGCGGCTCCACCGGTGGCTCGGTGGTCTGCTCTGCGACCGCCGCGACGGCCGGCGCCTCGACGACGGGCGCTGACACGGCCGGGGCCACGGGTCCGACCGTCGTCGCCGCGAGCGTCATGGTCGATCGGTCGTGCAGGATGTGATCGGTGCAGTAGTCGATCGGCTCGGTCCCGCGATGGAAATACTCGGTATGGACCCCCGCGCCGTGGCGCCGGCACGCGTCGGTCGCGAGCCGCCCGCTGAGCGGACAGATCGTGGCCGTCGTCACGGCGCGCGGCACTGAAAACCGGGCAGGATCACTGCCGCGCGTCGCCGCGATCATGAAGCGCGTCCACAGCGGCACGGCGAGCTGCGCCGCGTAGCCGCGCTCGATGATCGTCCGCGGCTGATCATGGCCGACCCAGACACCGGTCAGCAGCTGCGGCGTGTACCCGATGAACCACGCATCGCGATAGTCGTTGGTCGTGCCGGTCTTCCCCGCCGCCGGAAGATGGAATCCGAGCGGCCGCACCTGGGCGCCGGTTCCCGCATTGACGACGTCCGCCAGCATCGAGGTCACGAGATATGCGGTCGCAGGGCTGACGACCTGGCGCGGCTCCGGCGCCGCCTCATACAACGTCCGGCCTGCGCCGTCGCTCACGCGCCGAATCAACGTCGGCGGCACGACGATCCCTGCGTTGGCGAATGCGCCGTACGCGGAGACGAGCGACAGCATCGTGAGCTCGCCCGACCCGAGCGCCAGCGACGGCACCGCCGGCAAACCGCTCAGCCCAAACCGGTCGGCCTGCCGGACGACGGCGCCGACCCCGACTTGCTCGAGCATCCGTACGGCGGCGCGGTTGCTCGAAACGCGCAGCGCCGCGCGCATCGACAGCGCCTCGTCCTCGACGTGACCGTCCTCGGGGATCCATGCGCCGGCCGGAGTGACGATGGGCTCGGCCAGCCCCCGCAGCACCGTAGCCGGCGTGTATCCCTCTTCGAGCGCGGCGGCGTAAACGAACGGCTTGAAGGCAGAACCGGGCTGGCGCTTCGCCTGCGTGACGCGGTTGAAGCGGCTCCGACCGAACTCGCGGCCGCCGACGAGCGCACGCACCTCGCCGTTGCGCGGGTCGAGCGCGACGAGCGCTGCCTGCAGCGGATCGCTGGCCGCGAGCTGCCGCGCCCGCGGCCCCAGACGGTGCTCGATGTCGGCAAGCGCCCGCGCCACTTCGGCCTCGGCAGCCTTCTGCATGGCGAGATCGAGTGTCGTCTCGACCTTCAGCCCGCCCTGGTACACGCGGTCCCACCCGAACCGCTCGACGAGCTGCTTTCGGACTTCCTCCTTGAAGTATTGCCCGTACGCCTCTTGCTGTCGCAGCGCGTCGTTGAGGACTAGCGGCTGATTGCGCGCCCGGTCGAACGCGGCCGCATCGAGCGCGCGGCTGTCGCGCATGACGCGCAGCACGAGGTTCCGGCGTGCAATGGCGCGCTCGGGGCTGACCGTCGGCGCATACGTCGACGGCGCCTTGACGAGCCCTGCAATCAACGCCGCTTCCGCGGCGCTTACGTCGGATGCGTGCTTGCCGAAATACCCGAGCGACGCGGCCTCGACCCCGTACAGTCCGTCGCCGAAGTAGGCCTTGTTCAGGTACATCTCGAGGATCTGGTCCTTCGTGAACGCGCGCTCGAGCCGCGTCGCCAGGATGACTTCCTGCAGCTTGCGGCGCAGCGTCTTCTCCGACGTGAGGAACGACAGACGCGCGAGCTGCTGCGTGATCGTGCTGCCGCCCTGCTCCGCCCGCCCCTCGAGCACGTTGTTCCAGCCCGCGCCGAGCACCCGAATGACGTCGAAGCCCCCGTGGCGGTAGAACCGCTGATCCTCGACGGCGATGATGGCGCCAACCAGATGCGGCGAGATCCGGCTGAGCGGAACGGGCAGCCGCTGCTCCTGGAAGATCGTGAATGCATGCCGCCCCTTGACATCAACGATCGTCGTCGCATGCGGCATGGTGCCGACCGCCTGGACCGCCTGCGAATCGGGCAGCTGCGCGGTGGCCGTGTACAGGAGGCCGATCGTCGCCCCGACGCTCACCCAGATGCCGAGCGTGATGGCGAGAACGGCGGCGAGAAACAGCCGAGGTTTGAGGGAGGCCACGAAGCGGCTGTGCGCAACTGTCGTGCCAGCAGAGTGTCAGGGGCATTACGGGTGCGGCCACGGCCTGCTGCGCACTGGCGGGGACGCAGCCATGTAAGAAGGTGTGCCGGCTATGGCAGTATTACGCGGCCGGAAGGAGCGTCCATGCGAATTGCGATGGCTGTGTTCGTTGGCCTGATCTCGTCGGGGCGGGTCTTCGCCCAGGATTGGACGGAGTACATCAACCGCGAGGATGGCTTCCGGGTCGACTTTCCCGGAAGGCCGACGGTTGCCGCGACGACATTCAAATCAGAGTACGGGTCCGATCTGCCGGCGCGCGTCTACACCGTGACGCGAGGAGCCGAGCGGTACTCGGTGACGGTCGTCGACTATCGCGAGATTCAGCGGATTGCCGACGAACGTGCCACGCGGACCTGCCCGACCACGTTCGGCGACGAGCGGGCGTGCGGCCAGAACCTCGCCGGCCGCGGCTACTGGAAAGAAGAAGTCGGCGGCGCGCTCCTCCACGCGACATTCAACTTCATCAAGCGCGACGCGAAAGTCACGCATCTCGCGTGGGCGTGGCAGGACCTGGTCGAAGGACACGAGATTCAGCAGGTGAACAACGCGGACCAGTCCCGGACGTTCGCCTACATCGCGATGCACCGCAACCGGCTGTACATCCTGGAGGGGACGGCGCCGGAGAGCGGCCCGCCGCCGGCGCTCTTCCAGCAGTCGCTCGGGTTCGTCGACCCCGACGGACGCGGCGTCCGGTATCAGTCGGTGTACTCGAACCGGCACGCGGAGTGGCCGGAGATCTTCCCGGCACAGCCGCAGCGGACCGGCCAGGGCGGCGCGGCGGCGCCCGCCGGCCGGTAGTTGTCAGTTGCCAGTTGGCAGGAATGCGCCACCGCGCGCGATGCATCCTGACAACTGACAACCGACAACTGACAACTTACTGTCCGGTGCCCGGGCGCAGCTCGTACGGCGCGCCGGTACCCGACGAGCCGAGGAAGAGCTTCTTGCCGTCGGCAAACGTCAGGTCGCGGCCGTTCGCGCGGCGCGTGCCGTCCTTCGCCTGATAGCCGTCGATCATGATCTCGGTGCCGGGCGCCAGCGACTGCTTCGTGAACCCGCGGCGGAACAGCACGTTCGGCGTGCCCCCCTCGATCGCCCACGGTTCGACCTTGCCGTCGCGCTGCACTTCGACGTGGATCCACACGTGAGGATTGACCCACTCCACCTTCGTCACCTTCGCCTTGAAGCTGACGGGCCTCTTGGCGTCGAACTCCGCGGCAAAGGCGTGGTGCGCCCAGACCGGCGCGGCGCCCGCCAGCAGGAGACCCACACTTGCGAGTACGGCGGCTAGTGTTCGCATGAGACTCACCTCTCCTTATTTGCGCAACCACTCGTAGAACTTGTCGCCGGGCGGCACCTTGCGCGTGATCTCGACGACCATCGTCTCGCCTTCCCAGCGTGTGACCAGCGGCTCCTTGCGGACGTGCCCGTACAGGAACTCCTCGGCGAACTCCGTGCAGCGGTACTCCAGCAGCTGCATCTTCGACTCCATGCGGCGATAGAGCGGCATCGCGATGCGCCAGGGTCGCGTGAAGACCTTCGGGTCCTCGATCGTCACCTCGTACTGAATCACGTCGCGCGTCAGCGGCGAGAAGCGCTCGGTGAGCTTCAGCGCGTCGCTGTGGAAGTTGCCCGCCCGGTCGAACCACGTCTTGTCGTTGAAGTAGCTGACGTCGACGACGAGCGTATCGCCTTCCCAGCGGCCCACCGAGTGTCCCATCCACGTTTCGGCGGGCGGCGGATCGACCTCGTCGAGGTGGATCGTCCGCGCGGTGTTCGCGAAGGCATACGCCATGTGGATCTTGTTCGTGCTCTGCGTGATCTCGAACGGGTACGGCATGTACATCGCGCGCGGGATGCCGGGCAGGTAGCACTTCAGCTCCGGGTCGCGATCGATCCAGTGCTCCGCGTTCGCCTTCTTGATCGCCAGCGCCTCCGGGGTATACGGGATCTCCCCGTCGTCCTGAACCACGCCAAGCGATGCGGGTACGCCGGCCGCGGCGCCGAGCGCGACAACGGGCGCGGCGGCGACGCGCGCGTACTCGAAGGGATACACACCGGGCTGCGTGACCGCGCCGGGGCGCGCCGCGTGCGCCTGCAGATCCCAGTGTGCCTCGTTGTTCGCCTGCCAGATGCCGCTGAAGTTCGGGCGACCGTCGATCCGATCCGGGCGGGTCGTCTCGGACGTCTGGCCTGCGGTCCGCGGGATCGACAACGCGATCCCCGCGCCCGCCACCGCCGCGACAACCGCGACCGATACGAGTGAGCCGGTGATACGCATGGGCTACCTTCCGAGCGGGTTCTCTTCGACGCCGACGAAGTCGGTCGCGTTGTCGTTGAACGCCGGATGCGGGCCGCGGCCCTCGGCGTACGCCTTCTCGGCCAGACGCGCGGCGAGCAGCAGCGACGGGAAGCCGTAGTTCCCCTCGTGGCACCGCGGTTCGTAATAGATCCGGTTCTCCTTCTCGTTCTGCCGCGTGAACTCCTCCACGACGGTCCACGGCCGCGTCCACACGGTCGGGTCCTCGATCGTCACGCGATATTCGAGCGTGTCGGGGCCGGTCCGCGTCCACCGCTCGATGAGATGCAGGTTCTCGCGCGAGCCGAAGAAGTCGGTCTTCGGGCTGAAGTTGGTGACGTCGATGACGAGCGTGTCGCCTTCCCAGCGGCCGCGCGAATCGCCGTGCCACTGGCGCACCGACGCGGGCAGATGCGGACCGCCGTGCATCGCAATGCTCCGCTGGAACCCTTGTCCCTGACCGACGTCGTAGAAGATCGATACGCCGCCGGGCGTCTGCACGATGCGGCGGAAGCTGCCGCCGTAGGCCGTGCCGAATTCCGGAATGCCCCCTGAGAGACAGCGGTCCGAGAGGCTCCCATCCTCCGGCCCGTAATGGCGGTTCATGCGCGCGGTGTTGTAGCGTGCCAGCGGTTCGTCGCGGCGCGGCGACGGCGCCGCCACGTACTTCCCACCTGCGCACGCCGGCGAGTTGTTCTTGCACGTGGCCGTCGCCTGCAGCAGCGCCAGGCGGAACGCACGATCCTCGGCGGCGCGCTGCTGCGCTTCGGGCGTGAGCGGCGGAATGCGGCCGTCCGGCGGATCGACGATGAGCGACGTGCGGCGGCCGGTGCGCTTCATCGACATGAACACCGAGTTGTAAGCGCCCGCGACGTCGAGCTCCGTGCCGCGCTCGACGCGGCGATCGCGCCCGAGCAGCTTGAGCCGCTCCTCGTCGAGCGCCGCGCGCTCGTCCTCGGTGAAGAACTCGCGGGTGCCGTAGCGCGCCGCGCGCTGCAGCGGGGTGTCGAACTCGTTGGTCCAGATCCCCTGGAGATCCGGCTCGCCCCACGGCGTGCGCGGAATGTCCGCTTCGGCTGACGCCGTGGCCCACGGGCGGACGACCGCGGCCAGGGCGCCGATGACGACGGCGGCTCCGACGACGAGCACGAGGCGCGTACGCATTAGAACGACCTCCGGTCCGGCTCTGCTTCGACTTCGCCCAGGCACCCGGGCAAGCCCGAGGGGTGAGGCCGGACGCCACGGACGTGGCAATCTACGGGCACAGGATACTCCCGAAACGGCTACAATGAGCGCCGTACGCGGATGAACGCGACCGGCACGGCGGCGGTGCTCGCCCTGGCGATCGGCGGCTGGATGGCCGCGGCGGCGGCGGCAGTCCAGGTCCCGCCGCCGACGCGAACTCAGAACACAGAACCCCGGACCGCTGCGGGACTCATCAAGACCTACTGTCTCTCCTGTCACAACGAGCGGCTGAAGACCGGGGGGCTCGCGCTCGACAGCGTCGATCCCTCGCGACCCGCGGCGCACGCTGACGTCTGGGAGCGCGTGGTCACGCGGCTGCGCGCGCAGTCGATGCCGCCGGCGGGACTGCCGCGGCCGGATGCCGCGACCTACGACGCCGTCGCCGATGCGCTCGAAGCCGAGCTCGATCGTGCGTGGACCGCGAGCCCGAATCCCGGGCGCATCAACGCGGTGCACCGGCTCAATCGCGTCGAATACACGAATGCGATCCGCGATCTGTTCGCGCTCGACGTCGACGTCGCGTCGCAGCTCCCCGGCGACGAGACGGCCGACGGCAGCTTCGACAACTTCGCGGACGTGCTGACGATCTCGACCGCGCACCTCGAGCGGTATCTCTCGGTGGCGCGGCAGGTGACGCGGCTCGCCGTCGGCCTGCCGCCAACGCGTCCGGCCGTCGACACCTTCGAGATTCCGCTGCACATCGTCCAGGACGATCGCCAAAGCGAACTGCTGCCGTTCGGATCGCGCGGCGGCATTGCCGTGCCGTATCAGTTCCCGGTCGACGGCGAGTACCTGATCAAGGTACGGCTGCGGCGGCAGTATCAGGACTACATCATGGGGATGGGGTGGCCGCAGCAGCTCGACGTGCGGCTCGACGGCCGTCTGCTGAAGCGGTTCACGGTCGGCGGCGGCGCCAAAGGCCGGCCCGCGGCGGCCAGCTACGCGGGCGATGGCGAGCCGGGGTTCGCCGGTGACCCCGAGTGGGAGAAGTACATGCAGACCGACGGCGACGCGGGCCTCGAGCTGCGTGTGCCGGTCACCGCGGGCTCGCACGTCGTGGGCGTGTCGTTCGTGCGGCAGTTGTGGGAGCCGGAAGGGCTGCCGCAGCCGCTGCAGCGCGGCCGCGTGCTCACGAACGACCAGATCTATATGGGCCACGCGGCGGTCAGCTCGGTGCAGATCGGCGGGCCGCATACCGTGTCGCGCACGGGCGTCGACACGCCCAGCCGTCGCGCGATCTTCACCTGTCACCCAAGGCAGGAGTCAGAGGAGCGCGCGTGCGCGACGGCGATTCTCTCGCGCGTCGCCCGACTCGCCTATCGCCGCCCCGCCACCGCAGCCGACGTGCAGACGCTCGTCGCGTTCTTCGAGCGCGGCCGCCGCGACGGCGGGAGCTTCGACGAGGGCATTCAGTTCGCGCTCGAGCGCGTGCTCGTCGATCCCGACTTCCTGCTGCGCGTGTATAGAGATCGTCAATCGACCGTGGCGTCCGGCGTCAGCCGGGCCAAGGCCTATCCCCTGAGCGATCTCGAGCTCGCCTCGCGCCTCTCCTTTTTCCTCTGGAACAGCATTCCGGACGATCGCCTCCTCGAGGCCGCCGAGCGCCGCGAGCTGACGCGCGCCGACGGCCTCGAGCAGCACGTGCGCCGCATGCTGGCGGATCCGCGCGCATGGCGCGCGCTCGTCGACAACTTTGCGGCGCAGTGGCTCAACCTCCGCCGCGTCCGCGACGTCGTCGTCCATCCGGATCTGTATCCGCACTACGACGAAAGCCTGCTCGAGGCGTTCGAGCAGGAGACGAAGCTGTTCCTGGCGAGCACGCTCGCCGAGGACCGCAGCGTGCTCGATCTGCTCCGCGCGGACTACACGTTCGTCAACGAGCGCCTTGCGCGCCACTATCGGATTCCCGGCATCTACGGCAGCCGCTTCCGCCGCGTGACGCTGTCGAATCCAGAGCAGCGCGGCGGCCTGCTCGCGCACGGCTCGATCCTCGCGACGACGTCCTACCCGGATCGGACCTCGCCGGTGCTCCGCGGCAAATGGCTGCTCGACAACATCTTCGGCACGCCGCCGCCGCCGCCGCCGCCCGGCGTGAACACCACGCTCGTCGAGCCGCCGCCGGGAGCGCAGCCGCCGACGATTCGCGAGCGCCTCGCGCAGCACCGGCAGAACGCCGCGTGCGCGAGCTGCCATGCCGCCATCGATCCGCTCGGGTTCGCGCTCGAGCACTTCGACGCGATCGGCGGGTGGCGTACCGTCGACGAAGCCGGCAAGCCGGTCGATGCCAGCGCGACAACGCTGAGCGGGGCGACGGTGCAGGGGCTGTCGGGGCTCCGGGGGCTCCTACTCGCCGATGCGGAGCAATTCCCGCGCACCGTTACGGAGAAGCTGATGGCGTACGCGCTGGGCCGGCGCGTCGACTACTACGATCGGCCGTCGGTGCGGCAGATCGTCCGCGCCGCCGCCGCCGACGATTACCGCTGGTCGTCGCTCATCGTCGGCATCGTCAAGAGTCCGGCGTTTCTCATGCGGAGCTATGACAATGGCACTGCTCACCAGTAAGGCCCTTCCGCGGCGGACCGCGCTTCGCGGACTCGCCGCGACACTGTCGCTGCCGCTCCTCGACGCGATGTTTCCCGCGGGCGCGCGGGCGCAGATCCGGCGGCCGATCCACCGCTTCCAAACGTTCTACGTCCCGAACGGGATGGCGATGGAGTACTGGCTGCCCACGAGCGCGGGACGCGACTTCGCGCTGACGCCGATCCTCGAGCCGCTGGCGCCGTACCGCAGTCAGCTGACGGTCATCTCGGGCCTCAAGGCGAACTGGAACTACATCCACGCCGGCGCGTCGGGGTCGTTCCTGACCGGAACGACGCGCGGCGGGCGGAACGAGGTGGAGATCATCGCCGACGTGTCGATCGATCAGATCCTCGCGCGCCGGTTCGCGCGCGACACGCAGGTCGGTTCCCTCGAGCTCGCGATGGACGCGCCGAACAACGCGGGCGCGTGCACCGGCAATCTGAGCTGCGTCTACACACACACGCTCTGCTGGCGCAGTCCCACGCAGCCGCTGCCGATGGAGCACAATCCGCGCGTCGTGTTCGAGAAGCTCTTTGGCGACAGCGGCAGCACCGAGCGCGCCGCCCGCGAGGCGCGGCTGCGGCAGCACCGCAGCATTCTCGATTCCGTGGCCGACAAGCTCGCGCAGCTGCGGCGCGAGCTCGGTCCGCAGGACCTGACCAAGGTCGACGAGTACACGGAATCGGTCCGCGACGTCGAGCGGCGCATCCAGCGCGCCGAGGAGCAGCGCGACATCGAGCTGCCCGAAATCGATCAGCCGCAGGGCGTGCCGCCCGTCTTCGAGGATCACCTGGCGCTGATGCTCGACCTGCAGCGGCTGGCGCTCCAGGCGGACCTGACGCGCGTCATCTCGTTCATGATCGGCAAGGAGCAGAGCGCGCGGCCGTATCCGCAGGTCGGCGTGCCCGAGGCGCACCATCCGCTGTCGCACCACAGCAACCGCCCCGAGCTGATCGCGCACATGTCGAAGATCAACCGGTACCACGTGGAGCTGTTTGCCGGCTACCTGGCGAAGCTGAAGGCGACGCCCGACGGCGACGGGTCACTGCTCGATCACATGACAATCCTGTACGGCGCGGGCATCTCCAACAGCAACGCGCACTCGGGCGTCAACCTGCCGCTTGCGCTCGTCGGCGGCGGCGCAGGAACGCTGCGCGGCGGACAGCACCTCGCCTTCCCCGACAGTCCGCCGATGGCGAACCTGCTCGTCACGCTGATGGACAAGCTGGGCGTGCCGGTCGAGAAAATCGGCCCGAGCACCGGCAAGCTGCCGATCGACACGCTGCCGGGAGTGTGACGTGACGCGTCTGCTGGCACTGCTCCTCGTGATCGGCACCGCGCCGGTGCTGGCGGCCCAGCGAGGGCCGAGTGCCACGGGTGTCGAGCCGGACGGCACGACGCCGCTGCACCGTGCCAGCTATGAAGACGACCTGGCCGGCGCAGACACGCTGCTGCGCGGCGGCGCGGACGTCAACGCGGCCAACGATCTGGGCGCGACCCCCCTGTGGCTCGCGAGTCTGAACGGCAGCGCGCCGATGGTCCGCCGCCTGCTCGATGCGGGCGCGAACCCGAACCTCGCGCTGCTCAGCGGCGAGACGCCGCTCATGGTGGCCGCCCGCGGCGGCTACGTCGAGGTGGTGGAGCTGCTCGCGGCCACAGGCGCGAACGTGAACGCACGCGGCACGCGGGGGCAGACGGCGCTCATGTGGGCCGTCGCGCAGCGTCACCCGTCTGTGGTCAAAGCGCTGCTGGCGCGCGGCGCCGACGTGCACGCGAAATCGGACGTGTGGGGCCAGGTGATGGCCGTGCCGCCGCACGGCCATGCCGACTACAACAAATGGATCCCGCACGGCGGCGAGACGGCGCTGCTGTTCGCCGCACGCTCGGGCGACCTCGACTCCGCGAGGCTCCTGCTGGCGGCAGGCGCGAACGTGCACGACGCCGACGCCTGGGGCGTCACCGCCATGGTGCTCGCCGCGCACGCCGGACATCGCGAGCTCGTCGAGTTCCTGCTCGAGAAGGGCGCCGATCCGAACGCCTCGGCGCCCGGCTTCGCGGCCCTCCACATCGCGATCATGCGGCGCGACGAACGGATGGCGGCGGCGCTGCTGGCCCGCGGCGCCGACCCGGACGCACCGCTCCGGACGTGGACGCCGACGCGCCGCGCCTCGGCCGACTGGAATTTCCCGCCGGCGCTGGTCGGCGCGACGCCCTTCTGGCTCGCCGCGCGCGTCCTCCATCCCGGCATCATGCGGCTCCTCGCCGCGCACGGCGCCAACCCCCGCGTCGTTCATCGCTCCGACTTCTATCTGAACGACATGTACGACCGCCGCGCCGAGGCGACGACCGCGCTCATGGCCGCCGTCGGGATGGGTATCGGCGGCAACCCCTGGCTGCCCGCGCCGTGGCAGACCCGGGAGGCGCTGGCGCTCGAGGCCGTGCAGGTGGCCGTCGAGCTCGGCGCCGACCTCAACGCCGCCAATACCGACGGCCGGACCGCGCTCGACGCCGCGCAGGCGATGAAATACGAGTCGGTCGTGCGCTATCTCGTCGAGAAGGGCGCCCGTTCCGGAAAGGCGCAGGTAAGGTAAAATCGCCCCAATTCGTCCGGGTCTGTCCGAAAGGAGCTGCGCAATGCGCTCGATCACCGCGGGACTCGGGACCCTCATCCTGGCGCTTGGCGTGGCGCTGTCGACGTCGACGGCCGCCTCCGCCGACGTGCCGCCGAATCCAACCTTCACCAAACACGTGGCGCCGATCTTCCAGGCCAAGTGCGAGACGTGCCACCGGCCCGGCTCCATCGCGCCGATGTCGCTGCGGACCTTCGAGGAAGTCCGTCCGTGGGCGCGCGGGATCCGCGAGCGCGTGCAGACGCGGCAGATGCCGCCGTGGCACATCGACAAGACGGTCGGCATCCAGGACTTCAAGAACGATCGCTCGCTCACCGACGAGGAGCTCGCGACGATCGTGCGGTGGGTCGACGGCGGCGCGCCCCAGGGCGACCTGCGCGACATGCCGGCGCCCCGCACGTGGCCCGACGGCCAGGGCTGGGTCTACGCCAAGGAGTATGGCGAGCCCGACATGATCATCCGCTCGATGCCGTGGACGCAGAAGGCGGGCGCCAACGACACCTGGTGGAAGCCCGTGGTTCCAACCGGCCTCACCGAACCGCGCTGGGTGCGCGCCATCGAAGTGCGGCCCGGCACCGTCAAGGGGCGGAAGATCACGCACCACGCCAACTCCGACCTCCTCCAGGACGAACCGGGCGAGCTGATTCAGGCGGGCCCGGGCCGCTTCATGGAGTGGGCCGTCGGCAAGGAAGGTGAAGTGATGCGGCCGAACGCCGGCAAGCTCCTGCTGCCGGGGTCGCGCATTGCGTGGGACATCCACTACTCCGCCACCAACGAGGACGTCACCGACGTCGTCGAAATGGCGATCTGGTTCTACCCGAGGGGGCAGCAGCCGAAATACCGCCAGCACCTGCTCCGCATGGGCAACACCGGCGACGGGGCCATCGATATTCCGCCGAACACGATCAAGGCGACCGAAAGCTTCTACCCGCTGCGTCAGGCGGCGCGGCTCGAAAGCTTCCAGCCGCACATGCACCTGCGCGGCAAGGCAATGTCGCTCGAGGCGATTCTGCCGTCGGGCCAGACGGTGATTCTGAGCCACGTCGACAACTTCACGTTCAACTGGCACAACGCGTACGTGTACGCCGACCACGCGGCGCCGCTCCTGCCGAAGGGGACGATGCTGAAGGTCACGGCGTGGCACGACAACACGGTCGCCAACAAGAACAATCCCGATCCGAACGTGTGGGTGGGCTACGGGGACCGCACCGTGGACGAGATGGGGCACGCGTGGGTCAACGTCACCTATCTGAGCGACGAGGAGTACGTCGCCGAGGTCGAGGCGCGCCGGACGCAGCTCTCCCGCGGTACGAAGTAGCCATGAAGGGGCTGACCGTCGCGATCGCGCTGACCGCGGCCGCGACGGTCGCCGCTCAAGTCAACCGGCCGCCGCTCTCCCTCGAGCCGCTCGGCGCCACCGGCGAGGCGATCTTCCCCGCCTTCGAGGGCTGGGGACCCGACAAGAACGGCGACACGCTGCTGCTCCTCGGCTACTACAACCGCAACAAGAGCCAGACGCTCGACATCCCGATCGGCCCTGACAACCGCATCGAACCCGACGGTCCCGACTACGGCCAGCCGACGCACTTCTATCCCGGGCGGCAGCACGGCGTCTTTGCGATCCGCGTGCCGAAGGACTTCGGCAACCGGCGCCTGACGTGGACGCTGACGGCGAACGGCCAGACGTCGGTCGTCTCGTTCTGGACGAATCCCGCGTACTGGGTGAATTTCTACAAGCACCCGGCCAACAGCAACGAGCCGCCGGTGATCCGCCTGACGCGCGACGGCCAGGCGATGACCGGGCCGCCGCCAGGGATCGCGCAGACGCTGCAGGCGGTCGTCGGGAAGCCAGTGCCGCTCACGGTCTGGGCGTCGGACGTGCCGCTGCAGGAGCGCGCGGAGCAGGAGGAGCTGGACGCCCGCGCGCGCGCGACCAGTCCCACGGCGCGCGCCGACGCAGCCGTGGCCGTCGTCGGCGATCAGGTGATTGGCATCGGCGCCGCCAAACCCGCCGCTTCAGCGGCCGCGCGGCCCGACATCACCGTCAACTGGCGCGAGCACCGCGGCCCTGCGCGCGTCACCTTCGCGCAGGAGCGCCTTCCGATCGTGACGAAAGGCGACCCGTCGGTCGTCGGCGAGGCGGCGACGACCGCGACGTTCACCGCGCCGGGCGAGTACGTCATTCGCGCGCAGGTGAACGATACCTCCGGCGACGGCGGCGGCGGCGAGCAGTGCTGCTGGACTACCGCCCTCATCCGCGTCGTCGTGAAGTGACGTACGTTGGCGTCCGGCTTCAGCCGGACCACGCGTCACGTGGTCGCGCGAATCGACTTCACCTGGATCGTCTTGGTCTTGGCGTCGAAGGTGCCGGTCACCGTCACCTTCGACCCCGCAAACGTCTCCGGCGTCTGCTGATCGCTCAGCCCGTACACGGTCTTCCCGTCGAGCAGCACGTACTTCGCCCCGTGCGCCTCGACGCACGCGCGCGTACAGTCGGCGTCGGTCGGCCCCATCTTCATGGCGGCGTGGCCGGTGTACGCGCACATGTCGTCGGTGATGACGCCGGTGAACGTCTGCGACTGCTGGCGCGCCGACAGCGCCGCGACCAGAAGCAGACTGAGGACGAGCGGCTTCACGTCAGTGTCCGGGAATCATGATGTGCGCGGTCGACGTCCCCGCGTTCATGATCCAGGCGCCGCCCATCTTGTTGTTGTCGGGCAATCCCATCGACTGCGCGGTCGCGCCGGGTACGGCGACCGTCATATGCGATCGCGCCTGTTCACGGCTGGGCCCGAAGAAGTTGTAGAACACCGACCCGAACTCGGGCTTGACGCGGGTGCCGTCCTTCTCCGCCGCGTCGAGCGCCGCCTGGCGCCCTTCGCCCATCGCCTCGAAGCGCATGTTCTGCGCGACGCGCTCCAGATTGCCGAGGCTCGTGCACTCCACGGAGAACGGCTGCTGGTTCGGCTGTCCCGATCGGTCGTAGCACACGAGGCGGTTCGTCCCCTTGCGCAGGGTCGTGTACGTGAAATCGGGCTTCCACTTGATGACGGTCGCCTGGCCGGCCAGGTTCGCCGGCGCCGCGAGCAGCGCCAGGTCGACGTCGGCCTGCGAGGCGCCAGGCTCGAGCGGCGGTGGCGGCGGTGGCGCCCCGCGTCCGCCCTGCGCCGCAAGGCTGGTCGCCAGGGCCAGCACTCCAAGCGTGGTGACGAGAATCCGTTTCATGATTGACCTCCCTTTATCGTGGTTGACCCTGGCGCCTGAGGCGGCGCTGTTCCTCGATCGTGTCGAGCCGCTGCGCGTTGCCCGGCAGCAGCTCCGTCCCATCCGACCGGACGATCTTCCGGAAGAACATCCGCGGCGAGTTCGTGTGCGTCGGATTGCCGGTAACCGTGACCCTCTCACCCGCCTTGAGCGACTCCGCTGTCCAGCCGAATTCCGACAGATTCAACCGTCCGGCGAACTCGACGGTCCACTTCTCCAGCTTGCCGCTGTCGTCCGTGACGTCCATGAGCATGAGCGCGTGCGGGTTGACGAAGCGAAACTCGGTGACGACGCCGGCGACGGTGATGACGCGCGCCTCGTCGTAGACCGGCGAGAAGGCATGGTGCGCACTCGCGGCGGACCCGCTCGCCACGAGGGCGAGCAGCGCGGCAACGACCGCGCGCGGCGACGTCACGGCCGCGCTCCCTTCTTGAACTCCGTCGGCACCTCGCACGCATCGTACGGCGCGATCTGCTGCTCCGGCGCCCAGCGCCAGATCTTCCTCAGTACCTGCGGCGCCCGGAAGGTCCGCGGATCGCTGAGCGTGGCTGTCAGGTGCAGCGCGTGTCCGTCGGCGGAGCGCGTATAGCGCTCGACGACGCGCATCTCGGCGCTGTGCTCGCCCATCGCCTGGAGATCCGGCAGCATGATGATGTTCGGCGCGATGCCCGACGTCTCGACGACGAGGGTCGCGCCCTCCCAGCGTCCAACCGAGTGGCCCATCGCGGTCGGCTTCGGCGGCGTGGGCGCGCGACCGTCGAGATGGACCGTCCGCAGGCCGTCCCATTCGCCGTACCGCAGCGTCAGCCGATCCGGCGCCGGCTGGCGGATCTCGAGCTGGTGCGGCGCAAAGATCTGCCGCACCATGCCCCACGGCTCGCAGCGCAGGAAGCCGGGATCGTCGGCCGGGTCGAAGGGATAGCGCTTCCGTGCCGCCGGCGTCAGCTGGTCGCGCAGGTATTCCCGTTCGTAGCGCTTCGCCTCCGCCTGGAGTTGCTGGAACGGGCGCGCGTCGTTGGCGGGGTCGTCGAGCAGCGCGTTGAGCCGCGCGATCCCCGCGTCGGTACAGGCAAAGAAGCAGAAAAGCCCTTCAGGGGTGGTCGGCGGGTCGCTCCACATGCCCTCGAGGCGCGAGGCAGGCGACTGGCCGCGCGCCAGACCGGGCAGGCAGGCCGCCAGGACGAGACCCAACAGGACCCGCCTTCGTCGCGCGGAACGCTTCGGGATCATAGAGCCCTCTGTCGCGTGCGTATTTTACGCCCAGACGCGCTCTCGGACGTTTCTCGCCCGTCGTGATCGGGCCGAGATCATTTCCACCGGGCCGGGCCGCGGCAGTCGGCCAAGACGACGCTCGTCCGCGCGTTCGTGGACGACCGGCGCGGCCGCTATTACAACGGGGATGCGGCCGCCGATCGCCTGGCGACCCAGGAGCGGCAGCTCGACATGAACCGTCCGCGCTGGGCGTTCGACGAGCTACACAAGTTCCGCCGCTGGCGCGCCTTTCTCAAGGAGCTGTCGGACTCGGTCGCTCGCGAGCGGCAGCTCCTCGTCACTGGCAGCGCGCGGCTCGAGATGTACGGCCGCGGCGGCGACTCACTCCAGGGACGGTACCCCCCCATCACCTGCACCCGTTCACCTACGGCGAGCTATGCGGACTCCCCTTCGGCGAGATCGCCGACATGCCGATGCTCCGCACGACTCCGCCGGCGCGTGAACTGGGTGACCTTCTGCGTCTCGGCGGCTTCCCCGAGCCGCTCCTCGCCGGTTCCGATCGGACAGCGGCCCGCTGGCGTCTCGCGTACGGGGCGCGGCTGGTGGAGGAGGAAGTGGCCTCGCTGGAACAGGTGCGAGAGCTCGAACGGATCGAGCTCTTCTTCGATCGGCTCGGTGATGTGGCTGGCGGCATTCTGTCGATTAACAGCTCGATGCCGTCTTTCGCCTGTCACCGTACGGCGGGACGCGGATCAAGGCCGTCAAGAAAGAACAGAACTGTACTTTTGGGACTGGGCCCGGTGCGCCTCGGAGGACGCACGGTTCGAGAACATGCTGGCGCTGCATGTGTTGCGCGCGGTGCACTGGGCGGCCGACGTCGAAGGCGAGAAGCTGCAGCTCCGATATTTCCGCCACCGGGCCGGCCGGGAGGTCGATTTCGTCGTGCTGCGGGGTCGCCGACCATGGTTGGCCATCGACGCCACGCTCTCCGACTCGGAGCTCGCCCCGGGCCTGCGCTATTTCGTCGAACGCGCGCGCCCGGACTTCGCGTTCCAGGGCGAAGCAGCAGCGAGGCTGCCGATTCCAGCTGAAAAAGAAACGCGCCAGGTATAGGATGCGGCCACGTCCAGGAGGCAGAGATGACACGACTTTCATGGCGGTGGGCGGGCACGCTCACGACGCTCGGCGCAGTCCTGGTAACCGTCGGACTCACCCAGACGTCGATCGCGGCGCAGGGAACCGAACGGAAAATGGAGGACGAATTCCTCAACATCAAGTCGTACAGGGGCCAGCCGGCGGACCATCTGATCCCGACGATGGTGTATTTCGAGGCGGCCCTTGGAGTGGGCTGCCCGTACTGCCACGATAACGACGCCGCGAAGCGCGAGCTCGACACCAAGCCGCAGAAGGACATCGCGCGGCGCATGATCGAAATGGTGAACGCGCTCAACAAGAGCTCGTTCGGCGGCGCTCCGCGCGTCACCTGCTTCACGTGTCATCAGGGCCGCCCGACGCCCATCGGCGTGCCGAACGTCGTCGGCCAGCCGCTCCCGCCCGCGCTCGGCGAGGACTATCTGGCCAACCTCCCGCCGGCTCCCCCGGTCCCGAACATCGATGCGGGCCAGGTGCTCGACAAGTACATCGCCGCCTCGGGCGGCGCCGCGGCGCTGCAGAAGACGCCGAGCCTGGTGGCCAACGGCACCATGACGCAGCGCCGGATAGGCCGTCCGTTCCCGGCGCAGCAGGTCGAGATTTCATCGAAGGCGCCTGGGATGCAGCTCATTGCGACCCGCGCGGGACAGGCCGACAATCTGGTGGCCTACGGCCTCATGGGCCGGTGGGCAAAGGCCGGCAACGGCGCGCCTCGCGACCTGCGCCGAGGCGAAGGCGACGCCACCGTGCTCGAGGACGTCTTCAACCTGCCGGCGCAGATCAAGACGATTCTGATGGAACCACGGATGGATCGACCCGAAATCGTCATGGGCCGCGAGCTCAACGTGGTGAGAGCACGCATGCCGAACCTGCCGCTCGTCAAGCTGTACTTCGAGAAGGAAAGCGGCATGCTGCGCCGAATCGTCTACAACCAGGATTCGGCGGCTGGCCCTTACCCGACGCAGGTGGACTACAGCGACTTCCGCGACGTGGGCGGGAGGAAGGTGCCGTTCATCTGGATCGTCTCGCAGGTGCGCAATCGCGAGTTTACCTGGGCGATGCAGAACGTGCGCGCGGTGGCGGTGGAGGAGTCCAAGTTCGCCCGGCCGCCGGCGGCGACAGCCGCCCGCTAGCGTTTCACTCCGGCCGAGGGGCTCAGTATCTACTGAGCCCCTCGGTCAGCTCGATCGACGTGCCCCACGGATCGACGAGAACCGCGGTCGCAATCGGGTCGCCGGGATTCCTGCGATAGGGCTGCACGAACTTCTCGCCGCTCGCCTCGAGCTTCCGGACGAACGCCTCGAGGTTGCGCACTTCGAAGCCGACGTGGTCGAGCATCCGTCCTTTCGTGGGCACCGCCCTTTCGTCGACGTCGAGGAAGTTGAGGTTCATTCCCGGGAGGTCAGCGGCCAGATAGACGGTCTGCGCCGTGCCGTCGGTGCGCGGGGAGCCGCGCCGCGTGCCGGGCACGGCGCCGAATGTCTTCACGTACCACGCCTTGGCGGCGGCCGACCCGCCTTTCGGCAAATACAGATGGAAGTGGTGGGTTGACAGCGGACCGGCCAGCCGACGGCTCAGGCGCTCGGCGACGGCGTCGCGGCGGCCCTCGTCGAGATGGAATGGCACGTTCTCGGTGCCGTCGTGAAACAGTTCGATCCGCTCGTCTTCGGGCGTCAAGATGTTGCCGATCGGCGAGCCGGGATTCTGGGGCAGGACGCGCACGCCGAGCGACCGGAACCTCGCGAGCGCCTTCGGGATGTCCGGCAGCCTGAAAGCGATGTGATTGACGACCGACCCTTCGCTGACGCCGGACGGCGCACCGCGATCGAGAAAGATGAAGACCTCCGGGAGCTTCAGCGCCTCGCGGCTGCCGATCTTCACCGGCGTCGCGCCGAACTCGATCCAGAATTTCCGGTTCGCCTCCACGTCGCGCACGACGTAGTGGAAGTGGCCCATCGAGACGCCCATCGCGTTCGGCGATGCGAGCTGCGCGCTGGCGGGCACCGCAGCCAGCGCAACGACGACCGCGGCACCGACCACGCGGCCTGCACTCATGGCGTTATCCGGGAGGAAGAGTGGGCTGCGTCGCGCTCCCCTTCGGTGCACGCCCACTCCCAGAACTCCTCGTCCGGCATCCGCCGGTGCGCGACGCGCAGCGTCCACGGCCGCGTGAACACCTTCTCGTCCGTGATGGTGGCTTCGTAGGTCAGCGTCTTGGCGTCGACGAAGATGAAACGCTCGACGATCCGCGCGTTGTCGGTGAAGAAATCACCGACGACGTCGAGCCGTGCCTTCGCCTTCAGGTTCGTCGTCTCGATGACGAGCGTGTTGCCTTCCCAGCGGCCGCGTCCGTCGCCCATCCAGAGCTTGATATCGGCGCCGATATGCGGACGGCCGTCGAGCGGGACGACGCGAAAGGCGTGATACTCCTCGAAGACGAAGATGACCTGGCCGGGGGGTTGGAGAATGCGAAACGTCGGGAAGTAATAGAGGCGCGGACTGCCGGACACGAAGCAGCGCGTCTGGGTGTCGAGATGCTCAGGCCGCGTCGGATTCTCGTAGTTCGCTTCGAGGTTCTTGCGCAGCGCCGCCGCCCACGGCTGATACGGAATATGGCCGTCGGGCGGGTCGACGATGCGGCTCGGGTTGTTGCTGACCGGCCCGCCAATGCGCTCGGCGAAGTCGGCGGCGCCGCTCTTGGCGGGATCGAGCGAATGCGTGCCGGCAATGATCGGCCGCCACGAGCCCTGCACGTCCGGCTGGTCGTCGGACCGCCTCGCCCGCTCCTGCGCAGCCGGCGAGGCCGCCAGCGCCAGGAGCGCCACACCAACACCCACTGCGTTCACTGTATGCGGCATGATCACAGTCCCGGATACGGATAGTACTTCTCCCATTCGAACGCGTAGCAGTCGAAGTCGAGCAGCTGAAAATTCGGTTCCGTGCGGCGGTACAGCAGCATCCGGATCGTCCACGGGCGTGTGAACACCTTCGGATCCTCGATCGTCGCCTCGTAGCGAATGTGGTCGGCACCCATCGGCGTGTAGCGCTCGACGACATGGAGCGCCTCGCTGTGATAGTTGCCCGTGCGATCGAACCAGGTGTTCGGCGTGAAGTGCACGACGTCGACGACGAGCGTGTCGCCTTCCCAGCGGCCGCGCGAATCGCCCATCCACCACTCGATCGGCCCGCGCGGATGCGGCGTGCCGTTCGTGTAGATGTAGCGGATCGCATGGACGTACTCGTAGAGGATCGTGGTGACGTCGGGCATCTGCACGATCTGAAACGGGAACGGCATGTAGGTGATCCGGGGCACGCCAGGCAGATAGCAATGCGCCTCGGTGTCGCGCGTGGCGCGATTGGCGAAGTTCTCCTGCTTCCTCGCGAGCGCCTCGGGGCGATACGGAATCTCATCGCCCTCGACGACGCCGAAGCCGGCGGGACCGTCCGTGCTCGCGGAGTGGGACAGCAGGTTGTCGTTCGCGGTGCCGAACGCCTGCCAGATGCCCGAGAGGTCGGGCTTGCCGTCAGGCGTCCGCGGAATGGGTCTCGTCTGCGCGTCTGCGAACGCGTGCACCAACGCGAGTGCCGCCACGAGAAGAAGAAAGCCGCCGCTCCGGACCCGCATGAACCAGCCGTAGTGTAGTCGAATTCACGAGCCCTGCCCCATCGCCGCCCGCCACGGCCTGCTGCCGCCGGGATTGAGCGACAACGCGCGTTCGAGGCCGACGAGCACGAGGTCCGGCAGCACGACGTCGAAGAGTGCCTCGCGCTCGAACAACCGACAGAATCCCCCTGTCGCGACGACGAGCGCGGGCTCGCCGTGAAACACCCGCTCGCGAATCTCCCGCGTCAATCCTGCGATCGCCGCACGGTTGCCGAAGTACAGCCCCGACTGGATGCACTCGACGGTCGACCGTCCGACGAGCTCCTCCGTCGGCACGATCTCCACGTTCGGCAGCCGCGCCGTGTTCTGCTCCAGCGCCTCCATCTGAATCCGCAGTCCCGGCAGGATGATGCCGCCGAGGTGCTCGCGGCCCGTCCGCACGATGTCGATCGTGGTCGCCGTTCCGAAATCGATGACGATCAGATTGCGCTCGGCATACAGGTGCGTGGCCGCGATGGCGTTCGCAATCCGGTCGGCGCCCACGTCGAGCGGATTCCGGTACCGGATCTTCAGGCCCGTCCGGACGCCCGCCTGCAGGATGAACGGATCGAGTCCGAAGTACTTGCGGCAGCAGCTCCGCAGCGAATAGAGCACTTCGGGGACGACAGAGCAGCACGCAATCTGCTCGACCGCCGAGGGATCGCCGCCGTTCTCGCGAAGAACACCGCGCAGGAAGAGCCCGAGCTCGTCGGAAGAGGTCTGCGGGCGAGACGGTTTGCGGAAACGGATCGCCAGCGCACCGTCGGCGAACAGTCCGCCGAAGATCTGGCTGTTTCCGATATCCAGCGTGAGAATCATCGCTGTTGCGGCAGCGGGACGTTGTCGATCAGACGGACGCCCCCGAGGCGCACGGCTCCGAGTCGGCGTCCGTCCCGTTCCGCGACGTAGTCGACGGCGAATCCGGCCTGGCCGAGCACGCGGGCGGCGGCGTCAGGAGACGGGCACGAGGACAACGCCCGGTGGAACTGCGGCGCCTTCAGCCGATCGGAGGGCGACAACAGCCGGTTGCGCGAGCTGAGCGCGAGCCCGTCCGCCTCGCGGACGGTGGCGCAACCGACGATGGCGGTCGGAAGGAAGAAGGCGTCCGCCAGGCCGCGGACGAGGCTCAGCTGCTGCCAGTCCTTCTCGCCGAAATAGGCGCGGTCGGCGGCCGCAAGCTGCAGGAGCTTCAGCACCACGGTCAGCACGCCGTCGAAATGCCCCGGGCGACAGGCGCCCTCGAGGACTTTCGAATGCTCGATCTCCGTCACGCGGTACCGAAAACCGTCCGGATACAGATCCCGTTCGCCGGGCATCAGGACGAACTCCACGCTTTCGTCTCGAAGCATCGCCAGGTCTTCCTCGACCGTGCGTGGGTACCGGCCGAAATCGCCCGGCTCGTCGAACTGCGTCGGGTTGACGAAGATGCTCACCAGCGTGCGATCGTTCTCCCCCCGGCTCCGCCGCACCAGCGAGAGATGACCGTCGTGCAGCGCGCCCATCGTCGGCACGAAGCCAAGCGTCCCGCCGGCGCGGATCTGCGTACGACGCTCGTCGCGCCACGCGGGAAGGCTGTCGAAGACCCGCATCACGAGTAGCTCTCTTCCAGCGTGGGGAACGCCCCCTGCTTGACGTCGGCGTCGTACGCGTCGAGCGCTTCGGCGAGCAGGCGCTGGCCGTCACAGTAACGCCGCACGTAGCGCGGGCTGATGGTTGTATCCAGCCCACACACGTCGTGCAGCACGAGCACCTGCCCGTCCGTTCCGCCTCCAGCGCCGATCCCGATCGTCGGAATCGTCAATTCCGACGTGATGCGGGCGGCCAGGTCGGCCGGCACGCACTCGAGCACGATCGAGAAGCAGCCCAGATCCTGGAGCGCGTGCGCCTGGCGCAGCAGCGTCGCGGCGTCGCGCGCATTCCGTCCCTGCACGCGGAAGCCGCCGAACCGGTTGACGGACTGCGGCGTCAGGCCCAGGTGTCCCATGACGGGCACGCCGGACTCGACGATGTGTCGAATGACGCCTTCGTGGCCGTCGACACCTTCGAGCTTGACCGCGTGGGCGCCGCTCGTGACCAGCGCGCCGACGGCACGCATCGCGGCAGGAATACCCTTGCGGAAGGACAGAAACGGGAGGTCGGCAATCACGAACTTCCCGCCGGCCGCCCGAACGACGGCGCGGGTGTGCAGGGCCATCACGCCGACGGTCGCGGTCACGGTCGTCGGCTGCCCGTGGATCACCATCTCCGCAGAATCGCCGACGAGAATGGCGTCGACGTTCGACTGGGCGACGACCCGGGCCGACCAGGCGTCGTATGCGGTGACGATCGAGATCTTCCGGCCCTCCGCCTTGAAGCGGGCGAACTCATGGACGCCGTTCATAGGCGCACCGGGAAGATGGAAGGGATGACGAGCGCGGCGAGAGCGGTGCGGAATACAGGTACCTGTCGCATGGATCAGGTCCTCCGAGCGAGACGCGTTTACGAAGCGGTCACCGCGGTCGCCGTTCCCGGGGAATCGGCGCCGCTACATCATCATAACGTGGGTCAGTGCATGCGCGTCACTGCGTGCGCCGGTAGTGCGTCGTCGTCGTACGCGGTGCGACCTTCATCGTCTTCATCTTCTTGATGTACTCGGGATAGAGCGTTTCGGCGCCGCCGAGGGCGGCCTCGAACGGAATCCCGTATTCGATCGCGAAGTCGTGCAGCGCGTCGTTCTGGCCGGGCAGGAAGTTCGGCACCTTCCCCGCCGGCACAATGGTTCCCTCCGGCGTGATTTCACACGGGAATGGCGGAATGACCTGGTTGGGATCGAGAATCCAGCTCGATTCACGAATGTAGGGCTGCGTCAGATACAAGGGGTCGTGGATGATGAAGACGATCGTCAGCAGATTCCCGTACCGGTGCATGCGCGTGGTCACTTCGGCCTTGGGACTCTTCGGCACGCCGTTGCGCGAGAGATAGGCCTCCTTGAGGTGCGTCGTTCTGTAGACGAGCGTGTTGCGCTCCCACCATCCCGTCGAAAAGCCCGACCACTTGTGGGGCGCATTGGGTGACGGATGCGGCCGCCCATCCATGTAGATCACCTGCTCCGGCTCCTGCCACCAGACGTGCAGGCGCAGTCCGACCGGCTGCCGTGTTTCGGGGTCCAGCTCGTTCGAGATGCGCAACTGCGACACGGAGACGCGCAGTCCATGGTCGATCGGGTGCGGGCGGCAGAGGTTCTCCGGCAGATCGAGCTGGTCGGGATGCCAGGTCTCCGCCCGGAGACGCCCCTGCTCGTTGAGCGGCATGCCGGTGTAGTCGCCGATATCCATGTGCGTGTTGTAGACGCGCGGCGACCATTCGCCGGTGAAATCGACCCGCGGGGGCGCGAACGCGAACTGGGCGCTCGCCGGCGCGGCGGCGAGCACGAACAGCACGAGCAGCAGCATCGATCTCATGTCGTCACCTCGGTCAGCGCGGTTCGTCGGCGCGGCACTCCGTGGGATCCCAGCCGGTCGCGTCCGGCAGCTTCTTGAAATGCGCGTGCATGATGAGCGGCTCGACCAGATACTGGGGATCGGTCACGACCGTCGTCACCACGAGCCACGTGTTCTTCGTGTACGGATCTGAAAAGACGTCGAAGTACTCCTCGAGCAGCGCGTTGCTGCTGTACGGAATGCCGTTCTTCTGCAGATAGCCCGTCCGCATCCGCGTGGTCGTCACCTTCAGGTAGTCCGGTTCTTTCCGCTGGGCGGGAAGCACGACCACGTGCCCCTTGGCGTCCTGCGCCGGACCGCCGAAGCCGTCGCGGCGGTCCCGCGGCTCGCCGCCGCCCCACATCGCGCTCGAATAGCCCTGCCAGGTCGGCTCGTGATTCATCGGCGGCGACCCAGCGAAGCGGAACAGACGCGTCTGCTTGCCTGAATCGGTCTCCAGGCGCAGCGTGTTGTCGTCCTGCCAGGTAATGTGGAGCCGACCGGGAATCTGCAGGAGCCCGACGGCGCCGTACGACCGGCAGGCCTCACCCGTCGCCTGATCTCTCGCCGGGTCCCACTCGGCGGCGACCCTGCGGCCCTCGGGGTTGAGCGGCACCATCTGATAGTCGTTCTTGTCGGGCACCAGCATGCGATAGCGCCACTTCTCGGTGACCTCCGACACCCAGTAGCCGGTCATGTCGAACGCCGCGCCGGCCTTGGCGGTTGGCGGTGGCGCGTTCTGTGGCGCCCCACCGCGCCCCTGCCCTTCGACGTACGGCGTCAGCGCCACCAACGCCGCCGCAGCCAGCAGCACGACTCGACCTCCCATGGCTCTCCTCACTCCACGTTGGCGGCGGGACCCACCCACTTGAACCCATCGGCCGGCCGCTCGACGGTGTGAAGCAGCATCTTGTGATCTTCCGCGATGCGCCCGGGAATGCCGGTGATGATGAGGCGGTCGCCGGGACGGAGCGTCGACTGCGACAGCCCGCTCTCGGTCAGCTGCTGGGGCGCCGCACCTTCAATCACCCAGATGTGCTTCTGTCCCTTTTCGTCGGCCGCCTCGACGCGCATGAACGAATGCGGGTTGCGCCACAGGAATTCCTTGAGGATGCCATCGATCTTGACCGACTTGCCGATGAGATACGTGGCCGCCACGGAATGATGCGCAAAGGCCAGGCTGCTGCCGATCCACAGCGTCGCAGCGGCCAGCGAGACGACGACGAGCGCTCTGTACGTCATGGAATCGCTCCTAGTTGCTTCCATTGGTGCCCGGCTTGCTGGTCATGCTCCGGTACGCGGCCTCGACGAACATCTCCGTCGTCCAGCTGCCGGTCGTCCGCCCGTAGATCGGATCGAAGTCGCGCGTCGGCCGCGCGGCCTTCACCTGCTCGAGCGTCATGCCGCGTTTGATCATGTCCTGCAGCCGGTCGCGGACGATGTAGACCATCTGGTGATACGTGGCGAGATCCGCCGCGTCGGCGATCCGCCCGTGGCCCGGGATGATCATCGTGCCGCCTTCCTGGTGGTCGGCAGGAATCGTCATTTGCTTCACGCGGAACAGTCCGTCGACGATCGCCTGGAGGCTGCCGCCGTTCTTCACGTCGATGACCGGATAGGACGACGGATCGAAGAGGTCGCCCGTGCTGATCACGTCGGCCTTGCGGAACAGGACGACGCTGTCGCCGTCGGTCGTCGCCGGCTGATGGAAGATCTGAATCGCCTCCCCGTTGAACGCCAGATTCTTCAGCGGGACGGCGTACGTGTCGTTGGGCCACGCCGTTTCCGGGATCGGCGGCTTGAGATTGCGATCGCTCATCCGCTCGAGGAGCGTGGTGTAGCCGATGATGAAGACGCGCGCCTGCGCCGCGCGGGCAATCGCGAGCGGCCGCCCCGCCCGTGCGAAGTAGTCGTTGCCGCCGAAATGATCGGGCCGGTCGCTGGTGTTGACGATATACGTGACCTGCCCGCGCGACAGCTTCCGGATCTCCGCCGCCACCTGCTCGCTCATGGCCGCCGTGCCGGAATCGACCAGCAGGATGCCATCCTTGCCCACCTGCACCGTGATGTTGCCGCCCGCACCCGCGAGCATGTGGATATTTCCCTGCACGTGCAGCAGTTCGAGACCCGACTGCGCGCGCGGCTGGACGCCAGCCAGAAGGATGGCCGCCGCGAGACATAACTTCTTCATCACGGGGCAGATTGTAACGCCAAACGGAGAGGCCCACTCTTCCGGCCATCGTCGAGGAACGCCCTGGCCGGAGCGCCGTGCCCGGTACGTAGGGAGGTGCGGCGGCGTGCCTGGCCGAGTGGCTGCGTCCGCACTATGTGCGCGCGAGCGCCGCTTTCACACGTGCGGGCGTGAACGGGACCTGCCGCAGCCGAATGCCTGCGGCATGGAAGACCGCGTTGCCGATCGCGGCGGGGGCGGGATCGGTCGCGATTTCTCCCAGTCCCTCGCTGGTAACATCCGGCTCGTCCAGCAGGACCGTCTCGACGACAGGGACGTCGGGAAAGCGCAGGATCGGGTACGAGGTCCAGTCGAGACTCGTCACGCGCCCGCCCCCGAACGCCACCTCCTCGAACAGCGTCCGGCTGAGCCCCTGCAGAAACGCCCCTTCCACCTGATGCCGCATCCCGTCGGGATTCACGATGCGGCCGCACCGCGCGGACACGAACGCGCGCGTCACCCGGATGACGCCCGTATCGAGGTTCACGTCGACATCCGCCACCGCTGCCGCCTGCCGTGTCGCGAAGCAGATACCGCGGCCGGACACGATTCCCGACGTCGGGCGAGACGCGCGACGCGCTGTCTGGGTCTGCCACCGCGCTGCGTCCGCCACGGCGCGCAGCAGGCGGATCGCCCGTTCGTCTTTCACGTGTCGCAGCCGGAATTCCAGCGGATCCGCCCCCGCCTCGGCGGCCAACTCGTCGATGAACGACTCGATCGCAAACGTGTGCTGCACGCCGCCTGGCGAGCGCAGATACACCGCGCGGAGGACCTCTTCGACGTAGTGCCCAATCGCGCGATCGTTCTCGAACTCGTACGCGTGATTCCCTTCGCCACCGGAGAGCCGGTCCCAGCCAGGGTGGCCACCCATGAGGCGCCACGCGAGCAGGTTGCCGACTTCTGCCGCCGAGTGACTCGGACTCCATGTTTCCAGCTCGAAGCCGAGCACATGGCCCCTCACGTCGAGGGCCCCGCGCAGATCCATGACCATCGGCGGGCTCTTCGGCTCCCAGCCGTGCTCGTCCTGCCGCGTCCATTGCACCCGCACCGGACGTCCCACGGCGCGTGACAGCACCGCGGCATCGGCTGCCGCGTCGTCGCAGGCCTGCCGGCCGTACGACCCCGACCCCTCGCTCCAGATGACCCGCACGTCCTCGACCGGCACGTCCAGCATCCGCGCGAGGTCGCGCCGCGTCTGCTGGACCCACTGCGACGACGACCAGACGGTGATCTGACCTGGCCGTACGTCAGCTACCGCGCACGATGGTCCGAGCATCGCGTGGTTCTGCACCGGCCACTGGTAGCTGGCCTGCAGCACCCTTGGTGCGCGCGCAAACACGGCGTCGACATCTCCGCGGTTGCGCGTCGCGGTCTCGATTTGCTTGGCCGCTTTCAGCCACCGACCGGCGTCCGTGGAAATCGGCATCGACCCGGACGCATCCCGCCACTGCGCCTTCAGCTGCCGCGCCGCGAGCGCCGCCTGCTCGTCCCGCTCCGCCACCACCCCCAGGAAATTGCGCACCCGCACGACTTGGATCAGTCCCGGCACGTTGCGGACCGATCCTTCGTCGACCCGCACCAGCGTGGCGCCGATCGCCGGCGGACGCACCACGCGCCCGTGCACCATCCCCGGCACCCGCACCGTGTGCACGTATGGATGCGTCCCGGTCACCTTTGCGGGTACGTCCCGCCGCGGAACCGACCGCCCCACATACCGGAACTCACGCGTCTTGAGCGCCGCCGTCCCTTCGAGCAGCGGACCCCGCCCATCGGTTCGCGGTGCGTCCCACCCTGGGTACTGAATCGTCGCCTGTGTCACCTTCATCCGGCGGTCGAAGCGCCGGCCTGTTAGGAGCGCGCCATACGTCGCCTGGCGCCCGGGATCAGCCGCCACACGCACCACACCGTCACGCACCACCAACCCCGCCACGGGCGTCTTCAGCCGTTCTGCCGCCAGTTCCAGCAGCACCTGTCGCGCCTCCGCCGCGGCGGCTCGTAGCGGCAGCAGTCCACGATTGATATTGGAGCTTGCCGTGGACTTCCCCTGGTCGGGCGTCAGGCCGGTGTCGCCCATGACGATCGTCACCGACTCGTAGGGCACCTCGAGCTCGTCGGCCAGGACCTGCGCGAAGGCCGTCTGGACACCCGTGCCCATGTCGATGCGCCCGGTGTAGATCGTGACGCGGCCATCGGCTCCGATGGCCAGCCAGGCGTCCACCTCCGCAGGATTCATCGAAGGACGCGCCGGCGCCGAAGCCAGCGCCGCCGACTGTGCTGCGGCCGCGGGACGCCACGTCACGCCGACCATCAGCAGGCCGGCGCCCGTCGCCAGAAACCCGCGCCGTCCGAGCGCGGTCATGCGTACCTCCCATCGCGGATGACCGTCGTCTCCGCCACGGGCGCGCCGCCCGCCGCCCGTTTCACCGCCGCCAGAATCTCGAGATGCGCGCAGCACCGGCATAGATTGCCCGCGAGCGCCCGTCGGATTTCCGCATCGGTCGGCCGAGGGTTTCGATCGAGCAGCGCTTTGGCGCTCATCACCATGCCGCTGATGCAGTACCCGCACTGCGCCGCCTGCGTGTCGACGAACGCCTGCTGCAGGGGATGCAACCGCTCCGGCGTCCCCAACCCCTCAACCGTCAGCACCGCCCGCCGGCCCACGCGCGATACGGGTGTCTGGCAGGAGCGCACGGCTGCGCCATCGAGCAGCACCGTGCAGGCGCCGCACTGTCCCAGTCCGCACCCGAACTTGGGACCCGTCAGCGCCAGATCGTTCTGCAGGACCGTCAGCAGCCGTGTCTGTGGATCGACGTCCACAGTCGCCATCTGCCCGTTGACCTGCAGCACGTATCGCATCGATTCCTCCTGCCCGTGCGCGCGGGGCGCATTGTACGACCGTCTCTGCAGATATGCTTACGTCCATGTCCGACACTCGCGGCACCCGCTCAGGAGGGCGGATTCTCGTCGACGCACTGCGCCTGCACGGCATCGATCGGCTCTTCTGCGTCCCCGGCGAAAGCTATCTCGACGTGCTGGACGCGCTGTACGACACACCCGAGATCGCGGTCGTCGTCGCGAAGCACGAAGGCGCCGCGGCCAATATGGCGGAAGCGGACGGGAAGCTGACGGGACGGCCGGGGATCTGTTTCGTCACCCGCGGTCCCGGCGCGACGCACGCGAGCGTCGGCGTCCACACCGCGTCCCAGGATTCGACGCCAATGATCCTGTTCGTCGGCCAGGTGCAGCGCGATGTGCGCGGCCGCGAAGCGTTCCAGGAAGTCGAGTTCCGGCAGATGTTCGCGCCGCTTGCCAAGTGGGTCGCCGAGATCGAGTCGGCCGACCGGATTCCGGAGTACGTGCTGCGCGCGTTTCAGACCGCGACCGCCGGTCGCCCCGGACCCGTCGTGCTGGCACTGCCGGAGGACGTCCTGGCCGAAGAGTCATCGGCCGCCGACACGCAACCGTTCCGAGCCGTACAGACAGCGCCGCCCGACGCCGACCTCGCGCTCGTACGCGCAGAGCTGGAGCGCGCGACGCAGCCGCTCCTGATTGTGGGCGGCTCGTGCTGGTCCGATGAGGGGTGCGCCGCGCTCGCTCGCTTCGCCGAGGCGAACGCACTGCCGGTGCTGGCCTCCTTCCGCCGCCAGGATCTCATCGACAACGACCACGCCTGTTATGCGGGGCATCTCAGCCTCGGCATGCCACCGCACCTGCAACAGCGCCTGAAGACGGCGGATCTGATCGTCGCGCTCGGCACGCGTCTCGGCGACATCGACACGATGACCTACTCGCTGCTCCGGCCGCCGCGCCTGGCCGCGCGGCTCGTGCACGTCCACCCGGACCCCGCCGAGTTGAATCGCGTCTACCAGGCCGACGTGGCGATCGCCGCCTCGCCGTCGCTGGCCGCCGTCGGCCTCGCGGCGCTCGAGCCGATCGCGGCGCCGCGGTGGCGGGCCTGGACCGAGTCGGCGAGGCAGGAGTACGAGAAGTTCATCAAGGTCCCCGAGGCCGGGCCGCGGCGCGGCGTCGACCTGGCGGTGGTCATCCGCCATCTCGCGGCGCATCTCCCGCCGAACGCCATCGTCGCAAACGGCGCCGGCAACTTCACCGTCTGGGTCCACCGGTTCTTCACGTATCGGCAGCCGCACACCGAGCTCGCGCCGACGAGCGGCTCGATGGGGTACGGCTTCCCGGCTTCGATTGCCGCAAGCCTGCGGCATCCCGATCGCGTCACGGTCTGCGTCGCTGGCGACGGCGACTTCCTGATGTATCCGCAGGAGCTCGCGACCGCCGCGCAGTACGGCGCCCGCGTCATCGTGCTCATCGCCAACAACGGCTTGTACGGGACGATCCGCATGCACCAGGATCGCCGCTTTCCGGGACGCATCTCGGCGACCGAGCTGGAAGGACCGGACTTCGTGGCGCTCGCGGAGTCGTTCGGCGCGCACGCCGAACGCGTGGAGACCACCGATGCGTTTGCGTCGGCGTTCGAACGCGCGTGCTCCGCTGGACGGTCGGCGGTGCTGGAACTGGTGATGGACCCGCGTCAGATCACGCCGGACCGGCGGCTGAGCGCCTGAGCCGCCGCCGGCTGCATCGTGGGCGCCAGCTGAGGCTCGACAACTGATTCGAGCTCACGTCCGCGCGTCTCGGGCAGCATGGCCGTCGCGACCAGCACCAGCATGTAGGCGCAGGCCGCACAGAGTCCCATTGCCGTGCCGAGGCCGAAACCGGCGGCCAGCATGCCGACGATCATCGGCACCAGCGATCCCACCGCCCGGCCGGTGTTGTACGAGAATCCCTGACCCGTCGCGCGCACCCGCGTTGGGAAGAGCTCCGCAAACGTGGCACCCATTCCCGCGATGATGCCCGACTGGAAAAAGCCGAGCGGAAACCCGAGGAGCAGCGCGGCCGTGGGACCGAGCGGGAGCAGCGTGTACGACGGAACGACGATGGCCGCGGCGCACGCCATGATGACGAACGTCTTACGGCGGCCGAGCCAGTCGCTCAGATGCGCGCTGATGAGGTAGCCGAGAAACGATCCACAGATGTTGAAACCGAGGTACGCGCCGGTCCCGAGCACCGAGAGATTCCGCACGGTTCTCAGGTACGTCGCGAGCCACGTCAGCGTCACGTAGTTGCCGCCGAGGCCGCCGGCGGCGAGCATCGACGCGAGGATCGTGCGGCGGCGCAGGCCGCGGCCGAAGATCTCGAGGAACTGCAGCCGGCGAGGCTCCGACGTCGCCCGCATCTCGCGAAAGAGCTGCGGCTCCTCCACGTAGCGGCGGATCCAGAGGACGAAGAAAGCCGGCAGGAGCCCAAGGAAGAACAGATAGCGCCACGCCATTTCCGGCGGCGCCACACTGAACACGACAGTGAACAGGAGCACGGCGAGCCCGTAGCCGACGGACCAGCCGCTCTGCACGCTGCCAACCGCGCGGCCGCGGATCCGTTTGTCGATCACTTCGCTCATGAGCACGGCGCCAGCCGCCCATTCGCCCCCGAAGCCGAGCCCCTGCATGCTCCGCGTGAACAGCAACTGCTCGAAGGACTGCGTGAACCCCGAGAGGAACGTGAAGAAGGCAAACCAGAGGATGGTGAGCCGCAGCACCGCGGCGCGCCCGAACCGATCGGCGAGGATGCCGGCCAGCCATCCGCCAAGCGACGAGAACAGCAGCGCGGCCGTCCCGAGCGTGCCCGCCTCGCTCTGCGACAGGCCCCAGACCGCGATGAGCGTCGGCATGACGACGGCGTACATCTGGACGTCCATGGCGTCGAGCGCCCAGCCGGTGAAGCAGGCCCAGAAGGTGCGCCGCTCCCGCACGTTCATGCTCGAGAACCAGTTGGCCATGGCGACGTATTGGACCACGGCACCGGGCGTGTTTCAACCGTCGTGCGGCGCGGAGTGGGATTCCGGGCGCGCGGCCGCTCAATAGACCGCGCAGATGTGATCGCCCCGCTGGAACGGGCGCGAATCCGGCATGCCGCTACTCGGCACTGGACGCATGGATGCGGGCGATCGTGCGCTCCGCCTCGTCGGGTCGAGCGACCCGCGTGGCCGCGATCTCGGGCTCCTCGTAGAACGGGTTGGTCAGCAGAATAGGACCCTCGACACGGACGACGGCGGGGGACATGTACAGCGTACAGACGTGATCGCCTTGCCGATAGACGAGACGCGGTAGACGTAACATCCGCCACAATCTAGGCGGAGGGGCGCGGGTCCGCACAAGCCGAGCATTTGCGGCGAATCTCATCCGTGGTCTACTGGGACGCTTTCCCGGCACCCTCGGCTTCATCGGGCAGGAGCTGCTGGTCGACGGCGCCAACGACGTCTTCCCGGTGATGGGATTCGCCGTCGTCATCGCGTCGGCGCTGACCGGCCTGGCCGTGCTGCGGATGTACTTCTCGCTCTTCTGCGGCCGTTCGGACGTGCGCGCGCATCCCACCCTGCGGCTTGGACTGACGCCACGCGAAGCGTGGACCTTCGTGGCGCTCGTTGTCGCGCTGATTGGGCTGGGACTTGTCCCTCGCCCGCTCGTCGATTCGCGATTTGCCGCCAGCGAAGAGATTCTGCGGCTGCGGCAGGAGCTGGTGTCGAGCAACTGATGTCGGATCGATTCCAGCTTGGTCTCGACACATTTGGCGACGTCACCGTCGACGCAGACGGCGCGCTGCACGCTCAGGCGCATACGCTTCGCGACGTCGTAACCGAAGCGGTCCTGGCCGAGCAGGTCGGCGTCGATGCGTTCGCCGTCGGCGAGCACCATCGGCGCGACTTCTCCATTTCGGCGCCGGAAGTCGTCCTGGCCGCGATCGCCACGCGGACCGAACGGATGCTGCTCGGCTCTGCAGTGACGGTACTCAGCACGGACGACCCGGTTCGCGTCTTCGAGCGCTTCTCGACGCTGAATGCGATTTCCAACGGCCGCGCGGAAGTCATCCTCGGGAGAGGCTCGTTCACCGAGTCGTATCCGCTGTTTGGATTCGACCTCGCACACTACGACGAGCTGTTCGAGGAGCGGCTCGCCCTCTTCGCGGAGCTGCTGAAAGGCGGACCAGTGACCTGGCGCGGCCGGACGCGGCCGCCGCTCACCGGCCAGATGGTGTACCCGCCGATCGAGCGCGGTCGGCTGCGGACGTGGGTCGGGGTCGGCGGAACGCCGCAATCGGTCGTCCGCGCGGCGCGTTATGGTCTGCCGCTCACGCTGGCGATCATCGGCGGGGACCCGCAGCGATTCCGACCGTACGTCGATCTGTACTTCCAGTCACTGGAACAGTTTGGCCATCCGCGGCAGCCCGTCGCGGTTCATTCACCGGGGTACGTCGCCGACACCGACGAGCAAGCGAAGAACGAGCTGTGGCCGCACTACCAGAAGATGATGTCCCGAATTGGCGCCGAACGCGGATGGCCGCCGCCCAGCCGCGCGCAGTTCGAGCGCGAGACCGGTCCGTCCGGTGCGCTGTGTGTCGGATCGCCCGAGACCGTGGCGGCAAAGATCGTCGCCACGGCGAAGGCGCTGGACCTGTCGCGCTTCAACATGAAGTACAGCAACGGGACGCTGCCGCACGACACGCTGCGGCGGAGCATCGAGCTGTTCGGAACGAAGGTTGCGCCGCGCGTCCGCGATGCCCTGTCGCTCGTGGCATAGACAGGGCGGCCGCGCCGTGCTACCGTTCGGTCCCCCAGTGGGTTTGCTCGGGAGGGCGACCATGACCGCTTCTCCGCCCGCCGTCTCTCTCGACGATGCCATCCGTCGCATGTGCGCCGAATATGCGGAAATGCCCGGACTGCGCGTCACGTGTCAGCAGGCGCAGCGCCTCTGGGGCCTTGACGCCGCCACGTGTCTCGAGGCGCTCCTGTTTCTGACCGAAAGTGGATTTCTGTACCAGACGCAAACCCATCTCTTCACGCGACGCTCAGACGGACCTGCGGTGTTTCCGCCCCTGAACATGGCGAAGGCCGATATCCGTCAGGGCGTGTCGCGTCGACGCGCCGTCTGACCAGCCAGCAACGGCGGCTGCAGGCAGCCAGACGTCGAGCCCGACGCCAAGACTGAAGCCGCCGATCGCACCGTAGACGATGCCCGCCGCCACGAGCGGGGTGCTCCATGCGGCGGCCTGCAGACAAACATCACCGTCAGGCCGATCGTGACCGACAACGTCGGGCACGGCAGGATGCCGAACGGCGCTGCGCGCTCGACGTCTCCAAATTCACGAAGGCACAGCTCATCGGATCCGCGATCGACGTCCGCCGGGCGCGCGGCACGAACACCCGTCGCCGGCGGCACGACGGACGCGCTGGCTCACGCCCGCCTGGAAACGTGAATACCGGCGTAGGTGCGAGGTGCGCGCTCGACGATGTGGTGTCGAGACATGCGCTGTGCGGGACCGGACGGGTCTGGAGCGGCGCGGAGGCGCGGATTCGCCGCAGCGAGTTCCGCGCCAACGGCGACGCGTCCGCGCACCGCATGTGGGCGAACGGCCTCACCCTGTACGCGCCGGGCTCGGAGGTTCGCGACAACCGCGTCATCGACAATTCTGATGTCGGGCTCATCATCGGTCACGCGGCCCGCTCGCGAATCGAGGGCAACGTGATCATCCAGAAGACACAGAAAGCCTTTGCGGCAGCTGATGCTCGGCAACTTCGACTCGAGCGACCTCGCCGCGCGTGGCGATGTTCGTGGCCGTGGTGACGGGCAACACGATCGACTGTGGCCCCGAGCGGCCGTGCGTGTTCGGCATTCAGGCGGGCTCCGGTCCCTGATATCGCGCGCGCAGCGTCGTCGGCGGCGAGGTCCGTGACAACGAGGTTCAGGGCGCCAGAGTGGGGATCAACGTCGACGGCGCCGGCGTGCGCCTCGCTCCGGTGGCCGTCTATGCCAACCGCGTCGCCGCCGGACCGCCGGGCGCCTGTTTCACCGACGGCGAGACGCCGATTCCGGCGGGGCGGATGAATATCTCGGTCGTCGATCGCCGGAGCGACGACGCGCCCGCGACGGCGTACCTGTCGCACCCGTGCCGGCTCTGGTCGAGCCTCTCGACTGACGCGCCCTGAGTCCGGTTTGAAGATGAACCGGAGATGGAGGTCTTGCTCTCCGGTCTCTGGTGTTCCTCGGTTTGTCGCGGTGTTTGGACGTTCCTGGACTGACGTTGGACTGACATTCGCTCGTTCATCGACTCCTCCAGCGCTTTGCACTACACTGTAGTGCATGTCGCGAAAGAGTGAAGTCTACACGTGGAGGGTGTCTCCCGAGGCCAAGGCCCGCCTTGAAGAGGCAGCCCGCAGCACGAATCGAAGCGTGGCTCAACTGCTGGACGAGATCGTCGCCGAGCATCTCAGTTCGGGAGGTCAGGCTGGCGAGTCCGAGATCGAGCAGCAGCGCCGGCTGCACTCCCGTGCCGCACGCTGTCTCGGGTCCATCTCTAGCGGGGCCGCGCGCCGCAGTGAGCGAACTCGTGAACTCGTCAGGGCGCGACTGAAGCGACGGCGCGCCGCACGTGCACATTAGGGCTTTGGCCGACACCGGCGCCTTGCTGGCGTGCCTTGATCGCAGCGATCGCTGGCACACGCGATGCCGTGAGGCCTTTGGTCAGCTTCGATTGCCGTTGACCACGTCGAGCGCGGTGCTGACCGAACTCTTTCACCTCCTGGGCGACAACGCGCGCGACGTGGAACTTGCCTGGACGTTCATCCGCTCCGGCGCCGTGACGGTTGTTCCAATCTCCGACCGGGACCTGCCCGACATCGAGGCGCTCATGCGCAAATATCGCGACCGCCCGATGGATTTCGCCGATGCCACGCTCGTCCACCTCGCCCAGCGCGAATCCCTCTCCACGGTCTTCACCATCGACCACGATGACTTCGAGACTTATCGTGTCGGCGGACGTAAACGACTTCGGATCCTCCCGCCTAGATAAGCGAAGCCGTTTCCTTTCAGTTCCGCCCACGATACGGGCTGCCTACGCGGCGTGGCGGAGCTTCCGGACGAGGCGCTGGATACCGGCGTTTCGCGCGGCGAAGCCGACCCCTGAAATGGTTTCCCATCGGGCCCATGCAGACGCCCGCCGGCTCCATAATCGTGAGGGCAAACCTGCTACGCGCGGGAGCTACAGCCACTCACTGGTCTAGCGGGTGCGGCGGACCGCCTTCCCAAGCAGCTCTCCGGGCGCGTCACGCGCGACACCTTCGACCTGTACGAAGCCTTGCGGGACACCCTCCGCGCGCACAACGGCGAGCTATTCACCCGCGGCGCGGAGGCGCTGATTCAGAAGTTGTCGAAGGAGGACCGGCGGGACTTCGAGCTGTTCTTGCAGCGGATCAAACGTGCCCGTCGAGACTAAGCACCGAGGCTACCCAGCGCCTGCTCCGGCCTGACCGACCGCTCGGCCTGGGCGAGCCGCCTGCCCCTCGCGCCGGGGCCCCGAACAGCCTCGCGCCTACCCGCCGTGGCACTTCCCGTCCGAGGCCGCCATGCCCTGGGCGCTACAGTTCGATTTCTTCGCGCCCTCGGCTATCGCTTCTGACAGGGCAGAAAACCAACCGTTGAGGGATGTACCGAGTCCAGTCGCGCCGACGTATGCCACCAGGGCGACGAACGCCGCGATCAGGGCATATTCGATCAGATCCTGTCCCGAATCCAAGCGCCGCCGCCGCCGCAACACGAGATTGCAGAGCTTACCACAGCCCCCGATCCGCAAGGTGTTTGTCGATCCCGACGTCGGCGAGAGTTGGTCGATCGAAAATTGGGTCCGACTCGGACCCAATTTTCTTTGGTCTACCTGCTGGCGCGAGCCCACCGTCTCTCCCATCGATGGATCAGACCCGCCGACCCCCTGCACGCGATTCAACGCCGCAAGGATGTCCGGATCGCCACAAGACCTCACGCGCGTGAGCCGGATCGTCGCAGCGAGAGCGCGCGACCTTCTCAGGCAAGGGCTCGCCTGCGTGCGGTAAGACCGGGATGGCCGTTCGCCGCCGCCCGACCCTGGCGTGGCGGTCAAGCCTGCACGTCCCTCACCCCGAGCGCCTGTGATATTGTCACGGGTCGAAATCGTCATGCGGCCACGGCTATCGTTGTTCGTGCTGCTATGTCTTCTCGTCAGCACCGTGGCCGGTGCGACTGCCCAGCCCGGCGACCTTCAAGCCGTCTGCAAGACCGTGTGGGGCGTCCGCGCCGATGAAACCAATCTGAAGAACATGCCTGCCTCCCTTCCGGCGCCGCCTGCCGGCGCGCGAAGGTGCGGTGCTCGAGAGAGCTTCAGGTCGATTTATTACGTCTGGGCTGTTCCCGACAGCGAGATCTTGGTCTACTGGGAAACGGCGCTGAAGCGCAACGGGTTTCGGACGCAACGCATCGGCACTCGAGGCCGAGAGTCCCTCGATTTCGCGGGTCCCGTCAGAGGGACAATCAGCCTGAGTCGCCGCGGTGGCGGATTCGTACTCGTCGCCGGTCCGTCCTGAGAGCTGACAGCCTCTGCGCTACCGATGGTCCGCATTATTTCAGCGATTGATCGGGCACGAACACACGCGGTGAGATAATCACGTCCCTCTGCAAAGGAGCCCTCATGAAAGCCCAGATCGCACCCGTGCTCGTTGTCGCCTTCGCCGCGCTCGCGTCCAGCGCCGAAGCCCAGAATCCGATGCGCCCCGGCCGCTGGGAAGTGACCATGCAGATGCAGATGCCCAACATGCCGGTGCAGATGCCGGCCATGAAGAGCACGCAGTGCGTGACGCAGGCACAGATCGACGGCCCAGATAAGGCGCTACCGACCGGCCCCCAAAGCAACCCGAATGCCTGCAAGGTGTCGGATTACAAAGTGTCTGGCAACACGGTCACTTGGAAGATGGCGTGCTCCGGCGCGCAGCCGATGTCGGGCACTGGCGAGATGCGCTTCGGCGACGATGCCTACAACGGCACCATGACGATGACGATGGAACAGCACGAGATGACGATGAAGATGTCGGGAAAGCGGCTGGGCGACTGCACGCCGTGAGCGGTCACCGTGAATTCGTTCTGCACGCGTAGCGCGGATCGGTTGTCCCGGCAGCACCCAACGCTGCGCTCAAGCCCGTGCTCTCGACCGCGTCAAATGTGAATCCGAATCGGCCCGGCACAGATCAATGCGCGTCCGACCGTTGAACGATTCGGCCGGACGCATCGGCCACGACGAGCGCCACGGCATCACGTGGCGCGCCCGTTCTCACCATCTGTGCCGAGAGTCGATCGATCTTCGCGACTACCTCCGCCGCCGTCGCGTGCTCGCTAATGCGCGTCGCCTGTCGCGCTTTGTCCGGACCCCAGGGCTGCATGACCCGGAACATGGCGCTATCAGACACTACGGCGCTCGATTTCGGAAATCTCGGCTTCCATCTCCGCTTGGCGCTCGGCTGCCCTTGACCCCAATAGGCCTTCGCTGATGCGGCTCCTCCGCCCACGCGGCAGACTCCGTTCGAATTCGAGCGATCAAATCTTCGACCGACTCAATCAGATCATCGTTCACTGTCGTACCTCTGAATCAATAGAGAGCGCCGTAGGACTCGTAAGGTAAGCGTAGGCTAAGTTCGATGCTTTACTTGGCTGGCAAGAGATCCCGATCGCGCGAATTTGCTAGGAAAAGTTGGAGGCGCCGTCCGGATTTGAACCGGAGATGGAGGTTTTGCAGACCTCTGCCTTACCACTTGGCGACGGCGCCGATCAGGAAGTCAGAAGGTGGAAGTTGGAGCGGGAAACGGGATTCGAACCCGCGACTTCGACCTTGGCAAGGTCGCACTCTACCACTGAGTTATTCCCGCTCGCGACGAATACTCATATTAACGCGGCCATCCCAACCCGGCAAGGACGGCTGAGATAGCTTTCGGCCCCTCCCAGCATAGACTTTCGCACGCTTCCGTGCGCCGACGGCTTCCTCTCCTCGTCACCCTCGCGCTCCTCTCCCCCACCCTCGCGCCTGCCGACGAGGTGCGCCTCAAGAACGGGGACCGCCTCACCGGCACAGCGGCCTCCCTCGCCAGCGGCACGCTGACCTTCGCCACGCCCTACGGGGACGTCCGCCTGCCGTGGGCCGAGGTGACGCGCGTCGTCGTGACAGACCCGATTCTCGTGACCGTCGGCACGGCGCCGCCCGTGTCGGCCACCCTGCTCGACGCAGGCGCTGATGGACACGCGACGCTCCAGCCAGGCGGCATCGTCGCCCTTGGCGACATCGTCGCCCTCACGCGTCCGCAGCCGGCCATCGTCATCGACGGCGGCGCGGGCGCGGGCCTGACGACGACGGAGGGAAACACGGAAGTGAACAATCTGCGGCTCGACGGCGATATCGTCGCGCGCGCCGGTGACAACCGCTATTCGGGCAACGCCGCGGTCACGCGCGCCCGCGGCAGCGGCGTCGAGACCGCACGGAACTGGACGATGGGTGCGAAGTACGACCGGTTCCTGAGCGCGCGGCTGTTCGTCAACGCGAACACGATCCTGACCAACGACCGTTTTCGCGATCTCGACCTCCGCACGGCCATTGGCGCCGGCGTCGGCTATCAGCTGCTCAGCACGCCGCGCGTCACGCTCACGGCCGACGCGGGACTCGGCTACGTGAACGAGAACCTCGAGTCACAAGCGGACGACCGGTACGCCGCGGCCCGCGAGGCGGCCGCGTTCGAGCTCGTCCTCCTTCCCGCCCGCGTACAGTTCTTCCACCAGCACGACGGCTACTTCGGCGTCACCGGCGACGACAATCTCTTCGTGAAGATGCAGAACGGCATCCGCATCGGCCTGGCGACCGGCTTCGTCACGACGCTGCGGCACGATCTGGATTACGACCGATCGCCGGCGCCGGGACGGCGCAACACCGACCTGACGCTGTCGCTGACGCTGGGTTATCGATTCTGAGGTCCCGCTTCCGCCTTCGCGCTTCGCGCTACGGCGGACGAGAAAGCGGGACGCGCCGTACTCACGGGCGCGCGTCCCTGAGCACCTGGGCCGCTTCCTCCGGCGACGTCGGATTCAGGTAGAAGCCGGTCGCCCATTCGAAGCCGGCGACCTTGGTCAGCTTCGGAATGATCTCCACGTGCCAGTGGTAATAGTCGGCGGCAGGCTCCACGACCGGCGCGTTGTGAATGAGCAGGTTGTAGGGCGGCATCTTCAGCGCCTTGTTCAGCCGCCGCAGCACGTCGCCAAGCAGCCGCGCCAGCGACCGGTATTCATGCCGCGGCGCGTCCTCGAACAGCGCCTGGTGCCGCCGCGGCAGAATCCACGTCTCGAACGGAAACCGCGGCGCGTACGGCGCAATGGCCGTCATATCGGCATTCTCGGCGATGAGCCGCCGGCCGTCGGCGGATTCCTGCCGCAGGATGTCGCAGAAGACGCAGCGCTCCTTCGTCTCGTAATGCGCCCGCGCGCCGTCGACCTCGTCGCGCACCTCGCGCGGCACGATCGGCAGCGCAATCAGCTGCGTATGCGAGTGTTCGAGCGACGCGCCCGCCGCCGCGCCATGGTTCTTGAAGATGATCATGTAGCGGAAGCGCCGATCGCGCTTGAGGTCCAGCACCCGCTCGCGGCAGGCCGAGAACACCTGCTCGACGGCGTCCTCGTCGAGCGTCGCGAGCGACTCGGCGTGCCGCGGCGTCTCCACGATGACTTCGTGCGCGCCGATCCCGTTCATCTTGTCGAAGAGCCCCTCCCCCTGGCGCTCGAGCGTCCCCTCGACGCGCAGCACCGGAAACTGGTTCGGGATCACGCGCAGCGACCAGCCGGGCGCGTTCGGTGCCGATCCGTCGCGGCCGAACGCCAGCAGCTCCTTCGGCGTCATCTCCTCGTGCCCCTCGCAGAAGGGGCATGAGTCGTCTGCGGAGGCGGCGATCGGAACGGACTCGAGCCGGAAGTCGGTCGGGCGCTTGCGACGCTCGGTCGAGATGATGACCCAGCGGCCGGTGACGGGATCCTTGCGAAGTTCGGACATCTACGCCGTAAACGCGTGCGTGAAGACCTCGAGCCGCGGAGAGCCGGTCTCGAATTGTATGGTCACCACGTCAAAACGGCACGGCGCGTCGAGCAGGCCGTGCCGCGCGAGGTAGTCGGTCGCCATTCGCACAATCCGCTGCTGCTTCCACGCAGTCACCGCCGCGCCCCCGCCGCCGAACGCCTCGTCACGCCGCGCTTTCACCTCGACGAACACGACCGTCTCCCCCTCGCGGGCGATGATGTCGATTTCGCCGTAGCGCGTGCGGTAGCGGCGGGCAAGAATTGCGTACCCGCGGCGGCGCAGCTCGCCGCACGCGAGGGTTTCGCCCATTTTACCGAGGGAGTGTCGGGAATCGGCCACGACCGCCGCCGACGGAAGCAAACGGCGGTCCGCCTCTACTTCCGGATGGCGGCGAGCGCGTGGTCCAGAATCTCGATTGCCGTGTCCGCCTGCTCTTTCGTCAGCACGAGCGGCGGCGACAGACGGACGGCGTTCCGGCCGGCGCCGAGCACCAGCAGCCCGCGCCGAAAACACTCCTGTACGAGCGCGTTCCGCTCGGTCGTGGCGCGCGCCTTCGTCTGCCGGTCGCGCACCAGTTCCAGACCGATCATGAGACCCCGTCCGCGCACGTCGCCGATGATGCCGTGCTTACCCTGCAGCGCCTCGAGTCCCGCCCTCAGGTGCGCCCCCACCTCCGCCGCGTTGCGCATCAACGCCTCACGCAGCAGTCGGATTGTCGTCAGCGCGGCCGCACAGGCGACAGGGTTACCGCCGAACGTGCTGGCGTGCGCCCCCGCCGGCCACGACATGATCTGGGACCGCGCCGTCGCGACGCCTAGCGGCAGCCCCGACGCAATCCCCTTTCCGATCGTGATGATGTCGGGCTCGACGCCGGCGTGCTCGATCGCGAACATCCGGCCGGTCCGCCCCATCCCGGACTGCACCTCGTCGACGATGAGCAGGATGCCGTGGCGCTCGGTCAGCGCGCGCAGCGCCTGAAGGAACGCATCCGGCGGGACGATGTAGCCGCCTTCGCCCTGAATCGGCTCCACGATGACGGCGGCGACTTCCTCGGGCGGCAGCACGTGGACGAACAGCTGCTCCTCGATGAACCGGATGCTCTCGGCCGCGCATGCCTCCGGCGATCCATTGAAGCGATACGGATCCGGATACGGCGCGTGAAACACGCCGGGCAGCATCGGCGCGAAGCCTTTGCGCTGCACCACCTTGCTCGCCGTGGCCGCGAGCGATCCCATCGATCGGCCGTGAAAGGCGCCGAAGAACGCGATGATGCTGGGCCGCTGCGTGTGATACCGCGCGAGCTTCAGCGCCGCTTCGTTCGCCTCCGTCCCCGAGTTGCCGAAGAACGAGCGGTGCGGGCCGGGCATCGGCGCCACCGCCGACAGCTCCTCGGCCAGGCGCACCTGCGGCTCGTAATAGAAATCGGTCCCCGACATGTGCAGGAAGCGGCGCGCCTGATCGACGATCGCCTGCACGACGGCCGGATGGGAATGACCCGTCGCGTTGACGGCGATCCCCGCGGTGCAGTCGAGAAAGACGTTGCCGTCGACATCCTCGACCGTGGCGCCCTCGCCGCGCGCGATGACGAGCGGATAGTCGCGCGTGTACGACGGCGACACCACGCGCGCGTCGCGGGCGATGATCGCCTTCGCCTGGGGACCCGGCAGCTCCGTCACCAGGCGGGGCGCGTTGATCGGTTTCGTCTCGGCCACCGTGCTCATTTCTTCTTCCAGCGCGTGCCGCCGGGATTGTCCTCGAGCAGGATGCCGCGGTCGGCCAGCTCCCGCCGGATGCGGTCCGCGGCGGCGAAGTCGCGCCGCTGCCGCGCCGCCTGGCGCTCCTGGATCAACCGCTCGATCTCCTCCACCGGGATCGGCGGACGCGCGTCTTCCGCCTGCCGGAGGCTGACCACCCCCAGCACGCGGTCGAACTCCTCGATCGCCTCCCGGACCGCAGCCGCGTCGGCCGCCGAAATCGTCCGGGCATCGATGGACGCATTCACATCCCGGACCAGATCGAACACCGCCGCCAGCGCGGCCGCGGTGTTGAGATCGTCGCCGAGCGCCGACCGGAACGCCTGCCGCGCCTGTTCGACCGCCTGCAGGACGGATGATCTCGCCAGGTCCGCCGGACCCTGAGATGCCCGGTCTGGCGAGACGCGGCCCACGTCGTCCAGGCGCGCGAGGAAATCGACAATCCGGCGAAGCGCCTCCTCCGCCTGGTCCATGCCGATCCACGTGAAGTTGAGCTGCTTCCGGTAATGGGCGGAGAGGAGCAGGTACCGCAGCGCCGACGGCCGATGGCCGCGCCCGACGACGTCGGCGAGCGTGTAGACGTTGCCGAGCGACTTCGACATCTTCTCGTGCTCGACGAACAGGTGCTCCACGTGGAGCCAGAAGCGCGCGAACTGCCGCTTCGTCGCGCCTTCGCTCTGCGCGATCTCGTTCTCGTGGTGAGGAAAAATGAGGTCGACGCCGCCGGCGTGAATGTCGATCGGCGGCTCACCGAGCAGCCGCAGCGCCATCGCGGAGCATTCGATGTGCCACCCCGGGCGGCCGGGACCGGTGCCGAAGTCCCACGATGGCTCGCCCGGCCGCTCGGCTTTCCAGAGCACGAAGTCGCGCGGGTCATCCTTCGAATACTCGTCGGAGTCGACGCGCGCGCCGTCCTGCATCCCTTCGTGATCCAGCCGCGCGAGCCGGCCGTAGGTCGGCAGCGTCGCGATCCGGAAGTAGATCGACCCGTCGCGCCGATAGGTATGGCCGTTGCGCTCGAGCGCGAGAATCATCTCGCTCATGGCGCGCAGGTTCGCCTCGTCGGTCGCCCGCGGCGTTTCCTCCGGCGTCTCGAGGCCGAGCGCCGCCGCGTCCTCGCGGAACGCGCGGATCCACCGCTCGGTGTACTCACGCAGCGGCATGCCCGCCTCGCGCGCGCCGTTGATGGTCTTATCGTCGACGTCGGTGTAATTGACGGCCTGCCGCACCTGGTACCCGCACACGTACTTGAGCGTCCGCCGCAGGATGTCGACGCAGACGAAGGTGCGGAAGTTGCCGATGTGCGCGCGCGCGTAGACCGTCGGGCCGCAGCCGTAGAGCCGCACGGTATTCCCCTGCGAGGGTGCGAACGGCTCCGCCTGACGCGTGAGCGTGTTGTACAAGCGAAGCGTCGTCATACGGAGAGCCGGGTGAACAAGCGCTCCGCGCGGCGGCAATCGGCGTCGATCTGCGCGCGCAGGGCGTCGACGTCGGCAAAACGGCGCTCGTCGCGAAGTCGCTGCACGAAGCCGAGGTGCACGCGGCGGCCGTACAGGTCGCCGCCGTCGTAGTGCAGCACGTGCGTCTCGACCGTCGTCTTCCCGCCCTCACCGAACGTCGGATTGACACCGACGTTGGTGATCGCCGCGTGCACCACGCCGTCGACCTCGAGCGTCGTGGCATAGACGCCATGAGGCGGAAGCAGCTCGTTCGGCGTCTGCAGGTTCGCGGTCGGAAATCCGAGCTCGCGGCCGCGGCGCCGGCCTTCGACGATCGTCCCGGTCAGCACGTACGGATGGCCGAGGAGGGCCGCCGCCTCGTCGACACGTCCCTCGGCGACGAGCCGCCGGATGCGCGTGCTGCTCACCACGAACTCCTTGTAGCGGACCGGATCGATCTTCTCGGCGCGGAAGCCATAGCGCTGGCCGAGCGCCCGCAGCAGCGTGAAGTTTCCGCTGCGGCCGTGGCCGAACAGGAAGTTCGCCCCGACCCACACTTCCGAGACGCGCAGCCACTCCACGAGCACCGTGCGCACGAACGTCTCGGGCTCCCACTGCGACAGCTCCGGCGTGAACCGGACGACGGCTGTCGCACGGATGCCGGCCTTGTCGAGCGCCTCGAGGCGCTGATCGATCGTCATCAGCAGGAGTGGGGCTTTGTCCGGGCGGACCACACGCGGCGGATGCGGGTCGAAGGTCATCGCCATGGCCGTGCCGCCGTGCTCGACGGCGCCCCGCTTCACGCGTTCGACGATTTTGAGGTGACCGCGATGGAGGCCGTCGAAGTTGCCGAGCGCGAGCACGGGATGGACGATCCACGGCGGCCGCGGATCATCGGGAAAGTACAGCACCTCCATCCACGTTACGCGGCCTCGACACCGATCTCGAGCACGAGGCCATCATATGCCAGTTCCACGCCCGCGGGCAGGCGCGCGCTCGTGGCTGCATGCCCGAGCTGATGCGCCATGTGTGTCAGGAACGCGCGCGCGGGCGCGATGCGCGCGATCGCATCGAGCGCTTCCGCCACCGTGAAATGCGTCGAGTGCTTCGCGTCGCGCAACGCGTCGATCACGAGCGTTTCGACGCCCGCGACGAGCGGCCACGACTTGTCGGGGATCGCGCTGCAGTCGGTCAGGTACGCAAACGTGCCGAACCGAAAGCCGAGGATCGGCATGTCGCCGTGCAGGAGCGGGACGGGCACCACACGCACGCCGGCGGCGCTGAACGGACCGTCGATCTCGTACGGCTCCAGACGCGGGACGCCGCCGCCCTTCCGCGGCAGCCCGTCGAACGCGTAGTAGAAGACGCGGCGGATGTGCGCCCACACGTCGCTCGTCGCGTAGCAGGGAATCGCCGACTTCTGTGCAAAATTGAACCCGCGCACATCGTCCAGGCCGAGGATGTGATCGGCGTGGCCGTGGGTGAAGAGGATGGCGTCGAGGCGACGGATGTCGTAGGTCAGTGCCTGCTGGCGCAGGTCCGGGGTCGTATCGACGAGGATCGTCCCCGACCCGGGGACGTCGACGAGGATCGACGGACGCAGCCGCTTGTCGCGCGGATCGCCGGAACGGCAGACGTCGCACGTGCAGCCGACCATCGGCACGCCGGCCGACGTGCCGGTTCCGAGAAACGTCACGCGTGCAGCAATCACCCGTCGACTGGGCTCAGGGAATGATGATCTTCGGCTTCTCCGGCTCCGCTGGCCCCTTGGCCGCCTGCACGAATCGCATCCGAAGCTCGAAGAGGACCTGGTCGAGCAGCTGCCGCTCTTCCGCCGTCAGATTGCCGCGCGTCTTCTCCTCGATGAGCGCGAGGATGTCGATCATCTGCTGGGCGGCGGGAAGGTTCGCTTCGCTGGCGCCGCTCGTCGGATCGGGGACGTCGCCGAAGTGGACGGCCGCCGTGTGCGCGAGCGACAGCACGAACGCCATGAAGCTGATGCCCGAGGACGACTGCGCGCCGTTCGTCTGAGTGTCGTCAGCCATTGGTCCCTAAAGGTAGCATACGCGGCGGAGCGATCATGGATGAGACCGCTGGAGCCCGGTTCGACCGGCTCGTGGCAATCATGCGGGCGCTGCGCGCGCCCGACGGCTGCCCCTGGGACCGCGAGCAGACCGTCACCTCCCTGAGGCCGTTCGTCCTCGAAGAGACGTACGAGGTGCTCGAAGCAATCGAGAGCGGTTCGCCCGCTGCGCTGCGCGAAGAGCTGGGCGACTACCTGTACGAGGCGGTGTTCCTCGCCCAGATCAGCGAAGAAGCGGGTCGATTCTCCATCGCAGATGCGATCGATGCCATCTGCGACAAGCTCGTCCGGCGCCATCCGCACGTCTTTGCGCGGAAGAAGGGCGATGCCGGCATCACGTCCGAGCAGGTGATCGAGCGATGGGAGACGATGAAGGCGCGCGAGCGCGCAGAGGAGGGACGCGATCCCGTCAGGCCGAAGACGACCTTGAGCGGCGTGCCCAGGACGCTGCCGTCGCTGCTGCGCGCGTACGAGCTCAGCGCCCGGGCCGCGGCCGTCGGCTTCGACTGGGTGCGTGCCGAGGACGTGCTCGACAAGATCGAAGAGGAGGTGGCCGAGGTGCGCCACGAGATCGAGGCGGGCACCACCGGCGACCTCTCGCGCGCCGAGGAGGAGATGGGCGATCTCCTGTTCGCGATCGCGAACCTCTCGCGCAAGCTCGGCATCGAGCCCGAGGCGGCGCTGCGCCGCGCCAACGACAAGTTCACGCGCCGCTTCGACGCCCTCGAGCGCGCCTTCAGCGGACGCGGCCGCGCCCTCCAGGACGCTACGCCGCAGGAGATGGAGGACGAGTGGCAGCGGATCAAGGAGCGGGATTAGGGACGAACGTCCGAACTCGTACGTCGCGGCCGTCGGTGTCGACCGTAATCTGCCCATCCAGGTCGGTGCGATAGATCGCCGCGCCGACGGATTCCAGCCGCCGCAGCACGTCCGGGGCCGGATGGCCGAACGTGTTGCCGCGGCCGGCGCTGACGATCGCGATCTGCGGACGCCAGCGTTCGACGAGCTCGCGTGAGGTCGACGTCCGGCTGCCGTGATGCGCCACTTTCAGGACGCGCAGGCGCGCGGGCGTGAGGTCGTCGAGCAGCCCGCGCTCGACCGCCGCGCCGACGTCGCCCAGCAGCAGGAGCGCAACCCCTCCATACAGAATCTCCAGCACCACTGAGTCGTCATTGCGCACGCGGCGCCGCTCCCAATCTGGTGCCGGGGGGTGCAGGACGCGCACGCGCGCGCCGCCCGCGGTCGTGACGTCGCCCGCGAGCCGCCGCTCGGTCCGCGCGCCCGCCGCCCCTGCCTGCGCGATCAGGGTCGTCAGGTCTTCATGGGATGGAACAGGAATCCCCTCCCAGACGCGCGCCGGGACGAAATCGGCCACCAGCGTTTTGGCCCCGCCAATGTGATCCGGATCGCCGTGCGTCAGGAGCAGGGCGTCGAGCCGGCGCACGCCTCTGGCCCACAGCGCGGGGGCGAGCACGCGGCCGCCGACGTCGAAGCTGCCGCCGCCGAAGGGAATGCCGCCTGCGTCGACGAGCAGCGTCGAGCGATCGGGAAACTGGACGAGCGTCGAATCGCCCTGTCCCACGTCGAACGCCGTGAGCCTGAGGCCGCCCCGCCGATGGTCGTCGCGCAGCCAGCCGATCGGCTCGCCCGACATGATAACCACCGCGGCGCCGGCGAGCACCACAGCGGCGCTCGCCCGCGCGGCGCCGCGGCCTGCGACGGTTGCGGCCAGCGCCACGTAATAGATCGCAATCACCACGACAGGCGGCGGCGGGACGCGCACGGTCAGCCACGGTGCCGCCTCCACCAGCCGCGCGCTCTCGACGAGCGCCATGGCCGCGGCGTGCGCCGTCCATCCGGCCGGCGCGGCGACTGTTTCCACACGATCGAGCAGCGCGACGACGATGCCGCCGATCTGCACCAGCGCCATCAGCGGCACCGCGAGCAGGTTGAGCACGAGCCCCGCGCCCGTCACGCGCGAGAAGATCGCCGCGTTCACCGGCAGCAGCGCCGCTTCGACGGCGATCGATGCCGTCAGCGACGCCACCAGCCACGCCGCGGTGCGCGAACCGGAAGACCGCGTCCGCCGCGCCGCCTCGAGCAAGGCGGCCGTGGCGCCGAACGTCAGGATGAATCCGGCGTCGCGCAGGTCGAGCGGCTGCGCACAGACGACGAGCGCCGCCGCCATGGCGATCGCCTGCCACGGCGGCGTACGATGATCGACGAGCCGGGCCGCCAGATACAGCACCGCCATCAGCGTCGCGCGCCAGACCGACGCGCTCGTCGTCACGATCTGCGCGTATGCGACCAGCAGGAGCAGCGTCAGCCACGCCGCCGGCCGTCCACTCACGCCGCACAGCAGCAGCACGCCGAACGTCAAGCCGCCCAGGATGGCGATGTTCCCGCCCGAAATGGCGATCACGTGATACGTGCCGGCCGCCTGGAGCCGCAGCCGGATCGGATCCGGAAGGCCCGTCCGGTCGCCGATGAGAACGGCTGTGGCGATGGCGCCGGAGACCGCGTCGTGAGGGGCGACCCATCGGCCGATGCTGCGGCGTACTCGCTCGCGAATGGCCGCGGCCGCCTCCTCCCGCCACGTTCCTGGCTGGACGACGTCGACGAGCAGCCCGCTTTTCACCGATCCGAACAGCGTGGTTCCGTCGAGCGCCAGCTGCCGCTCGAAATCCGCGACGCCGGCGTTCAGGTAGCGCGTCGGACGGCGAAAGGTGGCCGACATCTCGAGCGTACGTCCCGCCCGCCACGCACGCGCCTGCTCTGCAGCCGCCCCGCCGCCCACCGCAAACGTCACGCCGCCGCCGGCCGGGCGCCACTCGTCATCGCGGTGAATCGCGGCGACAGACGCGCGCAGACCGATGAAGCCGTCCTCGACGGCGGCATCTTCGAGAAGTACGACGCGGACGCGCATCGGATCGTGCCGGGCTGCCGGCCCGATCGTGCGCAGATCGAATCCGCCGAATTCGCGATCGAGCGCCGCGCGAAGCGGCGTGTCGAGCGCCGTCGTGCGTGCGTCGACGCCAAGCGTTGCCGCGGCGCAGACGCACGTCACCACGACGAGGGCAACGGTGATCGCGGCTCGAGAGCAGCACCAGCAGAGCCAGCCCGCCGTGGTGAGCGCCGCGAGCACCCAGGACGGCGGCGCCAGCCGATCGGTCGCCAGCGCACACGCCGCGCCTGCCACGAGCGCTACTGCGGGAACGACGCCGACGGCCATGCCGACGGCGCGTGCAAACGGCGCCACAGCGTCGAAACACGCGGGGCCAATCAGTTACGGCGATTGCGTGCAGAATTTGCCACTCGAGTGGCCTGTGCGATCGGCAATTTCGTCACGTCGGTGCTGTCTCTTATCGGCCCAAAGAGGCATCCGATGCGTCAGTCCGTCCGTTCGATCGCGATCCGACCAGCGCCGCATCTCCTGTGTTTTCTTGCATTTCTGGGATCTCACAGCGATACTGACGTCTTTCGTTCCCCTGGTTCGCTGTGCTGGGCCCCATGACGAAGCCGACATCGTCTGACTCGATCGACCAGCTCGTTCACGAATTCAAGAACCGTCTGTCGGTAATCGTCGGCTTCTGCGACGTCCTGCTGCGCGAGCTCCCCGACGACGACGTGAAGCGCGCCGACGTGAGCGAGATTCAGCGCGCCGCGCTCGCCCTCGTCGCGCTCCTTCCGCAGATTCCGGGGCGCGGACCATCGCCCAACGCCTGAACGCCGATCGATCCCGACTGCTTCGTAATCCTGCTGACGGCGTACGCAACCGTCGCCTCGGCCATCGAGGCCGTGAAGCTCAGCGCGTTCGACGATCCGCAGGCACGCCGTGTTCGCGGCGGCGAGGGGGTCGTCAGTGTTGCGCGTAGTACCCGCGGCGAGCGCGGGTAAAGTAGCCGGTTTCCTTGACCCTGACGCGAATCGACCGCCAGCTCCCGTCGGGAGGCTTCGCCGGGACGTAACCGAGCGTGTACTGCTTGTTCAGCTCGTCGGCGATGCGTGTCGTGGCCGGCCCCAGATCGGCGGTCTCTTTCACCACCTCGGTGTAGCCGCCGCTCGTGGCGGTGATCTCGCGCAGCGCCTCGACGCTGACGCGCCGGTTCGTGGGCATCGCGGCCGAATCGATCGCAATCGCGTAGACGAGCGGATCGGCGCGCTGGAGGACCTCGCGCGTTCGAGGCAGCGTCCAGTCGCTGGCCGTATCGACACCATCCGACACCACGACGAGCGCGGACCGGGGATGGAGGCGACGCACGAAGTAGCCGGCCGACGCGACGAGCGAGTCGTAGAGCGCCGTGCCGCCCGACGGCAGCACGCGGCCGAGCTGGCCTTCGAGCGCCGACGGCGGGCGCGTCCACGGCGCCACCAGCCGTGGCTGGTGATTGAACGCGGCGATGAACGCCTCGTCGCCCCGCTCGAGCAGTGCTGTGAGGAACTGGTCGACCGCCGCACGCGCGTCGGCGATGCGCTGCCCGCGCATGCTGTCGCTCGCGTCGAGCAGCACGCCGAGGCTGACCGGCACGCGCTCGTTCGTGAAGACGCTGATCGACTGGACGACCCCGTCCTCGAAGATCTCGAAGTCGTCGCTGGTGAGCCCGGTGATGAGGCGACCGTTGGCGTCGGTGACGGTCACCGTCACCTGAACGGTGTCAACGCGCGCGCGGAACGTCTGCGCGCCGGCCCACGTCGCCGACAACAGCACGACGGCGATGGCGACCCGGGCGGCCGCGGTAGAATGCGCGCGCATGAATACGAACGCCACGTCCGGCAGTCTCTACACCTGGACGCAGGCCATCTACGCCCTGCACGCGCTCAGTCTGCTGACCGGCATCCTGGGCGCGGCCACGGTCGTGGGCGCGTTCCTGACCGGCTGGCCCTCGATCCTCGCAGTGATCCTGAACTACGTCAAACGGCGGGACGTGCGCGGCACGTGGCTGGCCTCGCACTTCCGCTGGCAGATCAACACGTTCTGGTATGGCCTGCTGTGGGTCGTCCTGTGCGGCCTCTTCGTCGTACTGACGCTCGGCCTCGGCATTCTCATCGCCTGGCTGCCGCTGGCGTTCGTCGGTCTCTGGTTCGTCTACCGCGTGGTGCGCGGCTGGGTGGCGCTGCGGGACGGCCGGCCGATGTACGCGTAGGCGGTTACGCGCCGGCTTCGACGCCCGCGTAGTAGTCCTGCAGCGAGCGGACGGTGAGGGTCTGCGAGCGCAGCGCCTTGATCGCCGCCACGGCCGCCGACGCCCCCGTCAGCGTCGTGATGCACGGCACCTGCGCCATCGTCGCGGCGCGGCGGACGGCGCGATCGTCGAAGAAGGAGTCGCGCCCGAGCGGCGTGTTGATGACGAGATCGATCTTCCGATTGACGATCTGATCCGCGACGTTCGGCCGTCCCTCGTTCACCTTGTAGACGACGTCGACATCGATGCCGTGTGCGCGGAGGAAGGCGGCCGTCCCGCGCGTCGCGACGAGCGAGAACCCGAGCTGCGCCAGGTCGCGCGCGATCGGGAGCACGGTCTGCTTGTCGCTGTTGTTCACGCTGATGAAGACGCAGCCGTCGACCGGCAGCCGCTGGCCGGCGGCCATCATCGCTTTGCCGAACGCGGCGCCGAAATTCTCCGCACCTCCCATGACCTCGCCGGTCGACTTCATCTCGGGGCCGAGAATCGTGTCGACGCCCGGGAAGCGGACGAACGGGAATACCGGCGACTTGACGAACACGCCGTGGACCTCGAGGTCCTCCACGAGGCCGAGGTCGGCGAGCGTCCGGCCGGCCGCAATGCGCGCCGCCACCTTCGCGAGCGGCACGCCGGTCGCTTTGGCGATGTAGGGGACCGTGCGCGACGAGCGCGGATTGACCTCGAGCACGTACACCGTATCGTCCTTGATCGCGTACTGCACGTTCATCAGGCCGACGACCTTCAGCGCGCGGGCGATGCGGCGCGTGTAGTCGCGAATCGTCGCGAGATGCCGCTCGGCCACCATGAAGGGCGGGACCACGCACGAGCTGTCGCCTGAATGAATGCCCGCCTCCTCGATGTGCTCCATGACGCCGGCGATCACCACGGCGCCCGTGGCATCGGCCACCGCGTCGACGTCGAACTCGAACGCGTCTTCGAGGAACCGGTCGATGAGCACCGGCCGGTCGTGCGAGACGTCGACGGCGCCCGCCATGTACCGGTCGAGCGCGCCCGCATCGAAGACGATGGCCATGCCGCGGCCGCCGAGCACGTACGACGGTCGGACGACGACCGGATAACCAATCCGCTCGGCAACCTCCCGCGCTTCCTCACGCGAGGTGGCCGTGCCGCTCGCCGGCTGCGGCACACCGAGGTCCCAGAGCAGCTGCGAGAACCGCCGGCGGTCTTCCGCCAGGTCGATCGAGTCGGGCGAGGTGCCGAGAATCTGGACGCCCGCCTCCTGCAGCGCCAGCGCGAGCTTCAGCGGCGTCTGCCCGCCAAACTGGACGACGCACGAGACGTCGGCGCCGCCACCGGCGGCCCCCTGCCGCTCGCGCTCGATCACCGCCATCACGTCCTCGAACGTCAGCGGCTCGAAATACAAGCGGTCGGAGGTGTCGTAGTCGGTGGAGACCGTCTCCGGGTTGCAGTTGACCATGACGGTCTCGAACCCTTCCTCGCGGAAGCCGAAGACGGCATGACAGCAGCAGTAATCGAACTCGATCCCCTGGCCGATCCGGTTGGGACCGCTCCCGAGAATCACGACTTTCGGTTTCGCGGTCGGATCGGCCTCGCACACCTGCTCGAACGTGCCGTACAGATAGGGCGTGAACGACTCGAACTCGGCCGCGCAGGTGTCGATCCGTTTGTAGGCGGGCACGAGGCCCTGCTCGAGCCGCCGCTGCCGCACGAGCTCCTCGCTCACGCCGTGCAGGGCAGCGATGTCGGCATCGCTGAAGCCGGTGCGCTTCAGCGTCCGCAGCAGATCGGGCGACATCTCGCGGAACTCGCCGAGCGCCGCCACCCGCCGCAGCTCCTCGATTTCGGCGAACTGCTGCAGGAACCAGCGATCGATCTTCGTCAGCTCGTGGAGCGTCTCGATGCTCCACCCCCGGCGCAGGGCGCGGAACAGCGCCCACATCCGGCGGTCGTTCGGCACGACAAGCCGCGTCCGGAGCGCGGACTCGTCCTCGGTCTCATCGGACTGATCGTCCGGTCCGGTCGGAAAGAGACTGCCCAGCTTCCCGAGCTCCAGCGAGCGCACCGCTTTCAGAAACGCTTCCTTGAACGTGCGGCCGATCGCCATCGCCTCGCCCACCGACTTCATCTGCGTCGTCAGCGTCCGATCGGCCTGCGGGAACTTCTCGAAGTTCCACCGCGGGAACTTGACGACGATGTAGTCGATCGTCGGCTCGAACGAAGCGGGGGTGAGGCGCGTGATGTCGTTCGGGATCTCGTCGAGGTGATAGCCGAGCGCGAGCTTGGCGGCAATCTTGGCGATCGGGAACCCGGTCGCCTTCGACGCGAGCGCCGAGGACCGCGAGACGCGCGGATTCATCTCGATGACGACGATCCGGCCGTTCTCGGGGTTGATCGCGAACTGGATATTCGACCCGCCCGTCTCCACGCCGACGCGGCGGATGATCAGCCGCGCCATGTCCCGCATCCGCTGATATTCCTTGTCCGTCAGCGTCAGCGCGGGCGCCACGGTGATGCTGTCGCCGGTATGGACGCCCATCGGGTCGACGTTCTCGATCGAGCAGATGACGACGAAGTTGTCGGCGACGTCGCGCATCACCTCGAGCTCGAATTCCTTCCAGCCGATGACCGACTCCTCGACGAGAATCTCGTGCACCGGGCTCAGGCCGAGGCCGCGGCCGGCGACGTCGCGGAACTCCTCGATGTTGTAGGCGATGCCGCCGCCGACGCCGCCGAGCGTGAACGACGGCCGCACGATGGCCGGGAAGGCGACCTCCTCGACGAGCGCGAGCGCCTCGTCAAGCGACCTGGCGATGCCGCTCTTCGGCACCTCGAGCCCGATCTCGCGCATCGCGTCGCGGAAGAGCAGTCGGTCTTCCGCAACCTTGATCGCCTCGATCGACGCGCCAATCAGCCTGACATGGTGCTTTGCGAGCACGCCGCGCTCCGCGAGCGCCACCGTGAGATTGAGCGCGGTCTGGCCGCCGACCGTCGGCAGCAGACAGTCGGGGCGCTCCTTTTCGATCACCGCCTCGACGAGCTCGGGCGTCAGCGGCTCGACGTAGGTGCGGTCCGCCATCTCCGGGTCGGTCATGATGGTGGCCGGGTTGCTGTTGACGAGCACGACCTCCAGCCCTTCGGACCGCAGGGCCTTGCACGCCTGCGTGCCGGAGTAATCGAACTCGCACGCCTGGCCGATCACGATCGGCCCGGACCCGATGACCAGGACCCGTTTCAGATCAGTGCGCTTCGGCATCTACACCAGTCGTCGGTTGTCAGTTGTCGGTTGTCCGCTGTCGACGCACTGACAACTGATAACTGACAACTTCATCGTCTCTCCATCGATTCGAGGAACTGCTGGAACAGATAATCGGCGTCGTGCGGCCCCGGCGACGCCTCGGGATGATACTGCACCGAGAAGATCGGCTTGCTCGTGTGGCGGAACCCCTCGACGGTGCCGTCGTAGAGGTTCAGGTGAGTGACGCGGACGTCGGCAGGCAGTGAATCGGGATCCACCGCGAACCCGTGGTTCTGCGAGGTAATCTCGACCTTGCCGGAATCGAGCTCTTTCACCGGATGGTTCGCGCCGCGGTGCCCGAACTTCAGCTTGAACGTGCTGCCGCCGACGGCGAGTCCCAGGATCTGGTGGCCGAGGCAGATGCCGAACATCGGCCGCTCGGCCTGGACGAGCTGTCGCACGTTGTCGATGGCATAGTGCAGCACGGCCGGATCGCCGGGCCCGTTGCTCAGGAAGATCCCGTCGGGATCGACTGCGAGCAGCGCTTTCGCCGGCGTCGAGGCCGGAAAGACGTGGACGTCGCAGCCGTAGGCGTCGAGCCGGCGCAGGATGTTCCACTTCACGCCGAAATCGTACGCCGCCACCCGCAGCCGCCGCGACGCGCGGACGCGCGGACGGATGCCAAACTCGGCGTGCGCCTCGTCGCCGTCGGCGGGCGCCCGCTCGCGCCAGGCATAGGGGTGATCGCACGTCACGCCGCGCACCAGGTCTGAGCCTTCCATCTTGGGAATCGCGCGCGCCTTGGCCACGAGCGCCTCGGGATCGACCTGCCCCGTCGCGATGACGCCGCGCATCACACCCGCCGATCGCAGCACGCGGGTGAGCGCGCGCGTATCGATATCGGCAATCGCGACGATGTTGTGGCGGGTCAGGTAGTCGCGCAGGGTACCGTCGGCGCGCCAGTTGCTGGCGACCGCCGACTCTTCGCGCATGACGAAGCCCGCTACGTGCGGCGCCTGCGATTCGGCGTCGCCGTCCGCGACGCCGTAGTTGCCGATGAGCGGCGCCGTCATCGTGACGATCTGCCCGGCGTACGAGGGGTCGGTGAGGACCTCCTGGTAGCCGGTCATGCTCGTATTGAACACGACCTCGCCCGCCGTCTCGCCGGGTGCGCCGGCGGCCAGACCGCGGTACCAGGTGCCGTCTTCCAGAGCCAATACTGCGTTCATTCTTGTCCTGCCAGCTGCCGGCCCATCGGCTACTCGAGCGATGCGCCAAGGAAGTACTGTTCGCCCTCCTTGACCGTCACCGACGTCCTCCATGTGTCGTGGCCGAGCATTTCCAGGCGCACCTGATGCACGCCGGGCGTCACGTCTGTAATCGTGAGCGGCGTCACGCCGAGCCGAACCTCGTCCAGGTAGATCGTCGCGCCCGGGGGCCGCGAGTCGAAGCGAATCGTCGCGGCGCGGACAGCCGGCGCCGGGATCGCGGGCCCGGGACCCGGCTTCGGTGCCGGCGGCGTCGCCTCACGCGCTTCCACGACGACGGGGGCGTCCACGACGGCTGGATCCGGCACATTCTGCGCCGGGGCCACCGGCGGCGGCAGCGCCATCTGCACCGGTGGGACCGTCTCGATCGGTGCGGGTCGCGGGATCTCGACGGCGCGCGGCGGCGCGGGCACAGACAGCCGCTGACCGACCACGAAGCCTGCCCCGAAGCCGGCGAGCAGGCCGAGCACCAGCATCCCGACGGCGAAGCTGCGGCCGCCGCCGGACGGACTCGACGAGATCTCACTCGAGCTGGTCTCGGCGTCCTCCCTCGATCCGCTCTCAGCAGCGCCGGCAGTCTCTCGAAGCAGGTCGTCGAAGTCCTGTTCGCGCTGGCGGAGCGGCAGATCGATCGGCGCACCGGACTCGTCGCGCGAGTCGGTACGTAAGGGTCGGATCGCTTCGCGATCCGACCACGCTGTATCCGCGCGACGGTCCGCTGGCGCGGACCGTCCCTGAGAACCGTACCGGGTCAGTGTGAAGCTCCTTGCGCGGAAGATGCCGCGAGTGCGGCCAGAGTCATGGCGATCGTAGCACGTTGCTTGACACTCCGCCGAGCGCTCTGCGACAGTAGCCTCCGGTGCTCCCGCAGCCCAGTCTCTCGGCGACCAGCACGCGCGTCCCCATCGAGATTCGCCGTTTTCCCTGGATCAAGCGTCTGGCGGTCGACTACGCGCTCGAGTACGCGCGGCTCGCCGACTTCTTCGCGGGCAATCCCGGCGATCCCGCCGCGTGGCGCGACGCCATCGCGCGCGCGCGCCGGGACCCGCGCGATCGGCATGCGACCGTGGAGGTGATCGACGCTCAACAGCGGCGACGCGCCGCGCCGCCGGAGGCGGTTGCCGCCACTGCCCGATTGCGTGATCCAGACGCCGTTGCGGTCGTCACGGGCCAGCAGGCGGGTCTCTTTGGCGGACCGCTGTTCACGTTGCTCAAGGCGCTGACCGCGGTGCGTCTTGCGGAACGGGTTTCGTTCGCGCACGGCGTGCCGGCCGTGGCGGTCTTCTGGATCGATGCCGAGGACCACGACTGGGACGAGGTGAAAGCCTGCGGCGTGCTCGATCGGGAGCTGAACTTCCGCGAGGTGGCGCTCGGCCGCCTGCCCGGCGCGGGCGATGGTCCGGTCGCACGCATCCGGCTCGACGCCTCGATCGAGGCCGTCATCGACGCGCTCGCCGCGCATCTGGCCCCGACGGAGTTCACGCCGCCGCTCCTCGACACGATTCGCGCGGCCTATCGGCCCGGCGCGGGGATGGTGGACGCCTTCGCCCGGCTGCTCGACGCGACGCTCGGCCCCCGCGGGCTCATCGTCTTCGACGCCGCCGATCCGGCCGCGAAGCCGCTCGCGGCGCCCGTCTTCGCGCGCGAGGCGGCACAAGCCGGCCTGACGCCACAGCTGGCTGCCGACGCGGCGGCGGCGCTCGTGGCGCGCGGGTATCACGCGCAGGTCACGCCGGCGCTCGATCATCTCGCCCTCTTTCATCTCGACGGCATACGCACGGGGATCCCGGTCCGCGATGCTCCTGCCGTCCTCGATCGCGTGCAGACACATCCGGCCGAGTTCAGTCCGAACGTCCTGTTGCGCCCGGTCGTGCAGGACGCGCTCTTTCCGACGATCTGCTACGTGGCCGGCCCCAACGAGCTGGCCTACCTCGCCCAGCTTCGGGGCATCTACGAGGCGTTCGGCGTCCCGATGCCGCTGATGTATCTCCGCGCCACCGCGACCATCGTCGACTCGAACACGATGCGGTTCCTCACGCGCCACGAGCTGCCGCTCGAAGCGCTGCGGCCGCAGGACGAAGGCGCGCTCAATCAGCTGCTCGAAGCGCAGATGCCGCGTCCGGTGCAGGCCGCGCACGAGGACGCCGTGCGCGCCGTCGCCGAACGAATGGACGCGCTCGCGCATGCGGTCAGCCAACTCGACGCGACGCTCGAGGGCGCCGTCCGCTCGACCCTCGGGCGCATGCAGGACGACCTGAAGAAGCTGCACGCGAAGATCATCCAGGCGATCAAGCGGAAGGACGAGACGCTGCGGCGGCAGTTCCGCCACGCCCAGGCGCAGGCGTTCCCGGGCGGCCATCCACAGGAGCGCGCGGTCAGCTTCGTGTACTTCCTCAACAAGTACGGACCCGGCCTCGTCGAACGGCTCGGCGACGATCTGCCGCTCGACCAGGGGACGCACTGGGTAGTCACGATTTGAAGAAGAAAAAGACTCGCCGGACGCGCCCGGGCTGGGTCCGCTACGCGGCCTATGCCGTCGCCGCCCTCGTGCTCGTGTCGGCGGCGACGCTGACCTATGCCTATCTCTCGTTCGCGCGGCTCATCGACGAACGGCTGCACGGCGAGCGCGAGCGGACGCTGCCGCGCGTCTACGCCCGCCCCGTCGTGCTCCGGCGCGGCCAGACCGCCAGCCAGCAGGAATTGCTCGCGCTGCTGAACGATCTGGGCTACACCCAGCGGCCGCAGGCCGACGCACCCGGCGAGTTCGCGCTCGACCGCGGCGTGCTGACAATCCGGCCGCGCGCGAGCAGTCTGGGCGACGCGCCGGCGCGGATCCGGTTCGCACGCGCCATCCAGAGCATCGACGTCGACGGCCGCGGCCGCACCGAATCGCTGCAGCTCGAGCCGCCGCTCCTGACCGCGCTCATCACGAGCGGCGGACGCGCGAAGCGGCGCACCGTCCCGCTGGCGACGATTCCGCCCTACATGCAGCGGGCGGTCCTCGCCGTCGAGGACCAGGGCTTCTACTCGCATCCGGGGATCAATCCGATCCGCATGCTGGCCGCCGCCGTGGCCAATGTCTTCGGCGACAACCCGAACCTGGTCGGCTACAGCACGATCACGCAGCAGCTGGCGCGGATGTTCTTTCTTTCGGACGAGTTCAACGCCGAGCTGCAGGCTGGCGAACGCTCCTACTGGCGGAAGCTGCGCGAGGCGCTCATGTCGCTCATGCTCGAGCGGCGCGCCACAAAAGAAGAGATCCTCGAGCTCTACCTCAACGACGTCTATCTCGGTCAGCGCGGATCGTTCGCCATCCATGGGGTGGCCGAGGCGGCGCGGCTCTTCTTCGGCAAGGACGTGACGAACCTGTCGCTCGCCGAAGCGGCGCTCATCGCCGGCGTCATCCAGAGCCCGGGCCTGCACTCCCCCTTCACGAATCCGGAGCGCGCGATCGACCGCCGCAATGTCGTCCTCCGGGCGATGGCCGACGAGGAGTACGTCACCGCCGACGTTGCCGAGCGCGCGGCCCGCGAGCCGGTGCATGTCGTCGCGCTGGCCGTCGACAACGAGGCGCCCTATTTCGTCGACGTCGTCAGCGCGCAGGTGGCCGAGGCGTTTCCCGGCGTGACGGCGCAGCCCGGCCAGGTGGATGTCCACACGACGCTCGATCTTTCGATGCAGCGCGCCGCGATCGAGGCGGTACGTACCGGGCTGGCCAACGTCGATCGGCTGCTCGCCCGGCGGAAGCGCGCGCAGCCGGCGCAGGCGGCGCTCATCGCCGTCGATCCGCGCAGCGGCGAGATTCTCGCCATGGTCGGCGGCCGCTCGTACCACCAGTCGCAGTACAACCGCGCCATCGCCGCCCGGCGGCAGCCCGGCTCGACGTTCAAGCCGTTCGTGTTTCTGGCGGCGTTCGAGCTGGCGGCCGAGGCGGGACGGACCGACCTGACGCCGGCCGCCTTGACGATCGACGAGCCGGCGACCTTCACGTTCGACGACCAGGTGTGGGAGCCGCAGAACTTCGACGACTACGACGGCGAAATCACGTGGCGCCGCGCGCTCGCCATGTCGCGGAACCTTGCCACGATCCATGTGGGCGAAACGATCGGCTTCGATCGCGTCGCCGCGCTGTGGCGCAGGGTCGGCGTCGGCACCCCGCCGCGGGCCGTGCCCGCCATCACGCTCGGCGTCTTCGAGCTGACGCCGCTCGAAGTGGCCCAGGCCTACACGCTCTTCGTCAACGGCGGCCGCGTCCGGCCGCTGCGCACGATCCAGCGCATCGCCACGCCCGAGGACGAGCTGCGCCCCACACCGTCGCCTGCGCGCGAGGTCGCGCGTCCCGACACGACCTACCTCGTCACCGACATGTTGCGCAGCGTGTTGAACGAGGGGACCGCCGCGGGCGCGCGTGGAGCGGGGTTCTCGCTCGACGCCGCGGGCAAGACCGGCACGACCAACGATCTGCGCGATGCGTGGTTCGTCGGCTTCACCCCGGAGCTCCTCGCCGTCGTCTGGGTCGGCTTCGACAACAACGAGCCGCTCTCGCTGACGGGCACGCAGGCGGCGCTGCCGATCTGGACCGAGTTCATGAAACGGGCGCTCGCCGGCCGGCCGAGCCTTCCCTTCGAGGCGCCTGACGGGATCGCGTTCGCGGAGATCGATCGCGACACGGGCAAGCTCGCACTGCCCACCTGTCCGCGGACATATACGGAGTCGTTCCTCGCCGGCACCGAGCCGCGGGAGTACTGTGAGCTGCACCGCTGGTGAGAGCCGTCGCTCGCACGTCAGGGTTCTGCTTCTCGGTTCGTGTTCGGGTTCGGTTCGCCCCACAACCTCCGAACAGAGAACGACGAAATTCCAGTGTGAACGACTGGGTCTTATAATCGAGCCATGAACCAGGAAGTCTTCGCCGCGCTGAACGAGGCGCTTCAACGCGGCGAAGAGGTGGCCCTCGTCACCATCGTCGCGTCGGTCGGATCCACGCCGCAGCGCGTCGGCGCGAAGATGCTGGTCTACGCCGACGGCCGGACGGTCGGGACGATCGGAGGCGGCTGCTACGAGAACGAGGCCTTCTGGAAGGCGCGCGAGGCGATCAAGACGCGCAAGCCGATCAGCCTCAAATTCGAGCTGAACGACGACTTCGCGCAGGAGACCGGCCTCGTCTGCGGCGGCCAGATGGAAGTGTTCGTCGAGCCGATCGAGCCCTCGCCGGAGCTGTACGTGTTCGGCGCCGGACACGTCGGCTATCACGTGGGCAAGATGGCGCACGAGGTCGGCTTTCACGTCCACGTGATCGACGACCGCGAGAAGTTCGCCAGCACCGAACGGTTCGGCGACGGGATCGACGTCATCGTCGACGACATCCCGACCTGGATCGACGCGCATCAGTTTTCGCCGACGGCGTACGTGGTCGTCGTCACGCGCGGCCATACACACGACCTCGATGCGATGCGCGCCCTCGTGCAGCGGCCGCTGCGGTACCTCGGCCTCATCGGCAGCAAGGCAAAGGTGAAGCGCATTTTCGACGCGCTCCTCGAGGAGGGGCTGCAGCCGGACTCGCTCGCCCGCGTGCATGCGCCGATCGGCCTCGACATCGGCGCCATCACCCCGCAGGAGATCGCCGTCAGCATCGTCGCCGAGCTGATCGCGGTCAAGCACGGGAAAGTCACCGATCCCGGCGCGCCCGCCGTCAGCATGCGGTGGGAGGGGGCGCTCTCCAAAGTCCAGAAGTAAGCGAAGGCCGCCGCTGCCGCACTGGCGCTCGCGGCCGTGGTCCTCGGCCTCCGGTTCGGCACCTTCGCGGCAAGCGGCGCCGACTCGTACGGCTACGTCAGCCAGGCAGACCTCTGGCTGATCGTCGAGGAGCCGCTCGCCGACCAGGCCGAATGGCGCAACGCCAACTGGACCCGGCCGCGCCGCCTTTCAGGTTCGTACGGAGGAATCGCGCTACCTCGGTGCGGGGCGCTTCGCGCGCGAGCTGCCCGAGGACGCGGTGATCCTCTGCAACCCGCACAGCGCCTGCGCTCCTACGCCAACCGGATCACGATGCGCTTCGAGTGGCTCGATCCCGACATGTACGTCGAGGCGCTCGACGAAGTGCAGCGGCTCGGCCGTCCCGTCTTACGTCGTGCTCGACGACTGGGAGCGACGGCTTCCGGCAGCGGCTACGCGAAGGCCACCGCTCTTTCGCGGTTCGACGCGCCGCCGCTGCTGCGGGCGCCGCGCCGCGTGTATTCCTACCAGGTGGTGCCGGCCGGAGCCGCCAGGAGCACCGGCTATAATTGAGGCTATACCGCCACTGCCACGCCATGGGCTCGTACGAACTCTCCGATCGATCACGCCGCGTCCTCGCCACGCTGGTCCGCGAGTACGTAGAAACCGGTGAGCCGGTGGCTTCGCAGCGGCTCGCCCGCCGCAGCGGGCTGGGCGTGTCCTCGGCGACCGTCCGCAACGTGCTGGCGCAGCTCGAAGACGAGGGGTACGTCCATCAGCCGCATACCTCGGCCGGCCGCGTGCCCACCGATCGCGGCTATCGCGTCTTCGTCGACATGCTCCTCGAGAGCCGGACGCGGGCACGCACGGCGGCCGCCGTCGAACACCGGCTGCGGGCCCAGGTGGAACGATCGCCGCTCATGGACGACCTGCTGGCGAGCGCCTCGCACCTGGTGTCGCGGGCCGTGCGCCACCTCGGCTTCGCGCTCTGCGGGAATCCGTCGGCCGTGCTGCACCGGCTCGAGTTCGTCGCGCTCGGCGGCTCACGCGTGCTGGTGGTCGTCGTCTCGAAGGGGAACCAGATCACGCAGAAGGTTGTCGACGCCGGTGAGGACGTCGCGCCCGACGACCTCGTGCACGCCGCCAACTACCTGAACATCGAGTTCGCCGGCCTTCCGCTGACCGACGTGCGCACCGCGGTGCTCGACCGGCTGCGACAGGAGCGGACGCTCTACGACCAGCTGCTCGCCCGGGCGCTGCGCCTCGCACGGTCCACGCTCGAGCAGATCCCGAATCAGCACACGCTGCACGTCGAAGGGGCCGCCTCGCTCCTGGCCGACTCCGGGCACGATGGCGTGTCGCTGGCGACGCTGCGCGCGCTGCTCGAGATGCTGGAACAGAAGGAGCGCATGGTTCATCTGCTCACCGCGTACATCGACGGCCCGGGCCTGACCGTCGTCATCGGCGCCGAGCACGCGATGCCCGACCTTCGTTCCTTCAGCCTCGTTGCCTCGACCGCCTCCGATGGGACCGGCATCCGCACGGTCGGCATCATCGGTCCGACGCGGATGCACTACGCCCGCGCGATTGCGTTCGTCGACGGGACCACCAAGGCGGTCTCGCGCGTGCTCCGCGCGGCGAGTTAGCGACATGGCCGAACCCTTCGACGACAACGAGCGGAATCAGACGACGGCGGCCGCCGACGCGGCGTCGGCGGCGACCGCGGAGGTCTCCGCGGACGCGGGCGCCGAACAACAGGCGGAAGACAGCCCGCTCGAGGCGCTGCAGCGGGAGCGCGACGGCCTGCAGGACCGGCTGCTGCGTCTGGCCGCGGAGTTCGACAACTACCGCAAGCGCGTCGACCGCGAGCGCCGCGACCAGGCGGAAGCGGCCCACGCCGCGGCGCTCGAGGACCTGCTTCCGCTCATCGACGATCTCGAGCGCGCGCTCGAGGCGCCGACCGGCAGCGATGCCGAGGTGTACCGCAAGGGTGTCGAGCTGATTCATCGGCAGATGACGGAGCTCCTCCGCAAGCGCGGGGTGACGCCGATCGAGGCCGTGGGCGCCGACTTCGATCCGCGCATCCATCAGGCCGTCATGCACGAGTCCAGCGCTCGCCACCGCGACGGCGAGATCATGGAAGAGCTCCGCCGCGGCTACATGCTGCGCGATCGCCTGCTGCGGCCGGCCATGGTGAAGGTCGCCAAGCGTGAGTAAGCGCGACTACTACGAAGTGCTCGGCGTGTCGCGGACCGCGACCGAGCAGGAGATCAAGAGCGCCTACCGGAAGCTCGCCTTCAAATACCACCCCGACCGCAATCCCGGCAGCAAGGAGGCCGAAGAGCGCTTCAAGGAAGCCGCGGAGGCGTACGCCGTCCTCGCCGACAGCGACAAGCGCCACATGTACGACCGCTTCGGCCACGCGGGCCTCGGGAGCGCCGCCACCGGCGGCTTCGACCCGACGGTCTTCACGGGCTTCGAAGACATCCTCGGCGGCCTCGGCGACATGTTCGGCTTCGGCGACATCTTCGGCGGCGCCCGGCGTCGCGGGCCGCAGCGCGGGACCGACCTGCGGTACGACCTCGAGATCTCGTTCGACGAGGCCGCCAGGGGAACCGAGACCTCGATCCAGATTCCGCGGCAGGAGCTGTGCGAGACGTGCCACGGCAGCGGCGCCGCGCCGGGGACGAAGCCCTCGACATGCCCCCAGTGCCACGGCCGGGGGCAGATTCGCACCCAGCAGGGACCGTTCATGCTGGCGCGGACGTGCGGCACGTGCCGCGGCGCCGGCACCGTCATCACGAAGCCGTGCGCGACGTGCCGCGGCGCCGGCCGTGTGGAAAAGGAGCGCAAGCTCACGGTCCGCATTCCGGCCGGCATCGCCACCGGCCAGCGGCTGCGGCTGAGCGGCGAGGGCGAGGCGGGCCCCGCCGGCGGCCCGCCGGGCGACCTGTACGTCGTCGTCCACGTCCAGGATCACCCGTTCTTTCAGCGCGATGGCAACGACCTGTACTGTGAGATTCCGGTGAACTTCCCCACGCTGGCGCTGGGACACGAGATCGAGATTCCGACGCTCGACGGCACCGAGAAGATCGCCGTTCCGGAAGGGACGCAGAGCGGCAGTGTCTTCCGTCTGCGCGGCCGCGGCATGCCCGACGTGAGCGGGCGCGGGCGCGGCGACCTGCTCGTCACCGTGAAGGTCGTCACCCCCGCCAAGTTGACCAAGGAACAGAAGAGGCTGCTCCAGCAGCTCGCGGCGTCGCTTCCTGCCGAGAAGTTCGAGCCGACACCCACCCGCGACCAGAACGACAAAGGACTGTTCGAGCGCGTCAAGGACATCTTCGGCTGACGCCATGCGGAGCTGGCCCGCGCTCGAACTGGCATCGATGGCGCAGCCCGAGTTGGTCCAGGCGATGCTCTCCGACTATCGGATTACTGCCATCGACGAATCGACGCGGCCCGGCGCGTGGCACGTGGTCTTCACGACGCCGGTCGATCGCGACGCAGCGGCACGGGCGCTCGCCCGTCAGTTTCCCGAGGCGATCGTCCGACCGATGGAGGTGCCCGACGAGGACTGGGTTGCCCGATCGCAGGCCGCGCTCGCGGCGGTCCGCATCGGCGGCATCGTCGTCGCGCCGCCGTGGGACGTGCCGCACGCCAGCCGCCAGGACGCGCCGCTTCTCATCGTCATTCGACCGTCGATGGGTTTTGGCACCGGTCATCATGCGACGACGCGCCTCTGTCTGGCGGCGCTGCAGCAGGTGCCGGTGCGGGGTCGCCGCGTCATCGATGTCGGAACCGGGTCCGGCCTGCTCGCCATTGCCGCCAGTCGCCTCGGCGCCTCACACGTGGTGGCCGTCGACGACGATCCGGATGCAATTGACGCCGCCGGGGACAACGTCCGATTGAATCCCGGCGCCGACGTGACGCTTCGCCGCGGCGACATCCGGGCGATGGACGCGGGACTGTTCGACATCGTGGTCGCGAACGTGACCGGCGCGCTCGTGCGGGATGCCGCCGCACGCATCCGCAGGCTCGCCGCGGCAGGGGCGCATCTGATTCTCAGCGGCTTCCTGCGGATGGAGGAGGATGACATCCTAGCGGCGTACGCGGGACTTGCCGTGAAGGCGCGAATGGAGGAAGAGGAATGGCTCTGCGTCACGCTGCAGCGCGCATAACCTCCGTCGTTCTCGTTGCCCTCGTCTGCATCGCTGCACCCTCGGCGGAGCGAATGGGGTATGCCCCCGAGGAGTTCGCGGCACGGCGCCAGCGGCTCGCCAAGGCGCTCGGGCGCGGGACGCTCGTGATGTTCGGCGCCACGACGCCGTCGCCCGGCATCCGCTTCCGCCAGGACAACGATTTCTTCTACCTCACCGGCAACGAATCGCTGAATGCGGCCCTCGTCATGGATGCCGCCACCGCCGAGGCGCATCTCTTCCTGCCGAAGCTCAGCGCCACCGAAATCCGGTACGAAGGGCCGAACTGGCTCGACGACGTGGACGCGGCGCGCGAGTACGGATTTACGTCGATCCAGCCGCTGTCGGGGATGCCGGAGTTCCTGGCGCGCCGCCGCGGCCTGCCCGGCAACGAGCTGCTCTGGACGCGCCTCTCCGAGCGCGATTTCGTCAATCACGGCCGGGCCGACGTCGCCATCTACACCGGCCGTCGGCTGACCAACCCGTTCGCGCAGCATCCCACCGAGGACGCGCTGCGCGTCGCCGCGCTGCGGGAGAAGTTCCCGTACTACACCGTCCAGGACGTCACGCCGCATCTCGATCGGCTGCGGCTGATCAAGACGCCGCGCGAAATCGAGATCCTCCGCTACAACGGACGGGTGAGCGCCGAGGCGATCCGGCGCGCGATCGCCGCGACCGCGCCCGGCCGGTTCGAGTACGAGCTCGAAGCCGAGGCGACGCACTGGCTGCTCAGGCACGGCCTGCAGGGCGCCGCCTACCCCGCCATCGTCGCGTCAGGGCCGATGGGGAACCGCTGGCATTACGAGGACAGCGGCCGCCGGATGCAGGCGGGCGAGCTGGTGGTCATGGACTATGCGGGATCGCTCGACTATCTCACCGTCGACATCACGCGCACCTGGCCGGTGTCGGGCCGGTTCACCGACGCGCAGCGCCGCGCCTATCTCACGGTGCTGGAGGCGCAGAAAGCGATCATCGCGGCGATTCGCCCGGGCGTGACGCGCGACGTGGTGCGGACGCTCGCCGAGGACATCTTCCGCAAGAACGGCTTCGACCCGCGGTACGCCTACGTCGGCCACTACGTCGGCCTGTCGGTGCACGACGTCGGCGACTGGTCGCTCTCCTTCGAAGCGGGGATGGCGATGGCCATCGAGCCGATCCTGGACATCCCCGAGCAGCAGCTCCACATCCGCGTCGAGGACACGATTCTGGTGACCCCGAACGGCGCGGAGAATCTCACTTCCGGCGTGCCGAAGGAGATCGACGAGCTGCTCGCGGTGGTCAGCCGCTGACACTGGTGGGTTGCGATCCGCCGGGCGTCGCTCGGTGCAATCGGGCGGACGCGCATCGGTGCTCGTAGCGTCCGGTTCGAGCTGGTCGTTTCTCGCGTCAGCGCGGCGGGATGAGCGACGGGCCTTTGACGTCTACCGGGAGAATCTCGAACAGCACGTGTTTCGACGGACGCTTCGTGTTGTTCAGCGCGCGGTGACTGACGTCGCCGGTCTCGAAGAAGTAGTCCCCGGTTCGATAGGTGACCGTTCGATCCGACATGACGTACTCCATCTCGCCTTCTGTCATCTGCCGGATGCCAGGACCGAGATGGTTGTGATCGCCGACGTAGCCGCCCGGCGCAATCGTCAGTTCCGTGACGCGCAACTTGTACTTGTGACGCACGTCGGGAATGTGGCCGCCCGTGATGACCGCCTCGTAGAGAATCCGCGCGGTCAGTCCCTTCGTGTCGACCCCGGCCTGTGCGTGCAGCCGGACGATGTCGCCGGGGAACGACAAGGCCGCAAGGACTATGACGGTGACGGATAGTATGCGCATCATCGTGCCCTCTGCTCGACGCGCCTTACTTGAGCAGATCGGCGACGGCGGCAATCCCCGCCTTCGCGCACGCGTCGTCGACCTCGAGCGTCGACCCGGCGCTCCCGACGGCGCCGATCGTGTCGTTGCCGACCTGAATCGGCACGCCTCCGCTCAGCGCGAGAATGTCCGCGAGGTCGCGCTGCCCTGCCCGCGCGGGGTCTTCCTCGGTCCGCTTCTGGAACTCGGCGGTCGGGATCCGGAACATCCGCGCCGTGTACGCCTTGCGCCGTGCCATCTCCGCCGTCTGCGCCGTCGCCTGCTCGCTCCGCATGATCACGAGCACCTGCCCCGCGCGATCGACGACGGCCACCGAGGTGTTGTAGCCCTTGGCCTTGCACGCGGCGAGCGTCGCGTCGGCAATCGTCTTCGCCATGCCGAGCGAGACGTTGCGCTGCATGACGACGCCCTGCGCAAACGCGCGATGGACCGGCACGCCGGCCAGGACGATCGCGATCACTGTGATCAGTCGGATCCGCATGTCGTCTACTCCGCTCTGGCGGTCGTGGTCGCCTGCCGCATGACGAAGTCCCAGTGCTCGCCCGCCCGCCTGACGATCCGGGCCACGTCGTCGGCGAGCAGATAGCCGTCCTTGACGAGCGGCGCCGCGGCCTCCTCGACGAGCCTCAGATAGTGCTCGCGCGACTGATAACGCTCCTGCACGGACGGCCGCGGGTCGCCGGCGGCGTCACGCTCGGCCTTCGTGCGGGCGAACGGCACATACGATCCGTTCAGCGGCACGAACTGCTCCGTTCCACCGATCTTTGCGCTGCGGTAGATCCATCCCGTGTGCGTCGCCAGCGGCACCGCGACGTCGGGCAGGCGGATGCCGCCGCGGGTGTTGCCGTCGCTGTCGACCTGCGGCACGACGAGCGGGAGCGGTGCGCCCGCGCCTCCCTGCCGTGCAAGGTGCGCGTTCGCGCCGCGGACGCCCGGATAGGCAGTACGCGGCGACGTCACGCCGCGGAGGGGCGGAAATGCCACGTCGGTCGCACGAACGAGCGTCCCATCCGACCAGCGCGGATACCGGCTGGCCGGCGGCGCGGTCCCGTCGCGGACCCATCGCTCCATGGCGACGAGCAGCGCCCGCATCGCGATGCGGAGATCGAACGGGTTGTTCGCGGTCTCGCCGTTCGCCACCGCCGGCGGGAACTGGCCGATGTTGTGCGGCGCGCTGGCGAAGTGATAGAGCCGCACGTTGTCGGGCAGGGTGATGTCGCGGGTGCCGTCCGGCGTGGTGTGCACCAGCGCGCCGCCGCGCTCCCAGTACTCGGTGTCCGACAGGGTGTGGAACACCTTCGGCTGGTGCTCGGCCGCACGCGGATTCTCGAGCAGACCGTCCTCGACGCCGGTGACGGGATCGCGCTGCTTCCGGTCGGAGAACGGGAACCGCGTCGCCGTTTCCATCAGGAGCGACGTCGGCGTCGACCAGCGCTCGTTGAGCAGCACGGCGCCCCCACCGCCGATATGCGGCATCACGCCGTCGAAGACGCGGCGGTTGCGCTCGTCCGCGTTGAAGCCTTCGTAGACGAAGTCGCGGAGCCAGCGGCCCGTCTGCGACGAGCCGAACGCGATCAGGTATTTCGCCGAGACCGTCGCATCCGGCGCGTAGCGGATCCACGACGCCGCGTCGCGCACGGCAGCAAAGCCAAGCCCGGCGACCGGTGCGTTCGTCGGGACGTACGCCACCTCATACGTCTGGCCGGGCTCGAAGCCTCCTTCGAGCGTCACCGTGTTGTCGGCCGCGAGCGTCCACTTCTCACGGGGCACGTTCGTCCACGCGCCGCCGAGCCTCTGGCGGACGCGCAGCGTGCTCTTTGGCGACGCGGGATCGCTCGGCGTGTAGCCGACGAGGTCGCCGACCTGCACCGGATTTCGGTTGTTCGGGATGAAACGCGCGCTCACCATGCCGGTGACGCCCGTCGCATTCGGCACCTCGATCCGCACGGCGCCGCGCGCGTCGAATTCCCAGCCGACCTGCACGATCGTGAAGCCGCGCGCGAGCAGGAACCCGTCGCCGGCCTCGGCCTCGGGCGTGTTGCCGACCGGACCGCTGAAAACGTTGAATGCGACGGTGTTGCCGCGATTGACGATGTCGAAGAGCGCGATGCCGTTGCCGCGCGACGGATCGCGCGGTCTGAAGATTACGATGTCCGCGGACAGCTCGACCTTCCCAGCCGCGTTGCGCGGCGCCTTGTCGAGGTCGGCGATGACCTGGTTCCGCCGGTTGGCGGGATCGACCGCAACGTAGATCTTCCCCGCGAGCCGCTCGTAGACGCCCGTTGTCCCGAACGATCGGCCGCCCGCCGCATCGCGGCGCGAGGCGATCTCGATGCGGGTGACTTCGGCGCAGACGAGCGCCGGCACCAGGAGCAGCACGAGGATCCCCTGGATCACCTGGGAAAGAAGCCGCGTCATCGTCTACCTCCTGTTTCAGGCACGCAGATTCCAGAACGCCCCGGTCAACCCGATCGAGGCGAAGAGCGCCTCTGTTTCATCCACCGTCTGGCGGCGCCAGTCCGGCCTGAGCTTGTCCTTGTACCAGGCATGAGCGAGCCGATGCACCTGATCGACGCCCACGATCGCACCCGGCGTCAGCTCGCGGGCCGCGCACCACCGCCGCACGTGCTCCTCGTCCCGGAAGAGCAGCATCGTGCTTCACGTGAAGCCGATATTGTCCCACCATCGCGTGGGCGGCAGCGCAAAATGCACGACGCCGTCGCCGTCCGTGAGCCGCCCACCGGCGACGTCCAGCGTCATCGCGTCGCCGCAATCGCCGCACGTCGCCGTGACGACGCCGTCGGCCGCGAGCGCGGCGGGAATGCCGAGGGCATCCCAGATGCAGATCGCCGAGTAACGCCGGCCTGCCGCACTGACGCGGAATCCCGACGCGACCGCGCAGAACGGATTCGCCGCCCAGATGGTGCTGGTGTGGGGCGCCAGAATCAAGACCCGTCCGGCCGCTAGCTCCTGGAGCGCAGAGCGGACGTCCGCCTCCGTCCGGCCGAGCGCGGCACTGATCTGAGGTGCCTGCGGGACGTACCCTGTCGCGGCGGCTTCCTGAAACACGTAGAGCCGTACGTCGCGCGCGAGCGCGTCGGCGGTCACGTCTCGGAGGTGACGCGCGCCTGCGCACCGAGGTAACCGCCGTGGTGGCGCAGGCCGAAGTCGTGCGGGGAGAACTGCTTCAGCTCCATCAGCACCAGCGCAAGCGCGTCGCTGATGGCGAGCATCACCGCAATGCTCGCCGAGGGCGTCAGGCCGTGCGGACACGGCTCCTGAATGAGTCCCATGTCGAGCACGATGTCGCTGAGCGTGCGAAGCTCGGAATCGGGATGAGAGGTAATCCCGACGATCGTGCCGAGGCCGAGCTGCCGCCCCCGGTGCAGCATCTCGAGCACCTCGCGCGTCTTGCCGCTCGTCGAAAAGGCGACGATGCAATCGCCGCGCTCGATGAGGCCCAGATCGCCGTGCGCCGATTCGCCCGGGTGAACGTAGGTCGCCGGGGTGCCCGTGGAACAGAGCGTCGACGCGAACTTGCGCGCGACGTGCCCGGCCTTCCCCATGCCGGTCGTCAGGACCTTGCCTTTCGAATCGCGGAGCGCCAGCACCGCCTCTTCGAACGCCGGCGTCACGCGGACCGCCGCAATCGCGGCGGCCTCCGCCGCCAGGATCTCGGCGATGCGGCTCTGGATCGTCATGGGCTCCGTGATTCTACTTCAGGGCCTCGCCCGAGCCCCGTTGCCGGATAATCGCCGCGTGGCCCCACGATTCTACGCGCCCGCCGCAGAGAAGGCCGGTGACGCGGTCGATCTGCCGGAGGACGAGGCCGGCCACCTGACGCGCGTGCTGCGTCTCACGGCCGGCGCGCCTGTTCGCATCTTCAACGGGCGCGGGCAGGAATTCGACGCGGTCGTGGAGACGGCGGCGAAGGGACGCGTCCGCGTGCGCATCGGCAGCGCCCACCCCGCGCCGCACGACCCGCGCGTCGCGGTCACGCTGGCGCAGGCGGTCCTCAAAGGCGACAAGATGGACGACGTGGTGCGCGACGCGGTGATGATGGGGGTCGCGGCCGTTCAGCCGATCGTCACGGCCCGAACCGAGGTGAGCCTCGCCGCGCTCGCGCGCGCGCGCCGCCGGGCCCGGTGGGAACGCATCGCGATTGCGGCCGCCAAGCAGTGCGGTCGGGCCACCGTCCCGCCGATTCTCGAACCTCGCGCTTTTACCGTTACGGTGGCCGCCCTCGGACGCCTGACGCTCCCCGGTCCCGGGCTCATGTTCGTCGAGCCTGCGACGGCCGAGGGAGCGCAGACGCTTGGGGAGCTCGCTGCCGCGCCGCCGCGCGAAACGACGGTTGTCATCGGGCCCGAAGGCGGATGGGAGGCCGAGGAGCTCGACCGCGCCGCGGCGGTGTGTCGCCTGGTGACGCTCGGCAGCCGCACGCTCCGCGCCGACGCGATGGCGATCGTCGCGCTCGCGGCGCTCTACGCGGTCTGGAAGGAATACTGACCGAGGTGTCATCCGCCATTGCGGCGGAGGTGCTGCAGGAGATCGATGGCCGCACGGTTTCGCGGCGAGGGCTGCCGTGATCGCCCCCCGTGCGCCTTGTTCGCCGCGCCCATGCCCTCGATCGCGCGGTTCATCGCCTCGCCCGCCGCGCGCAGCGCACGAAATGCCTCGTCGTGCGCGTCGAGGAGTGCGCGCACGTAACGGCCGGCTTCGGGATCCATCGCGGCCATGGTGGGATCGTCGCTGGAACCGGCCGCATCGTCACGACTTCTGACGGGCTGGTGCAGCCGCCAGCAGCTCTTGGCCCATCGTTCGTCAGTCGCCGCGCGTCTAGATGGATATGAGCGGTCGGCCGATCGCCAGTTCCCTCACCGCCAGCCTCACCGAGCAGCCGGCGGAGCGGGTCGCCGCGCTGTTTGACTTCCACTATCGACGTATTTACCGCCTGGCGCGACGCCTCACGTCCAGCGAAGACGACGCGCTGGACCTCGTCCAGGAAACGTTCCTGCGCGCAGCTCGGTCACCGGCGTCGGTGCCCCACGGCCCTGAACGAGAGGAAGCGTGGTTGGTTCGCGTCCTGGTCAACCTCCGCCGCGATGAATGGCGGAAGGCGGCCGTCCGTAAGCGTCGCAACGGCCCGCAACCACCTTCGGAGGTTCAATTCGATCACGGATCTGCAGTGATCGCCCGGGCGACGGTGTGGCGCGCGCTCGACGTACTGCCGCCCCGGCGCCGGGCCGTGATCGTCATGCATGAGCTGGAAGGGCTCACGGTCCGGACGATCGCGTCACAACTTGGTATCAGCACCGTTACAGTGCGTTGGCACCTCTCGGCGGGACGACGCCAATTGACCCGTGTACTGACATCGTCGATGGAGCCGGACCATGACCGACGTGTTTGAACGGCTGCGGGAAACAGACCCTCTCAGGGATGATTCGCAGAGCCCGGACGAGGCACGGGATGGAATCCGCCGAAGAGTCGTGGCCGCCGGTTCAGCCGCCCACGCACCGTCGGCGCGGAACCTGCTGCATCGCCGGATGACACTCGCTGCCGCCGCCGTGGCGATCGCCGTGACTGTGGCGGGGCTGCTCGTGGCCTTCGATGATCGGGGAACCTTGCAGGCAGCGGTGCGATTCGAAGTGCGACTCGCAGAGACGCAGCCAATCCCAGGCCTTGTCGTCGCGCGCGTCGCCGACTCTGGCCGTGTGATCTACCTGCATCCCGAAGCTATCGTCACCAACGACGACATCGCACAGAGTTGGGTGATTCCGGATGGATCCGGCCGCTACGGTGTCTCGGTGCAACTACTCGAGGCGGGAGCGCAGCGCATGCGCCAGGCAACGGCAGCCCACATCGGGCGACCGGTCGCCATCCTCGTCGACGGTGAGGTCGTGACGGTGCCGACAGTTCGCAGCGCGATCGGCGACTCGGCGGTCATCAGCGGTGACTATGCGCAAGCCGAGGCGGAACGGATCGCACGCGGTATCGGAATACGCTGAGTCGCACCAACGAGCGCCAGAGGGCCGACCCGGTCCGCGCCCGGAGAATCGCACCGATCAGGCGTTATACTCCTCGCACCCCAGATGTTCTTCCGCGGCCAGACGATCGGCAAGTACCGCATCGTGTCCTCGCTCGGGAGCGGCGGCTTCGGCACGGTCTACCTCGCGGAAGACACCTGGATCGACAAGAAAGTCGCCCTCAAGGTCCCGCACAAGCAGAACATCGACTTCAGCGAGCTGCTGAAGGAGCCGCGGCTGCTGGCCTCGATGAGCCACCCGAACATCGTCACGGTGCTCACCGCCGAGAAGCAGACCGACATCTTCTTCATCGTGATGGAGTACGTGCAGGGCCAGACACTCGAGCAGATCATCGTGCGCGACGGCGCGCTCGACCTGACGCGCGCGCTCGACTTCACCTGTCAGATCTGCAATGCCGTCGATCACGCGCACAAGGCCGGCATCCTGCACCGCGATCTGCGGCCCGGCAACATGCTGGTTTCCGACAGCGGCCTGCTCAAAGTCACCGACTTCGGCACCTCGCGCTTCCTCGAAATCGCCGCGCACGGGACGACGGTGATTGGGAGTCCGCCGTATATGGCGCCGGAGCAGTTCCACGGCAAGGCGGTATTCGCCAGCGATGTCTACTCGATCGGCGTCACGATGTATCAGATGCTGACGGGTACGCTGCCGTACGACACCCCGGCGCCCGGCGACATCGAACGATTGATGCGCGGCGAGCTCGTGCGGGCGCCGCGCCTGCGGAACGGCAAGATCCCGCCCGCGATCAGCGACATCGTCCTCAAAGCGCTGCAGCCCGATCTGACGAAGCGCTACCAGCGCGCGTCGGAGCTGCTGGAAGAGACGCTCGCGGCCCGCGGCGCGCCCGCGCGCCGGTCCGTCCGCCGCACGGCGGCGGCGCCGTCAACCGCGGCCCCCGAGGCGAACGTCACCGACATCCAATCCCGCCTGCGCGCCCGCGAAACGCCGCCGCCCCGCTTCTGTTGGCATTGTCGGAAGCCGCTGCACGCCCGCGCCGGCCGCTGCCCCTTCTGCGGCGAGACCCAATGATATCGAGGGTCCATGAACCTTGGTCTCGTCGGCACCGTCATCTCGCACTATCGCATCGTCGAGCCGCTGGGCAGCGGCGGCATGGGCGTGGTGTACAAGGCCGAAGACCTGCGGCTCGCCCGGCCGGTCGCGATCAAGTTCCTGCCGGACCACACGCCGGACGATGCGGCGACGCTCGAGCGGTTTCGTCGTGAAGCCCGCGCCGCCTCGGCGCTGAACCATCCGAACATTTGCACCGTCTACGACATCGGCGATCACGATGGCCGCCCGTTCATCGTGATGGAGTTTCTGGACGGAGAGGTATTGCAGCGCCGAATCGAGGGACGGGCGCTCCCGCCGGCGCAAGTGCTCGAACTCGGAATTCAGGTGGCGGACGCGCTCGATGCCGCTCATGCGAAAGGGATCATCCATCGCGACATCAAGCCCGCCAACGTCTTCGTCACGCACCACGGCCACGCGAAGATTCTCGATTTTGGCCTGGCGAAGCTCGCCGAAGGTCGTGTGCCGCGTGAGGGGACCGATGCCACCTCCGCGCCGACGGTCGATGTCTACGCCACGGCGGCCGGGCTGACGATGGGGACGATCGCGTACATGTCGCCCGAACAGGCACGCGGCGAGAAGGTCGATACGCGGACGGATCTCTTCAGCTTCGGTGCCACGCTCTACGAGATGGCGACCGGCGCGCGTGCGTTTCCCGGCGGTGCGCCTGCCGTCGTCTTCGCGGCTCTCCTCGGCCGCTCGCCGGAGCCGCCGGAGCGGTTGAACGCCGATGTTCCGCCAGAGCTGGCGCGCATCATCGCCAAGGCGCTCGAAAGGGATCAGCAGCTTCGGTACCAGACGGCTGCCGACCTGCGGGCCGATCTTGTGCGGCTGCAGCGCCGATCACAGTCGGGCGGCACGGCGGTTGCCGAACGGCCAGCCGTCTCCCTCGCTGTGCTGCCTTCAAGAATCTTGGCGCGGGCGCCGGGTCGGAGGCGTGGGGCATCGGTCTAGCCGACGCGATCATTGGCAGACTGGCCGCTTTGCAGAACCTGGCAGTGCGGCCCACCAGCTCGGTGCTGCCGTACGCGGCGGCGCCCGTCGATCTCGGACAAGCCGCACGCGAGCTGGAAGTCGACTCGGTGCTCGATGGCACGTTCTATCGCGTGGGCGATGTCATTCGCGTGTCGGTCCAGCTCGTATCGGGTGCGCGTGCCACGCAGTGGGCCGGCCGCTACGACCTGCGATCGGAGGACGTGCTGGGGCTCGAGGACGAGGTCGCGCAGCGCGTGGTCGAGGGCCTGCGCGTACGCGTGTCTGCCGCCGAGCAGGCCTCGCTCGCGGCTCCGGCCACCCACTCGGCGGAGGCGTACGACCTGTACTTGCAGGCCCGCTATCACGACACCGAATACTCGGTGCGGTCGGCGCGCAGCAGCCTGCAGCAAGGACAGCGTCTGCTCGAACGGGCGATCGTACTCGACCGAGATTTCGCGCACGCCCACGCGCTGCTCGGCCTGCTCCGCATGATGGAGGCGGCCATTTTCATCGAAAACGCCGCGGCACTCCTTCACCGCGCCGAGGAATCGGCGCACGAGGCGCTTCGAATTGCCCCCAGGCTTCCTGATGCGTGGATGGCGCTCGGCGCCGCGTACACGCAGGGCGGCCGGAACGAGGATGCCATTCGGGCGCTGCGGCGTGCACTCGAGATCGCCCCGAATTCGGAGTTCGCTCTCGACGTGATCGGGTATGCGTACCACTACGCAGGACTGCTCGACGAGGCGGAAGAGGCGATACGCCGCTGCCGCATGTTGAATCCGACCTCGCGCCGGTTGCGCTGGATGCACGGCCGCTTTCTGCTCTATCTCGATCGCGGCCCCGAAGCGATTACCGCGATGGATTTCGCATGGACGGCGAACCACGCCAAGGCGCTCGCCCATCTCGGCAAATTCCTGTATTACGCTGGCCGGCTCGACGAAGCCGACCGGGCGTTCGAGCGCGCGCTGGAGCCGTGGCAGCCGGGCGACGATCCGGCCGTGCCGCTGCTCGCCGCGTATCTCTACGCCGCGCGTGGCGAGCGCCATCGTATTCATCCTTCTGTACTCGCGCTGGAGCCATCGGTCATCTTCGACGGCGACCAGGCGTACTGGGCCGGCGGTGTCCGGGCGCTGCTTGGCGATCGCGACGCGGCGCTCGCCCTGCTCCATCGCGCCGTCGATCTGGGCAACCACAATTACCCGTGGTTTTCGCGCGACCGCAACTACGACCGGCTGCGCGGCGATGCCGAATACGAGGCGATCCTGGCCGAGGTGCGCCGCCACTGGGAGCGGTACCGTCACCTCTTTCGCGCCTGACCGCCCACCACCCCTCTGCCCTTCTGCGGCGACACCCGATAAGGTACGATCGAACAAAGGAGCAGATATGGCTTTTCCGGGCACGGGCAAGATCTGGATGAACGGGTCGCTGGTCGACTGGAACGACGCGAAGATCCACGTCGCATCGCACGTCGTCCACTACGGGAGCGGCGTCTTCGAGGGCGCCCGCTGCTACGACACGCGCCAGGGCCCGGCCTGCTTCCGCCTCGACGCGCACCTGCGCCGGCTGCTCGACTCGGCGCGCATCTATCGCATGGAGGTGCCGTACGACCAGCAGGCGCTGACCGATGCGGTGATGGAAACGATCCAGGTCAACGGATTCCGGGCCTGCTACATCCGCCCGCTCGTGTATCGCGGTTACGACTCGCTTGGCGTGCATCCCGGCGCCTGCCCGATCGACGTCGCCATCATGGTGTGGGAGTGGGGCGCGTACTTCACCAAGGAGGCGATCGAGGAAGGGCTCGACGTCAAGGTGAGCACGTGGGTGCGGAACGCGCCGAACACGACGCCGGCGATGGCCAAGAGCGTGGCGAACTACGCCAACGCGCAGCTCATCAAGATGGAGGCGGTCGCCGACGGCTACGCCGAGGGGATCGCCCTCGACACGACGGGCAACATCAGTGAAGGCAGCGGCCAGAACCTCTTCATCGTGCGCGAGGGCATCATCTACACGCCGCCGATTGGCTCCTCCGTGCTCTGGGGCATCACGCGCGACTCGGTGATCACGATCGCACGCGACCTCGGCTTCGAGGTGCGCGAGCAGACGCTGCCGCGCGAGACGCTCTATATGGCCGACGAGGTCTTCTTCGTCGGCACTGCGGTCGAGGTGACTCCGATTCGATCGGTCGACCGCGTCAAGGTGGGCCGCGGACGACGCGGACCGATCACCGAGGCGATCCAGCAGCGGTTCTTCCAGATCGTCAAGGGCGAGGCGCCCGACACGCACGGATGGCTGCAGCCCGTCCACGCCCCCGCAGCGACTACATCGGGAGGGGCGACGCGCCGATAAGCAGTAGGCGGTAGGCCACTGCCCACTGCCTACTGCCCACTGGTCATCATGCACGTCAACGATCTCCTGAAAGTCGCCGTCGAGCGCGCGGCGTCCGACCTGCACCTGAAGGCCGGCGGCTACCCGATGATGCGGGTCGGCGGCGAGCTGATGCCGCTCTCGCAGGAACGGCTGAGCCACGACGACATGACGGGGATTCTGCAGACCGTCGTGCCGACGGAGCTCCGGGAGAAGTTCAAGGAAATCCACGAGGTCGACCTGGCCTACAGCGTGGCCGGGCTCGGGCGGTTTCGCTGCAACGCCTTCCAGCAGCGCGGCACGCTCGGCATGACGTTCCGCGTCATCCCGATGCGGGTGCTCACGATCGACGAGCTGCTGCTGCCGCCCGTTCTCAAGCACATCGCGGCGGGGGAACGCGGCCTGGTGCTCGTGACCGGCACCACCGGCTCGGGCAAGAGCACGACGCTCGCCTCGATGATCGACGAGATCAACTCGAACCAGACGGTCAACATCATGACGATCGAGGACCCGATCGAGTACCTGCACCGCGACAAGCGGTCGATCATCTGCCAGCGCGAGGTCGGCAGCGACACCTCGTCGTTCGCGCACGCGCTGCGGAGCGCCCTCCGGCAGGATCCGGACGTCATCCTCGTGGGCGAGATGCGCGACTACGAGACGATCGAGACGGCGCTCACGGCGGCCGAGACCGGGCACCTCGTCTTCTCGACGCTCCACACGCTCGACGCCACCGAGACGATCAACCGCATCATCGCCGTCTTCCCCCCGCACCAGCAGCAGCAGGTCCGCATCCAGCTCTCGAACGTGCTGAAGGCGGTGATCTCGCAGCGGCTGCTGCCGCGCGCCGACGGCCGCGGGCGCGTGCCGGCGGTCGAGGTGATGATCGCGACGCCGTTCATCCGCGACTGCATCCTCGATCGCGACAAGACGAACCAGATCCGCGGCGCCATCGCGCAGGGGACGTCGCAGTACGGCATGCAGACGTTCGACCAGTCGATCTTCTTCCTGTACGAGAACGGGCTCGTGACGGCCGAAGAGGCGCTGCGCTGGGCGTCGAGCCCCGACGAATTCAAACTGCGAATGCAGGGCATTCAGATGACGTCCGACGCCGCGCGCGACGAGATGGCGCGTGCGGGCGCCGGCGGCGCGCCGCAGATCCCGATCCAGCGCTTCGGCGGCTAGCACACAAGTACAATTGCGAGGTGGCCGACGCGTACGTGGCGGGCCTCAAGCTGCTGGCGCGTCGCGAGCTGAGCGAGGCGCAGCTGCGCACGCGTCTCGCGCGCCGGCAGTTCGACGAGGCGGAAGTCGACGCGGCGGTGGCGCGGCTTCGGCGCGAGGGCGCGCTCGACGATCGCCGGACCGCGATGGCGTGCGCGCGCACCGAGGCGCACGTCAAGCGGCACGGACGTCTCCGGGCGGTTCGGGCGGTCGAAGCGCTCGGCATCGCGCGGCCGGTCGCGCGGGCGGCCGTCGCCGAGGCGTTTGCCGATCTCGACGAGGATGCGCTGCTCGCACAGGCGATCGAGCGCCGGCTGGGGCGAGGCCGCCGCGCGGACGCGACGCCTGCCGTGGTGCGCCGGCTTCACCGGTATCTCCTCGCCCAGGGATTCGAGGCGGCGCGCGTGACCGCCGCCCTCCGCAGCCGCTTCAAGACGCTGCCCTATGACGATTAGCGCGAACGAGATTCGGAGCTCGTTCCTGAAGTATTTCGGGCGCCACGGGCACCGCATCGTGCCGAGCTCGCCGCTCGTGCCCCACGACGACCCCACCCTGCTCTTCACCAACGCCGGGATGAACCAGTTCAAGGACGTGTTCCTCGGCCGCGAGAAGCGCGACTACACCCGCGCGACGACCGCCCAGAAGTGCATGCGCGTCAGCGGCAAGCACAACGACCTCGACAACGTCGGCCCCTCGCTCCGGCATCACACGTTCTTCGAGATGCTCGGCAACTTCTCGTTCGGCGACTACTTCAAGAAGGAGGCGATCGAGCTCGCCTGGACGCTGCTGACCGAGGTCTGGCACATGCCGCCGGACCGGCTGATCGTGTCGGTGTTCAGGGGCGAGGGCGGCATCCCGCGTGATGACGAGGCGTACGACCTGTGGCGGCGATTCGTGCCGGTGGATCGCATCCTCGAGCTCGGCGCCGACGACAACTTCTGGCAGATGGGAGAGACGGGGCCGTGCGGCCGCTGCTCGGAGATCTACTTCATTCGCGGCAGCGGTGAGCCCGAGATCGAAATCTGGAACAACGTCTTCATGGAGTTCGATCGCCGGGCCGACGGCACGCTGCATCCCCTGCCCGCGCCGTCGATCGATACCGGAATGGGGCTCGAACGGATCGCGGCCGTCCTGCAGGGGCACGCGTCGAACTACGATACGGATCTCTTCACGCCGCTGCTCACGGCGATCGGCGCATGCACCGGCACGCGCCACGGCGGAACGGATGCGCCGGCGGACGTCTCGATGCGCGTCGTCGCCGATCACCTGCGGGCGATGACGTTTCTCATCGCCGACGGCGTCGTGCCCTCGAACGAATGGCGCGGCTACGTGCTGCGCAAGATCATGCGGCGGGCGATGCGGCATGGGAAGCGCCTCGGCATGACCGAGCCGTTCCTGCACACGCTCGTCGACACGCTCGTGCGCGAGTTCGGCGAGGCCTACCCGGAGCTCACGGCGGGGCGCAATGCGATCGTCCGCGTCATCCGCAGCGAAGAGGAGCGGTTCGACGCCGTGCTCGCCGGCGGACTCCCCCGCCTGGAGGAGGTGCTCGATCGCGCGGCCGCCGCGGGAGGCGTCGTGGCCGGCGCGGCGGCCTTCCGGCTGTACGACACGTTCGGCCTGCCGCGCGATTTCATCGAGGACATGGTCGACGAGCGCAAGCTCACGCTCGATCGCGAGGGCTTCGAGCGCGCCATGGAGGCGCAGCGCGACCAGGCGCGCGCCAAGAGCAAGTTCGGCGGGGCGGCCGCGGGCGAGGCGGTCGCCTGGCAGACGCGTCCGGAACTTGGCTCGCAGCCCGACGTGTTCCGCGGGTACGAGACGACGAGCGTCAACACGCACATCATCGAGCTCCTCGACGCCGACCGCCGCGCGACCGCGCGGCTGCACGCCGGCGAGCAGGGGTTCGTCGCGCTGACGGAGACGCCGTTCTATCTCCAGTCAGGCGGACAGGTCTCCGACCTCGGGCGTCTCAGCGGTCCGCGCGGTGACGCGACCGTCACCGACGTCATAAAAGGACCAGCCGAGTTCCCCCGCTTTCATGCGATCACGGTCGAGAGCGGGACGATTGGTTATCGCGACCTCGTCACCGCCACGGTCGACGTCGCCGCGCGCGATGCGACGCGCCGCAACCATACCGCCACGCACCTGCTGCACGCGGCGCTGCGGCAGGTGCTCGGCGGCCATGTCAGGCAGGCGGGCTCGCTCGTCGCACCCGATCGCCTGCGGTTCGACTTCACCCATTTCGGCCCGCTGACGCCGGAGCAGATTGTCGAGATCGAGCGCATCGTCAACGAGCACATCGTCCGGAACATTCCGGTCCAGACCGAGGTGAAGAACACGCAAGAGGCGATTGCCGCCGGTGCCATGGCGCTCTTCGGCGAAAAGTACGGCGACCGCGTCCGCGTGGTGTCGGTGCCCGGCTTCAGCGTGGAGCTGTGCGGCGGCACGCACGTACGGGCGACGGGTGACATCGGGTTGTTCGCGATTGTGTCGGAAGGGGGCGTGGCCGCCGGGACCCGGCGGATCGAAGCCATGACCGGGCTCGACTCCGTCCGCGCGTTCCAGCGGCAGCGCGACGAGCTGGCCGGGCTGGCCGCCGTTCTCAACGCTCGCCCGGGCGAGCTCGCGGCCCGGATCGCGGCGCTCCAGGAGGAGAACCGGAAGCTCGCACGCGAGCTGCAGCAGGCGCGGATGAAGGCCGCGCTCGGCGGCGGGACCGCAGCCGGATCCGCGGACGAGGCGATGGACGTCGCCGGCGTGAAGCTGGTCGCGCGCGAAGTGAGCGGGCTCGACAAGGACGGCCTCCGCGCCCTCGTGGATCAGCACCGCTCCCGCATCAAGAGCGGGGTCGTCATCCTGGCCCAGCCCTCGGACGGCAAGGTGGCGATCGTCGTCGGCGTGACGCCCGACCTCACGAAGAAGGTGCCTGCCGGCCAGATCGTCAAGCAGATTGCGCCGATCGTGGGCGGCGGCGGCGGCGGGCGACCCGATTTTGCAGAAGCCGGCGGCAAGGATCCGTCGAAGATCGGCGAGATGCTCGCGGCGAGCCGCGCGATCGTGGAAAAGATGCTTACGTGAGATTCACGAGGCCGAGCAGCTCGCGCCCGTACTCCTTGCGCGCCTCGCCATAAATCGGACTGACGGCCGCGACGAACGCCTTGTGCTGGTCCGGCGTCAGCTCGAGGATCTCCCCTCCCGCCTTCCGGATGGCCGCCGCCGATTCCTCCTCTTCTTTCACGTGCAGCTCGCGCTGGTACGCGACGGCGTCCCTGACCGCGGCCCGCATCTCGTCCTGCAGCTCGCGCGGCCACGCGTCGAACGTCGGCCGGTGGAGGAAGATCGGCCGCGACAGGTAGAAATGGTTCGTTGCGGTGTGGAACTTGTGGAAGTTGTGGACCCCGTAGGTCACGGTGTTGAGGAACGGATTCTCCTGCGCGTCGAGCGTGCCCGCCTTGACCGCAGCGATCGCCTCGGTCAGGTCCATGATCTTCGGAACCGCGCCGAGGAGCTCGAAGGTGCGCGCCTGCACCTTGCTCGGCAGCACGCGGATCGTGAGCCCCTTCATGTCGGCCGGTGTGCGGATCGGACGGACGCGGTTCGACACGTGGCGGAAGCCGTTCTCGAACCAGCCGAGCACCCGCAGATCCATACCGGTTTCGATGCGCTCGGCCAGAATCCGGCCGAACCGGCCGTCCATGGCGCCGCGCGCCGTTGGCGTGTCGGAGAAGATGAACGGCAGATCGGCGATCCCGATGTCGGGCACCCGCTCGGTGAAGTAGCTGCTCGACTGGTAACCGAGCGTGAGCACGCCGCTTTCGACCAGCCACAGGATGTCGTCGGCCCGGTAGCCCAAATCGAGGATGTTGTAGACGTACTTCACGTCGACGTCGCCCTTGAACCTCGCCGCGACGCGATCGCCGATGCGCTTGATGGCGTAGCTGAAGCCGTTGTTCGCGGGCGCGTAGCCGCCGAGGACGATGCGGAACGGTCTGCGCGTGTGCGTCCCAGGCGCCTGGCCCCTCGCGCGCGCCGGAGCGGCCATGTCAGCCGCGAGCACTCCGGCCCCAGCCACCGCTGACGTCTTCAGAAAATCGCGCCTGCGCATGCGTGCTCCTCCGAACGCTATTCTACCTGCTGCGCTTCCGGCCGTAGCGCGAGCGCCGGTGTCCGCGACTGCGCCTCGACCGTTCGCGGCACCTTCTTCCGCACCACGCGCTGCCACCACATTGCCGCCCCGGTCACGAACATCAGCGCCGGGACGAGCCCCATGATCACCCACACCGCCTTCAGCGTGTGGCTGCGCCAGCGGCCGAAGTGGAGCCGGACGGCCCAGCGCAGCACCGTGTCGCCCGGCCGCTCCTCGGTAAACGTGTCGATCGGGCCCCAATACCAGTCGACAAATCGCGAGAACGGATCCGGAAACGCGAGGTAGATGCCTGTGACGGCCCAGATGAACAGGATGCCGAAGAACCAGAAGCCGAGCGCGCTGTGCAGGTCGAAGTTGAAGCGCGGCCACGCCGCGCGCCAGCTGAAGCCGAAGCCGCGCCGCCACACCTTCAGGCCGCGCCACCACAGGACAACGCCCGTCAGGCACAGCAGCGTGACGAAGATGCTGCCGACGCCGTTCCACCAGCGCCCGCGCCGGTCCTCGACCATCAGCAGGTCGTCGTGGAGCTCGGCGAGCTTGAGCACCGCCTCGGCCTGCCACGGCCACGGATCGCCGAGATCCTCGCCGGTATAGCCGTTGAAATCGCGCTCGAGCTCTTCGCTGCCGCGCCGCAGGTTGACGCGGACGAGCGCCGTCCGCCGCTGCGGATCCCCGACGCGCTCCACGGTGTAGCCCGGATAGGCGCGAGCGGCGAGGCGCGCCAGTTCCTCCTTCGGCAGCACCGGCCGCCCCTGTTCGAGCGGCGGCGCCTGCGGGCGGGCGGCCCGGTCCATCTCGCGCCGGAAGACGAGCGCGCTGCCCGTGACGCTCAACATCACGATGTACAGACCGATCGCCAGCCCGATCCAGAGATGGAGCTGGAAGGAAATTCGCCGCAGGAGGACGGTCCGCGGCTTTCGAAGCCATCGCTGCCAAAGGTTCATCGGCGGGGAGATCGTAGCAGGAGTGCGGTTGGCAACGCCGTCCCCCTGCGGGTCCGACCGGTTCGTGCCGATATTCCAGGTACCCCGTCCGGGGCGGGGGTGCAGGCTAAATTCCGACAGCTCAGCCATTTGCCACGAATGTTGATTCGCCTCGTCCTGCTCGTCGCGTATACGGCTGTGTTGTGGCCGACTCCGGCTGCGGCCCAGATCTACGCCTGGCGCGACGACACCGGCACACTCGTCCTGTCCGATCGGCGTCTCGGGCCGACCGCCGCCACCTATGCGGTGCCGAACGCGCCGGAGATCCGGACGACGCGCCCCATGGTGGCCGGCCGCGCCAGCGAGCGCTTCGAGCCGCTCGTGCAGCAGTACGCCGCGAAGCACGGGCTGCGCCCCGGCCTGGTGCGGGCCGTGATTCAGGTCGAGTCGGGCTTCAATCCGCGCGCGCGGTCGCCGAAGGGGGCGATGGGGCTGATGCAGCTGATGCCGGGCACCGCGCGCGAGCTGGGCGTTCGCAACGCCTACGACCCGGCCGAGAACATCCGCGGCGGCACGGCGTACCTGCGGCAGCTGCTCGATCGGTACGAAGGGAACGAAGAGCTCGCGCTGGCCGCCTACAACGCCGGTTTCAACGCCGTCGATCGCCACGGCGGGCGCGTCCCGCCCTTCGCGGAAACGAAGGACTACGTCCGCAAGGTCGGCTCCGCCGCCGGCGGCACGCCAGCCGCCGTGGAGCGCCCCTCCGGGCCGCCCCGCCCCACGCACGTCATCTACAAGATCGTCGACATCGTCGACGGCCGTCCCGTCGTCCGCTACACCACGGAGCGCCCGGCCTCGGGCGCCTACGAGGTCGTCGGCCGCTGAAGTACAATCCTGAATTGACGATTTGACGAATCTACGAATTGACGGATTCGATTCCCTTGAATTCGCCAATTCGTAGATCCGTAGATTCGTAAATTCTCGAGAGGGATCTCTTGGCAAAGCGTACCAAGTCAGCGTTAAAGGCCAACCGGCAGAACATCCGGCGCCGCGAGCACAACCGTCAGCTGCGCGCGCGGCTGCGGACGGCGCTCAAGGCGATCCGCGCCCGTCTGGATGCGAAGGACGTCGACGGCGCGAAAGCAGCGCTCAGCCGCACCGTCTCCATCGTCGACAAGATGGCGACGCGCGGGATAATCCACCGCAACACGGCTGCCCGGTACAAGTCGCGACTCGCCGCGCGGTTCAGCACGAAGGCGGCTTAGCGCCGCCTCGGATTACACAGCTCCACGACCAGCCGCTCCAGCAGCACGCGCGGTTCGCCGCCCGAGGTTTTGAGCGCGAGGTCGGTGCGGAACACCGCCTCGATGCCGCCGGGAAGCCGCGGCGCGGGCAGCCGCTCGGCCGCCGTGCGCAGCTGGCCCAGCACGAAGTACGGCGGCGCGCCCGCGTCGAGCGCGAGGTGCAGCTCGTGCAGCGCCTCCGCGGCGTCGTTGCGGGAGATGGCGTTCGCAATCCCGAAATCGGCCTGCGCCTCGGGCGCCGCCGGCACGGCCTGTCGGACGTCGTCGGCCGTGATCGTCGCCTGTCCCGTCGCGTAGAGCGCGACGCGCTCCAGTCCCGCACGCAGCCGAACGAGGTCGAGTCCCGTCCGCCGGACGAGCGCGCGCACGGCGCCGGCATCGAGCGGCGCGCTCATCGCCGCGGCGCGCGTCCTTACCCACCGTTCCGCGTCGGTCTCGTCGCCGATGGTGCCGCAGTTGACGACCTGCGCCTGCTCCATCAGGCGCTTGACCACGCGCCGCCGCTGGTCGAGCGGACCGCAGATGAATACGACCGTGGCGTGGTCGGGCGGATCGGCCAGCAAGCCCTCGAGCAGCTCCTGGTCCTGTTCCGCGGCTTTCGACTCCCGCCTCGGGATGAGGAGCTTTTCAGCCTCGAGGACGATGACCAGGCGACGGGGCGCCATCATCGGCAGCGTGGCGGCCGCCTGCCGCAGGTCGTCGACGCTCGCGTCGGCGCCGTACAGCCGATCCAGGTTGAACGGGCGGAGTCCCTCGTCGATCGTCTCGGCGAATTCGGCGGCAACCGCCGTCTTCTCAGCGTCGTCTTCGCCGAGGAGCACGTAGAGGGGACCGAGGGATCCGGCGGCGATCTGCTTGCGCAGCGCCGCGGGCGTCAGCGCGGGCACGAACCCATTCTAACGATCACATGCGGATCCGCGCGCCGGTGAGATCGACGTCGACGAGCTCACTCACTTCGTACTTCGCCCACCGGAGATCGGTTTCGGTGAGGTCGGCGCCGCGGAACGTCGCGCCGTGCAGCTCGGCGTCGCAGAGGTCGACGCGCGTCAGCTTCGCCTCGTCGAATCGCGCGTCTCGGAGATCGGCGCCGTACAGGATCGCGCCGACGAGCGATGCCCGGCGCAGGGTGGCGCCGGGCAGGCGCGCGCTGCGCAGGTTCGCGTGGTCCATCAGCGCCCCGTCGAGGCACGCGCTCGACAGATCGGATCCTTCCATGCGGGACCGGCGCAAATCGGCGCGTGCGAAATTCGCGCCTCGAAGGCTCCTAAACGACAGGTCCGCTTCGAAGAGGGTGACCGCCTCGTCCGGGTGGTCGGCGCGATATGCGTTGAACCGGTCGACCGATTCGCGCAGCAGCGCCACCCACCGATCCCGAGACGTCATGAAATGACGTCTCGCCCCCGCCGAAGGCGGGAAAGGCCAGCACTGCCGCCTGCGAGGCGACGCCCCGCGTACTCCAGCGCAGCCTCGCTGGTCATGCCAGCGAGAGCAGCGCGCGTGCGACCGTCGCCTGCGTGAGCGGCACCTTGTAGGCGTTCTTCGCCAGCGGCCGCGCACCGTCGACGGCAGCTGCGCCCGCCGCGGCTGCGGCCGCCTCGTCGAGCCGCTTGCCTTTCAGCGCCGCTTCGGCCTTGACCGCCCGATACGGGAACGGCGCGACGCCGCCGAGCACAATCCGCGCGTCCTCGACGACGCCGTTCTTCGTCGTGACCATGGCGGCCACGCTGCAGAGGGCGAAGTCCCAGATCTCGCGCACCATCTCCTTCACGTAGATCGCCTTCGATCCGGCCAGCGCGGCCGGCACCTCGATCTCCGTGAGGATCTCGTTCGGCTGCAGGATGTTCTCGCGCGTGGGATCCTGCTTCGGGCTGACGAAAAACTTCTCGATCGGCACGCTCCGCTCGCGCCCGCCCGTCGAGATCTTCATCGTCGCGCCGAGCGCGACCAGCGCCGGCGCCGTATCCGACGGATGGACGATGAACGACGGTCCGCCCTCGAGGATGGCGTGGAAGTCGTTCTCGCCGGTCGCCGAGTAGCAGACGCTCCCACCGTGCTTGAAGCACGGATAGTTGTTCCTGTAGTACCAGCAGCGCGGCCGCTGGCAGAGGTTGCCGCCAAGCGTCGCCATGTTGCGGATCTGCGGCGTGCCGACCTTCTCCGCGGCCATCGCCAGGAGCGGCGCCTGCTCGCGGACGGCAGGGTTCTCGACGACGTCGACGAGGAGGGTGGCCGCGCCGATGCGCAGGCTGCCGCGGCCCGGCCGGATGCCCTGCAGCTCGCGCAAATGCTTGATGGCCACGAGCCGCTCGGGGACGCGCAGGTCGTCCTTCATCTCGCCGAGCAGGTCGGTGCCGCCGGCGAGGAGCATCACCTTGCCGTGCTCCTTGCCGAGCTGGGCGGCGGCGTCCCGCAGCGTCGTGGGGCGGATGTAGGTGAAGTTGTTCATGACGTCCTCACGCGGTGCGGCTCGGAGCCTGGCGTGGCTCGGCGAGCGCGCGCAGCACGTCGGCGCGCGTGAACGGCACGCGCCGCAGACGAATCCCGACGGCGTTGTAGACGGCGTTGGCAACGGCCGCCATGCCGGCGTGGCAGGGATTCTCGCCGAGACCCTTGGCGCCGTACGGCCCCTGCTCGCCCACGTTGTCGACGACGAGCGGCTCGATCACGCGCGGATCGAAATCGAGCATCGTCGGCGGCTTCAGGTCGAGGAAGTTGGCGTTGAGACAACGGCCGTCGCGCGGGTCGAAGCGCATCTCTTCGGCCTGCGTCAGCGCCAGCCCCTGAATGGTGCCGCCCTCGATCTGGTTCTCGACGACGGTGATGTTGATCGGCTGGCCGACGTCGTGCGCCGAGACGTACTTCAGGATCCGGATCTTCCCTGTCTCGCGATCGACCTCGACCTCGACGAAGTGCGCGCCGGCCGCGCGCTCGACGTTCGTCTCCGCCTGCGACTGCGTGACGCTGCCGTCGCCGACGACGCTGCGGCCGCGGCGCTGCATGACCTCGCGCAGCGGCAGGCTCCGGCTCGCGTCGGTCTTCACGCGGACGACGCCCTCGCGCAGCTCGAGATCGGCCGCGGCCGCCTTCAGCATCGGGGCCGCGGTCGCGAGAATCTGTCCGACACATTGGCGTGCGGCCGCATCGACGGCGCGGCCGGTGCTGTACAGGACGCGGTTGCCGTAGCTGCCGCCGTCGTACGGCGCGATCTCGGTATCGCCGGCCACCGCGCGTACGCTGGCGAGCGGCACGCCAAGCGTCTCGGCGGCAATCATCGACAGCGTCGTGCGGCTGTGCGTCCCGATGTCGGTCGACGCATAAAAGACGACGACGGAGCCGTCGAGGTTGACGGTGACCGACGCACCCGCGAGGCCGCCACCGCTGCCGCGCTCGGTTACCGCGAGGCCAATGCCGCGCGCTTGCGGAGCTGTCTGACCCGCGCCCGGCGCCGCATTCCGCCGCGTCCAGCCGATACGGGCCGCGCCTTCCTCGATGCAGCGGTCGGTCACCTGCGTGACGAGGCGGCCATCCTCGGTCCCGCTGCCGCCGCGCGCGATCGGGTCGCCGTTGCGCTTGACGTTCTTCAGCCGGAACGCAACCGGATCCCACCCCATCTCGTTGGCGATCTCGTCGATCGCCGAGTCGATCGCGAACGTCTCCTGTGGATCGCCGACGCCGCGGGTCGGCCCAGTATTCGGTAGGTTTGTGTGGACGCGGTACTGGACGGTGCGCAGGTGCGGGATGTTGTAGATGTGCGACGACTGGTTGCCGAGTCCGCCGAGACGCACGTGATAGGCGCCCTGATTGATGTACGCCTTGACGTCCATCGCGTGGAGCGTCATGTCACGTTTGACGCCGATCTTCACGTAGACGCGCGTCTCGAACCGGGTGTTCGAGTCGAGAATCTCCTCTTCGCGCGAGTACTGCAGCTTCACGGGCCGGCGCGCCTTGCGCGCCAGCAGCGCCGTGATCGTCTCGTCGACGTGCGCCGCGCTCTTGGTGCCGAAGCCGCCGCCCACGTAGCTCGCAATGACCCGCACCTGGCTGTCGGCCACGTTGAACTGCGCGGTCATGTTCGTCTGCACGCGGCACGGCGCCTGCGTCGACGCCCACAGCGTCAGCCTGTTCCCTTCCCACTGCGCGATCGCCGCCCGCGGCTCCATACCGCCGCTCCACATCGTCGGGCAGTGGTAGACGCGCTCGATCACGCGGTCGCACTCGGCGAACCCGCGGTCGACGTCGCCGCGGGTCAGCCGGCGCGGCTCTCCCTCGAGGTTGCCGTCGGCAAAGAGCTGCGGCGCGCCAGGTTGGAGCGCCGCTTCCGGATCGAGCACGAACTTCAGCACCTCGTACTTCACGTCGATGAGCCGCAGCGCCCTCTCCGCCGTTTCCTCGTCGATCGCCGCGACGGCCGCGACCGCTTCGCCGGCGAAGCGCACCTGCTCGTTCAGCGCGTAGGTCCGGTTCCCCCAGATCGGCACCTTCGGGGCGTCCTTGTGTGTGATGACCGCCTTGACGCCCGGCAGCGCCTCGGCGCGGCTCGTGTCGATGCTGACGATGCGCGCGTGGGCGTGGCGGGTGCGAAGGACCCTGGCGACGAGCATGCCCGGCAGCTCGAGATCGCCGACATACTTGGCCTGGCCGGTGACGCGCTCGACCGCGTCGATCGGCGGTCCGGCCGACCCGATGACCGCGTACTTCCGTGCGCCTGGTTGCTGCGCCATGGTGCCTCCCTACGCCTGCATCAGGCGCGACGCCGTCATGACCGATTCGAGGATGCGTTTGTAGGCGGCGCAGCGGCAGAGATTCCCGCTGAGCGCGCGGCGCGCCTCGTCTTCGGTCGGCCGCGGCACGCGGTCGAGAAACGCCTTGGTCGTCATGATCTGCCCCGGCGTGCAGAACCCGCACTGGAAGCCGGTGTGCTGGATGAACGCCTGCTGAATCGGGTGGAGCGCGTCGCCGGTGGCAAGCCCTTCGATCGTCAGGATCTCCGCGCCGCTCGCCTCGACCGCCAGCGTGGTGCACGCGTAGACGTTGCTGCCGTTGACGATAACCGTGCACGCGCCGCACTGGGCGCGGTCGCATCCCATCTTCGCACCCGTCAGCGTCAGATCCTCGCGCAGGAACTGCAGCAGCGTCGTCCGGTTCGGGATTTCCTTGCGGTACGCCGTCCCGTTCACCTTCATTTCGACGAGCGTGCGGCGCGGATCGGGCTCGACAGCGACGGGCAGCTGCGCCTCGGCGGTGTCGGGCATGAACGTCGACGAGAGCGCCCCGGTGGCGAGCGCGCCGCCCTTCAGGAACGCCCGCCGTGTGACCGAATGCTCAGGTTTTTCGCGGTCTTCGTCCGCCATACAGCCCCCCCTGACAGACCTCGCGCGAGTGTAGACGATTCACCGGGGCATCGCAAAGGGATCGGCCGGCGGCGGCGCCACCTTCGGATCCTTCAGCCGCGGCCGCGCGGCATTGATCGCCGGCACCGTCGTCCGAATCATCTGCCAGCCTTCGCTGACGCGCCGGACGATGTCGTCCGCGGTCGTGGCGGTGATGTGACACGCGATCTTGTGCGCCTTGCAGGCGGCCAGGATCTTCTGCCGCGCCGCTTCCGTGTCCGGGTGATCCTGCGGCACGCCGAGCGCGTGCGCGAGGTCGTTGCCCGCACCGATAAAGATCGAGCCGACCCCGGGAACGGCCGCAATGCGATCGACGTTGGCGAGCCCTTCGAGCGATTCGACCATCATCGTGGCGAGCAGGTCGCCGTCGGGATTGAGCGGCCACAGATCCGCGTGCCGCTCGTACTCCTCGGTCGACACTCCCCAGATCCAGGTCGCGTTGGCGGGACCCGCGCCGCGCACGCCCCGTGGCATCGGATACTTCGAATCGCGCTTCGGCGGATAGCGCATGTAGCTGACGGCCGCACGCGCCTGCTCGGGCGTGTCGACGCCGGTGAAGAAGACGCCGTGCAGCCCCATGTCGAGCGCCTGCTTCACGATCCAGTCGGAGTCGTCGGCTTCGGGCGGGAAGCGCGCCATCAAGGCGACGTTCGGCTGAAGGTTCCCCTTTCTGAGGACCATCGCCCGATCGGTCATCCACAGATGGAACTGATAGAGCGCGGGCAGGTCGAGCGGGTTGTGCTCCATGTCGACGTAGATGTAGTCGACCGGCGCCCGTGCGGCCGTCCGGGCCAGGCCGATCGACATGTCCGCGCTCGCCTGCAGGCCGTAGACCGTCCGTCCTTCGGCCAGCTTCGCGATGACCGGATTCAGATGAAGGCGCTGCTCGCCCACCTGCGCCGGCAGCACCGCCGACGCGAGAACCAGCAGCGCGCCCAGCACGCTGGTGAGTCGCATGTCCCACCCTCCTGTCGAGAAATCGTGGAGTGGAGCTTAGAACGCTTCGAGGATGGCTGTCACGACCGTTCGCGCCACGTCGTCGGCGATGCGGTCGAAGGAGCTGCGCTCCTGGCTCAGGAACGTCGCGCCCTCGAGGGCGACGTTGCTGCGGGTGCTCAGCTCATATTCTTCCCGGAATGTCAGGGCGCTATTGGCCCACAGCACCTGGCTCGTGCGGGAGTCGGTGAACTGCACGTTCATCGTCAGCGTGAACTGATACCGCGAGGCGAGCTGCTGCTCGGTGAATCCAATCGGCTGGACGTTGATCGAGGTGACGGTGCCGGTGACGACCGCGTCGGCGCCTTCGGGTTCGGGCACCACGGTGTACCGGCCGCGGCCGATGAACTCGGTCCGGATCTTCTCGGTCAGAATCTGCTCGACCTGGAAGAAGGGCGTGTTGTTCACGAGCTGCGGGATGCCGACCACGCTGATGTACGCGGGCAGAAACGACCCGCGTCCGGCGAGCGCGTACCCGCACCCCGGCGTCATGAGCGCAACGACGACCAGCAGCAGGATGATTCTTTTCACTGCACCACGACCGACACCAGTCTACCGCGGGCCACGACGACTTTCTTGACGGTCTTCCCGCTCGTGTAGGTCCGGACGGCCGGATCGGCGAGCGCGAGCCGTTCCAGCTCCTGCTCGGAGACCTCCGCCGGCACGGTCAGGCGACTCCGAACCTTGCCATTGACCTGCACGGGTATGACGATCTCCTCGGCTTTGGCGACTTCGGCGTCGTAGGCCGGCCACGTCGCCGCGCTCAGGTCGGTGGCGTGGTCCAGCCGCTGCCACATCTCCTCGGCCGTGTGCGGCGCGAAGGGCGCGAGCATGCGAACGAGCGCCTCGATCGCCTCGCGAACCACGCAGATCGTCTCGCGGCGCTCCATGACGCCGACGCGCTCGACGTCTTCGTCGGCGCGGCGGCCGGGCGCGCCGGTTGCCGTCTGGTCGCTGAACGCATACAGCTCGTTGACGAGCTCCATCATCGCCGACACGGCGGTGTTCAGCTGCTGCCGCTCCTCGATATCGATCGTCACGCGGCGGATCGTCTCGTGCGTCTTGCGCCGCACCGCACGCTCGGCCGGATTCAGCACGCTGAACACATCGTCGGCCTCGACCCCTTCGCCGCCCACGGTCTCGCACCAGTGATCGACGAGACGCCACACGCGCGCGAGGAAGCGGAAGCTCCCCTCGAGGCCGGCATCGGTCCACTCGACCTCTTTCTCGGGCGGTGCGACGAACATCACATACAGCCGCAGCGCGTCCGCGCCGTATTTCTGGAGCATCGTGTCCGGATCGACGACGTTCCCCTTGGACTTCGACATCACGGCGCCGTCCTTGAGTACCATCCCCTGTGTGAGCAGCTGGGTGAACGGCTCGCTGTGGTCGACCATGCCGACGTCGCGGAATACCCGCGCGAAGAAGCGCGAGTAGATCAGGTGCAGGATGGCGTGCTCGACGCCGCCGCTGTAGAAGTCGACCGGTAGCCAGTACTTCACCTTGGCCGGGTCGAACGCCTGGCGATCGTTGCGCGGATCGGCGAAGCGGTAGAAGTACCAGGACGAGTCGACGAACGTGTCCATCGTGTCGGTCTCGCGCCGGGCGGGACCGCCGCACTTCGGACATGTCGTATTGACAAACTCCGGCACCTGCGCCAGCGGCGAGTCGCCGCGCCCGGTGAACTGCGCGACCTTCGGGAGCTCCACGGGGAGCTGGTCGTCGGGGACAGGAACGATACCGTCGGTGTTGCAATAAATCATTGGAATCGGCGTGCCCCAGTACCGCTGGCGGGAAATGCCCCAGTCCTTCAGCCGGTACTGCACGGTGGCTTCGCCGAGCCCGCGCTTCCGCGCCGCCTCGACCATGCGCTTCTGCGCCTCGACCGATGACAATCCGGAGTACTCGCCCGAGTCGACCAGCGTCCCGTACGCCTCGGCCGCTTCGACGAGCGTGTCCGCGGCCAGCGGTGTGCCGTCCGGCGTGATGACGACGCGAATCGGCAGGTTGAACTTGCGTGCGAACTCGAAGTCGCGCTGGTCGTGGGCGGGCACGCCCATCACGGCGCCGGTGCCGTACTCGCCGAGCACGAAGTTCGCCACCCAGATCGGGACCGGCTCGTTTGTGAACGGATTGATGGCGCTGAATCCGGTATCGAAGCCCTCCTTCTCGATCTCGCCGCTCAGGCGCGCCGCGCGGTCCTGCGCGCGAAACGTCTGGACCTGCTTGCGGAACGAGACCGGATTCTTGGACTGATCCGCGAGCCGCGCGACGAGCTGGTGCTCGGGCGCGAGCAGGACGAAGGTTGCGCCGTAGATCGTGTCGATGCGCGTGGTGAAGACCTCGATGCTCGTCGACGGATCGCCCTCGAGCGGATACTTTACGCGCGCCCCTTCCGAGCGGCCGATCCAATTCCGCTGCATCGTCAGCACCTTCTCGGGCCAGCGGGTCAGGCTGTCGGTGCTCGCGAGCAGCTCGTCGGCGTAGGCGGTGATGCGGAAGAACCACTGTTCGAGGTCGCGCGTTTCGACGGGCGTGCCGCAGCGCCAGCAGCCGCCGTCGACCACCTGCTCGTTGGCGAGGACGGTGTGATCGACCGGGCACCAGTTCACCGACGACTTCTTCCGGTATGCGAGGCCCTGCTCGAACATGCGGATGAAGAGCCACTGGTTCCACTTGTAGTACTCGGCGTCGCACGTCGCCAGCTCGCGCTCCCACGCGTAGCTGATGCCGAGCCGCTGGAGCTGCCCCTTCATGTGCGCGATGTTGCTGCGCGTCGAGACCTCCGGGTGCAGCCCGCCCTTGATGGCGGCATTCTCCGCGGGCAGGCCGAACGCGTCCCAGCCGAACGGATGCAGCACGTTGTAACCGCGCATCCGCTTCGTGCGGGCGATCACGTCGCCGATGATGTAGTTGCGGACGTGCCCGACGTGCGCGTGACCGGACGGGTACGCGAACATCTCGAGGCAGTAGAACTTCGGACGGGACGGATCGACCTCGACCTCAAAGGCGCGCGTGGATGCCCATCGCTCCTGCCATTTGCGATCGAGCTCCTGCGGCCGATAGTCCGACATTCATTCGAATTATAGCTTCCAGAATTTGCTCAGATGTGGCCGGACCTTCGCGAGCGTCGCGTCCGCGCGCGGCGTGGCGCCGGTGGGCACCGCGAAGGCGCTGAGCGGCGCGGCGCCGTCCAGCACGCCGATCACCGCGCGCAGCGATCCCGCCAGCGCGGTCAGGTCGTAGCCACCCTCGGTCACGGCGACGATCCGTCCCTCGCAGCATTCGTCCGCTGCCGCCGCCAGCAGCGCCGTGAGGCGGCCGAAGTGCGCGGTGGATACGCGCATCCCGCCCAACGGATCGTCGGCATGCGCGTCGAACCCGGCGGAAATCAGGATCAGCTCGGGCGTGAACTGCCTCAGAATCGCGACCGTCGTCTGATAGATGCGCTCGAAGTCGGCGTCCGTTCCACCCGCTTCCATCGGGAAGTTCACCGTGAAGCCGGTCCCCGCCCCGCCGCCAATCTCGTCGGCCGCGCCGGTGCCCGGGTAAAACGGAAACTGGTGCGACGAGATGAAGAGCACCGTCGGGTCCTGATAGAACGACCGCTGCGTGCCGTTGCCGTGATGCACGTCGTAGTCGACGATGGCGAGGCGTGAGAGCCCGCGGGCGCGGGCGTGCGCGGCGGCGATCGCGATGTTGTTGAAGAAGCAGAAGCCCATCGCGCGGCTCCGCTCGGCGTGATGGCCGGGCGGCCGCACCATCGCCAGCGCGCGCGTGCCGCGGCCGCCGGCGAGCGCGTGCTCCACGGCGCCGACAGCGGCGCCGGCCGCCAGCCGCGCCACGTCGTACGTCTCGGGCGACGTGAACGTATCGGGATCGAGCGCGACCGCGCGGCCCGCGGTCTCGCGGACGAGCGCGATGTGCTCGCGTGCGTGGATGCGCGCGATTTCATCCTCGGTCGCCGCACGCGGCTCCGCCACGGCGCCGCCCTGCTTGCCGAACTCGGACGCGACGACCTGCATCACCTCCGCGCGCTCGACGCGCTCGGGATGGCCCGGCGGCGTCAGATGGTCCGCCCAGCGGTCGGACGTGAAGATGGTCAATGCCACTACGCAAGCGCCTCGACCAGATCGCCCAGCTGGTCCGCCGCAATGACGAGCCGGTTGCCCGTCGCGAGATAGCTGAACCGGATATTGACCTTGGCATCCGCGATACGGCGAAAGACGTTCGCGGCTGACCCGGGCCGGTCCTCCACGGCCACGAGCACGACCTGCTGTTCGCGAACGACGCGAAACCCGGCCGCTTCGAGCGCCTTGCGCGCGGCATCGGCATCGGTCGTCAGGACGTGGACGACGCCCTCCATCTCGGCGTGGCCTTCGAGGTTGAGTCCGGCGTTGCTGACGGCGTTGACCGCCTTCGCCAGCATGCCCGGACGATCTTCGGGGAGCGTCACTGCAAGATCGGTTGCTACATGGGCCATCGGCTCTGTACTCCAGCCGCGCATTGTAGTCTGAGATGATGACCATCCTTCTCTGGACGCTGGCCGTCGCGCTCATCCTGGTCGGGCTCGCCGGCATCGTACTGCCGGCGGTTCCGGGGACGGTGCTGATCTTCGCCGGCCTGCTGCTGGCGGCCTGGGCGGACGGGTTCATGCGCGTCGGCGTGGTGACGCTGATCCTGCTCGGAATCGTGACGGTGGCGAGCTACGGGATCGATTTTGCGGCCGCCGCCCTCGGCGCGGGGCGTCTCGGTGCGAGCCGGCGCGCGATGATGGGAGCGGCGCTCGGCACCGGCCTCGGGCTGTTCCTGGGACTGCCCGGACTCATCCTGGGACCGTTCATCGGCGCGGTGCTGGGCGAGCTCAGCACCACCCGGGACCTCGCGCGCGCAGCAGGCATCGGCGTCGGCGCATGGATCGGGTTCGTCATCGGCGTCGGCGTCAAGGTCGGCGTCGCGTTCCTGATGATCGGGATCTTTCTGGCGGCGTTCTTTCTGTTTTGAACGATGTCTCCAGCAGCCGCTCGAGCCGTTGGAAGAAACGCTCTTCTCTGCGCTCGGCTCCTTCCTCGATTCGGCCTACGATGCCGGTCAGCCCGATAAGGCCGTCGCGGACGGCGCCCAGACCGGCGGTCAGCTCCGTAACCTTGCGCTCGGTCTGATCCGCGATTCTAGCCAGGGCCAGCACCGCGTCGGCTATTCGATCCGTCTTGTCCGACAGAGCGTCGGTCTTCTCCGACAAGCGGGCAAAATTTGCCTCGAACTGCGCCTGCGAGTGCAGCAAAAACTGCATCGTGCGCTGCATCTCCTCGGGCGACATCGGCTGGAATTCCACGGAAATCCCTCGCTTTCGAAGCGGTACGGCCATTATGCCATCGTCCGTTTCGTTACAGATGCGCAAAGGTCATGCCCCGAGGTGCGCGCGGGATGGGGATGCTAGAATTCGCGCGCCGCACTCACGTCCATGACTCTCACCGTAGGCTCCCGCCTCGGCCCGTACGAGATCCTCTCGCCGCTCGGCGCGGGCGGTATGGGTGAGGTCTACAAAGGACGCGACACGCGCCTCGATCGCACCGTCGCCATCAAGGTGCTGCCGGAGCCGTTGGCGTCGGACTCGCAGTTCCGCGAGCGATTCGAGCGCGAGGCGCGCCTCGTGGGTTCGCTGAATCACCCACATATCTGTACGCTGCACGATGTCGGACGCCACGGCGAGTTCGATTTCCTGATCATGGAGTACCTCGAGGGGCACACACTCCAGGATCGCCTCAGTGGTGGGGCGCTTCCGCTGGCGGAAGCGCTGAAGCTCGGGATTCAGATCGCCGATGCGCTCGCTGCCGCGCATCGCGCCGGCGTCATCCATCGTGACCTGAAGCCGGGAAATATCATGCTCACGAAGGCGGGCGCGAAGCTGCTCGACTTCGGCTTGGCGAAGACGGACGCGCCGGGTGTCGCCGGTTCGCTGTCGATGATGCCGACGACACCTCCGGGTCTCACGGTCCAGGGAACCATCCTCGGCACGTTTCAGTACATGGCGCCCGAACAGCTCGAGGGCAAGGAAGCCGACGCGCGGACCGACATCTTTGCGTTCGGTACCGTGCTTTACGAGATGCTGACGGGCAGGAAGGCATTCGAAGGCCAGAGCCACGCGAGCCTCATCGGTGCCATTCTGAAGGACACACCGCCGCGAATATCGACGCTCCGCCCTGACGCTCCTCCAGCGCTCGACGGCGTCATCGCCGGCTGTCTCGCGAAGAATCCTGACGATCGGTGGCACGCCGCCCGCGACGTGCTGCTGCAACTTCGCGCGATTGCGGACGCTCCGGCCGAGGCCACCGTCAGGCGCCCACCGCCGACGTGGCGGCTCAGCGGCTGGCTCGCGTGGGCGGCGGCCCTGCTGGGCGTCCTGATCGGCGCGGTGGCTTTCGCCACCCGCTACCTCGAACCGGCGGACCCTGAGCCGGCTGCGATTCAGTTCGCCATCGACACGCCCGGGCCGATTGCGCAGGGATTCGCGATCTCCCCTGACGGGAGGCGGCTGGTGTTCGACGTAGTGTCGCCAGGCGCCGACCCGTTGTGGATGCACTCGTTCGATTCGTCCGCGTCACAGCCGTTGCCTGGGACCGAGAGCGGGCTGAATCCGTTCTGGTCGCCCGACGGGCGATCGATCGGCTTCTTCGCCGAGGGCAAGCTCAAGATCATCGACGTGGCAGGCGGACCTCCGCGCGTCATTGCTGAAGGGGACGGGAGCGGCGGCGCAAGCTGGAGCCGCGACGGCGTGATTGTGTTCGGGTCATCGGTGGGGCCGCTCTACCGCATCTCCGACACAGGAGGCACGCCCACCCCGGCAACAGTTCTGGAGCAGGGAGCGGGGCAAACCAGGCATCTCCGCCCCTCCTTTCTGCCCGACGGACGCCATTTCATCTTTCTGGCCACATCGAGAGCCGGCGCGGGCAACGGGACGTTCGTGGCCTCGCTGGATTCAGCTGAGCGCTCTCGGGTCGACGGAATCGCTTCGTCTGCCGCGTACGCCCCGCCTGGGTATCTCCTTTTCGCACGGGGCGGGCTCTTGATGGCACAACCGTTCGATCCCGACCGGCGTCAACTTTCGGGTGAACCAATGCCGCTCGGTGAGGTGCGTCAGAATCGGGTCACGGGATTCGCGGCGTTCTCCATATCTCAAACCGGAATCCTTGCGCGTCTCGAGTCCGAGTCGTCAGAGACGCAGTTGACATGGGTCACGCGCGACGGGAAGGGCGTGAACGGCTTCCCGCCGCACGTTGGACTTCATAGTTTTGGCCTGGCCCCCGACCAGGAGCGCACGGTCGTCGAGGACGTCAGTGGCGACCTCTGGCTGCTCGACGCACGGCGAGGAACCGTCACGCGATTCACGACCGATCCCGGCTTCGAAGTCCATCCGGCGTGGTCCCCTGACGGCCGCCGCGTCGCCTTCACGGGCGGCTTGGCGGGCGAAGGTGAACGGGCGTTGATGCTCAAGGTCGCATCGGGCGTCTCGGAAACCGAGGTGCTTTTGAAGACACCAACGGCCACGCAGTTGACCGACTGGTCGGTCGATGGCCGGACGCTTGTATTCGAGCAGCAGACTCGGGAGACGGGCTGGGACCTCGGCGTGGTCGATGTCGATGGCGACCGCACGCCGCGGCTTGTCGTCCGCAGCCGGTTTCAGGAGCGGATGGGCACGCTCTCGCCTGACGGCCGGCACCTTGCCTATGTGTCGGACGAAGCCGGGCGCCCGGGCATTTATGTCGTGGCGTTTCCCGACATGTCGGAAAAGTGGACCGTGTCGACCGACGGCGGTACGGCGCCGCGCTGGAGTCGCAATGGAACGGAGCTGTTCTTCGTGAATCAGGCCGGGATGCTGACGAGCGTTCCGGTGTCGCGCGGGCCCAGACTGGAGTTTGGGACACCGCGACCGATGTTCGAGTTGCGAGGAATCGCGACGGATGGTTTCAACTATGCGGTGTCGGCCGATGGGCAGCGGTTTCTCGTCGCGCGCGCGACCGATACGGCGCCGACGCCGATTACCGTCGTCGTCAACTGGCCGGCGTTGTTGAAAAACCGCGGCGGGCCGTAACCACCTTCGCCAAGGCTGCGGTGGTCCGCCGCTTTAGCGAAGGCGGAAGGCCCGCCCTACGCCCGCCCTTCGTCTCTGGAAAAGGCGGCCGAGCGATCGTAGACTTCGCGGAGCAAGGAAGAATTCATGGCCAAGACTGGACGCAACGAGCTCTGTCCCTGTGGCAGCGGGCGGAAATACAAGAAATGCTGCGAGGCGAAAGAGCGCAGCCAGGCCAACAGCCGCATGATGATGATCCTGGTCGGCGCGGCGGTGCTGGCGGCGGTGCTCGTCGGCATCGCGTCGTTCAGCGGCGAGCGCGCCAGCGGTCCGACGCGGGTCTGGTCAGCGGAGCACGGGCACTATCACGACGCCAGCGGCACGGCCGTTCCGTAGCGAGGTCCGGCCGAAGCCGGACGCCACGACCCTTACCCGCGCGCCACTAGCGCGAGCGCTCGTCGTTCGAGCGCTCGCAGTCTGATCTCCAGCTCCACCCGCCACCGCTCGAGGTCTCCCTCCGCCGCGTCGGGCGGTATCGGCATCGGCTCGCCGACGACCACCGCCACCGTGCTGAACGGCTTCGGAATCTGCGTCCGATCCCAGCTGCGCAGCGACCAGTACCGCGACGCCTCGAGGTGGAACGGCAGGACGGGATTGCCGGTCGTGCGTGCGAGCCAGAGCGCGCCCGGCTGCGCCACGCCCGCCGGTCCGCGCGGACCATCGAGCGTGAAGCCCGCCGGCCGGCCCTGCTGCATGTCGCGTACGAGCTGCAGCATCGCCTTGCGTCCGCCCCGTGAGGTCGATCCCCGGGCCGTCCCGTAGCCGAAGCGCTCGATGATCCGCGCGATCCACTCGCCGTCGAAATTCTCGCTCGTAATGACGACGATGCCGCGGCCGCGGAAGTAATAGGTGGCGGGAAGAATGCGGCCGTGCCAGAAGGCCATGACCGGCTGGCGCCCCGCAGCCCGGATTGCCTCGAGGTGGTGCAGGCCTTCGAGACGCCAGCGGAGGGTGTGGCCGAGCGCCGCAATCAGCCGATAGCCGAGCCCCGCGATCGCGGCCACCTGGAAGCGCTTCAGCCGCGATGCGCGCCAGTCACATTCCACTGTACTGCGGTCCCCCGCCGCCTTCCGGCGGCACCCACGTGATCACGCCGTAGGGATCCATGATGTCGCACGTCTTGCAGTGGACGCAGTTCGATGCGTTGATCTGCAGGCGCGGGCCGTCCGCCTCCTGCACGATCTCATAGACGTTGGCGGGACAAAAGCGCGTGCACGGATGGCCGTACTCGGCGCCGCAGATCGTGCTGCACACGTCGGTGTGCACGAGCAGGTGCGCGGGCTGATCCTCGTCGTGCGCCGTGCCCGAATAGTGCACGTTCGTCAGCTTGTCGAACGTCAGGCGGCGGTCGACGTCAACCGCGTTGGTGGTCGACGGCTCCACGCGTGCCTCGGAAGCCGCCCCACGCACGGCAAGCGTCTGCATCCGCTCGTGGCCGGCCTGGCCGTGGAGATCCCGCAGCCACCACCCGCGCGTGAGGACCGTGAGCCCGGCGAATGCAAGCCCTGGGAAGAGACCGTAGTCGAACGCCTGATGGACGTTTCGCACCGGATACAGCTCGGCGCGCACGGAACTGCCGTCGATCTTCTCCTGATAGCCCGCCAGCCGGCCGGCCGACGTATCGCCCGCGCGAATCGCCTCGAAGGCCGTTTCGGCGGCGAGCATGCCGGTCCGCATCGCGAGATGGATGCCTTTGAGCCTGAGTGAGTTGAGGAAACCGGCCGCGTCGCCTGCGATGAGGCCCCCGTCGAGATAGGGCCGTGGAATCGTGTTCCAGCCGCCCTCGGGCAGCGCCTTCGCGCCGTACCGAATCATCTGTCCGCCGTCGAGCAGCCGTCGCACGAAGGGATGCCGCTTGAAACGGTTGAACGCGACGTGCGGATCGAACAGCGGATTCCTGTAGTTGAGCCCCGCGACGAACCCGACCGAGAGCTGCCGGTCGGGCAGCGCGTAGATGAACCCGCCGCCGAACTCGTCGTGCCGCAGCGGGTACCCCATCGTGTGGATCACCGTGCCCGGCTCGATCCGCCCGGGCGGCAGTTCCCAGAGCTCCTTCACGCCGATCGCGAACTGCTCCGGCTGGCGGCCGCGTCCGAGCTGAAAGCGCCGCAACAGCTCTTTCGTGAGATTGCCGCGCACGCCGTCGCAGAAGATCGTCACCTTGGCGACGATGTCGACGCCGGGCTCGAAGGTCGGCTTCTGCGAGCCGTGCCGATCGATGCCGCGATCGCCGGTCCGCACGCCGATGACGCGATCGCCATCGGTGAGCACATCCTGCCCGGCAAAGCCGGTGAAGAAATCGACGCCGCGCCCCTCGACCTGCTCGGCGAGCCATCGCACGAAGCGGTTGAGCGAGATGATGTAGTTGCCGTGGTTCCGCAGCGGCGGCGGGATGATCGGGAAGCGGAGGCTCGACGTCTCGGTGAGGAAGTACACGCGATCGCGCTTCACCTCGGCGGCGAGCGGCGCACCCTTTTCGCGGAAGTCGGGAACGAGCTCGCGCAGCGCGGACGGGTCGAGCACCGCACCCGAAAGCATGTGCGCGCCCGCCTCGCGCGCCTTTTCGAGCACGGCGACCGACAGCGGCCCATCACCCTGCCGCTCCTGGAGCTGGGCCAGACGAAGCGCCGCCGACAGTCCGGCGGGGCCGCCGCCGACGATCAGGACATCGACCTCGAGGGTCTCACGCTCCACTGCCTACTTCTTTTCCAGCTCCGCAACGATAGCCGGAACGATCTCGAAGAGATCGCCGACGATGCCGTAGTCGGCCACCTCGAAGATCGGCGCGTCGGCGTCCTTGTTGACTGCGACGATCGTCCGCGATCCTTTCATGCCGACCAGGTGCTGGATCGCGCCCGAGATCCCGAGCGCGACGTAGAGCTTCGGCGCGACCGTCTGCCCGGAGCTTCCAATCTGCCGCTCCATCGGGAGCCAGCCGCTGTCGCAGATCGGACGCGAGGCCGCCAGCTCCGCGCCGAGCGCCCTGGCGAGCCCTTCGGCCACCGGCAGATGCTCGCGCCCCTTGATCCCGCGGCCGACGGCCACGATTCGCGCCGCCTGGGTCAGGTCGACGGACTGCTTCGCCTCCTGGAACGGCGCATCGGGTACCTGACGGATCCCGTTTCGGTCGATCGCCACCGCCTGCGTCGTCACAGCCGAGACGGCGGCGCCCTTCTTCACATGATCGGCGCGGAACGCGCCGATCTGGCACGTCACGAAGCACGGCCGCTCGCCCGTCGGCCGTACTTCGGCCGCGAGCTTGCCCTGAAACATCGGCCGCGTGAACGTCGTGCCGGAGAGGCCCGTCACGTCGGTGATGAGCGGCTTGTTCAGCCGTGCCGCCAGGGCCGGCACGAAGTCGCGCGTCTGATAGGTGTGCGGCAGGACGACGAACTGGGGCGCGAGCGGCGGAATCGCGGCGGCGAGCGCCATGACGTATGCATCGGGCGTGTAGGTGTCGAGCGCCGGATCGGTCAGCACAACCACGTCGCCGACGCCGGCCGATGCCAGCTCCTGCGCCGCCGCGTCGGCGGCGCCGAGGACCGCAATCCGGATCGGCAGGCCGCCGGCGTGCTGGGCGAGCTGCTGCGCGGCGGCGATCGCCTCCCACGTCGCGCGATTGAGCGTGCCATCGCGCTGCTCCGCCACGACGAGGATCACAGCGCGCGGGCCTCCTCGCGCAGCCGACGGACCAGCTCACGCGCGGCGTCCTGCGGCGAGCCGCCGATGATCTGTGTCTCCTTGGTGCGCGACGGCAGCGAGAGCGCCAGGATCTCCTGGGCTGGAGTCAGGCCGCCAGGGAGCGGCACCTTCCGGATCTCTTTTTTCTTCGCCGCCATGATCCCCTTCAGGGTGGCGTAGCGGAGCTGGTTGATGCCGCTCTGGATCGTCAAGAGTGCGGGCAGCGGCACCGCGATCCACTGGAACCAGCCGGCTTCGAGCTCGCGTTTCACGCGCAGCCGTCCATCCTGGATCTGCACTTCCATGATGATGGTCGAGTGCGGGATGCCGAGCCGCTCGGCGAGAATCACGCCGGTCTGCGCGTGTCCCTGGTCGTCGGACTGGAGACCGGTGAGCACGAGGTCGAACTGTTCGTCGCGCATCGCCGCGGCCAGCGCGCCCGCGGTCACGAACGCGTCGGCCGACGCCAGTGCGTCGTCCTCGACGTGGAGCGCGCGGTCGGCGCCGCGCGCGAGCGCCTCGCGCAGCACCTGCTGCACGCGCGCCGGACCCGCCGCACAGACCACCACCTCGCCGCCGTGCTTCTCGCGAAGGCGGAGCGCCTCCTCGAGCGCGTAGGCGTCGGGCTCGTTCATCTCGTAGCTGACGTCCTCGTCGCGGACCCAGCGCTTGTCGTCCCGGATGCGCGGCTGCCACTCGCGCGTCGGGACCTGCTTGATGCAGACGGCGATCTTCACTCTTCGTATCTCTTGAAGAGCAGCGCCGCGTTCGTGCCGCCGAAGCCGAACGAGTTGGAGAGGGCGTAGCGGATGTGCGCGCGCCGGCTGGTGTGCGGCACGTAATCGAGGTCGCACTCCTCATCCGGATGGTCGAGGTTGATCGTCGGCGGCATCATCTGGTGGTGCACGGCAAGCGCCGTGATGCCTGCCTCCAGCCCCCCCGCGGCGCCCAGCAGATGCCCCGTCATCGATTTGGTCGACGACACCGCCAGCTTCCGCGCGTGGTCGCAGAACAGCCGCTTGATCGCCAGTGTCTCCAGCCGGTCGTTGTGGGGAGTCGACGTGCCATGGGCGTTGATGTAGTCGACCTCATCAGGACGGATGCCCGCCTTCTCGATCGCGAGGCTCATGACGCGGACGGCGCCCTCGCCGTCCTCCGATGGCGCCGTGATGTGGTACGCGTCCGCCGACATCCCGTACCCGACCAGCTCCGCGTAGATCGGCGCGCCGCGGCCGCGGGCCCGTTCGAGCTCCTCGAGGACGACGATCCCGGCGCCCTCACCGATGATGAAGCCGTCGCGATCGCGATCGAAGGGACGGCTGGCGCGCTGCGGCTCGTCGTTGCGCGTCGACAGCGCGCGAAGCGCGGCGAAGCCGCCCACGCCCATCGGCGTGATCGCCGCCTCGGAGCCGCCCGCGATCATCGCGTCGGCGTCGCCGCGCCTGATGATCTCGAACGCATCGCCGATGGCGTGCGCCGAGGCCGAGCAGGCGGTGCAGGTCGCGGAGTTCGGCCCCTTGGCGCCAAAGCGAATCGAGACCTGACCGGCGGCCAGGTTGATGATGGCCGACGGAATGAAGAACGGCGAGATCTTGCGGGGACCGCCCTCGAGCAGCGCCTTGTGCTCGCGCTCGATGGTGGTGAATCCCCCGATGCCCGACGCGATGAAGACGCCCGTGCGGGGCGCCAGATCGGGCGTGATCGCGAGCCGGGCGTCATCCATCGCGAACTGGGAGGCGGCGAGCGCGTACTGAATGAAGACGTCCATCTTCTTGACGTCTTTCTTCTCGATGAACTGCAGCGGGTCGAACCCGGTGACCTCCGCCGCAATCTGCGCGGCGAACGCACTCGGGTCGAACTTCGTGATCCGCCCCACGCCGCTCCGCCCGGCCAGGAGCGCCTCCCAGTTGGCGCCCGTGCCGATCCCGAGCGACGACACCAGCCCGATGCCGGTGACAACGACCCGCCTGGTCAAACGGACTACTTCTTTCCTTTGGCGTGAGCGTCGATGTAGTCGATCGCTTCCTTCACGCGGGTAATCTTCTCGGCGTCCTCGTCGGGAATCTCGATCCCGAACTCCTCCTCGAACGCCATCACGAGCTCCACCGTGTCGAGCGAGTCGGCCCCGAGATCGTCGACGAATGACGCATCCGGCGTCACTTCTTCCTCGTCCACTCCAAGCTGCTCCACGATGATGCTCTTGACCTTGTCTGCGACGGCCATTACGCCTCCAGTCACATGTGCATCCCGCCGTTGACGGCCAGGACTTGTCCAGTAATATACGACGCCTCATCCGAGGCGAGAAAGCACACCGCCGCGGCAACGTCGGTCGTCTCGCCGAGACGTCCGAGCGGAATCCGCGCGGCCCAGTCGCCCTCCACCTTCTCCGTCAGCGCGCGCGTCATGTCGGTGGCGATGAGCCCGGGCGCGACGACGTTGACGGTGATGTTGCGCGAGGCGACTTCGCGCGCGAGCGCCCGGCTGAAGCCGACGAGGCCTGCCTTCGACGCGGCGTAGTTCGCCTGTCCGGCGTTGCCGGTCTGTCCTACCACCGAGCTGATGCTCACGATGCGGCCGCTGCGCTGCTTGATCATCGGCCTCAGCACCGCCTGCGCACAAAGGTAGGCGGCCGTGAGGTTGGTGGCGATCACCTGATCCCAGTCTTCTCGTTTCATCCGCAGCAGCAGTTGATCGCGGGTAATGCCAGCGTTGTTGACGAGGACGTCGAGCCGCCCGTGCCGCTCGAGCGCCGTCGCGACCATGGCCTCGACGGCAGCGGCGTCGGTGACGTCGACCGATGCGGCCTCGGCGCCGCCGCCCGCGGCCTGAATCGCCTCCACCGTCCCCGCGGCGTTGTCGGCGCGCGCGGCGGCGACCACGTGCGCCCCGCGCTCGGCGAGCATGATCGCCACCGCGCGGCCGATGCCGCGCGACGCGCCGGTGACGATCGCAACTTTTCCTGAGAGATCGAACATCAACGGGCCAGTGGCAGCAGGGAGTCGAGGTCCTCCGGCGCCGCAAACGCCGCGATCCGCGCGTCCTTCTGGATCTTCTTGACGAGCCCGCCGAGTACGCGCCCCGGGCCCACCTCAACATACGTGGTGACGCCCTCCGACGCAAGGCGGCGCACCACGTCCTCCCATAACACCGGCGCCGACACCTGTCGGACGAGCGCCTCGATCGCGGCGCGCGCCTCGCGTTTCGCCTCGGCGTCGACATTGGCGACAATCGGCACGCGCGGATCGCGGACCGCCAGCGCGTGCAGGTCCGGGGCCAGCCGCGCCTCGGCCGGCTTCATCAGCGCGCAGTGGAAGGGCGCGCTCACCGCGAGCGGGATCACGCGCTTGGCGCCAAGCGCCTTGGCGCGCTCCCCCGCCCGCTGCACGGCGGCCGCGGCGCCCGCGATGACGATCTGTCCGGGGCTGTTGATGTTGGCGGGACCGACCACCTCGCCGTCGGCGGCCTCCTCGCACGCGCGCCGCACATCGCCCGCGTCGAGGCCGAGAATCGCGGCCATCGCCCCCTGGCCGGCCGGCACCGCCTCCTGCATGTAGCGGCCACGGCGGCGGACGATGCCGACGGCATCGGCAAGCGCGAACGTGCCGGCGGCGACGTTGGCGGAGTACTCGCCCAGGCTGTGGCCGGCGACGAACTGCGGACGGATGCCGCGCGCCTCGAGGACACGCGCGGCGGCGATGCTCACCGCCAGAATGGCGGGCTGGGTGTGCTCGGTCAGCGTGAGCTGGTCCTCGGGGCCCTCGAAGCACAGCTGACGGAGCGACCGGCCGCCGGGCGCAGCCGCCGCGCCGGCGAAGGCGGCGTCGGCCTCGTCGAACGCGGCGCGCGCCTCCGGAAACGCCTCGGTAAGCGCCTTGCCCATGCCGACGGTCTGGGATCCCTGGCCGGGAAACAGGAACGCAATCATCGGTTCGTCACCGCGCTCGCGGCGATGTCGTGCTCGACCCGGCGCAGGAAGTCGCTCGTCGCACACCGGTAGGCGACGGCAATGGCGTTCCGCACCGCCTTCGCCGACGAGCGGCCATGGCCCACAATCGCCAGCCGCGCCACCCCGAGCAGCGGCGCGCCGCCGTGCTCGGCGTAGTCGACGCGCCGACGGAACCGCCGGAAGGCGCGGCGCGACAACAGGTACCCCACGTGGCTCGAGAAGGTCCCTTTCAGCTCGTCGCCGAGCAGCGCTTCGACCGTATCGACGAGCCCTTCACTCGTCTTGAGCACGACGTTGCCGGTAAACCCGTCGCACACGACCACATCGGCGATGCCGCTGTAGATCCCGCGCCCTTCGACGTTGCCGATGAAGTTGCCCGGCGACGACTTGAGGAGCCGATGCGCCTCGCGCGTCAGCTCGTTCCCCTTGGTCTCCTCTTCGCCAATCGAGAGCAGGCCGACGCGGGGACGGTCGACGCCGAGCGCGACCAGGTCCGCTGCGACGCGGATCGACGCGCGCGGCTTGCGCCGGAATGCCGCGGCGGGCGACTCGGCCATCTCCACGACGTCGGGGGCATCGACGATCTCGAGACCGAGGGTCCGCCAGTCGGGATGCGACGCGAGCGCCTGTTCGAGGACCGTCGTCGGTCCAACGAGGGCGAGCCGGACCGCCAGATGCCGCGCCGCCGAGGCGGTGCCGTCGACAACCGCCGCCGGCGCGTGGTCGCCACCCATCGCATCGATGGCGATGCGAATCGTGGCCGTCTACTCCTCGTCGACGGGCCGGACCGGACGCTCGCGGTAATACCCGCAGTGAGGGCAGACGCGGTGCGGCGCCTTGGGTTCGTGGCACTGCGGACACAGACCCGTCGTGGCGGCGCGCAGCGCGTCGTGCGTGCGGCGCTTGGCCGTCCGCGTCTTGGAATGTCGGCGTTTTGGGTTAGGCATAAGTCTCAGCGGTCCGGCCGCAGCGCCTTGAGCGCCGCAAGCCGCGGATCCTCCCACGTCGTCTCACACGTGCACGGCGCGGTGTTCAGGTTCGCGCCGCACTGCGGGCAGAGGCCGCGGCAATCCTCACGGCACAGCGGCTTCATCGGCAGCGCCAGATAGAATTGCTCGCGCAGCAGCTCGTTCAGATCGATCTGATCGTCCCGATAGTAGCTGAGGTCCAGGTCCTCGTCCGCTACCTCGCGCTCCGGTTCGGTCGACATGGCCGACGCGGGCAGATACCGCAGATCGAAGGTCGCCTCCACAGGCAGGAGAAACGGTTCGAGGCACCGGCTGCAGTCGAGCTCCAACTGCGCGCGGACATCGCCGACCAGGCGAAACCGGTCCTTGTCTTTATGAATATCGAACGACAGTTCGACCGGCGAGACGACCCGGTACGCGTCGCCCTCGCCGCCAACCTCCTGCGGCTGGAACGTGCGGGAGAAGCGGTCGGTGGGCCGCCGATAGCGCGTCAGATCGAGCAGCATTGCCTTGCAACTCGCTTGTGTTGGAGGCCTCTGCGCCGGTCTGGCGAACGAGGACCGCCGGCCGGCTTCCAAGGGTCAGACGTTGCCAGCATCGGCGCCACAAGCGATCTCCAAGTGGAAACCGCTAATTATAACTGATTCCACGAGATAGGTCCGATCCATGGCTTCGGGATGAAGAGCCGTTCGTAGAGCGCGACGGCGAACCGATCGGTCATGCCGGCCAGAAAGTCCTTCGCCGCCGTCTCGAGCCCTTCGGTTTCGATGATGCGCCGATCGAGCAGCCCGTCGGGGCGCTCCCGAATCTTCTCCCAGAGCCCCGTGAGGATCCCGCTCGCCTTCTTGAATTCCCCGGTGGCCACGTCGTTCTCGTAGACGGCCTCGAAGAGAAAGCTTCTCATCGCGAGCGTGGCCTCGAGCACCGGCTCGCTCATCCGGATTTCCTGGAGGCCGCCGCGCTGCGTCTCGGTAACGACGTCCTTCACCATGCGGGCGATGCGCGCGGATGAGGTGCTGCCGAGCGTCCCTACGGCAGCGGCGGGGAGATCCACCGCCTTCAGCATGCCCGCCCGCATCGCATCGTCGATGTCATGGTTGACGTAGGCGATGAGATCGGCCACGCGCATGATCTGTCCTTCGAGCGTGCCGGCACGCTTGGCCGCCTCGACGCCCACCGGCGACCCTTCCTTGCCCTTCGAATGGCGGGCGATCCCGTCGCGCACCTCCCACGTGAGGTTGAGGCCGCGGCCGTCGTTCTCCAAGACATCGACGATGCGGAGGCTTTGCTCGTAGTGATTGAATCCGCCGGGAATGAGCGACGCCAGCACACGCTCGCCCGTGTGGCCGAACGGCGTGTGGCCGAGATCGTGTCCAAGGGCGATCGCTTCCGTGAGCTCTTCGTGCAGGCGCAGCACTTTCGCAATCGTGCGGGCGATTTGCGACACTTCCAGCGTATGCGTGAGGCGCGTCCGGTAGTGATCGCCAGCCGGCGCGAAGAAGACCTGCGTCTTGTGTTTCAGCCGGCGGAACGCCTTGCTGTGAATGATCCGGTCCCGATCGTGCTGAAACGCCGGACGCACGTCGTCCTCGGGCTCGGGCCGCAGGCGGCCGCGCGAGTCGGCGCTCTTGGCCGCCTGCGGGGCCAGCATCTCGCGCTCGCGCTGCTCGAGCGCCTCACGAATGCTGGACACCGACAGCCTCCAGAATGTCCGACAGAAAGCTCGACCCGTGCGCCAGCGGCTCGACGCCGAAATTCTCGGCGAGCGTCTGCCCCAGGTCGGCGAAGGTCGGCCGCGTGCCGATGTCCACGCCCGAACGCACGCGCGGTCCGGTCAGCAGAATCGGGACGTATTCGCGCGAATGGTCGGTGCTCGGCGTCGTCGGATCGTTGCCGTGATCGGCCGTGATGACCAGCAGATCGGCAGGCCCGAGCACCGGTAGCAGGCGCGCGAGTGCCGCGTCGAACCGCTCGAGGTTGGCGGCATATCCGCCGACGTCGTTGCGATGCCCGTACACGGTGTCGAAGTCGACCAGGTTCGCGAAGACGAGCCCCGCGGGTGTGTCCGACAGGGCGGTCCGGAGCTTCTCGAGGCCATCGGCATCGCTCTTCGTCGGGATGGCCCGTGTGACGCCGCGGCCGGCGAAGAGATCCGTGATCTTGCCGATGGCGACCACCGGGATGCGCCGCGCGGTCAGGCGATCGAGGAGCGTGTCGCCGATCGGTTCGAGCGCATAATCGTGGCGATTTGCCGTCCGTGTAAAAGCCCCGGCCGCGCCGACGAACGGCCGCGCGATGACCCGTCCGACGCCCATTCCGCGGCAGACGAGATCGAAGGCGACCTCACATATCCGATAGAGCTCAGGCACCGGGATCACGTCCTCGTGGGCGGCGATCTGGAAGACGCTGTCGGCGGACGTGTAGACGATCGGCGTCCCCGTCTGCATGTGCTCGGCCCCGAGTCTGGCGATGATCTCGGTGCCCGACGCGGCGACGTTGCCAAGGGTCGCGCGTCCGATGCGGCGCTCGAATTCGGCGATGACGGCCGGCGGAAACCCGTCCGGGAACGTGGGAAACGGACGCGGCAGCACGACGCCCATCAGCTCCCAATGGCCCGTCACCGAATCCTTGCCGGCCGACGCTTCCGCCATGCGCCCGTAGACCGCGGCGTACCTGGCGTCCGGCGCGTACGTCGCGTCCGGCTTCAGCCGGATTTGAGACTGCCCGTCGAGCGCCACCAGTCGGTCGAGCCCGAGCGCACGCAGCGTCGGGAGCCGCAGTGTGGTCGACCGCGCGATGTTGCCGAGGGTGTTGCTGCCTGCGTCGCCGTACGCCGCGGCGTCGGGGAGCGCGCCAATGCCGACGCTGTCGAGCACGATCACGATGACCCGCGTGAAGGGAGGCACCCTCGCCCCGGGCTCAGGGCCGCGGCGAGAGGTAGTTTGGGACGGAGCGGTCGGTGACAATGGTGGCGATGGCGTGCTTGAACACGAGCTGATCGGCCTGCCCGACCTCGACAATCACCGCGAAGCGATCGAACTGCTTGATCCGTGCGTCGAGGACGCGGCCGTCGATGAGATGGATCGTCACGGCCAGACGCTCGCGGCGCGCGTAGTTGAGAAATGCGTCCTGGATGTTCGCCTGCGGGACCGCGGTGCGGGATTCAGAAACCTGAGCCATCGGTGGTGAACAGGCCGCGCTCGGCGAGCGCCGCCTCCACGCGCGCGTGTGTGGCAGGCAACTCGCCGGGGCCGTCGAACCAAATAAGATTAGGCTCTTTGCGGAACCAGATCAACTGGCGGCGCGCGTAGCGGCGGTTCTCCTGCACGATGAGCTCGCGTGTCGCGGCTTCGTCTCGCACGCCCCGCAGCATCTCCATCACCTGGCGATAGACGAGGCCACCGAACGGACGCGCGTCGGGCGGCACCCCGCGCGCGAGCAACCTCTGGACTTCCGCGACGATGCCGCGCGCGAACTGCTCGTCGACGCGGCGCGCCACGCGCCCGGCCGTCTGCGGCGCGGGAAGGCGCAGCGCGATCGGGATCACCTCGCAGTCCGCGATGGGAGACGCCGTCTCGCTGAAGTGCATCGTCAGGGGACGGCCGGTCGTCAGATACACCTCGAGCGCGCGCACGAGCCGCTTGCGATCGCGCGGCATGATGCGCGCGGCCGAGTCGGCATCGACGCGCTGCAGCCATCGATGCAGGCATTCGATGCCGCGCCGGTCGGCCACGCGATTGAGCCGCGCACGCAGCGCCTCGTCGGCGCCAGGGCCGGGAAAGAGGCCGCGCGTCAGCGCCCGGTAATAGAACCCGGTGCCGCCGACAAGAATGGGCAGGCGTCCGCGCGCGTGGATGCCACGGATCACGCGCGCGGCATCGCGGGCGTAGCGAGCGGCCGTGTACACGTCGGTCGGCTCCGCGACGTCGATCAGATGGTGGCGAATCCCGCGTCGGGCCTCGACCGGCACTTTGTCGGTCCCGATATCGAAGCCGCGGTAGACGGCGGTCGAGTCGCAATTGATGATTTCTCCACCGTACCGCTCGGCCAGCGCGAGGCCCAGCGCGCTTTTGCCGGAGGCCGTCGGCCCGAGCACGGCGACGAGCACGCGACGCATCACGCCGATCGTATCGTCACGCCCGCCGGCCGCGCCTCGTGCTATATCAGGGTCGGGTGACTCCCGCTCGCGACTGTCGTGCCGTCGTGATCTGGACGGCTCTCGCCGCTCCCGCTGCTCCCGGCGGCGCCGGTCGCCGCATTTGGCGTGCGTGGCGCCTGTCTCCTGCCGATCGCCGGTCTCCTCGTCCTCGTGCCGCTGCTGACCACGGCAGGAAGGAATGCGCGGTCGCGAATGTGCGGGAAGTGGCGCTGCCGAGCCTGACTTTCGCCACCCTCACCTGTCACCAGCCGACGCGGACCAGCACGTAGACCACGAGCACGGTCAGCAGGATCAGCAGCCCGAGTTGCTGTGTTCTGGTCGGCACCGACATCACAACGGAGGTTGCTCGTTGTAATAGAACGTGACGGTGAAGAGCGCCCTGTCGGACGGATATTCGGGTGGCAGCGGCGCCGTCGGATTCGACGTGTAGATCGCGCCGTACGCGGCGCGCGTGAACGCTTCGATCGCGGACGGCTTGACGATGACGATGTCGGTGATCGCGCCGTCCTTGTGGATGTAAAACTGCAGCACCACGTGGCCGCTCATGACCATCGCCGCCTGCGGAATGAACCAGTTGCGCCGGACCTGCGCCACGAAGCGCCGCAGCCACGGCCCGAACTCGACGCCCTTGGTGTCGAACTGGATCGTCGCACCCGGTTGATCGTTGCCGCCTTGCGGGTTGTCGAACCGCTGATTCTGGACGTACTGCTGAAGGTTGCGCAGCGCCTCGCCGAGCGACCCGCCGGGGGGTGTGAGCGGCGTTTCGAGCGGGCGGCGCAGGCCGGTCTCCCCCGGCGGCGTCACCCGTGCGATCTGGGTCTCCGGCTGCGGTTGGGGTGGGGATTCGGGGGCCTTGGCGCCTCGTGCCCGTTCCGTGTCGGCTTCTTCGACACGCTCCGACGTGTCACCACGCGAGAACGGGAGCGGGTTTTCAGGCTCACGAACAACGACGGGATCCTGGGCGCGACGATCGACATCTGACAGCTCTGCCAGGGGTGGCGGTCGCAGCGCCGGCGTATCGACGCGCGGCTGGACGAAGACAAATCGTCGCCGCGCTTCTTCACGCTGCCGTTCGAGCTCGGCCTGCCGGCGCTGGAGCTCTTCAGGGCTCGGCTGGAAGATCGGCAGGGTCGGCCCGACGATGAACGCCGCCGCGATCAGTCCGTGAAGGACGATCGACAGGAAGATGCCTTCGCGCCGCGGAATCGCGGTTCCGACGACGTTCTCGTCCTGGTATCGATCGTCGAAGTCGAAATGGATCACGCAGTTCGGGGAATTATACCGGGCCAGGGCTCGCTAGCGGCGCGCTGTATAGAGATAGACGATGCCGAGCGTCACAGGGACGGCGCGCACGTCGCGAAAACCGGCCTGTTCGAGGAGCGCCGCAAAAGCCGGTGGCGGCGGGAAGCTGCGCACCGATGCCGGCAGGTACGAATAGGCCGCGCGGTGGCCCGACACCACGCGGCCAATCCACGGCAGGAGGTACTTGAAATACCAGCGGTAGAGCGTACGGATGCCCGGTACGCGCGGCTCGCCGAACTCGAGAATCGCGAGCCGCCCGCCCGGCCGCAGCGCCCGCGCCAGATCCGCGCACGCCAGCTCGGGCCGCTCGACGTTGCGAATGCCGAACGCGATGGTTGCTGCGTCGAGCGCCGCGTCGGCCACCGGGAGCCGCGTGGCGTCTCCGCGGATCAGCATGATCCGATCCGACTCGCCCGCCGCGTCGATCTTCCGACGTCCGATCGCCAGCATCGCGCCGGCAAAGTCGACGCCGATCACACGCGCGGCGCCGGCCGCCTCCCGTCTCGCCTGCAGCGCCACATCGGCCGTCCCCGTGCAGACATCGAGCAGCACCTCGCGGCCCGTCAGCTCGAGCGATCGAATCGCGCGGGCGCGCCAGCGGCGGTCGATTCCCGCGCTCAAGAGATGGTTGAGCAGGTCGTATCGGGGCGCGATCGCGTCGAACATCCCGGCGATGCGCGCCGCGCTCTTGTCTGGGCGGACGTCAGCCACGAGTCCCAGGGAAGACGATCAGCCGATCACGAGCGCGATCGCCGTCGCCGCGAAGTAGATGATGCCCACGTAGCCGTTCAGGTCGAACGCCTTGCGGACCTGCGAGAGATCGTGCTCGCTGACGAGCGACTGCTCGTAGGCGAGGAGCACCGCGACCACGAGCACGCCAGCAAGGTAGAACGTCGGCAGCGCCGCCGCGCGCCAGAGCGCAACCATCACGACGACGGTCGCGAGGTGCATCAGGCGCGAGAGGCGAATCGCGGAGCCGACGCCAACGCGGACAGGGATGGAGCGCAGTCCGTACGCGCGATCGAAGTCGACGTCCTGACACGCATACAGGATGTCGAAGCCGCCCACCCACAGCCCGATCGCCAGCCCCAGCAGCCAGGGCTCGGCGCCGCCCCGGCCACCGGCCGCGATCCATCCCCCGACCGGCGCCACCGCCATCGCCAGGCCGAGAAAGAGCTGCGTGTATGAGGTGTAGCGCTTGGCCAGCGAGTACCAGAACACGATCGCCAGCGCCACCGGTGACAGCACGAGGCATAGCACGCTCAGTCGACTCGCGGCGAACACGAACACGATCGACGACGCGACGACGAAGAGCGCCGCCTCGCGGTTCGACAGCAGGCCGCGCGGCAGCTCGCGCATCGCCGTGCGCGGGTTCAGCGCGTCGAACTTGGCGTCGACGAGCCGGTTGAACCCCATCGCCGCGCTTCGCGCCGCCACCATGCACGCGACGATCCAGAAGCCCTGCCACCACGAGAACGGCTGCGTGCGCCACGCGAGGAGCGCCCCCGTCAGCGCGAACGGCAGCGCGAAGACGGAGTGGCTGAAGCGGACGAACGAGAGATACGTGAGGAGTCGCTTCATCGCGTGTCGAGCCACGTGACGGCGCCCGGCTCGATGCCGGACAGCAGGTATTCTTCCACATCGTCGACGCCCGCCGGCAACCGCACGGCAATGAGCGCCGCCTCCTTGCCCGGCTCGATGCTGCCGAATCCCACGCCGAAGCCGAGCGCCCGCGCACCCGTGAGCGTCCCACCCGCCAGCAGCGTGCGCGCGGGAACGCGCGGCGCCAGCCTTCGCGCCGCCGCGAGCTCCGCGAACATGTTCAGATCGGCGACGCTGGCGAGGCTGTCGGTGCCGAACGCCACATCCACGCCTGCCGCATAGAAGGCCTCGAGCGGCGGATCGCCGACACCGACGTGCCTGTTGCTCCGCGGGCACGAGACGATCGTCGCGCCCAATGTGCGCAGCCGTGCGAGATCGTCCCCGGCACACTGCACGCCGTGCACCACGAGGACCCGACGATCGAGGAATCCCATGTCCGCCAGATAAGCCACCGGCGAGGTGCCGGAGGGCCGCCACGTGGGCGACCAGACACCGATCTCACCGAGCAGCGCGCGCCACCCGCCGCTGCCTCGAGCGATGAACTCGACTTCGTCCGGCGACTCACACAGATGCACGGTCGACACGTCCGCCGGATGCGCATCGAGGTCGCGGCGTAGCGCCTCGAACAGCCCCGGCGACACCGAGTACGGCGCGTGCGCCGCAAGACTGAGCTGCACCCGGCCGTCCGCGCCGGCGGCCGCCTCGATCGCCTCGCGCGCCGTCCGGACGCGCCCATCCGGATCGTCGGCGTTGAAGCCGAGCAGCTCGTAGAACACGCGCGCGGCCATCCTCGCATCGCGAAGCAGCGGCACGGTCACCAGCGTGTTGCTGATGTCGCCGATCAGCCCGGTGCCGCTCCCGCGCGCCGCGGCAATCGCGCCGCGCGCCGCCGCCAGGATGATCGAATCGTGGGGATCGGGATAGCGGCGCCGCTCGGCCATGACCGCCCGAATCCAATCGAGAAACCGAGAAGCGGGCGCAACCACGTCGGCCAGGTACGACAGCTCGAGGTGCGTGTGCGCGTTGACGAGCGCCGGCAGGACGGCAACGTTGCCCAGATCTGTCGCCGGCGTGCGTGAGGTGCCGAGCGTGCCGATCCCGGTGACGACGCCGTGGTCGACGGAGACCCAGCCGTCGCGAATGGGATGGCTGGCGATGGGAAGGACCCGGGCGGCGCGAAAGATCGTCACTGCGCCAGGCGCAGCTGCTTGCCGGCGCGGCTGCGCGCAGGATACTGGCGCAGCTCCTCGGGGACCGACGTGTCGCCCGCCGCCCGGGCGGTCGCGAGCGCCAACATCCGCGGCACGTCGCGCTCGCGGAAGATTGGATCGCCGAGGATCTCGTAGTGCATGTTGCGCCGCTTCGGAATGAAGCCGGCGTCCTCGATGTTGGTGACGATCTCGACCTCGTCCATGCAGTAGCTCGCGCCCGCAGCCCTGACGACGTTCTCCTCGATCATGACGCTGCCCATGTCGTTGGCGCCGTACGCGAGCGAGAGCTGCCCCACCTTGCCCCCCTGTGTCACCCACGACGCCTGCAGGTTGTCGAAGTTGTCGAGGACGATGCGCGCCAGCGCGAGCGTCCTGAGGTAGTCGAGGCCGGTCGCCTCGACGCCGCCGCGCTCGGTGTGCTCGGGCTGGTAGCTCCAGGTGATGAACGCGGTGAACCCGGCGGTCTCGTCCTGCAGGTCGCGCAGGCGAATCAGGTGCTCGATGCGCTCCTCGTCCGTCTCCACCGTGCCGTACATCATCGTAGCGGTCGACCGCAGGCCCGCGCGGTGCGCGTGGCGCATGACGTCGAGCCATTCGTCCGCCGTCGCCTTGCTGTAGCAGTTCAGCAGCTGCCGCACGCGGTCGACCAGAATCTCCGCGCCGCCGCCGGGAATGCTGTCGAGACCCGCGGCGACGAGCCGCGCCACGACCTCGGGCACCGGCACATGGTTGACCCGCGAGATGTGCAGGACCTCGGGCGGCGATAGCGCGTGCAGTTTGAACGCGGGATAGCGCGCCTTGATCGCGCGGAACAAATCTTCGTACCACGCGATCGGGAGATCCGGGTTGTGTCCGCCCTGGAGCAGCAGCTGGTTGCCGCCGACCGCGATCGTCTCGTCGATCTTGCGGAAGATCTCCTCGAACCCGAGCACGTAGCCCTCGGAGGAGCCGACGGGCCGGTAGAACGCGCAGAAGTTGCAGCGCGCGACGCAGACGTTCGTATAGTTGACGTTGCGGTCGATGATGTAGGTGACGACGCGATCGGGGTGCTTGCGGGCGCGGATGGTATCGGCGAGCCGCCCGAGCAGGTGCGTGGGGGCGTAGCGATACAGTGCGAGCGCCTCGTCAGCCGTCACACGCTCGCCTGCAGCCACCTTCTGTGTCAGCCGATGAATCATCGCGCGTAGCGGCGGACCTTCAGGTCCGCCTAGAAGAATTCCAATCGTCGCTGGTGCGGAGCCAGTCCCAGCTGCACGGCGTAGTCGAGAAACAACTGAAGCCCTGCGGCCTCGTCCGGACCGAGGCCGTATTTGACATTATCTCTTAGATACACGGCAGCACGTTCGGTGGCTGCCGCGTCGCCGCGCCCGTACTCCGCCGCGATGGCCGCCGTCGCCAGCGCCCCTTCGTCCTGGGCATCCTGCAGCGCCCGAACGTCATCATCGGTGACACCGCCGGGCCGGCCCGTCCACGCCGCATAGACGAACGGCAATCCGGTCATCGTCGTCCACGCCTCGCCGAGATCGATCTTCTCGAGGCCCAAGGCACGCTCGTCGGTGTCGAGCGCCGGATCGCCGATGAGGAGCGCGGCCTCCGCGTGGCGCATCATCGTCGCGAGATCGGGACCGTGCGGCACGAAATCAGGATCGATTCGAAAATGATGTCGGCACAGCACCCTGGTCAGCGCCACCGAAGTGCGCGAGCTCGTATCGAGCGCGATGCAGCGGACGGCGCTGAGCGGGACGCGGGTGAACAGGGCCACGGACCGGACCGGGCCGCGAGAGCCGATGCCAACGCCCGGGACGAAGCGATAGTCGGGGGCCTGCAGATACTCCACCGACGGGATGAGGCCAAGGTCGACCTCGCCGGCGTGCAGCAGCGCCGCGCAGATCGACGGGACGTCGTACCGGATCTGCCACCGTTCTGGAGCCCGATCGAGCGCCCAGGTGAGCGGGCGAGCGTTCAGGTACCCCACAGCGCCCAGGCGGACCGGGCGTCGGACCGCCTGCGTCACGACACCAGCTCGAACCGGCCGTCGCGCTCCGCTGCCGAGAACCCCGCCGCCTCGATGTTCCGGCGGACGTCTTCGAGCGGCGCGCGCCGGCGTCCGTCCGGCGCCTCGTCCGATGCGGTGACGTTGTCGAGATCGTCCGCCCCGAAGGTTAGCGCGACCTGCGCCAGCTTCGGGCCGTAGCGCTCCCAGTCGACCTGGATGGTCGGGATGTTCGGCGCGGCCAGCCGCGCGATCGCCACCGCCTTCACATCGTCATACCCGGTCGTCGGCCGGAGCGGGTCGAGCGACGCGGGCAGCGGGTTGATCGCGTGAATGCCGCCGACGCGATCCTGCAGATCGGCGGCGCGCAGGAATCGCGGCGTTCTGTCGGCGGCCGCTGCGTGGGCGATCGTGAGCCGGAGCCGCTCGAAGCCTGCCGCCCGCAGCGCCTCGATCGCGGTCGCTTCGTCTTCGACCGCGTCGAGCGGAATCGCCGCCAGCGCGTCGAGGCCGGCGCCGCGAAGTTCGATCAGCAGCTGCGACAACGACGCCCCATCGCCGCCCGACAGGCGGGCGACGTCGCGCCACGAAAATCCGGAGACCGTCCGCGTACCGGCGACGGCCTTCGCGCTCTGCACGGCGGCGACGGCCTCCGCCACCATCGCCGGGCTTCCTGTCACGCGGATCTCACGCGCGGCCGGCGGAACGGCGTCGGCAAACGACCCGTCGAAGGGACAGGCCGCCACGCGCAGGTACGTCACGCGTGGACCATGCAGCCGGCGACGCAGCGCATCGGCCAGCATGCCGACGGTGAGAATGTCGGGCGTGGCGGCCAGCTGCGCGATGTCGTCCGCCAACAGGCGTTCGCCGGCGTTTACGCGGTCCAGAAGCGAATCAAAGAACGTTGACGCGTTCATGTGGTCGCCGTAATGAGATCCGACACGCGCGTCGCCAGCGCCAGAGCGGCGCGCCCGTCGGCACCCGTGACGAGGGGCGGACGCTGCTCGCGAACGGCGCCGACGAAATCCGCCAGCTCGCGGCGGAGCGGTTCGTCGGTCACGACGTCGACGCGCCCGCCCTGAATCTCCGGCCGGCCGCCGTTTCCGGCCACCAGCCGATACATCTCCACCTCTTGTGCGGCGTAGTCGATCGAGATGTACGCGTCGTGCTGAAAGAACCTCACCTTGCGCACCCGGTCGCGGCTGATGCGGCTCGCGGTGACGTTGGCGATGCAGCCGGACGCGAAGCGCAGCCGCGCGTTGGCGATGTCGACGCGCGGTGTCAGCACGTTGACCCCGACGGCCTCCACGGCGGCAACCTCGGAGCCGACCGCCGCCAGCAGGACGTCGAGGTCGTGAATCATCAGATCGAAGATGACGTCAATGTCGAGACTGCGGTCGGGAAACGTACCGAGCCGGTGCACCTCGATGAACCGCGGCTGCGCGACGAGCGGTAGCGCGGCCGCGACCGCCGGGTTGAACCGCTCGGTATGACCGGTGGCAAGCACGGTGCGGCGCGCCGCGGCGGCGGCGACGAGACGATCGGCCTCGGCGAGCGACACGGCCAGCGGCTTCTCGACCAGCACGGCGGCGCCGGCCTCGACGAACGGCATTGCGACGTCGACGTGGGAGATCGTCGGCGTCGCGATACAGACGGCATCGACACGCCCGCGGAACGCCGCCGCATCCGTGTACGCCGTCGTCGAGTATTTCGCCGCGACGTCTCGTGCACGGTCGGCCTTGATGTCGGCCACGCCGACCAGCTCGACCTCGGGCATCGCCGCGAGGATGCGGGTGTGGTGCTGGCCGAGATGCCCGACGCCGACGACGGCGATGCGGAGCCGGTCCATCAGGCGCGCCCCACCATTGAGATATCCGCCTCGTCCGCGGCCCTCACGACCGCATCCCCATCGATCAGGAGCGTCTTGCCGGCGTCAATCGAAAGGGCCGACGCGCCGACCGCCTGCATCGCCCGGACGGTGGCGACGCCGACGACGGGCACGTCGAAGCGCATGTCCTGCTTCGGCTTGGCCACCTTGACGATCGCGACACCCGGGCCCGCCAGCCGGCCCGCCCGCGCGATGACCTCGTCGGTCCCTTCCATCGCCTCGACGGCGACGACCGCCTGCTGGCGAACGGCGATCGTCTGGCCGATGTCGAGGCCGGCAATCGCATCGGCCATCCGGTAGCCGAACTCGAAGTCCTGCCGCTCGTCGTCGGTCGGCGCGCGGCGCGTCAGGACGCCGGCGCGCGCCAGCAGCGGCTGCAGCAGCGCCGTCGAGTCCATCAGCTCGATGCCGCGCTCGCGCAGCACGTTGGCAACGGCGCCAATCAGGCCGTCGGTGTTCTTCGACGCCAGCTGCTTGAGCACGCGCAGGAAAAGGGGGTCGGCTACGATGCCGCTCGAGAAGATCTTCGTGTGCTTCACCTGCCCGGCCATCACGGCGTGGGTGACGCCCGCCTCCTCGAGCAGGCGGACGCAGGCGCCGAGCTGGCCGAGCGAGATCCAGTGAATGGCGGCGCCGTGCCGGGCGGCCGCGTCGCCGAGCTCCGGGAACGTCTCTTCCCTCGCGGCGATGACCGTGACGTCGTGCCCCTGCGCGCGCGCGGCGTCGAGCACGAGGAACGGAAAGCGCCCGTTGCCGGCAATCAGCCCGAGCTTCATTCGTCGGCGACGAGCTCCTCGGCCCGGCGCGTCGGCCGCCGCAGAATTACGCCCCGCCGTGAGGTGCGGATGAAGTCGACGAGGTACCGCACCTCGGGCGCGGTGAGCGTGGCATCCTGCTCGATCTGCACGAGCGCCCGCGAGGTATTGAGCTTCGACTGCAGCAGGTACCGGTACGCCCGCTTGAGCTGCACGATCGTGTCGTCGGTGAACCCGCGCCGCACGAGGCCCATCGTGTTGAGGCCGTAGATGCGCGCGCGATTGCCGACCGACTTGCCGAACGGCAGCGCGTCCTTGGTGACGACCGAGTAGCCGCCGATATACGCATGTCGCCCGACCCGGCAGAACTGGTGGACGCCCGAGTACGCGCTGATCGTCGCGAAGTCCTCGACGGTCACGTGCCCGCCGAGCGTGGCGCCGTTGGCGAAGATCGTCTCGTTGCCGATGTGGCAATCGTGCGCCACGTGCGCGTACGCCATGAACAGGTTGCGATCGCCGATCACCGTGTGGCCGCCGCCGCCGCGAGTGCCCCGATTGATCGTCACGAATTCCCGGAAGGTGTTGTCGCGGCCGATCGTCAACCGCGTGCGCTCGCCCTGGTACTTCAGGTCCTGCGGCGCTAGCCCGATCGATGCCATCGGATAGATGCGCGTGTCGTCGCCGATTTCCGTCCAACCGTCGATGACGACGGAGGCGCCGATCTGGCAGCGGGCGCCGATCACCACTTCGGGGCCGATCGAGCAGTACGGACCGATCGTCGTGCCGTCGCCGATCCGCGCCGACGGATGCACCTGCGCCGTTGGATCGATCGCGGCGGGCCCGGGCTCGACCGCCAGCAGCAGCGTCAGCTCCGCCACGGTCTGGTCGGCGACCGACGCGATCGCGCGTGCCTTGGCCAGGCGCGATCGGCGCGGGCCCACGGAAATCTCGAGCCGCAGCCGGTCTCCCGGCACCACTTGCCGTCGGAACTTCGCGCCGTCGACGCCGCGGAGCCAGACGCGCGCGGCCGACGGCAGGTCCGACCGGTCGAGCAACAGCACCCCGGCCGCCTGCGTCAGCGCCTCCACCATGAGGACGCCAGGCATCAGCGGCGACCCGGGAAAGTGCCCCTGAAAGAACTCTTCGCTGACGGTGACGTTCTTGATCGCGACCAGTCTGACGCCCGGCTCGTGCTCGGCGATGGCATCGACGAGAAACGACGGATAGCGATAGGAGATGCGATCGAGGAGCGAGGGAAGGTCGAGGGACACGGGCACCGGTGATCTAAGCATACAGAAGGCCCCAGGCCTCAGCCCTCAGGCCTCAGAAAAACGCCCGTGCTTTCGTCTGAGGTCTCCGGTCTGAGGCCTGAGGCCTTCTGTTATGGCTTGGGCGGCGCCGGTTTCGGCGCGGGCGCGGCGGGTGCCGGCTTCGGCGCCGCGGCGCCAGCGGACGCGGGGGCCGGCTTCGGCGGGGAGACCGCGGCCGACTTCGTCGCCGCGTCGAACTGGCGAATCACGTCGGCCGTGATGTCGAGCGAGAGATCCGCCCACACGAGGCCGCTGTCGGCCGCGCTGAAGAGCAGGTGCAGCCCCTTCTCCATCGCGACCTGCTGCACGACCGGCGTCAGCTTGCGCTGGAACTCTTCCTGCAGCTCCGCCTGCAGCGCCTGCACCTCCTGCTGCGCATCCTCGGTGAAGCGCTGGATGTCGACCTGCATCCGCTCGATCTCCTTCTGGAGCTGGCCGAGCGCGGTGGGATTGAGCACCGACCCGCCCGTCTCGAGCTTCTGCTGCGCCGCCTGGAGCTGCTTGTTCTTCTCGTTGAGCTCCTGAACCTTCTTCTGATTCAGGGCCTGCACCTTTGTCGCCAGCGCCTTTCCTTCGGCCGATTCGGCGGCGATCCGCTGGATGTTGATGAAGGCGTACTTCGCGCCGGCGGGAAACGGCGGCGGCGGCGCAGGCGCGGTCTGGGCCGCCGGGGTCGCGGGCGCCTGCGGCGCAGCGGGCTGGGCAAACGAGGGCGCGGCGGCCAGCATGACGCAGAGCGCCGCAACGCCGAGGAATACTCTCATATCAGTCGCAATCCTTTCCAACGATTAGAACGTCGAGCCGACCGCGAAGCGGAACGTGAAGTCCTTCGCCGGACGCAGGCTGTTGTCGAGCACGCCCTGGCGCTGCGGGTTCGCCGCGAAGATCAGCCGGAACGGGACGTTGAGCACCGGCATGTAGAAGCGCACTTCCGCGCCGGTGGAGCTGCGGAACTTGTCCATCCCGAACGGTTCGTGGTCGTTGGCCACCTGACCGGCGTCGTAGAACGCAATCAACCGGACCTGCGGCACGATGGAGAACAGGTACTCGGCGTTGAAGAGCAGGCTCTTGTTGCCCCCGAGCACGAGGCCCGTATTCGGGTCGCTCGGGCCGACCGAGCGGATGTCGAAGCCGCGGATGCTGTACTCGCCGCCCAGCCAGAGCTTCTCAAAGAGCGGCAGCGTCTTCGTGTCGCGGATCGGCGCGATGAACTCGTACTGGCCGCGGATGCCGAACGAGGTGCGCGCGGTGTGCCGCCAGAAGCGGACGCCCTCGATGCGCGGCTTGTAGTACTGGGTGTTGCCGCCGAGCATCGCGAGGTCGATCGCCATCGTCAGCCGCTGGCCCGTGTTCGGGAAGATCGGGTTGTCGACCGTGTTGTGCACGAAGCTGGGGATGATCTTGCTGACCGTCCGCCTGCCGCCGGCACCGACCATCAGCGAGTCGAAGAGGAACGGATTGAGACGGATGGTCTCCATCAGCTCCGGGCTGATCGATCCCGGATCCGAGACGGTCAGCACCGAGCATCCCTGCTCGCTGAACGGGCAGAACGGATTGATGAACAGCTCGTTGATGTCCGTCATCCGCGTCGACTCGTACGCGTAGGTCACGAACATCCGGCTGAAGTCGGCGACCGGGAATCCCATCATGAGGTTGCCGCCCGTCGACTTCTGCGTGTAGTAGCCGATGAACTGGAGCGCCCGCTTGTAGACGTCGAACCCCGCGGTGATGTTGCGATCGAAGAGGAACGGCTCGGTAAAGGCGAGCTGATAGTTCTGCATCCGGTCGCCCGCCATGAGCGACACGGTGAGGCTCTCGCCGCGCCCCAGGAAGTTCGCCGTCTGGAAGGCGAGCTGCCCGAAGACGCCCTCGTACTGCGACACGCCGGCGCCGAACGTCAGCTGATTCCGGTTCTGCTCCTTCAGCGTCAGCGTGACGTCGACGTTCCCTTCGCGGCCAGGTGTCTTCTCCGTCTTGATCGCGTTCTGATCCTGCTCGTTGATCTGCTCGAAGTAGCCGAGCTGATTCAGCCGCCGGACGCTGTACTTCAGCGCCTCCGTATTGAACACGCTGCCTTCGACCAGCCGCATCTCGCGCCGGATGACGTTGTCCCGCGTCGTCGTGTTGCCGACGAACGTGATGCGGTTGACGAAGTACTGCTGTCCTTCCTGCAGCCGCATCGTCACGTCGACGCTCGGCGGCCCGGACGGCGGCGGCGCCGCCAGCGCCGCGGGCACGTTCGCCTCCGGTTCGTCGCTCGGCTTGAGATCGGGGAAGCCGGTGAACTCCATGTAGCCGCCGGCGCCATAGATCTCACGCGCCTTGACGAGACCGTCGCGGACCTTTTTCTCGTTGTACCAGTCGCCCTTCTGCAGGTCGAACAGCGGCCGCAGCGCGTCGCTCTTGACGACCGTGTTGCCGTCGATGGCGAACTCGCCCACGCGGTAGCGCGGCCCCTCGGTCACGGGAATCCGCAGCTGGATGTACCGCGTCTTCTTGTCGTCGGAGTCGCGGAGGGTGACGACCTCGGGATTTCCGATCTGCGCGCGCACGTACCCTTCCTGCCGGTAGTAGGCCTGGATCAGGTCGGCATCCATCTCGAACTTGTCGGCCTTGTACGTGCCGCCGCGCGAGAACCAGTTCCAGACCGGAATGCGGCTCCGGTCCTTGTTCTCCTTCATCTTCTTCGCCAGCGTGCGGTCGCTCTTGGCGACGTTGCCAACGAATTCGATGTCGCGGATCTTGAGCTTGGGACCCTCGCCGATCTGGAAGGTGACGTTGACGAGCTTCGGTCCACCGGCCACCGCGGCGATGGTGTGCTTCACCTCGGCATTGGTGAACCCCTGCTCCGCCATCATCTCGCGCAGTACGCCTTCGATTCGCCGGATGACGCCGCGGTCGACGAACGAGTCGAGCCGCATCTCGATGCCGCGCGCACGCAGCTGCTCGTCGATCTTCGTGCGGTCGATGACCTTCGTCCCCTCGTAGTTGACGATCTTGACCCGCTCGCGCTCTTCGAAGTGATAGGTCACGATCCGGCCGGGCACGCCATTGGCGAACGTGTAGTCGGTCGCCTCGATGCGGAGGTCGGTCAGGAAGTTCGTGGCCCACAGCCGCTGGAAGTCCTCACGGATCGTCTGTTCGGCCTTCTCATCGAACGGCACCCAGATGCCCTGCGATGGCTGCGAGGCGCGCAGCCGGATGTAGTACAGGTAGGTCTGCGCGTCCACCACGGGCACGTTGCCCTGTGCGCTGAAACAGAGCTCCACGATGTAAATTACCGCACCGAGGTTGGCCGGCGGCTGCGCGGCCGGCGTCGGGATCTGGTTGCGGCACGGGGTAAGAGCTGGTGGGCCGGAAGCCTGAGGAGCAGCCCCCTGGGCCGCCGTAGCCGGCGAAGGCGCCTGCGCCCACGCGGTCGAAGCTGCCGCGCTCGCCAGCACCGTCAGGAGCAGGAGCGATGTGTTGATCATACGCATCGTCGTCAGATCCGTGAAACGCCTTAGTTTACAGGATCTTAGACGTGCAGAGGTAGCAAACGGCTTGCCGACGCTACCTTTCGGATTGGCCGCGGTTTACGACAGGCGGCGACCCGCGGCGAGCTCGCCGGCAGGACGGTAGGAGAGCTGACCGCCCTCCAGATAGACCTCCACCTCGCCGTCGCGCAGGTTGCCGCGAATGAGCTCTTCGGAGAGCGGATCTTCCACATAGCGCTGAATGGCGCGCCGCAGCGGCCGCGCGCCGTACGAGCGGTCCTTGCATGTCACCTCGATGATCCAGTCGACCACCTCGGGCGTGAGCGCGATCTTGATCCGGCGATCGGTGAGGTTGGCGTTGAGCTGCTCGACCAGCAGCGCCATAATCCGCCGCAGGTCCTCGTCGGTCAGCGCCTCGAACACGATGATCTCGTCGATGCGGTTGATGAACTCGGGGTTGAACGTCCGCTTCACCTCGCCGAGCACCATGTCGGTGACGTTCTTGTCGATGGCGCTGGCGTCGCTCGCCTGGAAGCCGAGCGACGCTTTCTTCTGGATGAAGCGCGCCCCGATGTTTGACGTCATGATGATGATCGTGTTCTTGAAGTTCACCCGGTTGCCGAGGCCGTCGGTCAGGTGGCCGTCCTCGAACACCTGCAGCAGGATGTTGAAGATGTCCGGGTGCGCCTTCTCGATCTCGTCGAGCAGGACCACGGAGTACGGGTTGCGCTTCACCTTCTCGGTCAGCTGACCGCCCTCTTCGTGGCCGACGTAGCCGGGCGGTGAGCCAATCAGCTTCGACACCGAGTGCTTTTCCATGTACTCGGACATGTCGAAACGGATGAGCGCGTTGTCGCTGCCGAACAGGAAATTGGCGAGCGCCCGGGCGAGCTCGGTCTTCCCGACCCCGGTCGGGCCCAGGAAGATGAAGCTGCCGACCGGCCGGTTCGGGTTCTTGAGGCCGGCGCGCGACCGGCGGATGGCGCGCGAGATCGCCGAGATGGCCTTCTCCTGGCTGATCACGCGCTTGTGTAGGTCGCCTTCCATGCGGAGCAGCTTGTCGCTCTCGTCCTGGTTGATCGACGAGATCGGCACGCCGGTCCACTTCGACACCACTTCGTCGATGTCGGCCTTCTGGACGATCACCTTGCGCGCGCTCGACTTGACTTCGAACTTCTCGCGGACGAACTGGAGGTTCTCGCGCGCGGAGACTTCCTGCTCGCGGTAGAACTGCGCGCGCTCGAAGTCCTTCTGCGACACCGCGTTCTCCATCTGCTCGACGGCGACGCGGATGCTCTTGTTGATCTCGCCGAACTCCTCGCTGTAGCCCGCCTCCTTCAGCTTGGCGCGGGCGCCGGCCTCGTCCACCAGGTCGATCGCCTTGTCGGGCAGGAACCGATCGGTGATGTAGCGGCTCGACTGGTAGACGGCCGCCTCGATCGCCTCGGAGGTGTACTCGACGTGGTGGAACTGCTCGTAGCGGTCCTTCACGCCCATCAGGATCTCGATCGTGTCCTTCTCGGCGGGCGGATCGACCTTGATGGCCTGGAAGCGGCGCTCGAGCGAGCGGTCCTTCTCGATGTACTTGCGGTACTCGGCCGGGGTCGTCGCGCCGATGCAGCGAATCTCGCCGCGCGAGAGCGCCGGCTTCAGGATGTTCGCGGCGTCGAGCGAGCCTTCGGCCGAGCCGGCGCCGACCAGCGTGTGCAGCTCATCGATGAAGACGATGATGTTCGGGTTCTCGGTGAGCTCCTTCATGATCGCCTTGAGGCGCTCCTCGAACTGCCCGCGGTACTTCGTTCCCGCGACGATGAGCGAGATGTCGAGCGCGAGAATGCGCTTGTCGGCCAGGAAGTGCGGCACGTCGCCGTAGACAATTTTCTGCGCCAGCCCCTCGACAATCGCCGTCTTGCCGACGCCCGGCTCGCCGATGAGCACGGCGTTGTTCTTCGTGCGGCGGCAGAGCACCTGCTGCACCCGCTCGAGCTCGTACTCGCGGCCGACGAGCGGATCGAGCTGGTTCTTCATGGCCGCTTCGGTCAGGTCGCGGCTGAACTCGGCAAGGAGCGGCGTCTCCTTGACCCGGGTGAGCGTCGTCTTCTCGTTCAGCAGCTGGACGATGTCCTCGCGGACGGTATGGAGGCGCATCCCCTTTTCCATGAGGATGGAGGCGGCCACCGATCGCTCCTCGCGGAGGATGCCAAGCAGCAGATGTTCGGTGCCGATGTAGTTGTGCAGGAGCCGGTCGGCCTCTTCGGCCGCAAACTGCAGCACGCGCTTGGTTTCCGCGCTGAACGGAATCTCCACGGAGGTGGAGACCTTCTCGCGGAACACCGTACGGCCTTCGATCTCCTTGCGGATGTTCTCGAGCGAGAGATGCGAGCGCGCGAAGATGCGGCTCGTCAGCCCCTTCCCTTCCCGAATCAGACCGAGCAGCAGGTGCTCGGTCTCGATCGAGATGCTGCCGAGCTGGCTGGCCTCGTAGCGGGCGAAGAAGAGAACCCGTCGCGCTCGTTCCGTGTAGCGTTCGAACATCCAACCCGCCTAACCGGCTACAAGTTGATGAAGAGAAGCGTGCCCTCTTGCTGGCCATTATAAGGCAAAGCTCTGGCGTCACCAACGCGCGGTGCCCCCTAACTCGCACGCCAGCTTGGGTTTCCGCGGATGGCTGGGGCGAATGCCTGCGACTGCACATATACTTCGCCGCATGGCTGACATCATCGGATTCATCGGATTGGGCGTCATGGGTCGTCCCATGGCGAAGAATCTCCTCAAGGCAGGCTTCTCGCTCGTCGTGCACAGCCGCAGCCAGGGGCCGGTCGACGATCTCGTGGCTGCCGGCGCGGCGCGCGCGTCGTCCCCGGCGGAAGTGGCGCGCCGGACGACGCGCATCATCACCATGCTGCCCGATTCGCCCGACGTCGCGCAGGTGATGGAGGGCGAGCACGGCGTCTTCACGGCGCTCGAGCACGGCTCGATCGTCATCGACATGAGCACGATCGCCCCCGCGACGGCACGTCGGCTTGCCGCACGCGCCGAGGCGCTCGGCGCGACGATGCTCGATGCGCCGGTGAGCGGCGGAGAGATCGGGGCGATCAACGGGACGCTCTCGATCATGGTTGGCGGCGACGCGCGCGCCTTCGAGACCGTACGGCCGATCCTCGAGGCGATGGGCAACAAGGAGCGGATCATCCTGATCGGCGACTCGGGTGCCGGACAGCTCTGCAAGGTCTGCAACCAGATGGTGATTGGCGGCGCGCTTGCCGTGGTCAGCGAGGCGTTCGCGCTGGCGCGCAAGGCGCGCGTCGATCCCGCCAAAGTGCGGCAGGCGCTGCTCGGCGGCTTCGCGGCGAGCCGCGTGCTCGAGGTTCACGGCGAGCGCATGCTCACCGGCAACTACAAGCCGGGCTTCCGTACCGCGCTCTACGCGAAAGACTTCCGCATCGTCGCGGCCACGCTGGCGGAACATCACATCCCGGCGCCGGTCACCGCCGTCATCCAGCAGCTCGTCGAGGCGCTGATGGCTGCGGGCCGCGCCGACGACGACTACGCCGCGCTCGGCACGGTCTTGTTCCAGATGGCGGGGGTCAGCGGCGAAGCGGCCGGCGTCTGAACCGGTGCGACGTGCGAGGTGCGAGGGTGCATCCGAAGGTGCGAGCGTGCGAAGGTGCGTCGGAGGTTCGATGGTGCATCTGGCACGGTCCAGTGAACCATCGCACGCTCGGACGCACCGTCGCACCAGCCTCATTCTCGTCGTGGCTATAATTCGCTCGTCTTTTCATGACGCTACCGGCGGGCGCCATGCTCGGCCCGTTTGAAGTCCTTGCCCCCATCGGCGCCGGCGGGATGGGCGAGGTGTATCGCGCGCGCGACACGCGGCTCAAACGCGAGGTCGCGCTCAAGGTCTTGCCCGACGCCTTCGCGCACGATCCCGAGCGCCTCGCGCGGTTTCAGCGCGAAGCCGAGTTACTTGCAACACTGAATCATCCGAATATTGCCGTCGTCCACGGCCTCGAGCAGGCCGATCGGATCAGCGCCATCGTGCTGGAGCTGGTCGACGGCGACACGCTGGCGGATCTGATCGCGCGTGGCCCGCTGCCGATCGCGGACGCCCTCCCGATCGCCCGACAGATTGCCGACGCCTTGGAGGCGGCGCACGAGAAAGGCGTCGTCCACCGGGATCTCAAGCCGGGCAACATCAAGGTCACCACCGATGGCCGTGTGAAGGTGCTCGACTTCGGCCTGGCCAAGCTGCTGGAGTCGGACGCCGATCCCTCGGCGTTGACGATGTCCCCGACGCTGAGCGTGCAGGCCACGCGGGCGGGCATCATTCTCGGGACGGCCGCGTACATGAGTCCCGAGCAGGCGCGCGGCAAGCGCGTGGATCGGCGCACGGACATCTGGGCGTTCGGCTGCGTGCTGTTCGAGATGCTCACCGGCAAACAGGCCTTCGACCCCGGTGACACCGTCTCGGATGCCATCGTCTCGGTGCTGACGAGGGAGCCGGACTGGCATGCTCTGCCCAACGATATTCCGGGACACCTACGCACGCTCCTCCGGCGATGCCTGCAGAAAGACCCGCAAAAGCGCCTGCCGCACATCGGCGTCGCGCGGATCGAGATCGACGAAGGTGAGGTCGCGCCGGCACGGACCCAGGGTCCGGCCGAAGCTCCGCGCGCCTCGCGGGTGTGGGTGGCGGCGGCGGTAGGACTGCTCGTGGCCGCGATCGGCCTCGGTCTGACCGCGCTGTACTTCTACCGAGCGATCGGCGAGGCGCCCGCGTTGCAATTCAGCGTCCTTCCGCCAGAAAACACGGCCTTCGATTCGAATCCCCTCGGCTTCATTCCGCTCGTCTCACCAGACGGCCGCCACCTTGCGTTTACGGCCAGAGACGCCACCGGCATTCGAATCTGGGTGCGCGCGCTCGAGAGCCTCGCCGCGCGCCCGCTCCAGGGCACCGAAGGCGCCTCATATCCGTTCTGGTCGCCCGACAGCCGCTCCATCGCCTTCTTTGCGCAAGGGCAGCTGAAGCGGATCGAGATCGCGGGTGGTCCGCCCTTGGCGCTGGGCAATGCGACAAACGGGCGAGGAGGGGCCTGGAACCGCGACGGCGTCATTCTCTTCGCGGCGGCGGCCACCGGCCCGCTCTATCGCGTGGCGGCCGGGGGAGGCGAACCGGTGGCGGTGACGACGCCGACAGGGTCGGGATCGCACCGGTTTCCTTCGTTCCTGCCGGACGGCCGCCGCTTCTTGTACGGGAGCCTGGAAGAACCCGGCTCGATCGAGGTGCGCGTCGGGTCCTTGGACTCGACTGACTCGACGCGCCTCTTCGTCGCGGATTCGACCGCGATCTATTCCACGTCGGGCGAGCTGCTCTTCGTCCGGCAGGGGACGTTGCTCCGCCAGCGCCTTGACGTCCGGACGCTCGAGCTGAGGGGCGACCCTACTCCGGTTGCGGAATCGGTCGCCGTCGGCCCGAACCTCGGAGCTTTCTCCGTCTCGGACACGGGCCTGCTCGCGTACCGAACGGGGCTGGGCTCAACCGGGGAGGTGCAACTGGCGTGGTTCGACCGCACGGGCAAGCTCATAGAAACCGTTGGCACGCCGGCCCCGCTGCGGGGGGTCGACCTCTCGCCCGATGGGCGGCGCGTCGCCGTGCACCGGCACGACGGGAACGGAGGCGATGTCTGGTTACTGGACCTGGCCCGGCGCGGAACGATGACGCGCCTCACCTTCGACACCGCGCAGGAAAACGCCAGTCCCATCTGGGCGCCGGACGGTCGCCGCATCGTCTTCGGCTCGCGGCGCAACGGCAGGTGGGGCCTGTACGAGAAGGCCGCCGACGGGACGCGCGCCGAGCAGCTCCTGGTGGAGTCGGACCTCCAGAACATGCCAATGGCGTGGGCGCCCGACGGAACACTGCTGGCGTACTGGGTGGCCCACCCGAAGACGGCTGGGGACCAGTGGATTCTTCCCCTCGGCGGCGATCGCAAACCGTTCCCACTGCTGCAGACGATATTCAACGAAACCCACGCGCAGATCTCGCCTAACGGACGGTGGATCGCGTATCAGTCCAATGAGTCCGGGCGGGCCGAAATCTACGTCCGCCCTTTCCCGACCGGCGAGGGCAAGTGGCAGATTTCCAGTGCGGGAGGGTTTTGGACGCGGTGGCGGGCGGACGGTACCGAACTCTTCTACATGACGAACGCGTCACTCGGCAAGTTGATGTCCGTGAAGGTGAACCAAGGGGGGCCGAGCTTCGAGTATGGTGATTCCGCTGAGCTGTTCGATTCGGGGTACGTGAACTTCCAACACTTCTTAGGCGGCGCTTACCACACGTATGCCGTGTCGCCGGATGGCCAGCGTTTTCTCATTCCCCGCCCCGAGGGCGCGGTGAACGTCGACGCAGCACCCGCGCCCATCACGGTCGTCGTCAACTGGACGCGTGCGCTGGCGCGTTAACGCCATCGCACCATCGTACCCTCGCACTCTCGGACGCACCGTCGCACCCTCGCACCCCCGCACCCTCGCACCGTTCAGACAGAGTGCAGCCTGCCTTGCTCCAGCCGCAGCACCCGGTCGCACGCGGCGGCGAGGCGCGGGTTGTGCGTCGCGATGATCGACGTCAGCCCGTGTTCGGCGTGCATCTCGCGCAGGAGCCGGTGCAGCGATTCGGCGGTGTTTTCGTCGAGGTCGCCGGTCGGCTCGTCGGCCAGCAGCAGCGCGGGCTTCATCACGAGCGCGCGCGCCACCGCGACCCGCTGCTGCTCGCCCCCCGACATCATCGACGGCCGGTGTGCGAGCCGCTCGCCGAGGCCGACGCGCCCGAGCAGCTCTGTCGCCCGCTGCTCGGCCTCGCCGGGCGCGATCCGCGCAATGCGCATCGGCATCGCGACGTTCTCGGCGGCGTCGAACTCCGGCAGCAGATGGTGGAACTGGAAGACGAAGCCGACGTTCCGATTCCGGAAGTCGACGAGCCCGGCATCGGACATCGCCGTCATGTCAGCGTCGCCGATCCGCACCGTGCCGGCGTCCGATCGATCGAGTCCGCCCAACAGGTGCAGCAGCGTGCTCTTGCCGACGCCCGACGCGCCGACGATCGCCAGCATCTCCCCCGCCGGGACCTCGAGATCCAGATCGCGCAGCACGTGAATGCGCTGGCTGCCGACGGTGTACGACTTGTTCAACCCGCGGGCGGTGACGAACGCCGTCATTCGAACCGCAGCGCCTGGACGGGATCGAGACGGGACGCCTGACGCGACGGATAGATGGTCGCGAGAAAGCAGATGAGGACCGCCGAGACGACGACGACGGCAAAGTCGAGCGGCTGGACGACGAACGGGACGTATGCGATCTGATACACGTCCATCGGGATCTGGATCAGGCGATAGCGATCGAGCACCCAGCAGAGCACGAGACCGAGGCTCGCTCCGACCACCGTCCCGACGACCCCGATGATGAGCCCCTGCAGCATGAAGATCCGCATCACGCGCGACGACGAGGTGCCCATGGTCTTCAGAATGGCGATATCGCGGCTTTTCTCCATCACGAGAAGGATGAGCGACGCGATGATGTTGAGGGCGGCCACCATGACGATCAGCCCGATGGTGATCGAGATCGCCATCTTCTCGAGCCAGAGCGCGGAGAAGAGCGCCTGGTTCATGTCGGCCCAGTCCTGGCTGACGTACCCGTCGCCGAGCGTCTCGGGCACGCGCTCGGAGATCGCCGGCGCCGCATCGATGTCGGCGACGCGGAGCTCGATGAGATCGGGGACGGCCTTCCCCAGAAGGCGCTCCGCGAAGTCGAGCGACACGAATCCGTACGCCGCGTCGAACTCGTACAGGCCGAGCGCATAAACGCCCGCGACGCGCACCCGGCGCGTCCGGGGGATCATCCCCATCGGCGAGAGCGTCCCCTGCGGCGTGAGGAGCGACGCCGTGTCGCCCACCTGAAGCCCGAGCTGCTCGGCGAGGTTGCGACCGATCAGGATGCCGGGGAGCGCTTCTTCGGTCGGGGGCGCGAGCGCCTCGACGCTGCCATGCTGCATGGCGCGCGCGATGTCGGTCACACTCGGTTCGAGCGCGGGATCGACGCCCTTGAGGCTGATGAAGGCGTCCGCCTTGTCGGTGGAGACGAGGGCCCTGCCGAGCATGGCCGGTCCCGCGCCGACGACGCCGTCGATCGCGCGCAGCTTCTCGACCTCCGCCTCGTAGTCCTCGATGCCGCCGGTCTTCCACACATAGACGTGCGCGGTCGACCCGAGAATGCGGTCGCGCAGCTCGCCCTGCAGGCCCGTCATCAGCGCCAGCGCGATGACGAGCGCCATTACGCCGACCGCCACGCCAATCGTCGAGATCAGCGAGATGACGGAGATGAACGCCTGCTTGCGGCGCGCGAGGAGGTAGCGGAGGGCTACAAAGAGCTCGAATGACATGATGGGTTGCTCGAAGTTGACAGTTGACAGTTGCCAGCACGTCCTTCCACTGTCAACTGCCAACTGTTAACTGCCTGGGTCACTTCGGCCTCATGAGCGGAAACAGAATGACGTCGCGAATCGAATGGCTGTTGGTCAGGAGCATGACCAGCCGATCGATGCCAATCCCTTCGCCAGCCGCCGGCGGCATGCCGTACTCGAGCGCGCGCACGTAGTCCTCGTCGAGTGCGTGCGCCTCCTCGTGTCCGGCCGCGCGCGCCTTGAGCTGCGCCTCGAATCGCCGGCGCTGCTCGGCCGGATCGTTCAGCTCGCTGAAGGCGTTGGCGATCTCCATGCCTGCCACGTACAACTCGAACCGCTCGACCGTATCCGGGTCGTCGGGCTTCTGCTTCGAGAGCGGCGAGACCTCCGTCGGAAAATCGTAGACGAAGGTCGGCTGCACGAGGTCGTCCTCGCACAGGCGCTCGAAGATCTCCATCGTGATCATGCCGGGTCCCATCTCCGGCAGGATCTCCAGGCCGAGCCGCGAGGCCAGCGCCGCCGCCGGCTCGCGGGCGCGCAAGTCGGCCGCCGCGACCTCGACCCCCAGCCGCTTCGCTGCAGCGGTCCGCGCGGCCTCCCGCAGTTCCAGACGCCGGAACGGCGTCTTCAGCGAAATCGCGCGGTCACCAAAGCGCAGCTCATCGCCGCCGAGCGCCTGCCGCGCCACGTCGACGAGCAGCTCCTCGGTGAGCGACATCAGATCGCGGTAATCCGCGTAGGCCCGGTAGAACTCGAGCATCGTGAACTCGGGGTTGTGCTGCGCCGAAATCCCCTCGTTCCGGAAATTGCGGTTGATCTCGAAGACCCGCTCGATCCCCCCGACCAGGAGCCGCTTGAGATACAGCTCGGGCGCAATCCGCATGTACAGCGGCATGTCGAGCGCGTTGTGATGCGTGACGAACGGCCGCGCGAGCGCGCCACCGGGGATCGACTGCATCATCGGCGTCTCGACCTCGAGAAACCCGCGTGCGACCAGGAACTCGCGGATCCGGGTCACGACGCGGCTCCGCAGCTCGAACACCTCGCGTGAGTCCGGGTTGACGATCAGATCGAGGTACCGCTGGCGATACCGGATCTCGATATCGGTCAGCCCATGCCACTTTTCCGGGAGCGGCAGCAGGCACTTCGCCAGGAACTCGAGCTGCGACGCCCAGATCGTGAATTCCTTGGTCTTGGTGCGGAACAGCCGCCCCTCGACGCCAATCCAGTCGCCGAAATCGAGCAGCTTGTAGATCTGGAAGTCACGCGCGGAAAGCGAGTCCTCACGGATGTACACCTGGATCCGCTTCTTGCCGTCGGTGAGCACGAGGAAGTTCGCCTTGCCGAAGCTGCGGATGGCAAGGATGCGCCCGGCCGTGCGGGTCGTGACTTGCGCGGCCTCGAGCTCCTCGCCGCTCTTGCCGCCGTGGTCGCGGACGATCTCCTCGATCGACGCCCGCCGGTCGAAGCGGTTCGGATACGGCGCGACGCCGAGCCGGCGCAGCTCCTCGAGATTGGCCCGCCGCTGCTGTACCTGATCGGATTCCTGCGTCGTCGTCATTCGCGTGAGAGTCGGCGGCGGACGGCGTCGAGCAGGCCGTTGATGAAACGCACCGCCTCGTCATGGCTGAAGGTGCGGGCGAGCTCGAGCGCTTCGTTGATGACGACGCGCGCGGGCGTGTCCGGCTCGTGGAGGAACTCGTAGATGGCCAGCCTGAGGATCAGCCGGTCCATGACGTTCATGCGTTCGAGCCGCCAATGCTCGGCCGCCTCGGTGATGAGCGGATCGATGTTCCCGACCTCATTGGTCACACCGGTCGCCAGCGCCTCCGCGAACCCCCGGTGCTCGTCGGGCAGCTCGCTGGCGGGCGGCTCGTCGTGCAGCCAGAAGGTGCGGAGCACGTCGGACATCGACGCCCGCCCGACCTCCCATTGATAGAGCATCTGCAGGGCCGCCTCGCGCGCCTGGTGGCGTGCGTGCCGGGCGGGCCGGGGCGCCGAACGGCGATCCGCGTGTGCCGTCATCGCGTGCCGACCTCGTCAAAGCGCCGAAAGAGCGTGGCCATCTCGATTGCCGCGAGCGCCGCCTCGCGCCCCTTGTTGTCCGGGCCGTCCGCGGCACGCGCCTGCGCCTGCTCTTCGGTCAGGGCGGTGAGCACGCCGAATGCCATCGGCACGCCGGTCGTCAGGGCCGCGCGCGCGATCCCGTGGCACGTGGCCGCGGCCAGGTACTCGAAGTGCCTCGTCTCGCCCTTGATGAGGCAGCCGAGACAGATGATCGCGTGAAAGCGACCTGACTGCGCCAGCCGTTGCGCCGTCAGCGGAATCTCGAACGATCCGGGCACGCGCACGATCGTAAGGTGATCGTCCGGCACCGTCGCTTCGGCCAGCGCCCGGCGGGCGCCCGCAAGCAACCCTTCGGTGATCTCTTCGTTGAAGCGCGACACGACCAGGGCGAAGCGGCAGTCGGCGGCTGTGCGCGTGCCTGCAAGCTCCATGCGCCGCTCACCTGCCTTTGAAGTCGGCCTTCCGCTTTTCGAGAAACGCGGCGGTCCCTTCGCGCATATCGTCGGTCGACGCGACCAGCCCGAACAGCGTCGCCTCGAGGAACTGCCCCTTGTCGAACGGCATCTCCAGGCCGCGGTTGACGGCCTCGATGATGTACCGCACGGCGACCGGCGGCTTGGCGGCGAGATCGGACGCCAGCTTCCTTGCCTCGGTCATCAGTTCCGCCGCGGGGACCACGCGGCTCACGAGACCCATCTGGAGCGCTTCGGCGGCGGTGATGTGCCGTCCTGTCAGCAACACCTCGAGCGCGGCGCCCTTACCAACGAGGCGCGCGAGCCGTTGCGTGCCGGCGTACCCCGGAATGATGCCCAGATTGATCTCGGGCTGGCCGAGCCGCGCCGTGTCGGCCGCCAGGCGGAGCGTGCACGCCATCGCGAGCTCGCAGCCGCCGCCGAGCGCGTAGCCGTTGATGGCGGCGATGACCGGCTTCCCCATGTTCTCGATGAGGTCGAAGACGTGCTGCCCGCGCAGCGCGTGCTCCTTGCCGTCGACCGGCCGCTGTACCGCGAGCTCGTTGATGTCGGCGCCGGCAACGAACGCTTTCTCTCCGGCGCCCGTGAGGATGACGGCGCGAATCGCGGGATCGTGCTTGAGCTCGAGGACGGCTCGCCGCAGGGCGTCGACAGTGGGCGTGTTCAGCGCGTTGAGGACCTGAGGGCGGTTGATGGTGAGAACGGCAACCGCGCCATCTCGCTCGAGAAGAAGGTTGTCAAAGCTCATCGCGCGAAGATCGTCGGACTCCCCGACGCGCGTTTCTCCGCGCGTTGGGGCGACCTTGCGCGATTATACCCCACGCCCAACACGCAGCCGTCCCTACGCAGACGCCGACCGCGTCGGCGATCAGATCGGCGACGTCGGCGGATCGACCCGGGACGAACATCTGATGCATCTCGTCGGTGGCGGCGTACGCCACAGCAATCGCCGCGGCGAGCGCCGCCGTGCGCAGGCCGATGCGCCGCGGCATGCCGCCGGCGATCGCGCGCACCACCGTGACGACGAGGCCGAAGTACGCCACCGCGTGCCATGGCTTGTCGCCGCCGCCGGGAATCGAGACGTCCGGGAGCGACGAGACGGAGAAGATCGCCGCCATGTAGGCGACAACAGGGGCCCACAGCCGGAACGCGCGCATACCGCGGGCCGTATCGAGTGGCAACTCAGAACGGCAGTGGGTACAGCAGCCAGCCCGCGAGAATGCCGCCGCCGACGAGCCCGCCGAAGAGCCGAAGCCCAAACCGCCACTGTTCCCGCGGCTCGTCGCGCATCAGCGCCGCGAAGACGATCGAGACGAAGAGCGCGAACAGAATCATTGCGCCAAGGTGGCTGGTCATTTCCGTCCCTGCGCGACGTCGAAGGCGTCGAGCACGACGAGCATGTTCAGAAGCCCGGCGACGATGAGAAATGCGTTGCCGTACTCGAACGTGGCCGCGATGGCGCGCCCGGCACCCTGATTCATCGCCTTCGCCACGAGGTATGGGATACCCATACCGATGTCGGCGAAGGCCGCGAGCGCCACGAGCGGCTGCGACGGCTCGAACGGAAACAGGCGGCCCTCGAGCCACAACCCGCACGCGAACATCAGCGGCAGCGTGATCAGGAAGATGAAGCCCTTGCGCCGGCGGCCGAGCCACAGATGACCAGCGCCGGGCAGCGCCCACGCAGCGGCGCAGATCAAATACGTGGTTGCGGGAGAGCGGATTTGATCCGCCGCGGCGACGGCCATCGCCCGTAGTCTACTGTACCGATCGCCAACGCGACGGCGATGCCGAGCAGCGCGCCGGCGGTCGCGCGGATCGGATTCGATGCCGACCAGAGCGTGACGACGTTGAGGGCCGCTGCGGCGAGGATTATCGTGCGTACGGAGGCCGGGTGCCGCAGCGCAGCGCGAGCCATGCGCCGCGGACCGGACGACAACACGAATCCCACCGCCACACCTAGATTGATCCCGACACACCGCGCGCAGACCGGCAGCTGCGCCCCGTCGAGGTGAAACGATCGCTCCGCGATCTGATGGCAGAGACGTCCGCCGAGCAGGTACACGAGACCAGCGGCTGGCACCGGCAGCCACGGCGCGAGCAGGATCAGCGCCGCCCAGGTCGTGGCCAGCGCTGCAAGAACCTTCACGCGTCGATTATCGATCGCGCGCACCCCAACGCGCACAGTCCGCGCGTTGGGGACCCCGCTAAAACCGCGCGAGCGGCGACGGCGCGACGGCAAAGTAGCCCGTTCGGGTGCGCGTGCGGGCGCCGGAGCGATCGACGCGGACCGCGACCCGCCGGTACGACCCGTCCGCCCGCACGTTCGTCGAGGAGTAGCCGAGGAGGTATTGGTTCGCGAGCTCGTCGGCAATGACGCCGTACACGCCGGCGAGCTCCTTGATGTCGCCCGGGAAGAAGGCCCGCGCGCCGCTCTCCAGCGCGAGCGCCTTCATCGCGTAGTCGTTGGCGGCGTGCGAGGCGCGATCGCGCAGCAGCGGGTTGGACGCGAACGACGACCGCAGCGTGATGGTGTAGATGGCGACGCCCGACTCCTTCGCCAGCTCCATCACATCGTCAAAGCCGACGATGCTGGTAGTGTCCTCGCCGTCCGACAGAACGACGATCGCCTGCCGCCGCACCTCGCCGTCCGCGCGGCGCTGCTTCATCAGCTCGCGCAGCGTCAGGTAGAGCGCGTTATAGAGCGAGGTGTTGCCGCTGGCCGCTGTGCTGTGAATCGCCGCGCGCGCCGCCGACACGTCCTCGTTGAGCGGATGGAGCAGGCGCACCGACTCTTTGATGCCGACCACCATGATCCGATCCCCGGGACGGACGCTCGACGTAAACCCCGTCGCAGCCTGCTGCACCGTCTGCAGCTTGTCGGTCATGCTGGCGGATACGTCGAGCAGAAGGGCCAGATCGATCGGCACGGGCGTCGACGCGAAGAACGACACATCTTGTGCGACGCCGTTCTCCAGCACCGTGAAGTCGTCGGCCGCGAGACCGCCGACGAACCTACCCTGCGCGTCGGTCACGACGACGCTGAGCGCGACGAGGTCGACCCCGCTCCGGAAGCGCGTGCCGGCGGTGGCGCCGGGCTCCTGCGCCCGTGCCGCGATCGCGGCGAGTAACACGGCGAGTATGACTGCGTGAATGGTTCGGATGACGTTGCCCATCGGTCGAGTTGGCGGCCCGGACTCGGCCGGTGCCGGCGATCGGTCGGATTGCAATCGGCAGGCCTCCCGCCTTCGCGCGGCCGCCCGTTCGGCAGGCAGGCTGCTAGACTCCGGGCGTGGGTCTGACGTTCGCGGGCGTCGGCGCCGTATCCGCCGCCATCCTGATGACCGAGCTCGCGCTGACGCGCATCTTCTCGGTCACGATGTACTACCACTTCGCGTTTCTTGCCATTTCGATCGCGCTCTTCGGGCTCAGCGCGAGCGCCGTGCTGGTCTACGTGCTGCAGCCTCGGCTCGCGGCCATCGCCACCTCGACGTTGCTGACGCGCGCGGCGTTCCTGCACGCCGTTGCAACCGTCGCCGCGCTCGCGCTGCTGGTCCGCCTGCGCGTGGGCCTCGACTATTCGCCGGCCAACCTGGTCCTCATGCTGGTCGTCTACCTGTTGGCGGCGCTGCCGTTTCTGACAGGGGGGGCAGTTATTGCCGTCGCATTTACGCGCCTCGCGGATCGATTCAACGTCGTGTACGGCGCAGACCTGCTGGGCGCGGCTGCAGGCTGCCTGGCGCTCATTCCGCTGCTCAACGTACTCGGCGCGCCGGGCGTCGTGCTGACCGCGGCCGGTCTGACCCTCGGCGCCGCCGTGTGTTTCGCGCCCGCCGACCGACGCGCCCGCGTCGCCGTGGCCGTCGTCGCGCTGTTCAGCTTGCCAGCCGCGGCACAGGCCAGCGGCGCGGCGCCCTTCGAGGTGACCGACACGAAGGGGCACGAGGGGGACCGGATCCTGTTCAGCAAGTGGAATTCGTTCTCGCGCGTCGCCGTCTACGAACGCGACCATGGCGACTGGTCGCTCAGTCCGACGTACGCGGGACCACGCGGCGACGCCCTCTTCATGGACATCGACTCGGCGGCCTCCACGCCGATTCTCGAAGGGGACGCGGCCGGCTATCTCCGCTACGAGCTGACCGCGCTCGCCTATCACCTGGTCGAGCGTCCCGGCGGCTTTACGGCGCTCGTCATCGGACCCGGCGGCGGCCGCGACCTGCTCTCGGCGCTCCTCTTCGGCGCCAGGCACGTCGACGGCGTCGAGATCAACCCGATCATCGTGCACGACGTGATGCTCGGCCGCTTCCGCGACTACTCGGGCGGCATTTACGCGCACCCGCGCGTCACGATCCACGTGGACGACGGGCGCAGCTTCGTGCGACGAAGCAGGGCGGCCTACGACGTCATCCAGGCATCGCTCGTCGATACCTGGGCGGCGACCGCCGCGGGCGCGTATACGTTGACCGAGAACTCGCTCTACACCGTCGAGGCGTTCGAAGAGTATCTCGATCACCTGTCGGACGGTGGCATCCTCACCATCACGCGCTGGATGTTCGACGGATTGCGGCTCGTCTCGCTCGCCCAGGCGGCGTGCGCGACCCGCGGCTGCGACCCGGCGCGGCATCTGGCGGTCGTGCAGCTCGATCGGATCGCGACGTTTCTGCTCAAGAAGCAGCCGTTCACGCCCGAGGAGACGCGCCGGCTACAGGAGCTCGCGCACAACCTGGGGTTCACGGTGCTGTACGCGCCCGGCGCGTCGGTCGACGCGCCGTCCGACTATGCGCGACTCATTCTCGCCTCCGACCGCAGGCAGTTCATCGAGCGGTATCCGCTCGACATCTCGCCGACGACCGACGACCGGCCGTTCTTCTTCCACACCACGCGGCTCGCCGATCAGTTCGGCGTGGCATTCGGTCGCTCGATGCTGTTCGGCAACGGGTTGAGCGCGCTCCTCACGCTGATGGGCATCTCGGCCCTGCTCGTCGCGCTCTTCATCATCGGGCCGCTCGCCGCCGCGGCAACGAGGCCGGCGCGCGGGTGGGGGACCTGGCTCTTCTACTTCGGCGCCCTCGGTGCGGGATTCATGCTGCTCGAAGTCGCGCTGCTGCAGCGCTTCGTCCTGCTGCTCGGCCATCCGGTCTATTCGCTGACGGTCACACTCTTTTCGCTGCTCCTCGGCACCGGTCTCGGGAGCCTGATCGGCCGCCGCATCGCGCCCGACCGCGTGAGACCTGCAGCGTTTCGCGCGCTGACGGCGATCGTGGGCATCTCGATGCTGTGTGCGGTAGGGTTGGCGTGGATCGTCGACCGGGCCATCGCGTGGCCGTTGGCCCTCCGTATCGGCCTCGCGGTCGGGTTGCTGCTCCCGCTCGGGGCACTGCTCGGCATTCCACTGCCGGCCGGCATGCGGCTGGTCGCGGCCGCCCGCCCCTCCCTCGTTCCGTGGGGCTGGGGGATCAACGGTGCACTCTCGGTCGTCGGCGCCACCACTGCCGTGTTCCTCGCAATGAACTGGGGCTTTTCGAGCACTTTGTCGATGGCCGGACTGGTGTACGGGACGGGTCTCCTGACGCTCACTCGCGCAAAGCGCTGATTCCAAGGACATTGAGTCGTCCGGTCCGTGTGGGCCTGGTCGGCTGCGGTCTTGCGATCGCCGCCGTGTCTAACACCATTAGAAGTCCGAACACTGTTCATATTATGATTGGTGTTCGATGGGCACACGAGAACGCCAGCAGCGCGAACGCGATCGCACCCGTCACGCGATTCTGACTGCCGCACGCGAGCTGTTCGTCAGCGACGGCTACCTGAACGTCTCGATGCGCAAGATTGCGGAGCGCATCGAGTACAGCCCCGCGGCGCTCTACAGCTATTTCCCGAGCAAGGACGATATCTTCTTCGCGCTCGCCGAGGAGGGCTTCGGCCGCCTCGCGAGCGACATCCTGGCGGCGCTCGAAGGCATCGGCGATCCGCTCGAGCGGCTGCGTCGAGGGCTCTGGGGCTTCTACGAGTTCTCGAAGGTCAACCCCGAGTACTTCGCGCTGATGTTCATCGATCGCTCGGTGCCGAGCCTGAGCCAGGACTTCCAGCGCTTCGAGTTCTTCCAGGAGCTCACGGCGCGCGCCGAGGCCGATATCCAGGCGTGCGTCGATCGAAAGCAGTTCTCGCCGGATCTGAATCCTGCCGCGGCGCTGCACGTATTGTGGGTAGGTGTGCTGGGTGCGGCGGCCATCGGGCTCGCCCAGCGGCTCGCGCCCGGCGAAGACCCCGACGCGCTCGCGCGCGACGTGATCGAATCGCTGCTGGCGGGCTTCACCACGCCGGTCCGGACCACCTTCGTGGCGTCTCCGTGCGCATTTCATGCGTCGGAGCACGCCTCTTCAACCGGTGTGCAGAAAAATGCGTAGATATCTCCTTCTTGTCGTCGTCCTGGGTTCCGCCCTTCTTGGCGCCGCATGCCGCGGCTCCGAACCCGCAGCCGCCGCGTCGACGCCCCCCGTCGAGCACCGCACGGACGTCGCGGCCGTCAAAGTAGCAGCGATCGATCTCGAGTCGACGCTGCAGATCTCCGGAAGCGTGACGCCGCAGACGCGCGTGGCCATCCTGTCGAAGCTGCCGGGGACGCTCGCGCGCGTGACCGTCGATATCGGCGATCGCGTGCGCGTCGGCCAGGTCGTCGCCGAGCTCGACGCGCGCGAGATCGAGGCGCAGGTCGACGCGGCCGCGGCGGCGGTGAACGTCGCCGAAGCCGGCCTCGAGGCCGCGGAAGCGGCGCTCGCCAACGCGACGCTCGAGCACGAGCGCGCACGCAACCTGTTCGAGCGCGGCGCGATCCCCCGCCAGCGGCTCGATGCGGCCGAGACGGCCCGCCGGGCCGCCGCCGCCCAGCGCGACCTGGCGAAGGCGACGCTCGCGCAGGCGGAGGCGTCGCTCCGCCGCGCGCGCGAGGTGCGCCGCGATGCGACGCTCGCCTCGCCCATCGACGGCGTGGTCGTCGAGCGCAATTACGACGCGGGCAGTCTCGTCAGCCCCGGCGACAAGCCGGTGGTGGTCGTCGCCGACCTGCGCGTCATGACGCTGGAAGCGGGCGTCTCGGAGCTCGACGCCGGACGGCTGCGCGTCGGCATGCCCGCCCGCGTAACGGTGCAGGCGCGCGGCGGCGACATCTTCGACGGCCGCGTGGCGGCGATCGCGCCCGAGGTCGATCCGCGGAACCGCCACTTCCGGATCGAAGTCCGCACGGCGAACCCGGGTGGCGTGCTGCTCTCCGGCATGTACGCCACGGCCACGATTCCGCTCGCCCGCGCCCCGCAGGCGCTCGCGGTGCCGCGTGAAGCTGTGACGACGCGTGACGGCAGACGCGTCGCGCTGCGGATCGACGAGAACGTCGTCACCGAGGTGCCGGTCACGGAGGGATTGAGCGACGGGCGCCTCGTGCAGATTGCCTCGGGCCTGCAGCCGGGCGACGTCGTCGTCTCCGACGCGCGCCAGGACGTGGCGCCCGGGGCGAAGGTCAATCCGATTGTGAAGTAGGGCGCGTATGTGGATCTCTGACGTCTCCATCCGCCGTCCCGTCTTCGCGACGATGGTCATCATGAGCTTCATGGTGCTCGGCGTCGTGTCGCTGACGCGGCTCGGCATCGACCTCTTTCCAGAGGTCAACTTCCCGTTCGTCAACATCACGGTCGTCTATCCCGGCGCGTCGCCCGAAGAAGTGGAGACGCTGGTGACGCGGCCGATCGAGGACGCGGTTGCCGGCATCAACGGCGTCAAGCGCGTCGTCTCGAGCTCGACCGAGTCGTTCTCGCGCGTCGGCATCGAGCTGCGGCTGGAAGTCGATCCGCAGGCGGCGACGGCCGAAGTGCGCGAGAAGGTGGCGGCGATCCGCAGCCGTCTGCCCGCGGAGATCGAGGATCCGACGATCGTCCGCTTCGACGTCGCCGCGCTGCCGATCATGACATTCGCGGTCGGATCCGCGCAGCGCTCCGATGTCACGCGCGTGCAGGTCGAAGACGACATCAAGCCGCTCCTCGAACAGATCGACGGCGTCGCCGCGGTCGACGTCAACGGTGGCGAGGTGCGCGAGATCCAGGTCGAGCTCGACCCGCGGCGGCTCGAAGCGCTCAACGTCCCGGTCACCGTCGTCGCCGAGAAGCTCGCGGCCGAGAACCTCGATCTGCCCGGCGGCCGCATGGAGCAGCCCGGACGGACCGTCTCCCTGCGGACGAAGGGCGAGTTCACCTCGGTCGCCGAAATCGAGGACGTCATCCTGCGGTCCGAAGGCGGGTCGACGATCCGCGTGCGCGACGTGGGGCGCGTCATCGACGGCTTCGAGGAGCGCTACTCGACGACGCGGCTCGACGGCGAGGACGCGGTCTCGTTCTCCGTCAAGAAGCAGTCGGGCGCGAACACCGCGGCGATCGCCGACCGCGTGCACGCAGCGCTCGAGCGCATCCGCGCCGCCTTCCCGCACCTCGAGATCAAGCCGGTTCACGACGACTCGGAGTTCATCCACCAGAACGTCTCGGAGGTGCGCGAATCGATCGTCTTCGGCGCGCTGATGGCCGTCCTCGTCGTCTTCCTCTTCATGCGCGACTGGCGGTCGACGATCATCACCGCGCTGGCGCTGCCCACCTCGGTCGTCGCCACCTTCTTCTTCATGTGGATCGCCGGGTTCACCATCAACATGATGACGCTGATGGCGCTGTCGCTCGTCATCGGCATCCTCATCGACGACGCGGTGGTGGTGCGCGAGAACATCTGGCGGCACATGGAGCACGGCGAGGACGCCATGACGGCAGCGCACCGCGGCACCGCCGAGATCGGCCTTGCGGTGATGGCGACGACGTTCACGATCCTCGCCGTCTTCCTGCCGGTCGGCTTCATGACCGGCATCGTCGGCCAGTTCTTCAAGTCGTTCGCGCTGACGATTGGCTTCGCGGTCGCGATGTCGCTGCTCGTCGCGTTCACCCTCGACCCGATGTTGTCGTCGCGCTTCGTCCGCTACGTGCCGCCCGCGGAGCGGATGCGGACGCGCGCCGGCCGGTTCTTCGAGCGGTGGGGCCGCGCGTACGACCGGCTGGACCGCGTGTACCACCGCGTGCTGGCGGTAGCGCTGAACCATCCGTGGAAGACGCTGGCGGCTGCGGCCGCCGTCTTCGTGGCAAGCCTCAGCTCGATCACGGTGATGGGGACGGAGTTCGTCCCCGTCGAGGACCGCGGCGAGTTCCAGGTCATCGTCGAACTCCCGCCGGGGACCTCGTTCGGCGAGAGCGTCGCTGCCGTGGCGCGCGTCGAGACGGCGATCCAGACCATCCCCGAAGTGACGCAGGTGTTCACCACCGTCGGCACGAGCCAGGTGCGCATGTCGAACCTGCGCGTCAAGCTGACGGACAAGACCGAACGGGAGCGCGGCATCGGCGAGATCAAGGAGCAGGCGCGCGCCCTGCTCGCCGAGATGCCGTTCGTCGACGGCAAGGTCGCCGACCCCGAGTTCATGCAGGGCGCGCCGTACGAGCCGCCCATCAACGTGTACGTGCGAGGCGACGACCTGGCAGCGCTGCAGCGCGTCACGAACGAGATCCAGGCGCGGGTGCGGGCGATTCCCGGCGCCGTCGACATCAGCAGCAACCTCGAGAGCGGCCAGCCGGAAATCGTCGCGCAGATCAACCGCGCGCTCGCCGCGGACCTCGGATTCAGCGTCGCGGGCATCGCGACGCAGCTCCGCGGCATGGTCGAGGGGCTCGTGCCGACGCGGTTCCGCGAGGGCGACCGCGAGCACGACATCCGCGTGCGGCTGGCGCCCGAGTTCCGGAACGATCCGGCGGCGGTGCTGCGCACGCCGCTCTATTCGCCGTCGGGCGCGCTGGTCAGAACGGGCGACGTCGTGGCGTTCGCGCCTGCCGTCGGCCCCAGCAACATCGACCGCGAGCAGCGCCGGCGCCAGGCGGTCATCGGCATCGATCTCGCCGCGGGCTACGCGCTCGGCGACGTGACGGCCGACGTCCAGCGTGCCGTCGAGGGGATCGCCATGCCGCCGACCTTCGAGTGGGGCTTTGCCGGAGACGTCGAGCTGATGCAGGAGTCGGCCGCGGCAATGGGTCTCGCGCTCACGCTCGCGGTCGCCTTCATCTACATCGTGCTCGCCTCGCAGTTCGAGTCGTTCTTCCAGCCGCTAATCATCATGCTGTCGCTGCCGCTGGCACTCGTCGGCGCGCTGCTGCTGCTGCTGCTCGTGACCGGGAAGAACCTCGGCATGCCGGCGATGATCGGCGTCGTGATGCTGATGGGGCTCGTCACGAAGAACGCGATCCTGCTCGTCGACCGGGCGAACCAGCTCCGCCGCGAGGGACGTCCGCTCCGCGACGCGCTGCTCGAGGCGGGCCCGGTCCGGCTGCGGCCGATCCTGATGACGACGATCGCGATGATCCTCGGGATGCTGCCGTCGGCCATCAAGTCGGGTGAAGGCAGCGAGTTCCGCTCGCCGATCGCGATCGCCACGATCGGCGGTCTCATCACCTCGACTCTGCTGACGCTCGTCGTGGTGCCCGCCTCGTACATGCTCCTCGAGGGTGCGCTCGAACGCCTGCGAGCCTGGCGGCAGGCCCCGTTACCGGCCGGCATTCGGGCGGCGGCGCGCGTGGCGGGTGTCCTGCTCCTGCTGGCGCTCGTCGGCGCGTTCCTGAGCGTCGCTTCCGCATGGGCAGATCAGGGGGCAGGGGGCAGGGTCCAGGGATCAGAAGCGGCGCAGGTGCTGACCATCGAGCGTGCCGTCGAGCTGGCCGTCGCGCGCAACGAAGGACTGCACGCCACGCGCGAGCGGCTGCGCGAGAGCCAGGCGAACGTCGCCGCGGCGCGGGCCGCGTTCCTCCCATCGGTGAACGTCAGCTTCCTCTACACGCCGGCGCAGGAGTCGCCGCTCCTCCGCCTGCCCGCGGGTCTCTTCGGACCGACCGAGCAGACGTTCCGCGTGAACATGATCCGTGAGAACGTCGTCCGGATGGACGTCTCGCAGCCGCTGTACACGGGCGGTCGACTGAGCCACGCGTTCGGCGCACAGGCCGCCGTCGAGGAGGCCAGCCGGCTGGACGTCGAGCGCGCACAACAGGCGCTGAAGCTGCGCGTCTACGAGACGTTCTACGCCGCGCTGATGGCGGATCAGGGCGTGCGCACAACCGAAGAGGGCGTCAGGATTGCCGAGCGGCACCTGGAGCTCTCGCGCGCGCGCTTCGAGGCGGGCACCGCGGCCCGGCTCGACGTCCTGCGCGCCGAAGTGGAGCTGGCCAACGCCCGGGCGCGGCTGATCCGGGCGCGGATCGGCGCCGATACCTCAAGGCAGGCGCTTCGGACGGTGCTCTCGCTGCCGCCCGACGCTCCGCTGGAGCTGGCGGGAGCGCTCGACGACCCGCCGCCGCTTCCGCCGGCGGCCGATCTGCAGAAGGCGCTCGCGGCGCGCGCCGACCTCCGTGCCATCGGCCAGCAGCGGGAGGCGGCCGAGCGGCAAGTGGCGCTGGCCAACGCCGACCTGAAGCCGACGATCGCGCTGTCGGGCAACTTCCAGTATCAGGAAGACGGCGTGAACCGCCTGTTCGGCAACTCGAACCGCAGCTCGCAGATCGGCGTGGTCTTCTCGGTTCCGCTCTTCAACGCGCCGTCGGTCGCGGCGCGGCGCGCGGCGGCATCGGCGCGCGTGCGCCAGGCGCAGCACGGTCTGAATGCCGCCCTCGACACCGCACGGCTCGAGCTGGCGTCGGCTTCGACTGAGGTCGAGGCCGCGCGCGAGATCGTCGCCACGCAGCAGAAGGCGCTCGAGCTCGCACGCGAGAGCCTCGACATCGCCGAGGTCTCGTACGAGAACGGCGTGATCACGGCCGCCGAGCTCAACGACGCGCGCCTGTCGCTGCTCGAGACGGAGTGGGAGCTGACGCAGGCGAAGTACAACCAGATCGTCGCCGCGGCCAGAACGCGCTTCGCAGCGGGTTTGTGACACGATAATCGAATGACGTCCCTCGTCGAGATGGTTCGGGGCGGAACCTTCGACGACTTCCTCTTCGCTCCCCAGTACAGCGTGGTCGAGCGCCGCGACCCGGCGCTCATCGACCTGACGTCGCGTCTCTCGCGCGGCCTGACGCTCAACCGGCCGATCGTCTCGGCGAACATGGATACCGTCACGCGATCCGAGATGGCGATTGCCGTGGCCGAAGAGGGCGGCATCGGCATCATCGATCGCGGCTTCCGCAGCGGCGAGATCGATCCGCAGGTGCGCGAGGTCCAAATCGTCAAGCGGAAGCAGCACGGCATTATCGGCGACCCGTACACGATCGGCCCGGACGCGACGCTCGAGGAAGCGGAACGACGGATGCGCGGGACGGGCGTCGGCACGCTCGTCGTCGTCGATGGCAACCGGCGCGTGCTGGGGCTGCTGACCACACGCGATCTGCGGTTCGCCTCCCAGTCAGGCGTCGTCTCGTCGCGCATGACGCCGCGCGAGCGCCTGGCCGTGCATACCGGCGACCTCGAGCCGTCACACGCCGAGGAGCTGATGCGCACGCACAAGATCAAGAAGCTGCCGCTGCTCAACGCGGACTGCACGCTCCGTGGCCTCATCACCGCGAAGGATCTGATCGTCCAGCGCCAGCTTCCCTTTGCCACGCGCGACAGCCAGGGTCGCCTGCGTGTCGGCGCCGCCATTGGCGCGAAAGGCGATTATCTCGAGCGCGCCGCCGAGCTGCTGCGCGCCCAGGTCGACGTCCTCGTGATCGACATCGCTCACGGCCATTCCGTGGTGATGGCGCGCGCGATCGAGGCGGTCCGGAAGCGGTTCGGCGACGTGCAGCTCATTGCCGGCAACGTCGCCACAGCGGACGGCGTCAGGTTTCTGCTCGAGCGCGGCGTCGACGGCATCAAAGTCGGCATCGGCCCCGGCGGCGGGTGTACGACGCGCCTGAACACCAACTACGGCGTCCCGCAGGTCCAGGCGCTCGTCGAGTGCCGGTCCGCCGCGGACGGCCGCGTGCCGCTCATTGCGGACGGCGGCGTCCGTCGCCACGGCGCCTTCGTGCAGGCGCTGACCTTCGGCGGCGACACGGCGATGCTTGGGGGGATGCTCGCGGGAACGCTGGAGACGCCGGGCGAGACGGTTCAGAAACCGGTCGTCCTGCCCGAATCGAACAAGACGGTGCACGTGCCGTTCAAGGTCTTCCGCGGGATGGCGTCACTGGAGGCCATCGTCGATCGGCTCGACGTCGAAGATGCCGAGGCCGCCGACGTGGAGGCGCTTGGCGCCGAAGGCATGGAGGTCAGCGTCCCGGCGCGCGGCTCGGTCCGGCCGCTCCTGCGCGACCTGATCAAGCACCTGTGCTCGGCGATCAGCTACAGCGGGGCGCGCAGCCTGGCGGAGATGCAGAAGATGTTTCGGAACAATCCGGAACATTACGTGATCAAGCTCACCGAATCGGGCCGACGGGAGTCGTTCGACCGCTGAAGCGTGTGGCGCCTGGTGCCTAGATCGGCGATCGGCCGAAATGCGCCTCGTAGCGCGCCCGGAACTCCTCGAGTGTATACGCGTGGCTCTGCCCGCCGAGATGCTCGAGGGCGTACGTCGCCGCGACGCTGCCGATCTGCGCGCAGACCGGCAGGGATGCGCCGACCGCTAGCCCCTTCATGAACCCGCCCCGGAACGCGTCGCCGACACCGGTCGGATCGACGACCCGGTGCGGCGGCACGGCGCCGACATCGGTGCGGGTGCCGCACTCGTAGATCGAACAGCCGTCCGCGCCACGGGTGACGACCAGCGCGCCCGCCGTCGCCACCACGTCGCCCTCGCTCATGTCCGTCTTCTGACGGATCAACTCGAACTCGTAGTCGTTGCAGACGACCAGCCGCGCGCCGGTCAGACCGTCGCGCAACTCGACTCCAGACATGCGAGCGCACTGCTGACCGGGATCGAAGATGAATGGGATCCGCAGCGCACGGCATTCCTCCGCGTACTGGATCATCGCCGCCGGATCGTTCGGCGAAATGATCACGAGCCCGGCGTCCTCGACCGTGCGAAACGACAGTTCCGCCGCGTGCGCCATGGCGCCGGTATAGAACGACGCAATCTGGTTGTTCGCCTCGTCGGTGCTGCAGAAGAACGACGCCGTGAATTTGTCGGGCACCTGGCGGACGAGCGACGTGTCGATCCCTGCAGCCTCGAGCCAGGCGCGATACTCGGCAAAGTCCTGGCCGGCCGTCGCCATGATGAGCGGACGCTCGCCGAGCAGCGCCAGCGTGTACGCGATATTCGGCGCGCACCCGCCGCGCCGCTTGTCCATGGAATCGACGAGAAAGCTGAGGCTGACGCGCTGGAAGTGCTCTGGCAGAAAGTGCTCGGTGAACTTTCCCGGAAACGACATCAGATAGTCGTAGGCGATGGATCCCGTGACGATGAGCTTCATGGGTCAGGTGGTCTGGAGGTACTTGCCGATGAGCGGCGCCAGGTCCTTCTTCGCCTGCGCGGGAATGGCGTCAGGCCGCGTCACCAGCGCGTACTTGAGCGCAGAGGCGCACTCGCACGCACGCTCGTAGGGCAGCTGCGCCACCGCACCCGTGATGATCTGCTGCGCTGTCTTCGAGTTCTGCATCAGGTTCGCGATGATCATGTCGACGGTGACCGAATCGTGGTCGGGGTGCCAGCAGTCGTAATCGGTGACGAGCGCGATCGTCGAGTAGCAGATCTCCGCCTCCCGCGCGAGCTTCGCCTCCTGCAGGTTCGTCATCCCGATGATCTCCAACCCCCACGCACGATAGAGCTTCGATTCGGCGAGCGTCGAGAACTGCGGCCCTTCCATACAGACGTACGTCCCGCCCTTGTGGATGGTGGCGCCCGCCGCGCGGCCGCTCTCGTACGCAATGTCGCTCAGGATGCGGCAGAACGGGTGCGCGAAGGCGACGTGGACGACGAGCCCGCCGCCGAAAAACGTGCTCGGCCGGTCTTTCGTGCGATCGAAAAACTGATCCGGAATGACGATGTCGAGCGGCTTGTACTCGTCCTTGAGGCTGCCGACGGCGCTCGCCGACAGGAGGTACTCCACGCCCAGCACCTTCATGCCGAAGATGTTCGCCCGATAGTTGATCTCCGACGGCGACACACGGTGGCCGACCGCATGGCGGGCCAGAAACGCCACGCGGCGACCCTGCAGCGTGCCGATGACATAGGGGCCCGACGGCTCGCCGAATGGCGTGGTCAGGGTGACTTCGCTGCGGTCGGTCACGCCGGCCATGTCGTACAGGCCGCTGCCGCCGATGATCCCGATCTGAACGCGTTCCATATCTGGTGGTGGTTGGTGGTTGGTGCGACCGGCTACCGGCTACCAGCTACCGGCTAGTCTATAGCACCTGCTCGACGTAGCGGCGGCCGTCCCGCTCGCGAACGTAGCCGGCGGCGACGCGCGGATCGTGCTCGAAGAAGATCAGGTACTCGCGCGCGATCGCCTCGCGGATGAACCGCTGCTTGAACGCGAGCGTCTCCATCGGAAACAGGTCGTATCCCATGATCCACGCATCGCGGATGTGCGCGGTGGTAGGAATCAGATCGGCCACGAACACGGCGGTCCGGCCGCCCGACTCGATGAACACGATCTGATGCTGGCCGGTGTGGCCGCCGGTGCGGACGACGCGGACGCCGGGCCGAATCGTCCGATCGTCCTCGAAGAACTCGACGACGCCGGCCTCCTGCAGCGGCATGAAATCGTCGGGCATGTAGCTGGCGCGGTTGCGATCGTGCGTGTGCGTCGCATCGTGCCACTCCGCCGCGCGGATGATGTAGCGTGCGCGACGGAACCTCGGCGCCAGCGTGCCGTCCGGCTGCCTCGCCGTCGCGCCGCCAAAGTGATCCCAGTGCAGGTGCGTCGCCAGCGCGAAATCGACATCGTCGGCGCTCAATCCGACCGCCGCGAGCGCGTGATCGAGATGCCGCACCCGATCCAGCGCATAGATGTCGCGCTGCTTCGCGTCCATCTTGTCGCCGGCGCCGCAGTCGACGATCAGACGGCCCCACTCGGCCTCGACCATGAGCGGGCGCATGGCGAGCAGAATCCGGTTACGGTCGTCGGGCGGCGCCTCCCGTTCCCACAGCGTTCGCGGAACGACGCCGAACATGGCGCCCCCGTCGAGCCCGAACAGGCCGTCGTGGACCGACACGAGCTCGAGGTCGCCCCACGGCAGGCGCTTCGGCTCGAGCGCGGATCGCGGCCGCGCGGCCTGCTTCAGCTCGACGAGCACGCCGTGCGCCGCCGACGGGTGGATGAACGCGACGAGCGCTCCCTCGGCGCCCGGCCGCGGCTCCTCGTCAATCAGCCGGACGCCTCGGGCACGGAGATGCTGCAATGCCGCCGGCAGGTCGTCGACCCGCAGCGTGACGTGATGCAGGCCCGGGCCCCGGCGGTCGACATATTTCGCGATGGCCGAATCCGGCGCCGTCGCTTCGAGCAGCTCCAGCGACGATGGACCGACGGGGATGACATGCGCCCGGACGCGCTGCGACCGCACCTCCTCGGGCGCCTCGATCTCGAGGCCGAGCGCGTCGCGGTAGAACGCCAGCGCCTCGTCGACGTTCCGGACGGCGATCCCGATGTGATCGAGCACGGCTCTCATGCGAGCGTGCGGTTCATGAGCTCCCTGGCGGCGGCGTACGGATCGATCTCGCCGGCGGTAATGCGATCGACCATCCGGTCCAACTCGCCGGCCGGCAGCGTGCGCTCGAGGTGCTGGAGAAAGCGCGTCGTCAGCAGCTCGCGCAGCCGCTGTTCGTGCCGCGCACGGCGGCGGCCGCCGCGCGCCGGCGGCCGCGTGCGGTACTGGCCGACGGCGCGCCAGAGCTTTCCTACGCCATCGCCGGTCGTCGCA